>WBZY01000025.1_pt1 | contig 223414 bp, 204 predicted proteins | sample 5204191 | NCBI WGS metagenome assembly WBZY01 (sample SAMN12344363, study PRJNA552823) | activated sludge metagenome | biome: Activated sludge suspended growth; feature: Anammox Sidestream; material: Wastewater; isolation source: activated sludge from anammox sidestream of wastewater treatment...
GGGCGCCATCCGCCTGTTCCATGATATCACCATCCGCTTGCTCTTGCGAGCAGCGCGTCGTTTTTCGTGCTCGGCAGCCCGAGGCTCTCCTTGGGAGCCTGCCGCCGGGAGACTTGCCATTCGTCGTGCTGCTCCATGAGGATCGCTCCCACCAGCCGCACCACCCCGGATTCGTTCGGGAATATCTGCACCACGTCCGCGCGGCGCTTCACCTCCCGGTTGAGCCGCTCCAGCCCGTTGGTCGAGGCCAGTTGCGGCCACAAACCCGGCGGATGCGCCCGGTGCGCCAGCACGTCCTCCATCGCCTCCCGCATGAGCCGAACCGCCTCCGGAAAGGTCTCCTCCAGATGCGCGGCGACCTCCAGCCACTTGGCCTTGGTGGTCTCTATATCGGCCTGAGCCAGAGCCGTGCGGATCAGGCAGGCCACCATCTCCTTGCGCCCTTTGGGAACCCGCGCCAGCACATTGCGCATGAAGTGCACCCGGCAGCGCTGCCACTGGCAGCCCATGCAGCGCTCGATCGCTTTCTTGAGCCCCGAGTGGGAGTCTGAGACCACCAGCCTCGTCCCCCGAAGGCCCCGGTCGAGGACCGAGCGCAGGAACTCCGTCCAGAACTCCTCCGTCTCGGCGTGCCCGACGCGCATCCCCAAAACCTCGCGGCGCCCCTCTTCGTTCAGTCCAATCGCCACCACCGCCGCCTTCGACACGATCCGAGAGCCGTCGCGAACCTTCACGTAGGTAGCGTCCAGCCAGAGGTAAGGGAAGCTCCCCTCGAGCGGACGCTCCAGGAACTCCCGAACCCGCCCCTCGACCTCCAGGCAAAGGCGAGAGACCTCGCTCTTGGAGATCCCGGAGCCTCCCAGAGCCTGCACCAGATCGTCCACCGCCCGGGTGGAAACCCCTTGCAGGTACGCTTCCTGAATTACGCTCACGAGAGCCTTCTCCACGCCCCGGCGAGGCTCAAGAAAGCTCGGGAAGTAGCTGCCCGTGCGGAGCTTGGGAATCCGGAGTTCTACGTCTCCCACGCGCGTCTTCCAACTGCGGTCGCGGTACCCGTTTCTCCAGGTCTTCCGGTCTGAAGCCTCCCTTTGAGCCTCCACCTCGAGTTCCATCAGCTCCGAAAGTGCGTCTTTGACCAACTCTCGAAGCATGTCCCTAACTTCCGCGCCCTCCAAGAGCGCTATGCTATTGTTTGCCATTCTCGTCCTCCGTTGACTTCTCACAAAGCAACCGGACGGAATGGCGCCTCTTTCTACACCACGAGCTGGGACACAAACGTCGCAACCTTAGAACTGAAGCTTGGCTTTCCGGACGTAACGGCTGCAAGCAGGGTGACTTCCTCAGTATCGCGCCTCTTGTTTCGAGGCGTAAGTCACCTCCTGGCTTATGTCTCGATGGCCTGTCCCCCAAGACAGTTGCTGCCCGTCAGAGAGCACAGAACCGAAAACGCAAGCCCGAAGTCCTGCGTGGAAACCATGTCGCTCGCCGGATTTATCCCAGCGCTCCTCGATCAAAGCGAGGACGTGTTGGAGGCACGAGCAAGTCTTGGACCCAACCTGTCGGTTGTGGAGTTTGAAGGGTCCCTCAACGTCGGGCCTGAAGACGTAGACCTTGGTTGGTATCGATTCCTAATTGCGGCGGAGTCGCTATCTGTCGAAGTGAATGGCCATCAATGTCAACTCGATGAACTTCTCGGCCAGGGCGAGAGGGCATGGGAAGCCTGGAGCCTTCGCCGTTCGACGAAAGATAGCGCCGAATGAACGAGTTCGCGACCAGTTGCATGCCAAAACGCGCAGTGAGTCACGGGGAGAGCTGCCTGCTCCAAAATCCTTCGCCTCCATATCCCAACGCATGGATTGGATCCGTGGTCCTTCAGCCGTTGAGGAGCTTTCCGCACTTCCTACGCATCCCTCAGGACCGCTCCTCCCCATATCTGGCAGGTCTCCGCGCACACATTCGCGGAATCGGAAACAGTAATCCCGGGCGCGACTTCCTTGGGAGGGCCACCCGCCCGAGAGGAATGTATCTGAAAGAAGCCCGTCCGGATGCCCCAGCAGCCCCAACTACCTCACCAATAGCGCCAGGTCCAGGAACTGGCCGCCTTCATCCTGATGGCAATGCACGGCAAGGACGTTACCCCCCGGCCGCACCGCCTTAACATACGAGTCCGTAACGTCGAAGCCCTCGTAGCGGTCGTTCCATGCGCCTTCGGACGACCGCCAAAGAACCGCGCCGTTGAGGTACACGGTAGTGGCGTTATCGTAATGAACCACGAGCCGAACCGACACCGCGCTTCTTCCGTCCCAATCGAACCGCTGCCGGACATAGAGATCGCTCGTCGTCCAAGGCGTTCGAGTCGAGGGCTCCCAGCCCTCCTTTCGTCCAAACCCCGAGTGGCCCGAGGACCAGCTTGCATCGTCGAACCCAGGCGCCTCCCAACCTTGCGGAGGCGTCTCGAACGTGAACTTCCACGCGCGAGAGAGTTCGCCGTCGGGGTGCGCGCCGACGATCACGCGCCATCCGTCCTCGATCGGCGCACCGAGCGATAGCGGAGGCGATTTCTCATAAGCCGCCGCGCGTGAGTTGATCGCGCGAAGCCTCTCCAAATCGAACTTGGGGCGCCGGTCGAACGTGAAAAGCCCGTTCCGCTCCTGCTCGACGTCGGTGAGTTGGGTGTAACAGAACCCGAACATCCCGGGGTGGTCCAGCAGCGCCTCGGCCAGCCCTTGGTAGCGCGAATAGAACTCATCGAGTGACTTCGGCACGTTGCCATATCCCCAGCCTCCGCCGACGTCCCATCCGATCCCACCGTATTCGCTGATCATGAACGGAACGGTTGGGGTGCGCGAATATCGGGACGGAAGCGCGGAGTCGGGAGAGAATTGGCCCCGCCATCGCGCCCTAAACACGCCGGGGTCTTGTTCGTAGTCGTGCGCGTCGAGAACCTCGGGGTAAGGGTGCCCGTGAGTCCAGCCGCTCGTTTCGATCACGGGGCGAGTGGGGTCGATCTGCTTGGTGAGTTCGACGACACTGTACTGGAGCGGGATGGCCTCCCGCATCGTTTCGTTGAACGGGCACCACCCGATGATGCTGGGGTGATTCCGGTCGCGGCGCAGCACTTCGACCCACTCGTCGAGGATCGGCAAGTTCACCTCAGGGAGTGCGTAGTTCGCGCCATAACTCGGCGCTTCTCCCCAAACCAAATAACCCAGCTTATCGGCCCAGTAAAGGAACCTCGGCTCGAAGACCTTCTGGTGCAACCGCGCTCCGTTGAATCCCGCCGCTTGCGCCAACTCGATGTCGCGCCGGAGAGCCTCGTCGGTGGGCGCGGTCCAAACGCCATCTGGGTAGAAGCCCTGATCGAGCACCAGCCGCTGGAAAGTCGGCTCGCCGTTGATCAGAATCGCCGCCCCCCGAATCGTGACCTCCCTCATACCCGCATAGGAGTCGATTCGGTCCAGTTCGCGGTCCCCTTCCCAAAGCGTGAGCCGAAGTCGATAGAGATGGGGGCTGGCTGGGGACCAAAGCTTTGGGTCCGCAAGGGGAAGCTCGAGTCGGGGATGCCGCCAATCCCCCGCCGAATCCGCTTGCGCGACCCTTCGATCTCCCTCGAAGACCTCCGCCCGAAGCCGTTGGTTCGCAGAGCCGCGCTTGATTTCGGCTCTTAGCTCGAACCGGCTCTTCTGGAGGTTCGGAGTGACGACGAAGTCCTCGATGTACGACTCGCCCACGCCTTCGATCCAGACCGTCTGCCAGATTCCCGTAGTTCGCGTGTAGAAAATGCCGTGGCTTTCCGGTCGGGAAGACTGTTTGCCCAGAGCTTGCAGCCCACTCCGAGGGTCGTCAAACGCATGGACGACGACCTCGTTTTCGCCTTCCCGCAGACGTTCCGTAATGTCGAACGAGAACGGCGCGCTGCCGCCCACATGCGATCCAACGCGGACGCCGTTGACCCAGAGGGCCGTCCTCCAATCCACAGCCCCAAAATGGAGGATCACCCTGTCGGATTTCCAATTCGACGGAACTCGAAACTTTCTGCGATACCCCACGTTTCGCACGAACTCCTTTCGACTCAGGCCCGAAAGCGGGCTTTCCCTGCAAAACGGGACGACGATGCGGTCGGGGAAGTCGACTCCCGGCTGGAATAGGGCCTGATCGTCGTCGGTCTCGGCGAACTCCCAAACGCCGTTGAGGTTGAGCCACTCCGATCGGACTCGGTCGGGCCGTGGGTGCTCGGGCCGGGGGATTTCAGAAGCGTTCATGGTGGAAGGAATGAGGCAGGCGATCATCAGAGCAATGGGAATCACAGTCTTCTCCCCGTGTCGTGCCTATTCTGGCGCATCGCCAACACGGCGAGGTCGCCCGCGCGTCCATCGGTTCGGAGGAAGAAATGTCAACGCTCACATTGCTGGCCATCTGCGCTCTCACGGGCTCCGCTATGCTGCCGCTGCCCCCAGTCCAACAAGGTTCCCAGGGCGGACAAGGAGGAGGGGGAGGTTTTGGTTTTGGAGGGAGCTCTGGCGGATCTGGAGGATGGAACGCGGGGCGTTCTGACCCGAGCCTGAATCTCTTGCGGGAACAAAGGAATCTGTTTCTCAGCCCGAGTGACCGCACGGAGTGGACGTTCGAAGCTACCCCCAACGAGACCGTTCTCATTGCAGTTCGAAGCAACCTCTTCGACCCGGCGGTCGCCTTGGTGGGGCCCGACGACAAGGTCCTTGCCGAAAACGACGACATCGCACCCGGAAACCAAATGGCCCAGGTGATTTATGATGTCAATGCTACTGGAACGTATAAGGCCGTTGTGACGAACTACAAGGGTACTGCAGGGGGGCCTTTCGAACTCACATTCAGTCGATTCCGGTCGATCCCATTCGAACTCGGCACTCCGGGCGTACCGAAATCTGACATCCTTCCAATTTGGGCGAAGATACGCTTCGAGGCAGACCAAGACTACATTGTGAGCCTCCGCTCTGGACGCACGATTGGCCTTCCTGTCCTCTTGAACCCCAAGGGCCAAGCCTTCGCTTCAGTCTACGAGTTCCACATCGGTCGCGGAATCGAGCGATATCGACTGCGGATCAAGGAGCCTGGGACTTACTACGTCTCGTTCCCTTCGATGATCGATTTCGATATGCTTCAATTCGATCGTGTAAACTTGCGAGCCCTCGATCTGGGCTCGGTCGAACAGCAGGAACTACGGAACTCGCAGGTCCACGACTGGGCGATTCAAGCTAAGCGCGGGGAGGTCTACCGGTTGTCTCTGGAAGGGGACCCTCAGGACTTTGTCATGAGCCAGGCCTTTCCGCCGAGAATTCCAGGGGAGCCCGATCGGGCCGTGTTTCTTCGAGAGATCGACAACGTCAAGACGATCGTGTTCACCGTCACGTCGGATACGACTGCCTACTTCTCCGTAGCTCAGCGAGTGGGGGACCCATCGACCTATCGACTCGGTTTGACCCGAATTGACAGGCCCTGGCCTCAGGCCGATGTCCTGACCTCGAATTTGGATTGGTTTCAGACCGAAGTGTGGCGGTTTCAGACGAAACCGGGCGAGATTATGAGGATTGAAGCGCAGTCACCGACCTTCGTGCCCCGCATGACGGTCGTTCAAGACTCTTCCACGGTAATTCACGGTGCTCTTCAAGGCGCAACGTCGAAAGTCAGTACCCTGATTACAACGAGAAGCAACAGTCCGATCACCGTAGCCGTCCAGGGGGGCGGTAGGGGCGAATACAGTCTCAAGAAGGAAGTCATCGCTGCCAAGAGGCTTCAACTCGGGGCCAATCGTGGAGAACTCCAGAAGGGGCTTCCCGACGTATGGCGGTATAGGGCCGAGGCTCCTGGTGACTACGTTCTGCGCTTCAGTTCGAAGGAATTCCGGGGAATGGTTTCAGCCTTGAGTTCGTCCGGGGCAACGATTGCGCAAACAGCGGATCGGACCTCAAACTCCGACATCTTAAGATTGCGGCTTGGCAAAGGCGAGGTCACGATTGTCGTCTCCGGGGTGGGAGACTCCACGGGAAGCTACGAGCTTCGCTGGGTGGATTTGGAAGGGTAGATCACCGAACCAGCGCTGCGGGTGCGGTAAGAATAGGGCGGCTCGGCCCTCCGGTCCGAGTCAGCTTACGCCTACGGCAACTACCCGAACGCCAGCACAGCAAACACGAGTGCGACGAGAGCGCTTAGGCTCGCCAGCTTGCCGAAGTTCTCGATGTTCTTGGCTGCGCCAGTGTCGCCGCGCTTGATTCGTCGCCCCAGGTGGGCGATGATCCCCACCGCCAAGGTCAATACGATCACCGCGCCGAGCTTCACCTTGAACAGGGTCGGGAGCATTTCCCACCCGTTCCAACGGGTGTAGATGAGCGTGATTCCCGTCGCCCAAAGCAACGCAAGACCCACTTCGCCAATGCGGGACATGATCGGGGGAATGGGCCGAAGGACGGGCTGCATTTCGGGAGCGGTCCGCGCATTCACCACCGACACGACGATGTTCGTGATCCCTACCGAAAAGCCCAGCGTGAGCCCAAGGTAATGCACGATTAGGAGCACTTGATTGAAGGTTTCCATGACTTCGACGACCTCTTTCCAGAAGACGCGTCCAGGCCGCCTTGCGATGCGCGGGGGGCCTCTCTGCGACCCAGCAAGGCTTCGCGCTTCGAGGGCGACTGTCGTACAATCAGTATATGAGGACCTCTCGCGCCAGGTTTTGGGCAGCGGTTGCCCTCGCGGCAGCGACGGTGCCGTCCGGGCTGGCGTGTATCTGGGATGGCGACACGCTCGCCGCAGAGGTTCGGCATCGGGGATACCTCGTGCTCGACGCTCTTACGGGACGGTTCGACCGGCTTCCCCCCGAGTACTACCGAAAGCGCTATGAGATCGCCTCCGAGCGCATCGCAAAGGACCCCAGCGCCCTCGCTGCCTACGACAACGCCGCGGTCGCATGTGAACGCTTAGGGCGAACGGACGAAGCGATCGATTGGATGCTCAAGAAGCAGGCGGCGATGGAAGCGTTGCCTGTCCACGACAGGGCCGCGCGAGACGACGCAAGGTATCGCTTCCACGCCAACATCGGGACGTTCTATGCCCATCGGTGGGTCGCCGGGGGAGCGAAGCGAGACGATCCCGACGCCCTCGCTGCCCTCGATCATCTGACGAAGTGCATGGCGATCAACCCAGAGGCTCACTTCGGCAGAGAGGTAGTCCAACTGGGCATGATCGAGTGGCTCAATTCGGAGCGGAAGCAACCTTTGGGCGACCACCTCGCGGAGAGAGTGATGTCGTCCGTTCCCTACGCAATGGATTCCTCTAACAATGTCCTCGCCGAAGGCCTTGCGGGTTTGGTTCTTTTGGGCGCGGCTTGGGAAAGCGTAGATGTGTACAACTGCATGGCTCATACGCTCAACTTTTCGTTCGACAGTTCCCTCTCCTTCGTCGCTGCGCTCAGGGTCGAAGAACTGCTTCAGTCAGGAAAGAGGCCTTTGGACCAATCGGAGGGCTGGCGAATAACCCTCGACGACGCCGCTTCCTTTTGGGAAGACGAGTACAAGAAGAGGTACCGAACTGAACTCACGAAGGTCTATTCCCAGCTAAGGGCGGCGGGAGACGAGTACGTGCGGAAGCGGAACGAGTATGTGCTTGCTCGCTTGGCGGAGGGCCGTCATCCGGACTCCGACGGAGGATTCTGGTCCGATTGGACCGAGCCAGCGCGTGTGGAACTCCCGGACCGTCGCGCGTTGACCCAATCGCAGTTTGCCCTCGTTCAGACGCTTCTCGCAGGCGGGATCCTCGCCGGCGTCGTCATTCTGATCCTCGTGGCGTCCCGAGTGTCCCGAAGCAGAAAACGAGCCCGGTAGGTACAATTGAGCCGGTGTCTTCCCCCATACGAAACGTAGGGATCATTGCGCACGTCGACCACGGCAAGACGACCTTGGTCGACGCGCTGTTTCGTCAGGCGGGCCTCTTTCGAGAGAACCAGCACGTGCAAGACCGCGTTATGGATTCCAACGAACTCGAACGTGAGCGCGGAATCACAATCCTATCGAAGGTCGCGAGCTTTCGGTACCGCGAATACAAGATCAACATCGTCGACACCCCCGGCCACGTCGATTTTGGGGGCGAGGTCGAGAGGGTGCTCAGCATGGTCGATGGGGTCCTTCTGGTCGTCGACGCTTGCGAAGGTCCAATGCCGCAGACCCGCTTTGTGCTCAAGAAGGCGTTCCAAAACGGCCTGAAACCGATCGTTTGCATTAACAAGATCGACCGCGAGGGCGCGCGGCCTCTCGACGCCTACGACAAGACGATCGACCTGTTCATCGATCTCGGCGCGAACGAAGAAGACCTGTTCTTTCCCCACCTCTACACGTCAGGCTCGGGTGGGTTCGCGCGGGTGGCTCCGGACGGCGGCGAGTCGGATATGCGCGAGCTTCTCGAAATGATCGTGAACTCGGTTCCCCCGCCCCCCGCCGAAGTCTCCGCGCCCGCGCTGCTCCAGGTCAACAACCTCGATTACTCCGACTATATGGGCCGGATGTTCGGTGGCAAACTCTTGGCGGGGACTCTCCGAGTTGGAGATAAGTTGGTCCACGCTCGTCAAGGGAAGCGCACGCCGTTCACGGTCACCAAGCTTTGGACGTACGAGGGACTCGAACTCAAGGAAAGCGGCGAGGTCAGGGCTGGCGAGATCGCCATGATGTCCGGCCTCGACGACGTTCGCACGGGCGACACGCTCAGCGACGCGGCAAGTCCTCAAGAGCTCCCCCCGATCGAAATCGAGCCTCCGACCCTCGCCATGAGCTTCTACGCGAACAACTCGCCGCTCGCGGGCAAAGACGGAGGCAAGTTCCTCACGATCCACAAGATTCGGGACCGACTCGAACGAGAAGAGAAGGTGAGCGTCGCCTTGCGAATCGATCCGGACGCTCCGCCCAACACCGTCAAGGTCAGGGCACGGGGCGAACTGCAACTCTCGGTCCTGGTCGAAACGATGCGCCGAGAAGGGTACGAAATGGCGATCAGCCGCCCTGAAGTGCTCCTCCAGCGCGACGAGGCGGGCAGGCTCACCGAGCCCCACGAACTGATCCTCCTCGAAGCTCCCGAGGACGCCGTCGGTTCGGTCATGGAGGAACTGAGCCGGAGGCGGGCCGATCTCAGGAGCATGGAGCCTCCGGGAGCAGGGCGAGTCAAACTCACGTACGCCATCCCCACGCGAGGACTGATCGGCTTCCGGTCTCACTTCCTCACCCTGACCCGGGGCGAAGGGCTTCTGAGCCAAGAATTCGAGGGCTATTCGGTGTTCAAGGGGACCGTAGAATCCCGACCCCGAGGAGCGCTCATCGCCAAGGACCCCGGCAAGGTCACCCGATACGCCTATGAGGACATTCAGGAGCGAGGGGTCTTGTTCTACCCAGTCGGAACCGACGTTTACGGCGGCATGATCGTCGGGGAGTGCGCACGAGATGAGGACATGGTCGTCAACGTGACCAAAGAGAAGCATGCGACCAACATCCGGTCGTCGACTTCCGAATCGACCACAGTTCTCGATCCTCACCGGGAGCTTTCACTGGAGCAAGCCCTTAGCTGGATTCGCGACGATGAACTGCTTGAAGTGACGCCCAAGTCGCTACGCTTCCGCAAGAAGGTCCTCGATCACAGCGAGCGCCGAGTTGCCGAGCGAAAGGGCCAAATGCTACCGGCGTAATCGCCGTTCGACCAAGCGCCTCCGCCTGGGATCGTGCTCCCACCTGCTCCTTTCATGTTCCTCGGTCGCCTGGGCGAGTCTTGCGAATTGCTCCTCGGTCCCCCGCGCCTCGATCGCGACGAACAACTCGCGCTCCTCCCACCGGATATGGCCGGCGAGGGCCTGCCCCAACGCCTTGAACCGTTCGGCGCCCGAATCGCCCTCTCGAACCGCTCCGAAGTGAGCCTCGAGCTCCCGGTGTTCCGAGTGGAGCCGAGCCCTCTCTTCGGGGGTGGCGATTTCAGAGAGCAGCAGTTCCTCCGAATCGAAATGACTCTGGAGATCGCGCTCCCAAGCTTCCTCCAATTCACCTCGGGCGGCGATTCGCTGTCGGGGTTCCGCTTCGGCCAACTTGAGAGCCTTGCGAGCTAAGATCAACCCGTCGTTGTGGTCTCTCGAAAACGGCTCAAGGGCGGGATGCCGGGTCATCGCTCTAGTTGCTTCGCCTGGATGCGCCGATCCCCTCGGGAGCGGCTGTTAGGTTCCCCCATCGCCGAGCGAATGCTCGGCGCCATTCAGCGCCCCTCCCGCACAGGATCGGGGAAGTCCCGGTACAAGGCGCTGCGGAATCCCCGAACCCGGGAAAACACCGCCGCATGAAGGGACTCGACTTCAGGGTCCCTTCGAGCCACCCGCAGAAACGCCTCGTCCATTTGCGCCAAGTCCTGAAACTCCATCGAGATGTTGAACTCGCCGAGGTCAGGGGGGCCAAAGCCAAGCTTCCGTCTTCGAATCCGGAACGCTTCCAAGTGCCCCAGCCCGCGCAAGTAGCCTAAGTACGTTTCCACAGCCCGGACGAATTCGAGGTCGTTGACTCCTGGGGCTAGGTCGACCCAGGTCTCATAGGTATCCACGAGAAAATCGTACCTGCCCGAGTCCGGCAGCCGAAGCTACCTTCGGGCGGCCACGAGAATCTTCAGCCACTTTTCACTAAAGAGGTAATCGGTCGTAACCTGGCCTGCGCCCGCGCTACTGTGGCAGAAGTAGCCGTTGCCGAGATAGATCCCGGTGTGTCCGACCTTGTCGCGCTTGCGGTCCCAGAAATAGAGCCGGTCGCCCGTCTGAAGGTCTTCGTACCTGGTCACGGGCGATCCTACGAGGGCCTGTTCAGCGGCTGTCCGAGGGAGGTCGACTCCGATCTGGCCGTACACGAACTTCACGAACGCCGAGCAGTCGATCCCCCGGTTCGGGTCGTTGCCTCCCCACTGATAGGGCGTGCCGATGAACCTCGTGGAGTAGCCAGCCGCAACTTGCCCGGTCGTCCCCCCGCGAGACATCAGCGCGGTGCTGCCTCGGGAACTCGCGCTCGAAGAGGCCTGCGTCGTCACTTCGTAAGGCAGCTTGGCGACGGCCTCGGATTTCATGTAGCCGTACTTGCCGTTGGCCATCAAGACCTTCACCCAAGCGTCGTACTTGTGCTCGTCGACCACCAGGTACTCATAGGGCTTGACCCGGTAATAAACCCGCGACTTGACGTTGTCGGTGAAGTAAATGGGCTCGCCTCGGAGCGCTTGCGCGAGCTTGCCCAGCACCCGCAGGTTCTCGCGGGATGACTCCTGGGCGCATACGATCCCCGCCGCGAATAGCAGCGAGATCGAACTCACCAGGCTCAAAACTTTCATTCGAAGCATCAGTTTATCACAGGCTCCAACCCATCGCGACTCCACGCGCAGGCCGGGCTCTTGGTATTCCGTATTATCGGCGCAGTCCCGAGGACCCTACACCGCGATATTTGCTCGGGTGAACGCACTCAGCACCCTCAGCCCGTCTTCGTACCCGAAGGATTTTCGGGTCGCTCGCTCGGGGTGCGGCATCATTCCGAGTACGTTTCCCTTGACGTTGAGAATTCCCGCAACGTTCAAGAGCGAGCCGTTCGGGTTGGCGGTTGGGTCGAGTCGCCCTTCCCTCGTGCAATAGACGTAGGCGATCCTGTGCTCCGCGCGAAGCTCGCGGAGCGTCTCGGCGTCGCAGACATAGCGCCCGTCCATGTGGGCGATGGGGAGCCGCAAGACACCCTCGATCCCGCGCGTCCAAAGCGAATCCTGCTGCGCGGCGCGGACAAACACATCGCGGCAATTGAACCTTTGCGACTCGTTTCTCAGCAGGGCTCCGGGGAGCAATCCGGCCTCGCAGAGAATCTGAAAACCGTTGCACACCCCAAGGATCGGGGCTCCCGCCTGAGCCATATCCCGAATCGCGTCCATGACGGGCGCCCGCGCCGCGATCGCCCCGCACCGAAGGTAGTCGCCATAGGAGAATCCGCCGGGGATGAAAACGCCGTCGAACGAGGCGAGCGAGGTCTCTTCATACCAAACGTACGACGCCTGCACCCCCAGGTCGTCGCGGAGCGAATGAAGGGCGTCCTGGTCGCAGTTCGATCCCCAGAACTGAGGGACCGCGACCCTCACTCGTCCACCTCGAAGCGATAGTCCTCGATCACGGGGTTTGCGAGGAGCTTCTCGCACATCGAACGAACCTGGGACTCCTCAAACCGATCGAGGTCGAGCACGATCAGCTTGCCCATTCGCGCCCCCTGCACCTCGTCAAATCCCAGCTTCTGGAGGGCATCGGCCACGGTTCGGCCCGCGGAATCGAGAAGGGAAGGCTTCAGGGTGACGAAGACGCGAACCGAAGGCATTCCTCATTGTGGCATGGACGCGGAAGGGTCCTATGCCGCGCGGGAATCTCGCTCGACCGAGAGCCGCAACTCCACAAGGCGCTTCGACTCGAGGTCGAGCGGCACATGGGTCCATTGGGCGCCGTAAGCAGGGAACGGCAGGCTCCGAACGGCCTTTCCGTTCAGTTCGACTTGGCCCCCCGGACTCAAGAGGAGCACGCCCAAGCCCCTCACGTCGGTGTCAGACGCAAGCCGCAACGAGCGAGACTCTTCGTTACCGCCAAAGTACATCTTGAGAGTTCTCCGCGCTCGCTCGAACGCATACACGTCGCTGAGCTTCAGGAAGGCGACGCGTTGCTGATGACACAGCGACAAGAGATTGCGGAGCGCGTCCACGGCGTGATGCTGCGACAGCGCATCGCTCTTGAACGCGATATGGAGGTGTCCGTGAGAGCTGAGAATCGCCTCAACGAACGCGCCGAAACGCTCTTCGGGAAACACCTCTCCAGGAAGGTACACGGAGTAGGGACACTCCAGCACTTTCGATCTTGTGCCGTCGAGTTTCGTGGGGAAAAACGGGTGGCCGGTTCCAAACAGGAAGCCGCTCACGCCTCGCTGCCGCCCGCCTTTCGACGCCGAAACGCGAATGCCCACGTGCTCGGCCATCTCGTAAAAGTCGAAATACCCCTTCCAGCGGCCATCCACAGCGCGCGCCGAGATCAGTTGCGGGACCGACGCGGCCCTTTCGAGCGACAGGTGCTGGCTCTTGAGGCGTTCTTCCGTCCATCCCGAGTCGTCGTCGAGCGTAAAGAGCAGGCCGACTTCGTGGTCCCAACTTCGGAACAGCCGATAGGTGTCGAGCGGGAAACCGGGCTGGGCAACGAGCCACGTTACCGGACAGCCGAACATACGCAGCAGCCTCTGGATGTTCGAGACTTGGTCCACATCGAAAGTCTCGCAGTCGATGGAGACGCTTGCGCCGGCACGCGCCCCGTTTGGCCAGTGCCAAAGCAAGGCCAGGGGCTTGCGAGAGAGCGTTGCGAGTTGGACGATCTGCTCGATCCAGGACTCTTTCAGCCGGTCGGCCCAGGGTTCGGCGAAGAGTTCGCCCGCGCGGTCCGTTTCGAAATCGAGAAACACGCCATCCTCCGCGCGGAGTCTCCCATCGTCGAGGATGGCCGAGCCGTCCATCGGGCCCAGAGCGTCAGTATCGACCCCGCGGCCCATTTGCATGAGCGCAGCCGTCTGCCCCACGTGCGGAGCGAAGTAAGCGCTGACTCCCTTGCCGAGCGCGTGCATCGATTGCACGGCCAGACCGTCGCTGGTCTGAGAGAGAACTTTCGCGGACTTCGCGATCGCAGGCTCTCCCCCAAACGCGATCCTTCGGCTTGAGTCTTGCGACTCGAATTCGAACCGGGGCCGGCGAAGACACTCCCCCAAGCCCAGCGACTCCGCCACGCCCCAAGACGAGCCCGAAACGAGTAGAAGCCCGCCCTCCTTGAGCCAACTTTCCAGAGCTTGGCGATCGGGGTCGCTCAACGAACCCCGCCCACAGAGCAAGAGCACGTCGTGGGGCTTGAGCGCTCCCGCAGCGAACGTATCGAGGCTCGTCCAGGGGATGCCCGCATGGTCGAGCACCTCGGCGTACGCAGCCGCATACGGATCGGACTTTGCGATCCGCGCACCGATGGAGCACCAAGCGCCACCCCCAGCCATTACCCCCGTTGCCACCAGTAACCATTGTCGGACTGCGGGCAGGCAACCCTTAGAGCGTCCGGTTTGGTAGAGTTGCCGCATGGCCGAACTTCACCATCCGGACCTCAGGTCTTATCTCGATTCGCTCGTCCCCAAGCGGCCGCGCGAGCTGCAGATCATGGAGGAGTACGCGCGCGAGCATGGGTTTCCGATCGTGGGCCCGGCTTCGGGGCAATTCTGCTACCTTCAAGCGCGGCTGATCGGAGCCAAGCGCGTGTTCGAACTCGGGTCCGGCTACGGTTATTCGACGGCTTGGTTCTGCAGGGCCGTCCGAGAAAACGGCGGCGGCGAAGTGCATCATGTCGTTTGGGACAAGGACCTCTCGAATCGGGCCCGCCGACACCTTGACTCCCTCGGATACGGTGACATCGTCCGGTTCACGGTGGGCGAGGCCGTGACCGCGCTGAGTCACGCCGAAGGGTCCTTCGATCTCATCTTCAACGACATCGAAAAGGAGGCCTATCCGGCCTCGCTTCCAGTCATCGCCGAGAAGTTGCGCTCGGGAGGGTTGCTGATCGTCGACAACTTGCTTTGGAGCGGGCGCGTATTCGACCCCAGTGACACTGAAGCCTCGACTCAAGCGATTCGAGAGTTCACGAGACTCGTCGTAAACGATCCCGGGTGGGTGGCTTCGCTCGTACCGATCCGGGACGGCCTCCTCGTAGCCCAAAAGGCGTAGTCCCGCCGTCCCGCCCTGCGATTGGTACACTCTGGGAAGCATGTTGGACAAGCTCGCCGCCATCGAAGAGCGGTACGACCAGATCGAAGCGCAGTTGCAGGACCCCGACGTCGTTCAGGATCCGAGCGCGCTGCAGCGCCTGGGCAAGGAGCGAGCCTCGCTCGAAGAGATCGTCGGCGTGATCAAGGAATATCGGAAATGTCTTGAGGACCTATCCGACGCCGAGTCCCTCTTGAGCGACGAGGAAATGCGCGACCTGGCCCAAGCTGAGATTCAGCACTTGAAAGTTAGGTCCGAAGAACTCGAACACAACCTCAAGCTCAAACTTCTGGCGACCGACCCCAACGACGACAAGTCCGTCATCATCGAAATCCGCCAAGCCGCAGGGGGCCAAGAGGCTGCGCTCTTTGCAGGCGAGTTGTTCAGGATGTACACGCGCTATGCTGAGCGTCGAAAGTGGAAGTACGACCTGGTCGAGATGGAAGAATCCGACCTTGGGGGGGTCAGCCGCGTCGTGTTCTCCATCGACGCGGTAGGCGCCTACAGCCAGCTCAAGCACGAGAGCGGCGTTCATCGAGTCCAGAGGGTGCCCGCCACAGAGAGCGGTGGCCGGATTCACACCTCGACGATCACCGTGGCGGTCTTGCCGGCTGTGGAGGACGTCGAGGTGGAAATCCGCTCGGACGACCTTGAGGTCTCGACGTTCCGATCCAGTTCGGCGGGTGGACAGCATATGCAGAAGAACGAGACCGCCATCCGCATCGTCCACAAGCCGACCGGGATCGCCGTTACCTGTCAAGACGAGCGCAGCCAACAGCAAAACCGCCTCAAGGCGATGGAGGTTCTGCGAGCCAAGCTGTACCAACTCGAACAGGAACGGCTCGACCGCGAGCGTGGCGCGCTCCGCAAGGGGCAGATCGGAAGCGGCGACAGGTCGGAGAAAATTCGCACCTATAACTTCCCGCAACAGCGAATCACCGACCACCGAATCGGCCTGAGCGTACACAACACCACCGAGTTCATGGACGGCGCGATCCAAGAGATGATCGACGCTCTCAATCAGGCCGAGCAAGCGGCGAAGCTCGCAGCGCTCGACGATTCCGCGGTGGGGGCAGGACGAGCTTAGGGATGACGGAAAGCGAGTTCTTTGAGGCCATTCAAGGCGGCGAAGAGAGGTCCGTCGAAGAGGCCCTCGCGCTTCACCCCGATTGGGCCGCAAGGCCAAACCCCTCGGGCTTGACGCCTCTGCTCGTCGCGCTCTACTTCCGTCAGACCTCGATCGCCGAACTCATCCGCTCGAAGCTGACGGGCCTTTCGATTTTCGAGGCGGCGGCCTGGGGCGACGAGCCCGCGTGCGTGAATCTCCTCATCGACCGCCCCGAACTCGCAGACGAGGTCTCGCCCGATGGATTCACCCCTCTGGGGCTTGCCGCTTACTTCGGGCATGCCGATGTCGTGAAGGTCTTGCTCGACGCCGGGGCCGACATCGATGCGAAGTCGAGAAACAACCTCGGCGTCGCCGCGCTGCACTCAGCGCTTGCCGGAGGGTTCATGGACGTGGCCGCCCTGCTGGTCGAGCGCGGAGCCGAAGTGAGTTCCCAAACCGCCGAAGGCTGGACGCCTCTCCACTACTGTGCCGACATCGGGGACCAGGAGTTCGCCGCGCTGCTGATCGCGCGGGGCGCCGACCCAGGAATCGCGGCCCGCGATGGCCGCACTCCGGCAGACCTCGCCTTCGACGTCGGACACGAACACGTCGCCTTGGCTTGGAATGGAAGGCGGCGCTGAGACTCCCTCTGCCCTAGGCCGCGAACTTATAGCCCACGCCCCTCACCGTCAGGAGCAACTTCGGCCGATCTGGGTCCACTTCGATGTGCTTGCGGAGCCAGCGGATGTGGACGTCGATCGTCCGAGCGGTAACGTAGGCGTCCCGACCCCAAACCCTGTCGAGCAGCGTGTCGCGATCGAAGACCTGGCCTGGGTTCCGAGCAAGAAAGTAAAGGAGCGCGAACTCCTTGGGCGCGAGGTCGAGGTGCTTTCCGCGTAGCGTCGCCGTGTGGGTCTTGGGGTCGATGTAAAGCCCGCCGTAGTCGACCGGGTCGATGGCGGGCTCGCCGACCGACCGCCGTAGCACCGCCCGAACCCGCGCAGCCAGTTCGCCCAAATGGAAAGGCTTGACGAGATAGTCGTCGGCGCCCATTTCGAGGCCCTTGATTCGATCTTCGTCTTCGGACCGGGCCGTGATGAAGATGATCGGGGTTTGGCTCTCCTTCCGGATCGCCCGGCACAGATCGAGCCCCGAACGCCCTGGGAGCATGATGTCGAGCACGAGGAGGTCCGGACGAACCCTACGGTAGAGCCGCATCGCGTCCTCGGCGTTGTCTGTGGCGAAGGTCGTATACCCCTCGCGTTTGAGCTTCATCTCGACCGTTTCGAGAAGCGTAGGCTCGTCGTCGACAACCAATACCTTCATCGCGCACTCATCCGAAGTCGGGTCGTTGCCAACGAGAACCGCGCTGCCTCAAAGGGTCAGGTGGCGATGATCTCGACGTTGGCCCTTGGGACCAGAACCTCGTCTCCTCCTTCGAGCTTAGCCTTGAGCACCCTCACCCTCGCCCCCGAATCGACCTCCAAGAGTTGGGGGGGTAGGTCCACAACCGTTCCGAGCTGCCCGAAATACGGCTCCCGAATGACCCGGATGGGAGTGCCTTTCTTGAGCTCGCCGGACTGCTCGGCGCCCGCCACCGAACTTGTCTGAGCCTCCAAGGGGCTGATCAATTCGGGCCGAATGACCCCCGCTCGGATTTGGGTAGCGCCGTTGACGCTCGCCGTGCGCCCCTCGAGGTTCCGGAGCAAATCGAACGTCCGCTGCGCCATGTTGAGAAACCCGAATCCCTCCGTAACGATCAACGTGAGGTTGATGTCCTCCTGGCCCGTAATGGCGACCCCGATGTCGTACCCCAAGAACCTCACCAGGTCGCTGTCTTTGATCCCTCCGCATACGATGGCGGTCGCTCCCACCTCGGAGGCTTTGGCGATCGCGTCGTACGTACACCCCGCGCCCCCGACTAGGATGCGGTCCTTGTCGGTGCCCTGCACGTTGTCGGCGTGGAGAATCTGGTCGTGGCCTGTGACCGCGATGCGCACGACCCCGGTTCGCTCGCCGCCTACGCCAAAAATGCCCTGGACCATCGCGCCCCGAGTTTCGATCGCGGCTCCTTCCTCAGGGAACACCTCGACGACCTTCCCTTGCATGTAGGCGTTCACGTCCACCGGGATGGGCGCTTCGCGAACCAGCACACTCCCGGTAATGGTCGAGACTGACTCCACGGTGCCGGTTTGGTCGGATACGACCTGTGCCTTCCCCAGTCCAAGAAACCCCTTCGTCTCGGCGATCAAGTCCCCCTTGCTGATCGCATCCCCTTCCTTCAGCTTGAAGAAGTTGGGAATTTCTTGGGGTTCGACTCCCAGCTTCTCCGCAAGCTTGATCGTTTGAAGCGCGCCGGGCAAGAGGGCTCGCGCGATAATCGTGTTCGGCTCCACGGACTCCCCGGCTTGCACCAAGACCTCGCCCTTGATCGGCAGCCGACGGATGCGGCGAACTACGATGTCGTTGCTTACGGTTAGACCGGGGGTGTATGCGCTTCCCAATGCGATTGCTCCTTCGACGGCGTGCGGTGGGGCCGATCGAGCTTCGATTGTACTCGCCTTAGCCTCAAGTCAGTAAGCCTTCCCATCGTCTCGATTGTGCCGCGCGCGCTTTAACCGAGCGTTAAGGAACCTGCCCTCAAACTCAATGCGGCCTGCGGCACTTTTCGCTTCCGGCTCGTCCTTTCGGGTGACGATCACAGGAAGTGGTCTATGGCAGAACTTTCGGGCAAACTTTGGGAATGGAATCTCGCCCGCGTAGTCGTGGTCGACGTGACCGACGACTACCGATTGATGCTGGGGCCCATGCCTTCCGAATTCTATCCGGTCCTCCGGGAAGTCTGGTTGCCGAGGTATCGGCTGCAAGAGGTCCTGCAATCCGACGACCTCGTCACGGGCTACCTCTACGACTGGCACGAAGGCCCGGCGCAAGGCAGCGGAAGCTGGTACGTCGGGGTTGTCAGCGAGATTCTTGCGCGCGATGCGAGATGGTACTGGGCCGCCGGAACCGAAATCGCGTAGGCTGCTGGCGTCCTTGTGTTAGAATCCGCCGTGCCTCAAGTGCATGAACCCGCAGGGCCCGAAGGCCGGTTGCTCCAGAAGGTAGCCCGCGCCCTCCAACTCGACGGCCACGACCTCCGCTCCCTCGCCGCCGCAGACCTGTCCGGATGCGATCAGCTCCACGTGGGCGGGCGACGAGCGACCCTCGACCTCCTGCGACGCGCGCCGCTCTCGGCAGGGAGCTTGATCCTCGATGTGGGATGCGGCCTGGGGGGTCCCTCGCGCTCGCTTGCCGAGGCCGGCCACCGAGTCCTGGGAGTCGATGTCTCACCCGAATTCTGCGCGGCGGCCCGGGTTCTTACGGGATGGGTCGGCCTGAGCCCAAGGGCGGCCTTTGTCGTGGGCCGCGCCGAAAGGCTTCCGGTGAGGTCGAATGTGTTCGATGGCGTGTGGCTGCAACACGTCAACATGAAGGTTCAAGACACCCTCGGGCTGCTTGGCGAAGCGGCGCGGGTGCTGAAGCCCGGGGGCCGCCTGGTGATCCATGAGGTCTTCGCGGGGGAATCGCCCGCGCTGTATCCGACGCCTTGGGCTTCAGAAGCGAGCGGCAGCCACTTGGCGCCCGCGAGCCGATTCGTTGCGCTCCTCGCTGCAGCGGGCTTCGATCTCGAGCAATGGCAAGACCTCCAGGCGGAGTCGGAGGGGTGGGCGCGCAAGGTGGAGGAAACGCTCGCTGCAGGGGCCCAGCCCCATCTCGGCCCCAGCGTCGTTTTCGGTGAGCGTACGGAAGAGATGCTGAGTAACCTCGTTAAGAACGTGCGGGAGAGGCGGGTTCAGGTTTTTGCCGGATGTGCCCTGAAGCCCGCCTAAAAAAGGCAGAGCGCCGGCCTCAGGGGAGGAGGCACGGCGCCCGTTACCAGGTTCGAGTGTGGATTACGCTCCGTCACCGGGAGGGATCGGAGGAGGGCCGCCAGGACCGCCTGGGCCACCCCGTCCTCCGGGGCCGCCCGGTCCCATGCGCTGGAACTCGAACTTCTTGCCCAGCAACTGCTGCCACCGGGTTCGCTGCTCGGGAGTGAGGATCTCCATGACCCGCTTCTCCTGCTCTTCGCGCATCTTGTTCATGTCCGGGGGACCGCCGCCTGGAGGACCTCCGGTGGGAGGACCTTGCCGCGGAGGGCCGCCCTGGAATCCCTGTCGGCCGGGCCGAAGCGCTTCATGCACCTTCTGGAGCTGCTCGTCGCTCAATCCGAGTTTGTCGGCGACGGGCTTGCGTCCGATCGCCATGACTCCCTCGAGTTGGAGCCGGAGTTCCAGATACCGCTTGTACTGGCCCTCGTTGAGGATCGCCTTGATCTTGGCGTCCATCTCGGCTTCCCGCTTCTCCATCTGCTCCGGGTTCATGGGACCGCCTTGACCCGGGCCGAAGCCGCCTTGTCCTGGAGGAGGACCTTGCTGTCCGCCCTGACCCGGGCCGAAGCCACCGCGCCCCGGAGGAGGACCTTGCTGTCCGCCCTGACCCGGGCCGAAGCCGCCGCGCCCTGGAGGAGGTCCTTGCTGTCCGCCCTGACCCGGGCCGAAGCCGCCAGGACCACCAGGGCCACCAGGACCGCCCGGACCCATCGGCATGCGGAGCGCCTCAGCGAGCTTGGCGCGCTGCTCCTCGGTCAGTTTCAGTTCCTTAGCCACGTCGTCGCGCAAAAGGATCGCAGGTCCACCCATGGGCATCATGGGACCGCCGCGCATCGGGCCGGGGCCGAATCCTCCCTGAGGAGGTCCTTGCCGATTCCCGAATCCCGGTCCCTGTCCCGGAGGGGGGCCTTGGCCTGGGCCCGCGCCTTGAGCGGCGGCAAAGCCAATCAGCATCGCGCTTGTAGCGACGATCAGTGTTCGATAGGCGATTGTTTTCATCGTCTTCACCATCCTTGCCGCTAAGATACGACCTTGTCCTGAGAAAATCCTGAGCGGCCTTCGTCCCCGCCGAAAGTCCCACCTCGAAGTACGGCCCGTGCTGCTAGCCCCGGGTGCCGGGTGCCCGGGACAGGCGGCTGACCGTGCCGTTTGTCCCGGGAGGATTGGAAACCACTTGCACCGGAGTACGGTAAAGGACGTACCCGCAAGAATAAGCCTGGGTGCCCTCACCCCGGCCACTTGATCGACCCAGATGAATTCTCGCCTTTATCCCATCCCTGACAAACGGCACAATCCCTCCGCCTGTCAGGGCCCGCCCGGCGCCAACTCCACAAACCCGCGACGGCGGCAGAATACGGGGGACTATAGGAAGCGCAGGCGTTACCTGGCGAGTTTCGCGACCATCTCCGACTCGAGACGATCCCACGTTCGCATCTCTGCGTAGGGTGGAAAGTCCACAAGACCCGGAATGCCGATCTGGGTCAGTTTGTCCCTATCGGACCTCACTCCCTGTAGAATCGCCTCTCGCACCGTTCGAGCCTCGTACTCCTTGCCCTCGCGGTAGATGTATTCAACATGCCAAGCTGCTTGAATCACGCTCGACAGAAGGGTCTTCGGGCCTGCTTCAGACTCGAACAAGGCAATGAACACCTGGTACTTCCGACCATCTTCTCCAATGATCTCACGGCCCGCCACGCCCTCTGAGCCCGCCGCCTGCACTTCGCTCCACCCTACCCCTGGCCTCATCATTGCAAAACGAGGCCGGACAAGTTGCGTCAACACGGCTTCCACCTTGTTCGGCGTCAACCCAAGAGCCCTTATCTCCGACTCATCTAAATAACCGAAGACTTCCTTGCCCGAGCCACGCTCGATAGCATTCAAGTAATTGGATGCCTGTTGAGCAATGGACGGAGGAAACATCCAACGATAAGCGACTACGATCAGCGTGATAAGGGCAATGACCCCCACGCCCGCCTTTACGACTCGCGACCTCTTCTTCATGGTTCCTAGTTCCACGTCATTTGGTGCGGGAGCGGGTTCTAGACTTCCGTGCAGGCCGCCTTCACCCTAGCCACTTGGTCGACCCAGTAGCGTTCTCGCCATCAGCCCTTCCCTGACAAACGGCACAATCCCTCCGCCCTGTCAGGGCCACGCGCCGAAAGTCAAGGGGCCCTACATATCTGCTGCTCAGAGTCACATACCCATCCCGGCCAAGATTGAGAACTGAGGCTCCATCCATGACCCGTTCCAAATGTGCAATCACAATCCCACGTTTCGTGGTGATAGCTGCAACATCCGCCAATTTTCGTCTCGCAGTCACCCCAGATATTCACGTTGTATGGATCGCCGCACCCAAAGCCGCAGTCCTCGCCCCCGTCGGCAATGCAGATTGGCGGTGCAAATGCGATTCCTGCCAATAGTGCAGCAGATGCAACTACCAGAACAGTTTTCAACATGATAAGCCTCCTTAGTTTCCTTGTTCGTCTATCCACCAGTCGATTAGCGTAAAGTCTCCCTTCTTGAACACCCGCACCGTTGCTCCGGACAGAGTCACTGCCAAACCTAGTTTCGACGTCAGAGGTGAAAAGAATCCAGCACGCTCGTTGTGGTAGGGATCGAAGTACAAAGGCGTCCGATCTTGAAAGCGAGAAGCCGCATCTACGAACCTCTTCCAAGGAATCGTGTCAGGAGCAGACGGAATAAAGGTGTAATAGCTTGCCTTGCTCGGCACTACCCTCGCATCGAAGTGCCACTCGTTGGGGCACCGCCAAATGCTCCACGGTAGAAGGGATGGCGAAAGGGGTCTTTGCGACGTAGGAAGGCCCATCATGTAGGGGTCTCCGTATCTGCCTTCGCCGTCGTAGTCCGTCCTGTACAGGAGCACGGCCGCCCCAATTTGCTTCAAGTTGGAGACACAATTCGCCTGGCGTGCCGACTCCTTCACCCGTCCATAGACGCCCGAAAGCAGTGCCGCTAACAGCGCGACGATCACAACGACCACCAGTATCTCTACTAATGTGAAGCCAGTTGTCCTGATTGAGCTAGGAGCAGTCCGTTTTGGTTCGGCGAGCTTTGACATGCGAGCAACCTCAACTTGTCGTCAAGCAGATAGACCCGTGGCGTGAACCGAGCGTTGAGCTTCGTGTGCAACACGCCATCTAAATCCGAAAGGAAAAACACGTTTCGCTTTTCCAAGAGGGAACGAAACCGTAGCACCAGCTCGTCGACTGGCGACCGATAGATCATGACATAGTCGTAGCCGCTGTCAAAATGGATTACATGCGGGTCCACTGTGAATCTCGAACAGTCCGAACATCCACCCGCCGCAACGACGATTGCCGGTCTTCCGGATCGGCCCCAGCTTCTCTGAAACACATCCACCACGGGACTCGGGATCGGCCGAGAACCCAGTTGGGGATCCCTGGAGCTATCCATTCTCCATCGCGGCACCAACGATGCGTTGAAATCAGTTCTGCGCCGGTCAAGGACATCGACGACAAGGAACGCCAGCAGCACCCCTAAGCCTGCAGCGGCCAAGATTCCGACCGCCTTGCCACTTTTCAGGGTGCTTGTAACTTGTTGCTCGAACATTCTATCCCTCCAATACGGGGGACTGATTACAGTCTATCACGGAAAACACGAACAATACCGGAAAAAAAAGTACGTGTTCCGACAAGGCGATTCGCAGCACACCCCACGGTCTATGATCCCCGGTCGGCGTGCGCCGCAAGGGGCGGCAGACCGAGCCGCTCCTTCCAGAAGTCGATGAGTTGCTGCCGGTTGACCCATTGCCACTTGCCGTCGACCCGCTCCCGGCGGGGTTCCAGTTCAGGGTCGTTCGCGCTACGCCGAAGGAAGCCGAAGAGGCGGATCGCGAAGAACTCGTCCGTTTGAACCAATGCAAGTTGCAGGACTCGCTTTTGTAGTTCGAGGTCCAGAGTCCCGCTCACGTTGTTGAGGATCAGCTCAAGGACGGCCCGGCTCTTGCCGTCGAGCGCCATCCTGAGGAGCGCGTCCCACTTTTCTGCGCGTTCAAGGGGTGTCTCCTTCAACGTAACGACGGCAAGCGGATCGAATACGAACCCTCGGTGAAAACAGTCGGCCTCGTTTGCGCCCAGCGTTGGGTCTTGAGAAGCGGCGGGCAAGACACTCAGCAGCTTCTCAGTCGATCCGGGCACGCCCCACTTTCCGAGGAGACTGTAGATCCTCGCAGCGTCGGACGGATTCACCTTGGCTGCGATTTCAAAAAGGATCGGAATCACTGGCGCGTCGTCCCGGATCTCGGCCGTGCGCTTCTCATTCGTACCTTGGATGGGATACTGGAAACTGCCGTAGCGTGCGTTGGAAAGAAAGCTCAGCAGCCGCCAAAGCTCAGGTCCAGTTGCGCCACGTCCGCACAGGGCCACGTTAACCATGAGCCGGTCGATTGCGGATTCTGCGCTGAGATCCAACTTGGACTGCTGGGTCGCGAACGCCGCAAGACCCATCACCTCATTGGAGTGCTTGCGCTCTAACACGTTGAAGTAGCGCAGATACGGCTCTCCATCCGCGTTTTTGGCAGCGATTCCGGGCAGTACGAGCTTGCCTTCAGCTTCGAGGTAGAGCCACAACAAGTACTTCTTGCCGGGCTGGAATCTATACATAGCCTTTTCGGCCCCCGGCATCGTATGGTCGATGCTACCGAACGGATGGACGATTCGCATCACCTCGTCAAGTTTGCGATTCGAGTCGAGAACACGGACCTCCTCGACAACGACAGGCGCAGTCCACTCGTTGCCGGCAGGATCAGTAGCGGTCCGTAGCTCCCTTTCGTGATAACGGATGGGTGATACGATGGCCAGCGTGTTGAGCAACTCAACGTCGGCAGGTCGATAGTCCTCTTGCTGCCAAGGATAATCCGCCATCAGGCTGATCTGGCTTACCAAGAGGAGGGTTAGCGTGAGCGCGGTCATTCCTTCAAGAACCTTGCTGGGCGTGCGCCGCAAGGGGCGGCAGACCGAGCCGCTCCTTCCAGAAGTCAATTAGTTGCTGCCGGTTGACCCATTGCAGGGTCTTTCCAACCCTGGACATCCTGGGCTCGAGGTCTTTGTCCTTAGCGCAACGGGAAAGATAGTGAAAGAGGAGCTTGGATAGTTCCTGTTCCGCCGTCAGCGCCCTTTGGAACACACGAGTCTGAAGCCTCACGTCCGGGAGGGGTGCTGCATTGTCGATGAGGAGCCGAGCAGCCGCTACGCTCTTGGATCTGAGCGCGAGGTCGACAGCCGATTCGAGCTTCGCCTGCCTTTCGGCTGAAGTCTCCCCTCCGCTGAGGACTGCGTCGGGACCCAAGCGAACATCGCTCAAGAATGCGTCGTTCGGAAGCGCGCCCAACTCACGGTCGAAAGCGGCGACCTGGAGCGCTTCATAGAGCCTTCGCCCGGCTCCTTTCAGATTCCAGTGAACGAACAAGCTGAGGATGCGTGCCGCATTGGAAGCTGCCTGTCGCCGAAGTGCCGTTTCGAGGACTTGGACCGCTACGTGCTCGTCCGGCACTAGCGCGAGGCGATTCCACGATCCCGCAACGGGGCTCGTTCCTTTGTACTCAAAGGTCCCGAGCTTCAGCCAGTACAAGAAGTTCAGCGAACGGCATAGCTCACCGGTGTCGCTCGTGTCAGCGCAATGGGTGACATTGACCATCACTCTGTCGAGCATCGACAAATCGACTGCTTGCACTTTGGTCTGCGACGTTGCGAAGGCGGCAAGCGCGACAACCTCGTCGTCTCGCTCTCTTGCAAAAGACAAGAAACGCTCCTTCGAATCGCCTGCGGCGGCCGGGCCCTGGGACTCAGGAAGGTACAGCCGGTCCTTTGAACCGAATTTGACGAGGACAAGGTACGTTCGACCCTGCCTGAGTGCGTAGATATCGCGGGCCGGTTCAGTGCCCACGTAATCCGTACGGCCATTGGGGTGCAGGAGCCGTAGCTTCCGTTCTACCGGCGCAGTGGAATCGACGACAGACACATCGTCGATGATGAGCGAAACGCCTTTGAAGCCAAACGAGTTCGGTTCGAGGACGCGTCGTTGCGCCCCAATACGCTCGGAACCTCGAACGATGAGGATTGCATCGACTGACCGATCGATTGCGTTTGCGTCATACGTCTGAACGGGCGATGTCTGCCAGGGAAAACCTGGGGCATCGGACGCCTGTGCGGTCAGTGCAAGGAGCAGGGCGAGCATGGGTTACACAGCGGTCCCTGATAGGTTCAACGAATCAGAGCCCTCTTCCGTATCGGTTCTCGATCGCTGACGCATAGAGTCGCTTAGCCGCGATGCCGCATTGGGCTCCCTCCCGCAGCGCGGGCTACAGGCTCCCCCTCAGTTCCCTCCCCACCCCGAGGTACCCTTTGCGTTGCCCGACATGACCGCCCGCGAACTGCGCCAGAAATACCTCGAGTTCTTCCAATCCAAGGGCCACCTGCTGCACCCTTCGGGCTCGCTCGTGCCTTACGACGTCACGGGCCGACTCGACGAATCGCTCCTGTTCAACGGCGCGGGGATGGTGCAGTTCAAGCCGTATTTTCGAGGGATCGCAGAACCGCCCAGCAAGCGCCTCACCAATTGCCAGAAGTGCGTGCGAACCGGGGACATCGAGGAGATCGGCGACCTCACCCACCTCAGCTTCTTCGAGATGCTGGGGAACTTCAGCTTCGGCGACTACTTCAAGAAAGAGGCGATCGCGTTCTCTTGGGAGTTCCTGACCTCGAGCGAATGGCTCGGACTCGACCCGAAGCGCCTATCGTTCACCGTTTTCGAGGAAGACGACGAGTCGCTCGGCCACTGGGCGTCCCACCTTCAGGCCGCAGGCATCGACCCCGCTGCGAGGGTGTTTCGGCTCGGCGAGGACACCAACTACTGGCCCGCGGGAGCGTTTTCGAGCGGCCCACCCGGACCTTGCGGGCCCAACACCGAGATGTTCTATTGGGTGCTCGATTCCGAGCCGCCTCCGGCCGGGCCCTATACCCGCGACGACTGGAAGCGCGACGAAGCGGACGGCAAGTGGCTCGAGGTGTGGAACGACGTGTTCATCCAGTACGAATGGAAGGGCTTGCTCCGCGATCCCTCCAGGCCCGACAAGGGATATGAGAAGCAGGGCATGGACGACCTGCCTTTCCAGTCCGTCGACACCGGAATGGGGCTTGAACGCACGGTCACGGTGCTGAACGGCAAGCGATCGGTGTACGACAACGATCTGTTCGAGCCGCTGTTTCGCGTCCTGAGCGCGGTCGTTTCGCCGGACGTTAGGGAAAGGGCCGGGGACTGGGCGACGGGTCATTCCGAAGAGGCGAAGGCGGGCCGGGTGATCGCCGACCACATCCGTTCGGCGTGCCTTTGCATAGGGGACGGGATCCTGCCCTCGAACACAGGGCGGGGCTATGTGTTGCGGCGTTTGATTCGGCGGGCGGTGCTGAAGGGCGACCGGGCGCTCGGAATCGGCGAGGTGTTCCTCTGGAAGCTGTATGAGGGAGTGGCTGAGGCCCTCGGCGGCGTCTATGACGAGTTGATCTCCCGGCGCGAGGTGATCGTCGAGACGCTGAAGAACGAGGAGGAGTTGTTTAGGGGGACGCTCGCCAAAGGCATCGGCGAACTTTCCCACTACTTGAAGCTCGCCCGGCGAACACCACAAGCCGGTACGATGCCGGGACCCTTGGCCTTCCAACTCTACGACACCTACGGATTCCCCCTCGAAGTCACCCAGGAGCTCTGCGCCGAGGCTGGCATCGAGGTCGATATCGATGGATTCTATGAAGCCCTCAAGGAGGCCCAGGAGCGCTCCCGCGCGGCGAGGGGAAACGCCACCGTCTATGGCGGCGTGGTCGTCCGGTTCGATCTATCCGTGCTATCCGGACAACGAGACAACGCCAAACCCACCCCGACCCGCTTCGTCGGGTACGACGCCACCGAGACTCAGGCCACGATCGTGGGAGCGTGCCCCGTCGAAGGCGGCCAGCTCGCCGTCGCGCTCGATCAGACCCCGTTCTATGCCGAATCCGGCGGCGAGGTCTCCGACACTGGCGTGATCGAAGGCGAGGGGTTCCGGCTCGAAGTGCTCGATCTGATCAAGCAGGACGGGGTTTACGTGCATCTGGCCGAGCCGGACTTCGACGCTACGGGCCTGACGCAAGAAGCGCTCAACCAAAAGCTCTTTCGGCAGGCCGTCACCGCCCGAGTCGATGCGCCGCGCAGGCGAAGGATCACTCGCAACCACACCGCGACCCATCTCCTGCACGCCGCGCTTCGGCAGGTTCTGGGCAAACACGTCACGCAAGCGGGCTCGCTCGTCGCGCCGGACCACCTCCGGTTTGACTTCACGCACAGCAAGGGAATGACGCCGGACGAACTCGCCGAAGTCGAGCGGCTGGTCAATGAGCGGGTCCTCGAAGCCCGTCCCGTTCAGGTCCACAGCGACGTTCCGATCGCCGAAGCCAAGAAGCGCGGAGCGATGGCGCTGTTCGGCGAGAAGTATGGCGACACGGTGCGGATGATCGAGGTTCCGGGTTTCAGCCTCGAACTTTGCGGCGGGTGCCACGTTCGCAACACGGCGGAGATCGGGCTGTTCAAGGTCCTTCACGAATCCAGCGCCGCGAGCGGGGTCAGGCGAATCGAAGCGGTCACCGGCGAGGGCGCGTACGAGTGGGTCAGGCAGATGGAATCGACCCTGTACGAAGCGTCGTCCAAGCTCAAGGCTCAGGCGGCGGAGCTTCCCAGCGCAATTGAGCGCTTGCAAGAGCAGCTTAGAGACGAGCGGAAGCGGCTGGAGAGGCTCCGCTCCCAGGCTTCCTCCGCATCGACAGAGAACGTAGTCGATGTCGAAGGGATCGAGCTCGCCGTCGAGTCGCTTACGGACGCCGATATGCAGGAGACCACGCTCGTCGCGGACCGGCTGGCCGAGGGCAACCCCAGGCGGGTGGCAGTCGTAGCGGGCACCTCGAACGGCAAAGTGATGCTCGTTGCGAAGGTGGGCGAGGAAGCCAGGAGTCGGGGCGCCCACGCCGGCAACCTCGTGCGCGACCTCGCCAAAATCGTCGGAGGCGGAGGGGGAGGGAGGCCCGACTTTGCGACCGCAGGGGGCAAAGACCCTTCACGCGTCAACGAGGCTCTCTCGATAGCCGAGGCGGTCCTCCGCAAGCAGGTTCAATAACCGGCTGCGCCTGCGTCTTCGAGGCGTGGGTCGATCCCCGCAAGGCGGGCGCCCGTCAAGGGGTCGATCTGAATGCAGTGGCACGACCCCATCGACCCGGGACGCGCGGCGAACTTATGTCCCATGCTTTCGAGCAGAGCCTTCGTGTCGGGGGAAATCCCCCTGGGCTCCCAACGAACCTCATCCGGCAACCACTGATGGTGGACTCGCGGGGCGGACACCGCGTCCTGGATCGACATGCCGTGATCGACCACGTTGACGATCGTTTGCAGCACCGTGTTGATGATCGTCGGGCCACCGGGCGAACCCACTACGAGCGCTAACTTACCGTCTTTCAACACGATCGTCGGGGTCATCGACGAGAGGGGCCGTTTTCCGGCGGCTATGGCGTTGGCTTCACCCTGAATCAGCCCGTAGAGGTTGGGGCTGCCGGGCTTGGCCGCAAAGTCGTCCATTTCGTTGTTCAAAAGGAAGCCCGCCCCTTGAACCATCGCCTTGCATCCGTAGCTATCGTTGATCGTGGTCGTGAGCGAGACGGCCATCCCCTGCTCGTCGACGACCGAAAAGTGGGTCGTATGCTCGCTTTCTCGGATCGGGGGCATCCACGGGCGGAGGTCGGCCGCAGGGGTAGCTCGGTTGCGTGCGATGCTGCGGTGGAGCTTCTCGGCGTACTCCTTCGCCGTGAGCCCCCCGACCGGCACCTTGTGGAAGTCAGGGTCTCCAAGGTGCTCCGCTCGGTCGGCAAAGGCCCGCTTCATCGCCTCGATAAGATAGTGCGTGTGCTGAGCCGACCCATAGCCCGCTTGCTTAAGGTCGTAATGCTCGAGGATGTTGAGCATCTCGAGGAGGGCGATCCCCCCAGAACTTGGCGGCGGCATGCTGAGGACCTCATAGCCTCGGTAGGTTCCCACGACAGGCTCTCGCCAAACCGGGCGATACGCCTTGAGGTCCGCGAGAGTGATGAGTCCGCCGTTGGCGGCCATGTCTTCGGCGATCAACTGCGCGGTCTTGCCCGTATAGAACTCGCTCGCACCTTGGTCGCGTATGCGCGTCAGAGTGCGCCCAAGGTCGTCCTGAACGAACTTCTCGCCCCATTCGTAAGGCTTCCCATTCCGGTTGAAGACCCGATACGATTCGGGAAACGCCTCGAAGGTCGACATCTGGCCCCTCAGGCTTCTCGCCAGGCCCGAAGGCAATTCGAAGCCCTCCGAGGCGAGCTTGCGCGCAGGTTCGACCACATCGCGCCATCGCAGCTTGCCAAACCTGCGGTGCGCCTCCCCCAAACCTGCGACCGATCCCGGAACTCCCGCGGCAAGCCACCCTACGGTAGAGCGTCGAGGAACGGGCTTGCCGTCGGGACCCAAGTACATGTCCCGAGTCGCGCCGCCCGGCGCCCTTTCGCGAAAGTCGAGCGCATAGCGAGAACCGTCGGGCATCCGGATCACCATGAACCCGCCGCCGCCCAGATTCCCAGCAGCGGGCAAAGTGACGGCGAGAGCGAACGCCGTGGCGACGGCCGCATCGATCGCGTTTCCTCCTTTTCGCAAGACCTCCGCCCCGACCTTCGATGCGATTTCGCTGTCGGACACCACCAAGCCTGAACGAACTCGATAGTTCAGCGGTCCTTGCGCGAGCGAAGAGCCTGCAAGTGCGAGCCAGCAAACGGAAGCAGCGAGCGCCTTTCCCCGAATCATGCCTTCAGAATACGCCACTCGCCCCTCGACACCCTTCCCAAGAGGCGGCAAAAAAGACGATCACCCCCGGCGCAACGGCAACCGGGGGTAACTGAGGGGTGGCTTGGGGCCGACTACTTGCGTCGTCTTCGAGCGATCGCCGCAAGACCAAGTCCGAGCGCCGACAGCGTCGCCGGCTCGGGGACCGGGTGATACTCCTGACGAATCTCGGTCACGGTCACGACTGCGTTCGGGTTGATCGTGAAGTACAGGGTGTCCTTTTGCGCGCGGCCTCGCGCAGTCGCCGTCGGCGATCCCGTGTTGGCCGGCGAAAGGAACGGGAACGTCACTTCGGCTTCCCAAGGCACCTCGACGTCGCTCGTCGTGTTGAACGTGCCGTCAAGCAGACCGTCCACCAGCGGGTTGGAATCGATCTCGCCGTTGGCATACCGGTAGATCTTCTCGCTCGCCACGAACTCCATCGACGCGAACTGTTGGGCCTGCGACGTCCGAATCGTGCCCTTGAGGATCATGCGCACGCTGTCGAACGGAATCGGAGAGTCGAAATCGTACGTCCAGCTGATGTCGCCCGACAGGTTGCTGGAGTTCAACTCGAAGCCGCTCACGTCGAGCCGGTAGGTAAAGCCCGACTCCACCGGAGTCAGCAAAACGCCGACTTCCGAACTGGCCGCGCTCACGGTCGTAAAAATCCCCGCTTGGGCGCATGCAGCACCCAGCGCAAGACAAAGTAATCCTGCTGTTCGTCTCATTCAATTTCTCCTTTTCGCACGACGGCGAAGCAAACTAACGGATCCAATTCCCAGCGCCAGCAAACTCGCCGGCTCGGGCACCACCTGCTCGGTGTAGGTAAGAGACAAGATTGAGACCTTGGAAATGCTCGTGATGCCCGCGTTGGTCAGATCGATATCGACGAACACATCGAAGAAGCTCTCTTGGCCAGCGAAATTCATCGTTCCGCTGTTGAGCGCTTCGAGTGTGCCGCCCGCGGTCTGGCTCATGACGAGCGTCTGAGGACCGGGGTTGTGCGCCGCGACGATATCCACCGTTGCGAATCGGGCCGAACCATTGGGCAACGCCGTCACAGATGTGAGGTAATGCCCGGCCGTGGCCGTCACCTGGTAGTGCAGCGTCACCGCGTTCACTCCGGCTCCGGTCACATACAAGCTGGGCAGCGTGTATTCGATCCCGCTTGAGCCAAATGGCCCGACCGTACCGCCGAAGCTGCCAGGCCCCGTGATCGAAATCGGCGTAAACGTAATGGCTTGTGCTGCAGACACTGCACACAAGGCCCCAAGAAGCAATCCAGTCCTTCTCATCATGTCCTTTCCTCTTTCCGAAGCAAATTCGCCACCCGGTCAAAGGGCGGCTGTCGAAACCCAATGTATATCAATTTGGGGCGCTTTCGTCTTGAGAGAAATACTGGCTTTGGCCTTTCCCGGCAGGAATGCTTGGGTGAATGTCCAATCTATAACCCAGCCGAGTGAAACCTGCAATTCAACGAGGGCCGAGCTTTCCCCAATGAGCTTCCTCGTGTACAATTCTCCGACGCATCTCAAAAGGACCACCCGAACTCATGGCAACTGACCGATCCACCCCCGCATCAACCAAGAACTCCGACCGCGAGCGCGCGCTCGAAAGCGCCCTCCAACATATCGAAAAGGCGTTCGGCAAGGGAAGCGTCATGTGTCTTGGGCAAGGCGAGCGCGACGAAATCGCCGTTATCCCGACCGGCTCTTTGAGCCTGGACATCGCTTTAGGCGTCGGCGGGTTGCCAAGGGGGCGAATTATAGAGATTTACGGCACAGAGTCTAGCGGAAAGACCACCCTTGCGCTCCACGTCATCGCCGAGGCCCAACGCAAAGGAGGCATGGCGCTGTTCGTCGACGCAGAACACGCCCTCGATGTCGAATACGCCCGTTCGCTAGGGGTTGACATTGAAAAGCTGTACATAAGCCAGCCCACGTCGGGCGAGGAGGCGCTTGAGATTATGGATGCCATGATCCGCTCGGGCGCGATGGACGTGGTCGTGCTCGACTCTGTCGCGGCGCTCGTTCCGAAAGCCGAGATCGAGGGCGAAATGGGCGATGCTTTCGTAGGAATCCAAGCTCGAATGATGTCGCAGGCCCTGCGGAAGCTCGGCGGCTCCATCAGCAAGTCGAAGACCGTCGCGATTTTCATCAACCAGCTTCGTGAGAAGATCGGCGTGATGTATGGCAACCCCGAGACCACCCCCGGCGGCCGAGCGCTCAAGTTCTGGGCTTCCGTTCGCCTGGAGGTCCGCCGAGCCGACGCCATCAAAGTCGGGACCGAGCAAGTGGGGGCGCGAACGAAGGTCAAGGTCGTCAAGAACAAGGTCGCGCCACCCTTCCGGCTAGCCGAGTTCGACATTCTCTACGGCAAGGGAATCAGCAAGTCGGGCGATGTCCTCGATGGCGCGACGAACATAGGGGTCGTGACCCGCGCCGGGACGTATTACAATTACGGCGAGCTCAGGCTGGGGCAGGGGCGCGACAACGCGAGGCAATTCCTCGACGACAATCAGGAGGTTTTCGAGGAAATCGAAGCGAAGGTCCGCGCCGCGCTGGGCAAGTCCAAACCCTCACTCAACGTCGCCGTCGTGGCTTCGGACGATGCCTGAGTCAAAGCCAGCACCCCATCCCAACGCAAGTTGTCTACGCGCGGCGCTCGAAAGACTCCGGAGTGGAGGGCGTAGCCGGGCCGAACTCAGGGGATGGCTGCGCGATAAGGGCTTTGGCGAGCCTGAGGTCGAATCGGTCCTGTCCCACCTCGTCGAGCGGGGCCTCCAGAGCGACACCAGGCTCGCAGAGAGCATTGCGGCGCATTATTCAGGGCGCAATTCCATCGGAAGGGATTTGTTGAGAAATAAGCTCACAACTCGCAACATTGCGAATGAAGTCATCGAAGAACTCTTGTCTGGGCGCGATGCCGAAGCGGAGAAGCGAGCGCTCCTCCAAGCTGTCGAACGGAGAGCCGCGCGCGCGGACCCGCCCGAAAAAACCGCTCGGTTCTTGGCGTCTCGCGGGTTCGACGAAGAGGTCATCGAGGGGTATCTCGAAGCTCTGCAAGGGACTCGGCCCCCGGCAATCGAACCATAATGAGAGGGCGAGGACTTTCGCTCGCCCATTGAGGAGCGCCCCATTCCAACTCCCGACACGTACCGAATCCTATTCCTCGGTGACATTGTGGGTCGGCCCGGACGATCGGCCGTCCAAAACCTGCTGCCCTCGCTGATCGAGCAGTACGAGCCCCTTTTCGTGCTCGCCAACGGCGAAAACAGCGCCGGAGGGGTCGGAATCACCCCTCCGATCGCCAACGAGCTGTTTCGTTATGGAATCGACGGCCTCACGCTCGGGAACCACGCGTTCCAGAAGCGTGAAATCGGCGAGTACCTCGACTCCGGAAAACCCATCGCTCGACCCTCGAATATGCCCCCTTCGGTCCCCGGAACCGGCCATTTCCAACTGGAACGCGCGGGGGTTACTCTCACCGTGATCAACCTCTGCGGTCGCGTGTTCATGGAACCGTATGATGACCCTTTTCGAGAAGTCGATCGATTGCTTGCAGATTTGAAGACCCCCCATATACTGATCGACTTTCACGGGGAGGCCACAAGCGAGAAGATCGCTTTCGGGTGGCACGTCGACGGGCGTGCTTCGGCGGTCTTAGGCACCCACACGCACATCCCGACCGCCGACGAGCGCATCCTCCCGGAAGGCACCGCCTACATCACTGACGTGGGTATGTCGGGACCCGAAAACGGCGTCATCGGGATGGACCGGGAGATCGTCGTGAAACGCTTTCTTACGACTTTGCCCGCAAAGTTTGAGGTTGCAGCGGGACCTGGTGTAATCTGTGGGGTGGTCATAGACGTCCAAAGAGAAACGGGTCGCGCTCGATCGATTCGTCGGGTTCGTATCGCGGACGATTGACGCAAGGAAAAGGTAACGACGATGAGCATTTCGTTGACATTGGTATCTGCGGTGGCGTTAGCTCCGGCCGCCCTCGTTCAGACTCCGGTCGTGATTTACGCGCCGGTCCGGTCCGTCGCCGACCAGCAGATTTCGCTTTGGTCTTGGGGGAGCGGCGTCATCTCGCAGACCGATGAGATGGCCTACGAAGGCGTCTACTCGCTCCGCGTTTCAACGAAGAACTACTTCCAGGGCGGCGGGTTTGATATGGGCAAGCCGGTAGATTTGTCCAAAGAGTTTGCCGACAAGTTTAACCTTGTGCGGGTCATTCTCCGGGTCCCTGACCAGAGTACGGTCATGGGCGGAGGCGGAGGCGCTGGATCGATCGGCGGCGGGGGCGTCAACCAGGCGGGAGGCGGGTCTCGCGGAGGCTCGGGGTTGGCTGGCGGTGAAGCCGGCGCAGCGGGCGGCCCTCCTGCGAGCGGCGGCCAATCGTCCGCTGCCGACACGACCCTCAAGAACGTCCGAATGATCGTCACGACGACGGACGGATTGCGAAGCGAGGTGTATGTTCCCATCACGACCAGCGGCGCAGGTGAGCGGGGCTGGCGCTTCGTGGCCATTCCGCTGCAAGCGATCAAGGGATTCGACCGCACGAACAAGACCGTGAAGGCGGTTTCCTTCTCAGGCGACGCGATCGCCACCTTCTATCTTGGCGACATCCGAATCATCAACGACAGCACCCCGATTCACGGGGAACCCAACTACCGAGATCTCAACCTTGCGCTGGGGGACGAAATCGAATTTCGAGCCAACGGGTTTGCGGGTTCGAGCGTGCTCGTTTATCGCTGGGACTTCGACGATAAGGACGGGGTCCAGATCGACGCCGAAGGCCAGATCGTCAAGCGAAAGTTCCGGAAGCAAGGCACGTTCGTGATCACCCTCACGATCGCCGATGCGTTCGGCCTGAAGGACCCTTACTCCACGAAGATCAACGTCACGGTCAACCCGTAACCGGTCCGCAAACTTCCTGCCCAGGTCCCGAGAGCCGCAAGGCCGACTCGGGACCTGAGCGCTTTTGACCCCACGATTTTTCGAATACGGGACGAAAGTAACGCTTGACACTTTTGCGGGGCATTCCTTATCATGGTCTTAACCCCGCCGCGCCCAATTCCATTGGCGATTGCGGGGGCACGCTTGACTCCGAGGGGGTAGGGGGAATTGGCTTCGTTAGGGCAGCGTTGCAGTGCCAGCAGTTATCTCTTCATGCAAGATGAAGAAGTCGTCGATCTCGCAAGAGGCGGCGATCCTTCGGCGACGGAGTTCTTGATCACGAGGTATCGGCCGCTCGTCGAAAACAAGGCGAAGGCGTATTTCGTCATGGGCGCCGACCACGACGATGTCGTCCAGGAGGGCATGATCGGCCTCTTCAAGGCGATTCGCGATTTCCGGTGTGACCGGCTCAGCAAGTTTCGACCGTTCGCGGAGCTTTGCGTCACGCGACAGATCATCACCGCCGTCAAGACCGCCACGCGCCAGAAACACGTCCCCCTGAACGCCTACGTCTCCCTCAATCGGGCGCTCGCAGGCGAGGTCACCGACGGATCGCTGCTCGACATCCTGCCCGACGAGGCCGTCGAAAGCCCCGATCAGCAGCTCTTTTCGCAAAAACTGCCCCAAGACCTCCACACGATGGTCAAGCACATCTTGAGCGATCTCGAGAGGTGCGTCCTGCGGTGCTACCTCGAAGGCATGACCTACCGTGAGATGAGCGACGCGCTCCATTGCCACACGAAGTCGATCGACAACGCCCTCCAACGGGTGAAGCGCAAAATCGGTTTGCTCCTCAGAAACTGACCGAGCGGACTAGGCCAGAAGTCCATAGTACGGGTTTCTGAGCGAATCAGTCGAACTTTGGGATAGCGTCGATGCCTTCTCTCTGTATAGAGAGTTGAGCAATGCGTATTTCCATCATTACCCAGGATACATTGCTTCGAGACGGACTCCAGAGCCTTCTCTGGGATACCCCCGGAGTCTCGGTGGCGCCCGGAGATGGCAGCGTAGAGTCCGCAGCGAAGTTGATTGAAACCAAGGGCACCGATCTCATCGTCGTGCCTGCAGAGGGCCTCACGTCCCACGAAGTTCAGAGCCTCCTTCACCTGAAACAGCGGCATCCGGTCACGGTCTTGGCGCTTTCGCGAGACGGAAGCGTGCCGCGGGAACTCGCCCCGATTGCCGACCGGATCGTTTCGCGCTCCGCCGGCGCGGAGGGCCTCCGGAGGGCTCTCGGCGCGCGCCCGGCTTCGGTTACAAGAGAGACAGGCACGACTTACCGCTCCCGAACGAGGTTGACCCCCCGAGAAGAGCAAGTCGCGCAACTGATCGCGCGAGGAATGTCCAACCGAAGGATTTCTCTGATCATTGGAATCCAAGAGCAGAGCGTCAAGAACCTTGTCAGCGTGGTCATGCGCAAGCTCCAATGTGAGAATCGGACGCAAGTGGCCTTGCAACTGATGAAGCATTCCGCGTTTACTTCCAAGACGTGAAGACGCGCGTCGTGACGGCACTGGTGGCGATCCCGCCCGTGCTGCTCGCGGTTCTACTGCAAACGGCTTGGCCGATCTGGGTATTAGCTTCGATCGCTTCCTGTGTGGGGACGCTCGAACTCGCACGGCTTTCGGGGCGTCCGCGTCACCTGCCGCTGCTGGCCACGCTCCTTTCCGTGGGCGCGGCGGTGTTGCTCGTCGACCCTCAGTCCCTACCGTTCTCGTCGCACCGAGCGCTCTACCTGCTCTTCGCAATCGGCCTGATTGGGCTCCCGCTTACCGTCCAGGCCCGCGCGAGCGCATGGGCCGTCGAAGTCGCCTCGCTCTGGTGCGCCGTGCCGCTGATGCTTCTCGTTCTTGCGCATCACGAGACGGCCGCGGCGGGACTCTGGCGCTGGGATTCACCCGTCTTGCTCGTTCTCTTGCCCCTCTGGGCGGGTGATACAGCAGGCCTTCTCATCGGTAAGAAGTGGGGCAAGAAACTCCTCGCGCCGAATATCTCTCCGAAAAAGACCGTCGTAGGGGCTTGGGGGAACTTGTTCTTCTGCGTCACCATGGCCCTCGGCCTTTCGTTTTCGTTGGAATTGCCCCTCGAGCTCGGTCTGGTGTGCGGGCTCGCGGCGGGACTCTTGGGCCAGGCTGGCGACCTCTATCAAAGCGCATGGAAACGAAAGCTCCAGGTGAAAGACAGCGGCAGCCTTCTCCCCGGCCACGGCGGAATTCTCGATCGGCTCGATTCAACCTATTTTGCCGCGCCGGCGATCCTGAGCCTCCTCGAAGCTTCAGGCTACTTCGCGCGCTAGGTAAGATCGCAAAACCAGATGCCCGTCATTGAGACCCGCCACCTGACAAAAACGTACACTTCCCACAAGAAGGCGCCCGGAGTTTGGGGGGCGGTTAAGGGACTGTTCTCGCGCGAGATCGTCGAGGTCCACGCCGTTCAGGACATCTCCCTCTCCATCGAAAAGGGCGAACTGGTGGGGTTCCTCGGCCCCAACGGCGCAGGCAAAACCACGACTCTCAAGATGCTCACTGGCATCCTCCACCCCACATCTGGCGAAGCCCAAGTCCTCGGCTACCGGCCTTTCGACCGCAACGCGTCGATGCTGCGGCGGATTTCCCTGGTTATGGGCAACAAGATGCAGCTTTGGTGGGACCTTCCTGCATGGGACAGTTTCATCGTGCTCAAGGAGTTGTATGAAGTCGAGGATGAGAAGTTTAGGCGAAGAGTAGAGTTTCTTGTCGAACAACTGCAACTTACCGATAAGATACACACCCAGGTCAGGAAGTTGAGCCTCGGCGAGCGCATGAAATGCGAACTCGTCGCCGCGCTGCTCCACTCCCCCGAGGTGATCTTCCTCGATGAACCCACTCTTGGGCTCGATGTCGTCAGTCAGAAGCGGATCCGCGAGTTCCTTCTCACGCTGCAGAAAGAGGACGACAGCACCCTGATCCTCACCAGCCACTATATGCAAGATGTGCAGGAACTCTGCAACAGAGTGATCGTCATCGACCAGGGTCGATTGATCTTTGAAGGCACTTTGAAGGCGCTGGCCCGGCAGTTTGGCGACAGGCGAATGCTCCGGCTCACGTTCGACCGGGCGGTGGAAGTCGCTGACCTCGCCGACTTGGGGGAGGTTCTGGAGCACTCCGATGCAGGCGCGGTCCTCGGCATTCCACGAGAGAAGACGGCACAGGTGACGGCTGCCGCCCTCAAGGCGCTTCCCGTGATCGACGTAGGAATTGAAGAGGTTTCTGTCGAAGAGATTGTACGCACCCTGTTCTCGCAGTCGTCCAAAACGAATGCGTCATAGCCGGTATCTGCTTTTCATCTCCTGGTATCGCAGGTAAGTCGCCGGATCGAGGGAGGCCCAATTCGTCGCGTCCAAGAGGGGGATGAGGCGCAGCCGAAGCGCCTCGCCGCGGACCATCCACTGGAAGTAGTGGCGGCCGCCGTGGTGATAGGGGCCGTACAGTTTGGAGCCTGGCGTTTTCTCGACGAGCCACCTGAACAACGGCTCGTGCCTCGCGTGCATCCGCAACGTGATGTGGGGTTGCCGGCCGTCGCCACCAAAGTGCCCCTCGCCGATCAGGACCCCGAGCAACAGCCCACGGTCGAAGTCGCTAAGTTCCATACACCGATTCAGACGGGATGTTTCACCGTAAGGTTTCCGGTGAAACACGGTTCGGCGGGGTACCCTCTACGGACTTTCACGACAGGAAAGGGACCATGAATCAAGACACGACCCTCTCGACGAGATACGACCCTTCGCTGGTCGAAACGAAGTGGTACGAGGCCTGGGAAAACGCGGGCCTATTTCAGCCGAGAAACGACGGAAGTCCCGTTTTCTCGATCACCATTCCCCCGCCCAACATCACGGGCTCGCTTCACATGGGCCATGCCCTCTGCTACCCGATCCAGGACCTGATCGGACGCTACAAGAGACTGAGGGGGTTCGACGTGATGATCTTGCCAGGTCAAGACCACGCCGGGATCGCCACGCAGAGCGTCGTCGAGAAGCAACTTCGCAAGGAGGGCACGAGCGGGCGCGAGTTGGGCCGCGAAGCGTTCGTGGAAAGGGTCTGGCAGTGGCGCAAGGAGAGCGGCGATACGATCCTGCGGCAACTGCGGCGGCTCGGGTGCGCGTTCGATTGGAGCCGCGAGCGATTTACCCTCGACGAACGCTACGCCGAAGCCGTGCTCAAGGTGTTCATTGAGTGGTTCGACGCTGGGCTGATCTACCGTGGCAAGCGCGTCGTGAACTGGGACCCCGTCCTCAAGACAAGCGTCTCCGACATCGAAACCGAGCGGCGCGTGGTCCGAGGCAAGCTGTACTACGTCCGATACCCGTTCGCCGATCGCGAGGGCCATGTCGTCATCGCCACCACCAGGCCCGAGACAATCCTTGCCGATGTGGCGGTCGCCGTCAACCCCTCCGATGATCGTTATTCGGGATTGGCCGGGGCCCGCTTGAGGCTTCCGCTCCTCGAACGGATCATCCCGGTGATCGAAGACCCCTACCCCGATCCGGCGTTTGGAACCGGGGCGGTCAAGATCACGCCCGCGCACGACGCCAACGACTACCTCGTAGGAGAACGTCATGGACTCGATAAGCCCGTTGTCCTCGACGATAGTGGGCGCGTCAATGAATTGGGTGGGCCCTATGCAGGACTCGACCGCAACGAAGCAAGAAAGCGAGTCGTCGCCGACCTGGAAGCTTCGGGCCTGCTGGAGAAGGTTGAGGACTATGACATTGCGCTAACCGTCAGTGAGCGGTCGGGCGAGCCGGTCGAACCCCTCCTGTCAGAGCAGTGGTTCGTGAGCCAGTCGAAGCTGGCCGATCTCGCCATCGAGGCGACGCGGCAAGGCAAAGTCCGATTTGCTCCCAGTCGCTATGAACGGGTCTACCTGGAGTGGCTCGAAAACATTCGTGATTGGTGCGTGAGCCGGCAGCTTTGGTGGGGACACCGAATCCCGGTCTACTACGACGAAGACGGAAACGCCTATGCGGCGCTGAGTTGGGACGAGGCCGAGCGAAAGTCGAACAAGAAGATCGTTCGGCAGGATGAGGACGTTCTCGACACCTGGTTCTCGAGCGGGCTGTGGCCGTTCGCCACGTTGGGGTGGCCCGACGCGACCGACGATCTCGACCGTTTCTACCCAACCTCGGTCCTCGTCACCGACCGAAACATCCTCTACCTTTGGGTTGCGAGGATGGTCATGATGGGCCTCTCTTTCAGGAAGGAAGTTCCCTTTCGGGAGGTGTTTATTTACGCTACCGTTCTCACCGAAGACGGCCGCCGCATGAGCAAGAGCTTAGGAACGGGGATCGACCCCATGGGAGTGATCGAGGCCGTGGGCGCGGACGCTCTGAGGCTTACGCTGCTGGGGCAAACTGGCGAGAACCAAGACATCCGCTACAGCGAGCGCCGAACCCAAGAAGCCCGAAACTTCGCGAACAAGATTTGGAACGCGACCCGGTTCGTTCTACTCAACGTGAGCGGCTGGGTCGAGCGGCCCCAGAAGCTCGAAGACGTCGATCTGTGGCTTCTCAGTAGGCTCAAGCGAGCCGAAGAGACCGTGCGGCTGGCCTACGACACCTATGACCTGCAGTCCGCCGCTTCCGCGCTCTACACCTTCTTTTGGTCTGAACTCTGTGACTGGTACATCGAGATATCCAAGGGAAGGCTCGCGGACCCTGAGCAGGGTGACGCCCCTCGTTGGGTGCTCCTGACCGCCCTCGACGCGTTCGTCAAAATGCTGCACCCGATCATGCCGCACCTCACCGAGGAGCTCTATCAACACCTCCCGCTCCCCAATAGAGCCGAGTTCGTAATGACCTCCACTTGGCCCGAACTGCCGGAGACCTTCCTGCAGCCCGAGGTCGAATCGCGCATCGAACGAATCATCGCCATCACTCGGGACCTCCGGGCTCTCCGAGCGAACGTCGGAGTCGGGCCCATGAAGCCGGTCCCTGCGGTCTATTTCGAGGGCGACCTTGCGGACCTTGGCGAGATTCTGCTGTCCCAAGCTTGGGTGGAACAACTCGTTCCCGGGACGCCGCCTCAAGACACGAGATTCGTCTCCACGACTTCAGAAGGCGTCGATTTGCACTTGCCGGTCGAAGGGCTCGTCGACGCTCAAAAGGAGTTGGAGAGGCTGCAAAAGGAACGAGAAAAGCTCCTGGTGGAGCGAACGCGAGTGAATTCGCAGCTTTCGAACCCAAGCTTCGTCGAGCGAGCGAAGCCGGAAATCGTCCAGTCGATCCGGCAAAAGGCGGACGAGGTGGAAGAGTTGCTCGAAAAAATCGAGCAACGAATCGCTCTGTTTTCCGAATAGAGGCAGCCTATCGTGCCGGAACGAAGCGGCCACCCCGCAAAACGAAACGAATCGAAGCGCCTCGGTCCGTTCGGAGAACCTGCGCCCCAATACTCCTCACTCGCTCCAGCGCTTCGGGCGTCGGATGGCCGTAGGGGTTTTCCGGGCCGCAGCTAAACACGACGTACTTCGGCGTGGTTTCTCGAAGCCATGCCATCGAGGTCGAGGTTCGGCTGCCGTGATGGCCCGCTTTGAGTACATCGGTTTCCCAACGCTCCCGGCCCAGCATCTGGTACTCGGTTTGATCCGGCGCGTCTCCGGTGAACAACGCCGCCGTGCGCTCCCCCCGAATCCAAACGAACATCGACCCCGGATTCTCGCCGTCCCCCTTCTCGAGGGGAGGAGCCTCGATCTGGAGTCGAAACTCCCCCACGCGCAGCTTCGCGCTTCCGTCAATCCACCAAACGTCCTCCTCCGACTTACGCGCCTGTGCAAGCTCGGCCTTCAATTCGGCATTTCCTCGAAAGTGGCTGAGCGCCGCAATTTGGGCGCGTGGCGAATACGTAAGCAACGCATCGAGGCCGCCGATGTGGTCGGAATCCGGATGGGAGACGAGGATTAGGTCCACTTGGGTCAATCCTTCGGCTCGAAGCAACCGCCCGATCCTCCGAGCTGAGCTCTCTGGCCCGGCGTCGATGACGATCGTCGCGCCTTGGTGCGAGAACGCGATACAGTCCCCTTGACCCACCGCCAAGAACGTCAGGATCGTGTCGTCTTTGGGAAACAGGACGCCTAGGAGCCCCCCGCCGAGGACCGGCGCGACGACGACGAGCGCGACCTTAAGCCGGCCGGACACGTCGCCTCCAGAAAAGAATGAGCGGCGCATAAAGAAGGATCAGCCACAACGCATTGAACTCAGGGACATTGACCGCCGATACAGACAGGGTCCCTAGCGATTCCGTAACGAAAAGCACCCATCCCGTTAGGGGCCCGACGATCACCGTCATGGTCCCTTGGGCAAGTGCAGGAGCGACCGGCGACATCCCAAACGCGAGTAGCGCTCCCATCACGATGAACGGCAAGACAATGACCACCAATACGTTCGAAAGAACGCTGATGAGTGAGACGATGCCGAAATGAAACGCCACAAGCGGCGCCGAGCAAAGGCTCGCCACGAAACTCGCCCTCGCGGTTTGCTTGCATTGCGCGAAAAGACGCCGTACAGGCTGTGTCGGAAGCGAATCCGAATATTGGAGCCACAAACCGAGTCCCGCCACAGTCACAAAAGAAAGCTGAAACCCAGGGTTGAACAGCGATTCCGGTCGAAACAGCAGGTACACGATCGCGCTGATCGAGAGAGCGCAAAGAAGGTCTCCCTCGCGGCGAAAAAGGTAGGCCGAAAGCATCAGCATCGCCATCAAAACCGCCCGCACCACCGGCGGACGCAAGCCGGTCGCCATTGCGTAAAACGAGAGGAGCAGCGCCAAGAGTAAGAGCTGCGCGGGCCTGGGAATCGGCACAACGCTGAGCGCGCCCATCAGGCCCACCGCCAGAATCACCACATGAAGGCCCGAAACGGAAACGATGTGTCGCAAACCTGAGCGGGTGAGGGCGGATTGAACCCGATCATCCAGTCGGGCGTCGACATTGAAGCAAAGCGCATCCACGGCTTGTGCCCACTCTTCAGGCAAGCTGCGGTGGGAAAATCGAACGAACGAGTCCCGAATAGCTGCGGCCGCGCCCAAAACGGAAGGCCCGGATTCGATAACTTCGACGGACTTCGCTTGTATCGATCCCACTTGAGACGAACCGAGAAATCGACTTCGAAGCGGCCCAACCGTTCCGCTGGCCCTGACGCGCGCGCCCATGCTGAGGGAGGGCTCTCCGGTCCAGTACATCCAGTGGGGCAGACCGTTCCACTCCACCTCACAACTCGAACCTGTCCGCGTGAGTCGCGGGACTGAGCTTACGGTCACAATTGCTTTAATGTCCTGCCGATGAGTGTAGGTGTCAGCGGGAGGGCCCCCATAGAGAATCACTCCTACTAGAAACCCGCCTGCGGCCGTCACCCTATTTACGAAGCGTTTAATAAACAGTAGAAAAGCTCCAAACAATAAAGGCAAGAACACGACCGCACCCGAAGCGATCCCGAAAGCCAGCCCAATCGCGGCGCACAGGGCGGGACGGTGCTCAATCTCGTTGCGCATCTCCAGACGTCCCGAACCATTTTTCTCGAATCTCACGGATCGAGCGCTTGGTGGGCCGATCTTCCACAAGTGGCAACGAGGGGGCGGCAGTCTCTTCTTGAAGGGGAAGCGCTCGGACGCCGAAACGAACGTTCACGAACAACGGCTCTCCCGCCAACGCATTGAGCTTGCTAAGGATCGGCGTCTTCAGCATCCGCAACTCTTGCGCCCACGCCGAGCCTTGCACCGCCACCCAAAGCGAGCCCTTCGAGTACCGGTCCGGCCAGGAACGCGCTGCGAGTTCCTCGCCCACGACCTCCCGCCAGCGACGCATTATCGCGAGCGCCCTAGCCGTTCGAGCCACCTCCGGCCCTACGACGTCCTTGGCAAGGATCTCCCTCAGCTTGTTCATAGCGCCCTTACGCTACCCCCTTCGACGCGAAACACCCGCGCTCTTTCTAAAATTCGCTCGCCTGCCGAGGATTCCTCGGTGCAAGTGAGAATCGCTTGCCCTGCGTGCTCGACGACCCAATCCACCAGGCGCCCGCGACGCATCTGGTCAAGGTCGGAGAGCATGTCGTCGAGCAGCAGCAGCGCAGGCGAGCCGGTTTGCGCGCGGCAGACTTCGATGAGCGAGAGCTTGATGGCCAGGACGCAAGTTCGCTGCTGGCCCTGACTCGCGAAAAGGCGCGCTGCCTGCCCGTTCACCGAGATCGCAACGTCGTCCCTGTGGGGCCCGGTCGTTGTGGCGCCGCGGTCGCGATCGATCGGCCGACCCTGCTCAAGAAGCGCCAGCGCTTCGTCCGCGGAGTTCGATTCGTCACTTGGCGCATATTCAAGGCAAAGGTCCTCCCCGCCGCCGAAGAACTCTTGAATCGGAGAAGCCGTTTGCGCGATTTCCGAAAGGAACATCCTTCGAAACTCTCGGATCTTCGAGCCGCTCTGTGCAAGTTTATGCTCCCAAGGCACAAAAGATTCATTCGATACGTGTGTGTCACGCGAGCGCTTGAGCAGCGAGTTCCTTTGATCGAGCGCCCTCTTGTACGCCGTGAACTCGCGCAAGTACTTGGCGTGGAGCTGGCTGAGCTCAAGGTCGAGGAAGTTCCGTCGTACGGCTGGCTCATCGAGCACCAAGCGCAGATCGTTCGCGGTGATGCAAACGCACGGAACGCGGCCGATCAAGTCCGCCGCTCTTGGGAGCTTCAGAGAATTGAGGAAGGCCTGCTTTCGCGTCCCCGGTTCGATCCTGAGGGAGAGTTCGGCCGTGGGCTGTGCGCTTTTCACGCATACTTGCGCCCACCGGGCTCCGTGCCGAATGGCCTCGGCGTCCCTCGATCCGCGCAACATTCGGGTCGTGGCGACCCAATACACCGCCTCCAGAAGCGTCGTCTTGCCTTGGGCGTTCGGCCCCGAGATCACGTTGAACCCAGGACGCCAAACGACCTCCGCCCGGTCGAACAGACGAAAATTCTCGAGACGCGCCGCGTCGATCGAACAATCCCCCTCGCTTTCCCTTAAACCTTCCTTTAGATTCATATCTTATTACTTTTATTAAGGAAATCGATCTTGTGGATAACTCTGGCGGTCGCCATATCTGAGTCCGTGTTCAAGCGGCAAAACAAGTTCAAATACGCAAGCGCAAAGTTACGCAGGCGTGGGGAAAACTCTGTGGAAACGTTTGCATTTGTACAAGTTTGAGACCAGGCGTTTTTAACAGTATTCGACGCGCCCCAGTCTTCCACAGCCTTTCCCTCCTGGCTTACAACAATCCGTGGATTCTGCCGTACTTCATGACGACGGCCTCGGCGAAGTAGAGGGGGTGGATGTTGGGGGGGCGCTCAATGCCAAGCTTCAGCGCGATCGGGATCCACACTTCATCCATGAACTGCATTTGGGCTCGCAAGGGCAGCTCGGGATACCGGTCGCAAAACAGCCTGAGAGCGTCGTATTCCGCGCGGGTCATGCCGCGCAGATCGCCCACCACCGCCTCCAGGGGGTGCTCGTTGATCGCATGGGGAGCGACTCGAAACGTAGGTTCGGGCCGCTTGTCGTAGACGACGATGGTGCCTGCGACCATATCGCCCAGGCGCTGCGAAGTGGGGCTGGTCACCATCGACAACATCCCGATAAAGTAGGTGCCAGGAAAGAAATCGGCGGGCCGAAGGAGGTTGCGTGCCAAGGCGTTTCCGAAAGTGATCCCGGTTCCGTCCAACTTTCGAACCCTAATCCCCATCATTTTCTTTCCGACCGTTTGGCCGTTCCAGAGCCCCTCGAAGAGGATAAAGAACAAGAATGTGCCGAGGATGGGCAGCATCATGAGGAATGCTCCCGCAAGCGACCCCACGATATAGTCGAAAACGGACAGGAACGAGATCAGGAACGTAAGGGTGAAAAGGACAAGCGCCCAGAGAATCAGATCGACTAGGTGGGCGACGGCGCGCGAGCCCAAACCAGCGATCCGGAACGATACGATGGTTTTTTCGGGGGTCAGGAGTACCAGTTCCTGCGCCATGATGTCATGCTACCCTTACCAAGCTGATGGTTCCGACTCGGCGTTTTTGGCTTCTTGTCGCGATGGGCATTCCCGTTGCGATCGTCGCTGGTGCAACCGGCGGCCTGCTCTTGCTCATTGCCTACAACGTTGCGCTCGTCGCTATCGCTTGGGTGACTGCGCTGATGGGCCCGGATCCGCGCCGACTTGCCGTGGTACGAACGTTCGACCCCGTGCTTTCCGTTAGGGTCCCTAACAAAATCACCGTGACGATCGAGAACACCGGGGCCGAGCCGATGCAGGGCCTCTTTCGCGATGAGCCTCCCTTGGATCATCAGGCCACGCAAAGGGAAACCCGATTGCGGGTCGAGCCTGGGCGCGAATCGGTGTTTCAGTATTCGATCACGCCGAACACGCGAGGCAGCGACTTCTTCCGTGGGAGCTTCGTTCGGCTCGACTGCCCGCTAGGGCTCGTCCGCAAGCAGGCCTACCTCAACACGAGCCAAGTGGTGAGGGTATATCCCAACGTCCTGGCGCTCCGCGAGTTCGACCTTCTCAAGCACAAGGGAAAGCTCGATCAGATCGGAATCCGGAAGTCGCGAATCAAGGGGTTGGGGACTGAGTTCGAATCGCTGCGGGACTACGCCGAAGGCGACGACTACCGCAAAATCGACTGGAAGGCCACGGCGCGTCGAGGCAAACTCGTCGTGCGGCAGTTCGAGCAAGAGCGCAATCAACCCGTGATCCTCGTGGTGGACGTGGGGCGAAAGATGCTTGCCGACGTGAACGGCGTTTCCAAGCTCGACCATGTGCTCGATGCGAGCCTGATGCTGTCCCACGCGGCGATGGTCTCAGGCGATCTGGTCGGCCTCCTTGTTTATTCGGACACGGTTCGTCGGTACGTCCCTCCCCGAAAGGGCCGCAATCAAGCCGGGGTCATCGTCGATGCGATCCACGACTTGACCGCGGAACCTCTAGCCAGCAGTCCGCAGCGAGCCTTCTCCTACCTTGGAAGGCGGTGGTCGCGAAGGGCGCTGATCGTTCTTTTCACGGAGGTCGAGGACGAAGACGACGCCCGAAACCTGACCGCTGGGCTGAGGCAGGCGCTCAGGAGACATCTGACTTTGGTCGTCAGGGTGGCCGATCCGGACCTACTGCGCTCGGCCGCAGGTAGGGTCGAATCGGAGGAGGACCTCTTTCAAAAAGCGGCATCGCTCCAATTCGTCAACGAAAGACAGAAAGCGGGCTCGCTGCTCGACGCTGGGGGGTTTCATTCCCTCGAAACGGAGCCTCAAGACCTCGCGGCGGCGCTCGTTTCGTTCTACTTCCAGGTCAAGGAGCGCTCCCTGCTCTGAACGACGCACAAGGAACCCGCGAAACGGCCGCGAATTACTGCAAGACCATGGCGAGCGAAGACCGAAACGAGACGATGGCGCGGATGTTCGTGGCCTCTTGCGCCGCGTACGCCTCTAAGCCCGCGATGCTTTGGGCCAAGAACGGCGAATTCGTCCCGCTAACCTACGCGGAGCTGCACGAAAGGGTCCGGCGCTTTGCCGCCGTGCTCCGCGAAAGGGGCCTTAGGAAGGGCTCAACCATCGCCCTGCAGAGCGAGAACTGCCCGGAGTGGGCTTGGCTCGACTGGGCATGCCAATGCCTTGGGGTCGTCCTTGTTCCCATTTATCCAACCCTCCCGTCCGACGTCTCGAAGTACATCGTCCAAGACTCCGGCGCGAGCTGGGTCGTCGTCAGCGGCAAGGAGCAACAGGCGAAGCACGCCGACGGTTCGGTTCCGGTGGTATTGCTGAACTCGGTCGAGGGCTCGATCTCCCACCAAGCCGAGCAGGCGGAGCCCATGCCGATCGAGGAGTTTCAGGCTGCGGTCGACCAAGTGGAGCCATTGGATACGTGTACGATTATCTACACAAGTGGCACAACAGGGCCGCCCAAGGGCGCCGTCTTGCCCCACCAAGCGCCCGCCTCGGTTCTGACCCAAATCCCTCGTCACCTTCCGATCGATCACAACGATGTGTTTCTCTCGTTCCTTCCGATGTCCCATGTTTTCGAGAGGATTGCTGGCCAGTTCTTGCCCATTTCATGCGGGGCGACAGTGGGCTACGCGGGCAGCTTGATGAGCTTGGCGGGGGACATCCAGAAGGTGCGCCCGACGATCATGCTTTGCGTCCCGAGGTTTCTCGAAGCCACGATGGATCGGATCGTCGATGCGACGAAGAGGTACCCACGAGTTCGCAAGTTGCTCTTCGACCTCGCGCTCGCGCAGGGAGTCCGGAAGGCGCGCGGCCAGATCGCTCCCCTTGCCGGCGTGCTCGATCGGTTGGTGGGCAAAAAGGTCCGCGAGCGGTTCGGGGGGCGCTTGAGGTTCTTCGTTTCGGGGGGAGCGGCACTTGCCCCGCACGTCGCCGAGTTCTATATGGCGCTAGGTCTGAAGGTGCTGCAGGGTTATGGACTCACCGAAACCACGGCGGCCTCGACGGTCAACCACCCCGAAAGGAGCAAGTATTGGACGGTGGGCGAACCGATCCCAGGAGTCGAGATCAAGACAGCGGAAGATGGGGAGATTCTTATTCGCGGCAAGAGCGTGATGACCGGCTACCACAACCTCGCCGAAGCCACCCGGGAGGCCATTGACTCGGAAGGGTGGTTTCACACGGGAGACATCGGCGAATGGGAGGGAGCCCACCTCAAGATCACCGACCGAAAGAAGGACATTCTCGTTCTGGCCAACGGGAAAAACGTTGCCCCCCAGCCCATCGAAAACAGGTTGAAGGAGAGCGAATGGATCGCTGAAGCGGTGCTGTTCGGCGACGGCGCGGAGTACGTCTTTGGGCTGATCGCTCCCAACTTCGAAAGGCTGCGGGCGCACCTCGAGACTCTCGGGATTCGCCCCCCGACCGACGAGGACCTCGTGGCGTCCGAGAAAGTCCGGGAGCTCATCAAGGCGGCGGTGCAGCACGTCAATTCGGAAAGCGCGGACTTCGAGAAGGTCAAGAAGCACGCGCTCGTGGCGGCCCGGTTTACAGTCGAGTCCGGCGATCTAACTCCCACTCTCAAGGTTCGCCGGAAGGTCGTTCGGGAAAAGTACGCCGATCTGCTGTCGACCTTGCGCAAGCCCTGACGGTGTCCCTCTCACTCGTAGGAAGATCGGCCGTTCCCACTCCTATCGCCGATTGGTGACGGGCTGGGACCCCTTACACGCAGGGAGATCAGACTGCGTAATGTAACATGGGACAGCCGCATGAAATGGTCGTGGAGAGTCGCGAGGATTGCTGGGATCGACGTGTTCATACACGCGACGTTCTTCTTGCTGCTGGGTTGGATCGGGTTCGTTCACTACCTCGATCGGAACAGCGTCGTGGATGCGGTCGTTGGCGTGGGGTTCCTATTGGCGCTCTTCGCCGTGGTGGTCCTTCACGAGTTCGGCCACGCGTTCGCTGCGCGGCTCTATGGGATTCAAACCAAGAACATCACGCTGTACCCCATTGGGGGCGTAGCGAGGCTCGAGCGGATTCCCGAAAAGCCGGCCCAAGAGTTGGTCGTCGCGCTGGCGGGTCCCGCCGTCAACCTCGTCATTGGGTTGATCTTGGCGGGGGTGTTGTTGCTCCTCGGCGGAATCCAGCCCATCGAGAGCCTAACGGCGACGGAGGGCCCGTTCCTCGAACGGTTGCTCGTGGTCAACCTCTTCCTCGCGGTCTTCAACATGGTCCCAGCCTTTCCTATGGACGGCGGCAGGGTCCTTCGGGCGCTGCTTGCGATGCGAATGACCTATCCGTCCGCTACCCGCCTGGCCGCGACGATCGGGCAAGGCATGGCGCTGCTGTTTGGGTTCGTGGGGCTGTTCGTCAACCCATTCTTGATTCTGATCGCGGTGTTCGTGTGGGTTGGCGCCGAGCAAGAGGCGGCGATGGTCCGCTTGCGATCGGCGCTTGCAGGCGTTCGAGTCGCCGATGTGATGGTGCGTAGGTTCCAGGTGTTGGGTCCCAACGACCCCATCGCGACCGCCTCGCGAGCGATCCTCGACGGGTTTCAAACGGACTTTCCGGTGATTGAGAACGGCGGACTGGTCGGGGTCCTTTGTAAGAACGACCTTCTCGATGCTCTGGCTCGCAACCAACAGGGGACCATCGTGCGGGACGTGATGCGCTCGCGTTTTCACTTCGCCGCCCCTCAGCAATTGGTCGAGCAAGCGTTGCAGGCCGTGCAAGGCGCTGAGTGCCCGGTGATCCCCGTGCTGGATGGGCCAGCCCTCGTCGGCATTCTGACGGCGGAGAATCTAGGCGAGTTCCTGGCGTTTCAATCGAACCAGGCCGTGCCTCCTCAAAGGCCCTCGTTCGACGTCTGAGCCTCAGCCGACGTGAATCGCCACCTCTCCCGAGGCGACGACGCGCCCGATCTTTGCGTGCCCCTCGATCGGGGTCTTGCTGAAGAGCGCGAGTCCGCCGCTTGTCTGGGGGTCGACGACGACGTGCTGGAGCCATTCGGGGACAGGGCCGCCCCAGCGAAGGAACGGCTCGACGAACTCGAGATTCCGGGATGCGCCTCCGGTCAGACAGCCAAGTCCAACCAGGCGCTCGACTCCGGGCAGAACCGGGAGGGATTGAGAATCGACTTCAAGGACGACACCCGATTCTCTCGCCACATGCAGCAAATGCCCCAGCAACCCAAATCCGGTGATGTCCGTGGCGCATCGAACCCCTGCCCGAACACCAGCCTCGCACGCGGCGGCGTTGAGTTGGCTCATCGACTCCGTGGCAAGGGCGATCTCCTCAGCAGATGCGAGGCCGTTTTTTAGGGCGGTCGATACGATTCCAGTTCCAAGCGGCTTGGCCAGATAGATGTCGTCGCCAGGTTCGGCCGAAGTGTTGACGAACATCTTGCAAGGATCGACGACTCCGGTAACGGCCAGGCCAAACTTGGGTTCCGAGTCCTCAACGCTATGCCCGCCCACTAGGACTGCGCCCGACTCGATAACCTTGTCGTGCGCCCCCAAGAGGACGTTCGCCCATACGTCGGCAGGAGCGGCTTGGGGATCGAAACAAGCGATATTGAGCGCGGTGATCGGCCTCCCGCCCATTGCATAAACGTCGCTCAAGGCGTTCGCGGCGGCGATCGCGCCAAAGGCGTAGGGGTCATCGACGACAGGCGTGAAGAAGTCGACCGTCTGAACCAGGGCTTGGCTTTCAGACAGCCGGAACACGCCCGCGTCGTCGCGCGTTGCGAACCCCACGAGGACGTCGGGGTGGGCGGATTTAGGGAGGAGTCGGAGCACGTCCGACAACTGGGCGGGGCCCAGTTTCGCCGCTCAACCCGCGCATCGAACCATTTGCGTCAGTCGCACGCGGGCGAGTTTACTTCCCTCGGGTCTTGAGTGCGAGCGACCATCGATCGCGAAGCTTGGCGACCTCCGGATACAGGTTCTTACCTGGGCATGAAGTCTGCGCGAAGTCCTTGTGAGCCCCTATGTGCTCGGGTCGGACGCCGTACTTCTCGGCCAGATACATGACCATCGCGTCGAGCGCGCGAATCTGCCCTGCCGTCGGCTCTTCGACTTCAAAGTTGCCCTCAAGGACGATGAGCAGATGCCCCGCGGGGTCGTATTCGGTGTTCGTATCGCCAGCGAGCGAGGGATCTCGTGCCTCGGCGATCTGCCCGTGGATGTCGATGTACCAGTGGTAGGGGATATCGGGCCAAGGCGGCTTGGTTTGGCCGCTTGCGAGTTTATCTTCGCGCTGAGAGAACGCTTGGAGCCCCTGCAGTTTGTCGATGAGCGAGCGTTCGTGATTCGATCCCACGCCCGCATGATGGATCGTGATTCGGAAGGGCTTGTGCTCGCGCCAGGGAGGTACCGGCGGCTTGGCCCCCCACTGCTCGCGGGTGAGCATCTGCGGGCGAGGGTAGGGGTCAGATTGTCTGTGGGGGGCGCAAAACCAAGTGGGCGCCAGTGACACAACGAATAACGTCAGACTCTTCATTGCGGACCTCCGGTCGATTCGAACCCCTTCGATTGGGGGTGGTATTCACACAGCCGAAAGTTGCAGGCCTTGCAGCGGCCCCTCGCGACGCCGGTCGGCGGAAAAGCTTCGAGCAACGAGCACCTTCGCTCCTTGACCTGGGCCAGGCGTTCGTTCAGCAAGGCATATCGCTTGCGCCAGCGATCCTTCAGGCGGTCCAGGCGTTGCGGATCGACACGAGCCTCATGAATGCACTGGCCCGCCGCCTCAGCGTTGATCGGTACCCCAAGCCAAACGCCCACGAGCCGCGTGCTCTCTGGCTCCGAATTCCATGCGTGCTGCGCATAGTAGGCGTAGGTGTGCAACTGATCGAGGGCGTCGTTTTCGGCTCGCTCACTCATCCGGCCCGTCTTCCATTCGAACACCAGCGTCTCCTCAGGCGCGGTGATCGCGAAGTCGTACTTGGCATAGACGGGAATGCCCTCCCACTCGAACCAAGGCGCGGCGCTCCGAGGAGGGGGGCGCCAGGTATCGGTGGCGTAGCCCGCGAGCCGCTCCATAAGGCCGGAAGCGCGAAAGACCTCGATGAGTTCGTTGCACCTCTTTCGAGCCCCTTCCCAATCCTCTTGGGTAGGGTACTCGCCGTAGAAGACGTTTTCGAGCGGTTGACGAGCGAATCTGACTCCGCCATCGCCGTCCTTCGGTGGCCTTTCGCCCGGAGTCCGATAGTGCTCGATGAAGACCTCCGTCCAGGTCTCGTACTCTTCCAGGATACGCTCGACCCCTTTCTCCCAATTCTCGGGCCATTCCCGCTTGTCGTAGTATCTCCGGATGGCTTCGGTGATGACGTCGTCGACGACCTGCCCGACCAAGAGGCTCCACTTCATAAGGGCGCGCTGAAACCAGGCCTCTCGCTTCACCGGTTGCGAAAGCTCGATCCAAAGGTAATGCAATGCGTACTGCCGTTCGCACTCATCGAATGTACCGATGCTCGTCTTGGACAGGTTGGGCGAGGGCGGGTAAGAGGTCTCGGCCATCACGGGTTTCCGGCTGCGTCCATCGCCCTCCACAGGTCGGCGACGTGCCGAACGTGAGTCAAATGCGCTTGAGCGTCTTCGCCTCCATAGAACCAGATATGGAGCGCCCCCTTATCGATCCGCGACCGCAACGGAAAGAGCGGGTCTCGTGTCGCCGGAAGCTGGGGCGAAGCCGGGGCGGGATGAAGGCCGAGTTGAGCGCCGATCGCACGGGCGCATTCGGTCGAGTTGGCGTACGTTTCTGTGGGCACCTCGGAGACGGTGATCAGGAGCGTCCGCTTGCCTTCGATGGCTTCTCGGGCAAGGGGAAGCCAAGGCAGGATGCTCTCGTCAGCGGCGACCCGGATCGAAGAGTTGGAGTCCAGGCTCCCATAGAGCGAGTCCGCAAGTACGACTCGGCGAATCAGCTTGAGAGAATCAGGCTGCTGCACGAGCTCACGGACGGCGCCGTATCCCGCGCTGAAGCTTGAAAGGTCCAACCCGGAAATCTGAACCCTCTGGGGCATCCCTTCTGCGAGCAACGCTCGGCGGCAAGCCTCCAGCCACCGTCCCAGCGCGAGTGGATCGCGGAACGGGCGCTGATAAACCGAAGAGCCCTGGCCGAAGTTCAGGACGAGCAACGGAGTTTGAAGGCCCCGATCGAGGTGCTCCCCGATGGCGAACCACGACACAGTGTGAACGTGGATCGTCAGGACGAAGCTCTCCTGCGGTGGCACGGAACGGGGCAGGAACAACTCGCCCTTAAGCTCGCCAACCTGCACTTCAAGGGTCTTGCCTGCGTGCGGCTGGGCGGGTGGGGCGATCTCTCGTTTCGGCATCGGCGGCGGGACAGCCTCGCCGGACGAGAGCATCGTTCCAGCTAAAAACACCGGAATCCAAGCGAACATCGGCTCATTGTAGCGCGTCTCCCGTACAATAGCGTCTGAACTCCGCGATCGCGCAAAGGGTACGATTTATTGCACAATCGCGGAGAGAGATTCGATTCTCAACGACAACGGAAACAATGATGTTTCGCAAACTCTATTGGGTCACTGAGCAGGTCGAGGCCGACGGCGCTTCGAAGGTCACCGGGGTCTACACTTCCATTCACGATCTGGTCGAAAAAGGCATTCGCTGGCTGGGCGAAAGGGGCGACGGGCAGCATTTCCGGCTTTCGCTCGTCAAATTGGACAGCGGCAAGGCTCCTTTGGGGGTTTGGACGTCGCCGGAGTTTCCTTCGTTGCTCCACGATCTTCAAGCCTTCGTTCGAACTCATGAGTTCACGAGTGAGGAGTGTCAGGAACTGTTCGATACGCTGATCGCCTTTTGCAGAGCCGAAACGGCGCAGCCCCGATAGCTCACGCCATCGGGGCTGGTAGGGCCGGGGGTCGCCGGGCTAGTTAGGCGCGTTCGTTCCGGAAGTCGACGCCGAGGGCACATCGACCTTGCGCTGCTCTTTCGCCCGATCGAGGGCTCTCTGCCACACGTCTTGGAGGTCCTTCGGCGCGATCTTGATGTTCTGTTCGCTCTCGAAGAGCCGGTCCGCGAGCCTCTTGCCCAAATCCGAGGCCTGAGCCCCGCGAGCCTTGGCGAGTTCCCTTCGGATGTACTCCTTGCGAGTCGCGTCGAGCTGCATGGGCCGTGCGGCGGTCTTCTTTTCGACGTAAAACTTGGCGAATCCGCCGTCGCCCTCAATCCAGGCGCTCGAAGATCCTTCCGCTGTTCCTTCGGCGATCTTGCGAACCGATTCGGGCATCTGGTTCACCACCCGAGTGCCGTACCGCCCCGCTGCCTGGCGAGCCTGAGGAGCTTCGCTGTATTGGATGGCGACGGTCGAAAAGCCCTGACCCGACTGAAGCTGCCGCTCTACGTTCTGTTTGGCTTCCTCCGACTTCACGAAGATCCAGAGCATGTCGCAAAGAGCGGGTTCGGTGAACTGCTGCGGGTTTTCGGTGACAAACTGCTCGACCTCTTCCGGCGTTACGGTGACGCCTTGCGTCAGCAGCCTCTCGAGGCAGAGGTCGCTGGTGATCGCCTCTTTGATCCGTTCGAGCGTCAGCCCGCGGGCGGTCAAGGCGGTGAGGTAGTTCGTGTTCAGCGTCTTGCGGAATTCGAGTTCCTTGGTGACGTCCGCCGCGTTGGGGAAGAGCCCCTCGTCCTTGGCGAGTTGGATCATGACCTGGCGGGAAATCAGTTCCTCCAAGGCCTGGAACGCCAACGTGTCTGCCACGTTCGCCTCCTGAACTCCGTTGCTCGTGACGACCCTGACGCGCTCCTTGGTCTTCAAGTACGCGTGAAAGTCCTGCATCGTGATGGGGTCGCCGTTCACTACAGCGAGGTTGCCTCCCTCGTCGCCCTTCGAACAACCCGCAAGTAGAGCGGCCGATACGGCCAGCAGAATCCAAGTCTGATGTCTCAAGTTGTACTCCCTTAAACTGAACTGGGGCATAAGGATACCTGCCGCACCTTCCAACAGGCGGCAATCCTGCCTCATGCAATACAACATGGGGATCACAAGAATCGTGCCATCGGCTGGAGGCGGAGAAGCGGGCGAAAGAAGAAGGGTCTGCGGCTATGCCACGATATCAAGGCCCTCGTCCGGCTCTACTTCGATGGGGCTTTCGGTCGAATCGACGATTTCTGCTGGCTCGTCGTCGTGAAGCTCGACGGAATCTTCGGGCGCGCTTCGCGAGTTCCGGTTGTAGTTCGGTTTCTCGCGCGACTCGGGAGTCCGCTGGACCTGCCCCGTCAACTGAACTGCGGGCTCGATCCTCTTGATCCGGTCGACATCCCCCACGACGCCTTACGCGGCGACACCGCCCTCCGAGTGCATGAAGTTGCGCAGCCGGTTCATGGCTTGCGTGTGAAGTTGATAAACCCGTGACTCGCTCACGCCGAGTACCTTCCCGATTTCCTTGAACGTAAGACCTTCGAAGTAGTACAGCGCGACGACCAATCGCTCTCGATCTGGGAGCGCGTCGATCCCTTGGCCTAGGATTCTGCGAATCTCGCGTCCTTCGACCTCGTGCCCGGTCGAGGAATTCTCATCGACGATCAGTTCGACGAAGTGAATGTGGTCGTCGCCCTCGCTGGTCGTGAGGATGTCGTCGAGGCTATAAACGTTCGTGCGCCCCATCCGAACGAGGAGCTCGCCGACCTCAGAGACGTCCAAACCGAGGTGTTCCGCGACCTCGCGCTCCGTTGGAGGGTGGCCGAGCTTTGATTCCAGAAGCATTTGAGCCCGATCGACCGCCTTCAGTTTTTCGCGGATCGAGCGGGGAACCCAGTCTTCGTCACGCAGCATTTCGAGAATCGCCCCGCGAATCAGCGCGATGGCGTAGGTCTCGAACTTCACGTCGCGCGTCGGGTCGAACTGATCGACGCTCTTGATCAGCCCGATGACGCCCGCACCGACCAAATCCTCTCGATCGAGACCGCCCGGCAAGCTCGTGACGAGCCTACCCGCGGTGATCTTGACCAGGTAGGAGTAGTGATCGATGAGCTGAACCCTGGCTTCGGGCGAACGATAGACCTTGAAGTCGACCCAATTTCTCTGCAACGCTTCCTGTGACAACGACATCGAATAACCTCACTTCTTGGCCGCGCTGGGCGGACCCAACCCTAAGGGTTCCTGCTCGCCGCCCCCGAACCCTCCCGCCCTTCGGCTGAAATGTGTCGGACGCGTACTGTAAAAAACACGTACCATATTTGGGTGGCGACCAGTCCCAGTACAAACACCAGGGCGGCGCGAAGAACGCAGGTCACTGGGTCGACGCGAGCGAGAATCCCTCCCGCTAGAGCCGCAAAGGCAGCTAATCCTCCAATAACCTTCGGCATTCCGCAGACTCCGGTAAGCCCTCAGTGTCTGACTTCCCTGTAAACAATACTGGCTTGCCGTTGAAGAATGCTTAGGGGAAATTCTGCGTTTTTCGTGAGGTTTTGCAACCGCCGACCCTAAAGGGGAATGCGAAGACCGTCATACGCGAGGCGGATTTGGGGCGGGAGCTCCCTCTCGACCCGAGCGTGATCGTAATCGTGGCTCAAGTGGGTGAAATACGTCATCTTTGCCCCGAGGGAAAGGGCCTCCTCGACGGCCTGGTCGAAGTGGAAATGGTTGGGATGCGGCCTGTACCGAACCGCGTCCATGATCAGAACATCCAAGCCCGTCAGGCTCTCCCTGGCCTGAGAGGGGATTCGGTTGACGTCGGTGAGGTAAGCGAGCCCGCCGACCCGAATGCCCACCACGGGCCAGGAGCCATGATCCACCAAGAACGTCTCGATTTCGAGGGAAGCGAGCCGGAGGTTCGGCGGCACATCGCGTAGGTCGAACCTGGGGACCTCGATCCCGTCGGCGTGTTCCGCAAAGGCGTAGCTAAAGACCCTGCGGATGTCGTCCTGATAGGCGGGGAGGGTGTAGATGGGCATCGGCCTGCGCTGCGTAATGCAGAACGAGCGGAGGTCGTCCATGCCCATAATGTGGTCCGCGTGGGTGTGAGTGACAATCACGGCCTCGATGTCGAACACCCGCTCCCGAAGGAGCTGGAGCCTCATTTCGGGCGAGCAGTCCACCAGAACGTTGCCGCTCGGCCCGGAGAGAAGGAGGCTCGGCCGAGTCCTATGGTTCCTGGGGTCGGCGAGAAAGGAGTCGGGGTAGCGAACCCCGAGCATGGGAACGCCGTTACTCGTGCCCGAACCCAGTACGATCGCTTCTGCCATTAGGCTTCGTCGGCAAGCTGAAGCACGTACAGCGCCACGATCACGCTCGGAACTTCGGACAGTTGCGACACCCTTTCGATGCACCTCGCGAAGTTGCGCTCGGAAAACTCGTCGGTGGACTCTTGCTTGCGGCGAATATCGGCCAGAAGCTGGACGGAGTTGTGATAGAACCGAGCTCGGTTTTGAGGCAGAGACTTGTTGGCGATGGCGGCGAACGACCGGCCCAGTTGCTCGTAAATCGAGTCCCAAGAGGTTCGGGCTTCGAGTTCCGATCTCGCTTTTTGAAGAGCCTGCTCATGGAGGCGCTTGGCCTCCGCGTCGCGCCGCTTGACCGTCTCCCAGTCTTCGGCCTCGGTCCCGCTGATGACGCGAACGTTCAGTTGCCTGCCCGCGATTCGAGTCAGCACCTGCTCCATGAGCCGGTGAGTCGCAGCGAGCTTCAGGTGGCCGGCAAGCTCGCTGGACCGAGGATCGACGCCGAGGACGAACACGTCGTCTTCCATGGCCACGGGCTGCGCGGCATTGAGCGCCGTCCACACGCCGACCCCCGTGACGGCCTGCTTGATCTGAGGAAGGGCCTCGCTCCAAACCTCCGCGATGTCTGGCATATAGGACGATTATAGATTCCCGCAGGCCTAACTTTCCTACCGAGGGGGTTCAGTCGCCCGAAACGACCGCATAAGGGTGGCTTGGATAGGAAAGGGCGAGCGCGACCACGTAATGCGGCACCTCCAGCAGCAGAACCCGGAAGTCGATGCTGGGGGCGAACGCTTGCACGATCAGCCGATTCGAACCCGCGTAGGCCTTGAGGGCGATTTCGGAGAGGTTGAGTGGACGAGGGCTCGCCTTGGCGCAAGCTTCCTTGGCGACCCACACTTCGAGCGAATTGAGCGGGCCGAACCGGTCGTCGTCCGTTCGAATGCGCTCCAGGACCTTGCGGCTCACCGTCCGAAGCTCGGGCTCGATGTCCACCCCGATCCCCGCCAGCCTGGGGGCGTCGCCACGTGAAACGCGGATCGCCGTCGCGACCCCCTTCCCTGGGCAATGAGCCAAGCTCACCATCACAGCCTCGGCCCACGCCTGCGTTTCGTTCTTCAGGTAAGGAGCGAGTACGTGAGTCAGGGCGATTCGGCTGGCCGCCCAAAGCCGCCGCCCCCGCTCGGTACGCGTCTTTGGGGCGTGGAAGAGCCGGTCCGCGATTTCGGGTTTCGCGATCAGGAAGCCAGGGGCTCTTGCCAAACGATGGCGCGTCCTCGCAACCGCCTTGAGCGTCCTGCCATACGTTGCCAGCGACTGCGCTTCAGGCGGCTCGTCGACGAATTGAATCCTGACCTCCCGCCCTGCGAACTGGGAGACTAGGTCTTGGTAGCCTGCGTTGAGCTTGGGGTCCATCGAACGAGTCCCGTTGCCATCCAATAGGACGTATCGGCCTGCCGAATGAGATGGCCTAAGGCAGAAGCGGTAAGATTTCGTAGCCAATGGAACCCAGGAAACTTCGGATCTACGATACGCTTACCCGGTCCTTGAAGGCGATTGAGCCCCTAGAACCTCGACACCTGCGCTTCTATTGTTGCGGTCCCACAGTCTACAACTATGCCCATATCGGCAACTTCCGTACGTTCCTCTCGGCCGACTTGGTGGTCAGGACCGCCGAGGCCCTCGGATGGCGCGTTTCGTACGTAAGCAACATCACGGACGTGGGCCACTTGACCGAGGACGACGTGGCGGACGCGGGCGGTGAAGACCGCATGGAGAAGGCGCTGCGTTCTAAAGAGGGCGAGCGGTTTGTCAATGTTTGGGACCTCGCGTCTCACTATATCGACGCGCTGAAGAGAGACTGGCGCAGCCTCAACCTGCGGGAACCTATGGTTCGCCCGAGAGCGACAGAGCACCTCCGCGAGCAGATACTCGGCGTCCAGAGCCTCATCGAGAAGGGCCACGCGTATGTTACGGATAGTGGGGTTTACTTCAACGTATCGAGCTTTCGAGATTACGGGAGACTGAGCGGCAACCGCGATCAAGACTCCTTGATGCGAGCCGTTCGAGATGTGGTTCAGGACGACAACAAGAGGCATCCCGCTGACTTTGCTTTGTGGAAGCACGACGAGAAGCATCTTATGCAATTCTACAGCCCTTGGGGCTGGGGATTCCCCGGTTGGCACATCGAGTGCTCCGTGATGGCCATGAAGTACCTCGGCGAAACCATCGACCTTCATGCCGGCGGCGAGGACTTGGTGTTCCCGCACCATGAATGCGAGATCGCCCAGTCCGAAGCACTGACCGGCAAGCCGTTCTCTCGGCAATGGATGCACACCCGGTTCCTGCAGGTGGACGGCGAGCGAATGTCCAAGAGCAAGGGGAATTTTTATACGGTTCACGATCTCATCGAAGGCAAAGGAGTCAGTCCTCTCGCTTTGCGATACGCGCTCATCAGCGTTCCCTATTCCAAGCCGCTCAACTTCACGATGCAGACGCTTCGGGACGCCGAGCAAGCGGTCGAGAGACTTCGGCTCTGCGACGAGGTTTCTTCGGAGGCCGCAACGAGCGGTGGGGACGGCGAGGACGCTGTAGGGAAGTCATTGAAGTCGCTGTATGAGGAGGCGCTCGACGCGATGTGCGACGATCTGAACACCTCCGTCGCGCTCGCCAAGGTGTATGAGGGCACCCGCGTGATCCTGCGGGAGCAGTCGGGGATGAGCCAAGCGAGCGGGCGAAGCGGCCAGGAGTTTCTTCAAAACGTCCAAGGGCTGCTGGGGATCGTCCGACCCGAATACGAGACCTGCGCGGGGAGTTCGACTGACAACGGGGCCGACCTCGACGAGGACGGAATCGAAGAGAGAATCCGCCTGCGGGCGGAAGCCAAGGCGCGAGGAGATTACGCGGCGGCCGATGCGATTCGCGACGAGCTTGCGGCCGAGGGAATCGAACTCCGCGACTCGCCCGAAGGCACGAAGTGGAAGAGGAAGTCGCCGCTCGAAGCGTAGCGGCAGAGGAGCATGGCAGTTGAGTGAACGACCGATTCGATTGGCGCTCGCAGGCGCAGCCGGAAAAATGGGCGCGGAGGTCGTTGCGGCGGTCCAGCACGAGCGCGATATCGAACTGGTCCTCGTGGCGGACCGCAGCCACGGTGGAGAGAGCCTGCGAAAGGTCTTGGGAACCCAGTTCCCCGACCTGAAGATCGACGAGCGATTGGGTGCCGCTCTCGACCGTGAGAAGCCCGACGTGCTGGTCGACTTCACTCACCCGGCAGCGGCCCCCGAGCACGCGCTTTCGGCCCTGACGCGAGGGATCGCCGTCGTCATCGGCACCTCGGGCGTTTCCAGCGACGACCTGAAGGAGATCGCGATCGCGGCGGACCGGAGCGGAAAGGCCGCTTTAGTCGTGCCCAATTTCGCCATCGGGGCGGTCCTGATGATGCGATTCTGTGAGTTGGCGGCCCGTTGGATGCCCAACTGCGAGATCGTCGAGATGCACCACGACGCCAAGGCGGACGCGCCGAGCGGCACCGCGCATTTGACCGCCGAGCGCATCGGGCGGGCCCGCTCCACTCCGCCGAAGCCCATTCGTACCGAGGTCTTCCGGGTCGAGGGCGTTCGCGGCGGAGCTCACGAAGGGGTCCCCATCCACTCGGTGCGGCTTCCCGGCCTGGTGGCTCACCAGCAGGTCATTTTCGGCGCTAGGGGAGAGACGTTGATTCTTCGCCACGACTCGCTGGACAGAAGCTCGTTCATGGAAGGGGTGCGGCTCGCCATCCGCAGGGTCGGCGAAATGAAGGGCCTTGTCGTGGGTCTCGACAGCCTGCTGTTCGAGGATTGACCGCCTGCGAGGCCTTCAGAAGGGACGGACCGCCAAGGCGACCATTGCCCGGATTCCGTACGGTATCGCGTCGTCGTTGAAGTCGAACTGGGGCGTGTGAACGCTCGCGTAGCCGTCTTCTCCCGGCGGAATGAGGCCGAGCTGAAAGAAGCAAGCCGGGCATTCCGTGCCGTAGAAGCTGAAATCCTCGCCGCCCATGGTCTGCTCTCCCTGATCGCTAACGCTGTCCCTTCCCAACTCCTCGCCCACGACTTCCATGAATCGGCCGACGGCTGTCGCATGATTTGAAGTTACGGGGTAGCCCTCGACCCAATCGATCGAGGCTGTCATGCCGAAGGCCTGGGCGACGCCCTCGCACACCTCGCGGAAGCGTTGCGCGATCGTCGCGCGGGTCTCGGGCAAGAGCGTTCTCACCGTCCCTCGAATTCGCGCGAACTCCGGGATGATGTTGACCGCCGAACCTCCCTCGATCTGGCCCACGGTCACCACCAGAGAGTCCAAGGGGTCGGCGTTGCGAGAGGCCAGCGATTGGAGCGCGGTCACGAGGTAAGCCGCGGCGGCGATCGGATCGCGGGTCGTATGGGGCGCGGCGGCGTGACCCCCTCTTCCTTCGAGAACGACTTCAAACGTGTTGGTGGCTGCCATCATGGGGCCGACGCGAGTCGCGAGCTTGCCGAGGGGCAGCGTGGTCCAGCCATGCAGCCCGAAGATCATGTCGGCTGGCTTGCCGAGGACCTTGCCCGACAGGACGCCGTCTTGGACCATCTTTTGGCCCCCGGCCCCGCCCTCTTCCGCAGGCTGGAACAGAAGGAGAACATTGTTGGGTCGGCGGGTCGAATGAGCCAGCGTCCTCGCAGCGCCGAGAAGGATGCTGGTGTGGCCATCGTGTCCGCAGGCGTGCATCACTCCTTCATGCTGGCTCGCGTAAGGCTTGCCGGTAGCTTCGTGAATCGGAAGAGCGTCCATGTCGGCGCGAAGGGCGATGGTAGGCGCTGATGCGGGGTTATCTGTTGCCGGGAGCCACCCCAAGACACCGGTCCCGCCCGCCAGTCCGGCCACGGACTCGACTCCAGCCGCGGCAAGCTCGCGCTCAACGACCGCTGAGGTTCGCCGCTCTTGGTAGGCGAGTTCGGGGTGTGCATGGAGATCGTGACGAAGGTCCAGCACCGCGCGGATCAAGGGTTCGGTGGGCTCGATGACGGCGGACATGGTGAGACTTTACCTAAGGCGGGTAAAAGGAGCCGAGTTGACCACCCTCGATGAGCTTTGGAACTCGACCTCGCCCAGCGCTAAGACCTTCAGTGACGCCGCGGAAGGGCTGGACGAACCTGTCCGGGCCTACATGGCTCGAACGTTCTCGCCCGGAGCCGTCCTCCCCCGCTCGGCCCGGCTCAGAATGCACGGCGAGATCAAGCTGAACCGCTGGCTCCCGTTCGAAGCCGAACAGGTCATCCACCTCGACCGAGGGATGGTGTGGAAGGCCAAGGTCCGGATGGGAAGGATGCGAATCTCCGGTTGGGACCGCGTGATCGGGGGCCGCGGCGACATGGTTTGGAAGCTGTTTGGCCTAGTCCCGATGCTGAAGTCTTCGGGTCCGAACGTCGACCGCTCCGCGATCGGCCGCTATCACGCCGAGAGCATTTGGCTTCCCTCTCGCCTCTTGGAGCGAGCCGAGTGGCTCAGATCCTCCCAGCAAGGGAGCCTCGAAGTGAGCCTGAGTGATTGGGGTCAGGCCACAACCCTCCACCTCACGACGAACCAAACGGGCGACTTGGTCTCCGTCGCCTCGAACCGGTGGGGGAATCCGCAGGGAAAGGAATATGCCGAGCATCCGTTTGGCGCATGGATCGAGGAGTCCCGCGCTTTCGAAGGAATCACGATCCCCACGAAGGTGAGGGTCGGCTGGTTCTTTGGTTCCCCTCAGTTCGAAACCGACGGCGAGTTCTTCCGCGCAGAGGTTACTTCCGCGATCTTCAAGTGATTCCCCCTGAGTCCCGGCCCCCGTTTTCCCGATATGGAAATGGGGACCGGTGCTGGACCCACGGGGGAAGATGCGCAAGCTCAAGATTAGCTCGATTGTGTGCTGCCTTTCGCTTGTCTCGGCGGGAGTCGCGAGGGATTCGGCTCCGGAGTGGGGCCGAGTGGCGTCGGACGTCGCTTCGTACTTGGCTTTGGCGGTCCAGAACCTGGAGTCGGGGCAATGGCAGCGAGCCAATGCCTATTGTGAGTCCATTTTGCTCGGCGACGAGATTACGTACTGCGTGATCGTTCGCAGCGACCAGCCCCAAGCGGCGAGTCGGGCGATCGAGGCGTCCCAGATGGGTCTCGCCGTCTGGGAGCAGGCGCTTCGGCGCGAGGTTCGGTTTGTGCGTACGGAAGACCTTCGCACGGCGGATATCGCGCTCATTTTCCAGCCGAGGGTCCTTTCGGGAGGGCGGCAGATCGCGGGCAAGATTCGTTGGCAGCGTCGCGTCGTCGAGCGAATTGGCGGGTACTCGCCGACGTTCACGGCGGACGCCCACTTGAGCCTTCTGGACCCCAGCGCAAAGGCACTCAATTCACGATCGCTTGCCCACTCGATTGCCCATGAAGTGGGACACGCGCTCGGACTGGAAGAGAGCAACTCCGCCCAAGGAGTAATGGGCCCGATCTCTCCCCAAGGGACGGGTTTGTTTGTGAGCGCGGACGACCTCCGAGTCTTGCTAGAGTTGAGGCAGCGCGCCGCCGAGATTCAGCAGCAAAGCCTTTGGTCCGGATTCGAGCCGCTCGGCGGGTATAAACCCGCAAGTGAAGCTCTCTGATGCGCTGGCCCAGCCCGTAGTCTGCGGTGACGGCGCGTACGGCACATTGTTGGCGGCTCGCGGATTCCCCAAGCAGCCTTACGACCTCGCCAACCTCGAAGCGCCCGAACTCGTTGCCGACCTGCACCGCCTTTACTTCGAAGCTGGCGCGGTGTTGATCGAAACCAATACGTTCACCGCCAATCGATTCCGCTTCGTCGATCTGCGCGACGACCTTTACGAGATCAACCGGGCAGGCGCGCGGATTGCGAAAGCGGCTTGCGGCGATGGCGCGGTGATCCTCGGCGCGATCGGACCTGCGGGCAAGCCCATGTACCCGCTGGGCAGCATTTCGTCGAGCGAAGTGATCGAATCCGCCTGTGAGCAGGCGCGAGCCCTCGAAGAGGGCGGGGTCGATGCGTTCCTGCTTGAGTCGTTTCTCGATCTCGATGAACTGGAGCGTGTCGTCGAGGGGGTGCGCCAGGCATCGAATCTCCCCATCATCGCCAGCAAGGCGTTTATCGAAGACGGCGAGGCGATCTCGGGCGGATTGCCCTACCAGTCCGCCAAGAGGATGGCGGCGATGGACGTGGCCGCCGTCGGGGCGAACTGCGTCGTTGGACCCCAAAGGATGCTGGACCTGGTGCGCATGATGACCGAAGCCACGTCGAAGCCCGTCCTGGCCTATCCGACCCCGGGAATGCCCACGCTCATCAAGGGCCGCGTCGCCTACGACACCGACCCAACTTACTTCGCAAAGGCCTGCCGCCGCCTCGCCGAAGAAGGCGCGGCGCTGATTGGAGGTTGTTGCGGGACGACTCCGGATCACATCCGGGCGCTTTCTCAAGAACTCGGCCGGAGCCCGGTCCAGAGGGCGAAGCGAGCTTCCGTCGCTACTAGGGACTATGAGACCAAGCCGCTCGAGTCCACGCCGCGCACCGAGTTCGGCGAGCGGATCGCGCGTGGGGAATCGACCTACAGCGTCGAACTCGACGTTCCTCGTGGGCTCAAGCTCGATCGCTTGATGGCGGACGTCGAAGCCGTTCGGGCGGCGGGCGCGCACACGATCAACATTTCCGACGGCGCGAGGGCGCGACTCCGAATGAACCCAACGGCAGTCTGCCACCTCATTCAATCCACGACGGGCGCGGAGACCACGATGCACTTTTCCTGCCGCGACAGGAACCTCCTGGCGATCCAAGCCGACCTCCTGGGTTGCCACGCGCTCGGAGTGCGAAATGTCCTCGCCATTACCGGCGACCCGGCCAACATCGGGGACTACCCTAGCGCGACCAGTGTGTTCGATGTCGACGCCGTGGGGTTGGTGCGAATCCTCGGAAGGCTGAACGAGGGGATCGACCTTGCCGGATACGGGATCGGCAGGAAGTGCGGTTTCACGATCTGCGTGGCGTTCAATCCCGGCTCACCCCGCCCCGAAGTCGAACTCGTCCGACTCCAACAGAAGGCTGACGCCGGGGCCCATGCGGTGTACACGCAACCCGTTTTCGACGAGAGCTTGGTCGAGATCGCCCTCGAATCCTGCAAGAAAGTGGGGCTACCCTGCCTGATCGGGGTGATGCCGCTACGCAACGCCCGGCACGCCGAGTTCATGCACAACGAAGTGCCGGGCATTCTCGTCCCGGAGAGACTCAGGGCGGCCTTGGCAGACGCGCCCGACGACGAGGCCGCGCTGGATTTGGGGATCGGCCAGGCCCTTCGGCTGGCCCGCTTGGCGAAGTCGGGCGGCGCTGGGGTCTACTTGATGCCGCCGGCGAATCGAATCACTGCGGCGGTGAAGGTACTCGAGGGGATTCGATAGGTCGAGATCGCCAGGTTGCGATTCGATAAAGAACCATGAACTGGAAAGGATGGCTCGCAGCGGGCGTGGGGGCAAGCGCAGGATTGCTGGTGTACGGCGCGCTCGTCGAGGCCAACCGGCTGGTCCTTGAGCGGCAAAGGCTGAAGCTCCGTGGATGGCCGGAGCGGCTTTCCGGCACGCGCATCGCTGTGCTCGCCGATCTTCACGTTCGGGACTCCTACTCCGAAGAACTGGCCGCGCACGCCGTCGCCATGGCCCTCGACGAGTCTCCCGACTTCGTCGTTCTCGCGGGTGACCTTGTGGGCTACTGGAAACCCGAAAGCGTGGAGCGGATCGGCCGGGTCTTGGAGCCGCTGGTCTTGATGGAAGGCCGGGCGCTGGCCGTTCCGGGCAATCGTGAGTACTGGGACGGCGACCCCGACTTGCTCGAACCCATCCTCGACCAACTCAACATCCGGTTCCTTCGGAACGAGGCATGGCACAACGCCGGAATCACCTGGGTAGGAATCGATTCGGCCAACGTCGGAATGGCGGACCCGTTCCAAGCGATGGCGGCGGCGCACCTTATGGGTCACGAACCGATCGTGGTTGTGTGGCACGAGCCTGACCTGGTCGACTGGCTTCCGAGCGGGGGGGCGCTTCAGATCAGCGGGCACACGCACGGGGGCCAATTCCGAACGCCCTGGGGATGGCCGCCTATGACCACGCGGAATGGCAAGAAGTATCTCGAAGGGTTCTTCCCCGAAGCGCCGACCCCGCTTTATGTCAGCCGCGGCGTGGGGGTTACCGGCCCTCCGTCTCGGCTGTTCTGCCCGCCCGAAGTGAGTCTCCTCATTGTAGAGCCCGGCGATCCGAGTGAGTGACGCCTCAGCGTGCGGGCTACCGATTCGCAGCCATGAGGGTAGGGGGATGCGAGTGGGCCCCTCCGCAACGGGCGCATTCGAGGAAGCGTCCATAATCAAGCAGGCGCCCCTGTAGCTCAGCGGATAGAGCAACTGCCTTCTAAGCAGTGGGTCGTGGGTTCGAGTCCCGCCGGGGGCGCCAACTCCCTAGGGAAGAACGTGGGGATAAAGGCCGGCCGCGATCGAGCACGTGGGCCTCTCGCCGATCGCTCCGACCGTGTACACGCCCCCTGACGGGCAGTCTGGCTCGGTGCTGAGCTTGATGTAAATGGGCCAGATGTCCGCCATCGCGCACGGCGCTCCTTCGGGGAGGTTGTTCTCCATTGCGTGCTGCTCCTTCGCGCTCTCGATCTGCCTCAGGTTGGAGACGCACGCGCGGGCCTGCGACCGCTCCCTGGCTCGAATCCATTGGGGTACGGCGATCGACAGGATGATCCCGATAATCAGGACCACGATCATGATCTCGACGAGGGTAAAGCCTCTCTTGCGCATAAAGAGTTGTGTGCCAGGCACTCTCCCTGTCTTATGATCGGCTCTTTCGCGCCGCAATAGAGGCCGCACAAGGCACGGAGCGCCCCACTTTCGGCAATTCCTGTGAAATCACCGGCTTTTCGCGGGCTTACCCCTCGATCTCTTTCCGCAAGCGCTCGAAGAATTCGTCCACTTTCATAGGTCCCAAGTCGCCCGCCTCGCGGCTTCGCACGCCCACCGTTCCCGCTTCGATATCGCGGTCGCCGAGGATGAGCATGTAGGGGATCTTCTGGAGCTGATTCTCCCGAATCTTCTTGCCCAGCGTCTCGCGCCGATCGTCGACCTGAACGCGCATCCGCAAGCCTTCGCTAGGCCGCGCATCGTAGCCTCTGAGACGGGTTGCGAGCGCTTGCGCGGCTTCGATATGGCGGTCGGCAATCGGCAAGATCGCGATCTGCACAGGCGCCATCCAGAGTGGGAACGCGCCCGCGTAATGCTCGGTCAAGAATCCGATCATCCGCTCGAGCGACCCAAAAGGCGCGCGGTGAATCATGATCGGGCGGTGGGGCTTGCCGTCTTCTGCGATGTACTCGAGCTCGAATCGTTCGGGCAGAGAGTAATCGACCTGGACCGTGCCCATCTGCCACTCGCGCCCGAGCGCGTCTTTCACGATGATGTCGAGCTTGGGGCCGTAGAACGCCGCGTCGCCCATCGAAGTGAAGTAGTCGATCCCCATTTCGTCGCAGGCGGTCGCAATTGCCGCTTCGGCCTGTCGCCAATCGTCCGGGTGGCCGACGTACTTGTCGGAGTTCGGGTCTCGCGTTCCCAGCCGGAACGTGAGGTCTTCCAGCCCCAGTTTCTTGCGGGTCACCTGAATTAGGTCGACCACTCCCTTGAACTCCTCGAGAAGCTGGTCTTCCCGAACGAAGAGGTGGGCGTCATCCTGCGTGAACCCTCGTACCCGCAACATTCCCGCAAGTTCGCCGCTCTGTTCGTAGCGATACACCGTCCCGAACTCCGCGAGCCGGACGGGGAGGTCGCGATAGCTTCGGAGTTGGGACCGGTAGATCTCAATATGGAACGGGCAGTTCATGGGCTTGAGGATGAAGGTCTCCTTCTCCTCGTCTTCCATGAACGGGAACATCTTCTCCTTGAACGTGATGATGTGGCCCGATTTTTCGTACAGCTTGATCGACCCAATGTTAGGCGTAACGACGCCTTCGTAGCCTCGCTGGAGCTGTTCCTCCCGCATGAAGTCGTGCAGGACCTCCCGAAGGACCGCGCCCTTGGGAAGCCACAAGGGCAAGCCGGGACCCACCAAAGGCGAGAACAGGAACAAGCCCAACTCGCGGCCCAGCACCCGGTGGTCGCGCTTTTTTGCCTCTTCGAGGTTGTGCAAGTACAGTTCGAGTTCTTCGTGGCTCTCAAACGCCGTCCCGTAAAGCCGAGTCAGCATCTTGTTGTTCACGTCGCCGCGCCAATAAGCTCCCGCAATGCTCATCAGCTTGAAGTGGCGGATTTCCGCCGTGTTCTCCACGTGCGGACCTCGGCATAGGTCGATGAACCTGCGAACTACGCCGTTGTGGCTGGCTTGCTGATCGAAGAAGCTGACCTCTTCGCCTTCGGGGATCGCTTCGAGAAGCTGCAGCTTGTACTCGGCCACATCCTCGCCTTGGCCGAGCGTGCATTCCTTGAGGATGATCTCCTCGGCCTCGGCCTTGTTGCTGGCGACCTTGCGCACGATCGCCTGGTTCAGAGCGGCCAGCTCCTTCATGCGCTCTTCGATCTTCGGAAGGTCGTCTTCCTTGAGGGCGACCGGCGAATCTACATCGTAATAGAAACCGTTCTCGATGGGGGGGCCGATCGCAAGCTTGATTCCTGGAACCAACTCCGTGAGGGCCTGGGCCATGAGGTGGGCGGCGGAATGGCGGAGTCGATAGAGATAGGAGTCTTCGTAAGATGTGTTCATAGCAGGACCCTCCCCGACCAAGGGAACGAATTGTCGTTTGAGATTATAGCTTGCGGGGCAAGGGGGCCGGAGGGTCCTTCACGGGCTGTACTGGGTTCGTTCCTGCGGGGACCTGTGCAATCTTGCCGGTTTGGGGTTGAAAACACCCGAATGTGTCGTACAATGATATTTGGCTGGGGCGGACACCTCAACCGACTGGCTTTGGCCCCTTTTCGGGGCCGGCAAAGGAGACGACAAAATGAATGCGAACTGCATGCAGGGTTTCCGCGCCTTTGCGGGCGTTGCTCCCCTAGCACTCCTCTTCCCGATTGCGGCGGCGCAAACCGTCGAAGCAGGTACCGACCTCTGGGCCACGGCGAGCCCCGTGACCCTCGACATCGGCGGCATCGGACCCGTGGACTTCTGTGGCGCTCCGCCCGTGGACCCAACGCTTTGGGGACTTCCTCCCGGAACCGACACCGGCAACGCGGATACGGTCGTGCAGCGGCTCTCCGACGGCGACCTCTCCGGAGGCCCGGCAACGATTCCGATCGAGATCGTCGCGCTCTCGCTCACGAGCTGCGCCCCGATCACGGTGGACTTTGGCGGCGGACCCACCCTTTGGGACGTCAATGTGGGCCTCTCGCAATTGGGTCCCTCGCAGGGCGCGATCATCGTTCAGGGAGGCCTGAGCGGAGGCACCTTTGACTCGACGTTCGTCGTTCGACCCATCTTCACGTTCACGGAGGTCGGAAATCCCCTCATGAACCACGTGATCGACGGCCAGCAACTTGTTTTCTGGGCCGACGACGCCCCTTGGTCTCCGATTCCGCCCGCGGGCGCGCAGCTAATTCAGGGTCCCTTTGGCGATCCCAGATTCAACTGTCACGTGGGCGCCCCTCCGGGAACGATGGACTTCTTCTTCCCGACCCCCGTCCTGTTCGGGGGCAATGGCAACTGGACCGTCAGCAATGCAGTGCCTGAGCCGGCCGCTTGCATGGTGCTCGTGACGGGACTGATGGGTTTACTGCGAAAGCGAAGAAGCTAGCGGGGAGGCTGCGTCGGTGGGAGCGGGGTTCTAAGGCCCCAAGCTGCGTGCGATCTCGACGAGGTCGCACCAGTTGGACCGCAGGTCGTCGAACAGGGGGGTATTGGCTCGCGCGATTTGACCCAGCTCGGGGTCGATTTGGGCAAGCAGAATGTGGTCTTCTTGGATAGGACTCTCGGCCACGACGTTTCCCAAAGGATCGACGATCAGGCTCCCGCCGACGAACCCCTTTCCTCCCTCAAAACCCGAAAGCTGGCAATTGATCGACCACACGCCATGCTCCTCCGAGAGCGCCCGCAACATCCGCCGGTACCGGTCGAGATTCCCGATGCGCTCACCTGAAAAGTCCCTTGCCGGCGACGCGCTCGGGACTACCATCAGGGTCGCTCCCGACATCGCCAGCAGCGCGCCGAGCAGCGAATGCCACACGTCCTCGCAAATGAGGATTCCGACTCCGCCGAACCGGGTCTCCACCTTGCCCAGCGCCGTACCCCTACCCACGAACCGTTGTTCGTCGAACACGCCGTAGGTCGGCAAAAAGAACTTTCGGTAGACGTGAGAGGTTCGGGCGTGGGACGGCCCGAACTCCAGGTAAGCGGCGCTGTTGAAGTTCGTCCCCTCACTCTGTTCATAGAAGCCCACGACGCAATCGACGTGTCGGTTCAAGCGCCCGGCGAGTCGCCTGGTGAGCTCAGCTTCGAGTTTCTCGGCGCTGAGAGACACTTCGGCGACCCCACCCTCGACGAAGTACCCGGAGGTACAGGTTTCCGGAAAGACCACCAGGTCCGCCCCCTCGCCCGAACTTTGGAGCAGCAGGTCCGCGATTCGGTCCAAGTTCTCGGGGACTTTGGCCTTTTGAGGGGCGAACTGAGCGCAAGCGACCGTAAAGGCCATGAAGCGAAGTGTACCGCCGTCCCTATTCGGGGCTGATCTCGCGAACTCGAACTCCGGGAGTCCTTGCATTATCCCACGGCGTCAAGTACGCAAGTCGCTCGGCGACGCTTTGGGACCTGGACTTGGGATGAGCCACGACGCAAAGCCGCTCCTTAGCCCTCGTCATGGCGACGTATACGATGCGCCACTCTTCGGCCATTTCTCGCTCCTTGCGACACTCTGAGTTCCAATCGTGAAACGCCGACACGCCGGCCTCGAACCTGCAAGTCAGGATCGCCTGGGTCCTCTCGACTTCGACCTCCTTTTTCCGCCCCGACATCGGGCTATGGGTATCCGGCAGGACGACGATGGGGAACTCGAGCCCCTTCGACTTGTGGATCGTCATGAGCGTGACGGCGCCTTCGTCGAAGTCGGTTGCGGGCGCGTCTCCTTCCTTGTGCCGAAGTTCGCGAATCTCACGGACCCAGTCCACGAAGTCGAACGGGTCGAGGTGGGGGCGCTCCGCGGCCATCCTCAGGAGCTTCTTGACGTTCGCCAATACCTGGCCCGCCCTAGGCTTGCGGGCTATATTGGGGAGGTACGGCGAGGCAGCGAGCAACTCCGCAAGGGCTTGGAACGCCAAGAGCCGATGGACCCTCGCCTGGAGGGGGCCGAACCATCCGAGGAACTTCGCGATCTTCTCCTTGTCGGATTCCACCGCGGGCTCGAACGAGGAGAGCGCCTCGAACACGTGACCGTTTTGCGCGAGGAGCGCGATGGAGTCGACCGAGACCCCGGCGAACGGCCCACGCAAAGTCGAAAGCAGCGCGACGTCTTCCTCCGGGCGATACAGGCTGAGCAACGCGTTGGCGATGTCGCGGACCTCCAATCGAACGAAGAACTTCTCCGTTCCCCCGGCGATCTGCGCGGGCACCCCTCGCCGAGTGAGCCGGGGCAGAAGCTCCTGCGCGAATCGGCTCGCTCGGACCAGCACGGCGATGTCGCCCGGCCGACCCGTTTCAGCGACGAGGTCGGCGATCCACCGGGCGACCTGCTCAGAGTCTCGGCGCTGCAGAGGCCAAATCTCCACTCCCTCGAACGGCGCGGGTCCGGAGGGCGAATCGCGCATCGGCAGGTAGCTGGTTCCCCAAAGAGCCGAGAACGTCGCGTCGATGTAGGTCAAGACCCCTTCGACCGACCGATGATTCTTCGAGAGGTCGACGGTTTCGGTGGTTTCGACCCGTGAATGAAACAAGCGAACGTCCGACTGGCGAAAACCGTAGATCGACTGCTGCGCGTCCCCTACGAGCATCTCATCGCCGATCCCAAGCGTCTCGATCAGCCGATGCTGCATCGGGCTGAGGTCTTGAGCTTCGTCGACCAGCAAGACCCGGTACTGGTTTCGGAGCCTCTCCCTGACGAAGGGCGAGGTGGCGAGCAGGGCGACTGTTCTTCCTTCGAGAGAACTGAAGTCGAGGGCTTTCGCAGCGGCGAGCTTGCCTTCGAAACTCTCCCAAGAGGCGCAAGCGATCTCGACAAGGCCGCAACTGTCGGCCGCGGTCTCTCGTTCGGCCGCCTCGGAAGCTTGTGCGCCATCGGCGTCCGTTAGACCCTTGGGAACTCGTCTTCGGAGCTGCTTGAGCGCCCGAAAAAGCCGGGTTCCGAACGGAAGCGAAGGCTCCTGGGCGTTCAGTTCCTCGACGAGGGATTCGTCCATGGTCTCAACCCATTTCTCTTGCCAGTGGCACAGCGCGCTCTCGGGGCTGGCATAGATCTCGGCCCAGAACTGCCGGGGCAAACCCGAATCCCGCAGCGCCGAAGTCGCCGTTCGAACGGCCTCCTTCAGCACCCCGCTGGGGTCGCTGATTTCGAACTTCCTGCGCCCCGCCAGCTTCTTGATAAGGGTGTCCGCGGGCGAGTTCTCCCGGGCCGAGGCAATCGCTTCTGCGAGGCACTGCTCCTTAATGCGGGCGGACTCCGCCTCGTCGAGCACCACGAAATCGGTATCGACTCCGGCTTCGATCGCGCACTCGCGCAGTACCCTCTCGCAGAAGCCGTGGACCGTCTGAATCGGCCCCGTTTCCGCCACCTGAGCCTCAAGCGGCCGTCCAGCTTCGATCAACGTCTTGACGATTCGGCGCTTCATCTCCGCCGCCGCCTTCCGAGTGAACGTGATCGTCAGAATCTGGTCCGGCCGAAGCCCGACTTCAACGACGTAGCGCAGGTAGCGGGCCACCAAGACACGGGTCTTGCCCGCTCCAGCGGCCGCGCGAACCGTGAACCTATTCGACTGCATCTCGACAGCCGACTGCTGCTCGGGGGTCAGGTTAGGAAGCATTTCGCGCACCCCCATCGTCTGGATCGTCCAGAAACTCTGCGGACGACCGGCAAAGCTCACCCCACCTGCAGAACTTGCACGCCTTCCCCGGCGCGGGAACGATGTCCGCCTCGCGCATTCTCCGCGCCGAAAAGCGAATCAAGTCCTTGGCAGGGGGAAGGAACTCGGCGAGCGTGCCCAGATCGACAACCCGGAGCCCGTTCGCTTGATCGGCGCGAAGGTTCTGATCGGAAAGGCGCGGACAAACGAACAGCGTTCGATCGCCACCGATCGACATCGCCTCAAGAGCCACGAAGCTCGATCCCTCGCTGAGCGACCATAGGTAAGCCGCAAGCTCCAGCCGCTCCGGCTCCTCCATCTTCTCAACGTCGGTGGAGAGGACGAGCGAACTTCTCGCGCTATGCAAAATGCCGACCGCGTATCGGCCCATCCGGGCGTATCCGGTCAGGCCGCCGCGAAGAGTCACGCCGCCAACCCCTTTGAGGTTAAGAAAGCCTGCCAGGCCGGGGTGGCCGAAGCTTGCGTGGATCACCGTGGAGCCGGGGTCCTTCGGCCAAAGCTCGCGTGAGAGAAACTCGCTTCGAACCCAGTTGCGAAAGTACGTCCGCGCCTCTTCCTCGATCAGTTTCCGCTCGCTGGGCCGCAGCTTTCGCGCTGAAGAGGCCACGATGTTCGCAAACGCCCGTTCCAAGGCCCGCCTCGCCTCGTCCGGGTTGGGCTGCAAAGGAAGCCCCGTCGTTTGGGGGAGCGAAAGCAACGCTCGGTGGACCTCCGCCCGCGGGTCGTTACGGTCGAGTTCGGTCGATCCGAATCGTAGCTTGAACCCGCACTCAAGCCCATCGCGCAATTGGCGCAGGGACACTTCCTCAGCGGGATCGATCGTGAATTGAACCCGTGAAGCGTCGAGGACCCATTCGGTGGGGTCGGGGGGCTCAGGTCCTTCGTCGAACCCGAGAGCCACTTCGCGGTCGAGGTCGAAGACGCAGCTTGAGGCTTCGAGCGCGGATCCTCGGGGGCGGTCGATCAGCGTGACCCTCCCCTCATACGCCCTCTTGATCTCCTCCAAATAGAACGTGGGGACGTTGTCGCGATCGTCGTCGGCTTGGGGATAGGAGAGGACGAGCCGGCCGGTGGCCGCGTTGCAGATCCGGACGAAGGCATCCCGCTCGTTGCGGGCGATTTCGTACGACGACTTGAACCCTTCTTCCAGACCCAGCGCGCTGTTGAGGTACTCGCGCTCGAAATCCGAGAGAATCGGGTCTTCGGATCGCCTTTTGGGAAACACGCCCTCGAGCATCCCCAGGACGATCAGGTTCGGGCATTCGCCGAGGGCGACCGACGACGTCCGGACCACGAGACCGTCTTCGGAACGATTGGGAAGTCGAGCCCTTCGGCTTTCGGCGAGATTATGAAGCTGGCTGGCGAACTCGTCCAAAGAGGCGCCGCTATCCGAGGTCAGCGAACGAACTAGAGCGAACCTCCGATACGAATCGAGGAGCGCATCCCTTGCCGCCGCCGCTTGAGGAGCGACGGAATCTTCCGGGACGCTGAAGACCTGGAGAGAGGCGAGCGCGCCGAGCAGTTCCACCCAGTCTCCGAAGCTGTGGCGAGTTTCAAGGGCTCGGGCCCGCCAGGCGACGATCTCCCCAAGGGGGGACTTAGGATCAGAATCGATGCCCCCATAGCCCGACGCCCCGGCCATTTCGAGGGCGCTCAGGCTGGAGGGCGGGATCATCTGGGGATTGCACACTCGCCCCGAAGACAGCGCGTCGGAAAGGGCTTGGGGGCCGTCGAGAAGCGACCGAATCACGAGAAGAAGCGACCTCACCCACGGCATCTCCGCGAGCGGAAGGCTCAGTTCGGCTTGCAGAGGGACTCCGTACATCTTGGCGACGGCGTCCAAGAGCTGCAAATAGGAACCGTCGCGAGCGTAAACCACGGTCTGGTCGAGCCCGCTGGATTTCGCGTCGCGGAGCGCCCATTCGACCTCGGCGAGGGGATCGCTCGAACTCACGATGGTCACAGCGGGCGAGCTCCCCTTGTAGATCAGATTCGTGAACAGACTCGAGCCGAGAGTCGTTGTCGAAGGAATATCTTGAATCGGCGCGGATAGCGATTTCGCGACGGCCTCCGAGTACCCGAAGACGGTTTCGCTGTCTCTGTTGCCTTCGATCATGACCGTGAGGTTCGAGCCCCATTCAGTCAGCTTGCGCACCACTTCGAGGTTGAGTGGGTTCTCGTCGCAAAACACGCCCACGAGGAGAGGTCCCTCAAGGCTGGGCGGCGGCGGCCCCTCGCGGAGTCGATTCAGTCTCTGAAACGAAGTTTCCCGTCCCAGAAGCGAGGTCGCTTCGAGAAAGGCGTCGTAGAGGTCGGCGAGCGAGGTGAGCTTGGAGGAAAACACGTCGTCGACCGAGACAGCCACTTGGCGAAGCTCTGGGCTTCCGATCCGGCAGGAAGCGAGTTCATGGAGCGTCTTCAGCGCCCGGGTTTGAAAACCCTCCGAAAAGAAATGGGGGGCGAAGACGGACGACGGCGCGATTTTCTCGCAGGCGTGGGCGACGACCTCGAGTTCGAGCGAGGAGTCCATCAACTGCCTCACTTCGCTCGAAGATTGAGTGAGAAGGGTCGCGGCGAACCTTTCGAGATCGGTGATCTCGATGCGGCCCCCGGAGTAGGCCGCGCGCAGCCGGGCGACGCCTTCGTTCGAGAGGCCGCACGCGAGCGAACCTCCCGCAGATTCAAACTCCTGAAGGGCTTGCCGAATCGCTCCGAGGCTGGGAGGGACCCGAATGACGCGCAGGCTGCCGTGCCGCATGGAAGTTCAAAGTGTATCATGCCCTGCGTGAGCCCCAAGGTGTGGACCCCTCGGCGCAAGTTGTTGGGGAACCTGATTCCTCTCCTGTTCGCCTTGCCGTTTGCCGTCTGGGGCGCGACAACGCTCGTGCGAACCGGCGAGGTTTTTGGCCCGGGGCTCTGGCAGTTCTCGCTGGCTCCGGTTGTGGCGTGGGTCGGAATGTGCCTCTTGGGTTTGGCCGGAAACGAGTCCATGCGAGGCCAACTCATTCGATTGCTGAAGTTGCCTCCTCCCACGCACGAGGAAAGCCGGTGGTTCGTGGGGTTCTCCCGTCCTTCGCATTTTGGGTTGCTGGACCCTCACGAGGACATCGGCTTCTTGCGCCTTACTCCTACCGCAATCCGGTTCGAAGGCGAGCGCTATCGCGTTGAAATCCCGACGCCCGCAGTCGAGCGGGTTCGATTTCGGGCGAACGCGCACAGTTGGGTCGGGTTGGGAAGATGGATTTCGATCGAGGGAACGCTCGAAGGCCAAAAGGTTCGCATGCTCGTCGAACCCCGCGAGCGGGCGACCCTTTTGGGCAATCTCATTCTGTCGGGAGAGATTCGGCGGCGCCTGGCGGGGGCCGTAAAGGGAAAAGACCTCGAAGGTCATCCGAGGTCTTCGTGATGAAATCACTGGTAGGCGGCCAGTCGTTTCGAGTTAGTCGTCGTTATCCGATCAGGCTCAGCACCGAGCTCGGCGCCATGTTGGCCTGCGCGAGCACCGCGAGACCAGACTGCTGAAGGATCTGAAGTTTCGTAAAGTTGGTCATTTCGAACGCAACATCGACGTCTCGGATCGAGGACTCAGTGGCCGAAAGGGTCTCTCGTGCCACGCCCAACGATCGAATCGTCGACTCAATGGTGTTGCGTTGGAAGTTACCAATGTCACCGCGGGACCTCGAGATTTCGTCGATGGCCGCGTCGATGACCTTGAGTGCGTCGGTCGCCCCGCTTGTCGTCGTGATGTCGAGGTTGCTGAGGTTCAAGCCCGCAACCACGTTCTTACCCAATTCAGAGGCAGCGAAGTTCTGCAACGAGAGCGCCGCCGATTGGCCAGCGTTCGCGCCCACCTGGAATTGGGACGAGCCCACGACCAAGTTGCCGGCTGTAAAGTCAGCCGATGCGGCGTTGCCTGCCTCCGTCAACACGATGCGGTTCCCCGACGAGTCGGTCAGCACGAGGCCGTTCTGTTGCATCCTGCCACCCGTAAAGGTGACCGTTGCCAGGCCGCCGCTCGTCGAACCGTTCGAGTCGATGAAGACGCTCGCGATTGCGTTCGTGCCGGTGGCGTTGGACGTACCTGCGGTGTTGAGGACCCCGTTCGCGTCGGACAACGAGAAGTTGCCGATCGAACCGTAGCTGTCCGCCTTCAGGACCACGCCCGTACCTGACGACCAAATCGCCGAGACGCCAGTGGTGCTCGAAGCCGCGTTGATTTGGTTGACGACGTCTTGGACCGTGTCGGTCGCCGCGGTCGTGAACGTTCGGCCGTTGATCGCAAACGACCCCGCCGAGACCGTTCCAGTAGCGAAGGTGAACGTAACGGAACCCGTGATCACTGCACGGGTGGCAGCGGTCGTGACCGCGACCGTCACGAGCGAGTTTGTATTGATCGCCGCGCTGTTGAAGCTACCGCCAAAGTACATGCTTCCAACGTTCGAAGAGCCCGTGATGCTCGCCGTTACACCGGAACTGCCATCGAGCAGTTTCTTCGTACCGTACTGCGTTTGCTCCGAAATACGCGAAACTGAGTTGATGATCGACGTAAGCTGATTCTGGTTTGCCTGAATCTGAGCTGACGTCATCGTTCCCGAGTTCGCAGCGGCGAGCGAAAGAGTTCGCGCGTCGCGTAGAAGTCGGTTGACCTCGTCAAGGGCGCCTTCCGCCGTCTTGGCGAAGTTCACCGCATCTTGGTTGTTGCGGATCGCTTGATCGATGCCACCGATTTGGGCCCGAAAGCTCTCCGAAATGATGAGTCCCGCCGGGTCGTCGGCAGCAGAGTTGATGCGAAGACCCGTGGAAAGGCGCGTAATGGACTTCCCGAACTCAACGCTGCTGTTGCCAACGTTGCGCAGGGCGTTCATTGCCGCGACGTTTGTGTTTACGCGAAACGACATTTGTTCCTCCGTGATGTCGAACGTCTGGCTTGCGATCGCTCCCCGAGGGGAGATCTCTCGGCCATGCCCCATGTCCTCCTGACATGCCGTTCTAACGAGTGTTTAGGTATTCCCGCGAGCAAGCATCGCTGTCAAATGTGCTGGGGTCGGGCAAACCACGCAATTTTGCGATGTTCGCCGCGGGCGCGATTGGCACGATCTCGCATGCCCTGGGGCCAGTACACTGTCCGAATGGGACTCAACGCATTCGCTGCGGAACTCAAGCGCCAGATTCACGAGAACTTGAGCGCGGGTTCCCCGCCTCCATTGGGGGAGTTCGACGAAGCCGAGTTTCGGGAGCTACGTGACTTCGGCGCCCCTCAAATGGGGGCCACCCTCTTTGAGCCCCAAGCGTTCCTGTTCGAGTTCATTTACACGAACGCTCCCGGGGGCCCCAGGGTCTTCGGGGTGCGGGTCCCGTCGCCTGAGCGAATCGTGTTCTTGCCGGTCCCCAGTTGGGTGGTCGAGGAAATTTGGCAGGGCGAGATCGACGGGCGCTTCGAGTTCTACTCTGAAGCCGTTGCCCTCGTCGAGGCACTGCGAAGGGAGCTCGACGAGGCCGCCAACGCGAAGTGGTTTGGACCCAGGCCGCCCAAGCGGAGGGAGTAAGGAAAGGGGTCGGTGAAGGCGAGTTCGTGCCGGGTAGCATCCGCGCGATGGTTACCTTCGTTTCAACCTGGCGCGAACCTGGAAAGGTCGTCCTCGATGCCGCCCTGTCCGCTCACCAGTCGGGAAAGGACCTCGTCACCTGCGCCGAAGCGGGGCTTGCCCAAGGCGAGCTCGACCCCAGTCTCATGGCGATCGGGCTCGGCTCCCTGCCCAACTCCGATGGCGAGCTTGAACTCGACGCCAGCATCATGCGAGGCAGCGACCTAGCTTGCGGTGCGGTGTGCGCGGTTCGGGGAATCGTCCCGGTGATCTCGGTTGCGAGAAGAGTCATGGACGCGACCCCCCACGTCATGCTGGCCGGCGATCAGGCTAGGCGATTCGCCATCGACCACGGATTCCGTCCCCAAAATTTGATGACCGCAGAGTGTATCGAGGCCTACAACGAGTGGCTCGCAGACCCCGAAAGGCAAGAAAGGAGATACGTCCACACTCGTACGGAGGACCATGGCGATACCGTCACCTTCTTAGGCCGGGACGCCCAGGGGAGTTTCGTTGCGGCGAGCTCGACGAGCGGGCGATCGTTCAAGATTCCCGGCCGGGTCGGCGACTCTCCCATCGTCGGCGCAGGCATCTATGCGGACGACGAGGTGGGCGCAGCGGGCGCAACCGGACTCGGCGAAGAGTTGTGGAAGGCGGTCGCTTCGTTCCGCGCCGTTGAGTTCATGAGGCACGGCATGAGCGCGCAGGAGGCCTGTGAGGAAACCGTTCGACAGATGCTGAGACGCCAGCCGGGGAGCACCGAGATGATGTGCGTCGTGATCGCCCTCGGAAGGGACGGAGCCTGGGGCGCCTCGACGACTCGCGACACGTTCCCTTATTGGGTTCATGCAGGCGGAGAAACCCGGATGATCGAGGTGGGTCCTCCCGCTCCATAATTGAAGCAATGGCCCGCCTTATCGGTACAGCCGGACACGTCGACCACGGGAAAACGAGCCTCATCAAGGCGCTGACCGGGATCGACGCCGACCGTCTGCCTGAAGAAAAGGCACGGGGAATGACCATCGACCTCGGATTCGCCTACGTCGAGCTTCCGGGGATCGGCCGGGCTTCGATTGTAGATGTCCCCGGCCACGAGCGGTTCCTGACGAACATGATCGTCGGCGCGCTTGGGGTCGATGTCGCGCTGCTCTGCGTGAAGGCGGCCGACTCCGTCATGCCACAAACCCGGGAGCACCTCCAGATTCTTTTGCTGCTCCCGGTGGAGAGGCTGATTGTTGCGCTGACGTTTGCCGACCTCGCTGACGACGAAACGCTCCAGATTGCAAAGGATGAAGTTCAGGAGCTCCTCGACGCGACGCGGTTCGCCGGGGCGCCGGTGGTCCCGGTGTCCGCCCCCACGGGCGACGGAGTCGCCGAACTCAAGGACGCGCTGGCGCAAGCGCTTCGGGAGACCTCCGCCGCGGAGGAGGGTCCGTGGTACTTGCCAATCGACAGGGCTTTTGTGCTGAAAGGGCAAGGGATCGTCGTCACCGGGCCTTTGATGAGGGGGGCGGTCCGGGCGGGCGACGAGGTGTCCGTTCAACCGGGCGACCTTCGCGCAAGGGTGAGGTCCATCCAGCATCATGGCGAGCCAACCGAGATCGCCGAAGCGGGGCGGCGGACCGCGCTCGTTCTTTCTGGAATCAAGCCGGAAAGGGTGCGGCGCGGCATGATCGCCGGCGAACCCGGCACGGTCTTTGAAACGCTGCGGTTCGACGCTCGCGTGGAATGGGTTGCCGCCCGCAAGCATGGGTCTCGGGTACGCGTTTCTCTTGGAGCCGAAGAGGTCATCGGCAGGGCGTTCCTCAATGCGCAGGACCGCGACCTGGTGCAATTGCGGCTGGAATCGCCCGTAGGCTGCGCGACGTTTCAGCCCCTCATCCTACGCGACTACAGCCCTCCCCACGTCATCGCCGGAGGGCGAGTGACGGTCCCCCTCGCTGCGCCCCGAAGGTTCCGCGATGCGCCCCAAGCTTCCGTCGATTCGTCCAACCGAGCGGATTCGGTCCTTGCGCTCTTGAGCGCTGATGCCCGAGGGAGGAGCGTGGCTGAAGTGGCTCAGCAGGCAGGGCTTTCCCATTCCGCCGCCGCCGAAGCCTTGCAGCGCCTCGCAAGCGAAGGCCAGGCGATCAACCTTAGCGGGGCTTGGATCGCTTCCCATCAACTCACCGCAGCGGGCGAGGCAATCGTCGTTGCGCTCCAAAGAATGCACGCGGCCGCGCCCTCGCAGTCCTCTCATCCGCGAGATCGGGTCTTGAAGGCTGCGGGGCTCGATTGGAAGGGCGCCAGCCTGGACCGATCCCTGGCGCTTCTTTCGCAGGCCGGAAAGGTTGAAGTTCTCGGCGCAAACCTGCGGCTGCCTGGGTATCGGGTGCAAGTGAACCCGCATCAGCGCCAATTGCTCGACCGGGTCGAGGGCGCCCTGTCGGCGAGCGTAGCGTCGCCCCCATCACCGAGCGAGATCGCCTTGGCCGAGCGTCTGCCGCTCCAGGCGGTCGAAGCCGCGATCAAACTCGGCCTTGAGGCAGGGGAGATCGTCCGAATCGACAAGGACATGTATCTCACTCAAGAGGCCCTCCGCAAGATTCAGGACTCTATTGTGGCGGCCTTCGGGGATCGCTCCTTCGCCGCCGCCGAGTTCCGCGACCTTCTCGGAACGAGCCGCAAGTTCGCGATTCCTTGGCTCGAATACCTGGACCGCATTCGGTTTACGCTGCGAGTGGGAGATAAGCGGGTCGTCCGGGTCCGGAACTCAGAAGAGTGACCTTAGCAGTTCCTCGGGCGTGGGCCTCTTGACCACGACCGCTTCCACATCGCCATACCCCTCGACAAGGAGCTTGGCCGCCACCTCCTGGCCCTCCCTCGCGCGAACCCGGAGGCCCGCCGAAGTCTCCGACACTTCGAGCGCAAATGGAGCGACCAAGGCGCGAACGCCCTCGGACTGGTGCGTTTCGATTTCGAGAGTTCCTGGGGTCGCGCGGCGTTCCAGATCGGGATACGAACCCGAAAACACGACTTCGCTTGCGCGCAGCACCACAATTCGGTCCGCGCCTCGCGCCAGCCAAGGGAGGTTGGTGGCCGCCACGAGCGCCGCGCCACCGGCAACCCGCCGCTGCAAGACTTGGAGCGTGGTCGGCAACCTCCACGGATCCAACGTGTCCAATTGGTGGTCGATCAGGATCAGATCGGGCTTGGAAACGAGCCCTTCGACCAGTTCACAAGCCCGACGCTCTGCGGGTGTGAGGCTCGCAATCGGAGTGTTTCGGACCTCCCACAACCCCAATGCGTTGAGCGCCTCGACCAGCCGATCGTTGCCGCTTGCGCCCGAGAAGGTCTTGGCGAGTCCCAGCGGAGTCGTGCGCTTCTTGACCTCGGGCCTTGCGAGCACCGCCTTGCCCCGGATCTGCGCTTTGCCTTGCCCCAACTTGCGCTCGCCGAGGAGGGCTGCGAGGAACTCCGACTTCCCTGAGCCGTTCGGACCGAACACGAACAGCGTGCGGCTCGGCATGAGCTCCAATTGCAGCGTCGGCCCTTTGGGTAGGAGAGCGGCTTCGCTCAAGACGAGAATCGGGCTCATCGGCCTTCCGGAAACGTCAACAGGTCCTTGGGCGAGTGAGTGAGCGTCTCGATCCCGGACTCAGTCACGACGACGTCGTCTTCGATCCGGACTCCGCCAAACCCCTCGATGTACACACCTGGCTCGACGGTCCAGACCTGTCCGGGGGCGAGCACGTGCTCGCTGGTGGGCGCAAGCCGCCCGAAGTCGTGAACGAGCATTCCCAGTCCGTGTCCAAGCCCGTGCCCAAAGTAACCGGCGAGGTCGGCTTCCGCAAGTACCCTGCGGGCCACCGCGTCGACCTCCTTAGCTGGGATGCCCGGCTTCATGGCTTCGAGAGAGGCCAACTGCGCCTGGAGCACCTGACCGTAAACCTCTCGCTGACGGGTCGAGGGCTCGCCGATGACGACCGTTCGCGTGATGTCGCTGTTGAAGCCGTTCAAGCACGCGCCAAAGTCGAGCGTAAGGAAGTCGCCTTCCTCGATCACCTTTTCCGTAGCCGTCCCGTGGGGTTTGGCGCTGTTTTCGCCGCTCGCCGCAATCACCGGAAAGGCGGCCGTGGCCCCTCGTTTCCGGAAGAAGAACTCGATTTCGATGGCGACCTCGAGTTCGGAAACCCCGGGGCGGAGGATTCGTCTGACGTTGTCGAAGCACTGGTCCGCCAACGCGCAGGCTTTGCGAATCCCCTCGATCTCCTCCGCAGACTTCACCATCCGCAACGGGCCGACCAACTCGGCGACGGGCGTCAGTTGAACGCCTTGGAAGGCTGCTTCCCACTCCTTGAGCGTCGATACCGTGACCGAATCGCTCTCGAAACCAAGTAGCCGGATGCCGCGGCCTTCGATATGGCGCGCGAGGAACTGAGCGCTCAAAACGGGGCTCGCGTAGGAGTCGGAGGGCATGTCCTTGACCTCGGTCTTCGCCTGGACCGTATAGCGGCTATCGGTGAGGAAAACCGCGTCGGCAGGAGTTGCGAGTACCCAAGCCGAGGAGCCGCTGAACCCTGAAACCCACTGCACGTTCGCGATATTGCTGAGCAGCACGGCGGCGATTTCGCGCTCGCGTAAGGCCTGCTGAAGTTTCTGGAGGTTCGTCATACGGTCTCGTCGCAGTGCTTTCGGACGGCCTGCAGCGCCAGTTCATAGCCGAAAGCGCCCAACCCGACGATCTGGCCGACGGTGATGGGAGCGATCACCGAATGCTGCCGAAACTCCTCACGGGCCGCGACGTTGCTGAGGTGGACCTCGACGACAGGAAGCCGAACGCCGACCAGAGCGTCCCGCAAGGCGATGGAGTAGTGCGCCAAGGCGCCCGGGTTGATCACGATGGCGTCGGCCCACTTGCGGTGCTCTTGGATCGTGTCGATCAGAATCCCTTCGGAGTTGCTCTGGAGGATGCGAACGTCGATCTTGAGCGCTTCCGCGGCCCGCTGGATGTCGGCGTCGATCTCGTCGAGCGGCTTCTTCCCGTAAACGTCGGGCTCCCGAAAGCCGGTGAGGTTGAGGTTCGGTCCGTGCAAAACGAGGACTCGAACGGATTGCTCAGCCATGGGTCTCCTCCGCGCGGACAGGTTCGAGGGTCCCATCTTCGGGCGTAAGTTGGGGGATGCCTTCGAGAATGGGGTACTTTCGTCCGCACTTCGAGCAGACAAGCCACTCTCCCTCGAGTCGCAAGGCGGGCCGATCGTCACACACCGGACATGCCAGGATCTTCAAGAACTCCGGATCGATCACCTGGCCGCCTCCTTGTAGGCTTCGAGGGTGAGTTCAGCCGTGCGCTTCCAACTGAAGCTCTTCTCGCGCCTCCTTCCCGCTTCGCGCATAGCGGCAAGCTTACTCGAATCCCCAAGGAGGTTCTCGATCTCCCTGGCCCAATCGCCCGCAGACCAGCTATCGATGACGAGCGCTGCGTCACCCGCGACCTCAGGCAACGAGCCTCCGGCGCTGCAAACCACGGGGCAACCGCAAGCGAACCCCTCGAGCAGCGTCAGCCCAAAACCCTCATACTTGCTGGGTACGAGGAGGAGGTCGGCCGTACTGTAGAGCGCGTTCAATTGATGGCCCTCCACATAACCGCACAACCTGATTCTCTCATGGATCTCCTCGGGTCCCCAGCCGGCCTTTCCCGCCACGACCAACGAATGAGGGAGGGTCCGGGGGAGCAGCCGCGCGGCCTCAAAGGCGAGTTGGAGGTTTTTTCGAGGCCAGCGGGTCCCCACAGCGAGAAGGAAGGGCGGCTCGATGCGCATCTCCGCCACGACCTTGAGCGCTTCCTCACGGGGCATCGGGCTGACCTCGATGTTGCAGGCAAGAGGGGTCACGGCGATTTTCGAGGCCGCTTCGGGCATGAACCGCACGATGTCCCTCTTGGATGTCTCCGACACGGTCACGACCTTCGCGGCTCGCCTGACCGACGAGGGCACGCCGCGCTGCAAAAGGACCCGGTCGATCGGGCGGAACCACGAGGGTTCGAGAAAGAACGAAGCATCGTGGACGGTGGTCACCGCTCGCGGCCCAGCAAGGAAACTCACGTTGTATTGGGTATGAAGAACCCTCGCTCCCCGCCTTCGCGCGACGAGAGGAAATCGCACGAGGCTCCAGAGTCGGCTCGACATCGAAGACAGGGCGATCCACTCGAACCGAGGGTCGTCGGGAATCCTTTCGGGCTTAGAGGCGTTGCTAAAGAGCAGGAGCCGAAAATCGGACTCGACTTGGCTCAATCCGTGCAGGAGGCCTGTCCAATAAGTTGAGTCGCCGGTGAAATCCTTTCCGGCGAGTCTTGCATCGATGGCTACGACGAGCGGGTCCATAATAGTCTTGGACTCGGAGTATGGAATAGTATCGCAAACCGAGTTCGGAACCGATCCCAAGGACACTGAGGAATGAAGAAAAAGAAGGGCGCACCCGTCGTACTGATCGCGATTCTCGTTATTTTCGTCGGCGTCGTCGCCGTGATGAACGCCAATCCCGCCAGCGAAGAAGACCCCAATTTGGCCGCGCGAAGAGCCAACGCCGAAGCGCAAACGGCCTCCAAGCGCGAGACGCCCACGAAGGAAAGGATGGCCATGTTGGTGGATTCTGGGACCGACCAGCCGATCTCAGAAGGCGGGCCCACCCAGCCACAGGGACTGAGTCCCGTTCCCGTGATCCTGCTCCCCGAGAACAGGATGCCCGCGCCCGTGCCCGACGACAACAACATCACGTCGCAGTGGTACACCGAAAAGTCGAGGCTGAAGAACAAGTAGTCCGCGGTCGGACGCGGCGATCATAGCTTCGGCAAGACGCGGAGTCGCCCGCCCGAGTCCTTGATTCGCTCGAACGTCACCCCATAGACCTCGTCGAGAACGGGGCTTTCGAGCACTTCACCGTAACTCGCGGCTGCGGCGATGGTCCCCGCGCCTAAGAGAATCGCGCGATCGGCGAACGCCGCCCCCAAATTGAGGTCGTGCAAGGCAGCGAGCACCGCATGTCCTTTCGCGCAGAGGCTGCTTAGGAGTCTTGCGATGGCGATCTGGTGGCCCACGTCCAAGTGCGCGGTCGGTTCGTCGAGCAGCAGAATCTCGGCCTGTTGAGCCAGCGCTCGCGCGATCAAAGCTCGCTGTTTTTCCCCTGCGCTCACCTGAGTGATGGGCCGGTCCTTCAAATGAAAGCAGTCGCACAGCTTCATCGCCTCTTCCGCGATGCGCAGGTCCTCCCTGGAGTCAAAAAACGAGTGCGAATCGGCGAGCCGCCCCATAAGAACGATCTGCTGCACGGAGAAGCGGAACTCCGAGGGCTCCTCTTGAGGGACGTAAGCGATGCGTTGGGCGAGTTCAGGGAACGAAAGCGCGTCGAGCCGGTCGCCTTGGATGAGAACTTGGCCGCCCATCGGCCGCAGGGATTTGGAGAGCGTCTTCAGCAGCGTTGACTTACCGCAGCCGTTGGGCCCCAAAAGCGCTACCGCCTGGCCGGGCTCCAAGCTGAAGTCGACATGGGAGAGAACTTGAATGGGGTCGTAGCCGCACGCAAGCGCCTCGGTTTCGATCGACTTACAGAGGCTCATCGATGACCCCACTCGAGTAGGTCCGGTACATCGAGGCGTACACGCCGCCCTGAGACAAGAGTCCGGAGTGGCTGCCTTGCTCGACGACCTCGCCTTTGCGGAGCACGAGGATGCGGTCGGCCCGAGCCGCGGTCGAGAGCCGGTGGGCGATGATCAACGTGGTTCGGCCGTGCATGACGTCTTGCAAGGCGGACTGAACGGCCCGTTCGCTTTCGGAGTCCAGATTGCTCGTCGCTTCATCGAGGATCAGCACCTTGGGTTGCCGGACGAGCGCCCGCGCGATGGCGATTCGCTGTATCTCGCCCCCGCTCAGTCTCACGCCACGCTCGCCCACCGTCTCCTCGAACCCCTTGGGCAGCGGATCGACGAACGGCGTCACGTGCGCTTCCTTGGCGGCGCGGCGAACTTCTTCGTCGGTCGCGTTGGATTTGCCGAGCCGGATGTTGGCCGCAATCGAGCCCGCGAACAGGAAGGTGTGTTGAGGGACGACCGCCATCTGAGAACGGAGCCACGACCGAGAAAGGGTCTGCACGTCCACCCCATCGACCTTTACGTGGCCCTCACTTGGGTCGTAGAACCGGAGCAGGAGGTCAGCGACCGTGCTCTTGCCCGCTCCGCTCGCGCCCACAAGCGCAAGGCTCTCGCCGGCGGGAATCTCGAACGAAACGTCCTTCAGCACGGGCTCGCCTCCGGGGTATGAGAAGCTGACACGCTCGAACGTCACTTGGCCGCGGGTCGGCTCCGGGAGCGACTGCGCGCCTTCGGGCTCGTGCTCTTCGGGCACGTCGAGCACTTCACGGTAGATCCGATCCGTCGCAGCTTGCACCTGGTTGTACGTGTTGTTGACATTTCCTATGCTGCGAAAGCCCTGATTGACTACGTCCAACGCGAAGATGATCGCGGCGATGTCCGCCACATGAACCGCCCCGCGAAAGGCAAGGTGCCCGCAGATGTAGATCACCAAGGCGAGGGCCGACGCGCCGATCAATTCGACCATCGGCCGCAGCGAAGCGAACCTACGGGCCGCCCGCAACTGGCTCTTGAGGGTGTCTCGAATCCGCTCGTTGAAAGCTCCCGCGACCCGATCTTCCGCAGAGAACGCCTTCACGACCTTGATCCCCAGCACCGCTTCGTTCGAAAACGCGGAGAGTTCCGCGAGGTTTTCTTGAACCTGCGCCTGCGCCGCTTTCATCCTCCGCCCGTTACGGTAGATGACGTACGCCATGATCGGCAGCACTCCGAGCGAGATCAGAGCCAACTGCCACTGAATCCAGACGATCATCGCAAACGCCGACACCGCCTTCACAGGGCCGTCGAGAGTGTCCCGGACGATTTGCACCGAGTTTTGAAACACCAGGACGTCGTTCGTCAGGACGCTTTGGATGCTCCCTGACCGCTTGGCGTGGAAGTAGCTGAGAGGGAGGCGCTGAAGCTTCTCGAAAATGCGCTTGCGGAGGTTGGCCGAAAGGTCAGAAGCAGCGTGCGTGAGGAAGTAGGCCTGGCCCCGCGTGAACCAGTACTTGGTGAGAAACAGGGCGACAATCAGAAGGCAAAGAACGCCGAGCCGTTCGAGGGCCGACTTGCGCGCAGGAAGGCTGAAGTCCGTTTGGGAGTCTGCGGCCCGACGCACCGCTTCTTCGACGCGAGCCTTCTCCACCCCCAATTCGCGAGCCATTGCTTCGGCTTGCTGATCGGTGAGCTTGGGCTGGGAGCCGAGACCGGGCAGGGGCGTCGAACCCAACTCCCGAGAGGCGGACGCGGGCGTGGTGTCTACAATGGCGGCGATGCTCTGCTGCACTAGCGGGATCATCGCCGAGGTCAGCAGCGAGGTTGCGAGCACACACAGAAGCCCCCACGTGATCGGCTTCTTCTGCGCTTTGAGTTCACCAGTAACTCGGGGATCGAGCTTCCGAAAGAGTCCAGGCACCTAGAACTCCGCGCTCCCTGGCGTTCGGGCGAAGGGGATTACGTCGCGGATGTTCTTCATTCCCGTGACGTACATGAGCATTCGTTCGAGGCCCAAGCCAAAGCCCGAATGAACCGCGCTGCCGTACCTGCGAAGATCGAGGTACCAGCCGTAAGCCTCTTCGGGCAGTCCGGCCTCTCGAATCCGGCGCAAAAGCACGTCGTACCGCTCCTCGCGCTGCGATCCGCCGATGATCTCGCCGATGCGAGGCGCCAACACATCCATGGCGGCAACCGTTTTGTCGTCGTCGTTCAGGCGCATATAGAAAGCCTTGATCTCCTTCGGATAGTCGTAGACGATCACGGGCCGCCCCACCTTCGTTTCAGTGAGCCACCTTTCGTGCTCGCTTTGCAGGTCGCAGCCCCAACCCACAGGAAACTCGAACGGTTCTCCGCTCGATTCGAGCATCGTTATCGCCTCGCCGTAGGAGACCCTCTCGAACGAGGAATTCGCCACCTGATCGAGCGTCGAGACAAGGTTGGGCTCGATCCGGAGGTTGAAAAACTCGACGTCCGCCGCACAACGATCGAGAACGTGCTGGACGATCGCCTTGAGGAACTCCTCCGCGAGGTTCATGTTGCCTTCAAGGCTGCAGAACGCCATCTCCGGCTCGATCATCCAGAACTCGGCGAGGTGGCGCGGCGTGTTGCTGTTCTCGGCTCGAAAGGTTGGGCCGAACGTATACACGTTGGTGAGCCCCAAGGCGAGCGCTTCGGCCTGGAGCTGCCCGCTCACCGTTAGAAACGCAGGTTTGCCGAAGAAGTCGTCACTCGCGGAGGCGCTCTTCAGGCGATATGAGGCGCCTTCGCCTTCACCGTCGATTTCGAGTTGGCTCGTCACCGAAAACAGCGCGCCTGCGCCCTCGGCGTCGCTGGCACTGATCAAGGGAGTGTGAATGTGGGCGAACCCCCGCTCGTGGAAGAACCTGTGGATGGCGAGCGAGACCTCAGACCGGACGCGATACACCGCTCCAAAGGTGTTGCCCCGAACCCTCAGATGTCCGATCTCTCTCAGAAACTCGAACGACGCGCCCTTCTTTTGCAGCGGATAGGTCGTCGGGTCGGAGGGCCCCAATACCGTACAGGTCTCCGCGCGGAGTTCGATCGGTTGTCCTGCGGCGGGAGATGCGACGATCTCGCCCTCGAAGCACACCGACGCCCCCGTCGTCACCAGCTTAAGAACCGAATCGTCGATCGAGTTCTCGGGAATGACCACCTGGAGGTCCCGCATCGACGAGCCGTCACTCAACTGAACGAAGCTGACGCCTTTGCTGTCGCGACGCGTCTTGACCCACCCATAGGCAGCCGCCCTCGAACCGGGCTGAGCCGAAAGGAGATCACGGATGTACTCGCGCCGATAGTCCATCGAGCGGGGAGTTTACCGGGTGGTTCGGCGGAGGTTCCGACCTTATTCCGATTGGGGCTCGGACTTGGCGGGGGCCTTCTTCGCCGGAGCCTTCTTGGCGGCAGGCTTTTTCGGCGCTTTGGCCGCCGGTTTTTCTGCGGCGTCGGTTTCTGGCTTCTTGGACTTGGCGGGCTTCTTGGCGGCGGGTTTTTTGGCAGCAGGCTCAGGCGCCTTGGCCGGCGTAGCCCCCTTGAGCTCGTTGATCAGTTCCTTGACCCGTTTTTCTTTTCTGTGGCGACGCTGGCGGATCTCTTTGTTTCGAATGCGCATAAACCGGTGATTCCTTTGGGTTGGGGCTCGGCCCCAGATTGGCAGGACGTAGGATACCTCAGCCTTGGATCGGAGTCGGGTCTTCGGTGGAAAGATCGGGCTTCGCGCCCTTACGCCGACCCCAGACCGCATAGAGCCCGATTCCCAGAATCGCCATCACCGCGGCGGCGATGTGCGCCTCAGTGAGGGGGAGGTTCGCGATCGTTGTCGAGGTGACGCCCGCCCGGAAGAATTCATACACGAACCGGGCCGCCCCGTAGACGACGAGCATCGCGGCGAACGACTGGCCCAGGGCCAGCCCATTCCTCTCGATCCGATGCAGAATCCACGCCCCCGCAATTAGCATCAAGGAGTCGTAGATTTGAGCCGGGTGATGCAACTCGGCGTACCCTTCCACGTGAATTCCCCAGGGCAGATCGCAGACACCGCCGTAGCAGCACCCGTTCAGGAGACATCCCACGCGGCCGATGGCGTGGCCGATCAGAACGGGCACCGCCGCCGTATCGAGGAGCGCGAGCAGCGGCTTCTTGGCTCGCCAAGCGAAGCCCCAAGCGGCGAAGAAGCCGAAAATCAAGCCCCCAAAGCTCGTAAGCCCGCGAAACTGAAGGGTCCAAAGTTCTTGCGGGTTCTGGCGGTAGTACTCGAACGATTGCAGAATGAAGACGACGCGGGCGCCGATGATGCCCAAGAGCAAGATCGCGAAGCTCGCATCGGTGATTTGCTGCGGGGTAAGGCCGTACCGCTTCGCCCGCCTCCGCGCGAGATAAACCCCGACAAGGAAGGCGATTAGGATCGCAAGGCCGTAGCTATAGACCTTGAATTCGCCGATTTGGAAGAGGATGGGGTGCATACGCGCTCGATCCTGCCGGGGCGGAGTGTACCTTCGCGCACGTCTGTCGCCCGTTAGGGGTCCTACAGAACGGCCTGGTGCGAAAGCGCCTGGTCGGCTCGCTCGGCGGCTTTTTTCGCTGCTGGGTCGTCCCCGGCCGCTTGGTACAGTTCGATCACCTTCTGCCAGGCCTTTCGCACGTGAATGACCTTCGCGCCCACAAAGGCTTGGCCCGACGGTGAATCCACATCGACGACGACCTGCAAGTGCTGGCCGATCGCCTCCTCAACGAGCTGGGCGAGATCCCGATCTGCGCTCTTGCCTTCGAGCGGCGGAACGATCTCGTAAAGCACGCTCATCAGGATGGGGGCCTTGTCTTTGGGGGCGACCTCAAAAGTGCCGCGCGCCAGTTCGATCGCCTCCTTGGCCTTGCCCGTATGGGCGAGGCACTGGGCCAGCCGAAGGCTGTCGTTGACGATCCTGTCCACGTCGTTTTCCCGCCGCGCCCATTCGAGCGCAGTTTCATAGATCGGAATGGCACGGTCCCACATCCGCGCCGTTCGAAACGCGTCGGCATAACGCCAAGCCTGCTCGGGCTTGATCCGGGCGACATCGATCGATAGCGTGAGCTTTTCTGCGTAGTGCGTCAGGTACTCATTCCGCTCTTGGTCGGTGAGTTCACCTCGGAGCACTCGTTCCTGAAGCGCGTTCGCCGCCCGTGCAAGGTTCCGCTGGATCACCTCCGGCTGCAACTCGCCGACCGCATTAGGGTCGTTCGGGTCAGGGGGCGATCCAAAACTGCAACCGCCAGTCGAGACGAACAGGGCCGCGGCGGCGAGCCCGATTGCGAAAGGGGCCATGCGCCACTTTCCCATTACATCACCGTGGCGTAGCGCTTGCTGTCGAACATCACGTCGCGGTAAACCTCCACGCCGCAGAAGGTCAGAACCGGCTTTCCGCGAAGTTCAGATCCGTGGAACGGGCTGTTCTTGCTCTTGCTGAACGTTCGATTCACATCGAAGACCCACTCGACGTTGGGGTCGATCACAGTGACCTGGGCCACAGGCGCTGCGCCGGGCTTGAGGGTTCCCGCATCCAGCCTCAGAATCTGGGCGGGGGTCGTTGACAGCTTGCGAATCGTTTCGAGAGGACTGAGAACGCCCCGGTGGGTGAGGTAGGTGAGCGTCACGCCCACGACCGATTCGATCCCGACGACGCCAAACGGGGCTTCCTCAAAGGGAGCGTGAACCTCGTGCGCCGCGTGGGGCGAGTGGTCGCTGGAGATGCAGTCGATCGTACCGTCCTGAAGGGCCTGGAGGATGATGTCCACATCCACCTCCGTCCGCAGCGGGGGCTGCATCTTGTATCTCGTGTCGAAGTCGCCTACCGCGTTCTCGGTGAACACGAAGTGCGGCGGCGCGACTTCGCACGTGACTGGGGCGCCCAGGTGCTTGGCTTGCCGGATGAGCTCGATCGTGCCCCACGTGCTCACGCGCATGATGTGAAGCTGGCAGCCCGCGTGCATGGCGAGGATGCAGTTGCGCGCGACGGCGACCTCTTCGGCGCTGCGGGGGATCCCGTGGAGACCCAACATAGCGCTCATGTCGCCCTCGTTCATCGCCCCGCCCTTCAACAAGGAGGCGTCTTCGCAGTGGGCGATGATCGGCAAATCGAGCTGAACGCAAAACTCCATCGCCTGCTTCATCACCAGCGCGTCTTGCGTCGGGTAGCCCTCATCCGAAGCCGCCACGATTCCGGCCCTCTTGAGCGCGGCGAGGTCGCTGAGGTGCTTGCCCTCTAGGCCCTTGGTCAACGCGCCGACCGGGGCAACGAACACTCCCCCAGCCTCGGGCGATGCGGCCCTGTCGAGGATGAAGTCGATCAGCGTCGGGCTGTCGAGCGGAGGATCCGTATTGGGCATGCAGCAGATGTTCGTGTAGCCGCCTGCCGCCGCAGCCTGGGTTCCCGTCAGGATGGTTTCCTTGTGCTCTCCACCCGGCTCGCGCAAATGAACGTGAAGGTCGACGAGTCCAGGGCAGATCCAAAGGCCCGAGCAATCGTAAACCTCATCGACGTCGTTGATCCTGATATCGGGGCCGATCTCAGCGATCTGCGTGTCCTCGATTAGCACGCTCCCTACGGTGTCCAGGTTCTGCGAGGGGTCGAGGATTCTGCCGTTCTTGAGAAGTACTTTCATGCTTTCGCCTTCGTCTTGGCCGCCTTGGGTTTTGCGGCGGGTTTCTTGGGCCCCTCAGAGCGGGATTTCCGCTTTCCGCCGAACGCCCAATAGAGGCCCGCCATGCGCACGAAGATGCCGTTCTCGACCTGTTGCGTGATCGCCGACTGCTCGCCGTCTGCCGCGAGGTCATCGAGTTCGACTCCCCGGTTGAGCGGTCCCGGGTGCATCACGAGGCAATCCGGAGCGGCAAATCGGAGGCTCCGGGCGTTGACTTGGTAGAGCTTCGCATATTCAGCGATCGAACTCAGCGCGGTTCCCTCCATCCGCTCTTTCTGGAGCCTGAGGCACATCACCACATCGGCGTTGTCGATCCCTTCTTCGAGATCGTAGTAGATGTTGGCCGGCAGCATCGCGCCAGAAGCGGGCATTAGCGTTCGCGGGCCCACGAATCGAACCTCGTTGCCGAGCTTCGAAAACAGCCAAGCGTTGGATCGAGCTACCCTCGAATGCAGCACGTCGCCTACGATCGCAACGCGGAGCTCCGAAAGCCGACCCTTGCGTTCGAGCACGGTCAAGGCGTCTCCAAGCGCCTGCGTCGGGTGCTCGTGCATGCCGTCTCCGGCATTGAGCACAGGCCCCGTGAAGTACTGCGCTGCCAGAAGTGGCGATCCGCTCATTCGATGCCGGATCACCAGCCCATTCAACCTTTCATACCGGAGCGTGAGGATCGTGTCCTTGAGCGTCTCGCCCTTGTTCATCGAGCTTCCCGGCTGAGAAAAGTTCGCGATCCTCATACCAAGATAGTGAGCCGCTCGTTCAAAGGAGACTCGCGTGCGGGTGGAGGGCTCGAAGAACAACATGCCAAGCGTCAACCGGCCCATATCGGGAAGCGGTTTGCCCGAAAGAACGCGAGACTTCATCTCGACGGCGAGGTCGAGAAACTCCTCGATCTGCGCCCGGTCCATATCTCGGATCGTCAGTAGGTTCCTGTACATGTTTCAGTTCCCCTCGGCCTCGCCGCGCTCGAGCAGCACCGCGTCCTCTCCTTCGATTTCGGCAAACAGCACCCGCACATGATCGGACCTTTCCGTTGGGATCACCCGCCCGCAGTAGTCGGGTTGAATCGGCAGCTCTCGATGCCCCCGGTCCAGCAGAACCGCCAAGCGCACGACTTGGGGCCTCCCGTACTGGAACAACGCGTCCAACGCGGCCCGGGACGTTCGGCCCGTGTAGATCAACTCATCGACGAGGATGACCTTCTTGCCAGTGACCTCAAAGGCGATCTCGGTCTCGTCGTTAGGCTCACCGGGACGGTCGTCTCGGAACCCCGCGATGCTCAGCTTTCCGCAAGGCACCTGCACGCCCTCGATTTGCGACATCGCAAAGGAGAGCCTCTTGGCGAGCTGCCACCCCCGCTTGACGACGCCGACCACGACTAAGTCTTCCGCTCCGTGGTTGGATTCGAGGACCTCATGGGCAAGCCTACCCAGCGTTCGTCGAATGTCGGCTGAATCGAGGAGCCTTATGCTCATCGTTGGTGATTATGGCGACTTAGAGCTAACCGTTGCCAAGAACGGGCGAGTCCCTGACCTCGAAGTCCGGACTTGATTCCATTGCGCGAGCTGTTTGGCGCGGGTGGTGTCGTAGTAGGCGGCGAACGTGGGCGCGCGCTGCGGGCTCCAGACCAACACCCCAGGCCCGACCCGCGCGAGCCCGGCAGAGTCCGGAAGCAGCAGCTTTGTGCCAGCAGCGAGATCGTGCAGCCAAACGTTGGTCTCTTCGTGCGCGATCGAAAGCCAGGGGGACTCGCGATCCAGAAGCCGAATCGACCCCCGTGTCTCCATGAGGTACCGGCGGCTCCCCGTGGGAATGTCGAATCGGCCCAGGATGAGGGAGCCGTGCGCGGTTCCTTCGACGAAAGCGGTGAGTCGGGAGCCGCAACGGGTAAGCCACCGAAGGTTCGCGCCGGCGATCTTGAAATAGAACTCGCGCGTCGAAGGGTCATAGCCTGCCAGTCCCCACCGGCCATCGTCCAGTTTGGAGAAAGCTGCGATCCCGTCGCTCACGACGAAGAGCCGATCGAAGCTGTCGTCGAGCGGAACGGGCTTGCGGGCTTCGATGGGTTCGATCGCGGCGGGGCTCGCCCCCCGATCGAAGTCGATCGAGCGTCCTTCCAGCCTCCCCACGAGGTACGGAGCGGGATTCTCAGAGGTGAGGTCTACCGCGAAGAGCGCCTCCAACCAAAGGGCTCCCGAAACATCGTGCCACCTCAAAAGGAAGTAGGCTTTGTCGTCGAGCCGAACCGCCCCGCTGAGCGCGGTCGCTCCGGCGGTCCGTTGCTTGGCTCGAATGGCGAGATCGTTCGCGCCGATTTGCTCTGCGGTGAACAGCTTCGGGCTTCGCGCCGCATCGGGCATTCGCGTGGTCTTCACGTGGTTGCCGTTTCGGACCGAAAGTCCGCGGGAGTCCCACACGGCGAATACGTCGTCCTTTCGGAAGAGAACGCCCGTTCGCGGCGCCTCCTCCTTGAGAACCGCTTCGAGGGAGTGCTTGTGCGCTCCGGCCGGCGTTTGGAGGTAGAACGTGTTGTTTCCGAACGTCAGAGCGTGTCCGGTGGGAGATACGCCGGTTTGAATCGCCGCGCCGAGAAGCAAGACCGAAACGACCATCGAGGTTGACTGCAAGTGTACTGTGAGGACTGCGCCCTTTGGGACTCTGAAGCCGCAAAGTGTAAGAATGGGAAGCTCAACCCGGCCGATTGGAGCGGGGCGGTTTCCGTCGCCAACGTTTATGGCTTGCGCGCGATTTGCGTCTTCAACGACTTCCGGGAAAGGCTGATCCTCTCTCGCGCGGCAACTTGCGGAGAATCTGCCGCCGAGCCGCAAGATCAGTGCATCGTCCCAACGGGCTCCGACAACAACACGGCGTAACCGTCCGGGTCCGCCACCAGAAGGGTCCGCTCGCCCCAAACCGCCATTTCAAGCCCGCGCAGAATGGTGACCTTGTGGTCGATCAGGAACTTGGACACTTGGGGAAGGTTTCCAATTCGGAAGTTGATCACCTGGCCCCCTGCTCGGTCCAGCATGGGGTTTTGCTCGTTGGCGGGCTGCTGGAGAAGGAGGATTTCGGTCGCTCCGGTCGAGAGGTACGCGAGCCTATGGCCGTCCCAGTCCTCCTCGTGCCGCACCGGAAGGTGAAGGAGTCCGTGATAGAACTCCAGCGACACGTCCATGTCTCGGACATCCAATATGAGGCTCGTAAACTGACAGGCCATGGTCCACTTGCTCTCGGTAGGTTCCTTTCGGCGCCGTGGGGAAAGACTCCTTCCGATCTATTCCGAAACTCGCCGCCCAACCCGGCGTCATAATAGGCCATGTCTCCCGATGCGCTCTTTCGACTCTGGCAGCTTCACCAAATCGACGCGGCCATTGTCGAGATTCGCGCACGGGCCGCGGGGCTCGATCCGGGACGCGAGATTCAGCGCGAGATCGACCGGCTTTCCCAACTCCTTGCGGGCGCTCAAGAGCGCTACCATCAGCTCGCGGGCGAGCAGGCCGACCTGGAACTGAAGCAAAAGGGCATCGACGAGAAGATCGCGAAGTTCGAGAAAGACCTCTTTAGCGGGCGAATCGTCAACCCGCGCGAAGTCGAAGCGATGCAGAGGGAGATCGAGATGCTCCGCAGGCAGCGCGGAGAGGCCGATGTCCGAATCCTCGAACTCTGGGATCTCGTACCGCCTGCAAAGGCCGAATCTGAGGCGCTGCAACGCCAGATCGAAGAGCAGCAAAGGCTCCTTGCGGCCCACCAGAAGCAGGTTCTCCAGCTCAAATCGAAGTTGGAGGACGCCTTCAAGAAGCGAACCGCCGAGCGGCCCGAGGCCGTGTCCCGCGTCGATCCCATGCTTCTCACGAGGTACGAGTCCATCCGAAAGAACCACGGTGGGATCGGGATGACTCGAGTTGGGAAGGATCAAATGTGCGAGCGCTGCGGTACGAAAGTGCCCCTGAAGGGCCTCGAACTCGCTAAGGAAGGGAGGCTTGCACTGTGTGAGTCTTGCCACAGAATCCTTTACGTTTCTGAGGCGATCGCATGAGGTTCGGCATCGGGCTCGTCTCCGCTGCTCTCCTGTTCTGCGCCTCCTGCGCGAAGTTTCCAAGCTCCGGGGGGCTCCCCAACGATAAGCGCTTGGTCTTCCTCATGCAGGTCCAGGGCACGATTAACCCCAATTATGTCTATATCGTAGCTCTCAGGCCTTCCACAGAACCGAATCCGCCCGACACCGGGCCGATCCCGGTGATCGCGCCGCCCTGGGGCAACGGCTTTGTGGCGGGCAATGCGACGCACTTCGTCCGCTGGGACGTCAATCAGTCCCCTGACTACCTGCTGTACGCGTTTCAGGACCCCAACTTGCTTCAGTACTTCGCCATAGGGGTCCCGATCGTGTACGAGGACGTGTTGCCGGGGTCCAAGCGGATTCGCTTCGAAATCGACCTGAGTCAGATCATTCCCGCCGCGATGTTGGATCAGTATGAGTCTATCCAAGTGAACTTCCTCACAATGGACGTCGTGCCCCAAGGGGCGACGGGCTCGAAGCAATGGGACGCGCTTGGGAACTCGTTGGTGCCCTCCGGGATCAACCAATACGTGACGCTGTCGTTGCGGACTAGCGGTATTTATAACAATCAGACGTTTTTTGATTTAGAACCCCAGAACGACACCACCCTCCCCGACCTCGACATCGTCGATTGGTCTGTAGAAGTTCGGCTGCAATAAATGCCCAAAGTCAGCGTACTGCTCACCTGCTACAACCACCTCGAGTTCCTCGGGCCATGTGTCGATTCGATCCGCGGTCAAACGTTGGGCGACTTCGAGGTGATCGCCATCGACGACGGCTCGTCGGACGGCACGAGGGAGTGGCTTTTGTCCCAGCCCGACCTAAAGATACTCTTCAACGAATCGAACCTGGGAACCTACGCCAGCCTCAATCGGGGGCTTGCCGAGTGCGCCGGAGAATACGTCGCGATCCTCAACGACGACGACCTTTGGGCGCCGGAGAAGCTCCGAGCGCAAGTCGAACTCATGGAGCGCGATCCTTCGATCGGCCTCTGCCACACCGACGGCTGGTTCATCGACGGCCAGGGCAACCGTTTGGAAGGCTCGCCTCTCGGTTTTGAGTTCCCGAGGACGCTCAAAGGGAACGTCCTGACCGCCCTGCTCTACGCCAACAAGATCATCGCCAGCGCGGCCCTAGTTCGGCGAGAGTGCTTCGAGCGGCTCGGCGGGTTCAACGAGGAGTATTTCGGCTCCGGGGATTGGGAAATGTGGCTTCGGATCGCGGCCGCCTACCCCGTAGGGTACGTCGATCTCCCCCTGACGTTCTATCGGGTTCATGGGGCGAACGCAAGCCACAAGCTCGAGCGGATATGGCAGGACGACGAGCGACTTCGGAAGTGGATTCGGTCGCAATACGCCTCGTACGGCCAAATGGGGCTCGACGGCCACGATCTCAGGCATGCAATGGCTCACAACGAAGCGTGTTTGGGAACCGTCCGTAAGCTCAACGGCAAGCCCGCTGAGGCGAGAAGAGCGTACGCGAGGTCGATTCGCATTTCGCCGGGCCGTTGGAAGAGCTACGTGCGGTGGCTGGCGACCTACTTCCCCGCAGGTCTGTTTCGGAGGTTGGGATGAGCCCTCGTGGCCCAAGGGAGCGCGCGATCTACGCCGATCATGCGGCAACGACTCCGATGAGGGAAGAGGCGCGGCAGGCGATGCTCCCTTTTTTGGGGCCGGAGTTTGGCAACCCAAGCAGCCTCCACTCGCACGGAAGGCGTGTCGCGGCCGCGCTCGACGAGGCAAGGGAGTGCGTCGCAAGCGCATTGGGGTGCGAATTCGGCGAGGTGATCTTTACATCGAGTGGCACCGAAAGCGCGAACTTGGCGATTCTGGGCCTCGCGCTGGCGAACCCGGACCCCCGACGCAATCGAGTGATTCTGGGCGCCGCGGAACACCATTGCGTGATCGAGACTCGCGGCCTTCTGGAAAGGTTGGGCTACCGAGTTGAGTTCGCTGAGGTCGACCGATGGGCTCGGGTCGACTTGGAGGCTCTGGAGCCCCGCCTTGCTGAGGACGTGCTCTTGGTTGCCGCGATGCAAGCCAACAATGAGTTCGGCACGGTTCAGGAGGTCGCCCCGATCGCCGAGAGGGCCCACGAAGCAGGTGCGACTTTCTTCTGCGATGCGGTTCAATCGTTCGGCAAGGTCATCTTCACCGCAAGTTCGCTGGGCGCGGACCTTCTCGCGATTTCAGCACATAAGGTCGGAGGTCCCAAGGGCGCAGCGGCACTTTATGTTCGGGCCGGGGTCCGGCTCCAGCCTCTAACGGTCGGGGGCGGACAAGAGCGCGAACTTCGGGCGGGGACGCCCAACGTCGCGGGCATCGTGGGATTTGCTGCAGCGATCCGTTCGTTCGCTTCCTCTGCCCCACTCTCAGACGCTGCGAGGAGCGCGAGAGACGCCTTCGTGCGCCGGCTTCTTGAGGCGAGGCCTGACGGGCTCCGGTTCACCACCGATCACGGTCCGAGCGTGTTGCCCGGGTTCTGCCACCTTCGCTTCGAGGGCGTCGCCGCCGAGTCCGTCCTCGTCGTCCTCGACCAGTTGGGCGTGAGCGCGGGAGCGGGCGCGGCCTGCAGTTCGGGCAGCCTCGAACCCAGCCATGTGATGCAGGCGGCCGGGTTGACCTCCGCGGAATCGAAGGAGGGCTTGAGGTTTTCGTTTGGCCACTCGAACAGCGAGCAAGACGGCGTCGAAGCCGCGGCCCGACTTGTCGAGGCCATCGCCACCGTGCGGCGGGCGGCACGTCACTCCGGGCGGCTATAGTGGGATATGGAAGGCCCGCGCGGCCAGCTTTACGACTTGGCAGCGCTCTTCGACGACGACTACGCCTACTTTCATTCGGCGCTGTTCACGAATGACATCTCCGACGCCCATGCTGCAATGCTGTGGGACCTGCTGGGGATCGATTACGGGATGTCCGTTCTGGATGTCGGGTGTGGCGAGGGCCGCCTTTCGAACCGGCTCGCCGAAGCGGGATGCGTCGTAACGGGAATCGACCTCAGCCCCACGCTCGTCGATTTAGCCTGCCGCGACGCCTCGGAACGGGGGTTCGAGGTCCGGTACATTCTGGGCGACGTCCGCGACTTGGCGTGGGAGGGCGAGTTCGACAGGGCTTTCTTGTGGTTCAACACGTTCGGCCACTTCGAAGAGGAGTGCAACAAGGAGATCCTCGCGAAGTGCTTTCGGCTGCTCAAGCCCGGAGGGATCCTCCTTCTCGACCTGACCAACCGGGCTCGCCACATCGCCGAATCGAAGCGAGCGTATGAGTTTGCGATCGGCGAGGACTTCCTGCGCGATGAGTTCGTTTCCGAATGGGACGATCCGGTCCAGGTGGTCGTCCGGACGCTCGTACGCGGGGGCTCTCGAAGGTCGTTGACGTTTCGCTACCGCATGTTTGAGCCTGATGAGATCATGGAAGCGATGCGGACGGCGGGTTTTGCGGATGTGTCGGTTCGCGATGTGGACGGCGGCCCGTTCGGACCCGATTCGAAGCGCATGGAAGTTCTGGGATTCAAGTCGCCTGCGTAGCTGGGCCTGCGGCTCCGGTAGTCTAGAGGGAGCATGAGCCTACCCATCGAGGACCTTACGCCCAAGCAGATCGTCGGCGAACTCGACAAGTACATCATCGGCCAAGACGCGGCAAAAAAGGCCGTCGCGGTGGCGCTGCGCAACCGGTGGCGTCGCCAGCAGCTTGCACCCTCGGACCGCGAGGACATCCTTCCCAAGAACATCCTGATGATCGGCCCGACAGGCGTGGGCAAGACGGAAATCGCGCGGAGGCTCGCCCAACTGGCCCGCGCCCCCTTCATCAAGGTCGAGGCCACCAAGTTCACCGAGGTCGGGTATGTCGGACGCGACGTGGAGTCGATCATTCGGGACCTTGTGGCGAGCGCGGTCCGGCTGGTCGAGCAAGAGCGAGTCGAACAGATTCGGCCCCAAGCCGAAGAGCGAACTTTGGAGAAGCTTGCGAACCTGCTTGACCCCGCCTTTGAGGCTCCCGAGGAAACGAACGAGGAGTTCACCCCTGCGAACATTTTTCAGCGAGCGTATGAGATTTTTGGGTCGAAGATGGACGATGGCTACCCCGACGAGCCCGTTGAACCGGAGCAGCCCTTGGACCCAGCCGAGGAGCAGCGAAAGCGCAAGCGGCGCAGGGCACGGCTTCTCAAGCGTCTGCGGAGCGGGGAACTCGATAACGAACCGGTAGAGATCGAAGTGGAGGAGTCCACCAACCCGTTCGTGCAGGTGTTCAGCCCGCAAGGGATGGAGGAGATGGGTCTCGACATCGGCAACGTTATGAGCCCGTTTCCCTCGCGGAAGACCACCCGTTCGCTGACCGTAGCCGAAGCCAGGGAGGTCCTCTTTCAGCAAGAAGCCCAGCGGATGATCGACCGGCAGAGCGTCCATCGCGAGGCGATCCAGCGCACCGAACAGACCGGAATCGTATTCCTTGACGAGATCGACAAGGTCGCAGCCAAGTCGGGCGGGGCTGGCCCGGATGTCTCGCGCGAGGGAGTTCAGCGCGACCTTTTGCCGATCATCGAAGGCTCGACCGTGCAGACTAAGTTTGGCCCCGTTCGAACCGACCACACCCTTTTCATTTGCGCGGGCGCGTTTCACATGTCCAAGCCCAGCGATCTCATCCCTGAGCTTCAGGGCCGACTCCCGATCCGCGTCGAACTCGAGTCCCTCACTGAGAGCGACTTCCAGCGGATTCTGCGCGAACCCAAGAACGCGCTGACCAAGCAATACCAAAAGCTGCTTGAGGCCGACGGCGTCAGCTTGGCTTTCGACGACGCGGCGCTCGATGAGATCGCAAGAATGGCGACCGAGGTCAACAACCGGGTCGAGAACATCGGCGCGCGCAGGTTGCACACCCTCCTCGAGAAGCTGCTCGAAGAACCCTTGTTCGATGCGCCCGATACGAAGGAAAAGAAGGTCCACGTGACCCCTGAGTTCGTGCGACAGCGGCTGGCGAGTCTCATCCAAGACGTCGATTTGAGCCGATACATTCTGTAGGGCGTCTCGTCAAGGATCGAATGCCGGGTGCCCGCAAAATTTCGAGGGATAATGGACTATGCGTTGCTGGATGTCGCGGATCGGATGGAGTGGCGCGGCCTTCGTGGGGCTGCTTGCCATCGGCGCAACCCCGCAGGAGCCTCTTCAGGAATCCCTCTTTACCCGTGACGAGCGGCTGAAGGTCTTGGAGTACTGGGCGAATCCGGAGAGGTACGCGTCGTCCCTGCCTCCCAACGCCTCAAAGGTGGGCGCGTGGCAGGTTAGGCTCAGCGAGAAGGCGTCCAAGTGGCTCTGGGATTACCGCAAGGCATTGAATCTCCCCAAGATCCCTCCCGGTGAGGTTCCGCCGCCCCTAACGCCCGAACAGCAGGGTTGGGAGAACTGGATCGACGCCCGCGTGGCGTGGGATCGCTGGCAAGCGGGCAAGACTTCCGAGGAGCGCAACGCTCAACGGCAGGGCCGGAAGCCCGCGTTTGACGAGCCTCAGCCACCGAATCCGGGTCCGATCCCCGCTGCGCTCTTCGATCTGGCCGGCGAGCCGCCTGCATTCGCCGACGTCGTCAGCCCCTCGGCCCACAGAATTCGCTTCGACGACGGCGTACAGATCGACTATGTGGATAACCCCAACATGCGCCCACGGTACGCCTACTACAGATTCCCCCAAGGAGTGATGCATGCGGGAAACCGGGTCCGGGATATGGCTCCCGCCGAGCTTGAGCGCTTGTTTGAGGAAGCGGGCGTGACGGCTTCGGAGCGGCGCGTGATGGCGGTCGTTTCGCTGCTCGAAGGGGGGTTCGAGTCGGTCAACACGTACGACACCGGTTTCGTGTCCGTTGGATTCATTCAGTTCGCTTGTCTGAGTGGAGGCGCCGGGTCGCTGGGTCAGGTGCTCCTCAAGCTCAAGTCGGAAAAGCCAGACGAGTTCCAGACCCACTTTCGCAGGTTGGGAATCGACGTGACGCCCTCTGGCCAACTCGCAGCGATCAGTTTGCTGAACGGTGAAGAACTGTGGGGTCCGCGAGCGGCGCAAGCGATCATCGACGACAAGCGCCTGATCGCCGTGTTTCAGCGGGCGGGTCAGGTGAGCCGCGCTTTTCGCGTGGCCCAAATCGCCGTGGCGAAGGAGCAGTACTACCCGGCAAACGACGCGGTTTCCGTAACGCTGTCAGATGGCCGGTCGCTCTCGGGCATAGTTTCGGATTTCATCAAGAGCGAGTCGGCGATGGCGATTCTCATGGACCGCAAGGTGAACACCGGCAAGCTCGATCCCTTGGCCGAGGTGATCGCTTTCTGTGCGGAGGAGTGCAACGCCAAGGAGTTGAAGGACCTCAGCCGGTATGAGCGGGACATCGCGGCTGCGCTCAAGTATCGCAAGGACTACCTTCTCGACGCTTCGCTGACGCAACCGGGACCGGCGGTGGATGCTCGCCGAAACTTAGTCGAGATGTCGCGCAAAGGGTCTCGCGCTGGACGCACCCCACCTCCCGTTCCCTAAAACCCAATGCCGCCCAGCGATCCGCTGTAGAATGGGTGCGGCGATGGTCTGGCGGCTGACCCTTTGGGGAACGATCGGGGCTCTCTTCTGCGCCACCGTTGGTGCGTGGGGCAGCGACCCTGTCGAACTCCACGTGTGGGGGCAGGGCTTCGGGCCGGAGACCAAGGGTCTGGAGGCTGCGGTTCGAGAGTTTGAGCGCCGCAATCCTGACGTGAGGGTGCGGATGCTCAGCATGGGCGCCGGAGCGATGAACCCGCAGAAGCTCATGACGAGCATCGTAGGCAAGGCGCCGCCCGACGTAATTCGCCAGGATCGCTTCACCATCGGCGACTGGGCCAGCCGAGGCGCGTTCCTGGACCTCTCACCCTACATCGAGCGGGACATGGAAACCGATCCCCTTTCCCCTCGGCCGGAGCAGTACTACCCGGAGACGTGGGCCGAAGTGAGCTATCGCAAAGGCGTTTTCGCGATCCCGACCTCCTTCGACAACCGGGCGCTCTACTGGAACAAGAACATCTTCCGCGAGAACGCAGCCGCCCTTCGCAAGGCTGGGCTCGACCCCAGTCGCCCGCCTCGAACTTGGGAGGAGCTTCTGGCCTACAGCAAGGTCCTCACCCAGCACAACGCCGACGGGACGCTGCGCCAAGCGGGCTTTCTCCCGAACTTCGGCAACTCGTGGCTCTATCTCTATGCCTTCCAACAAGGCGCCGAGTTCATGAGCCCTGACGGGCGGACGTGTACCCTCTTCACTCCCGAATCCGCGAAAGCGCTTCAGTTCATGGTCGAGGGGTATGAGGTCGTGGGCGGCTATGAGAAGGCGCTCAGCTTCCAGTCAGGATTTCAGTCCAACATGAACGATCCCTTTATCGTCGGCAAAGTCGCGATGAAGATCGACGGCGACTGGATTCTCGCCAACCTCGCGCGCTACGGCCCGCAACTGGATTTTGGGGTAGCCCCTCCCCCGGTTCCGGAAGACAGGTACCGATTGCAGGGCGAATTCGCGGGCGAAACCGAACGATTCGTCACGTGGAGCGGCGGGTTTTCGCTCGCCATCCCAGAAGGGGCCCGCCATCCCGAGCAGGCTTGGCGATTCGTGAAATGGATGACCAGCTTGGAGGGCAGGCTTCTCGAAGCCGAGGCCCAGAGGGATTGGGAGGAAAAACGCGGACGGCTTTCGATCCCGCGACAGAACGCCCATCGGGAGGCCAACGAGATCATTTTCCTCCAGCTCAAGCCCAAGCAAGCCAAGTTCGCCGACGCCCTGCAAGTTCATGTCGATCTCGCCCCCGCGGCGAAGATTCGGCCTGTGACCTTCGTCGGCCAGATTCTCTGGGACGAGCACGTCCGTGCGACTGAACGAGCTTGCCTGAAGCTCTCGCCCCCCGAACGCGCCCTGAAGGCGGGCCAGGCGGTCGTTCAGAGGGAGATCGACGAGTTCTTTCGCATGGAGCAATACCCGCCCGCCAGTCCGTTCGTACTGGTCGGATTCGGGGTGTTCCTTGGGGGCGCAGCGGTGGCTTGGTTTGTCGTCCGAACGCGAAGGGAGCGGGTGGGCCGACTCTCGCGGCAAAGCGCAAGATGGGGCTACCTACTGATCTCCCCTTGGCTTGTGGGCTTTGGCATCCTGACGCTTGGGCCGATGATCGCCTCCCTCGTTCTTAGTTTTACGCACTACCCGGTTTTGAGCGAACCCAGGTGGGTGGGGACCGATAACTTCGCGGACCTGTTTACGGCGGATTGGCCCAACGTGAAGAAGTCGCTGGCGAACGCGGCGTACTTGGCGGGGGTCGGGGTGCCTCTCAGCCTTCTGACCGGCCTTTCCATCGCTCTGCTGCTCAACTCCGCTGTGCGCGGCCTCCGTTACTACAGGACCTTCTTCTATATGCCGGCCATCGTCCCCACGATCGCCAGCGCGGTCCTTTGGGCATGGCTTCTTTCGGGAGACCCCAATAAAGGACTCATCAACGCCGTATGGCTCGCGACGGTTTCGGAGTGGTTCGGGACTCCCGTTCCCGGATGGATCAACGCTGAGGCATGGGCCAAGCCCGCTCTGATCCTGATGGGAGTTTGGGGCGCGGGGAGCGGGATGATTCTGTGGTTGGCGGGGTTGAAGGGCATCCCTACCTCGCTCTACGAGGCGGCTGCGATCGACGGAGCGAACCCCCGGCAGCAGTTCTGGACTGTGACCCTCCCCCAGCTTAGTCCGATCATTTTCTTCAACCTCGTGATGGGGATCATCGGCTCGCTGCAAGAGTTCGACCGAGTCTACGTGATGAGAACCCCCGACGGGACCCCTGGCCCCGCTGATTCTCTTCTCGTGCCGGTGTACCACCTGTTCGTCAACGGTTTCTCTTACTTCAAGATGGGCTACGCAAGCGCTTTCGCGTGGCTGCTGTTTGCGATCATCCTGATCCTGACGGCGATTCAACTCAAGCTTGCCCCGAAGTGGGTCCACTACGAGGCCGAGAACTGAGCCACAACACCGCTCCCAACCGCAAGGTATAATCTCCCCGTCCTGCGCAAGGCCTTGTGGGGAGTCCGGCGCAGGATTTCAATCGTCAGGAGCAAGCTATCGATATGCCAGGAACAGGCGCCGTCGTCCAAGTCATGGGTCCCGTCGTGGACTGCCGTTTTTCCGCTGAGACCCTTCCCGAACTGTATAACGCCATTACCATCACCGATGCCGCCAAGGGCATCGACATCGTGTGCGAAGTCGCGCAGCACTTGGGCGATGACATCGTGCGGTGTGTCGCGCTCGCCAGCACCGACGGGTTGGTTCGTGGCATGACCGCGACCGACACCGGCGGACCGATCACGGTTCCCGTGGGCGAGCAGACCCTCGGCCGCGTGTTCAACCTCCTCGGGCGTCCGATCGACAACGGCCCCGAAGTCAAGGCCGAACATCGCCTCCCGATCCACCGTCAGCCGCCGACCCTGCGCGAGCAAAACGTTCAAGTAGAGATACTCGAAACCGGCCTCAAGGTCGTCGACCTTCTGTGCCCGTTCAACAAGGGCGGTAAGGTCGGTTTGTTCGGTGGCGCGGGTCTGGGCAAGACCGTTCTCATTCAGGAGCTGATCCGCAACATCGCCGTCGAGGCCTCCGGCGTTTCAGTGTTCGCCGGGGTCGGCGAAAGGACCCGCGAAGGGAACGACCTCTGGCTCGAAATGAAGCACGCCAAGTTCAAGGACAAGGACGGCGTCGAGAAATCGGTTATCGACAAGACCGCCATGGTCTTTGGCCAGATGAACGAGCCCCCCGGCGCGAGGTTGCGCGTGGCGCTTTCGGCGCTTACGATGGCCGAGTACTTCCGCGACGAAATCGGTTCAGACGTTCTGATCTTCGTCGACAACATCTTCCGGTTCGTGCAGGCGGGTTCCGAAGTTTCCGCTCTTCTGGGACGCATGCCCAGCGCCGTGGGTTACCAGCCCACGCTCGCCACAGAGATGGGTTTCCTTCAAGAGCGAATCACCTCGACGACCAAGGGATCGGTCACGTCGGTGCAGGCGATCTACGTCCCCGCTGACGACCCCACCGACCCTGCTCCCGCTACGACATTCTCCCACCTCGACGCGTACGTTTACCTCGAAAGAGCGATCGCTTCGAAGGGGCTGTACCCCGCCGTCGACCCGCTGGCATCCACCTCAAAGAACCTCGACCCGAACATCGTCGGCGCGGAGCACTACGACGTCGCGCGAAGGGTTCAGCAGGTCCTGCAGCGCTACAAGGAACTCCAGGACATCATCGCCATCCTGGGCATCGACGAGCTCTCGGATGACGACAAGCTGATCGTGGCCCGAGCCAGGAAGATCGAGCGGTTCCTCTCGCAACCCAACTTCGTCGCCGAGCAGTTTACGGGCAACCCGGGCCGCTATGTCACCCGGCAAGACACGGTGGCGGCGTTCAAGGAGCTGATGGACGGCAACCTGGACGACATCCCCGAACAGGCGTTCTTGTACTGCGGCGGCCTCGACGACGTACACGAGAAAGCCGCCAAGCTCAAAGCCCTGGCGTAGAAAGGGGGCGAGCACCCATTTAGGGTTCGGCTCTCGCTCGACGAGATGTTGTTTGCACCAGTCTGGGTCGGGAACTGGGATGCGCCTGTCATAATAGGGGTGTTGAGTTCAAATCGGACCCTCGGTCTTGGAAGAAGCGTAGACGTCTATTTGGGTCGCTGGGAACTCTGGGGTGCCTGGTGCGATTGCTCAGGGGCGGGCGAACAAGGAAAGTCGGATGTACGCCCTTGAAGCGGGGCAAGAGGTTTTGGCCGTGCGGCCCGAAATGGCGCTTCTGGGGATATTGAACGGCGCAACCGACGAATCGTCATAGCCATGATCTTTGGAACCTCTCAGGAAATCGGACAATGTCACGCGACTGGTCGAAATTAGACGAACTGATCTTGTATGTCGCGCAACGATGCGCAGGGGACTCTCGCTTTGGGAAGATCAAGCTCAACAAGATTCTTTTCTACGCTGACTTCAAGGCCTTTCTGAAAACCGGGAAGTCGATAACCGGGGAGAACTATGTCAAGCAGCCGTTCGGACCGGTGCCTTGCCATCTCGAAAAGCGGCTCAAGCACCTCAAGGGTAAGGACCTTGAGGTTGTTGAGACTGAGTTTCTTGGTAGGCGACAGCAACGCGTGGTTCCCAAACGCGAAGCGCGGCTCGACAAGTTTTCGGGAGAGGAAATTGCGATCGTAGACGACGTCATCCGCCAGTCGGCCAATTACACTGGATCCGATATCAGCGAGTTGTCCCATCGCTTCTCGGCTTGGCGAGTAGCGGAGATTGGAGAAGAGATTCCGTATGAGGCTGCCCTTGTCCAGACTGGGGAGAGGACGAGGGAGAAGCTCCAAGTCGCAGAGACGCTCTTGAAACGAGCGCGCGATGCGAGGTCGAAGTAGCTGGTGCGAAGTATCGTTCGAACGGACGAGTTCGAGCGCGAGTTGCTCCTGATCGAGCCCGATGTTGCCCGTAGTGACGAGTTTCTGGAAGGTGTCGAATGGTTGCTTTCCCGCGATCCTGTTGCCGGGCTGCAATTGAACAATAGGGTGTGGTCGCTCGATACGAGCGAGTTCGCTCTCATCGAGCCTCTGACGGTCTATTACACCTTTGATGACAAGCGGGTTTGACTCCTTGCCATCCGACGTCCAATCGAACGACCGGAGGACTGAGATTTCCTTGAAGCTTGACCTGGGCAAGCCAGTCCTTGGTTTCGCGTCGGGCTCGCTTCGGTCTCCTGGAGGGCCGTAATGATCTGGTCTTCGCTGTAACGTTTTCCTGTGCTCATGGGTGTCTCCTTGATTCGAGACGGGAAAGCCAAGCTCAATGCAGGTCAGTTGTTGGGGGACCAGGCAATCAACCCTACCGAATCCTCCGAAAAAGTACTGGGGCAACTCAGGCTGCTTCGCCGAACGGATCGCCAGCCCTCACGACTCGGTTGCGCCCCGCCCGTTTGGCTTGGTAGAGCGCGTCGTCGGCCTTCTCGATGACCGTGGTGTCCGACTCCATTTCGGGCGACCAAGCGCACACGCCGAGGCTGATCGTAATCTGCCCATACTCGGTAGGAATGCTCTGAACGGTCTGCCGCATCCGCTCGGCGATGGCCGTCGCAGCCTTGCCGTCGGGATCGCGCACCAACGCGCAGAACTCCTCGCCGCCGTATCGAGCCAAAATGTCGACATGGCGTAGCGGGATGCGGAGAGCCTTACCGACCTCCCGTAGTAGGAAGTCGCCCGCCAGGTGGCCGTGTTCGTCATTCAGCGCCTTGAAGTGGTCGATGTCGGCCATGATGACGCTAAACCCCTGCCCTCTCTTGGCAAGCTCGATGAACTCGGATAGCCGCTCCATCAGGGTTCGTTTGTTCGCCAGACCGGTGAGGGAATCCGTAGCCGCTAGCTCTTCGAGTTGTTCGTTGGCTCGGAGCAAACCCTCGTTGGCTTCGTTCAGCAGCTCGTGCGCGGTCTTGAGCTCCTGCAACTGGACCCGCACCTGGTCTTCCGCCAATTGCTGGCGCGTAACGTCCACGGCGACGATGATTCCACCGGCGATCTCGCCGCTCGGGCCGAACAGCGGGTGACAGCTAAACAGAAAGTGGCGCTTGCTGTCCGTCCAACAAGCTTCATTGACCGACCCCCCAGCAGCCACAATCTCGGCCAGGCGATCGAAGCTCCCCTCCTCAAAGCTCCCGCCGAGGACCTCAGCCACGGGTCGCTGCAGCGCGTCCTCCGCGGAGAAACCGAAGACGTCCAAAGCCAGCGCGTTCCACTCAAAGAGGTGCAACTGGTTATCGAAGGTGAGACAGGGCACCGGAAGGCCCTCAAACAACTGCGAGAACCGCTTCCGTGAGAGTTCGACGGCCTGATACGCGAGTTCCAGCCGTTCGTAGGCGGAGGCCAATTGTTCTCTATGCTCGTTCTCTTTGCGATCGGCTTCCTCGCGCTGCCGAAGCACGGACCCCCTCATCAAGCCGCCGAGGAGTCCCACCGTAAGGGCGAGAATGGCCGCCACCGTGAGACCCTGATGCATCGCAGATCGCATCGCGGCGAGCCGCTGGACATACGTCTCCGCAGAAATATCGACGCCCACCATGCCTGCGATTGAGCCGTCTTCCCGGCGAATCGGGGCGTAGCCGCTGACGAAGGTCCCCCAGCGGTCGGTGTAGGGCTCGGGGTCAGAAGTAGCGAGTCCCTCCCTCAACGCACGTACCATGACGTCGGACGCCTCTTCGTACTCCTGCATAATGTGGGACTTGTCGTCCACGCCGTCGCCGTCGGAGTCGCCTTCCTCGGTCGGATCGAGAACAAAGTACACCTTCCCGTCCCGAAGGACGCACGTATAGACGAAAGCGATATCTTTGTCGGAGCCTTGGAGCTTTCGGAGAGGCGCGATCGCCCGCTCGTATTCGAGAGAGGTCTCCTGGCTTCGAGATGTAAACGTGGCGTGCTCCTCAGGGTCGACGACCGTAGCGGCCACCTCGGCCACCCGCTTTAGGTTCGTTCGGATGTTCTCCTTGAGGGCGTGCTCGGAAACGCGATGCAGCACGAGCATGGAGCACAGCGCGCCAATGAACAAAACGGCGGCGATGAGAATCCCGAAGGCCACCGGGCTTCGACCAAAGAGACGGTCCAGGACGCGCTGAAACTTCACCTGAACTCACCCCATGATGCCGTCAAGGAGAAGGTCCTCATCGCCTCAGCCCCTAAATCCCAGGGTCAGCCCCCAAACCAACTGGTCGGGAGACGACGACACGGAGCGGAGCGCTCCATCCAGGACCCGGCTGTACGTCACCGTGGGCTGCGCAAAAACCCTGCCTGAAAGCTGAAAGTCCGCGTAGACACGCACCGCAAAGGTCGTTACGCTGTCCTTCCCAGCGCCGTAGTTCACCACATGAAACTTCTTGTTCCCCCACCCAACGGCCGCATCGCCCCCGAGCGTGAGATTCGGCGACATCGAGCGTTCCCATCCCAACCCGGCCTCGCCGAAGTAGCCCCCTGCGCATTCCGCGAAGTCCAAGAAGTGGTTTGAGAAGAACGTGACGGGGCCCGCCTCAGCGCTGAGCGAAATCGCCGCTTCAGCCGATGGCGGCGCTCCCATGCCGGGATAACTGTAGTAAATCAGCGCCGGTGTGACGGTCGCCCAGCCCCAACTCACGTCGCGCGACAGGGTCAGGTCCAGTTCGGTGCCTCCACGTCCGCTGAGAACTTGGGAGGCGCGTCGAGAAGCCCACACGTTGAACGATGTGTCGCCAAAGGAAAGCGTGTTCGACGTCTGGAGGACGGGCTTATCGTCCAAGACGAGCCCCCGCCATACGTACTTGGAGTTCCAGGTCGTCTCGTGGGAGAAGGTGGGCGGCCCGAACTCCTGGCCCGATGCGAAAGCGGCGATCCCCGCCAGCAGTCCGCCTGCAATCACGCGCCCTCCCCGGCTCACCCGCACCAGCATCTCTCCGTAGTTCAACCTTCCACTCCCTGAGTCGAGCCTCGCCTTGCTTCGCCCACGCCTCGGCAGCGCAGCACGGCCCGAAGGCACTCAAGCTCGCCGCCCGTACGCCAGAGCCCAACTCACCTTTTCCATCGGCTCACGGGACTCAGCGCAATTCGGTAGGGTTACGAGGTTTGATGGAAGCGGTCTGGGCGCGCTGTAGCTGGCGGAGGGCTATCAGAGACCTTCTTTCTGATCTCCGACCGATAACGCGCCCAACTGTCTTCGCCCGCATTTGGAGGCGGAGCCGGCGCGAGTCCCATAGCCTCAGCGGCGCGCAACGCTGCCAGATTAGCCACGGAATAGGCAAGCCAATCGCGAGGAAGAGCCGATCGTCCAAACTTATCGGGCAAATGCGAAAGGTCGTCGAACAACCGCACGAACATCCTTGCGGCGAGAGGATACTTCAACGGGCGTTCGCCAGGCGGCGAGTAGGGAGGCTCCAACCGCGAAAGGAGTTCGAGCCGCCCCTCCACGGGCAATGAAGTAAGCAGTAAGTAGAGCGCGTCGTAGCAACTCTCGTCAAACCAATCGTACAGCCCTACTCCAACAAGATGTTCTGGACGCCCTACGTCGCTTTCGCCATGCACGTCCGCAGAGGCGCTTCTTAGCGCGGCTGCCATCTTCTCCGCCCCGAGTCGAGGGTCAACGTAGGCAAGGGTAACGATCAAACTGCCTAGGGTCGTGTATTCTGGGCAAGACAGAGCGCTGCAAAGCAATCTCACCTTCGTTTCTTTGGGGAAACTCGATCTCGTGATCGCTCTGGCTATATCCACCGGATAAGTGCCGTCTGCGACTGCTTCGGAGAAGATAGAGGGAAGCTGATGAGGGTACTTCTTCTCAAGTTGAGTGAGTACCCATTGCCTCCCGTAGCCGATGCGATCAATAGCATGTCGAGCAAGGTACTCCTCTTCTGACAGTTCCTTCACGGAATGCCACCATTCGACCGCACACTGCTTGGAGAGCTTCCAAGTGTCGTCGTCGCCCAGAATGTGGCCATTACTAAGATCGATGAGAAGATGAAACACTAATGTGTCCACGTAGGTCGCGTACTCAATTCCGAAAAGATAGGAAGTCCGAGAAAGTCTCATATCGCCGATATGTTCGAGAAGAGAGGGAATTGCCTTAAGTCCCCAGCGCTGGACTCTTAGGTAGATGTCGTCCCAATTGCCCGTCTGGCCGATTGTGGATTGTGAATTGACAAGGTCAAATACGTCGTGCTGGACGGTCCCCTCTTTGTGAGGATTGCTGACTGTCGCAAGCTGCAGACCCCGCCTGACGGTGCTCCAATCGCGGTCGTAAAGGAAATGGCTTTCGAGACGTCCTTGCGTATCGGGGGGCTGAATCAAGCCGGTTCGCTCGATAGTGGCGACAATGGAGTCAACCTCCGTGAAGGGTACCGAGGTGTCACGGAGTCTGGATAGGTGGTAGTGGATTGCGGCGTACGCGGTAAGCTGTTCGAGGGGTATTGCTTTCGAGGATTCGCCTAATTCTGTGGGAAACCCGTGCTCGCGAAGCGCAAGATAGAGAAAGAGCTGCTCGCTATCAATGTGGAGATGAAGGTCGAGAGTATCAGGAGCCGAGGGCAGTACGAACAGGAGCTTCGGTATTGACTCGGAGGGGGCGCGGTCATCGACTTTGTACATCCGGTTCACTTGAATGATCCGATCGAAAACGTCTCGTACCTCGCAGGGCCGCGCGGGGGATCGAAATGCGTGGATGTTCCGGCGGCCGCCGAGGTCCACCAAGAGAACCGGGACTGCGTCCTTAGGGGGAGCGGGTACAGCGAAGGCGGCTCTCAGTTCGAGCGCCCGCTGGATGTCGGGAGCGATTTGGGCGCTTAGGGGGAGTGCGATGGCGAGGAGAAGGGTTAGGAAGCCGGTCCTCATGCTCATGAAACGGGTGGGGTCAGTGCAGGTTTCGTCGGGAGGCTTGCCGACTGAAGGTGGAGCTCTCCAGGGAGCCGTCATGCCCAGGCCGGCGATGAGCGATCATTGTCCCTGTCACAGAATAGGAACCCGTTGGGGGAACGAGCGCGGTCGTCAGGTGTGACAGGCATTGAGTTCGGTTTGGCCCCAGAGTTGGACTCAGGGCCACCGTTTCGAGCACAATGGAATCCAAGACTATGGTCAAGGGGATTGTATGACATACAAGATGAGATGCGCTTGGTCCGTCGTTGCGCTTGGGATCTGCGCTGCACTGCAAGCTCAGGTTATTTCGATCTACGTCGATGGAGATCGGCGCGATGGTCGTTTTCCACCGCAACTCCAAAACGGCAGAACACTGATGTTTCTGCGAGACACGTTTGACGCGTTGAATTGCGCGGTTCAGTGGTATTCCGCTGATCAGCGAATCAAGGCATGGATCGCCGAGACGGAGATTGAACTGTGGATCGGAAAGACCGAAGCGCGTGTGAATGGACAAACGATGATGCTGGATCAAGCGCCGATTATCGACAAGGCGACTGGAAGTACGTTGGTCCCGCTCAGGTTCATCGGCGAGGCCGTTGGAGCCGGAATCAAGTACAGCGCGCGTGGAAATCGTGTCGACATAGACCGTATGCAGATCCCGTATTGGACCGAAACGGCTCCTTTCAAAGTTGGCGATACGGTCGAAATGCTCGAGCAGACTCGCGATCGATGGATCAAGGCCAAGGTCCTTCGAGTGTTTGAAGTCAAGGTCGGGCTTGACCGCTACAACATTGAATACACCGAAGATGGTCCCAATGGGCGAGTGATGCGACCCACGATGAGCCGTAGCCACATTCGCAAACCGCGGAGCTAGGAGCTCGATAGAAACCTCCCATCCCTCAACCCTCGCAGGGTTGAGGGTCTCGTCATTGCGAACTCGGATGATTTCTGGCAGAAGGTCCGCTATGTGCGCTCGAATCCCGTGCGGGCTGGACTGGTCGACAGAGAGCATGACTACAGGTGGTCGAGCGCCCTGTTTTGGGAAGAGGGCCTTGGGTCGGACGAACTCGGACTTCGAATCGACGACGCGATGATTGAGCGTTTCGCGCCGCTGGATTCTCTCGTGTTGAGGCGGGCAAGCGTCCGGGAGGAGACCCTCAAACCCGCGAGGGTTGAGGGATGTAAAACAGCCCTCATGCCCCGGGGTATCGCTCTTCGAAGCTCTCTGCGTCGCTCACCTGCACATCGACCATGTCCACGGCGACTTGGTCAATCACTTCGCGCACTTCGAGTTGCTCCAGCCAGTCCTCAGGGACGATCTTCATTCCGAATGCGGCTCCCATCAAATTGCCGCAGATGCTGCCCGTCGAATCGGAGTCGCCGGAATGGTTGACAGCCATCCGGAGGCCGTTGAGGAGGTCGCCGTCCGCTTTGATCGCGCAGTAAGCTCCGATCGCAAGGGCCTCTTCGGCCACCCAACCTTCCCCGAGTTGAGGAATCGCTTGGACGGGGCTTACGTCGCCGTTCGCCAGATCGTAGGCCTTCTCCAGAAGCGCGAACGTGCGCGTGCTGGAGTCGATAGAGGCGGCGCCGGAGCGGCAAGATTGGGCAAGATCATAGGTTCCCAAGACCTCGTGGATCATGTGGGCGAACGCCATAGACGCCGCGCGCGCCTCAATGTGTCCGTGAGTGATGTCGGAGCACTCGCCCGCGAGGACCATCGGTTCTTCAAAGAACCCGAACGGCGCGGATCGCATCACGGTTCCGCATCCTTTGCTATCGTTGCATGCCTTCTCTTGCCCGGGCGTCCAGTCTCGAAGAGCCGAGAGGCAGGTCGCCCCCGGCGCTCGCCGATGGTGGAGTTCCCCTTGCGAAAGGAGCCAGCCTTTGCCGAGTTCGAGCGTGTTAGGGTGAGCCTGTTCGCCCTGAGTGTAGAGCCACCGTTGGTATGCGTATGCGACTACCGTAGGCGGATGGCAAATGCCTTTGAGCGTGAACCTGACATGCGCGCGAATCAGTCCTTCGGCGGTGAAAAGGGTCATCTGGGTGTCGTCGGTAATCGCCCATAGAACCCCATAGGCTCGGTCGAGGGCCTGGATTCCCGCCGGCCCGTACACGCTTTGAATCTGGGGAAGCGTGAGAAACTCGACTGCAGCGCCCAGCGCATCGCCCAACGCGCCCGCGAGGAGGCACCCCCGCGCCCTATCGCGCGCAGTTGCAGAATCAACGCCGTGGACCCAGAAATCTGACCGCAATCCTTCCTCTTGAAGGGGACTTTACTCGACCAAGTCTACTCTTGACTCAGTCCCGCAGCTTTCACCCACTTCGTAAACAGAATCGCGTTCAGCGAGGGTAGTCCGATTAAGCATACAGCTATCGGCCACAGGAGGTGAAAGTCGGACAGTTCGAACAGGCTGACGAACATTACCCCACTGTACAGAAAGTAGATCATCGCCAAAATGAGGTTTGCGAGTGCGATGCGCTTGAGGCGATAACCGAGCAGGTTTGCGGCGCTCAAGAAGGCGGCGATGATGAGATTGTCAACTACGTGCAGCAGGTTGTTCCGCCAGATGCCAAACATCGCGACGACAAGGAGCACAGCGTAGGTAGCAATAATCGCGCTCAGGGCCGCGCCTAAAACGACCCGAAGTCCAGGTCTTAATTCCTGAATTTGAGCCCAAGGGTCGGAACTCACGCTTGTGGTCTTCTTCATCATGATCCTCACAATAAGGCATTTGCCCAGTGAATACCCAGCCAATTGTTCTTGCTGAGTCTCTTCACTTCAGCCGAACCGTCGAGTCTAAGACGCAGCAGTCTTGAGGGAAGGTTCAAGGAGTAACCCTTGGCCTTGCAGCGCTTGAGGAGGCCCTCGAAGTCCTTTTGAGGGTCGTACGGATAGCTTACGAAAGGGCAAGGCCGCTCATCTGCGTAGAAGGGGTCGATAAGCAGCAACGATTTCTCCTGTTGAGAGTAGCTCGCCCAAGAAACCGGCTGCCCCTGGAACGTCGTGCTGGCAGCTTCGATGTTGTCGACAATCGCTCGAGCGTAGCCGTAGGAACCGAGCAGGGGACTGGCACTCGCTACGCTGCAGTCTGAGCGCCAAAAGTCCTTTGGATCACAGGTTGGCGCTTGGGCGACCGCAACGACGGCTGCTTCATAAGGGGGCATCGACTCGACCCCTCCCCAAGCATCGGCGTACATGATCAGCGCCATGCCGGTCTGGCGAAGGTTCGACATCGAGGTTACGTTTTGCGAATTGCGCTTGACGCCTGCAAACACAGGGAGAAGGACCCCCGCCAGAATGGCGAGGATGGCTATGCTGGCCAAAAGATCGAGCATCGAAAATGCCCGCTTTGCCGATGAGCCCAAGCTGAGCACTCTACAGTTCATCCGAGCGTCCTTCTTTGCTTTCAGCCATTATAACGCGAGTGGGGTCGAGGCATTCAGGACACCACAGCAAAGTATCGGGTCTCTCGCGAGTCCCTTGATCCCCGGTCGAGCCGATTCGAGGCAGATGCCAGACCCGCTGCCTCGATCGAAGAACTTGCCGCCAGAGTTGTTGGTGCGCTTGACCTGAATGGACAACAGGTTGCTATGGTGGAGATGATGGGATTCGAACCCACGACCTCTGCAGTGCGATTGCAATTTTTGCCGACTCCATCGGCATGTTTCAGGTTCCTGAACTGGGCCATACGGACTCACTCCGGGTCAACTCGTTTAGGAACCACTTTAGGAACCTGCTGGATCCTGGCTCATTTGTGAGGCGGGCGGGAAAGTCCTCATCCTGATCGTCTGAAGCGCTCCGACAAGTCGGTCAACGAGTCCAGACTCAAAAAGCCCATCCGGTCCAAGCGGATTGATGTCAGTGAACGGGGACTCATACAGGGCACGAGGTTCCATGACGCCGTGCTCGGTCAGGTAGTCCACGACCATGTTAACAAACTCGATCTGATTGGCAGTAAGCGTTTCACCAGCCAAGAACTCATTCATGACCGCCTTTGCCGCTTCTCGATCCAACCCAACCAGCGACCTCACGAAGAGCCCCAATCCACTCTCAGCAGCCTTCAGAATGGTTTGCTCGTTGCCAGCGCCACTCTCGATGAGAACTTGTTCCAACTCAGTCAAGTCACTCTCCGTCAGCGGTTCGTTCAAACGTAACTTCTGGACACACTCGCGATCCTGGTGACTCCGCAGGAACACCCTCGCCTTTTCCTTGAATCGCTCAAAGCTAATTGCATCCGTGAATCCGGGCAGATCAATGTCAGCCTCTTCTCCCATCTCGTCGGTGAAGTCCGTGAACACTGGACTGCCCTTCCGATGCTCGATAAGCTTCACGAGATTTCGGAGTCTGAGCCTTACAGTTTCCAGCATCGGCACGGTTACGTCATCCCACCAACCGTCCGACTGCAGATCCTGGATGAGGCTCAGCTGCTCTTTGATGACCGGGATGCTGGAAGACTCTTCAAGCAGTGCCGCAATCTCCTGAACCTGTTGCTTCATGCGCTTGAAAGCGTTCGTCCCCTTCAACGTCGAGATTTGCAGTCTGAGGATGAGAAGGTCAAACTGCTTTGTTTCGACGGCCTCCGGCTCCTTCTCGCTGGGTAGCCCTGCGATCTCATGTTCAAGTTCCGAGAGCTTCTCCTCGTCCAAACTGAGCCACTGATCGGCGTTCTGATACTTCTCGACCAATCTGCGCTTCGCTCGGACGATGAAGTTGTCGGTGTTCATCGATCCAACCTCAGCTTTGAGGATTTCGAGGATCGACTGGAACACTTGCTCGTCGGTCATCGGATCGGAACCATACTGCGCCAAGTGCTCCTTGACCGCTTTGGCACCTTCCTTCGATCCCGAAATCGCGGCAAGTAACTTCAGTCGGGCAGCGAATAAGCGTTGTGACAGCGATGCCCCGGAGGTGCCTTCTGTGCCATCGAGTTGCTGGCTGAAGAACTCCAGATTCCCGCAATAGTCGAAGATGTAGAAAAACTCCTTATCGAGCCCGGGTCCGAAGAGGTTCGGGCAAAGCCTGGTTCCCCTGCCGATCATCTGCCAGAACTTGGTTTTGGAACGAACCTGCTTGAAGAAAACAAGGTTGACGACCTCGGGCACGTCGATCCCGGTGTCGAGCATGTCAACTGAGATGGCGATTTGTGGGAGCTTGTTCGGGCTACTGAATCGGTCGATGAGGTCCTGGGCATATTCAACCTGGAAATCGATCACGCGGGCGAACTCTCCGCGATGTTTTGGATAGTTCTTGTTGAAACGCTCGGCGATAAAGACGGCGTGGTCATGGTTCTTGGCGAAGATGATCGTTTTGCCCAGCTTGTCGCCGCCGTCCACTTTCAGGCCCCGTTCCATCAAGTGCTTCAGCACCTTGTCCACGGTGTCCTCGTTGAAAAGCCACTGATTCACAGCGGCCGGCTCGACTCGTCCCGAAGGCAACACGTCCTCGGCCCGATCTTTCCAGTCCGTCAGTTCGAAGCGCTCCTTCTCCTCTTCCGAAAGAAGGTCGTAGGTGATCCCCTGCGAAGGAAGCTTCAGCGGCACCGAGACTGACTTCGCCGGAACCAGATACTTGTCAGCAACTGCTTCGCTCAGCGGATATGCGTCTGTTGGAACTCCATCCTCAAGTTCAAAGAGCTTATAGGTGTTTCGGTCAACTTCGTCCTTCGGCGTCGCCGTCAGCCCAACGAGGAAGCTGTCGAAGTAGTCGAAAATTGCTCGGTATTTCATGAACACCGATCGGTGCGCCTCGTCAATGATGACCAAGTCGAAGTGACCAACACCGAACCGGCGCTCACTTCCATTGGTCGCGTCGATCAAACCCAACATCGTCGGATAGGTCGAAACATAGACCCGCCCTTCGGTGGTCTTCTCGGTGACCAAGTTCACCGGCGCCGCATCAGGCAGATGCCGTTTGAAGGCGTTGACCGCTTGATTCACGAGCGCGGTTCGGTCTGCCAGGAACAGAATCCGCTTGGCCCAATTGGCCCTCATCAGGAGGTCTGCGAGGGCGATCACCGTTCGGGTCTTTCCGGCTCCCGTTGCCATTACGATCAGCGCTCGACGGGAGTGGTCCTTTTCAAACGCCTCGCCAATCCGTCGAATCGCTCGCGTCTGGTAGTAACGCTCGACGATCTTGTCGTCGATCTTCGCCGAAGCCAAGCTCTTGCGAGACTGGCGGCGCTGGATCATCAGCTCAAGCTCAGCCCGCTTGTAGAAGCCTTGAACCGGGCGAGGTGGATACATCGCGTCGTCCCAAATCCAGTGCTCATAGCCGTTGGTGTAGAAGATCACGGGGCGCTGGCCGAACTTCTCTTCAAGACAATCCGCATAGAGCTTCGCCTGGTGCTGTCCAACGCGGGCATCGCGCCGCGTCTTCTTGGCTTCCACCAATCCAAGGGGCTTTCCGTCGTTACCCCAGAGGACGTAGTCCACGAAACCCTCACCCTTCTCGTTCGGCATTCCCAGAACCGGATACTCGCGATCCTCGGGTTTGTCGAGTGGCCAACCTGCTTCGCGCAAGAGAAGGTCGATGAAGAGGTCGCGGGTTTCCGATTCGGAATAGTTGTGCGTGTCGGGTGTCGCCTCGTTCGCCTTCTTGACGGCCGCAAGTTCGGCACGAGCCTTCTTCAGCTGCTCGTCGAGGTCGTCCTTTTCGGCGAGGGCGGCAAAGAGTTTCTCGCGTTCGGTGGCGAGTTGGTCGTTCAGGGTCTGCAGCTGAGCAAGGGTCTGCTTGGGAACGCTGGTCGTTTCGGGGAGTGTTGCAGGATCGAAGCTGAGTCCGGGCTGTGGTCTGTTTCCCTTCGCGTAGGTTCGGACGAACCAGTAGGAGACGTGAAAGAGCTCCCGGACCGCCGAAATCGACTCTTTAGTTGTCATCGGCTTCTGGCTGTGTACGGCATGGTTCCCAAGATCCTTGATCGCGCGGCATTTGTAGAACACCGCTTGGCCGACCATGTTTCGGAAAGTCGGCTCGTGAATCAGAGCGCTCAGATCTTCCCGGTAAGGGAGCTGTAGAATCGGATCGTGCTCGTAGGCCCAGTTCACGGCCAATTCCAGAGCCCGTCGAGCATAGAAGCACGACGCCCGAGGGTCTGAGCATGCCGTCTCCTCCGCCCGTTGGGCGGATTCGAAGAGCTCTGGAAACTCGGATTCAAGAAAGCTGAACTGCGACCTCATGGGCTGTTGTTTGACATCTTATAGGAACCTGTGAACCTGCGCTAGCGGTGTTCAATCGTCAGTTGCACTTCGTGCCTCTTCGAGCCTCCGTGATCGCAGAGCATCATCAAGCATCCGCTGACTCTGCTGAAGATAGCCCTCTGCCCACTCTCGAATGGGTGGGAGGGCATCTTGGATCAATTGCTTGGCAATCTCAACACGCTCAGTGAATAAATCGACACCATGCCCCATGTAAACTCCAGTATTGAAGGTGTGAGCATCAAAATGACTCTGTGCTTGCCTGTAAGTCTCACCCATCTCGGCCGTGCAGTGCTCCCAAAATTTGCGAGTAAGCTCAGGTACTGTAGCCTTGCCATCCTTCATATAAGGCTTGGGAATGTGGCCAGCGACAACCTCCACTACCTCGGAGTCCTGCCTCGTCAGCCAGCGTTCGAACACGTCCCTGGGAACGTTCTGGATTACTCTTAATAGCGACCCGTTGAACAGAAAAGGTGACTCGTATGGAGTCTTCAACTTTGGGATTAGCGCGTCAAGAACCGCTTCGGGCTCGAACTTCGCAATTTCGGATAGCGCGGATGTGGCTTCGGAGAATTCCGATTGCTCTCTCGATGCGGCCAGCGAGACGACATCTTCAGGGAATCGCTCATATAGCCAAATCGCGATTTCCGACCAATCGGCAAGGGTGTTTCGCGAGTGATCGGACGCAGTATTTCTCAAGGCAGGGAGTCCAAGAGCGTAGGCTCGTTCGTCCTTGACCTGGTTTCGGGCAAATTCGCCAGCGATTGTAAACAGCACATCGAAGGCATCCTTATCACCGTCATTTGCTCTCTGCAATACTGCGGAAACGAAGGGCCACACACTTTCGGGAATCTCCTCCTTCGCACGAATGAAGAACCCTCGAAACATGCTCACAGGCAAGGAAGTAGACGAAAGCATCCGAGCTGCCTCTTGGAAGTACATTTCATCTCCGAATAGCTGGTATATCGAAATAGCGACTAGAGGTTGATCTGTCTCTCGTTCTGCTGCAAACGCAAGCATCCAGCTTTGTCGATCAGGATAGGCCTTTACAGCCGCGCTCAGCGCGGAATATGTGAATTGGGAGAAGCCAAATGTCTTCACGCTGGTCGCTATAGCCTCAATCTGTTCATCGGTGAGATCGGCGCCTAGCATTCTTCCGAATGACCCACCGCCGGTCCTTTCGGGCGATCCGAGAATCTCCAGGGTCTTCGAGAAAAGCTCGGGATCTTGCAAACATTGCTTCACCAGCACCGATAGCTTCTTGTGCGCGGAAGTTCCAGGATCGTCCGCTCGCCACATCCCGTGATCGGCAACTTCCAACACGGTAACGATCGGATCTGTTTCGTCGATCACCTCCAACAATCTGCTATGTTGCTTGTGCATCCACTTCACGCGCTCGTCCGGCTCGGTTGTGCGATCGCTTGCCAAGTCAGCGTAGTGACGCGTGTCCGCGACTAATCTCTTCCTAGAGTCAGCCGGGAAAGCGTCGTCCATAATCATTTGCACGAATTGGTCGAAAGCGCCGTGCTCAAGCCAGCTGAATCGGCTTTCTAGTAGCATTTCCGCGGTCTTCTGGCGAATAGCTTCTGACGAACTGCGAAGCAGAAGAGCCACGATCTCGGGAATACGATTGGCGGCAAGAGCAATCTGCCGATGGTGGATGAAGTTCAACTCAGGCGGTGCGACCCGTCCCCCAACCCGCGAGGATGGAATCATATCCCCAACATCAGGAAAGGGATTGCCTATAGCTCTGATCACGTGCTCTCGATCGAGGTCATCGCCTTCACGGACTCGGCGCTCCAGAAGTTCCAGGCGCTTCTCATATGGATAAATGGTGAAATCAAAGTACGCGTGGAACCAAGAGCGCCAGTAGCTTGAGGCGATGTTGGCGTACCCGCTCGGTGCTTCCTCCCGGGCCAGCGCATAGACAATTTCCTCGCACAATTCGAAAAACTCGTCGAATTGGGCCAGATCACGGAGGCTCCATATGACATCTCGCCGGCCTATATGGGCTCCCTCATAGGGGAACTCATCCAGGTGGCCCCGCGCATCCATAATCATCCGGTGCAGTACCGGAAGGTACGTTTCCGGATCCGCTGTCAGAAGATTCAGGAAACGGCGCCCCGTTGAGCGATCCATAAGATCCGGGAGTTCCATTTTTGCCGTCGGCAATCTAAAAAAAGCCAGCATTGCCTCCTTTTCTTCGCATGCAGGAAGCTTGTTGATGGCGACGAGGATTCGGTCAGCGAACTTTCCTGGATTGGTAAGCACGCGCTGTGCTAGGTCTCTATCCTCGTTCCACAGGCGCATCAGGGCCAACTGCGCGACGGCTGGACTCCCGATATAGGCGACGTGGTCGTTGAATTGGATGAGTGCCGAGGAAGCACTGATCTGACGGCATATGGTGTTGAACGAGCCTTCGTCGTGCTCTACCAACTTGCAGAACTCGGCAGTTTCTTCGGCCAATAGGTTTGGCAGAAGTGATAGTCTCTTCAGGGCATCTTGGCCGTGCCCAGCTGGCATCCGATCGAGTTCTTCTGCAACGACTCGATTTAAAGACGTTGCATCCATGCCGGGTGAGTTTGGGTTTCGACTGTAGTAGTCACAGATCAAACGACCCAAACGAATGTTGTTCTTGGACATTCGAACGGCTTCCCGTATTCGAAACTCCGGGAGTCCCTGGAACGTCGCGGCAAGGGCATTCTTAATTTCGTCTTCGGTCAAAGGCGCAACGGGGTTCGTGACGCGAGGGGACAGCCGTTCCGTCCTATATGCATGGCCGATCAGTAGAACCTTGAAGCCGCTCGGAACAGTGTTGCTATCAATGGATGTCGTCGAGGCGGTTTGGCCGATAAATTCGTCGACGATGGCATATCCCCGCCAGCGTTCCTGCTTGGCAATCACAAGGAACTCGCCGACCCTGCTCGGGTCCACGAAATAGCACACCTTTCCGCGCAGATCGTCCGAAGACTCTACAGCTTCGAGAATGCTCCTTGATTTACCGATTCCCGGTTCGCCAGCGATGTACTTGATTGGCTCCGACTCGTCGCGACCCAAAAAGAAGTCAACTACGTCCTTCTGCAACTGTGAGTAGTGGGAGCCTGGCACGAAGCTAGGGAGATAGCTGTGTGGTGTTTCCTTTAATGCAGCATCTGATGTCATGAAGAGACCAGGATTGCTTGCGACTTGCAGCGCCACGGCCGGGGTCAGAGAAATGAGTTCGGCCAGGCGATTGATGTCGATCACCGTCGGTCGAGGTGCATCAGCGTTGACCGACTTCACAGCCTCGGCCAAAGCGTCTTCGAAGGCTTGACGATCTAGGTCAGAGAGGGCTCGCCCAATGAACCAGATAACCTTAAAGCCCTCCGCAATCTTGTCCCGGATGCGCTCTTCCCCTGCCGGAGCTTTGGCAAGCAACTCGTTCTTTGCCGCAGAAACGGCCGAAGTGCCAACTTTGAACTGCATCGCTGTCTTCGGCACAAACCAGTCGAGTGGATCGGTGACGCCTAGATCACTGATCAAGCCATCGACGCCCCCGTCGGGACGCCACGAGACGCCATTGATCGAGAAATCCGTTGCGCCACAACGCCGAAGGTAAACGGTGGCCCAGGACCTGATTAAGTCCGTGAAGCGCTGTCCGTCTCCGGCAATGTATAGCTCCAGCGCCCTGGGTTGCACATAGAGCGGTTTCACGACAAGCCTCCAGCAAACGCCCTATTCTGAAGCGAGGCGAAGAGGGAATCGATGTTCGCGAGGACCGATTGGTGAGCGGCTTTCGCGCCGTGGATCGCCTCGACTCGGGCAGCAAACTGATGCTGAAGCTCAAGTGGTGGCAACAACAGCGGGAATGCTTTCAGCTGCCCCATATTGATCGTTGCGATTCCAGTCGTCTGCTTCGCTTGCCGCAGAAAGTAGGTCTTACCGTAAGAGCTTCCAATAAGCCACGAGAGGTAGAGAGGCGTAAGGGCGGCTGATGTCACCCGAACGCGGAAAATGTGGTTCTGGTGAATGGCTTCGGGTAGCTCTCCATTCCAGAGCGACCCACGGCCCAGCTTGTCGGGATCACCTCCTTCGGTCAGGAGTAGATCACCAGGTAGGAGGCGGTATCTCTCAATCTCTTCTTCGGTCGCCTCAATCGTTTTGACAGTATTGAGATTGAGATGCCTGTCTTGAACGTTCACGACGGCCAAGTAAGGGATCTCGCGCATGGCTTTTCCATTGATCTTGCGTCCCTTTGTGATGCCGGAAACTGGTTCCGAGACCTCTGCAAGTTTGGTCGTGTTCGGCCACCCATTGGGGTTCGAAGTTGGGTCGCCGAACATTTCCAGGAAGATGGCGTGGAGGAGTTGGTCGAGCAGGGCGATGGCAGCGCGGCGCTTGACGCGAAGCTCCTCAGCCTTGTCGAGCGTCGCCGCGATCCGCCTTTGCTCCTCGATTGGTGGCAATGGAATGGGAAACTCGATTAGGACGCGGGGGCTAAGGCGAGGCAGATTCGCACCGGCCGCACGATCGGAGGCAAGAGCAATCATTTTCGGCGTCAACAGATAGTGAGCCAGGTAGCGACGATCCAACTTTGGCCCTGGCAAGATGGGAATGATATCAGTGCTGCAGACGCCTTCGAAGTCAGGCAAAGCTATCTTCGCCAAGTAGGGTCGTAGCTTCCCGTACAGAACATGCTTCGGCGTGAAAGCGAACTTCGTGCTTGCAAGCTCGCCCTCGTCAACTGTCGATACACCCTCAAAACCTCCACCCCTCTTGATGTTCTCAAGTCCAACGAATAGTGTCCCAGACTTGATGTGATTCGGTAGGACACCGTCACGGGCAAATTCGGCGACCGCGCCGAGCTTAATCATAGGGTGACTCATTTGCCAGCCAACCTCGCAGCCTCTTCGATCCATGTGCCGAGGTTGTTGTAGCCATCGTCATCTACGTAATCGTAGGTCTTGTAATAGGTTGAAGCGGGCCTCTTCGATCCGCTCTTGAATGTCACGGTGGCGTTGTCCAGTGGGTTTACTCCCTTCCCGGTCACTTGTCCACCCAGGTTTTTTAGTTTGTTTATGCGAACGCCTACGATTCCATTCCCCCGTGCGATGCTCTGTTCGAGTTCGTACTTCACCCAAGGTCGGTCGTTTGTTCTGCTGCCGATTAGAACGACAGTCACTGACGTACCCTGGAGGGCGTCCATGATGAGTTTCTTCAGGGCATCTGTGCTCTTGCGCTTTGCCTCTTCCCAGAGGGAGGCATCGATGAAGCTCTTCACGGTATCGCTGTGTGTAAGCGGCGCATTGCGAATGATGGATGCACGATGGACGTCGAGCTCGTAGTGAAACGAAAAAAAGGCTCGCCGGGCCATCAGGTATTACCTCCCATGAGTTGTGGTGCAAGCAACCACACGGCCAAAATCACTCCAATCAAGGCCAAGTAGAACGGAGCGAGCGTGCGTGTAAATGCAACCCGCAGCGTCCCGGCCGTCTTGGTTTTCACCTTGGAGACATCGAGCGAGAAATCAACTTCGAGGTCGTCCTTCGGTGGATTCTGCCTGACCTGGTCGTACAGAGCCCTGAATTCGCGTTCCGTTCTCAAGTAGTAGGCATCGAGGCTCCAAAACATGATTGCCGGAATTAGCGCGATCGAGGCTGCATTGGGGTTCGCATCCTTTGACGTGAAGGCGAGAATTGCGGCAACAAGGGTGACGGTCCAACCCTTGATCACAAACGAGTTCGCGGCCATCCGAACGATGGTGATCTGGATGAACTCCAAGTGCTTGATGAGATTTGGCCGGTCAGCGCTCATGAGTTCTCCTCCAACCACCTCTTCGCCACGGGTGCGACCGAATGAAAGTGAAGGTCACCATCCATCGTTCCCTCAGCTCTCCAAAATCCGTTCCCGGCCAAGACCCTCACCGCAGATTCGATTAGGCCCTTTGGAAAGGTGCTGACGGATTCGTAAAGCGCAAAGAGCGAGTGACACTGCTCATTGCAGACTAGGGCCGTGACCCTGCGAAGGAGTGCTTCGCAGTCGTAGCCATAGGATTGCCCCAGCTTCAAGGCCTGCCCAGCATCGAGCGAGACGATCACATGCTGCTGAGCAATAGTCCGATCTTCATCTATCAAGAACTCTTGCGATTCCAGCATGGTGATGGACTCCTTCATCTGCTCAAAGGTGATCCCCTCCTGCTCGGCAAGGGGCACGATCACATCGCCCTGCAGGAACTGCAGTCCGTCATCGAGTGAAGCTTCGAACACAATCTGCAACACCTTCACGTCGCGCGCGTTTAGGCCAGGAATGGTAAATCTGGGTGCCGACAAGTGGGGCGGTGGCGATCCAAGCGGGGGCTTAGAAGTCTGCCCGTGCAGTGTTTCGAGGATTCGCTTTGCCACGCCATCCGCTCCGCCGTCTTTGGTCCAATCGAGCCAGAGAAGGTCCCTCAAGACTTCCGGTACTTGGCATGCGTCGAGGCGAACGGGAATCAGGCGAAGAGCTCTTTGGATGTTGTTGACCGCCGCCACATTGAGTTCCTTCTGAACCCATGGCTTTGCGACGCTCGTGGCAGAAAGGAGCACGATCACGGCATCCGTTCCGTGAATGCCTTCCGAGAAGATCTTCTGTATAAGGCTGTCTCCAGGGAGCATTTCCCATTTGTCGAGCCAAGCATCAACTCCCTGGCTTCTGAGCGCAGAGGCAAGCGGTTCAGCGTAGGCCGCCTTATCCTCTCCGGCATGGGAAACGAAGGCTCGCGGGGGGCTACTCATTCTTCTCTCCCTCAATCCGCTTCGCTTCCCGCTCGAAGTCGCTCTCGAACGCCTCGTCCTGCTTGACTCGGAACCTCTCGAATTGCTCTTCGGCCAGGCGTTTGGCAACTTCCGCCGAGACTTTGCCGGGATTGTCGAGCACCTCGAGTCCTGTGAACTGCAGGAAGGCGTCGAGCTTCTCAACCCAGTCGGCCATCTTCATCGGAACTTGCCGCGAGGCTTGAAGCTCAGCGTAATCGAGGTACATCGTCACGATGCGCTCCAGGTCCTTGATTTCCTTCTCGATGAGGTAGTTCTTGGCCGTCCCAACGTCCATCTTCTGAATCTTGCCGTGCGGCGCGTTCTTCCACGTTGTTAACCCCATACTCGGCTTGCTTGCGTCCGCGCGGCTCGCGATGATCTCAGCGGCGGTCATGCCGCTCACTGCCCAGTGAAGCTTGTTCTGTACTGTGGCGAAGAAGGTCTTGGTGATCTCGGCTTTGGGGTCGTAGTCGATACTCGCCTGCTCGTAGAGGTCCGTGATCTTGAGGTAAAAGCGCCGCTCGCTGGCCCGGATCTCCCGGATGCGCTCCAGGAGCTCGTCAAAGTAGTCTTTGCCGAACCGCTTGTTGAGCTTGAGCCGCTCGTCGTCGAGCACGAAGCCCTTGACGACGAACTCCTTGAGCGTGTTGGTCGCCCAGATGCGGAACTGGGTTGCTTGCTTGGAGTTGACCCGGTAGCCGACGGCGATGATCGCGTCGACGGAGTAGTGTTCGAGCTCGCGCTCAACCTCGCGCCCGCCTTCGACTTGAACTCTTCGAATTTTTCGAATAGTTGCCCCCGGATCGAGTTCACCCGAGTCGAAAATCTCCTTGAGGTGGTAGCTGATGGTCTGGATTTCGACTCCGAACAGCTCGGCGATCCGGCGCTGGGTGAGCCAGAAGTTCTCGTCCTCGAAATAGACCTCCACCTTGGCAACGCCGTCGCGGGCGGTGTAAAGGATGATCTCGCCTTGCGGGTCCTTGCCGGGTTTACTCATGAGGTGCCTCTTGCCGGGAGCCCGAAGAGTTGTCGCACGCTGTTTCGAAAGGCCGTCTCATCACTCCCTGCCTGATCAAATGCGCGCCTAAGTTCTTGGCCGTCGGGTGCCCAATTGCCGACGGAGCGCTTTTCTCGATCATAGTCTTTGAGCCGATCCCAGATGAACTTGATCATCTCGTCGAAGAGCACTTGTTCGACCGGAATCGACAGCATTCCGCTACGGTCCCCAAAAGCCACCAGTCGGATCGTTGCAGTTTCGTCTTGAAAGCACCCTTCGGTATAGAGGCTCTTGGCAACGGCATCAGTCTTGGACTCTTCGACGCATCCTATGGCTGCCAAGACGCGATGCATGTTTCGATCGGGCACGCGTGTCCAAGGTCCATTGAGAGCGCAAGCGCTAGTCTTGACCTCAGCGATGATCAGATTCACGTATGTATCGACATCGGATACCCTCGGATCGTCCGCCATTGGACGTTCCAGGTTCTCTGCGCGATGTCTGAATCTCACGGCAAGCAGGTCAGCATCCGTGCGCTGATTCACTCCCTGGTCAGGATGGACCACAAAGTTCTCGATGCTTAAGAATCCATTGAGACGGAGATACCAATAGGCGAGACGCTCGGGTGTGCTCATAACATCTTCTCCAGCTCCTTCATGCCCGCCTGAATCTCGTCCTCCAGCTTCCAAAGCTCGGCAAGGATCTCTTTGGGCTCTCGATGCTCGACCTGTTCGTGCTCGACCTCTCTGTACCGGTTGAGGCTGAGATCGTAGCCGTTTGCGGCAATTTCCGATTTCGGCACGCAGAAGCTCTGGGCCGTTCGCGGCCGTTCGCGCTCGGAGCCGTCTCTCTCGAACCATCGTTTAAGGGCATCCGGCAGGTTGTTCTTCGGATGCTCTACTTCGGCCAGCTTGGCAACTGGACCCAACTTCTCCTCGGGCAAGAGCGCTTGACGCTTGTCGTCGAGGCTCCAACCATCCGCTTTCACGTCGTAAAACCAAACCTGATCAGTCCCACCAGAGTTGGTCTTCGTGAAGAACAGGACCGCCGTCGAGACTCCGGCATACGGCTTAAAGGCTCCGCTAGGAAGGCTCACCACTCCATCGAGCCTGTGGTCTTCCACAAGCATCTGGCGAAGCGCCTTGTGAGCCGTGCTGGAGCCGAAAAGAACCCCGTCCGGCACGATAACAGCGGCCCGTCCACCGGGTTTGAGAATGCGGATAAAGAGCGCCAGGAAGAGCAGCTCAGTCTTCTTCGTTTTAACGATCTGGAGCAGGTCTTTGGCGGTGTTCTCGTAGTCAAGGGACCCGGCGAATGGCGGATTGGCGAGGACCAACGTGTACTTGTTCGCATCCGAACTGTGCTCGTCGGCCAGGGAGTCCTTGTAGGTGATGTTGGCGTTTTCGACTCCGTGCAACATCATGTTCATGCTGCCGATACGGAGCATCGTGTTGTCGAAGTCGAAGCCGTGGAACATCCTCTCATGGAAGTGCTGGCGAAGCTTCGGATCGCGGAGCGCTTCGGGGTGATGGTCCCGGACGTATTCGCCCGCTGCGACAAGGAAGCCACAGGTGCCGCTCGCCGGATCGCAGATCACGTCGTCTGGCCTCGGCTGGGTCATCTCGACCATAAGCTGAATGATGTGACGCGGCGTTCGGAACTGGCCGTTTTGCCCGGCAGTTGCAATCTTGCCGAGCATGTATTCGTAAAGATCGCCCTTGGTATCGCGGTCCTCCATTGGCACCTTGTCCACCATGTCCACGACCTTGGCTAACAGCGCTGGGGTTGGGATGGTGAAGCGGGCATCCTTCATGTGTCGGGTGTAGTTCCCGTTGGACCCGCCAACCGTCCGAAGGAACGGAAAGACGTGTTCGCTGACGACCTCGAACATCTCGGCCGGCGCCATGTGCTTGAACCGGCTCCAACGCAGGTCGTCGAAGGCGCGCCCTTTGGAGTCCTTGCCCTCGGGAAAGAACCGGCGCTCGATCGGCGTGCCGAGGCGATTGGCCTTGTTCTCTTCCAGTTGCTGAAGTTCGTCCAGGCGACGCAGGAAGAGGAGATAGGTGATCTGCTCGATCACTTCGAGAGGGTTGGAGATTCCGCCCGACCAGAAAGAGTCCCAGAGTCGGTCGATTTGATTTCGCAGGTCACCGGTTAGCATGGTTTGATCTTCTTGTGTGGACAGCCCTGAGCGGCAATGTGACGGCAATCACGTCGAAATGCCGGGAAGAGCGCGCCAAAACCCTCGTTCAGGGAGTATTATACACATATCTGCGGATTTGCGAATCGCCGCACGTGACCTCACATGGCAACTTTTGGAGAACTGATCTCGGAGCGTCGGAAAGCACTCGGTTTGAGCCAGAAAGAGCTGGCCGCGAAGGTCCTGAAAGAGGATGGTGGCCCGATCTCACCTCAGTATCTGAACGACCTGGAGCGCGACCGCAGAGGAGCGCCGAGCGATTACCTGATCGAGGAGTTTGCTAGAGTGCTCGAACTCGACAAAGACGCCCTCTATTACAGCGCGGGCGAGGTCTCCCCTGATCTGAGGGGACTCAATCCTGAGACTGAGGTCGTGAAGAAGGCGATAGCAGCTTTCAGGAAGACGTTGGAGAAGGGCGATGCCAAGTGAAGTGCTGACGCTATCTGAGCTTTTGGGTAAGCCTGAGTTTCAGCCGACGAAGCGGATGGACTCGACCGCCGAGCAGATCGTCATGGCTCACGTCCAATCTCGGCGCTCGGCTAACCTGTTTCCGCTATCGACAGACGACCTGACAACGCTGATCGAGAAGTTTGCGGAAGAACTGGACACCTATGCCGATCTTGGGGAGTTCGGTGAAGGAGTTGAAGGTCTCACTTTGTTTCGGCCGCGTGCGAAGCCGATTGTCCGAGTTTCCGGCTTGCTGAATGAGTCTTCGAATGAAAACCGGCTCCGGTCCACGCTCGCCCACGAGCTCGGACATGTCTTGCTCCATGATCCACTCTTCCAACGTAAAGCCCAGGAATCGCTTTTCGATACTAGCGTGCAGTATTTGCAGGTCTGCTACCGTGACGGAGCCGAGTCTCTTGGCCAGGGAGACTTGTTCGAGTATCAGGCTTGGTACATGTGCGGCGCTTTGCTGATGCCCATTTCAGAGCTAACCGCGCGGGTGACAGCGAAGGCGCAAGCATCCGATTCCTACTCCGAGATCTGGCAGGATTCCGCACTGGGTCAGGAAGTCATCGAGGATGCGTCGTCTTGGTTTTGCGTTTCGAAGGCGCTCGCGAGAATCCGCTTGCTGAAGACCAGTTTGATCGTAGAGACCGAGCCCAGTCCAGCCCTCTTTTGACCACAGATGCATCCAAACCACGAAAAGGCGCGTCATAACAATACGCTGATCTGCGGATACGCGGTACAGCAGCGCAGGAACTACTATGCCTAAGAATAACCCGAAGCAGCAAATCCCCCGAACTCCACGATTGCCAGAGCCCGGCCAGCCAGGCGGTGGCGGAGGAGAGTGTCCTCCTGAGACTCCTGAGACCCTCCTAATTGAGCTGGCGAATCTGGATACGGCGGCTCTAAAGGGCCTTCGGTCCGGGGAACCGATCTCTATTCGTCCAAACGACACCTTCTGGACCGCCCACACAGCGATCGGAACGCGCATCGGCGATATCGTAGGCGAAGACGCAGAGCTCCTGCGTGGACGAAGAATTCGAAGAGCGCGTGTTTACGCCGCCCAGGTCATGCCGCCTCGATGCATCGCAGAGGTGATCTTATAGCCCAGCAAGACTGTCTCATCGGCTTGGCGTGCCGAGACATGGTTCCGCTGTGCGACGCGGGGCGCCTCGGCCTCTCGGGTGAGCACGCTTGCAATCCAGAGCATCCCTGGTGCGCGGCTCCCTCGCTACAAGACCGCGCTTATCGGGAATGGGCGGAAAGCAGCATTCCAGAGAACCTGGACTTCAAATCTGTGATCCCCATCCCGAGGCTCCCTGCATGCATCTGGAATCTCTCAGCAAGGGAAAAGCTGGATGACAGCGGGGGGCACCGAGTCGTTGCTGCAAAGCTGACTGACATTGGTGGCATCCTCAGCAAGAACGGGCCGAAGCTCGCGGCCTGGCGTCAATCATACGGTATCAGTTCCGCGACAGCCTTGCTGGTTCATCAGGAGTCTCTCGATCGACTGCAGGAGCGGCTTGGAGTTGCGGCTGGAGATCAAGACTTCTTCGATCATCTCAGACTCCTTGGTGGTCGCATCGTCTTCGTCTCTCCGGGATATTCAGTTTACGACGACGGCTCAATGTGTCCGGTCCGACAAGTGCTGAACATGCGCCGATCGCTCCATGAGGCAGCAAGGGCAAATCGAGCAGGGCTACCGGCTATCCCGACACTCGGATGGAACGCGCGAAGACCCGAGGATTTGGAGTTCCTCGCGGATTGGCTGAAGAGGCAGGGCCGATACGTCCGAACTCTTGCGGTCAACGCTCAGACTGGCACGTCGTCCAATGCCCTGGGGCTCGCCCTTGGATCAGGAATGGTCGAGTTAGAGCGGTTGGCGGACAGTTCGTTCCATTGGGTCGTATTCGGTGGCCGTAAGAAGGTTGAAGCCATCTGCGAATTCCTGCCGAGAAGTCGAATCACGCAAGTCTCAAGGCCGAAGGACTTCACTGGGATCGACGTGCAAGCCGCTATCGTTTCAACCTTGCAACTCAGTTAGCCGCCGCCTCAATTCGTTGAGACGGTCGGTGGGTGAAAACGCACCTTGCACCCCCAACCCGAACGGCTCCTTTCGATTCGGAGCCCGGCTTCTATGAGCCAGCCGGTCTTTGGCTCTACGGTAATGCCCGACTGCTTGGAGCGAAGCTCGTGAAAGTCGAGGCGGCTCACGGTCGCCCCGACCACACACCGGGCGAACTTGGCGAGATCGAGCGAACGACAGAGTCACTCGTCCTTAGTAGTGGTGTTGTCGTCACCGGGATCCACAACCCGGCTCATCAGCGCGTGGCGATTGTGCCACTTCGCTGGGGATCGCCACGGGTCCTCGTCTTCTCAGGCGGCTTCCATCATCACCTTGGCAGTGATCTGAAGGATGAGCCATTCCGAGCGGCCCGCCTCTGGCGATACCAGTTCGATCCTCAAGTTGACCTGGTGATCTCGCGACGTGCCCCGGATCGGTTGCCTACGTACGCACATTTCAATCCGACTGTGGATCGCCTCATCGAGCGCATTGTGAACCGCGACTTTCGCGGCTGTCTGTTCGGCAATCCGGAGTTCTGACCCCTTGCCCCTCGCTGTGAGGGGCATTTCTTCGTTCGGTCTTTGTTCGGTTTGGTGATTGAAACTTGACGCAGATTCTGCGTCCTGGATGGTCGAAGGATGAGAGTCGATGTCTCAGGCAAGCAATTCGCCTTCCCTCGGCAGTGCGCCTGCTGCGGGCGCTTTCCTGGAACCTGGCTGACCATCAGTGGAACGGAGCGGAACCGAAACTCCAAGACTCGGGGCTGGGCATGGGACATCCCATATTGCCATCAGTGCCGCGCCCACGTTCGGGTTGCAGACCGACTACTCATTGCGGCCTTGTCCTTGGTTGCCCTCTTGGGAGTCGGATCATTCGTCGCTCTGGGACTTGGCTCGGCTTGGTATGTCAGCCTTGCGGCCTTCTTGCTCGGTTCCGCCCTCGCTTCGATCGGCGTCGCCTGGATCTTCGCTTGGCTCAAGCGAAGCCAGTTCGCAGGCTGCGTGGCGCTGAATCGGAGCGTTCGCTACCTTGGCTCCTCGGGGAGCTGGCACTCATTCGACATTCGCTCTCGAACGTATGTTTCGGCTTTTGTTCGGGCGAATCGACTCAAGCTCGTCAATGCATCCGCATCGATTCGTTCGATATTGAGGGAACAGGAAATGAGCGAATTTCAGGTTGCACGTCGCATCACGCGGGGTCCGAAATAGTTCGGGAAATGTTCGGTTGGAGAAACTTCAATTGCGGCCATTCCCCTCGGCGGGCACGCTGGATTTCGCAATGACAAAACAACTTCGCATCGCACCGGCCGTCTGCCACAACCGCGTCGCCGCGTTGATGATGCATACGAGCCGGTATAGCTTTCGCGGAACTTCGCGCTTGGCCAAGGACAGCGGCCTGGCTAAGTCCACGATCTGCCATATCGTTCATGGCCGGACAAATCCGCTCTACAGGACGGTGGCGCCGATCATCAGGAACCTCGAGTATCAGCTGGCGCGCAAGCTACATGTGCGCGATGTGTTCTCGGAGGATGGGTCCTTTCCGACCAAACACGTCTGCAAGCTGGCAGGCTGCAAGGGGTGTTTGCCCGATCGACTCCACAACGTGGACGGCAGCATCAAGCCTCAGTGGTCCCACGTTCAGCCGGGCAAGTGGTCTGGTGATGTGGCCGAGTTTATGGAGGGCCAAGGATGAGCCGCCGCGACAGCAACAGCAGCCGCAGTTTATATGTCCGCTCCATGCTTTCCAGCCTCGATTTCAAGTCATTTCAGAGGATTGTTTGGCTCTGGCTCGGAGCAAGTGGCTATCACCGCATTCGGACGCTCAACCGCCCTCGCCGACGCGGCCGAGGTTCCGTGGGGCCGGACTTTCTCGTTCAGATTGGAGAAGACGGCATCGAGGTCGCTGTGCAGATCCGGCACTGGCGATCACCACTTTCAAAACGGGCGGTCGATGAGCTGCGAGGCATTCTGCTTCGCGATCAGATTCCGGCCGGCATGATCGTAAGCTCTTCTCAAGTCTCTCGGGCGGCCCGATTGGCAGCTGCCGACTTTTCAGGTCGCCCCATCAGAGTTGTCGGACTTGAGAGCCTGGCCGACTCGATGATCGCGCTGGATCTTGGATCACCTGCCTTCTTCCGTTCCGTTGGCTCAATGTCCCTCGGACTTGCGGGGGCACCGTCAAAGCCACGCCCTCTCATCCTACCGGCCGAACTCGCTTCTAACCCTGACGGACCACGACCAGACCGGGCGAGCTGGGTGCTGGCCGGAGCATTACTGATTCTGCTGGTTCTCTGGTTTGCGAAAGGATTCCTGGAATGAGCGGTTTCGAGCCGATCGGCGAGATCCTGCCCCAGGCAGACGGGAAGAGGCGTCGCCGCCCAACGCCGGATGATGCGGTCCTTTCTCCTGATGAAGAGCTGGTCCTGGAGCTCGTCCATGTCGGGGTCGGACTCAGAAAAGCCCGGAGCCTTGTCGATCAGTATCCCGCCGAGCGGATTGAGCGTCAGCTGAACTGGCTTCCGCTTCGCGCCGCTCGAAGACCGGCATCGCTGCTTATCTCCGCCATCGAGAACGACTACGATCCTCCGGTGTACGCCAATGAGTAGGCTCGCTAACACGACGCCATTTCCGAACCTGCTACTGGACCGGGTGATGAGGTTTTTGAGTGACACGGAATGGCGGGTGCTCTGCGTCATCGTCCGGCAGACCTATGGCTGGCAGAAGCCTGAAGACTGGCTCAGTCACAGCCAACTCAAAGCCCATACGGGCCGGGAAAGCGCCGCGGTCAGCCGCGCCGTGGACACGCTCGTCAAGCGCGGGCTGATCGTCGTCCGAGACCGATTCAACCGGCGACTGTTTTCGACCGCCGAACGCAGGCGATCCCGATCGGGGCTCGTCTTTGCGATCCATCCACTCTTCCTTGAATCGGCACAGTATCGGCGTCGTATCGGCCTTGGAGACTTCACGTTGCGAAGTTCACAAAGCGAAAACAACAAAAGCAACTATCACTCAAAGAAAGAAACAAATGACGACCTCAAATGACGGCTAATAATCGGACAGGTCGCGAAGACTCGCAAGAACTGCAATTGGAGTTTCACGGATGCATCGTTCCTTTGCCTAGTGACAAATCCCAAAAACCTGCGAAGCTGACAAGAGAACAGACTCGGCAACTCGCCGAGATCATCTACATCATGTTCAAGAAATGGTACGCGCAATAGCCTACATCCGAGTCTCAACCGACCGTCAGGCAACTGACGGTACGTCTCTTGTGACTCAACGGCGGCGCGTGATCGAGTTCACGGCTCTCAAGGGTTACCGGCTCGTCAAGCAGTTCGTGGAAGAGGGAGAGTCGGCCAAGACAGATAATCGCCCCGTGCTCAAGCAAATGCTGCGCTACTGCGAGGAGCAGAAGGGCAAGATCGACCTGCTGGTCGTGCCGAAGATTGATCGCTTCGCCAGATACTCAGAGGACTACCATCACTTGAAGCGCCACCTGCGAAACCTCGGCATTCGTGTTGAGTCCATCGACGAGCGATTCGATGACTCGCCTGCCGGAAAGTTCCTTGAGAGCATGTTGGCGGCCACTGCGCAGTTCGACAACGACGTTCGATCTGAGCGAACATTCAATGGAATGAGAGAGGCCGTCTCTCAAGGCCGATGGGTCTGGAGGGCTCCCGCAGGCTATCGCAACGTGCGGATTGAAGGAAAGGCAAACATTGAGCCTGACCCAAGAACGGGACCCCTGGTGATCGAGGCATTTGAAAAAATAGCCCGAAAGATCCGAATCGCTGAGGTTCGGGAGTGGCTCAACGAGCACGGCGTTCCAATCCAACGGAACGGCTTTTATAAAATGATCCGCAACAAGGCGTACATCGGCATTATCGAGGCATTCGGTGTGAAGAGCCGCGGAGTTTTGCCGTTCACTCCGCTCATCTCGGTCGAACTCTTTGAGGCCGCTCAGGCAGCGGTCGCCCCGTCAAACCACCCCAGGGTCACTCAGCGCGATCACGAAGACTTCCCCCTTCGCGGCACCATTCGATGTCAGTGCGGCCAGTTTCTCACCGCTTGCTGGTCGAGGGGCCGAAGAAGTCGTTACGCCTACTATCGGTGTCGGCAGTGCTCCCGGGTCAATCTTCCGAGAGAATTCGTTGAGCATCAGTTTCTGCACCGGCTTCGCTTCCTTCGATCAGAGTTCGATCTAAGCGATGAAATGGCGACCGACCTTCGGGCTTTCTGGGAGCAAGAGCGAAGCCACTATGGGAAGCTCGTCGAAGAACTGCGCAAGGAACGCGAGCGAATCGAGAGTCAACAGAAAAGCCTTGCAAGGAAGGTTGCCGATGCAGTCGTCCCTGACCACCTCGCCAAACAGATGTTCGAGGAGTACGAATCCAAACTCAGGAGCATTGAAGCCAGGCTATCGAAATCGAGTGCGAACGACCGCGAACCGCATATCAACATCCTGATCGACTACGGCAAACGGTTCTTCGAACAGGTTGAGAGCTTTTGGCAAACAGCGGATGTCAGCGACAAAAAGCGGGTCCAAAACTTCTTCTTTCCCACTGGGGCCGTCGTGGAAGATAGACGCGTTCCGCGAACCGCCTCAGAAGTGCCAGTAACAGGAGGCGGATGCTTTCTTTTTGGCCCTTGTGTCCAGTTTGGTGGCCCACAGCGGCGAGAGTGCGAACACGATGCGTTAAGACGGCGTGTCGAGTTCTTCAGAGAGCTTTACGACACGTTCGGTAGGGAACGGTCGGCATAGACGGTCTGCCCCGCACACATTGGTAAACTCCTCGTTCCCCACACTTGGGTAGCACGGGCCACACGTGGCAAGACAACCCCGGGAAGGTTGCAGATGGCTGAAGGTGACTGGAAGCAGGAAAAGACAAGCGACGGCAAGACCTACTCCGTCAATCGGGAGACCGGTGAACGCATCGAGATGGGATTCCGGCACGAGTATGGTCCGCGAGAGGCAATCCTCACAGATCAATTCGGAAACGTGAAGGCGTCTGGCGAAGTCAAGGGCGAATCGATCAACCTCAAGGATAGCTCCGGCAACTCCGTTGGTTCCATTGGGCTTGAATCAGACGGTTTCAGGGATATCCCCACCCTCCGGGATTCGTCGGGTGCCGTCCAGGGAACGCTCAACGACTCATCCATGAGGTCGTCCCTGTATGGAACCTACGACGGTGACTGGAGTGGGGGAACAGAGGCAGCTCGCAGACAGCCAACCACAGCTAGAAGACGTGTTTCATGGGATTTCGACATCTCACGGCTCACAGTTCTCAAAACACCGTTGCTATTCGCAGTTGCTCTGATGATAGTGTTCCTCCTTGGAAAGTTCTTGCTATCCGTATTTCGACCGAGCGATGCTGAGCGCCTCGCCGCCTTGCAGGATCGCTACGCTTTTGTAGTTCGCTCGGCAAAGAGTGATCGTCCCGCCTATGGAGCTTATTCGATCTTGGACATGGCTTCGGACTTTATTCAACTGAAGGACTATTCAACAGCAACTCGCGCTTTCTCCGACTTTGCTTCGTTCGACCGGTCTCTGTACCGAGACTCTCAAGAGAGGCGCCGGAAGAGCTGGCAAGATCTAGCAGCTCGCATGCGTGCAAGAGGAGAGCAGGTTCCGAACATTATATGGAGGCCCATGGAAGATGAACTTGAATCGTTCGCTCGCGACCAACAAATTGCTAGTGAATTATCACGTCTGTGCGTTCGCGTTGCGGCAGATCCAACAAGTAAGGACGCTCACCTGGCTCTCGGTCGAAAGTTGGAGTTTTACGGCTATAAAGAGGCTGCTCAATCCGAGAGAGCATTTGGCACAGACAATTAGAAGAGCATATCGAAACTGCTGGCCAACTCTTAACTCGTTGTCTCGTCCTACAAGATTCCCAACATTTGCCGATCGGACAGACTTAGTCTCTCAGGGGCCGATGCGATGGTCCGGACTATTTCTGCACGCTCGCTGTCGCTTAACTGGGCGGGCAAGTCGAACTCGACGTTGTAGATAACAGAAGTTCCTCCAGACTCATTTCGCAGAAAACGAATCGTGAACCAGGCGTTCAGCCCGGCGTCTCTAGCCGCCGTATAGTGGGACATCTCATGTCCAAGTAGATCTAGGCGATCCTGGTCGGTGCGAAAGTGCAAGCAATCTAAAGCGATGGCAAATTCCTCGAACGAGCGCAATAGTATCTTTCCGCTGTCTGGAATGGCCGCAAGCTCACGGCGTTCGATAAACTCCGAGCGAGTAATATCACGATTGACGTATTGTGCGATGACTCTGTTGTCTCGCTCCTTTATCTTGTCGTAGGCTTCTGCAGACCAAGCTTCCGATAGCGCACCGTGTAGAAGGGCTAATATCTCCTGCTCGGTTCGCTGTTCTGGGACGGGATCACTGCTATCCCCATTCGGCAATTCCGGTGGAGCAAGGAAGTTTGATTCTTGGGCCTCGTAGAGCCCATCATCACCTGACTCATTGTGCGGATAAAGTCGCTCCCCCATATCATGGATATACAGGAGCAATGGGGAGGGTGCAAGCGGTGATCGAACTGGCGGTGTCGGATTGCAGTAGAGACAAACAGCGGCTCCAGAAGATGGAGCCGCGTAGCAAGTGTTCACTCCGATCTCGGAGGAACGTTGAGGATGTAGTCGGTCGCGCGTTGGGCTTGACCGGCAGCTGCGACGACGGCCTTCGGATCGCCCTGCAAGGCTTCCAGCCAGCCGTGAATGTAGCTCGCGGCGTTGTCGAGGATCGAGTTGTCGATCCCCACTTCGGCGCAACAGAAGGCCGAAGTCAGCTCGGCCACCAGCTCCTCACGGCTGTAGTCGCACGATCCGAAGTGGATCGAGCCCGTCACTCCGGGACGGTTGAGCCGTTTCAGGTGCCCGGTGGAGTGGCCGAGTTCGTGAAAGAGGGTCGCGTAGTAGGCTTCCGCCGACTCGAAGTCTCGAATCTTGGGAATCCGGACCAAGTCCTCGGGCGGTTGGTAGCACGCGACGTTGCCGCCCTCCACAAGCTTTGGAGGATTTGGCATTGACATGACGACCTCTTCCGCCTTCTCGATCCTGGCCGTCAACTCCACGTTCCAGTCGTCCATGAGAACGGGAAGGTTCAGCCCCTCACATTGCTCAGCATTGAACACGTGGTAGTAACGCAAGAGCGGGATGCAGCGCCGGCGACCGTCTTGGGCGTCTTGTTCGTCGGTTACTTCCAAGTGCTTCCAGAAGACTGCGATGGAAGACCTTTCACCGCGCCGGATTCGACCGCCAAGCTCGTTCGCCTGGCGCAAGGTCATCCAGCGATGATCTGTAAACGGCGCAAGGGAGAGGAGAAGCAGGTTGACGCCGTGGTACGGCCGTTTGCTGACGGCGTTGCACGGCAGCTGATCGCGTCCCCGCCAGGGCTTTCGCCAAGGCACGACGCCTCGTTTCAGGGCTTCGACGATCCGTGCTGTGATCGTTTGATAGGCCGAAGTAGTTGGTTGCGCGGGTTCCCGATTGGAAGTTACGCGCGACCGTGATTTAGAAAAGTGCTGTGACATCTGGAATCTCCGTGGAATTGCGGGTTGAGTCCGCTGCCTCCACGTTCATCCAAGCGATGCCATCAAGCAACTCTCGTTCGTCCGACCGAACGGTTCGTCCTTACGGTGAGTCTGCTGGCTTGGTGATGTCTTTGATGTTCGACTCATTCATCTTCCAGAGGCCGCCTTCTCGGGTCAGCGTCCACGTGCCTTCAAACTCACCAGTCCGCCATTCCCAGGTGCCCGCCTCGACCTCTTCCGTCGAGTAGAAGTGAACCTTCACCATGTTCGTCCGTTCGCCGGGTCGAACGTCCACAAGCCGGATGAAGACCGTCTTGCCAAGCCCCTTGGCCCAGCTGTCATATGGGAGTCTGGCTTTGCGAGAGGTGGAATAGAAGTCGTACGCGGCCCGGAGGTCTCCGGCGCCGAGCGTCGAGTAGTACTTCGCGACCACCTCCGTCTGCTCGGACGGATAGGTCAGCTCGCGCTCCTCTCTGGTGGATGATTCGAGGGCTCTGAGCATTTGATCCATGCGCAGTGAGAGCTGCGACCATGTGATCGCGTAGCCGACGTTCTCGGCCCCTCTCAGCGTCTGAGTGGCCATGCCCACCACGCGCCCGCACTTGTCTACTACCGGGCCGCCCGAGCTACCAGGCGAGATGGCCGCGTCGGTCTGAATGTATTGCCGGTCATCATAGTCGTCGCTGGTCAAAGCCGAAACGATCCCCTTGGAGACCGAAAGGTTTCTGCCGATCGGATGGCCAATCACATACACATCATCGGCCAGGCGTGGCAGTTGATCGGAGACCCGAACGGGGATTGGCTTGGGATCCACAAAAGTCACCGAGAGAAGGGCGATGTCGCGGAGCGAATCGGTTGCCAGCACCGTCGCCGGGAACCGCTTGTCTACGACAAGCTCCGGGTTGTGGTCCACAACGTGGTTGTTGGTCATGACGGTTGTCGGAGTCACCCAGAAGCCGCTCCCGTCGACTTCCTTGCCTTGGATAAGGACAACGGATGCAGAAGCTGATTGAATGTCCTCCATCCCGCACGCTCGCTCCGGCTTGAATGTCACCGCCCTCCAACGCGATTCGACTTCGAGAACCAGAGCTGCGGACGAGAAGACGAGCGAAACCGCACAAAGAGTGACCATGTGGGCGCGGACCCATTGGTACGAGCGGAGATATCCGAATCTCAGGGCCCGAACCAGCGCAGGATGCCGCCTCAGTTCAAAGAAGAGTCCGACCATGACTCCCGCCATGATGAGCCAAGTCCATACCGCGCTTCTCATGGACAGGAAAACCGCGGCGACAAAAATCAAGAGCGAGATGACCACGCTCGACAGCGTTCTTCGTAACTCTGGCCCCGTCGGCACAATTCTCATCCCTTCGAGCGTAGCGAAACTCCGCCGAACCGCAAGGGATCGATCCGAGGAAGCTACCTTCACTCAAGAAAGGACTCTCGATTCGATTTCTGGTGTTCTGCCTTTCTCTTCAAATGAGCGCCTTGCAGCAAGCGCTGGCCCCGCCCCGGGCGAATGATCCGAGGGAATGGAACGAAAGACGACTGACGCAATGGGAATGAGGAAGGAGGAGTGAGTAACAGAACTCGGAGAATGAGAGTTGAGTTTTGATTCAGGTTCAACCAGGTTCAAGAAACCCGGTCAGCCCTGACCGCCCCATTGGCCGGTTCTTTACCCGAGGGATTGGCCGCACCTTGGAGCGTCTCGCATCACGAAAAGAGAGCAGGCGGGGCCTGCTCAGTAGTCGTCGGGCAATAGAACGGTTGTCGAGGATCGGTCGGCTTCGGTGATGATCCAGAATTTCGCTCCTTGTCGGTCGCTGTATGCGGACAGGACCCGGAAGCCGTTCTGAATCGAAACCTCGTTCTCTTGACGATCCTCGTCACAGACCTCGCCCCAGTCGCCCATCGAGTGCCTCTGGATCGCCTCGAACACATCTGCCGGGTCGATCGTCTCTTGCGCCCTCGGCGTGATCAAGAGCGCTCCAAGTTCAATGTGCAAGTTTTCACCTCGTACGGGGGCTCGAGACTTGCCCCAGCCCCCGGACAGGGCGAAACGAACTTGAGTGAATCATCGCAATTTCCGCCCGAGGGTCAATTCGCGGTGCCTTGCGTCGAACGATTAGCGAGGCTTCCGGTTGCCCTTAGGTAAGGTTGTTTGTGATGGCTGACCACCCTGGCCATAGTGGCGAAAACGACTGGGATGAGGTCGGCCAGTTTGATCTGCCGTCGGGTCAGCGAGTCGTTATCGAAACACGCACCGAGAACGAAGCAGAGCCTGATGTGGCCGCCATGCTACGTTCCCAGTCGCGTCAAGTGATGAGAGAGAGACTCCTCTTCTGCGTGAATCTCTCTGCTTCGGTCACGTACCTTTCCCTTTGCTTGGTTGCTTTGCACCGGATCTTCTCTGAAACACACTCGGTGGGCTTCAAGCTTGGTTGCGGCATTGGTATTCCGCTCTTTGTTTGGGCTGCCGCGATCTGCTGGTTCGGCACATCTGCTCTGGTTACGAACGCCGATGACGGCGGAGAGTCCATCGTTATACTGGCCAGGGCAGCTGGAGTCCTTGCGATGATTCCCGCGCTCTTGTTCGCACGGGCAATTGTTTGGGGGTCATGAACTCAGGTTGCGTCACGTCATCAGATGATCCGAATCGAGGGAACGAACGCAATAGTGCAGTGTCAACTCGATTGCGAACGGGACTCTGCTGCTGGCATGTTGTCTGGCGGCGCTATGGGATACGTAAGCGATCTAAATTCTTCTTCAGAAACGTTACTTTCGAGCCAAGACCACATCGTCTTGACAAGCTCAGACCTGTTCCTCGCCAGACTCGAAAGAAGGTCGTTGATATACATTGCCTTCCCGAGCAAGTCGTCCGGATCAAGCTTTAGGGCAACGTATAGGTGCCATACCGCCTCTTTCACTTCACTCTCTGCCGCGTGCCAACTGCCGAGTTCCTGATGGCACTTCTGAAGCCTTCTTGTGAGCCGGCTCCGATCGCTCGAAACGGCGGTTGCCATGAAGGTTTTCAGTTGTATTGCCAACTCCTCAACGATCTTGAACGGCTCCATAGATATTGGTTTTGATGTCATTCGCGTGTGGTCGATCAGCGCTCCTGCGAGATTGGTCGTCACCATCGCTGCCATCACCAGACTCTCAACAGATGGTGTCAGATTCCGTAGGTCTTCAAGCAGCTCTCGGTTCCGATTCTCAGCCACGGTATACAGCTCGTCGGCATAACATCTGGCCAAGTGGCTTGCCATCAGTCCAGACAGAATCTGTGCATCGCTTCTCGATTCGCCTGGCAGGGTTGCGTTACCCCAAGTTAGCATCGACTCGGCCAGGCCTCGCACGAGCTTGATACGGTCGGTCGCCGCGACGGTGAGAGAGACGATTTCAGGCCATTTATCAAAGTCGGTCAGAGTCAGAGGCAGGTGGCTGTGGTCGGTTATGTCGGACAGAGCCTCGAATTGCCGAGCGGACTGCGCAATGGTGTCGTAAAGTTTTTGTCGATCATCTGCCGATGGCTTTGCGATGCGTCTGAAAGCACCGACTGCAACTTCGTAGTAGCCCAGAGCTCTGATCCTCTCTTCGGTCGGGTCAACGGCATCTCGATCCCTATGTAGTCTGTCCAGGTGAAGGGACGCCAGAAGGTGACCGACGCGGGCGACCGAGCCATGTCTTCGGCTGCTCTCCAGGTGGGACAACGCGATTTCGGCGAGTTGCAAAGCGCCGTCGACGTTTCCATTCCTCGCCTGCTCCTCGGCAGCTCGAAACGCTTGCTCTCCCAAGGCAGCGATATCGTTCAGCGCAACCTCAACGACGTTGCCCGGCCGTAGCGGTCGCGATCGGCCCGTTCGGTAGAAGCTCTTCCTCATTTCGAGGAACGGAGAAGGATCGAGGCTCAGGGCCGAGCACATGGCGACGATCGCGGCATCGGACGGTGGCGTAGGAAGCGAGCCGCGCTCGACCCGACCTACATAGCTCGTCGAGACGCCAGCTTTTTCAGCGACCTCTTGCAAGGTCAATCCGACTGCCAGTCGAGCCTGTCTGATAGCTTCGCCAAATTCGTTCACGCCTCCCTTAAGCATGGCAGGAAACCGGTTGCTCAAGACCCCGTAGTATTACCTGGTTTTACGACAAACTGAGAAAGTGTCGGAGATTTATAGCGTATTATAAATGCCGGGTGCTGCTTGAGACAGCGACCCGGCGGAACAGTAGACATGAGATCACCATGCCACTGCCTACGGACCATATCAGAGGTTCGACTTCGAGTCAAGAGGAGTTGCGCCCAGACTACTCGCGCCGCTGAGGGTCGAAGCGCGGGACACCAACCAAAGCCCGAGGCTGGTGCTTCGTGAACGAGCGCAGCCGTTCCTCCCGCCGAACAGTGCCGATCCCCGACCACTGGGTGGGGGTTGTCAAGAACTGGTTGGATGTCTGTCGGTCACTCATAGAAGCCCTCATTTACCTTTCAGCGGAGGTTTTGAGAACCCACGCCCTGGTGATCGGAGCGACTGGCAGCGGCAAGACGAATTTCCTCCATCATCTCATCGTCGCTGACCTCTTGCGGGGTCATTCCATTATCGTGCTCTGCGCACGCGGCGACCTTGCACTGGCGGTGATCGAACTGGCAGTGCGCGCGGGCATTGATCCTAGCCTTGTTCGGTTTTTCGACCTGCGTGAGAAGCAGAATCCGCTCGGATTCAATCCGTTGGCTGGACAGGGCGAGCCCTATTACAAGGCGCTTGGCTTGATTGACGCTATTGCGGCGCAGGTTGAGTCGTGGGGAGTCCAACTCGCCGAGACGTTTAGGAACGCCCTACTGCTCCTTGCCGAGACGAACAGCTCGTTGAACCAGCTCGAAGGTCTTTTCTACAATGCGTCAGTCCGCCGTGCATTCATCGAAATGGCTACGACGGACTCTCTCAAAGATTTCTGGCGACGATACGATGCGCTCGGCCCTGACAAACAAGCGGCTCTAGCTTCAGCTGTACTCAACAAAGTCAGTGCCCTCCTCTCGACGGAAGGACTGCGCCGGATGTTTGGCCATCCCGACCCCGTTGACCTCGGTGAACACCTGAACCAGCCGGGGAGCATCACCCTCGTTTCACTCGCGGTCGATGAACTGCATTCGGCGGGATGGATGACCGGCTCGATCATGCTGAGCACGATCCGCCGAGAGGTTTTCTCCAGAGCAACGGTTGCCGAGAGTGTTCGGAACCCGATCCGACTCTACGTTGATGAATTTGAGAACTTCTCGATGCAAGATTTCGAGTCGATCCTCGCAGAGGGTCGTAGGTTCGGATTATCGCTTGTCTTGGCTCACCAAACGCTGGCCCAACTTACGCCAAAGATCCGGTCCGTGATTCTGGGCAACGTCGGCGTAAAGGTCGTCTTCCGAACCGGCTACCAAGACGCCGAAGTGCTAAACAAGGACTTGGCAGGCGTCAAAGGTGCCTTTGACCTTCCCAATCTACCAGTTGGTGAAGCGGTTCTATGGAAGCGCGGGGAGGCACCCATTCAGATCGAAGTGAACGCGCCCTTGATCGATGACGTGGGCAGTGTAAGTCCGGCTGCCCGGGAGTTCCTTGGTCGTCTGTCGGAGCTTTCGCCTGCCTACTACGAAATTGTCGAGGAAGAACCGACCGCCTCCGCTAGAACTGAGGCTGTACCCGATCCTGCTAGCGAACCAAGTCCCGAAAGTGACCACGGCCTGAAACCGAAAGCTAGTCGGCTGGAGGATTGGCTATGACACGGATCACTCGCCGCGACATCACCGTCCTCCGGGACCTTGCGCTCAGCCACGTCCTTTCGCGCGATCAGTTGATTGAGCTCTCTCACTTCGGCTCGATCACTCGTGCCAACACTAGAATGCGAGAGCTTATTGGCCTTGGCTTTGCGAGGCGTCTTGAGAGCCCATTCTTCGGCCAAAGCCTCTTCATGGTCACGAAGCAAGCGGCCGAAGTAGTCGGTGAGCGGATTGCCGGCCTCATTGAGAATCGAGTGTCTTCGCCGCGCTTCGTACAACACGCGCTGTCAGTCACCAATGCCCGGATCGCCCTTCAGCGGAAGTCGAGCGCAGCCTGGAGATTCGAGCAACAGCTCTGGCGAAAGATCCAGGGCTCCAAGGGGCTCGAACTTCGACCAGACGGTCTCCTTATGACAAGCTTGCCCATTTTTGTCGAGGTCGACATGGGGCACGCTTCCGCGCCTCGCTTCAAAGAAAAGCTGACAGCCTATCAGGCCCTTGCCCGTTCTGGCCAGTGCCAGTCGCTGTACGGATTCAGTCAGTTTCGCGTCCTGGTGGTCACAACCGGCCCCTTGCGCTCTCGTCACCTTTGTCGCCTTCAGCCTTCAAGCGCAGAGTTTGAACTCCTCGTCCAAACCTTCGACGAGGTTGGTGCGACCCCGATCAACCCTTGGAGCTAAACAACATGCTTCCCCAAAGAACCGACCAACAACCTCTCGTCACTGTCCCGAACTCGCTCCGACAACAGCTTGAGCGAGCCCAGAGTCTCCTGAATCAGAGCGAGGAAGCCGAGTCCTACGGCGACCGTTCGCTCGCTGTCGTCAAGGCAAGAGAAGCGATGCAGGTCGTCCAAAGGATCGCCCAACAGTCCCCCGAGATTGGGGCGCTCATCATCCTTGGCGACATGGGCTACCGTGGATTCGAAGTTGAGACGATGGAGAGCGTTGATCGCCATCAGCTCGTGCAGAAGACCTTCCTTGGACTTCCGATGGGCCAGGAAGTTGTCAACGTCCCGACGGTCACTCGACGCTACATCCGTGCGAGGTTGCTCTGATACACGGGACCACAAAGCCCTGATAACGGGGGGTGGGCAGTCGATGAGACTCAATCGCTCAGATGATTGGCACGGTGAGAAGCTGGCGTTTCGGATTCCCGAAGCGGCAGCAGTGCTGAGCATCAGTGAGTCGAAACTGAAGCGCCTACTTCGTACAAAGCGGCTCGGGCACATCAAGGATGAGGGCACGACAATGATCACGCGGCGTCAACTCGAAGCGTACTTGCGGGAAAGAGAGCTTGAGCAAGGTTGGACTGGAAGTTAATGCCGCGATGCTTTACGCTCTGCTGCCTTCACAACCCGCTCAAGTTCCTTCCTCAGGATGTCCAAGCCGCCGCTCAGAAAGCGAGTGTAGTTGCGGACATTCACGGTCAACCCTTTGTGTTCCGAGTTGTTCCGGTTGACGCTGTGCCCCATGTGTTCGAGCCTCGTCGAGAGGCTGACTTTTGGGCAGAATTTCTCGATCCAGGAATTGTGCGACAGGCGACAGTCGCGAAGTTCAAGCTCGTCTGGCAACCCGCACTCTTTGAGGATGCGCTTCCAAGTCGAGTACACGACCTTCTTCATTTTCGGCTTGTCGGCCGATTCGGCAGAAAAAAGGTAGCCGTCACTGTCACCAACCACTGGCTTCAATAGATCAGCCAGTGTGGGGCACAAGGCAACCAGCCTCGTCTTGTCGCCCTTCGGGAGCCCGACTTCCTGACGGCCGGTCGGACCGAGTTTGATTGCACGATCAATGACAATCACTCCTTGGGTAAAGTCGACCTGCTCGGCAGTGAGCGCCATTTGCTCGCTCAGCCTAAGACCCGCAAGGAAGAACAAACCAAGAAAGGCGCGATCGGCGGGAGCCCCCAACTTCCGGATGGCCTTCATCGCGTTTTCTGGTGTCACCACAATAGCTTCGCGGGCTTCAGGAGTCTCAAGCTTCACCTTTGAGAAGGCGTTCCGGAGGTTGGGGAACTTCTCGTAGGTGTCGATCGCGTCGTTCATCACCTTGACCAGCACCGCCTGAACGTCCTTCATTGTCGCCTTGCTCTTGCCAGCTTCCTTCATCGCTCGGAAGAACGCACGGGCGCGATCAACATCAATGAACTGCACGGGAAGTGAGCCAAGTTCAGAATGGCGCACGTTCGAGTTGTAGCGGCTGACTTTGGCCGCAATCGTCTGAAGCTTCATTCCGTCTTCGCTCCAGCGCCCCGCATAACCACTCTCTGAAGTCCCGGCGAGATCGTCGAACCACGCATTGAGCGTTAGTGCCTTCTTGGTGTTCGACTCCTCAATCTTCTGGCCGGTGTGAACACGAGCCTTAAGTTCCTTTAGGAATCTTGCTGCTTCGGCCTGGGTCGGGAAAGTGCGATCCACCGTCGTCAGGTCGTTGGACATCGGATCGTCGTATGACCACTGGACCCGCCACTTGCCAGCGAGTTTGCCGCTGAGTCGCTTGCGGATGGAGCCTTCGCCCGAAATAGCTTTGGCCATGGTTCCTACAGTCTACCCTCTGGTTTAGGAACCAATCTTAGGAACCACTTAGGTTCATTTGAATCTGGTGGAGATGATGGGATTCGAACCCACGACCTCTGCAGTGCGATTCTCGCAAATCGTGCCAATTTGGACGGAAAGTGCCAATTTTGAACCTGGATGACCTCTGCAGACTACAACTGCAGAGGTCACGCCTTCCAGCCCCTGGGGGTTTCGTTACAGGCACTCAATGTCCCTCAGCAATTTCGCCATAATATGTTGTTGTGCCCTTTGGCCGTGCTCTGATCCTCATATGGTTGCTCCTGCTGGGCCAAGCTCATGCTTGCTCCGGCGCTTGGGTGTTGCCCGATGGAAAGGAGTGTCCTACTTGTCCGCGTGGGCCTTGCGTAGACGGCGAATCGAAGAGCCAGCCTGAGCCAACGATCTCGGTCAGTGGATCACTAGACTGCCATGAATGTTGCACTCTGACTTCTTGCACCGATTCCAACGAGAAGCAAACGGCAGTCGCGTCTCAGCAATTCCAACCCGTTTTCGCGATCCTTACGGAAGCGATTTGCTTGCCTGTCGTTCGGAATATTGTCTGCAAGGTCGTTTTTGCGCACATTGAGCAGGGCTTTCCCAATGCCCCGCCCTCAACCTCTCCATCCCGCGCACCGCCGTTCCAACTGAGCTAGTCGTTCGCTCCGCTCCAGCGGAGCCATGACCGTAACATCAGTTGGAGATTTCTTGAGAACCCTATCCATATTTTGTCTTGCTGGCATCGCCATTTCGGCGCACGCCCAGCAGATCGGGCTTGACGACGTTCTTCGTTCGGCACGAGCAAAGCGTCCCTTACTTCAGGCGGCCAGTCTTAGGCTCAGCCAATCGAAGTTGACCAGTCGCGCTTTAGGGGCATATCCCACGACGCGCCTTTTCGTCGGATACACGTCTGATCCCGAGAGCGGTGGGTCTGACGATGACCTTGTCCTATCCCAACCCATCGATCTGTTTGGTCGAACGACCGCATTTCGGCGCTCGGGTAGAGCTCTCGTTGCGGAAGCAGAAGCCAGCTTTCGTCAAGTCTCACTGGACGTCCAATCGGAAGTTCTTGAGGCGTATCTGGACGCCGTCGCCTCATCTGAACTAGCGAAGAGCGCAAAGGCCGTGCAGTTGGTCTATGAACAGCTCCATGAAGCAACACGTCAGCGGGTCGAAGGTGGAATTGCTCCGGGCTTCCACTTAACGCAGGTCAGCCTTGATCTTGAGCAGGCGAAGCTTCGTGCCGAACAGCGCCAAGCCGAACTGAACGCGGCGCTACGAAAACTCGAATCCTCGACCGGGTTATCCGAGTTGCGCGACTTTCAAGGCGGATTCCCGGACCTTGTCGCAATTCAAACTGACACGGAGACTCTAAAGCGCCAGCGGCCGGAACTTCTGCTCCTCGATGCACAAGCGCAACTTGCAGAGGCCGACATCGCCATCGCACGAGCTAGTGGCCGACCGGAACTGGAACTGCAAGGAAGGCGAACCCCATGGGAGGAGCGAAACGATCGGTACGGCCTTCGGCTCCAGTTGTCAATTCCGCTCTTCGATCATGGCCGAGCCGCCTCGGAGTCAAAGGCCGCAGGATTGCGGGCGGATGCGGCGCGAAAGGCCCTTGCCGATTCGATTAGGCTCGCCGAGGGTGAAGTTGCAGCGGCTCAGGTCGCAGTCAAGTCAGCAAATGATCAGGTCGCCAAGTACGAGGCACTGGTTGGGCGGGCAAAGGAGCTGGTGAACCGCCTGCGGCCCGGCCTCACCGAGCAAGCGACGACTCTAATCGAGGTGCTCGACGCAACACGAGTGCTGCGAGATCTTGAGCAAGCGTACGTTGAGGCGCGAACCCGATTGGCAGAGGCCCAGGCGCGGCTGATCCGCGCATCAGGACAAATCTTGGAGGTGAAACCTTGAAGCGAATCCACTTGATTTGGATTCTTGCCGTTCTCGCCGTAGCCTTGGGCGGATGTGCGAAAGATGAAGGAGCGACCACCTCGAAGGATGAGCATGGTCATGAAGAAACCGGGCACACCGAGGCTGAATCAGGGGCCACCAAAGAGGAAGCCGGTCACACCGAAGATATCCAGTTAACTGCTGAGGCCATAAAGATCGCCGGGATCGAGACGCAACTGGTCGAGCGGAAATCGCTCCAGCAAGAGTTGAAGGTTCCCGGAACGGTGACCACTTCCTCCCACGGTCGCGCCATTGTCACTCCGCCCGTCGGCGGGCAAGTCGTTCAACTTCATGTGAAGCCAGGTGACCGAGTACGAGCTGGGCAGCCCATTGCGACCTTGCGATCGGGAGAACTGGCGCAAGCGTCGGCGCAGATCATCGAAGCGCAGCAAGGGGTCGTTTCGGCCCAGGCCGCGGTAAAGGAAGCAGCGGCCGAGATCAATTTGGCAAATGCAAAACTGCGCACTGCCAAGCAGCAATTGGTTCGGCAACAAGCCTTCGCCAAGACGGGCGCATTTAGCCAGCCCGCTCTCCAGGCCGCTCAAAAGGAATTGGCCGACGCCGAAGCGGAGCTTGAACGGGGAAGACAAGACCAGGCCGTCCATGAAGCACAGTTGGAACGGGCGGAACGACTTTACAAGCAAGAGCTCATCTCGCGCACTGAGTTGGAGCAAGCAAGGCTCGAGGTGGCTACCGATAAAATTCGACAGCGCAATGCCGAGAGGCGGATCGAACTCTCTAAAGCGACATACGAGCGGGAGCGAAAGATTGCCGAACAAGGTCTCTCGAATTCGCGAGAAATCCAAGCCGCAGAAGCAGAGGTTCGCTCCGCAAACCTCGAAGTCCAGCAAGCGCACATCCGGCTGGGCTCCGCCAATGCCGGTGTTGTGGCAGCCAAGAAAGGGGTAGAAGCGGCAAGAACTGGCTACTCGGCCTTGGCCGGGTCAGGACGAGCGTCCGGTGGATTGCTCGTCGTCAACGCGCCAATCAGCGGCGCAATCGTCGATCTTGAGGCCACAATTGGGCAAGCCGTTGAAAGGACGACCGAGCTCGGAGAGATCGAGAACCTCACCTCCGTTTGGGTCGTGGCGCAGGTCTCTGACAAGCAGATCGGAAGGGCAAAAGTTGGAAGCGTCGCACAGGTAAGTGTCAGCGCCTATCCCAATCGTGTATTCAATGGCCTAATCCAGTCGATAGGAAGCCGCCTCGATCCAAAGACGAGGTCGATGCCGGTTCAAGTCCTTGTCGACAACTCGGATTCGCAGCTACGTAGCGGCATGGCCGTGACGGTTCGTTTGGGTGTCGGGTCTCGATCTCAAGCTTTGACCGTTCCAGTCAGCGCGATCGTCGAGGACGGAGACGCTCGAAAGCTGTACATCGCTGAGGACGGCGGCAAGTTTGAAGAACGCACGGTCATTCTCGGACGAACCCAAGGGGATTTTGTCGAGATACTCGAAGGCGTTTCCATGGGTGACCGGGTGGTCAGCAAGGGTGCCTTCGTGCTTAAGAGCGAGAAGGTCAAGGGCGAACTCAAGGGGCATGAAGACTAATGGATCAACAAACAACAACTCATTGTGGGTGCGCGACTCCGTGTGGCCCAGCCCATTTCGTGGCGATCAACTATATAACGGTCCGAGAAGACTATGCACCTCGATTTGAGGAGCTTTTCGCCACTCGTGCCCATGCGATCGACCGCGTTCCAGGATTCGTGGAAATGTTCGTACTCCGCCCCGAGCGAGCACGCGAGGCCTATCTAATCTTGAGCCAATGGAAGAACGAAGGTGACTTCCAAGCTTGGGTTTGCTCTCCTGAGTTCGCCGAAGGACATCAGCGAGGCTTCGCTGATATAAAGAGGGCCATGGACGCCGGTCAAGAACCGCCCATGACGTCCAGCTTCCAAACATACAGGATCGTGGCAAGATGAGGCGAGTTCTGCGTGTACTTCGCTGGCTAGTGCTGGCTCCTCTATTAAGCGCTGAGTGCGGATGTCGGTCTGCTTCGACAGAAGAAAAAGCCACGCACGCATTGCAGGAGGTTTCAAGTCATGTTGGATAGACTCCTCCATTTCAGCTTAACCCAGCGCCTGCTGGTGTTTGCAGGAACCATCGGGCTCGTCTTTTGGGGCGTCCTTTCGTGGACCAGGCTCAATCTAGACGCCGTTCCCGACATCACCACGAATCAAGTTCAGGTCAACACCCTGACCGGGGGAATGGGGCCCGAGGAAGTCGAACGCCTGATCACATTCCCCATTGAAACGGCGATGGCCGGTCTTCCGGGTGTACGAGGCACACGATCGCTCAGCCAGTACGGGCTCTCCCAAGTGACAGTCACATTCCACGACAATGTGGACATTTTCTTCGCTCGCCAGCTTGTCAACGAGCGCCTGAGCCGGGTGGGTGCAGATCTCCCGGCCAACATCGATGCTCCGCAAATGGGACCCGTATCGACTGGGCTTGGCGACATCTATATGTTCGCCGTCGAAAGTGACAAGAGATCGATCACCGATCTCCGGACCATCATGGACTGGCAGATCGCACCTCAGCTTCGCTCGGTCGCAGGGGTTGCAGAAGTCAATGTGGCTGACGGCAACGTCAAGCAATACCAGGTCATAGCCGACATGGCTCGGCTGCAAGCGCGTGGCCTGGGAATCCATGACCTCATCGAAGCGCTACAAAACAATAACCAGAATGCGGGCGGCGGCGTACTGGACGCCGGCGGTGAGAGGACGCTTATCCGGTCAGTCGGAATGGCTTCGAATCCTGCAGAAATCGAAACGATCCCGGTTTCATCTGAAGACGGCACCCCTGTGCTCGTTCGCGACGTGGCCGAAGTCACAACGGGGACACCGGTAGTGACCGGACTGAGCACAAAGGACGGCCACCAAGCTCTCCTCGCCATCGCGATGATGCTAAAGGGTGCCAATGGACGAACGGTCGCTCAGGCAGTGGACGCGAAGATAGAAGAGATCAAGGCGCAGCTCCCTGAAGACGTCAAGCTGACCACGGTCTACAACCGTGCCCATTTGGTAAACAAGACGGTTGGCACGGTTGAGAAAAGCCTGCTGGAGGGCGGGATTCTCGTCATCGTTGTCCTCCTCGTCTTGCTCGGCAACTGGCGCGGAGCGTTGATTGTCGCTTCGGCGATTCCCCTTTCGATGCTCTTTGCGATCGGCATGATGAACCAGTGGGGCATTTCGGGCAACCTCATGAGCCTCGGCGCGATCGACTTCGGTTTGATCGTCGACGGCGCGGTCGTCATGATCGAAAACGCCGTGCGCAGGCTTGCCGAAGCCCGTGAGCATGCGGGGAAGACGCTGAGCCGCCACGATGTAAGGCACGTGGTCTGGGAGTCCTCGAAGGAAGTGGCTAAACCGACGGCCTTCGCGGTTTCGATTATCACCGTCGTCTATCTGCCGATCCTGGCTCTCGAAGGAACCGAAGGCAAGATGTTCAAGCCGATGGCCTTTACGGTCGTCTTTGCGCTTCTCGGCGCGCTGGCCTTGACCCTCACATTGGTTCCAGCTCTTGCAAGCCTTTTCTTGTCCGGCGACACCCGCGAAGGCAAGAACCCGATCATGGGATTTTTTAGCCGTGTGTACAAACCAGCGTTGTCCTTTGCGCTTCGAGCAAAGGCAATCGTTGTCGCAGGCGCCTTGATTCTCTTAGGAATTGCGGGCTGGCTTTTCACCACGCTTGGCGCGGAGTTCATCCCGACGTTGGATGAAGGCGATCTCGTAGTGCAGCCGATTCGTATCCGAACCGTCAACGCAGAGGAGACGATCCGGCTTGTAACCGCCGCCGAGAAGAAGGTGCTGGAAGTTCCGGAAGTGATTACGATGTTCTCCCGGAGCGGAACGCCTGAAGTCGCCACTGATCCAATGCCGCTAAGTCTCACCGACAGCTTTATCATGCTGAAAGAGCGAGATCAGTGGCGTGCCGGGATGACCAAGGAGAAGATTCGAGAAGAGATCGAGAAGAAGCTCAACGAAGTGCCGGGACAAGGCTATAACTTTTCGCAACCTATCGAAATGCGGTTCTCGGAGCTGGTCTCCGGCGTCAAGGCCGATATTGGAATCAAGGTGTTTGGCGAGGACCTTGAAGTCCTTCGCCAGAAGGCTGAAGAGATCCGGGCGGTCGTGGCGGAAATCCCCGGCGCGGCCGACGTCGAAGTCGAGCAGGTTGAGCCGATTCCGGTCCTCCAAATCGACATCGACCGCGAGGCAATTGGGCGGTTCGGCGTATCGGTCAGCGAAGTCCAAGAGTTAATCAGCTCAGCCTTGGGCGGCGAAGAGATCGGGCAGATTCGTGAAGGGGACAAGCGGTATGAACTGATTGTTCGTTTGCCTGCTGAAGTACGAAACGACGCTGATGCGATTGCGAGTTTGCCCGTCAAGCTCGCCAATGGAGAGTCGGTCCCGCTATCGAGTCTCGCGCACATCGACAATCAGCCGGCTCCAGCCCAAATCAGCCGGGAATCGGGCAAGCGACGCGTGGTAGTTCAGCTCAACGTTCGCGGGACCGACCTTGCCGGGTTTGTCGCCAGAGCCCAAAAAGCCATCGAGCAGAAGGTGAAGTTGGACGAAGGCTATTACATCACCTGGGGTGGCCAGTTTGAAAACCTACAGCAAGCGAGCGCACGATTGATGATCGTGGTGCCTCTGGCGCTTGCCTTGATCTTCGCACTGCTCTTTATGACCTTCGGCTCGATCAAGCAAGCCTTGCTCATATTTACCGGCGTGCCACTGGCCGTGACGGGCGGTGTTCTTGCCCTATGGATTAGAGGGCTGCCATTTAGCATCTCGGCCGGCGTAGGCTTCATCGCCCTGTCCGGCGTTGCGGTCCTGAATGGTGTGGTGATGGTCTCGGCAATCAACCGATTGCGACAAGAGGGCAAACTCTTAGTGAAGGACGCGGTCAGCGAAGGCGCTCAACAACGCCTTCGCCCGGTGCTCATGACAGCGCTCGTTGCCGCGCTGGGATTCATTCCAATGGCGCTCAACACGGGCATAGGAGCAGAAGTCCAAAGGCCCTTGGCAACGGTGGTTATTGGCGGAATCGCCTCTGCCACGTTGCTCACTCTCCTCGTTCTTCCCGTTCTTTACACATGGTTCGAGCGCGATAACGAAGTTCCGGAGGAGCTATGAAGACGATCTTCCACATCGGCAAGATGGATTGCCCCACGGAGGAAGGCATTATTCGGAACCGCTTGAAAGGTATGGAGGGGATCGAGCAGCTTGACTTCGACCTCATGAGCCGCAAGTTGACGGTAATCCACGGACATTCCGACGAAGGCAGGATTCAGCGAGCCCTCGAATCGGTAGGAATGGATCCAAAGCTCGTCAGTGATAACGAGCCCGAATCGGCTGGGCATGGACCGGCCGTTCCAGTCCTTGATCGATGGCTCATGGGAGCTTCCGGAGTCCTCGCGGTGACCGCCGAAGTCATCGCGTGGAATACCGGCACAGAACGGTCGTGGCCCGTTATCGCTCTAGCACTTGGCTCGATTGCGCTCGGCGGGAGGGAAACGATTCGCAAGGGAATCGTTTCCCTTCGCACATTAGCGCTGAACATCAATTTCCTGATGACCATCGCGATCATTGGGGCGGCTTTCATCGGCCAATGGCCAGAAGCAGCGATGGTCACTTTCCTCTTTGGCGTAGCTGAAATGATCGAAGCATTCTCCCTGGATCGGGCGCGTCACGCGATTCGCTCACTCATGGAATTGTCCCCCGAGCGTGCCCTTGCATTGGTCGGAAACGAATGGGTCGAAATCGAAGCTTCCAGCGTTGCCGTGGGGCAACTCGTGAGGGTCCGGCCGGGAGAGCGAATCGCGTTAGATGGCCTCGTAAAAGAAGGTTCATCAAGTGTCAACCAAGCTCCTATCACCGGAGAGAGCATCCCCGTTGCCAAGCTGGTTGGAGATCAGGTCTTTGCAGGGACGATCAACGAGAAAGGCAGTTTCGATTTTGAGGTTACGGCGAACACAGGGCAAACGACACTGGCACGGATCATTCGGGCCGTGCAGCAAGCGCAGAGTCAGAAGGCGCCGACGCAGCGCTTCGTCGACCAGTTCGCCCGGTACTACACGCCGCTCGTCGTCCTATTGGCGATTCTGATTGCCACCGTTCCGCCATTGCTTTTCGCCCAATCGTTCTCGCTTTGGCTCTACAAAGCATTGGTGCTCTTGGTGATCGCGTGCCCGTGTGCGCTAGTCATCTCGACCCCGGTCACCGTCGTCAGTGCGATAGCTTCGGCCGCAAGACGAGGGATCTTGGTGAAGGGCGGCACTTACATCGAGGAGGGTCGAAGGCTCTCGCAAATTGCTCTTGACAAAACCGGCACGTTGACCCACGGCTTGCCAAAGGTGACGGATGTCGTACCGTTTGATTCCATTGAGGAGTCTGAACTGCTTCGCTTAGCAGCTAGCCTCGACGCCCCTTCAGAACATCCCGTGGCTACTGCCATTGTCGCTGCGTACGAAGGACAGAGAGCTTCGGTCGAAGAGTTCGAGTCCATAACGGGGCGGGGGGTGAAGGGAGTCGTTGACGGGCAGCAATACTTCCTTGGAAACCACCGGCTGGCCCACGAGGAGGACTACTGCCGCGCAGAGGTCGAAGCTGTTCTCGAACGGCTTGAAGAGCAGGGCAAGACGGTCGTCATTCTCGGCAACGCTGATCGGGCGCTCGGAGTCATTGCCGTAGCCGATACCGTCCGCGAAACGAGCATCCAAGCAATTAAGGAGCTGCACGCGTTAGGCGTGAAGACTCTTATGCTCACCGGCGATAACGTCAGAACCGCGAGGGCCATCGCTGCCCAAGTCGGCATTGACGACGCTCGCGGTGACCTGCTTCCAGAAGACAAACTGACGATCATCACAGAGCTTACGGCTGACAATGGTCACGTCGGAATGGTTGGCGACGGTATCAACGACGCCCCCGCACTAGCTCGGGCAGACGTCGGCTTTGCGATGGGCGCAGCCGGAACGGACACTGCGATTGAGACCGCCGATGTGGCTCTGATGCAAGACGATCTGCGCAAGATCCCGGAGTTCATCCGCCTCAGCCGTAGGGCGGCGACGGTTCTAAGGCAAAACATTGCCTTCGCAATTGGAGTGAAGGCTATCTTTTTTGTGCTTTCCTTCTTCGGAATCGCCACGCTTTGGATGGCCGTGTTCGCCGATATGGGCGCGAGCCTACTCGTGGTCGGTAATGGACTGCGACTCCTAAGAAGAGATGTAGAGTGATGCCCTGTTGTACATGAAGAGGAGAGCCAGCCCCAAACCCGCGCAACGGAATCTGGGGGATTGCTGATTTACATGATAATTGGGGTCATTAGGTAGGCTGTTGAACTTCCAGTGCATGATCTGAAGGGGCTAGCTCATCAAAGCCACCAATGTCAACGTGCGTTCCCGGAACATAGCTCTCCCACTCCTTGCGGCTAAAAACCCAGAATAGAGCGGGCATCACGACTTGACTCAGGAATGTGCTGAAGACGAGGCCGCCGAGAATCACCACCGCAATCGGTTGGAGCAGCTCTTTCCCTGGCTCTCCCTGAGAGATCGCCAAAGGCAACAATCCAAACGCAGCAGCTAGGGCCGTCATCAGAACTGGCGAAAGTCGCTCCTGCGTTCCTCGAACGATCATCTCCTTGCTAAAGGGAACGCCCTCCTCGCGCATCAGATGCACATAGTGCGACAGCATCATAATCCCATTCCGGGTAGCGATGCCAAATAGAGTGATGAAGCCCACCATCGAAGCTACCGAGAGAATGCCCCCGGTTAAGTAGAGCACCATGACGCCGCCCGCCAGCGCCATCGGCAAGTTGACCATCACCTGCAGCGCCATGCGCCACGACCGGAGGGCCACGTTCAGGAGAAGGAAGATTGCCACGACCGTGAACACTCCCAGGAACAGAATGCGAGCCATCGCGCTTTGCTGCGCTTGGAATTGACCTCCATACTCGATGTAATAGCCGCGAGGCCATGAAGCCTGCATCGGGCGCATCTTTGCTTGTAGCTCGGTGACGACGCTGTTGAGGTCCCGGCCCTCGACGTTCGCCTGAACAACAATTCTCCGCGAGACATTTTCGCGGTTGATCGTGTTTGGACCGGTGTCGCGACGCACAGTTGCAAGCTGGGAGAGCGGGATTCGCTGCCCCGAAGGTGTATTGATCAGGGTTGACTGGATTACGTCCAGGTTGTTTCTTGCCTCGGGGGTGAACCACACGACCAGGTCGAACGTGCGTTGGCCCTGCAACACCTGCGACACAACGTGTCCTGCCAACGCCACTTCCAAGTTCTCAGCCAGTTCGAAGGGCGTTACTCCAAATCTCGCGGCGGCATCGCGGTTAATCTCAATGCTGACTTGGGGAACCTCAATCTGTGGCTCGACCTGGAGGTCGACCATCCCTGGGATGGCTTTCATCGTCCCTTCAACTTCGGCGGCCAACCGGCGAAGTTCGCCTAAGTCTGCCCCGTACACCTTGACGGCCAGCGCAGCCCGAACGCCCGATGATAGGTGGTCTAATCGGTGCGAGATCGGTTGGCCGAACGCGACGAAAACTCCCGGAATCTTGGTGAGCTTCTCTCTCAGCTCTTCGGTGGCGACTGCACGCCCTCGCTTCGACTCCTTAAGGCCAATATCAATTTCTGAGTAGTTGACTCCTTCGGCATGTTCGTCCATTTCAGCGCGACCCGTACGCCTGCCAATGTGGGTGACTTCTGGAACTGTAAGCGCCGTTCTCTCAATGATCGTTCCAATACGGTTGCTTTCGTTGAGGCTGGTGCCTGGTGGCAAAATTGCGCTGAGCGCAAGCGATCCCTCATTGAATTTTGGCAAGAACTCGCGTCCCAACAACGGCAAGATCGCTAGTGCGATACCGGTGAGAATCGCCGTCGACCCGATAACGCCCCAAGGGTGATCAAGTGACCACCTTACCGTTGGCCCATTGAGCCTCTTTAGGAAGCTGACCAGCTTGGAGTCGCCGTGGTGGCTTGCTCCCGCCTTGCGAAGCATGAGGCCGCAAAGCGCCGGAGTGACGGTCAGTGAAACGATGAGCGAGGCCAGCATAGAAAAGATGAAAGCTAGGCCAAGGGGAAGGAACACCCGCCCTTCCATACCCTCCAGCGAAAGAAGCGGCACGAAAACCAGCACGATAATGAGCGTGGCGAAAACGATGCTGTTTCGAATCTCCGCGCTCGCGCTATAAATCACCCTCAAGGGATTTTGTTTGTTTGGAGCCGCCGCATTGAGCCGAAGCCGCCTAAAGACATTCTCAACGTCGACGATGCTGTCGTCAACGACCAAACCGATGGCGATCGCAAGGCCACCCAGCGTCATCGTGTTGATGTTGATTCCGAATCTACTCAACAGAAGCAAAGTGAGAATGAACGAGACAGGAATCGAGATCAGAGAAATGATCGTCGCTCTAATGTTCATAAGAAAGGCAAGAATGACGATTAGAACGATGATCCCCGCTTCCCCAAGCGCTTTCACGACATTGCTGATCGCATTGTTGATGAAGTGTTCTTGGCGGAAGAGTTCGCGGTTGATTTTCACATCATCCGGCAAAGTGGCCGACAAGTCGTTCAGGGCTTTGTCAAGCTCTTTAGTGAGCAACAGGGTGTTCGAATCGGGCTGCTTTTGAACGGATAGAATGACCGCAGGTTCGCCGTTTACACTTGCGTCACCCCGAGGCAACCCTTTCGCAAACTGCACGTCAGCCACGTGGTCGATCGTGATCGGCACACCCTGCACGGACTTAATGACCGTCTTCTTGATGTCGCCGAGATCGCGGACGCGACCCTGAATGCGGATAACCGCCTCTCTCTGAGGCTCTTGAAAAAAGCCACCGCCCGCATTGAGATTGCTCTCGCGGGCAGCTTCGACCAGTTCATCCAATGTGACGTCGAATTGCTTCAGCCGCTCGGGGGTTGTGAGAACTTGATACTGCTTTGACCCTCCGCCAATCGGAACCACCTGCGAAACGCCCGGAATCGCCAGAAGGCGAGGTCGAACAACGAAATCGGCAAGCGATCGCACATCGATCGGGGCCGTCTTCCTGTCCTTGCTCGAAAGTGAAATCAGCATGATTTCGCCCATGATCGAGCTAATCGGGGCGAGCGAAGCGACCGAACCCTCAGGAAGGCGCGCTTGGGCAAGCTGAAGTTTTTCGTTGACAATCTGTCTTGCCCGGAAGATGTCCGTGTTCCAATCGAACTCCACGAACACGATGCTGAATCCTGCGCTGGACGCGGACCGTACGCGTTGGACGCCGGTAGCGCCGTTCATCATCGTTTCGATCGGAAAACTCACGAGGGCCTCGGTCTCCTCGGGAGCCATGCCGTGGGCCTCGGTCATGATCGTGACGACCGGCCGGTTTAGGTCGGGCAGCACGTCAACATCCATTCTAGGAATGGCGATCATGCCGTAAAGGATGAGCATGAGCGTCATGGCAACCATGAGCACACGCTGCCGAAGGCTTAGTTCTATCAGGCGGTTCAGCATTTAGCCACCCACCGCTATCGCCGAGAGCTGATACGCGCCATCGGTCACGACATTTTTCCCGCGCTCGAGGCCCGATTCAATGACAGTTCGATCGCCTAACGCTCCGCCCAGTTGAACCACTGTTCGACGGTAAGTTCCTGGCAATTCTTCCACGTAAACGACGCTCACACCGCCGGTCGTTTGAACGGCGGACGTGGGGACGAGAATCTGACCGCCCGAGCCGGTTCCCAGTTGGACGCGGACGAACATGTTCTGCTTGAGCCGCTCGCCCGGGTTTCCGACCACGATGCGAACCTTCGTCGTACGCGTCTTCACGTCCACCTCGTTGTGCACAAAGGCGACTTCGCCGGAGTACGTCCTGCCGGGCAGCGCATCGGCGACGACTTCAACCTTTTGCCCGATGCGAACCTTGGGTATGTCGGCTTCGTAAACGTCGCTCAGAACCCACACGACCTCGGCATTCAAGAGCTCGTAGAGCTCTTCGCCGACCGCAACGGTCTGCCCTGCGCTGACACTTCTGCGCTCGACTTCGCCCGAGATCGGGGCCATGATGACGACGCGGTTTCCGCCGCCCGGTACGCCTCCTAACATGGCGATTTGATCGTGGGCAACCCGGACCATGCTTTGGGCGCGCGACAGGTCGGCACGTGCTTGAAGCAATCCATTCCGGCTTGAAGTCAGCGCCAAACGGGCAAGATCGACTTCCGATTGAGCGAGGTCGACTTCCTTTGCGTTGCGGAGCCCCTTTACGGCGATAGACTCCTCCCGGACAAGCGCTTCCTTCGCAAGCAGCAGTTGACGTTGGGTATCGGTTTGGTTCGATCTAGCGGTATCAAGTTCAGCCCTCGCCGCGTCGAGTTCGCGAAGAGCGACCACGCCGGACGCAACGCCCTGCTCCAGTTGGCGTACTCGAACTTCCAACGAACGGACCGAAGTCTGAGCCGCCGAAACGTCCTTTTCGGCCCTCGACACCGCCGACTTTGACGCTTCGAGGGACGGCGATGCGAACGCGCCTGTCGCGGCAAGCTGCCGCTGCCGCGTCAGCGTTCGTTGCGCCACGTTGAACCGCGTCTCCGCAGCCGCAATGCCCGACTGGGCGATCCTAACCGACGCGTTGGCTTGGGTGATTTCGGCGACTGCTCGCTTGTAGGCCGCTTGAGCCTCGCCAAGTTCGGGGCTTTCGATGACCGCGAGGGACGTTCCGCGAGAAACCGTGGTTCCGGGAAGAGCGCCGAGGCTCACGATGCGTCCAGACGCCCGTGCGTTCACGACCACCACTCCGTTCGGATTGGCCGAGACTTGCCCGGTCGTTTGCAGCCCGCCTGCCGTTGTTGAGAACTGCACCGATGCGGTCTTGAGGCCGATGAGGTTCGCCTGCTCTTGGCCGATCGCGACAAGGTCGGGATCCGGCGTCATCTCTTCGTTTTCGATGGAGAGCACGAACTTGATCCCGTCCACCAACTTCTCCGCCGACTCGCCTTGATTTGGAGCGGGATAGGCTTTGAGCATCGGTCCTGCCGACTTCGCCGCGTCGGGAGCGACGATATGTCGGCCATCGGGTCCGTGCATATGGCCCGGTTCCTCTTCCTGGGCCTGGGCAAATTGGGCCAGCGACCCACCTGCGAGGATTAGGAGTGCCAAGCCAGCCCCTTCGATCCGACTGTTCTTTTGGCCAAGCTTGTAAACGCCGAAGAGCAAGAGTAGGCCGCCCACGATTCCGCCGATAATGAGCGGATAGTTCGGACCATGCTCGTGCTCGGCATCGGTTGCCGCTGCGGAAATGGCGGGGACATAGACCGGAAACTCGACGCTCGTCTTCTTGCCGTCCGGGAGCGTGACGGCCTGACTGATGACGTATTCGCCGGGCTCCTTGTAGGTCATGTGCGAGCCGTAGACTTCGTTCTCTGGCTCATACGCGTTGTGCTCGGTGTGGATGACGTCTTTGGAGTCGCCTTTGCGGTAGATCGTCGAGTCCACTTTGCAGCCGAGGATGATCTTCCCGTCGGCACCTTCGATCCGCATGTCGTGATGACTGAGGATGAATTTCTGCGAGCCGCCAGATGCTTGTGGCGCGACGATGTGACGGCCATCCGGCCCGTGCATGTGGCCCGGTTCTTCCTCTTGGGCCAAGACGCCTACGGAGGCGCAGAAAACAAGGATTGAGAGAAATCGCTTCATGGTTTGGGGTCCTCCAGGCCGGGCAGAGATGCGGCGGCAGTGAGAAATCGGACTTCGGCAAGTCGAAGGTTGCGTTTGGCATCGGATGCCTCGCGGGTTAGCTGAGCTAGGGCCTTTTGAGCTTCGAGGACTTCGAGAAAGCTGGTCAGGCCGGATTCGAGTCCCGACTGCATCGCTTTCACCATCTGCTGAGCTTTCGGGACGATGCCCGTTTCGTAGCTCTGGGCGACCTGCCGGGCCGCTGTGAGGTTCTGAAGGGCGGTCTGAATGTCCAGGGCGATCTCTCGTTCCGCTTCCCTAAGTTCTGCCTCACGTCCTTTGAGTGCCGCTTCCGCACCCCGAATCGCGTAGCGGTTCTCGCCTCGGTCAAACAGGGGCATGGTCAGTCGAAGCTGCAAGCCGACGTTCTCGTTTTGGAACGGTCGCCGGTCTAAGCTCCAGGTGTCGGCTGCGACTCCGGCGAATAGCGAGGGCAGGCCCGTCCGCCGCGCTTCCATTTCAGCGGCTCGTGCGGCTTCGATCCTCGCCCGCGCTTCGAGCGCCATCGGATGCCGGCCCAGCGCCGTTTGAGCAAGCAACGCGTCGTCTGCGGACGGCGTCCAAGTCACGACCGGGATCTCAGCGGTTGGCACCGAACCCAGAAGTGAGTTGACGATCGATCGATTGATGGAGAGATCAGCCGTGGCTAGAGTTAGGTATTGCTCCGCCCTATTGAGTTCGACTTCCGCGCGAGTCAGTTGCAGTGCCGGAGCCTCACCTATTTCTATGCGCTTGCGGATCGCTTCGACGGTTGCCTTTGCGATGTCCACTCCCGCTTTGGCATTCGACTCGTTGGTTAGCGCAGCGACATAGCTTGCGTATGCGGTTAGGAAATCAGAGCCTGCGACAAGCAGAGTTGCCCGTAACCTCGCCTTTGCGACTTCCGCCTCTGCCCTTGCGCGTCGGGCTCGGGCCGCGCGAGTCCCTGACAGGTCGAAGGATTGCCCAAGCACGAAGTTCGAGTTCGTGAATCCGACGCCGGGAGCAATCTCCAGCTCGGCGTTTTTGGGAGATCCGGCAGATCGGGCGAATTCTTGAGCTTCTTCGACTTGAAGCTGTCGCGCGGATACAATCTGGCTCGCCTTGAGTGCCTGAGCAACGAGTTTGTCGAGCGTGGACTCGTCTTGCGCCCATGCTGATCCAGCAAGCACGAGCGAGATGGGTATTAGAATCGTTTTGTTGTTCAACGGTGAGGTCCTCCAATGGCCGAAACAAAAAGCCGAACAGGCTCGAAGGAAGGCCAATGAATCCTTCGAGCGCCTTAGGCGCTGAAGGAAGCAGGAGGAGCGCGGGACGACTTTGTGCCTGGTGGACCCGTTGCGAAAGGATGGCGACTCCCAGACTCGGCGCGTTCAGCCGTAAGTACCTCTGCCGCAGGGATGAGCTGCACCGGTTCGGGCAGGGACATCACGAAGTCGAAGTGAAACGACTTCGGAGCGGTCACGCCGGAAAGCGAAGCTTCGTCGTGTCCACTGACCTCGTGATCAGGGTGATCAAGCTGAATGTCGTGGTGGTGAGCTCCGTCAAAGTGAGCGGAATCGCCATGGTGCGCATGGTTGTGGTTCAGGGCAGACCGCTCGTGGTGGTGGTGAGGCAGAAAGGTGTGTGCCTGAATCGAGATCAGGCATGTGAGCATCACCCACGCCGCAAGCTTCTTCACCAAGCGACGATGCTACCCGAATGAGGCAATGACTTCATTTGGAGCACCTTGCGGTTTAGGAACCACTTGTAGGAACCAACTTAGGTTCCATTGAATCTGGTGGAGATGATGGGATTCGAACCCACGACCTCTGCAGTGCGATTGGCTCGATCAACCCTAAAACACACCAAAATGGTCATTTTTTGAACTTAATCGACCTCTGCAGTTGTACGATGCAGAGATCTCGGGCGTGAAGCCTCGTTAGCGGGCGAGGATACGACGCTATAGTTTTGTGCTCCGCAGCCTCAGCGCATTGGCGATGACCGAAACGGAACTCAAGCTCATGGCTAGAGCCGCGATCATGGGACTCAGGAGAAGTCCGGTAAAGGGGTACAGCACTCCAGCGGCGATTGGCACCCCTGCCACGTTGTAGATAAACGCAAAGAAGAGGTTCTGACGGATGTTGCTCATCGTAGCGCGGCTTAGCCTTCTGGCCCGAACAAGTCCAGTCAGGTCGCCTTTGAGGAGCGTGACTCCCGCGCTTTCCATCGCGACGTCCGTTCCCGTGCCCATCGCGATTCCGACCTGTGCCTGGGCAAGCGCCGGTGCATCGTTGATCCCGTCACCGGCCATCGCAACGAACCGCCCTTCTGACTGCAACCGCTTGATGATGTCGATCTTGCCTTCGGGCAACACATCGGCGTGAACCTCGTCGATGCCCAGTTTCGAGGCGACCGACTGGGCTGTTGTCTTGCTGTCGCCTGTGACCATAACGACCTGAATTTTCTCCTCATGAAGCAATCTGAGCGCGTCCGATGCTGACGTCTTGATCGGGTCGGCGACGCCGATCAGACCGATGATCGTCCTCCCAACAGCTACGAACATGACGGTCTGGCCCTCGGATCGCATGGCCTCCGCTTTTGCGGCCACATCTCCAACTTCTGCCCCGACAGCCTCCATCAGTGCGAGATTCCCAAGGGCGACATCGTGTAAGCCCGATTTGCCTCGCACACCTTTGCCGGTGACGGACGTGAAGTCCGTCACGATGCTTGGCTCGATGTTGCGCTCGTTGAGCCCAGCTAGGATTGCGGCCGCCAGCGGATGTTCGCTACCTTGCTCTAGACCGCCCGCGATCTGAAGAAGTTGTTCCTCGGACGTATCGCCGAAAGCCTGGACCCCGACGAGTTTGGGTTTGCCCTCCGTGAGTGTGCCCGTCTTGTCCACCACCAGCGTATCCACTTTCTCGAACGCTTCCAAAGACTCGGCATTCTTGATGAGCACACCTGCCTGTGCACCGCGTCCGGTTCCGACCATGATCGACATCGGAGTCGCTAAACCCAGTGCGCAAGGGCAGGCGATAATCAGCACCGCGACCGCATTGATAACCGCATACGCCATTGCGGGCGCGGGCCCGAGCATGGCCCAAACGACAAATGAAATGATTGCGATGACAACCACGATGGGCACGAATATGCCGGAAACCGTGTCGGCCAGTTTTTGGATAGGAGCCCGCGAGCGCTGTGCCTCGCTCACCATTTTCACGATCTGGGCAAGCAGGGTTTCACTTCCCACCCGCTCGGCCCGCATCAAGAAGCTCCCCGTTCCGTTAACCGTCGCCCCCGTCACTTTGTCGCCTTCGGCCTTCTGAACGGGCATAGGCTCGCCGGTGATCATGGACTCATTTACCGAGCTTCGGCCCTCGATCACGATGCCATCCACAGGAATCTTCTCCCCAGGGCGCACACGTAACGAATCACCGATATGGACATGTTCCAGCGGAATGTCCTCTTCCTTTCCGTCTCGAACCAGCCGAGCCTGCTTGGGTGAAAGGTCGAGTAGAGCCCGAATGGCGCTGCTCGTCGCGCTCCGTGCTCGAAGTTCTAAGACTTGCCCCAGCAAGACGAGCGTCGTGATAACGGCCGCGGCCTCGAAATACAGGTCCACACCACCCATCTTGTTGCGGAACGAAGGCGGAAACACGTGGGGGGCGATGACGCCAACCACGCTGTACAGCCAAGCCACTCCGGTCCCCAGCGCGATCAACGTGAACATGTTCGGGCTGCGGTGGACGACCGAAGCCCAACCGCGCTGGAAGAACGGCCATCCTCCCCAAAGCACGACCGGCGTGGCAAGCGCAAACTGCGTCCAACCCAGAACTCCATGCGGTATCCACTGCGCGATATCCAATCCGAACAGGTGAGGCATCACCGCCAAGAGGAGTGGTACCGAGAGGACAGTCGAAATCCAGAACCGTCGCGACATGTCCACAAGCTCGGGATTCTCGTCGTCGAGGCTCACCTCCATCGGTTCGAGCGCCATCCCGCAGATGGGGCAACTGCCCGGTTTGTCCTGCACGATCTGCGGGTGCATCGGGCAAGTCCACTGGGTCTTTCTGACCGTCGCGACGGGATGAAGCGGCTCCAGCGCCATACCGCACTTCGGGCAACTGCCCGGACCCTTCTGCACGATCTCGGGATGCATGGGGCAGGTGTACTCAAGCCGCACATCTTGAGGCTCTGCTGCCTCGATTGGCTCAGGGGCCAGATGTTTCTCGGGGCTCGACTTGAATCGCTCCAGACAACTCTTGCCGCAGAAATAGTAAGTTGTGCCCGCGTGTTCAAACGACCCAGCCGCATCGGCGGGGTCAACCATCATCCCGCAAACGGGGTCAAGTGCCATGCTCTATTCTACGCTGGCAGGAACTTGTGCTATCATATCCTCGTATCCTGTTATGAAGCCATGAACGATGTCGTCCTGTTTGGCAAAGCTCTCGCTGATCCCACTCGTGTACGAATCCTTGCGGCACTGCTCAAGAACGGGCTTTGCGTCTGTGAGCTTGCCGATGCCCTGGAGATGAGTCAATCAACGCTCTCCAACCATTTGCAAACCCTCCGTAAGGCGGGAGTCCTCTCCACCACACAGAGGCACAAGTGGATCAACTACAGCATCGAGCCGAGCGCAAAGCCCGCACTTGAAGCCGTTTTGAACCACTACGCGGAAGCGCTGAAAGCGGACCAACGCGGCCAGCGCGACGCGGAAAGGATCAGAAGGAGGCTCGCCATCAGAGTAGACGGCTATTGCGTTCTCGGCCCAAACCAACTCGATCAAGGAGAAAAACATGAACTGTAACTGTAATTGCGACTGCTGCACCTCCGGACTATGCACCGGCTCGACCTGTACCTGCGGATGTCCATGCGGAACATAGCCGTCCTGCTCGCCGCCCTGCCCGTCTTGGCGTACGGCCAAACGTCGGTCCCCACATGAACGGGGTGACCCGGCGAAGGTCAGCTCCTCGGTTCGGGGAGCCTTGCAAAGAAATGGGTGATCGCATATCGGTTCGCCGATGTCCCGCAAAGGCGGCCGCGCTCGCGGTTCACGGCAGATTACAACGTCAACGACCGGCTCCAGGTTGGTTTCGAGTACAACTTCCTGGTCGAGGAGATCGGATTCCGAGCCAGTTGGGTTCTCCAACACGAGAGCGAGCAGAAGCCGATGATTCACCTGAACACATCATCGGATCGCATCGGCACGCCAAAGGGTTACGAACAGGTGTCGCTGACGGTCGCAAAGGGAATCGAAGGAACCCCCCTCGCTCCATATGCCTCCATCACGTACTCAGGTTTCGAAAAGAAACTCGTGTTTCCTTTTGGAATGAACTACCAAATCAACTCCAACTGGAGCCTGATGGGCATGAACGACGGGCGAAAATCGCATCTGATGTTGAACTACTCGACCCGCGACTACTACGTCCAGTTTGGCTGGATCTGGCTCAAACACCCCAGCATCACTATCGGCTGGGGATTCTAAAGGAATAAGACATGAAGAAAACAATCATCGCAATAGCCATCCTCCTGGGCAGCTTCGCGTTTGCCCAGGATAAGCCCGAGCAGATCGACAAAAACGACCTGCCCAAGAACGCCGTCGCCACTTTTTGCGGAACCGAAGGCAAGACCGAAATGGAACGCCCGAACGTCGGCTATCGCTACAAAGGGAAGAGCTACTACTTCTGCGACCAGCCGGCAATCAAAGCCTTCCTGAAGGACCCCGAGGGCTTCCTTCCGCCCGTCTTGCCCCGACCTATGCCCGAGTTCGCCATCGCCGACACCACAGGCAAGACTTGGGATGCCGAAGCGATGAAAGGCAAGCTCGTGCTCGTGGATTTCTGGGCCACCTGGTGCGCCCCCTGCAAAGCCATGATGCCCATGCTCGACAAGCTCCACGCCCGCTACAAGGAGAAGGGTTTCGAGATTCTCAGCGTCAGCATCGACGATAAGCAGCCCAACCTTGACAAGTTCCTCAAAGGCCACAAGTTCCCCAACCCCGTCCTCCACGACGATCAGAGAACCTGGCAGAAATGGGGCGTCAAGAACGTTCCCGCCATGTTCTTAGTAAGGGACGGCCAGATCATCGCGCAATGGACGGGAAAGCAGACTGAAAAGACCCTCGAAGCTGGCATCTCTGCCAACTTGCCCAAGTAAGCTTCCTGACTGCTTGGTACGAATAGCGCGGATGCGAAAGACGACTTCCCTCGAATCTAAGATGGAGATGGGCACAAAAAGTGCCCACCCCGTTGACTAAAAACTAACCGAGTAGCCGATGGCAAAGCGGACTGGGCTTCGCTCTGCTCCATTCGTCGAGAAGATGTCGGAGGTAATCCCGATGTCGAACACGGCTTGGGGACTGACTTGACGACGTAATCCGAGGCCGACCGACCCTACGAAGCCATCACCTTCATTCTTGCTTTGCTGGATGGCGAAATCCGCCACCAGAGTTTGATCGAAACGTCGCGGATAGCCCAAGGGCTTGGAGTAGCCCAGAACTGCGCCCACAGTGTGGCGACGTTCGCCCGGGCCGGGGTCGGTGTTCATGTTCAGATCGAGATTGAGGTGAACCTTGTCGTATTGGCCCAGAGCTTTGGTCGCGATGCCACGGAAGCGAAGATCGAGCCCCTGCGCGCCACGCCCGGTCGGAAGGCCGACGTCCACCCGGTAGGCTAGTGCGGGCGAGTCGTCGATCTCCCGGCGAAGTCCGTTGAAGTAGCCGATTTCGACGCTTCCGATATCGCCCCTTCGCTCAGAGCTTGAATAGGTGGGCTCGAATGCGACGGAAATGTCCTGGTTCTTGGCAAAACCGTATTTGAACTCGGTCTTGTTTGCGTAAGTGGGTCCGCGCCGTCTAAACGTGTCCAAAGACAAGCCAAACTCGAATGCTCGCTCGCGAAAGGCGATCGAGTAAGCGTCATCGAAGCGCAGCGGGCGTCCTGCTTCAATGTTGTTGTGGTCGCTGGCGAACCCGAGCGAACTGAGAAGGAGCCCAGAGATGAGCAGAAATTTTTTCATCGACCTCCTCCTTTCGCGGGCGGCGGTCCGGGCTTGTACGGGTTGGGCTTGTCGATCTTGCGATACGTATCGGGGGTGCCATGATTTAGTGCGGCCCATTCAGCCAGCTTCAGCGGTTTGGTGTCCTTGTACTCCGGGTTTTCCGAGACGTACTTCTCAAGCGCGGCCAGCGTCGTGAACGCGCGAGACCAGCCAGAGCATTCGGGATGCTCGCCGTACTTCTCCAAGAACACGATGCCGTCGATGTTGGAGGTCCAATTGCCTTCTTCATCCGAGATGAGCACGAGCAAACGGTTCGGGTCGTTGGTTGCGGCTCGAATGATTGCGCGGCCCGGCGTCTCACCCGCCATGTCGCGGGCGCACATGAGGCATCGCACCATCATCGTCCACCCTTCGGCGGAAACGGTCGCGCCCCAAGGGTTGCCTTCGGGCATGGGAATCGAACAGTGCGAGCATGCGCTCATATCCATCCAACCCATGCCGGACATCCACATGATGTCGTCTTCGCTTCCCTTCATCCAGCCCATTCCGGGCATGCTCGGCGGGTGGCGATGGTCGTGCAGGGTGTTCTCTTTGCCTTCGCTCTCTCCCGGAGTTTCTCCTTTGTGCGTCGTGGCGAGGACGCGATAGATCGCGATCTTGACTTGCTCTTGCTTCTGGGCTTCGGTCAGCTGCGGCTGGGCAAGGATATCGTTCACGTTGTCGTGAAGCATGTGGAGATTATCGAAAGCATTCGCGATCTGGGGAAATCGCTTTGCGAATCGAGGGCTCATTTCGGCCGTCATCGGCATGAAATCGCGGTCCGTCTTGTACAGTTCAGTCTCGTGATATCTCGCGCCAAGCACTTCGTATTGAGGAGCCTGATCCTTGACCGGAACGCGGTAGAGCATGTCGTAGTTCACGGTCTGCAACCAGTGATAGCCCCAGAAGAGGCCGTTCACCTTTGGGTAGTCGGTGCGGAACTTCATCGAATACGAAAAGCTGTCGAGGTAATCCATATTCATGGGCAACCCCGTGATCGCGTAGGGCTGAGCTTCGTAGAACGCCCACAGCCGCTCGATCTCCTTTTCCTTCTGCTCGTCGGTCCACCCTGGATGGGCGAAGACGTCAATCGTCTGGAAGTGGAGGGTATGCGCCCAGTCGAAAACCTTCTCCAGATAGCCGTACTTGCGCAGGAATGTTGGCGAAATCGCGCCCTCGTCCACTGGATTGGCTGGCTGATGCTTCAGGACCCAGTTGATCGTGTCGAAGGTCTTCGTTTCGAGCGTCGGAGCCTCACCTCTCACGAGGGCCTCATAGGCCATAGCGTGACCAACTCCCGTCGCGTACATGTCTTTCGCGAACTTGGGAATGCGATTGATCGCCCAGTTGTAGGGGGCCGCTTTGTAGAAGAGGTGGTCTGCGCCGGGCGCATCGAGCCAAGCTGGCATGTCGCTCGGCATGGCCGGAAGCTCAGTCTGCTTCTTCATTCCGGCCATTTGGTGACCAGAATGATCTTGCGCCAAGCCAAGGCTTGCTGCGGCCGCAAAGCCGAGTAGGTTGATGGCTTTCATAGTCTTCACTGGGCTGGCTTGTTTACCGCTTCTACGAACTCGGCAAACGTAAGCGCCTTGGCGCCTTCGACTTTATGCTTCGCAACATAGGCATCGAAAGCGGCCTTGCTTGAGAACGCTCGGGACAACGCCGAGCAGTCCACGTGCTTTTTGAAAGTGTTAAGGAATACCGCGCCTTCGGGAGCTATCCACTTTCCTCCCGTCCGTTTGAGGACGACCGGCTCGCCGACCTTTTCGCTCGGAGCGTAAACGACGAGATCGCCCTTGTATCGGCCCTGGTCCTTGATGACGCAGTACATGCACCGATACTCGATGCGCTTGTTGCCCATTTTCAGAACGACTTCGTTGTCCTGTTCTTTGGTGTTTTGGACCAGCTTCATCTTGCAGTAAGGGCAGTCGCCTTCGTGCGCCGAAGCGATCGGAGCGAGGCCGAGTGTGCCGATAACGGCGAACAGAGCAAGGGATATCGAGATTGTGTTGATGATGTTCATAGTTCTGTTTCCTTGAGGAGTCACTTGACGACGACCTTGCCGTCGTACATGTCCATTCCGCAGGTGAAGGGGATCTCACCGGCCTTGTTTGGCGTAAAGGCGAAAGTCACGGACTTGCCGGATTCGACCTCCTTGGATTGGTTAAGGGACTTGAAGACGATCGTGCCCCCGCAACCGAGTTCCTGGCCGCCCTTGAATGTCAGTTCCACGGGCTTGCCATGCTCGACGGTGATGAGGTTCGGTGTGTATTTGCCTCCATCGATGGTGATGGTTGCGCGCAGGACACCTTCGCTTGTTGAGGCGGCAACTGGTTCGGACTTGCATCCGACCACGACAGCGGCCGCGAAGGCTGCAAGCAGAAAGGCTTGCAGGGCTCTCAAGATTGCACCTTGCCTTTGCATGCTTTCCCGGAGCCGCAACCACAGTCTGGCTTGCCGTCCGGATGGCCTATGCCTAGGCGGCGAAGAACCAACCAGGCGTAAACGCCGACGCCGGCCGCGATGAGTGCGATTGATCCTAGGGTCTGCATCACTTCACCTCGATGGCGAAGCCGAGCGTTCGAACCGCGCCGCGCCAATCGAACTGGGCATAGACCTTGTAGAGTCCAGGCTTGGGGAATCGGCCCGTGAAGTGGATCATGCCTTGCTTAACCTGAGCTTCACTCTCCTCGTCTTCGGCAGGGTGGCTGTGCACGACCGTCTGACCGTCCTGGTGGAAAATCATCATGTGGCCTGCTGCGCCAAGCCACTTGACGGTATCCCCAGCAGCCTGGCCGGTCTTCTCGTCGGTGAGCTTGACCATCAAGGTGGTCTTGCGACCGACCTGGATGTCGCGAGTCACAAGCTCGCCCTTAAGGCCGCCGTCGGCTGCAGTGGTCGTGAGATTCAACCTGGTATCCCACGTCGGCTTGTCACCGTGGACGCTGACCTTCGCGATGAGCACCCGCGATCCTTTGCCGCTTGGAGCTACATCGCCGTACACCCAGTAATCCCCTCCAGCGGGAAACGTGATCGGAATTGACCACGTGCCATCCTTTGCCATTTCAGGGTGTTCGTGAAGGAACCAGTTGAGGTCTTTGCTGGCAAGCAGCAGGTGGAACTGCTTTTCATGAGCAACGTCGAAGGCGCTCTGAACCTTTCCGGTCTTCGTGTCGACGACCTGCAACTTTAGATTGCTCGGTTGGCCAGCCATTGCATGAACGGGCCAATCAACAACTTTGAGTTGAAATGGCTGTGGCTTGGCGACGTTGGCTGGGCGCTCGTCTTTCACGTCCACTAGAAACGCGATGTCATGCTTGCCTTGGCTCGGAATGTTCAGCGTCAGGGCGATCTTGTAATCTCCACCGTGGGGAAAGAACAATACGACGCCGTAGTCGCCGGGCACGCCTTCGCGGTGCACTTCGGGCTTGGCTTCGGGCATCCCCGCCATGCTCGGCATCGTCATGACGGCTGTCGCTTCGATCGCCCCCACTCCCTTGAACCCTTCTTCCACCGGGTCCTTGGCGGTCGTGTCGACAACGCGGAACTCAACGTCGACTTCTTCCTGAGCGTACAGTCCTTCCTCGGGAACGCGAAGTACGGCTTCGTATTTGCCGAACTTCACCTTCGTGACGACCTTGACGTCTGCGGCCACAGGAGGATGCGATGCGTCGTGCTTGATCGCCTTTGCGACTTGAATGTTCTTCTCGATTCCCGCGAAGAGATACTTCTTTGGGTCCTTCTCGAAAGGCCCGCCGCATCCGGCGCAACACATGTACCAGCGCACCCCGTCGTGGTCAACGTAGTCGCTTGCCTTGGAATAGGAAGGGACGGCCTCCTTGCCAACCGGGCAGTAGAGAGCCTCCTTGGCGGGCACGGCAGCGAACTTCTTCGGGTTTGCCAAGAATGCCGCCTTGTTCTCTTCCGACTGGAAGGGATAGCGGACCGAATCAAAGTCGGCCGTTGCCTTGGCTTTGTCCGCATCCAGCCGCAAACGGCTTACCGGATCAAAGAGAAAGAGTCCCACCGTGTTCTTGGCGGAGCGCTGAGTCTTCAGAAACGCTTCCGGAGACTTGGCGAAGTTGGCGTCACAGCCTGCGCAGCAAAACTGATAGCGTGAGCCGTTGTATTCGACAATGGGCGAGTTGGCCGCGACGGCACTGCCCATGACCGGGCATTTGAGTGCCGAGCCTTGACCGAGTGCCACCGCCGCGAGGGCGATGATGGTGTTTAACATTGATTTTCCTGTGCTGTGAATTGGGGACTTGCGTCAATGACGAACCCTGCATGCCGATCGGGCAGGCAGGCTGTTACGCAAGGAGCACAGGAGGAGCGCGGCCAAGGGAGACGTAGTTGGGCCCGGAAATTGGCGGACCGGAATCCGTGCCGAATATTCCCGGCTCTGATTCTGGTTCGGAGGCAACAACAATGACTTGCTTCTCAGCAGGAATGTCCGCAATGACCTGATGAATTTGCAGGCCGGAAGCTGCGGGTGCCGCCACGTCAGGTCGCGGCGTGGTCGGAGCCGAACTGATGCTGCATTTGCAGTCCTCGGACTGCCGTTCTTGAACTGAAGCTGCCGGTTTTGACTTGTGTCCTTTCTCCGCCTCGCATCCTTTGAGGCAGACAAGATCGGTCATTTTATGCGTCGGTTTCCCGACGCAGCAGGTCATTTTGCAACTAGAGGCGAACAGCGAAGCGACCGCGCTGGTGGGAACGAAACCCATCAACAGCGCGAGCATGGCGACCATGTTTATCCAGGTCCTATGCGTTCGCATCACGCTGATTATAACGTCTGTAGATGCGTTCCCGTTCCGGTGTGGAATTCCGGGCCTAGTGCTGAAACTGGAAATTGGCCCCGTATGGTTTAGGAACCAATTGTAGGAACCACATCAAGTTCATTTGAATCTGGTGGAGATGATGGGATTCGAACCCACGACCTCTGCAGTGCGATTGCAGCGCTCTCCCAGCTGAGCTACATCCCCACGCCGTTGACGGGCCGCTTGGGCGACGCGGCCGCGAAGTGGGATTATACCGGCCCAGGCCCTGAGAACTCGCACGGTACCCACCTGAAGCCTGCCTTTGCGAAGTGGGCCCGGGCGCAGACCCGGAGTTGCACGCTCACTCGCACGAGGCATCGAGGCGGGCGCTGCGAGTTGAACCCTCCCGCCCTGCAAACACGAAGGTTCGGCGTCGCCTACTCCCCCCAGACAAAGAAGCGCCTGCCCTCACGAACGAAGGCTCACCCCAGACAACGGCGCTTCAAGGACGGCGCGAAGGGTCCCGCCCGATCACCCGCCCGCGCCCTCTCCTGAGTTCCAATCGGGCGTCTCTGCGTTGAGCAGGTGGCGGACGAAGTAATCCCACCGCCTTCGGTCTCCATAGCTTCCGCCGCTCGTGTGACCCGCGCCGGGGATCATCAGGAAGTCGAAGTCCTTCCCCGCCTTGATCAACGCGTCCACCAGGCGATACGTCGACTCCGGGGGCACGTTCTGATCGAGTTCACCGACGATGAGCAGCAGTTTGCCCTTCAGCTTGCCCGCATGGGTGATGTTGGACTGCCCCTCATAGTGCGGCCCCACCGGATAACCCATCCACTGCTCGTTCCACCACACCTTGTCCATTCGGTTGTCGTGGCATCCGCAGGCGGAGACGGCGACCCTATAGAAATCGGGATGGAAGAGCAGGGCCGCGGTGGAGCTTTGCCCTCCGGCGGAAGTGCCGAAGACGCCGATTCTCGAAAGGTCGGCGCTTGGGTACTTCTCGGCCATCGCCCGAATCCACAGAATCCGATCTGGGAACCCGTGGTCTCCCAGGTTCTTCCAGCAGACGTCGTGAAACGCCTTCGAGCGGTTCCTCGTGCCCATGCCGTCCATTTTCACGACGATGAACCCAAGTTCGGCGAGGGCTTGCATCGAAAAGTACGGCGCGAAGCTCTTGGGAACGAACGAGTCTTGCGGGCCCGCATAGATGTCTTCGATGATCGGATAGGACTTTTCGGGGTCGAAGTGGGAGGGACGGAAGATCAAGCCCCAGATGTCGGTCTCGCCGTCCCTGCCTTTGGCGACGAACACTTCGGGAGGACGCCAACCGGTGGCTTCGAGCGCAGTGAGGTCGGCCCTTTCGAGCACAGCGACCAGCGATCCGTCGGCGGTCCTCCGGAGTTCGTGGACCGGCGCAGAATCGACCGCTGAATGCGAATCGACGAAGTACTCCCTAGTGGGGGAGAACTGCGTTTGGTGGTTGCCGCGACTCGGCGTGAGTTCCCTGAGCCCCTTGCCGTCCCACCCAACTTCGAAGTAGTGAAGGAAATAGGGGTCTTCCTCTGGGTGAACTCCGCTGGCCGCAAAGACGATCTTGCGGCGCTCCTCGTCAACGTGAAGCACGCTTCGGACGACCCATTTCCCCGACGTAATCGCTTGCGTCTTGAGGGTCGCGGGGTCGGTGAGATAAAGGTGGGCCCACCCCGTCTTCTCCGACCGCCAGATGATCTCGTCGGTCCGCGAAGAGTAGTACGAATACTTGCTCGTGATATCGAAGAAGGTCGTTGGCCGATCGTCGACGAGCGTTCGGGCGTCTCCGGTCGATGGGTCGATCTCGAGGATCCGCCAACGGCCGTATCCTCGATCGAGCTTTTCGTAGGTAAAGCGATCTCCTGCACGATTCCACCGGAAAGAGGGCATTTGCCAGTAGTCGATGACTTCGGCTTGAGTAGCCCGTACCTCCGCCGTAGCCGGGTCGCAGACGAGCATCTCATAGGTATCGACCTTATCGCCAGGAAGGTCATAGCTTCGAGTGATCAGCTTGGCCCTGCCGCCCGACGACGGAGACGATTCGACGAGGTAGACCGGGAGCCTGTCGCCTGCGGTTAGCTTGAGAAACACGAGAAACCGGGAGTCCGGAGACCATGCGGGGCGCGCGTAATAGGCTCTTTCATAGCCGTCTTTGGTGAGCGGGACCGGTTCGCCGCCTTCCGCTTGGAGCACGAGGTTTCGGTCGACAATCCGGGCGGTCCACTTTCGGTCGGGCGAACGCGCAGAGTCGCCGGAGCCCCCGCGGTTGGCAGGAGGCCGGTTGATCGGAGGGGCTTCGGTGGCGGCAATCTCATAGGTATCGAGGTTGCAGGAATACGACCTGCCGGAGGAACTGAAGTTCAGCGATTTTCCCGTTTCCGCGAGACGGACCCCCGTGATCGGGAGCTGGTTCGCTTCGGCGGGTCTGCCGGTAACTTTCGCGAGCGCCTCGGCAAACCGCTTGTGATCGAAGAGCGGTTTGCGCTCGCCCGAATCGCAATTCACCGACACGAACTCGGTTCGCTCGGGCGCAGTGTCTCGGCGGTACCAGAGCCTCTTGCCCGAGTCGTACCAATTTGCTTGCAGGTTCAGGTTGAGGGCCTTATTCGAGTAGAGGCTCCGCAAGGACTGCGCCTTGCGGTAGTTCTCCCGTACTTCGGTTGGTGAGGGCCGGTAGGGACGGGCCGGATCTGCGTGGCCCGTCGCGGGCCCAAGGACGAGGGCCAGAGCAAGCCACAGGGCCAATCGTGGGGACAAAGATCGCATGATCCATGTTAGCCGATGCTTTCGGGGCACGCAAGAGGGTCTTGGAGAGCGAGTTTGCCCGCTGGGAGAGCGCTTCGCCTTGGACGTAGCGCAAATCCCGAAAAGCCTGCCACGATGGACTTCGAAACTTCGCATGACCTCTTCTTCGCCCGCCTCGGTCTCTAATCTTGTTCGCGCCCCGGAAAGCGTGGAGGCGGTTGGATCGTCGGCGATGGCGCAGGAAGAGCCGCTCCTCCGTCTTCTCTTGGAACGAATCGACCCTGAGGCGCCTGCCGCGATCTTTCGCGTTCCGGGACGGATCGAGCTATTCGGCAAGCATACGGACTATGCGGGCGGGAGGTCGATCACCTGCGCCTCCGATCGGGCATTGGTCTTTCTCGCTCAACCGTCGAAGGAGCCGGGAGTCCGAGTCTTCGACCGGGTGCGGGGGGAAGAAGTCGTGATCGACCCGGGGCAAGGGGAGGCTTCGGGGCCCGACTGGAAGCTCTATCCCGAAGTGGGGCTCCGGCGGCTTGCGGCGGATTTCGGCGGTTTTCGGGGCGGCGCGCTGATCTCGTTCGCCAGCGACCTCCCCTCCGAATCGGGGATGAGCAGTTCTTCGGCGCTGCTGATCGGGACGTGCCTGTGCGCTCTGGCAGTGGTTCAACTGCGCGACTCTAAGGCGTTCTTCCGCGCGTTTCAGGACCTCCCGCGACTCGCGGAGTATCTTGCGTGCGTCGAAGCTGGGCGCGCGTTTGAGGGCCTGGATTCGGCGGATGGGGTCGGCACCCGCGGGGGAAGTGAGGACCACGTTGCGATTCTTTGCTCGGAGGCCGAGCGGTTTTCGACGTACTCTTACCTGCCAGCGCACCGAGAATCGGCCTGCCGACTGGCATCGGAGCGGGTGGTGGCGGTGGCCTTCAGCGGGCTCCACGCGCACAAAGCGGGGGCGGCCAAGGAAGAGTACAACTTGGCTTCCCGGCTCGCCTCAGAGCTTCACGATCTTTGCGAGTCTGCTGCGGGGCGGAAGTTTCGCCATCTGGCGGAGGCGCTCGCCGTTTGGGGCTATTCGAACGCGCTCCGGTCGATCCCGCCTGACCGGATCGATCTCAAAAGGCGACTGGAGCACTTTCAGTCCGAAAGTAACGAGTGGGTTCCGATGGCGAGCCGCGCGTTGGCTCAAGAGGACTTCGAATTTCTCGGCCGCTTGGCGAAAGAATCGCAGCGCGCGGCAGAGACGCTCCTGCGAAATCAGACTCCGGAAACCTCGTTCCTTGCGGCGTGGGCCTACGAAGCCGGGGCCGACGCCGCTTCCTCGTTCGGCGCGGGATTCGGGGGCAGCGTTTGGGCGATCGTTCGGGCAAGCCGAGCGTCCGAGTTTCTCCGAGAGTGGCGTCGGACGTACGAGGACCAGTTCCCTGAGGCCGCGAGCCAGGCGGCGTTCTGGAGCTTTCGGCCCGGCCGCGCTTGTGAGCGTCTGGCGTAAGGCGTTGCCGCCGCCCTCTTGCTGGGAACGGTTAGAATGGTAGGGTCTCGAAGAGGTGCTTAGATGAGAGTTCAGGTCCTGGCTTTTCTGCTCCCCGTTTTGGCGCTGGCGGGTTGCGGTTCTCCGGATGCGCCCTCGAATGGGCCGGCATCGCCCGAGGGCAAGCTGCGCGTCGCTGTGATTCCGAAAGGCACGACCCACGAGTTTTGGAAGTCGGTCAATGCCGGGGCTCAGGAAGCGGGCAACGAGTTCGGCGTCGAGGTGATTTGGAAGGGGCCGCTGAAGGAGGACGACCGAGAAGAGCAGATCAAGGTCGTCGAGAACTTCATCACCCAGAAAGTCGATGGAATCGTTCTCGCCCCGCTCGACGATACGGCGCTACGGTTGCCTGTGGATACGGCCCAAAAGTCGGGGATTCCTGTGCTCATTTTCGACTCCGCGCTGAAGGACGTCGAGACCGTGAGCTTCGTTGCGACCGACAGTTTCCGCGGCGGCCAGATCGCCGGGGAGCGTATGGCCGAGCTTCTGGGGGGTTCGGGCAGGGTGATCGTGCTTCGGTATCAAGAGGGCAGCGCCAGCACCACCCAGCGCGAGGAGGGGTTTCTAAAGGCGGCCCAAGAAGCGGGTTTGAAGGTGGTGTCCTCGAACCAGTACGCGGGTGCGACGGTCGAAACCGCTCAGCGGGGCAGTGAGAACCTGCTGTCTCGTTTTCGAAAGGCGGACGGGCTCGACCTCGAAGGCATTTTCTGCCCCAACGAGAGCTCGACGTTCGGGATGCTGCGAGCCCTGCAAGGCGCGAGCCTCGCGGGCAAGGTCCGCTTCGTAGGGTTCGACGCTTCGCCCAAGCTCGTCGCCGCGTTGGAGGCCGGAGAGATCGATGGCCTGGTTCTTCAGGACCCCCACAAGATGGGCTATCTCGCCGTCAAGACCCTGGTGAGATATCTGCGGGGCGAACAGGTGGAGAAGAGAATCGACACGGGGGCCGTGTTGGCCACCAAGGAAAACCGCTCCGAACCCGACATCGCCAAGCTGCTCGCGCCGCCGCAATCGTAAATCGGGCTGATCCTCGTGAAGCGATACGCGAACTTTCTGGGGCTTCTCACGGCATGGCTGGCGGTCTTTGGTGTTTTCGCGCTGCTTGCGCCTGACAACTTCTCCAGCCGCGAGAACTTCGAGACGATCCTCAGGCAGTCGACGATCGTGGGGTTCGCCGCCGTCGGGATGACCTACGTAATCGTCAGCGGAGGGATCGACCTCTCGGTCGGTTCGATGATCGCCTTCGTGACGGTTCTTATCGCATTCAGCCTGGAACGTGGGCTTTCGCCCGCGTTCGCTGCCGGGATCGGAGTCGCCGGCGCGGCGTTTTGTGGGCTCTTGAACGGGGTTCTCATCACTCGACTTCGGGTGGGCGCCTTCATCGTGACGCTGGGGAGTTTCCTCGTGATCCGCGGGGTTGCGAAAGGGATCGCCCACGACCAAAAGATCGACGCGCCCCTCACTTGGCTCAGCGACCTCATCTCTCAACTAGGGGCCGATCGGAAATGGATGATCGTCCCTTGGGGCGTCTGGGCGCTGATTCTGCTCTCAGCCGTTGCCGCCTACTCCCTGCGAAACTCGGTCTTCGGCCGGCACGTCGTGGCGGTCGGGTCCAACGAGCAGGCGGCAAGGGTGAGCGGGGTGCCCGTGGAGCGGACTCGTGTGTGGGTGTACGTTCTGGGAGGAGCGACGGCGGGCCTCGCGGGGTTGATTCAGTTTTCTCGGCTCACGGTGGGCGATCCCACGGTGGCGGTGGGGCTCGAACTCGAGGTCATCGCGGCCACGGTTATCGGCGGCGCGAGCCTATCGGGCGGCACGGGATCGGTCTGGGGGAGTCTGCTGGGCGCGTTGATCATGTCGACGATCAAGTCAGGCTGCTCCCACGTCCTCTTGCCGAACTGGGTGCAAGAGGTGGTCACGGGATGCATCATCGTCGCGGCGGTCGCCATCGATCGCTGGCGCTCCGCAGCAACCTCCTGAGTCGGGTCTTACTTCGGCGGGACGAGGAGCGGGACCCGGCCGTGATACAGGAAATACTGGTACGCGTCCTGCTTGGTGGGGATCACTCTCCCGGCCAGATAGGTCTTGTCCAGTTCGCCCGCGGTTCGGTTGGCGTCTGCCGCTTCCTTCCCGATCGCCGAGGCCGTTTGGAGATAACCGTCCATCTCTTGGCGTTGCGAACTCGTCAGAACTCCGCCGGTTGCGCCCGTGCGGATCGCTTCCGCAGCCGCCCTGAGTTCGGACTCGCGGATCGAGGCGACCATGGCGAGGACATAATGGCCTGCCGGGTAGCCGGGGCTGGCGGCAACGGCTGCCTTCGCAAAGCGATACCCTTCGGCTGTTTTCTTGTCGTAAACGTTTACGATTGCGAGGGCCGTCAGCGCGTCGGGAGCGTTCGGACGGGCCGTCAGCGCGGCTTCGCAAAACGCCTTGGCGACCTTGACTTGGAACTCGTTTTCTCCCGCATCGAGCCGTCCCGCCGCTACCAGGGCGAGAGCTTCGTTGCCCCGTTGAACGTACATGTCGCTGTTGGCGGGTTCGGACAACACGGCGGCCTCAAAGGCTTGTCGTGAGGGCTCGAACTCGGTCAGGGCGTACGAAGCGATGCTGATGTAGTACTGCACTTCCGTGCGTTGGCTTTCGTCCCGCGCGAGGCTTGCGATGAGTTGGCGCAGAACCCCGAACTGGCGTCGCTTAAGCGCCAGATAAGCTTGGCCCGTCTGCACACCGAGGTCCTCGGCGTCGCTCAGAACCGCCTCGCGGACAGCTTCATCGCTCGCGTTGTTGTTGCCTTGGTGAGCCTCGAGGATCGCGACGAGCATCCAACCGAAAGCGTCGGGAACCGTCCTTCGCCGGTGCTCGCGGAGGGTCGCGGCGGCATCGTTCAGCCTCATGGCCCTTAGCTGGGCGTAGGCGAGGCGATTGGCGATGGCGCTGTCTTCTGGGGTCGAGCGGAACGCTGGGGTCAGCGCGAGAATCGCCGCGGAGTAGCGGCCCGCCCGGATAGCGGCGTCTGCATAAGCCATTCGATTGGAGTCGTTAGGCGTTCCCATCGAATCGACGACCTCGTCGAGTACCTGCTTTCGAACTTCGATCGCATCCTTCATGGCCGTTTGGATCGCCACAAGCGTTTCTTGCCGGTTTTCGCCGCGATTGAAGGTCACGAACGCCCGGCGCAAGTTGATCGCCGCAAGCAGTTCCTTCGCCTCGCGGAAGTTGGCGTTCGAAGCGATCGCGTCTTCGGCATAGCGCTGCGCCTGGTCGAGCACCCCTTTACCCAAGTAGGCTCGGGCCATCACCAAACGGGCGGGGTTCGAGTTGGAATCGATTAGGAGCGCGGTGCGGCCCGCCTGAATCGCCTCGTCCCACTTGCTAACGGCAAGAAGCTCATTCCCTCGGTTCACGTGAAAGTCCGCGCCCTTGGAAAGCTGGTTGTCGATCCGGACGTTAAGAGCCTTCTTCGCGCTTTCCCCTTCGGTCGTATAGGCGGCAAAGCTCACCTGGAGCGCGCCGTCCTTTTCGGTAAGGGTGTCGAGCATGAACTCGTAAGGCGTGCTCGTGTCGGTTTCTCTCAGGTCCGATCCTACGTAAAACTCCACTTGGGAGACCGGATGGTCCGAAGTCACCGTAAGACGGAAGACGTGAACTCCGGAGAGCGACTGGCCTTCCTCGGTGTTGACGTTGATTTCGACCTTGGGCGATCCAAGGAGAAGTGCCGTGGCGAGTACAAAAGCGGTAGACATCATAGCTGTTCGTGGACCCTTCTCGGGCCGTCCCTATATGGACGCATCGCGTCCTCACATAATTCGTTACACTGCGGCCGATCCGCGCTCTTTCGTACGAATGCGAATCGCGTCGGTGATCCTCTCGACGAAGATTTTACCGTCGCCGTGCTCGCCCGTCCGCGCGTTTTCGAGAATCGTCGCCACTACATCGTCTTTCCTCGACTCTGGAATCACCACTTCGATCTTCGAGCGGATCGGCAGCGGAACGAGAAAGCCCTCGGTGCCAAACCACGCCGCAGATTCGGGGGAATTGCCGCAACCCCGCACGTCGGAAACGGTCATGCCCGAAACGCCCGTGGCGGCGATCGCGGTCTTGACTTCTTCGAGCTTGTGGGATCGAAGATAGCAGACGATGCGAAGCAGCCCCTTGCTCACTTGAGCCAAATCCTATGCCTCCGCCAATGGTGGGCCACTCGGATCAGGTAGCCGAAGAGGTTGAGAACGTCCCGGTACAGGTCCGCGACGGCCCCGATCTCTTCCCCCAACCGCCTCCGAGAAAGCAGCGACGCCAGATCATAAACGTAGAAGATCAGGTGCAAGGCGTTCAGGCTCAGGGCGACGGAAAGCGTCAGGCCCGGCGTTCGTAGCCAAATCCCCCCTGCGACGATCAGACCACTCGACGCGAGAATGGAGAGCACGAGCATCCCCACATAGCTGAGGTCCCTGCCGCAGGCCGTAACATAAACGACGGCGCAGGCGACCCCCACAAGGAGGGACTCCAACGGCCAGCCGTCTTCGATCCACACTCTCACCGCCGAGCCAAGGGCGACCAAGAACGCAACAAGGATCACTCCGGACACAACGACTTCGACCCGTCTGCCGCGAGCGAGAGTCCTTGCCAAGCTCAGGGCCACGAGGAGTCCCAAGGTGGCCCAGCCCGCAACCGAAGGGTCTACCCAAGGGGAGGGTAACGCCGCCACGCCCGCGACGAACAGGACCGACAAGAAGTGAAGCAGCGAAACTCGCCTTACGAACCCCACCATGACCGGGTACCGCTCGGTCGTGACGTTCCTTCGAATCTCAACGGGTTGGGGGATGAAGGGAGGTACGGTCATGGTTCCGGCGAAGGGGCAAGCCCTAGGTGTCAGCCATAGAACTCCCGGACTTGCTGCGCCGCGAATAGCGCTTGCTCGTCCGAGAGGTGAGGATGAATCGGCAAGCTCAGAACTTCCTCGCAGAGCTTCTCCGTTTCTGGCAGGCTTCCTGGGCCGGAGGCCAAATGGCGGTACGGCTCATGGAAGTGCAACGGCACCGGGTAGTAGATCATCGAGTCCACCTCACGCTCTTTGAGGAACGCCTGCAACTCATCTCGCTTGGGGGCGCGGAGGGTGAATTGGTGCCACGTCGTGTTGTTGCCGGGGAGAACCCGCTGAATCGTAACGGGGCTGTCTTCGAGAACCCCTTGATAAAGGGCAGCGATCTCGTTGCGTCGTGCGTTCCAGGCCTCTTGACGGGTCAACTTGACGCTGAGGATAGCGGCCTGCAACTCGGCGAGCCTGCTTGTATAGCCCACGTGGTCGTAGTAATATCGCTGCCGACCCATACCATGAACCCGGATCGACCGGCAGCGTGCTGCGATTCCGTCGTCGTTGGTCAAGATCATACCGCCGTCGCCCGCCGCGCCGAGGTTCTTGGTGACGTAGAAGCTGAACCCTGCGCCCAGTCCAAAATTGCCCGCATACACGCCCTCGTGGTGAGAACCGAGCGCTTGGGCGGCGTCTTCCAAGACCACGATTCCGTCTCGCTCCGCGATCTGCCGCAACCGATTCACTTCGGCAAGCTGTCCGAAAAGGTGAATCGGCATGATCGCCTTCGTCCGAGGAGAGATGCTGGCCTCGACCCTCTCAGGGACGATCTGGTAGTGGCCCGGGTCGATGTCCACCAGGACCGGCGTCGCGCCAACTTGAACGATCACTTCGACCGTCGCCACGAACGTAAACGCCGTTGTGATGACCTCGTCGCCGGGTCCGACACCCGCAGCGTCGAGGAGAATTCGCAGGGCGTCGGTTCCACTGTTGACGGCGATCCCGTGCTTGCACCCGTGCCACTGCGCGATCGACGCCTCGAGCCCGTTGTGGTACTTGCCCATCACATACGCGCCGGTCGATAGCACCTCGCTGGTGGCTGCGTCCAATTGCGCCTTCAACTCATCGTACTGGGCGCGGATGTCATAGAAGGGAACTCTCAAGCGCAAAACCTCTTTTGGGGCAGAGCAACGGAGCGACTTGTCCCGAGGAAAGATTGTATCTGATTGCACAAGGCGGGGTCGTGGCTCGGTATCTTAGCGCGAGTGCGAAACCGGCCCGATCGAGTGATTCTTGCGAGTTCGTCTCCTAGGCGGCAATCGATGCTGCGCGAGGTCTTTCCCGAATTCGAAGTGGCCCCTGCCGAGATCGACGAAACCCCGCCTCCCGGTCTGCCGCCGGAAGAGGTTGCGCTCGAACTGGCGCGAGCGAAGGCCCTCGCGACCTTTGGGAGTCGGCCTCAGGCCCTCGTCCTTGCGGGTGACACACTCGTGGTGCTGACCTCCGGCTCCACGAAGGAGATATTGGGCAAGCCGGAGTCGCCCGAGGAGGCGGTCGCGATGCTCCAGAAGCTGTCCGGAAGGGCCCATGAGGTGTTTACGGCGATGTTCTTGCTCTGGCCGGACGGCGAATACGGGTTTGTCGAACGGTCTCTCGTGCGCTTTCGGGAGCTCACCTTGAGTGAAATCGAGGCTTATGTGGCATCGGGCGAGCCGATGGATAAGGCCGGGTCCTACGGCATTCAGGGCGCGGCAGGGGGCTTCATCGCGGAGGTCGAGGGTTCGATCAAGAACGTCGCGGGGTTGCCCGTCGAACGCCTGCGAGAGGAACTCGCAAGGCTCTTCGCGCCTGACCCCACGAGCGCTTAGGCCGCAGCCAACTCTTCGACCGCTACCGAGAGGTTGGCGAGCGCTTTTTCGTGGTTCGGGTCGAACCTTAGGGCTTGCTCATAGGCAAGCTTCGCGCCCTGCCACACCCCGATCTGACCCATGGCGTTGCCGAGCATGAACCAGCCTTCAGGGTTGGTCGGATCGAGTCGGAGTCCAGACTCATAGAACTGCGTTGCCTGCGAGAAGGAATCCATGCGGTACAGCGCGTCGCCAGCGTTGAAATGAGCGTTGGGGTCGCCGGGCGATTGCTGGATCGCCTGCACGAAGCAGCGTAGCGCGGCCTCGAACTCACCTGCCTCCTGAAGAGCCCGGCCCCAATTGATGAGGATCGCCGTGTTCGGCTCGCGGAGTTTCGCATACGCCTCGTAGGCCCTAAGAAGTCCGTCGATGTTGCGGTCTCGTTCGAGCGAAGAAACCCATTCGGACCAGCTATCGAGGTCATCGGGGTCGGTATACCAAGCTCTTTCGCTCAGCGAGCGAGCGTCGGCCTCCCTTCCCAGCGAGCGGCAAACCCTGGCGGCCGCTTTCAGCGCAGGTTGGGCGATACCCGGCGATTCGAAGCAGCTTTCGTATAGGTCGAGGGCCGATTCAGTCCGCCCCATCTTCTCGAGCACGATGCCTTTCGAAAAGCGCGCGATGGCGAACTCGGGATCGAGGGAGAGCGAGTGGTCGAGAAGGCTTAGAGCCTCGTTCAACCTGCCCAATTCGCAGAGAACCTGACCGCGCAGCGTGTGGCGCTTGTAGGTGAGGATGCTGAAGTCGCCGGTCAGACCTTCGGGCCAAGTCATTCCCATGCACTCGTCGCTTGCTTCGAGCGCTTCTTCGAACCTCCGAAGTCGGAACAGCGCGTGCGTGAGTTCAAAGCTGTTCAGAACCGTGAAATGCCCCCGTTCGCGGGCCTCTTCGCATACGGAGAGCGCCTCAGCAGGCCGTCCTGAGAGCGTCAACGCGCAACTGAGAATCTGATACGCAAGCGAGGCGTAGGCGTTCCGAGGGTCGAGAAGCGCGATGCACTTCCGGGCCGCCTGAATCGCATCCTCGTGACGCTGGACGACGCTGTAGGCGTTCGCCAGGTTGAACCACTGAAAGGCGTCTCCGGGTGATTCGCGCACCTCCCGTTCGAGCATCCGAATGGCCCGCTCCGCCTTCCGTTTCTCGGCCATGTCGCTCGGCCGATAGCCGAAGTGGTGAATCTTCGCGCCCTTGAGCGAGGCGCAGGGCAGCCCCATGCGGTCGAGGCTCGGAATGATCTGTTCGTGGATCCTGCCTTCGAAAGTCGTTTCGGGAAGGAGCCGGAAAAGGCGCACCGGGGCATGGATGTAGCATGCGTTCTCGCCGCTCTCATCCATGTAGTTGACGATGTCGAGGTAATAGCCCCCGAACTGGGGCCGCATGAGCCCTTCTTGAATCGCGTTCCAGCTTCCGGGGTCTACGGTCTCGTCGGCGTCGATCCAGAGCGCCCAGTCCCCGGTCGCGAGCCTCAGGCTCTCGTTTCGCGCAGCCGCGAAGTCGTCGCACCACTCGAAGAACCCGACGACCGCTCCGAACTCGCGCGCGATTTCGACGGTGTCGTCGGTCGATCCAGTGTCCACGACGACGATCTCATCCACCTTCCCTGAGATCGATTCGAGGCAGCGGAGGAGGTGTTTCGACTCGTTCTTGACGATCAGGCACGCAGAGAGGCGGATGCCCGTTTGGGGCGTAGGCGTGCCGGGAAACTCAGCGTCGAGCCTTCCTTGGAGTTCGCGTCCGAGGGCGTCGTCGAAGCCGAGCTTCGTTGCCATCAAGGCGCGGCAGAAAAAGTAGTTTCGCAGAACCTGAGCGAGTTGGCCGGCCTCCGCGGCGGTGGGGGCGGCCAAGAGGCATTCGAGCGCCTCGTCTTCGCGCTGCAACAGGGTCAGAAGCAATCCCCGCTCGGCGAGGAGTTCCGGGCAGCCGGGCTCCGACGAGAGGGCGCGCTCCAGAATCTCAAGAGCGCCGAGGTGATCGCTGGCGAGGGATTTCTCTCTCGCTGCCTTGACCTGAGGGTGGATTTCGCCCATGGGTTTAGGCAGCCACTCCTCGAATCATCCGCGCGAGGTGCCTCTTGGCCCCGGCAATGCTGAAAAGCTCGTCGCGCAATAGCCGCTTGATATGAAACACCGTTTGAATGTCCTCCGGCCGATACCTCCGTTGCCCGCCGTCCGTTCGTATCGGAGAGAGATAGGGCGCGAATTCGCGCTCCCAGTACCGAAGCGTGTGGACTTCGACCCCAGTAATGAGGCTCGCTGTGCTGATGCTGACGGCTCGACTAGCGCGAGTCGCCTTGAGTTCGTTGGGCATATCGAGTTGCTTCCTTCCGCGCGAGCGTTTCGCTCCACGGTAGTTTTCGGTTGAACCCCGCAAGTTTTGCAGGGGGAAGCACCTTCAGGTCACTCTTCGAACAGGTATTCCGCGAGAAGCTGAGACGTATCCAGCAGAGCGTCGATGTGCGTTCTCTCGTAACCGTGGCTTGTATCCACCCCAGGACCGATCAGAGCCACCTCGGCTTGGCCACCCGCCTGCCAATATGCCGACCCGTCGCTCGAATAGTAGGGGTACACGTCGGCCTTGAGGTCGATCCCGGCGCGCTCGGCCAGGTTTCGCAGCCGCTCCGTCAGCCTGCGGCTGTAGGGCCCGGAAGAATCCTTCACGCAAATCGAGCAGTGGAACTCGTCGCCCTGCAGTCCCTCACCGAGAGCGGCCATATCCACGACCACAAGTTCGGCAAGGTCGGTAGGCAGCCCGTCGATTCCGCCGTGCCCGACCTCTTCGTAGTTGCTGAAGAGCAGCGTCGCGCGCTGAGAAGGGGTGATTTCGACTTGCCGCAACGCCTTGACTGCCGCCAAAAGGCAGGCTACCGCCGACTTGTCGTCAAGAAACCTCGAGCGGACGAACCCAGATTCGAGCACCTCGACGCGAGGATCGAACGCAACGAAGTCGCCGACGTCGATGCCGAGCAACCTGGTCTCTTCGGCCGACCTCGTTCGCTCGTCGATCCTGACTTCCAGGTTGGCGTCGTCGCGGACCGCCGTTCGAGCCTCTTTGTTGACGTGGGCAGCTCCGTTCGCAAAGACGATCGAGCCTCGGAGTTGCCTCCCCCCGCGCGTCGAGATCGTGACCCCTTCGCTTTCGACCGTGGGCCATACGACGCCGTTCAGCGCAGAAAGTCTGAGGCGGCCACTCGCCTTGATCTCCTTGACCACGGCCCCCAAGGTGTCGACGTGGGCAGTCAGGGCGCGAGGCCTATCGTGCCGAAGGCCTTCGAGAGTCGCCACGACCGCTCCTTTGGGCGTCCGGACGTACGGCACGCCCAAGGCTTCGAGCTCTTGCTCGACAAAGCTCACGGCCCAGTCGGTGTTTCCGGTCGGGCTAGGCGTGTTCAAGAGGTCCACGAGGGTGTGGACGAGGTAGTCCTTTGAAATCTCGAATCGCGACAAAAGCGTACTCCGGCCCCTAGGTTCGGGCACCGCTTGCGTGTTTACCCCAATCCGAGCGCAGGCAGGCTCATCCTCCGTCGGTCGGACGGAACCCGCCGGGATAGAACGTGAAGTAGACGAAGCGGTCGATGAGGTCGAAAGGCTCGCGGCGGATGTAAGCGCCTTTCGTGCCGATTTGCCAAGGCCACTCCGGGCGTGGATCAGGGAGGTTGAACACCTCTTGCTGCGTGTACTTGAACGAGAAGTTCAGTTGCTCGATGCGCCCCGAACCCTCGAATTGATAGCCGACGATCCGTTGCTTGCGTTCGTACCCGCAGATTCCGACTGGCGTCTTGTAGGCGATCTTGAGCGCATGGGTGGCGTTCGGCGCCATCTTCACCTGAGCGCCGAGGTCGCTCCGGTAGAGCGTGTGAGAGCCTTCGGTCTTGGTAGAGCCCTTTTCCGTCAGCGCCCGGAACGGGATCGCCAGCCGGTCCCAAGTGCCGGCGATGGCGAAGTCTGCCGCGCCGGAATCCGAGTCCCCAAAGCGTCTGCGGGGTAGGGTTAGGGTGAGGGTCCTGGCCTCAGGCCCGTTCTTGTAAAGCGTCGTTGAGTTCACGATCACTTCACCCTTGACGAGTTCGAGCGTGACGCTATGCGAAAGCACGCGATACGAGGCTGGGGCGTCGGTTCGCAAAAGGGGCATTCCCGAAAAATCCACGCTGAGATTCGTCGGCAAACCTTGAAGGGCGGAAGCGATGAGGATCGAAAGCATGGTCCTGTAACAGCTACGGCCGAGCGCGACGCGGAGTTTCGCTCATTCGCGAGAACGGCCAAGCGGCCCTGCATTCAGCGATGCGCCAGCCTATCGGGCGATCTTCCGCTGGACGTACGTCGTGCTGCGCTCGATCCACTGGGCCAACACCTCGTAGTTGTCGAGCACCTCATGGGGCATCTTCACGTACTCCTTCATTGGCTCCCCTTGCGGGTCGGGTCGGAGCGGCTCGGCTCCCGGCAGCGCGAGGGCTTCCTGTTGGTGCTCGGGCGAGAGCTTGAGTCCGATCTCCTCGTCGTAAAGAAAGGCGAACATCCTCTCGCCGGTGTAGATGCCCATCCCGTTGAACATGCGACGCGCGCGAACGTCGTAGTCCTCAGCGATCTTCATAATCTGTTCGTAACGAATGGGCCGGTAAACCATAGGTTCAGTCCGGGAGCGTCCCGGTCTCCTTTGGAATGCGCTGGCAAAAGTCGCAGAAAACCGTATTCTACCTGCTCGACCGGTTTCCTCCCCGAAACGGCGCTTCCGCAGGCTCCCCCTCCGAGGTAACGTACCGTCATGCCGGATCGGAAGTTGCTGGTGATCGATGGGTATAGCCTGCTGTTCCGGGCGTTCCACGCCACTCGATTCCTCAGCACCAGCGACGGCAGGCCCACCAACGCGCTCTTCAGCTTCACGGGGATGCTGTTCTATGCGCTTGAAAACCTGAGGCCCGACGGTGTGGTCGTCGCGCTCGACGCGCCCGGCAAGACCTTCCGACATGCGGAGTACGCCGAATACAAAGGCACCCGATCGGAGACCCCACCCGAGCTGATCTCCCAACTCGTCGCCGCGCGTGAGTTCATTTCGGCGCTGGGCATCCCCACCCTCGAAGTCACAGGCTTCGAAGCCGACGACATCATCGGAACGATCTCCAAGCTTGCTGAAGGGAAGGGATACCAGACCACGATCCTCACCGGCGACCTCGACCAACTCCAACTCGTCGACTCTGCGGTGTCGGTGATCGTCCCCCGAACCGGAGTGACCGACACGAAGGTGTACTCCCCCGAAGACGTCATCGAGAGGTTCGGTGTCGAACCCGAGCGGCTTCCCGACTGGAAAGCGATTGTAGGCGACCCGAGCGACAACATCCCCGGAGTCCCCGGGATCGGCGCGAAGGGCGCGACGGACCTTCTGCAGAAGTGGGCTTCAGTCGAAGAAATCCTGGCTCATCTCGATCAGGTCGAACCCAAGTACCAGAAGAAGATCGATCCTGCCAAGGAGCAACTGCCGAAGTCCAAGTGGCTCGCCACGATTGTGCGCGATGTGGATGTCCAGTACGACTTCCGGCCGTTCCGTTTGACCTCGGCTGAGTTCGATGCGGCCAAGGCGATGCTGGATTCGTTCGAAATGCGGAATCACTCGCGGAGGGTCGGGACGGTTCTTTCGCCCTACCTCGAGGGTTCGCCGGAATCTGTGGCGGCGACGGCCGAAGAGGTCCGCGAGACGCTCCGCGCCGAGGCCGCCGACGCAACGGACTGGGAAGCCCTCGTTGAGTTTGTGGGCGACCGGGAATTCGCGCTCCTCACGGAGTTCCAAGGGGCAGGCCAGGGAGCGATGTTTGCGGACGAGGCTTCCCAAGCCTGGATTTGCAGGGGCGAAAAGGTTCTTCGGGCGCCCCTCGCTTGGGCGATGCGGCTCTTTGAAGAGCGTCCGAGCCAAGTGATCACCCACGACTCCAAGCAGCTTTTCCGCGCGATGCCCTCGCTTGGGAAGTCGCCCGTGGCGTTTGACGCCCTGCTTGCGGCCTACGTACTCCAGCCCGGCCGCTCGGATTACCCGCTGCGCCAGCTTATTCAGGGGTACCTCGACTGTCCCCCGCCCGAATCCGCCGAACAGGCCGCGGTCGGGTTGTTTCGATTGCGGGCGGAAATGAAGGATCGGCTCGAAAAGGAGTCGCAACTCTCCGTTCTGGTCTCGATCGAGCAGCCCCTCGCGCCCCTACTTGCCGAAATGGAGAGGCGCGGCATCGCCACCAGCAAGGCGGTGCTTACCGAGTTCTCCGCCAAGCTGGGCAAGGACATCGAGGCGACCACGGCGAGGGTCTATGAACTCGCTGGGGAGGAGTTCAACATCGGCTCCCCCAAGCAACTCGGCGAGGTGCTCTTTGAGAAGCTCGGCCTGCCCTCTGACAAGAAGACCAAAACAGGCTACGCGACGGGTGCGGAAGTGCTCCAAAACCTTGCGCCTGAACACGCGATCGTTCGAGAGGTCCTTTCGTGGCGGGAACTGACGAAGCTCAAGTCCACCTACGCCGACGCCTTGCCGAGGATGATCGCAGACGACGGGCGGATTCATACGACGTTCAATCAGACCGTCGCCGCCACGGGTCGGCTCAGCTCGAACGATCCCAACTTGCAGAACATCCCGATTCGAACCGAACTGGGACGCGAGATTCGCCGGGCGTTCGTTGCCTCAGAGGGGTTTGATCTCGCGTCGTTCGACTATTCGCAAGTTGAACTGCGTCTGCTCGCCCACATGTGCCACGACCCAGCCCTGGTGAGCGCTTTCGAACGGCGCGAGGACGTTCATACGGTGACGGCTTCGCTCATGTTTGGCGAACCCGAAGACGCCGTCTCGAAGGAGCATCGCCGCTACGCCAAGATGCTCAACTACGCGGTGCTTTACGGCGTGACCGACTTTGGACTGGCCAATCAGTTGGGGGGCGAGTTCTCAGTCGCCGAGGCCCGAACTCTCATTGAAACCTATTTCCAGCGCTTCCCCAGCGTGAAGGCCTTCACCGAGTCGATGATCGCTGAGGCGCGGGCCAAGGGATTCACCACGACGCTGTGCGGGAGGCGGCGCTACTTCCCGGAAATCCACGCGCAGAATCGCAACGAGAGGCTGTATGCCGAGCGGCAGGCCATCAACGCCCCCTTGCAGGGCACGGCTGCCGACCTCATCAAACTCGCGATGATCCGCGCGCAAGACCTGCTCGAAGGACGCCAAACCCTGATGCTTCTCCAGGTTCACGACGAGTTGGTCTTTGAACTCGCCGAAGGAGAGCGTGATCTGATCGAGCCGATCCGCTCGGCGATGGAATCGGCCTTGGAACTTAGCGTGCCCATCGAGGTCGACGCGAAGCTCGGCGCCAACTGGAACGACATGGCCGAAGTGGCCCGACGCCCGTAGACTCTGACGGGTGCTCGAGGTCCTTTTTGGGAAGGAAGAAGCAAGCGGCGCGTAGAACCTTGCCGCATGACGTTCCTTGTCCTTGTGCTGCCGTGGGTCGTCACGCCCGCCGACCTCGTGATCGAGAACGCAAAGATTTGGAGCGACGGAAGGCCGACGTTCGCCGAGTTCGCCGCGGTTCGGCAAGGCAGGTTCGTATATGTGGGGGACCGGAACGGCTCCTACATCGGCACCAGGACCCAGCGGATCGACGCGCAAGGGCGGACGGTGCTTCCTGGCCTTATCGACTCCCACGCGCACATGATCGGAGGAGGTCTCGACTTGTCGCGCCTCATCCTGCGCGAAGCCGCGGACAAAGAGGACTTCATCCGTAAAGTTAGGGATTACGCCGAAAGATTGGGGCCCCAAGAGTGGATTCTGGGCGGGCAATGGACGGTTGAAAGCTGGGCTAAGCCCGAGTCTCCGCGCAAGGAGTGGGTCGATACTGTGACGGGGGGCCGTCCGCTGTGGCTCGACCGGATGGATGGCCATTCAGGACTTGCGAACTCCGCAGCGCTCCGACTCGCGGGGATCACCAAGGACACGCCCAACCCGCCGGGCGGAGTGATCGACAAGGACCCTTCCACGGGCGAGCCCACAGGCATTCTCCGTGAGACGGCTCAGGGCCTTGTGGGCCGTAGGATTCCCCCGGCGACGGAGGGTCAGGTTCTGAAGGCGCTTCGGCAAGCGATGGAGGAAGCCAACAAGTACGGCATCACGGCCGTCAGCGACATTTCCGGGCTGGGAGACTTGTCGCGTTACGAGAAGTTGGCCCAAGAGGGCGGCCTGTCGGTGCGGTTTTCCTTGTACCCGACCGTGGGTTCGGTTTCGGGTGCGAGGAAGGCGCTCAAGGGGTTCAAGGGGCGCGACGGATGGGTGTCCGTCCGGGGATTCAAGGCGTACATGGATGGCTCGCTCGGCTCCCGGACCGCCTATATGCGCGACCCGTTTTCTGATAACGAGCCCGGAAAAGAAGACTGGCGCGGCCTGCCGATGCCGGGCATGATCGAAGGCGAGTTTGAGAAGGACTGCCGCGACGCTCAAGGAGCGGGGCTCCAAACGATCTGCCACGCGATCGGCGACGAAGCGAACCACGTGTTGCTCAATATCCTTCAAAAAGCCTATCCACAACTTCGCGCGGCGAGGTGCCGGAGCGAGCACACGCAACACCTCTTGGCCGAAGACATCCCCCGGTTTGGCGCGCTCGGCGTGATCGCCAGCATGCAGCCCTATCACAAGGCGGACGACGGGAGATATGCCGAAGAGCGCATCGGCGAGCGTCGAAGCAGGTCGAGCTACGCCTTCAAGTCGCTGCTCGATTCCGGCGCAATCGTGGCCTTCGGCTCCGATTGGCCCGTCGTTTCCATCAATCCGTTCCTCGGAATCGAGGCCGCAGTCACAGGAAAGACGCTCGACGGCAAGTTCTGGATGACGCAAGAAAACCTGACGGTGGCTGAGGCCCTCCGCTGCTACACGACCTACGCCGCCTACGCGATGTTCATGGAGGACGAGATCGGCAAGATCGAGCCGGGTTACCGGGCCGACTTCCTCATCCTGAATGCGTCGCCGTTTGGTCCGTTCCGCCGATGGGATCAGATCCGGCCGGTCGAAGTGTGGGTGGAGGGGCGAAGAGCGCGAAAAGCCGGGTAAAAGCTGGCGGAACGCCATGATCTACCTCGCCGCCCTTTGCATGAGCCTTGCTCCCAGTTCGGAACAAGCGATCGAACTTCAGCCCGGAATGGTGATTCGGGGCTCGGCCAAAGTCGTCGCCAATGTGTACGAATTTGCCAACGCTGCAGACGACGCCCAATCCTCGGCGATCCGCATTCAGGGCGACGGAATCGTCGTGGACTTTGGCGGCGCGACCTTGCGGGGAACCGACGAAGACGTCGATCCCGACCGGAGAAAGGGGACCGCCCTAATCGTCGAGGGCTCGAACGTTACGGTCAAGAACCTCAAGGCCCGAGGCTACAGGATCGGGCTTTTCGCCCGAGGCGTCCGGGGTCTCAAGGTACTGGACTGCGACTTTTCCTACGGCTACAAACCGCGCTTGCTTTCGACGCTGGACCGCGAGGACGGCGCGGACTGGATGAGCTATCACCACAACGAAAAGGGCGAGTGGATCGCCAAGGGTTGTGGGGCCTATCTCGAAGATTGCGACGGGTTCGAGGTGCGGAACCTTCGAGTGATCGGCTCGCTCAACGGACTCATGCTCACCCGGTGCGATCAGGGGCTCGTGGGGAACTCCAACTTCTCGTTTCTCTCCGGCGTGGGGCTAGCGATGTACCGATCGAGCGCGAACCGCATCCTCCACAACCGGATCGATTGGTGCGTTCGCGGCTACAGCCACGGCGTCTACAACAGGGGTCAGGACTCCGCAGGCATCCTCGTCTACGAGCAGTCTCACAAGAACGTGTTCGCCTATAACTCCGTGACGCACGGCGGCGATGGGTTCTTTTTGTGGGCGGGCCAGACCACAATGGACACCGGGCAAGGGGGCTGCAACGACAACCTGCTTTTCGGCAACGACTTCAGCCACGCGCCGACGAACGGGATCGAGGCCACCTTCAGCCGCAACTCGTTCGTCAACAACCTGATCCTCGAGTGCTGGCACGGGATTTGGGGCGGCTACAGCTACGACACGAAGGTGATCGCCAATACTTTCGGGCTGAACGCCGAAGGCATCGCCCTCGAGCACGGGCAGGACAATGAGTTCTATCGAAACGTCTTCCGGCGCGATTTGAACGGGATCGTTCTTTGGCAAAACCCCAGCCAAGACCCCAACTGGGGCTACCCGAAGAACAGAGACACTTCGAGCCGCGACCCGTACCTTCACGAGAACCAGTTCCATGACCTCGCCGGAACTGCGGTGCGGCTGAGGGACACCAAGGGCGCGCGCATCCTTGGCAACCTCTTTGGCAGCGTGAAAGAGGTCGTGAAGGTGGACGGCCAAGCGCCGGGACTCCAGTTCCGGGGGAATCTCGTGCTCGCCACGGAGGCTATTCCGATCCCCGAAGGCGTTGATAACTCGATCGAGACCGACCCCTCCTACAAGCCGTCGCCCCCCCTCATGTTGGGGAGCGGAAACGTAATCCAGGGGCTCGATCTCAAAACCGAGGACTACCTTGCGAGGTTCCAAGTCGCGTGGTACCCCATGCCGAGCGATTTCAAAGGTGTCGAGCCGCACCAAGGCGCGGTCGCGCCGTTCGCCCCTCGCCCCCTCGAAGGCGGCATTCGCCCGTTCCTGAAGCCGGGCCAACTCAGGGGCAGGCGCTACATTCTCGTGGATGAATGGGGGCCCTACGACTTCAAGTCGCCCAAGCTCTGGCCCCGAACGAAGATCGAAAGCGGAGAGCAGGTCTTCGAGGTGTTGGGCCCGCCGGGCATGGCGAGGCTCTTGCGGGCCGTGGACATGAAGATCGTCGCCACCTCTGCCGACGGCGAGAACTGGAAGGAGATCGGCCATGCGCCGACCCACTTCCCAACCCCCACGTTCCTCAGGGTCAAGTACGAGGCCGGGCAGTCGATCGATCGCCAGCTTGAATTCGAGTACGTGGGCGAAGCGACTACGGACTTCCGCGGCAGGGTCACCCCCGCGGGTCAGCCAGTGAGATTCGGCTATCGGAGGTTTCACTTGCCGATCGATTGGACGGTGAAGTGGTTCGTTTACGACAAGGGCACGCAGGAACCTCGGACTCAGTACGACGCCTTCAGGAAGCTGCTCAAGGAGGGCAAGGCGATCCGGGAGGAGCGCGTCCAGGAACTGAACTATGCATGGGGCGGCGCGATCGGCCCAGGGCTCCCGGCGGACTTCTTTGCGACGCTCGCTGAAGGGACGTTCCAGATTCCCCCTGGGGAATACGTGCTTGAGGTCACGAGCGATGACGGCGTGAAAGTCTGGATCGACGACAAGCTCGTGATCGAGAACTGGACATGGCACGGCCCGACCCTCGACTCCGCGCAGGTTTCGCTTGGCGGCAGGCACAGGATTCGGATCGAGCACTTCGAGATCGATGGGTATTCGACGCTCAAACTGAGCATTCGACCCAAGTAGCAAGATCAATCCTCGCTTCCTCGAATGAAGACCTCTACCGGAAGGGTGCGGTATTGGATTCGAACCTTGGCTTCCCCTGGTGCCGGGTACCGTGCAGGACAGGAAGAACCCAAATGACGATCGTCACCGGCGCATTCTCGTACTCAGGCAAGTACCTCACAAAGCTGCTTGTCGAGCGTGGCGAGCCCGTGCGTACTCTCACCGGACACCCTGACCGCCCCAACCCCTTTGGAAGCAAGGTTGAAGTTGCGCGAATGGATTTTAGTGATCCAGACGGCCTCGTGGAGGCCATGAAGGGCGCGCATGCGTTTGTGAATACGTACTGGATTCGTTTTCCCTACCGCGGCATGACCTTTGAGAGGGCGGTCGAGAACTCGAAGCTGCTCTTCGACGCCGCCAGCAGAGCGGGCGTCGGGCGAATCGTCCACACCAGCATCACGAACCCCTCGCTCCAATCGCCTCTCGGCTACTACCGTGGCAAGGCCCAGGTCGAAGAACACCTCAAGGCGACGGGAATCCCATTCACGATCCTTCGACCGAACGTGATCTTCGGCAGGGAAGACGTGTTGATCAACAACATCGCGTGGGTGTTGAGGAATCTCCCCCTTTTCGGTGTGCCCGGAAGCGGGAAATACGGGATGCAGCCCACTTTTGTGGAGGACTATGCGGCGCTAATGCTGGAAAGTCTGGACGCAAAGGGCTCGGAAACAACGGACGCTTGCGGCCCTGAAGCGTTCGCCTTCGGCGATTGGGTGCGACGTATCGCGGAGGCGATCGGGCGCCCTGCGCGGATTGTCCACATGCCTCCAAGCTGCGCCTACTGGGCGAGCGCTCTCCTGGGAATCAGGTTGAAGGATGTGGTACTCACCCGTGAAGAGATCAGGGGGCTTATGAGCGGATTGTTGGTTTCCACCGAGCCCGCGAAGTGCTCGACGAAACTGAGCGACTGGCTGTCCGAGAATGCGCACTGGCTGGGGAAGGACTATGCCAACGAAGTCGGAAGGCACTTCAAGTAGCTCTGCCCAAGTGCGGTTGTCCCACCGTTTGGGTCACCTCTCTGGGCGGATAGTGAAAAAATGGACCGAAAGCATTTGCTCTCGGTCCAAAGCGCAAGCGAACCAATGAAAGAGTTACTTCGCGTTGCGGCGTCGAAGCACGCCAAGGAGTCCGACCGCAAGCGCGCCGAGGGAGGCCGGTTCCGGCACGGGGGTGACGATGTCCTGGCTGGTGCGGTGGCCGTGTTGATCGAGCGCGGCCGCATAGAGCGGCGCAACGTCTGATCCATCGTCGCTGAGGTACGTATTGATGAGGCTGGCCTGGGCGGTCGTGAACGCGCTTCCGTCCGTCCTCTTGGCGCGGAACAGGCCGTCGGTGACGTCAAACGTCGAGGAGGTCTCGAACGCGATCTCCCAAACGGCGAGTTGAAGGGCCATGGCCGCGTCCTTGTGCGCCGAAGTATCGCCCGCTGCGAAGATGGACGGCGCGTAGGTGTTGACCAAGTGAGCGATCTGCCCGCCCTTGCTGCCAAGGAAGGCCGTGTCGGTGGCCGTCACTCCCCAAGTCCCACCCGACATCACGACGTCGGGCGTCGTGCAGAAGCCGGTCAGAAGGACGGAGTCGGTGGCGGAAGTGTTGAACCAGAGGTTTAGTTCGCCGCTGAAGACCGTAGAGTAGTGGTCTCCTTCGTCGACCGAAATCTTGACGTTCCTGCCCTTTCCTTTGCTATCGAAGTTCATCGTAGGAAAAGCAAGCGCTGATCCGCAAAGGGCGGCGCTCGCTAGTGCAATGATAGGTAGCCGATTCATGGTGTGTTCTCCGTTGCTGTGCCCTCAGGGAGTGCATGAGGCGTGCCAACGGAGCGATGGCGGAAAAACCCAGGCAAGAATGACTGCCGCCCCGAAGGGTAACCTCGGTTTCATGCCCAAGAAGCCGATCCAGCCGGACACGTTGCTCCAGTTTCAGTTCGTCGGCGATGCCCGGATGAGCCCCGACGGGTCGTGCGTACTCTTTGCGAAGAAGCACATCAACGAAAAGAACAAGTACATCACGAACTTGTATTCGGTGTCGCTCTCCGGCGAAGTGAAGCAATGGACGGCGGGTGAAGGGGGCAACGCCGCGGGAAGATGGTCGCCGACCGGCGATCGTATCGCCTTCGTTTCGGGAAGGGAAAAACCTTCCCAGCAGATTCACCTTCTTTCTGCCTCGGGGGGAGAGGCCCAAAAGCTCACATCGCTGCCCGAGGGCTCCATTGGCGCCTTTTCGTGGTCGCCCGATGGTTCGATGATCGCCGTCAGCTTCCGCGAGACGCACCCCAACCGAACGGAGAAGGCCAAGAAAGAGCGGGAAGAAAAGGGGCTGAGCGACCCGCCTTGGGAACTGGAGAACATTTGGTACCGGTTGGACGGCGACGGTTACTTCGGCCCGCAGCGATTTGCCCTGTACGTCGTCGATGTCGCGACGGGCGAGCACAGGGTCCTTTACGACAAGGATCCCACAGGGTTCTTCAGCTTCGACTGGTTTCCGGATTCGAAATCGCTCGCCGTTTGCCACACCGCCAACAAGCGGCCGTTTGCCGAGCCCGACAACGACCAGATGTATCTTGTCGACCTCAAGGGCAAGGTCAAGAAGCTCGCCGGATTGCCCAAGGGTCCGAAAGGCGGCGTCAAGGTCTCCCCAGACGGAAAGTGGATCGCCTATGCAGGCAGGGTTTCGGAGGATGACCCCTGGGGCGTAAAGAACGACCGGCTATGGGTGGTCCCGGCCGAAGGAGGCGACCCCCGATGTCTTACTGAAAGCGACGACTACTGTCTGACGGCTGCGACGCTGGGTGACTCCAAAGAAGCGAGTTTCGAGGCCGCCCTTGTTTGGGCGCCCGATTCGAACGCCCTCTATGTTCAAATCGGCGCAAACGGGGAACAGCAGGTGGCGATGGTCTCGCGCGAGAAAGGGGGCGTCGAGTTCCTCACGCAAGGCAAGCACAACGTCGCGCTTGGAACGGTCTCCAAGGATGGGTCCAAGGTCAGTTGCACCTGGGGAGATGCGACGACGCTGCACGAAGTCGCCGTGCTGGACCTCGACCGCACTCAAGGCAAACCTCAAGTCCTGACCGATTTCAACGGCAAGCTCCTCTCGGGTCTCAAGATCGCCGAGCCGAAGGACTTCTGGCTCGACACTCCCGACGGTTCCCGAGTCCACGTATGGGTGATCGAGCCCACGGAAACGGGCTCGAAGAAGACGCACCCTGCGGTTCTGGAGATTCACGGGGGCCCGCACGCGCAATACGGATGGACGTTCTTCCACGAGTTCCAGGTCCTCGCCGCTGAGGGCTATGTGGTCGTATACTCGAATCCCCGGGGTTCGAAAGGCTACGGCGAGGCGTTTTGCGAGGCGATCAAGGGGGATTGGGGCAACAAGGATTGGATCGACATTCAGACCGTCTTGCACTGGATGGAGCATCAGCCCTATATCGATGCGGGTTCGATGGGCGTGATGGGAGGGAGTTACGGCGGGTACATGACGAACTGGGTCGTGGGGCAAACGCCAAAGCTCAAGGCTGCGATCACCGACCGGTGCGTCTCGAACATGGTTTCGATGGCCGGCAACAGCGACTTTCCCTTCAACAAAGACGCCTACTTCAAGGGAACCGCTTGGGGCGATCTCAAGGACATTGAAGAACTTTGGAAGCAGTCGCCGATCGCCTACTTTAAGAGCGTCAAGACCCCGATGCTGATCATCCACTCGGAAGGCGACCTCCGGTGCAACGTGGAGCAGAGCGAACAGGTGTTCACCGCGCTGCAACAGGAGGGAGTTCCGAGCCGCTTCGTGCGATATCCCTCCAACACGTCCCACGGCATGTCTCGTAGCGGCCCCCCCGACCTTCGGCTTCATCGGCTGAACGAGATTCTGGGGTGGTGGCGTCGCTGGCTCAAATAAGGTTCGACTGAACCAGGCGATAGAAGAAGTACACCGACATCGCGAACCCATAAACCGCGATGGCGATCCGCAGCTTCTCTGAGTCGACCTTTTGCGAGAGTACGGCGGCGAGGTATCCGCCCAGGATTCCTCCCAGCGCCATCGCAAGGCAGGCCACAAGCAAGACCTTGCCCGAAATGAGGAACAAGACCGTGGCGGCGAAGTTGATCACGAGGCCCAACCACACCTTCATCGCGTTGAGTTCGTGGATCGTGCCCTCGATGTAGAGCGTAAACGAAGCCAGCATCATGAGGCCCATCCCTGCGCCGAAGTAGCCGCCATAGAGCGCGACGAAGAACTGAATCACGATCCCGGCCAGAGGCGAGACCTCGCGGCTATGTCGGATCGACCACGACTTGATTCGCGCTTGAAAGGCCAGCATCAGCGATGCAAGGAGAATCAGGAACGGCACCGCGAAATCAAACGACTTCGGGCTCGAATGAATCAGGATCCATGCGCCGAGGACGGACCCGATCAGCGTCGGCGGCAGCAGGGTTTTGAGGTGGTGGCCCGCGACGGAAAGCAGGTTTCTAAAGCCGAATGCCCCGCCGATGGAGCCGGGCCATAGCGAGGCTGCGTTGGTGGCGTTGGCCTCGACCGAGGGAACCCCGAACCCAATCAAGCTGGGAAATGAGAGCAGTGAGCCCCCTCCCGCCACCGTGTTGATCGCGCTCGCCACGCCACCCACGACGAAGAGAACCGCCAGCGTGAGCCAATCGCCGGGTATCGCGAAGTCGTGGGGCACGCGGGGACTTTACCCTCCCCCCTCCCCTGGCTCGCGGCCGTCGAAACCTCGCTGGGGGCCTACTCGTGGCCGGCAAGGGTCGCGACGAAGTGGATTCGGTCGCTGTCCTCGCGAGGACGATCCAACGTATAGCTGTGGAACGCTCGGATGTCCTCGAATCCCGCCCGCTCCAGCATGTCCACGATCTCGTCGGTCTCATAGGCTCGCTGGACATGGACTTCCTCAAACTCCTCATATCCGACCCAGAACTTCATCCGAACGGTGATGAGCCGGGTGTCGGCGTTCCAATCGCCCCGCCAACGGTAGCGGAGGTTCCGCTGCTTCCCCAACTGCTGCTGGTTGAAAAGCCGCTGCTCGAAGGCGAAGGCGGTGTTCATGTCGAAGATGAACGATGCCCCTGCCCGGAGGTGGAGAGCGATTCGGCGGAAGGCCGCGGCGAGGCGCTCGGGGTCGGTGACGTAGTTGAAACTGTCAAAGAACGAATACGCCGCGTCGAACTGCTCGTCGAGGTCGAGTTCGGCCGCGTCTTGGCGCTCGTAGCGAATCCCCAGGCCCTGGCTTTCCGCTTTCTGCCGGGCTTGCTCGATCATCGGCAACGAGATGTCGAACCCCGTCACCTGCCAGCCCAACTCGGCGAGCATCTCCGCGACGATCCCCGTGCCGCAACAGCAGTCGAGAACTTGGGTGGGCGCGACGCCTTGAGTAGCGAGGAGCAAACGGTAATAACTCACCCACATTCGATACGGAACGCCCTTCATGAGGTCGTCGTAAAACGGGGCGACGCGGTGAAACGAACTGGCCTCCGAGATCAGGCCCTCGGCATCTCGACTCACTCGAACTACCGCATTCTCTCGTCAAGGTCGCGCAGACGTCGGTCCACCTTGGCCAGATACATCCACAGGCCGAACCACACCAGTAGGGGCGGGACGGCCGCTATCATCCAGTTTTCCATTCGTATCCTCCCAGCGCGCTTCGAGTTCGGAGCACGCCACGTCGAGTCGGTAGATTCGCGCGGTCAAGAGCAGCATCCCCGCAAGGATCAAGAGCAGGACTCCCCAGTAAGCGCCATCCATGCTGCCCTGCCGGACCACATCGGGGTGAAGACTGACGACCTGCGGCAATCTCGGATACACGAACACGAGAAAGAGAATCGGAAGCGAGGCTGCAAGCGCGTATCCGGCCGATGCCCTTGCCGCTTTGATCTCGTCCGGGATGGCCGCGCGCAGCGCGAAAAACGCTCCGACAATCAGCATCACTAGCAGGAACGAGGTCTGCCGCGGATCCCAGTTCCACCAAGCGCCCCATTGAACCTTGGAAAACAGGCTGCCGGTCACGAGCGTCAGGACTCCCAGCACGAACGCGAGCCTCATAGCCGCCGCCAGACGGTGGTCGTGCTGCAGTTCCGACGACCGAGCGACTTGAAACGCCTGCCAGGTCGCAAACATCAGGTAACCGGTCGAAAGCAGGGCTGCCGGCAGATGAAAGAATACGATGCGGGCGAGTTCGGGAACCTGAAAATCCTTCAGATCGTAAACGGCCATCGCTAAGACCGTTCCGAGGACGATCAGCAAAGAGGTCACGGCCAAATACGGGCTCTTCATATCTTCCAGACGGCTGCGAAAATGTGCGGGCCGAGCGCGAACGTTGCCACAGCGTAGCATACGAGCCCGACGGCCGACACGACCGCCTGCCCTGAGGCCGCAACCTCGAACGAAGCGCCCGTGCCAGCGACGGCGATCGCAAGGAGCGGAATCAGGAGCGGAACCGAGATCGCGCCCGCAAGTAGGAACCGATTGCCGGCATCGACCGCAAGCGCCCCGCAAAGCGTCATCGTTCCTGAAAGCGCGGCGATTCCGCTGACCAAGCACACTACGAAAAGGAAGGGTTGGGTGGGAACCGCCCCCACCAAGAGCAAGAGAAGAGCCGCCAATCCAAGCGCGCCGATCGACATCGACACCAGATTGAAGAGCGCCTTGCCCCAGAAGAGCGCATGAGGGCGAACCAGCAAGCGCAGGAGGTCGGTCGTTCCCTGTTCTGATTCGACCAAGAACGCCCTGGGCAGCCATACGGTAGCGGCAAACAACAGCGTGATCCAAAGCAGGGCGCTGATGACGCCGGGGGTGAGCTTCTCGGTCATTGCGGCAAAGGTCGTCGCAGCGGTCGCGGCGAGACCGAACAGGCCCGCGGTCATCAGGCCGCTCCGGGTTCGCCATTCGACTTGAGCCTCCTTACGAAGCACGGCGAGGATTTCAGTTCGCCAACTCGAGTTCATGCGTGGCAAACCTCCTCTCCGCGGGGTCGTTGGTGGCGAGGATCAGCGCGCCCCTCTGCTTCTGATCCGCGCAGACGCGCTCGACGACCTCTTTGCCCAGTTCGTCGAGGCTCACGCCAGGTTCGTCGAGGATGAGGAGCTTCGGCTGGGCCTGGATCGCCAAGGCGAGTCGCAAGCGGGACTTCATTCCCGAGGACATTTGGCTGATGCGCTTGTCGGCGGCGTGCCCCAGCCCCACCTCTTCGAGCACCTCGCCTGACCTGGAGGGCACGCCCCGCGACTTGCCGGAGAACTCAAGATGCTCGGTCGCGGTTAGGCTCGGATACAACGCAAGCTCCAGCCCCGCGTAGCCCAAATCGAGCCGGAAGTCTCCGTGGAATTGGGAGCGTCCTTCGCTCGGCGAAAGCAGCCCAGAGATCACCTTGAGGAGGGTGGACTTGCCCGAACCGTTGCGACCCGTTACGACAAGCCCGTCACCCGCCCCCAACTCGAAGTTGAGGTTCCGGAAGATCCAGCGACCTGAGAACTTCCGCCCCAATCCCTCGACGCGCAACACGGGCCTAGTATGACAGTAGAGGGGAGCCCTCCCCAATCTCGCAACCGCGATCGCCCGGCAATTTTGCGGGGTTGAGTCACGAATACGTTCTGTACGAACGAATCTATTATACGGATCGCCTTGCGGCGACTTCGATTCTGACTTAGAGGTTGATTGTATGAAAGGACTATGGACACTCGCGCTCGGCGCGCTTATCGTCGGGACTGCTTCGGCCGACTTCACGTTCGACGGCACTTCGACCGGACAGTCGCTCTCGGTAAGCGGAACCGTCCGAACGGGCAACTTTTTCGCTGGAAAGCTCAAGTTCACCGATTCGTCGTACGGTTACGGTTCGATCAAGACGTTTTGCGTGGACCTGGTGAACACGATTCCGGGAAACCCGTGGGACACGCTCCCGCCCCAGTTCAGCACGACTCTTGCCAGCCCGCTAAAGGAAGCTGGCAACATGGTTGCTGCTTACTTCGGGGCGGCCGACACGAACGCGAAGGCCCAATCGATGCAGGCGGCGATTTGGGAAGCCCTCTATGACGGCGGCGCTGTGGCGGACTTCTCCTCGGGCAACTTCCAGGCCTCGAATGTTGCCGATCTCGCGTTTGCGAATCTCGTGTATTCGGCACGAGGAACCGACAACGACGCGATCTACTGGGTTCCGGACCCGCTCAACGCCGGCCAGGCGCAGATGTCCCCGGTGCCCGAGCCCGCTTCGATGATCGGCCTCCTGCTGGGCCTCGGCGCAGTCGCGGGTCGCAGGCTCCGAAAGAACTAAGCAAATAGACCCGATCAACCCCCGTAGGATCGGAGGACGATCCGCGCTCCTTGGGCCGCCATCCAGCGGTTCAGGGAGCGCCGATCCCGTTTGCGTCCGCTCGAATTCGCAGGACAAGGGCCCGCCTTCGGCGAACTGCCGAGTATGGATTGGGGAGGCTGGTGCGGGTGCGGAGTTGCCATCGCCCTCTTCGCGGCATCGATCCCGGCCCAACCGCCTGGCTCCCCCTCCCGAGATTACGGCCGCATAGCGAGGTCGGTCTCCAAGGAGAATCTCACTCAAGACCTCGCGCGAATCGCAGGATTCGGCTCGCGCTTGGCGGGCTCTGATGGCGAGCGCAAGACGCTTGAGTTCGCCGAGGCTCGGCTGCGAGAGCTTGGGTTCCAGAACATTCGGCGGGAGGCCTTTACGATCACGGTCCCCCAACCTGAAAGCGTCGCCGCGCTCGATCTCGGAAGCGAAGTCCCTACGACCCTCTATCCCCTCTGGCCGAACCTGATTCGCACTTCGACGAGCGATCTTTCGGGCCGCCTGATCTATCTCGGAGCGGGGCGTCCGTCGGACCTCAAGGGCAAAGTCCTGAAAGGCGCGCTCGCCGTCATCGACTTCGATTCAGAGGTTCGTTGGCAAACGCTCTTTCGGCTCGGCGTCAAGGCCGTCATCTACCTCGAACCGGACTTCGCGACCCGGTTCCAGTTCGAGGACAAGTTCAGTGCCGCGCCCCACGACGCGCCTAGGTTCTGGCTGCCCGCAAAGGCCGCCTCGCGGGTGCTTCCTGCGGCTGCCGAGGAACGTGTGGCGGGCCTCCGATGCCGCCAGACGTGGGTGGTCAAGGAAACCTACAACCTTCTCGCTGACCTTCCCGGCGCAGACCCTGGAGCCAAGCACGAACGAATCGTACTCGCCGCTTATGCGGACTCGATGAGCGTCGTGCCGGGCCTTTCGCCGGGGGCTGATGCCTCCTCCGGACTATCCGCGCTTCTCGAACTTGCCCGGTACTTCAAGGAGAACCCCCCTCGCCGCCCGCTGACGTTCTTAGTCCAATCGGGGCATGGAATGGCGCTCAAAGGGGCGCGCGAGTTCGTTCAGCGGCGGATCGAGACGGACCGCCAGAGCCTCCTCTGCGCCCTCACGCTCGACCTCAGCACAGGCAACTCCGGGCTCGGCTCGTTCGCCAGGGGGTGGTTCTATGAGGTCCGGCCCGAGGCCACTGACGAAGTTCGCGCTCTCTCGCGGCAACTGCGCGCTTACGCGGAGAGGATCGCGCCGCATCTCGGCGTGTCGGACCCGCGATCGCTTCTGCTCGATGCGGTCAACGACTCGGATGGAAGGCCCTGGAAGAACGACGTTCCGGGCAGGTTCGCCGCCGATTGTGAGCCGTTTCTTCAGGCTCGGTACAACGCTCTCACGTTCCGAACGGTCGACGACGCGCGTTCCCGCTTCGACACGCCGTTCGATACGCTCGAACACGTCGACGTTCAGTCGCTCTTCCGCCAGACTCAAGCCTTGGCCTGCCTCCTCAACCACGTTGCGAATGACACCACAGATATCGACGCGTGGAACCAGGACAGGCTCCCGCTGCGGACCTCCCAACCCCAGAGGATGTCGCTCGTCGGAGGGTTTGCCGAGCTTTCGGGGCGGGTTGTCGAGTTCGACCCCCTGAAGAGCTTTCTTCCTGACACGAGCGTGCCCGATTCGATCGCCCTGAACGTGCACGACCACAAGACTCAAATGGGCGTTCGTCCCACGATGATCGAGGCCACGGTCGGAAGGGAGGCTCGCTACCGCTTTGTCGGGGCATCGCCGGTCACCGCACGATTTCGCACCCTGCAGTCGATGACCCGCTTGGAGGCCTACCGCATCGACCCACTTTCGGGCAGCGTGACGGCCGCTCCGAACGTCGGGCAGTCGGGGCTTTCGTCGTTTCCCAACTGGTTTTCGCTTCGGACCGCCCGGCGAGAGGCGCCCCTCGTCGTTTTCGATTGTGAGGCCATCGACCTTTATGACCTTGCCGATCCCCACGACCTTCAACCCCTGGTGTTGCCCCAGGTTCTCGACCCGGTAGCCGACGCCCCGCCCAAGAGTTACGGCGCATACGTGGCATGGCACGACCCGCGATTGAACTCGGAGGCTGAAGACTCGCTGGTGCTGTTCGTCGCTCCAGGCTCGCGATGGAAGCTCCTCCTTTACTCCAAGACCGGTGAGCTTAGGGTGTTGCTTTCGAACGCCACGTCGAGCAAGCCCCACGGACGTGGATTCGCCACGGAGGACGGAGACCATTCAGCGAGCCTCCTCCTGAGTCCTTCTTTGGCGGCGGCCCGCGATTTTTGGACGCTCAATCAATCTCGGATCGAGACGTTTGCCAAGTACCGGATGATCAGTCCGTCCGTCGTGGCGCTGCAGCAAGAGGCGAAAGGCAGCATCGACCTCGCGGCGGCGGCCTTCGCGGACCGCGATCCGCAATCGGGCGACCGACACGCCTCGCAGGCTTGGGGGCTCTCGCTTCGAGTTCATCCGGTCGTACAGGGCGTGGCCAACAACGTGGTCAGCGGGGTCGTTTACTACCTCATTTTGCTCTTGCCGTTCAGCTTCTTTGCCGAACGTTTGCTCTTTGGATCGAGGGTGTTCGCTCGCCAAATCCTCCTCAGCACGGCAATTTTCGTTGCCGCGTTTCTCGTGCTGCGGTTCTTACACCCGGCGTTTGAGATCGTGAGCAACCCGACGATGATTTTCGTTGCGTTCGTGATGGGCTCGTTGAGCGTTCTTGTGGGGTCGTTCGTGATCGCCAAGTTCGAGACTTCACTCCGAGTGGATCGCCTTGCGAGGCTGGGAGTCCGGCAACTCGACATCGGCAGGATCGGCGTGGGCTTGATCGCGTTTCAGTTGGGCGTCGAGAACCTCCGCCGAAGGAGGTTGCGTACCACGCTGACGACGCTTGTGCTGGTAGTCGTCACGTTCGTAGGACTGAGCCTGACCTCGGTCGTTTCCGAACTCAAGGTGTTCGATATTCCGACCGGCAAGCCCGCCTCCTACGCCGGGATCGTGGTGCGAAAGCCAAACCTCGACCCCCTTCCCGATTCCGCAAGTAGGATCCTGGAGCAGCACTTTGCGGGTCGCGCGTCGGTCGCAAGGAGGGTCTGGTACTACGGCGCGGACCTCAGCGACACGAACACGTTTCGGTTCTCTCGGGGCGCCCAGGCGTGGGAGGCGCGCGCGTTCATGGGTCTCGATCCCTTGGAACCCTTGCGGCCCTCGCTGGCTTCGGCGCTCGCGCCTGGGGGTCGGTGGTTCGAAGAAGGTGAGCGCGATGCGGTGATACTTCCCCAAAGCGCGGCGGAGAAGCTCGGCATCTCGCCGGAGAACCTCGCCGGGGCGCAGGTGAGCTGTTCGGGCGAGAGATTTCGGGTGATCGGCCTATTCGACGAGAAACGGATCAAGGCCCTGATGGACCTCGACGGCGACCCGCCCTTGCCCGCTGACTTCACGCTCTCCAAGCAGCTTCACGACCAAACGGGAGCCCATGCGGACGCCCTCAGGAGCTACCTCAGGCTCGACCCGTCCTCCGTGGCGTTGCTTCCGGCCCGATCGGCTCTCGAGTTGGGGGGCGAGATTCGCTCGTTGGCGGTGGGTTTCGGCGCAGAGGATCAGGTCCCAAGCGAGTTGGAGAACCTGATGCCGAGGCTGCGGCTGAATCTCTTTGCGGCCGTGCCGACCGATCGGGGCCTGGAAGCTCGTTACTTCAGCGTCCAGCAAGGGTCGCGAGCCTCCGGCGTAGCGCTCGTGCTCATCCAAGCGCTCATCGCGCTGCTTTTCGTCGTCAACACGATGGTCGCAGGAGTGTACGAGCGGACGCGGGAGATCGGAATCTTCAGCGCGATCGGCCTTGCGCCCAACCATGTCGCCCTGCTCTACTTCGCGGAGTCCCTGGTCTATGGGGTGCTGGGCTCGGTACTGGGCTACTTCTGCGCGCAGGGCTTGGGCCGGTTCCTCATCGCTACCGACGCGATTCCGGGTCTGTACGTCAACTTCAGCGCGACTTCGTCGGTTCTGGCCTCGCTGATGGTGGCGGGCGTCGTTTTGGCAAGCTCGCTTTACCCCGCAAGGATCGCGCGGAAGATCGCTGCGCCCGCCCTCGACGACGAGTTCCGGTTGCCTCCGCCCGATTCAGACGAATGGACGGTGCCCTTGCCCATCCGAATCTCCGCCGAGGAAGTGGACGCGCTGTTGGCCCATCTCAAGCGGTGGCTCCTGGCCTATGAGGACTTCACGATCGGCGACATCGTGACCGCTGAAGTCCGAGGGGCGGACAAGCCATTAGCGCCCCTGGGCTCCCAGGTCTGGCTTGCGCCCTTCGACTTGGGGGTTTCGCAATCGATCGAGATTCGCGCGGAGCCTTCCGAGGTCGAGGGCGTGTTCGGAATCGAGGTCGCTATCGGGCGATTGAGCGGAGAACCCGCGAATTGGGTTCGGACGAACCGGCGGTTCCTCGAAGCCTTGCGGCGGCAGTTTCTCATTTGGCGGGCGTCGGACTGACCAGCAGCGAGAATAGCGTCTCGTCGGCAGTTCGGTAGGCGTGCGCCCCGACCGCTTGCGCGGGGCTTCCCTCCCGAACTCGAACGTCGCCTTTCGTAGGATCGACCAGCCCAGGATCGAGCCCATAGGTTCCTCCGGTTTCAGAAGTGGGAAGCTGAGGGCGACTCGAAGAGGGCTTGTCGGAACAGTACCAGAAGTTGCGGCCGAACCTGAACGACTCCGGTTGGGTGCCCGGCCCCACGTTGACCCCTCCGCTGAACCACCGATCCGAGCGAAATACGATCAAGTTGCTCTCGAACCGGCCGTCGCGACTGGCTACGAATCCCGGTTCTCGGGTCTCCTGAAGGATGCGGAACGCCCAGCGTTCGGGTTCGAAAACCGTGTTGAAGCGGAACACCGCGCCATCGACCCCGACAAAGGCAATCGGGGTGACCCCTCCGACAAACTCGCAGCCCTCTACGGTGATCGACTTCGCCTCGTACTTTCCGTTCGAAGGCATGTCCGAAAGGGGCGGTCGAAAGTACTCGAATCCGGTACTGCCGCCTGCGTTGACGCCTCGGTGGCCAGGGTTTTCGAACCGGCAGCGCACGACGGAGATTTCCGATGAGCCCCCTTTGGCTTGGACTCCGCTATCCCCACCGGCGCGAAACGTGCAGCCGACGATCTTTCCTCGATGGCAGCCCACCATGTCGATCCCCGAGCCTCCCCATCGCTCCACCACCGAATCGGCGACCAAGAAATCGTCGATTCCGGAGAGTTTGATGCCGTCGTGGTTGCCTTGCGGAAGATCAGAGACTCTGATGTTCCTCAGAACCACATGATGCGAAGGTTGGCGCAGATTGCCCCCATCGTCGATGTTGAGGCCGTTGGTCTTCGCGCCCGAGATGGCTAAGTCCCGGATTTCAAGGTGGCTTACCTTTGAAAACTGGAGTCCTCCTCCGACGAATCGGGGCGGAGATTTAGGGTCGGATGCGCGGATGAGGATGGGCCTTGCAAGGGAGCCCCGAAGACCCTCGAAGTGGAGTCCCCCCTGGTATTCACCAGGTTCAAGAAGGACCTCGGTTCCGGGCGGGGCGTTCTGAAGAGCCCTCCTGAGTTCCTCGGAGTTCCTCACTCGAACTGCTGAGCCGCCTTGTTCGGCGGAGGGGAAGGCCGAATTCGCCGCGACGATTCCGGCAACGATCAGGGCATGGAGCGCTTGCATCTTGGACCGACTATAGCCGAACGCGCACCTCGACGCCACCTGCTACAATCCCCGCGTGATTCTGGTCATCGACAATTACGACAGCTTCACCTACAATCTCGTTCAGTACCTTGGCGTGTGCGGCGCGGAGGTTCAGGTCGCACGGAACGACGAGATCGGCCTGGAGGAGATCGCGCGGTTGCGCCCTGAGGGGGTTTTGCTGTCGCCGGGACCCTGCTCGCCGGACCGTTCGGGCGTGTGTCTCGATTTCCTGAACGCAGTGACCTCGCCGCATCCGCCTGCGGCGCTGGTGGGCGTGCCAGTCTTTGGCGTGTGTTTGGGGATGCAGGCGATGGGTCTCGCGGGGGGCGGAGAAGTCGGCAGAGCGAAGTCGATCATGCACGGCAAGGCTTCGCAAATCGAGCACGATGGTAAGGGGCTGTTCGAGGGGATCCCCAGCCCGTTTCAGGCTATTCGCTACCACTCACTTGCTGTGCTCTCGGACGCCGTGCCTCCAGGGTACGACGTGACCGCGAGGTCGAAGGACGACGGCGAGATCATGGGAATCAGGCACAGGACGCTCCCGATCGAGGGCGTGCAGTTTCATCCGGAGTCCATCGACAGCGAACACGGAATGACGATGATACGCAATTTCGTCCTGCGGTGCGGCCTACCATCTCAGGTCTGAGATTCAGTCCGCTTTCTTGCCCTGATCGAGCTGGACCATCGTTCCGAGTAGGGTTTTTTCCGCCGTACCCGCGTCGCCTTGGCGCAGGGCCCTGAGCGCGAGCGTCACTTCCTGCGCCTCGGCCGTTTTTCCCTCAGCGAAGAGCAGCGCCTGGGTCTTTTCGAGTTCTTGGATCGCGCCCATGACCGTAACCTGGCCCGTCTTGAGCCCCATCACCGTCTTTTCGACCGTCCGTGAGGTCTGAGCGATGTCAGCCGCCTGTCGAACCCGCGGGTCGACCGGAACCGAATACGCCCCAGCGTCGGCAGAAAACTCGATCACGAGATCGAGGTCGATCACCTCCTGCCTTCCGCTCAGGCAATCGTCGTAGCGGAGACGCCCGTTGGCAACTCGGTAATGCCCGAGGGGGTGGTTGGGGAACTCCAAATCGACTACGTGCTGGATCGTAACCCCGCGCTCGAGGTCGGCGAGCGGAATCGTGACCGCCCGTTCTCCGGCCTGAGCTTGGGAGGAGCGTAGCTGCACCCACCTCGCCATTCGGAGATCGAGTTCGAGGTTGCGCGCCACGACGGTCATGAGCTTCTCGATTTCGGCGCGAAAGACCTCCGGCAATAGCTCAGGCTGAGGGATGTAATAGTAGTTGCCACCCGACTTCTTGGCCATTCCCGCGAGAAGCTCCTCGTTGTAATCGGGTCCGAACCCGAGGAACGACATCGTCACCCCTCGCGCCTTGACGTCCCCTGCGAACTGAACGAGCGCGCCGTAATCCTTGACGCCGACGGTCGGCTCACCGTCGGAAAGCACCATCATCCTTGTGGCTCGACCCGGATCGGTCACTTGTGTGACCTGTTGTAGCCCATACGCGATGCCGTCATAGAAGTTCGTCGTGTTACCGGGCACGATCCGCTGAATGGCGTCTTTGATCGTTTGCCGGTCGGTGACGCGCTGAGGCCGCATCATCAGATCGACCGTTTCTTCGAAGGTGACGATGCTGAGTACGTCTTCAGGGCCGAGCAGATCGACCAGCCGCGTGCAGGCTTGCTTGGCAAATTCTAGCGGTGGACCTTCCATCGAACCCGACCGATCGAGCACAAGGCACAGGTTGAGGGGTGTGCGGCTGCCGGGTAAGCCGCTCGGCGCATCGCTTCCGACCGCGTGAATCTCGATCAGAAATTGCTCTCGGGCGGGGCCGTTGGCGAGGGTTACCGCCCGTCCAGGGACGATGCTCGCGCTCAGGGCCTTTTCCGGGGTCAAGGCCGCTGTTCGTCCTGCGTCCGGCATTGCGCCGAGGGCTTGCGTCCGCATCGGATCGGAGCTGGGCGCGCCGGTCATTTGCGTGCGGTTCGGGTCGAGTCTTTCAGTTCGATCCATCGGTCGTTTCTCTCTGGTTCCGTGTCAGGGCGTACTCTATTCGACGCGAAAAGTCGTCGTGCCGATCCGAATCAGGTCTCCCGGTTTCAGGATTGCAGTCTGCACACGCTGATTATTGACGTACGTTCCGTTGGTGCTGCCGAGGTCTTGAATCATCAATCCGGAAGGCCCAGCGGTCAGGCTCGCATGGCGACGCGAAGCCGCATGGTCATAGCTTAGCCGAACGCCCGCTCCTTCCCGCCCGATTTCGAGAGGCTGGAGCACTTCGATTCGCTGCCCAGCGAGGGGTCCGTCGAGGGGTGTGAGGGCGGGTCCGGCTGTGGGCATAGGCGCTGGGGTGGGTGGGATAGCGACTGTGGGTTGGGAGGTTGGCATGGGCGCGGGTGCTTGCGCGCCGGGGTAGGCCGCGGTAGCTGCGGGAACCTGAGCGGGGGCCGGCGCGTACGGACCCGCTCGTATTGCCTCCGCCGCGCGGGCTGGGGCTGAGCCCTTTCGAAGCATGAACACGAGAGTATGCGTTGCGATTTGAATCTGGGCCCCGTCGAAAAGCTGCGCTTGGCTAATCCTCTGCCCGTTGAGACCCGTTCCGATCGGGCTTCCGCCATCCATGAGAAAGTACGCTTGGCCTTGACGCACGATGCACGCGTGCATGGGAGCGACGTTGGGGTCGCCAAAAAGCGGGACATGGGCAGTTTCGCTTCGTCCAAGGAAGGTCTGTGTTGCGTCGATCGCCCATTCCTTCCCCTCGTTCCGCCCCAGTACCAGCCGAACCCAAGCTGTCCGCGTGACGCGGTCGATGATGCCGACGAAGAGCCCGATCATCCCGCCGATGGCAATGCCCATGACCGCGCGGCTGACCATCCCAACCTCGCCCTGAACCGTTGGGATGCCGTCGACGACCGTCGTCCGTCCCCCGCGCAGGTCGAGCACGAGCGTTCCCAACAGCCCGCCGATGGGGTCAAAGACGATCCCGGCCGCCACGCCGCCCAGCAAGCCCCCCACCGCGCCTACGAGAATCCTTCGGGGCGTCAGGCCCCCTATGCCGATCGCGGTACCCAGAAGTAAACCCAACGGCGCGAGAGCGAATACTCGGGCGGGGATTCGGTGGGCCATTGAGTAGTCGCCAACAAAGATGTCGTGCGGGAAAAGCCGGAGGAGCGCGCCGCCGAACCGGTATCCGAAGTAACTTCCCACGAGACCCAATCCGAGACCGATCGCCAGGCCGCGAAACGAATGAACCTTGCCGCCTTGGAGGAACCCATGAAGGAGTCCGAGAGCCCCCCCGATCAGCGCTCCCAGCGTGAGCACGAACTTGAGTTCGACGGACTCCCAAGTTGGATCGAGGAGTTCGACCGGGAACTGACGCTCCCAGATCACCCACGCCAGCAGCCCCATCGCCGCGCCCACCAGGAACTTGAAGAATATCTGGCCCATCGCTACCTCTGGAACCGGAACTTCGCCGCGCCAAACAGCAGTTCGTCTCCCGGCTTCAACTCCACGTCCTGCGCAACGCGGACCCCATTCACGAACGTGCCGTTGGTGCTGCCGAGGTCTTGGACGAACACGCGGCTGCCTTCGACTCGAATCTCGGCATGGCGTCGAGAGACCGAACTTTCGTCTGCGATCATCAAGTCCACGCCCGCATCCCGGCCCACCACGACTTTCGACGACTCAAGGGCAAACGCGTCGCCCGAAGAGTCGATGAGGCGGGCGAGACCTGGGGGAGAGGCTGGGCTTGGGGCCGACGTTGGCTCGGCGTCGGCGAGTTCGATTTTGGGAGGAGGCTGAGGGCGGATCGGGTCGAGGGGAGGGGCAGGGTCGTCTTCGGGCTTGCCGGGAATCTCAACGCCCAAATCCGAGAGCTTCTTCTCCACCGTGTCGCGGTTCTTCTGGAGCCAGCGATAGAGTCCGTAACCGACAGCCACCGCCAGCGCGAGCGCGATCAGGAATGCGGCGGCATTCCCCCACGGATTGACCCTAAGCTCGCCCGCGGGCGCAGGACCCGCTCGGCCGTTCGCATCCAGCGCGCCCTCCGAACCGATGACTTGCGTGGGGTTGGGGAGCGAGCAAACGAGCGTAGGGACCGCGTCCTTCCTCTCCCGCAACACTTCGAAACGGTGTACTGAAGGGTCGGCCTCCGCTCCCTCCGACCGATACCGCACCGTCACCTTCGCTTCGCCCAACCGGACAAACCAAAACTCGGCGATGCCCTTCGAACTCGAGTCGATCAGTTGGGTTTGCTCCCGGCCCCCATCGTCGATCTCGACTTGCGCCGTTTCCACCGGACGGCCCTTGTACTCCACGCGAACTTCGACCTTCGCCGCGAATCCAAACGACTCCGGCTTGAGCGGCCAAGGAGACTTCAACTCCTTGACGGCCAGCGAATGCGCGTTGCCCGAAATCTCATCCCAGACCAAGAGCCTGTCTTCGGGTTTGGCGTCTTGCAGCGCGAAGCTGAACCTAGGGGCCTCGAGTACGGACGCAGATTCCGGCGCAGAGGAGGGAAGCTCGCTCGCAACCCAAGCCTTGAGCCGGGCCCCTTCCTGCGGCTGAAACTCGACGGTTCTGGGCGTCTGCGCCGAGGACGACGCGACGACCGCACCCAAAAGAAGCGCTGCTACTCGTCTTCGCAACTTGAAGTTATGGTAGCACGGGCGCGGGGCAACATTTCTGCAACTTCGGTCGCCAAGTATCCGACATTCCCCACCGTACAGGCGCAGTAATCCGCCGCAAGGCCATGCCAATACACCCCGCACAACGCTGCGTCGATGCACGGAAGACCCTGAGAAAGAAGCGTGCCGATCACTCCGCTCAGGACGTCACCCATGCCGCCACTCGCCATCCCAGGGTTGCCTGTGGTGTTGACGAAAGCGGGAAAGCCCGGATAGCCGACGAGCGTGTGCGCGCCCTTCACCAGAGCGCAACTGCCGAACTTGTCCAGCACCGCTTCGAGTGTGCCAAACCGGTCGGACTCGATCTCTGCGACGCTGAACTCGAGCAACCGACTCAGCTCGCCCACGTGAGGAGTGAGTACGACTTCCCCGCGAGGAAGCCTTACGCCTTTCGCGACCGCGTTCAAGGCATCGGCGTCCACGACCGTAGGAACTCGCCAGTCCTTCCAAAGCTCCTTGAGGAATCCCTGAACGGCCTCCCCTTGGGTGAGACCTGGCCCGATCACCGCCGCATCGAACTTGGGATCGAACGACAATAATTCCTGCGCGGCTGACGGACCGAGAACGCCGCCTTCCTCGCTGAGCGGTAGCAGCACGACCTCCGGCATGTTCGTCGAAATCGCCCTACATACGTCTGCGACCCCCGCGACCGAAACCAGCCCTGCGCCCGACCGGAGCGCTCCGAGTGCCGCGAGCGCGGCTGCGCCCGGCATCCTCGAGCTTCCTGCAATGATCAAGACCGAGCCGTTATCGCGCTTGTGCCCGCCCTTCATGCGTTCGGGGAGAATATCCCCCACTTCCTCCTCGTCGATCAGGCGAGCGTCGGTGGGGGTTTGCAGGAGCTCCTGCGGCAGGCCGATATCTGCGACCGTCCAATATCCGGCCCTTTCGAGTCCGGCTCCCTGAAAGAGGAACTTCTTGGGCAAGCCGAACGTGATCGTCCGCAAGGCCCAAACGCTCTCTCCCATTTCTTCGCCCGTATCGCAATCGATGCCGCTCGGGATATCGACCGACACGACCGGAACTCCACTGCAATTGATCGCGCGAATCGCCTCGCGAATCGGACCGCGAACGGCGCCCTTCGCGCCAGTGCCCAAGAGCGCATCCACGACCAAGTCGCGACACCCCAGGCAGTCCAGCTTTTCCTCCCAATCAGGATGGTCCGCAAACCGGCACTCGATCCCGGCCTTCTCGGCTTTATCGAATTGCTTCTTGCAGTCGGCCCCCAGTTCGGAGGGCTTTGCCGCGACAAACACATCGACGGTGTATCCAGCCTGCTTGGCGAGACGTGCCACCACAAAGCCGTCGCCGCCGTTGTTGCCTTTGCCGCAAAACACGGCGATCCGGCCCCGCTCGGGAAGCATCGCCTTGAGGGCCTTGAGCACCTCTTTCCCCGCGCGCTCCATCAGCGTGGCCGCTGAGAGCTTGTACTTGGAGCGGGCAAGGGCGTCGAGGTCTTGCGCGTGTTTAGAAGAGGCGATCCACATGGTTGGTTGAGTTCATTTCGTACTACGCGTCGCCTTCTGCATCGTTCGCCGAATAGCGTCCGGCGAAGCGAACGACGCCCCCGCAGCCCACATGCAAGTACTTCCTATTTCGCGGAAGGCGTCGCTTGCGGCGAAGGTGAGTGCCGCACTTGTCACAAGTGTAGCGCACCTCGGACCTGCTGGTGTTTCGCCTCACACCGAAGTCGTGATGGACCTTGGCCTCTGCGCCAAGGTCGGACATCGCGAGCTTCCACGCAGGTCCATGCCCTCGGCCTGCTCGCCCCGCCCGCTCAAGCGCAAGGAGATGGGCGAACTCATGCACGAGCGTATCGTGGACCTTCTGGAGGTCGTCCAGCACGAGCCGGCTCAGGCGAATCCCCGGTGGGTCGTAGATCGCCATTCCCGCCGTCACCCGATAGGGCGCCCATTCGAGCACTGGCGAGCGCTTCAACGGAAACCGAACGAGCAGCCCTGCGAGAAGCTCGCTGGCGTATCGTCCCAACTCCTCGCTTGGGGGCGGGTAAACCCTCGTGGCCATGGCCGGATCGATCGTTGTCCGCGCAAGGCGGCGCCTACATACCGAGGCTCTTCAACAACCCTCCTCCGCCAAAGTCCCTCGAAATACTGAACCACTTCCGAGTCTCGTACTTGTCGCAAATCTGCGCGACGCCCTGATCGGTACGCTCCGCGGGGCGTCCGATCCGCTCCTCGCTCTTCCCCTTCATCGAGAGGAGGGCCTGCAAAGCGCCTTCCCGGTCGGTCGATGCGTTATCCACAGCCTGTACGATGTCGAGGATCATCGCGCCGGTTTCGCGCAAGACCTGATCGTACTGGTTGCGGATCGGCACGCACTCTTCGGGCGGAGGAACCGAAAGGAACTCGTCGTTGAGCGACACCCACGCGCGCGTCATCGACTCCATGTCGGTTGTCGCCTTCTCGATGGTGGGAGGGGTCTGGTTCTCGTCCAAGCCCTCCAGGTCGCCACGAAGCAAAGCCTCGATTTCGGACATCGACCCCCCGAGTTGCAGGGCTGTCATCGTCGTGATCGCCGTGGCGAGATGCTCACGGGAGAGATCACCCCGCTTGCGCTCGATCCGTTCGAGGTGTTCCAACCACCTCCGGACGTCGTCGGGCATGAACCGTTTTGAGTCCGGAATGGGCAAACTCGAACCGCCCGCTTGCCCCGGCGACGAAAGCATCCTTGAATCTTGTGCCGAACCCTCTGCGGGCAGGGCCGGGGGTTGCCCCGATTGCCCTTGCGCGGCGAGCGATTGAGGCCGAAAGACGCTCCCGGCTGCCCTCAAAAGTCCCGTTTCGTCCAGGGCGAACAGGAGTCCCGCAAGGACCAAGATTGCCCCGATCACCCCGACGATGAGCCGCCGACCGTTCGCGTGCGGCGTCGCATCGACAAGGGGAATCGAGCCTCCGCTCGAGGCCAGCATCTGCCCGCAATGCATGCAGAAGGCAGCCCCAGAGGCGAGTTGGCGGCCACAGCGAGGGCAGTTCATAACTTCTTAGACGAGTCGATCCGGCTTGGGATTGCGTTTGCCAGGTCGATCGGGATGCCCGCGATCCCGAAAGTGCGGAATAACGTACATAGAATATACAGCGAATCGAAGAATTTGACGCAGGAAGCTGACGAACATGAACCCCAGGCCGTCCGAACATCCGATCCAGGCGTTCTTCGAAGAGGCCGTGCATCGCTCGCTCGCTCATAAGCTGGGGATGCCCGGATACGAAGACGTCGAATCGTACCTTGCCGCGATGCTGGTGCGGTTCGCGCATCGGGAGCGCCTCTTTGCGCTTCGAGACTGTGAAGGCAACCAGCTCGAACGCATCGACGATATGCTTCCCGAAGGCGATATCCGGCAGAATGCCATGACCTTCGAGCGCGAGCGCGAAGTGCATCGCCACATTGGCGACTACCTGCTTTTCTGGTCGGGCATGTTCCCCGAACACCTCCCGAACGCGACCGGAGCTCCCACGATCCCCGACGCTGTTCGTCAAGGAAGCGAAAGCTACGAGATCGTGAGCAGCTTCGATTATGTGCCTTTCGATGCCGAGGCCCCGCTGTATCGGAAGTTGAGCTTCGAGTTCGAGACGTTTCGAGTCGGGCTCTTGTTGGTTCGGGAGTCGCTCGCCGGACTCCGTCCCCCTCGCCAAGCCTAGGGACCCCGCTGAAGAGCAGCTCCGAAAGGGCCAATAGTGGGCGTTTCTGGCTCGCTGCCGGTCAAGGCACAGTTCGATGAACCGGGACGACAGAACCCGCCGACTTCGGTTTTCAAGAGACTCTTCGGCAACGCGCGGACTCGCCTCAAGGGAACCTGGGGGTACGATCTCGTGCGGGAGTGGATGGGTGCTGGTGTGCCCCTCGGTCTTCAAAACCGGTGTGTCCTCTTACGGGGACGGGTGGGTTCGATTCCTACACATTCCCGCCACCGGCGTCTTGGCTGAACCCGTTTCGTGCGGGGTCAGAGTCTCCCCTCTTCCACCTCGAGCAGGGTGTCTGACTCCCTTCTCCCTCGGTGCCGGGTGGGTCGGGCACGCGGAGGGTTCGTATCGTTTGCCGGGGAAGGTTCTGAATCCCATCGTCGGAGCCGTAGGAAGGACGCCGGATGCCCTGCGTCTCTGGGAGCGCCCGCGGCTCGCGGGCCAAGTAACACGAGCACCCCGGAGGACGCGGCAGAAGGGGACAGGCACTCTCCTCGGCAGGGCCCTGTGAGACCCAAATCTGGGTGCCACCCCAAACTTGCTTTGGGGTGCAGCTCACCGCCCCCTTGCGCGATCCCGCGGCGGGCGCCCTTCCCTCAGTGCCGGGTGGCCCCGTCGGACACGAAGGGCAGACCGGGGAAACGAACGCGCTTCCTTCAGCACCGGGTGGCCCGGTCTGACTTGTAGAGCAGGCCGGAAAAGCCCAGGAGCTTGCTGAAACAAGTCCCCGGAGGGGATGCAGGTCGTTAGCCGGGGGCCAAAGGCTGGGATGCCCCGCGTCTCTGGGAGCGCCCGCGGCTCGCGGGCCAAGTAACACGAGCACCCCAAGGAGCGCGGCAGAAGGGGACAGGCACTCTCCCCGGCAGGGCTCCCGTAGACCCCATCCGGGTGCCACCCCAAACTTGCTTTGGGGTGCAGCTCACCGCCCCCTAACGCGATCCTGCGGTCCTGGACGCTACGGACTCCTTTCGCTGGAACCAGACGAAGGGCGGCGCGATGGCTCGGAAAGGCAGAGGGTTCGTGCCGTTGGTCCTGGAAGGAGGTAAGTCCCATCGTCCGAGCCGTAGGAATGGACGCCAACCAAAAAGGTCTCAGGAAGATCTCCTACTCCGAGAAGGCAACACCCGCTCGAAGCCTCCCGATATTGAGTGCGCGAAGCTTGCTCCGCGCTTTGCTCCCGCACCCGAAACACCCCAAAACGAGTTTGGGGTGCCACCCGTAAGTTGTAGACCCAACTCATGGGATGGCCACCCGCCGTCAACTCGTAACGGTCAGCGTATAAAGGATGAGCCCATAGATAAGAACGGGGACTCCAAGCCAAAGAAGAAAGAGTCCCATCATGAGCCTAAATTCCTTCATTGTCTTGCACATAAACGTCATCACGATATTGAGTAGGCCGCATAGAACCCATACCACCACGGCCACGACCCAACCGACTCCCACTGCTCCCACAGAAGCTATTTCCACGGTGCCAATGTGCGAAAACACGTCTAGGCAAAAGGCACCGAAAGCGATCGCAAGGGCGATCCCGGTCGCAGCTCGAGCAAATTTCAATCGAGGGTTGTCCATTACTCCTCCGAATCGCTCACGGAACGAGGCCGGCTCATTTGGCCAGCCCCCATTGTTGAAGACATCTTAAGAGTAGACCTCCGCTGATGATATCCCAGCAGGGTTGGGGGGCAGGCAGGGCGTAGCCCGACTGAACTCCAGACTCTGCGCGGCCACCGCCGGGGGG
>WBZY01000022.1_pt1 | contig 221072 bp, 205 predicted proteins | sample 5204191 | NCBI WGS metagenome assembly WBZY01 (sample SAMN12344363, study PRJNA552823) | activated sludge metagenome | biome: Activated sludge suspended growth; feature: Anammox Sidestream; material: Wastewater; isolation source: activated sludge from anammox sidestream of wastewater treatment...
AAGGTGATCCGCGCCAATAGCCGGTTAAGTTCCAAACAGAATGAAGCACTACACTAGCACCTGCGCACTGCTGGTGCCGCTGGTGCACACCAGCACGGTGGCGACCGCGGTGGCGGTGACCAGGGGTTTGCGGATGAAGGTGCGCAAGGCGCGGCCACGGCCGCTGGCATCGTGTTTCATGGGTGTCTCCGTTGTTGTCACTGTCGTTCGGGTCGTCAAAACTCTCGACCGGCTGTCGCTCTGCACAGGGAACTCCCGTGCGAGCCCCGGACGTCACATCCAACATAGCGGCCCGGGCCCGTGTTGTCTTGCCCGCGAACGCAACACGAGTTGACTGGCAGGGAACAAACGCGGGACGGGTGTTCGCTGCGGTGCGGGCGCGGATCCTCCGCGATCCGCGCGGCAGGAGCACACAGACAGACTGACGTCGCCACGGTGGATATCCTAAACTTGCAAGGTCACCGTGCCGCGCCGGCGGGCGGCGGTCACAGCGGAGTCGCCACGGCGGCAGCGTCACCTTTGGGCATGACACCTCGATGAACGAAAGCTTTCCCTCCTTCGATCGCCGTTGGCACCTCGGCAAGACCGACGAGGAGCTCGCGACCGCCGATTTCGAGTACGCGCTGCTGCGCTGCATCGAAAGCTTCAATGCGTGGCAGCAGGAATGCCTGGTCGCGGCGGCGGGGCACAAGATGAGCGCGACCGACAACGTCGTGCTGCACATCACGCGCATGAACGAGCGGCCGAAGACAGTCACCGAGCTCGCGCGGCTGATGAACCGCGACGACCTGTCGAACATCAAGTACTCGATCCGCAAGCTGCTCGATGCCGGGCTGATCGAGAAGGTCACCGAAAGCGGCCGGCGCAAGGGCACGCGCTACCGCACCACGGCCGACGGCAACGCGCTGACCGAACGCTTTGCCGAGCTGCGGCGGCTGCAACTGATTCCGGGCATGGGTTCGCTGGCCGGCATCCGCGAGCGGCTGGAGGCCACCGCGGGCACGCTGAACCTGGTCGGCGGGATCTACGAGCAGGCGGCGCGGGTGATCGCCTTCCACCGTGGTCCGCTCGAGGAAGACGACGGCGACGGCGGCGAGGAAGACGACGAGGACTGACGCGCGGCGCTCAGGGGAAGGGTGCGCGCGCGATGTGGCGGATGCGGTGCGGATGCGTGTACAGGGTTGCGCGCTCGTTGCGCACGAAGCCGCACAGCGTGATGCCGAACTGCCGCGCCACGTCGATCGCGAGCGAGGTGGGAGCGCCGACGGCGGCGATCAGCTCGAAGCCCGCGCGGATCGCCTTGGTCACCATCTCGAGGCTGAGGCGGCTCGACAGCAGCACGCCGCAGCGCTCGAAGTCACCGCCCTGGAGCAGCACGCGTCCGATCACCTTGTCGAGTGCGTTGTGGCGCCCGAGATCCTCGGCGACGGCGCGGATGCGTCCGGACTGATCGAAGATCGCCGCCGCGTGTGCACCGCCGGTGCGCGAGAACACCTGCTGGCGCTCGTGCATCGCCACCATCAACGGTGCCAGGCGGGTCGCGCCGAAACGCATGCGGTCGGGAACCGGGCGCAGCCCGAAGGCGTTGTTCTCGATGATCTCGCGGCTGCCGCACACGCCGCAGCCACTGGTCAGCAGCACGTTGCGCCGGCGAGTGACCACGCAGGCCGGGTTTTCCAGCGTCATGCGTACCAGACCCGGTGCGTCGGCGCACACGGCCATGCTGCGCACGTCCGCGAGCGATTCGATGATGCCTTCGGTGAACGCGAAGCCGGCGGCCAGCGCCAGCCGCTCGGCGTCGCCCGGTTCGCCGAGCACGCCGTCGCTGCGCGTGTATCCGGCTGCGCCGGAGCCGGGTTCGGTCGGGGTCCACATCAGCGTGTAGCTGCCGATGCCCTCGATCTCGATGGTGAGCGCGTCTTCCTCGATTACGTTGCAACTGGTGTCGGTGAACACCACGTCGGTGCCGGAGATCTCGATCGACGGCACGGTCGTGACGCCGGCGAGGTGCGGGTGCTCCTCGCCGGTCCACGGTTCGCGGCTTTGGTGCGGTCGCTGGCCCATGGGGTTCAGGGGCGGTCCGTCATTGCGGTCCGACACGGGGCCTGTAGCTCATGATGGGCTCGTACACGCCCGCCTTGAACATCAGCACGCGGAAGGCGAGGAAGCCTGCGAGCACGCCGGCGGTGGCGAGCAGCACCGTCGGGAAGGCCGCTCCGCCCAGCCACAGCAGCAGCGCCGGCAGCACGATGCCGGCGAGCACGACCAACGCGAGGAAGGCGCGTGCGTAGACCGTCTTCAGCAGCAGTTCGGCCGACAGTTTCGCGCCGGGGGAACCGTTCCACGCGCCGTGCAGCAGGCTGAGCAGCATGACGGTGTCGGCCAGCAACAGCAGCAGGACACCCGCGTGCAGCCGCGCGCTCGCCGTCTCGCCGAGCGCGGCGCCGCCGATCAGCAGCGTCATCACGGCGCCGGCGGTCATCGCGTAGAGCAGGCTCGACAACGGCATGATCGCCGAGCTCCACAGCGCGATCGCCGTCGAATGCGACATCGCGAAGCCCTGGTAGGTGCAGACCACCAGTGCCGCGAGCGCCGCGACCAGCCCCACCAGCGTGCCCAGCGCCGACGGCAGCACGCCGCCGAGGGCCACGTCGAGCATGTGGATCGCACCGGCGCCCACGAACAGCACGATCGCGAGCAGCCCGCGGCTGATCCACGAACGGTCCGGTCGCAGGATCGCCCGCCACGCCTTGGCCGGCACGCCCATGTGCGTGATGTGGAACCAGGTCTTGCCGCAGCCGGTCAGCAGCAGTCCCAGCAACATGCCGGCCCAATAGTCGTGCAGCATCGACACGAAGAAGGTCCCGCCGCCGAGTTCGCCACAGAAGAAGGCGTTCGCCATCGAGGTGTCCCAGTGGCGCTGGAAGCGGTAACCGACGCGGAAGCTGTCGCCGACCATCTGCGAGGTCGTATTGTTCATCGTATGTCCTCCTGGCAGTTGCGCGCTCAGTTCACGTAGTAGACCTTCGGGCGGGTGTTCTTGCCCGGCAGCGGCGGCTGGCCCCCGCGTTCGCGGATCAGCACGCTCGGTTTGCTGTCCGGGTCGTCGAGGTCGCCGAAGATGCGCGCATCGGTAGGGCAGGTCACCACGCAGGCCGGGTCGAGCCCGGCATCGACGCGACCGCTGCAGAAGTCGCACTTGGTGACCGTGCCCGGCGTCCAGCGACCGTAGCCGCTTTCCTCGAAGGGCGTCAGCGTGCCGTCGCCGAACAGCCCTTCCTCGAACTTCCTCGCGTCGAGCTTGGTGCGCTGGTCGTACGGACACGCCACCGCGCAGCTGCCGCAGCCGATGCACTTGTCCTGGTCGACCATCACGATGCCGTCGGCGCGCGTCCAGGTGGCGCCGCTGGGGCAGACTTTCTCGCACGGCGCGTCCTCGCAGTGGTTGCACAGCGTCGGGATGTAGACGCGGTTCACCGCCGGGTAGACGCCGTATTCCTCGCTCAGCGTGCGCGTGAAGAACACGCCGTCGGGCAGGGTGTTCTCCTGCTTGCACGCGACCACGCAGGCGTTGCAGCCGATGCAGCGTTTGATGTCGAAGACCATTCCCATCCTGGCCATCAGTGTGCCCCCTTGCCTTTTGCCACGTCGTCCACGACGTCGTAGACGGACTTGCCCTGTTTGAGTTCTTCCGGCCAGTCGTCGAGGCGCGTGATCTTCACGCGCGTCGCGGTGTCCGGCTGCCCGGTCACTGCGTCGGTGTGGCGCAGGTTGTACGGCAGCATGTCGTTGAAGTGGCCGCCGGCGTGGCGCACGTTGCGATGCGTGGTGCGCAGCCTGGAGAGCGAGTTCGACACCCCGAGCGTGTCCGGGTGCATGGTCTCGGTGGTGCCGAGGCGGCCGTAGATACGCCCGTACGGCGATTCGACCTTCACGATGTCGCCGGCCTTCAGTCCCTTGCGCGCCGCCGTCTGCGTGTTCAGCAGCAGCGAGGTGTGCACCGGGTCACGGTAGACGATGTCCTTGATCCACGGATTGGTCAGGCTTTCGCCGAAGTTGAGCTGGATATCCTTGAAGAAGATCCCGTACAGATCGTATTCCGGCGGCTCGTCGGTGTGGATCGGGTCGAGGCGCGCGGTGGGCAGCGGCGAGTAGTCCTCCCACTGCCAGTCGTGGCGGTACGGTACGTCGAGTTCCTCCATCTTCGCCTTCAGCGTGTCACGCTGCTTCAGCAGGTCCTCGATGTAGAACAGCAGCCGCAACCCGTCCCACGGGCGGTACCACTTGTCGGGGCGGCGCTCGGTGACCGCGTGCCCGCGCTCGATGTACCAGTCGAGGTCCTTGCCGTTCCACAGCAGCCCCTTGCGGCGCGCGATCTCCTTGTCGGTGTACTTCTTGTCGCGCTCGAGCATCAGGTTCGGGCTATGGTCGAAACCGCAGATCATGTTGACCATGTCGTTGTACGACTCGAGCACGCCCAGGCGTTCGGACAGCTCGTAGAAGATCTCTTCCTCGCTCTTCACGTCGTACAGCGGCTCGGTCGCCGGCTGCCGCAGGCACATGCCCTCGGTGTGCGGCGGCTCGATCATCGTCATGTTCCACGATTCGAGCGCGTCTGTGGTCGGCAGGATCACGTCGGCGAAGTCGGTGGTCTCGGTCGGGATGATGTCGATCGCCACGATGAAGCGCATCGATTGCATGAACTCGAACCACTTGTCGCGCGGCCCCTGCATCGCCCACAGCGGGTTCGAATGACAGACCACCATCACGTCCGGGGCGTACTCGATGCCGTATTTCTGCTTGTTCAGGAACACCTCGAGATTCAGGTGCGGCGGGTGCACGCCGACCGGGAAGTGGCTGAACAGGTGGAACTCGTTCGACGGGTACGAGAACGGCGGCACGTGGCCCAGCTGGTGCGGGATGCCCTCGATCTGGCCGTTCTCGCCGGGCACGACGTGGTTGAAGTCCTCCCACTTGTCGTCCAGCGTCACGCCGATGTGGCCCCCGGGGGTGTCGATCGCGCCGATCAGCATGTTGACCATCTTGTAGGCGTGGTTCGCCTGCATGCCCATCTTGCGACCCTGCGCGCCGCGGTAGTAGTTGTAGGCTGCCGGTCGCAAGGGCAGGGTGCGGCCGTCGATCTCGATGGTGGCGCCGATCTGCGCGGCCTTGAAGAACTCGCGCGCGATGCGCCGGATGGTCGCCGCCGGCACCGTCGTGATGCGCTCGACCTGTTCGGGCTTGCAGTCGGCGTCGAGGATGTCGCGGAAACGCTGGAACGCGGGCTTGCAGCTGCGGCCCTCGACCGTATAACTGCCCTCGAGGGCGAAGTCGCGGATGCCCGGGTCGTCCCACAGTTTCGCGCAGTTGTCGAGCGCGTCCCAGACGTAGATCTTGCCTTCGGCGTTGCGCACGAAGTAGCCGTCCTCGCCGGTCAGGTACGGCGCGTTGGTGTCCTTCTTGAGGGACTGGTAGTCGCACAGGCCTTCTTCCACGAGCACCTGGCACAGGCCGAGCGCGAAATGACGGTCGGTCGCCGGGCGGATCGGGATCCATTCCTGCGACTTGGCACCGCTGATCGACAGCCGCGGCTCCACGGTGACGATGCGCATGCCGCGCTCCATGCGCGCCTTGGCGACCCAGTTCGACTGGGCGGCGGCGTGCAGGTGCGAGGAAAAGCCGTCGCCGGTGCCGTTGTTGATCCAGTAATTGCAGTGCTTGGCGTCGTTGGCCGCGGCGAAGGTCGAGTGGATGTAGCCGTTGGCCGGGTGGTACGCGCCGCCGCACATGGTGCCGTTGGAGTTGAAGCAGTTGTTGTTGCCGAAAGTCAGCCCCCAGATCCAGGTGTGCATCTTCTGGAAGTCCTCGATCGAGCAGATCAGCTTGCGCGGATCCTGCTCGATCGACTTCCTGATCTCGCCGGCGACGATCGAGAACGCCTCGTCCCAGCTGATCGGCACCCAGCCCGGATCGATGCCCACGCCCTTGACCGGATTGGTGCGCTTCAGCGGTTGCTTGAAGCGGTTCGGGTCGTAGTGGCGCAGGATCGCCGAGTTGCCCTTGGGGCAGAGCTTGCCGTTGTTCGACGGGTTGCTCGGGTCGCCCTCGATCTTGTTGATGATGCCGTCGTCGGTGATGTGGATGCGCGAGGTGCAGGAGTGCAGGCACATCTTGCAGGTCGACTTGATCCACTTGCCCGGCTTGACGGAGTTGTGGACGGGCCTGTTGGCAGCGGTCATCGGAGAGCCCTCCCGGGTCGTTGAGTCAGGGTCCTGGGCCCGCATGCGCGAGGCACGCGCACGCGACCGATGCGGGGGGAACCGGTCGGACGGGCGATACCAGCGTGGAAATTACGCATACGAGCAGTTTAATCTTTAAATTTGCCAATATGACTATCATAATGCTTCGGGAAGTGCAAGCATGGAGCCCGTGATGCAGCGGGATCTCGGGCCGGACTACAACAACATGAACTCGATGGAACAGCTGGCCGCTGCGGCCGAGCATATACGCGTGCCGGACCGCGAGGTCGCGGTGCGCGAGGTGTTCGGCATCGACTCGGAACTGCGCGTGCCGGCGTTCTCCAGCCGCAACGAGCACGTGCCGGCGCTTGACCCGGCGTATCGCTTCGACCACGACACCACGCTGGCGATCCTGGCCGGCTTCGCGTTCAACCGGCGCGTCCTGGTGCAGGGCTACCACGGCACCGGCAAGACCACCCACATCGAGCAGGTGGCGGCGCGGCTGAACTGGTCGTGCCTGCGGATCAACCTGGACAGCCACGTGAGCCGCACCGACCTGGTCGGGCGCGACGCGATCGTGCTGCGCGACGGCCGCCAGGTCACCGAGTTTCGCGAGGGGCTGTTGCCGTGGGCGATCCAGACCGCGACCGCGCTGGTCTTCGACGAGTACGACGCCGGCCGACCGGACGTGATGTTCGTGATCCAGCGCGTGCTCGAGCTCGAGGGCTGTTTCACGCTGCTCGACCAGAACCGCGTGATCAGGCCGCATCCGGCGTTCCGGCTGTTCGCGACCGCGAACACGCTCGGCTTCGGCGATCCGACCGGCCTGTACCACGGCACGCAACCGGTGAACCAGGGGCAGATGGACCGCTGGAACATCGTGACCAGCCTGAACTACCTGCCGCTGGAGCAGGAGGTGGCGATCGCGCTGGCGCGGGTGCCCTCGTACGACAACGAGGCGGGCCGGGCGATGCTGGAAGCGATGGTCCGCCTCGCCGAGCTGACCCGCCAGGGCTTCGTGTGCGGTGACCTCTCGACCGTGATGTCCCCGCGCACCGTGATCACCTGGGCGCAGAACACCGAGATCTTCGGCGATCCGGCATTCGCGTTCAGGATCTCGTTCCTGAACCGCTGCGATGTGCTCGAGCGTCCGATCGTCGCCGAGTACTACCAGCGCTGCTTCGGTGCCGAACTGCCGGAGTCGGTGGTCGGCGGCGGGAGCGCTCGCTGATGGCCGCGCCGCGCGTGAGCCGCGCCGGGGCCGTGGAGCACGTGCTGACGGCGGCCGGGCGTGCGCTGGCTGCCGGCGGCGCGAAGACGGTGGCCTGGGAGCATGCGCTGCAGCCGCCGTCGCCGCCGGCGCGCGGCGCGCGGGCGCGGCCCCCGGACGCCGGTCTCACGCCGCTGGATCTGCGCCGCCAGCGCGGACGCATCGATGCGCTGGCGCTGCACGCACGCCATCACGACCCGCGGGTCGCGGTCGACGGTGGCGCGGAGCCGCCGGTGGCCGCGGTGCTCGCGGCGCTCGAGGAGGTGCGCGTGCAGGCCCTCGGGGCGCGGGTGCTGCCCGGGGTGGCGAACAACCTGCGTGAACTGCTGGGGCACGAGTGCGAGCAGCGGAACTACCACACGCTGCAGCACCGGCGCGACGCACCGTTGCTCGATGCGCTGGCCTTCCATGTGCGCGCGATCGTGGCGCCGGGAACCGTTCCCGCTGGCGCGCAACGGCTGGTGTCCGCGTGGGCCGGATTGCTCGATCCGCTGAGCGCGGAACTGCGTGCGATGCTGCTGGCCACGGTGGACGACCAGGCCCGCTTCCGTGCCGCCTGCATGGCGCTGGTGGAGCGTATCGGTGGCATCGACGCGACGCTCGAGGTGCCGTCGGCGCGGCGTCCGGTGCACAGCCCGCTGCTGCGCGCGGAGGATCTGGTGCCCAGCGAGGCGCAGCGCGATACGCTTGCCGCGACGGTGCCCTTCGCCGCGAACCAGGGCCTGGCGGCGGTGTCCGTGGAGCGGCGCACCCCCGGCTGGCGCGTGCGCGCGCGGCTCGAGCGCGGTGGCGTGTCCGACGGACGGGCGCGGGCGCTGGACGCCGTGGACGAGGGGCGCGAGGCATACCGGGTGTTCGACCCGGCCTGGGACGTGGTGCGCGAGGCCGCGCAGCTGCGCAGCGCCGACGAGCTCGGCCGGCTGCGCGCGCGGCTCGACGAACTGGTGGCGCGCCACCCGCAGCTGGTCGCGCGGCTGGCCAACCGCCTGCGCCGCAGCCTGCTCGCGCACCAGCGGCAGGACTGGACGCGCGATCTCGACGAGGGCGGGCTCGACAGCAGCCGGCTGGCACGCGCGGTGGTCGACCCGAACTGCCCGTTGTCGTATCGCCAGCAGCGCGAGGTACCGACGCGCGACACCGTGGTGACGCTGCTGATCGACAATTCCGGTTCGATGGCGGGCCGTCCGATCGAGACCGCCGCCGTGTGCGCCGACATCCTGGCGCGCACGCTCGAGCGCTGCGGCGTGCGCAGCGAGATCCTCGGCTTCACGACCGGCGCCTGGAAGGGCGGACAGGCCCGCGAGCGCTGGAAGGCGCTCGGGCGTCCGCCACGGCCGGGGCGCCTGAACGAGCTGCTGCACATCGTCTACAAGCCGGCCGATGCCAGCTGGCGGCGCGCGCGCGAGGGGCTGGCGCTGATGCTCGACGCCTCGGTGCTGAAGGAGAACGTCGACGGCGAGGCCTTGCTGTGGGCGCACCAGCGCCTGCTGGCACGCCCCGAGCGGCGGCGGATCCTGATCGTGATCTCCGACGGCGAGCCGGCCGACGAGACGACCACCGACGCCAACGGCAGCAGCTACCTGGAGCGGCACCTGCGGCGCGTGATCGGCACGATCGAGAGCCGGTCAACGGTGCAGCTGGTGGCAATCGGGGTGGCGCACGACGTGGCGCGCCACTATCGGCGCAGCCTCACGATCGACGAGCCGGGGCAACTCGGCGATGCGCTGGCGGGGCAGCTGGCGCGGGTGCTCGGCGAGGACGTCGACGGGGGCTGGCGGGTCGCGGCGGCGGCGCGCCGGCTGAACGGTTACTGGAACGAATGAGCGGGACCGCGGACCCGGATGCTCCGGTTCCGTGCAATCACAACGAGCGAGGGTGGGAATCCATGGCGACATCGGACTGGGGGAGTTTCGACTGGGAGGATCCGTTCCGGATCGAGCAGCAGCTCGACGAGGAGGAGCGGCTGGTGATGCAGACCGCACGCGAGTACGCGCGCGAGAAGCTCGCGCCGCGGATCCGTGACGCGTACCGCGACGAGCGCACCGATCCGTCGATCTTTCGCGAGATGGGCGAGCTCGGGCTGCTGGGCGCGACGCTGCATGGCTACGGCTGCCCGGGCGTGAGCTACACCAGCTACGGGCTGATCGCGCGCGAGATCGAGCGCATCGACTCGGGCTACCGCTCGATGTTCAGCGTGCAGTCCAGCCTGGTGATGTATCCGATCTACACCTACGGCACCGGGGCGCAGCGCGAGAAGTACCTGCCCGGCCTCGCGCGCGGGGAGCTGATCGGCTGCTTCGGCCTGACCGAACCGGATTTCGGCTCCGATCCCGGCGGGTTGATCACGCGCGCGCGCAAGGTCGACGGCGGCTACGTGCTCAACGGCGCCAAGATGTGGATCAGCAACGCGCCGATCGCCGACGTGTTCGTGGTGTGGGCCAAGTGCGACGACGGGCGGATCCGCGGCTTCGTGCTAGAGAAGGGAACGCCGGGGCTCAGCGCGCCGAAGATCGAAGGCAAGCTCAGCCTGCGGGCCTCGATCACCGGCCAGATCGTGATGGCCGACGTCGCGGTTGGCGAGGACAGCCTGCTGCCCGGCGTCGAGGGTCTGAAAGGGCCGTTCGGTTGCCTGAACAGCGCGCGTTTCGGCATCGCGTGGGGAGTGCTCGGTGCGGCCGAGGCCTGCTGGCACGCCGCGCGCAACTACACGCTCGAGCGCAAGCAGTTCAAGCGGCCGCTGGCGGCCAACCAGCTGATCCAGAGGAAGCTGGCCGACATGCAGACGGAGATCTCGCTCGGGCTGCTCGGCTGCCTGCAGGCGGCACGGCTCAAGGAACGCGGCCAGCTCGCGCCGGAGCTGATCTCGCTGCTCAAGCGCAACTCCTGCGGCAAGGCGCTCGAGGTCGCGCGCATGGCGCGCGACATGCACGGCGGCAACGGCATCTCGGACGAGTATCCGGTGTTCCGCCACATGGTTAACCTCGAGACCGTGAACACCTACGAGGGCACGCACGACGTGCACGCGCTGATCCTCGGGCGTGCGCAGACGGGGATCGCGGCCTTCTGAGCGGGCCCCGGGCGGCAGCCGCGGGGAACTCCCGCGGGAGGGCGTCTATACTGGACGGCGCCGGCGACGGGACGCGATACGCCCGCCGCCGGTGCTCGATCAGGACGCTCCGCGACGTGCGGGTGCGTCATTAGCCGTCATCCGAGAGAACGCCATGCACAACCCGCATATCCGCACCGAGTTGCCCGGACCCCGGGCGGCGGCACTGATCGAACGTGACCGCCATGTGATCTCGCCCTCGTACCCGCGGGAATACCCGTTCGTGATGTCGCACGGGCAGGGCGTGGAGGTGTGGGACGTCGACGGCAACCGCTTCATCGATTTCGCCTCCGGCATCGCAGTCTGCTCGACCGGACACGCGAATCCGCGCGTGCTCGCCGCGATCACCGAGGCGGCCGGGCGTTTCCTGCATATTTCGAGCGACTTCTGGCACGAGTACCAGGTGCGACTCGCCGAGCGGATGAACGAGATCGTACCGTTCGGCGAGGACGTGATGAGCTTCATGTGCCAGAGCGGCACCGAGTCGGTGGAGGGTGCGCTCAAGCTCGCGCGCTACGTGACCGGACGCCCGCGCTTCATCGCGTTCCTGGGCAGCTTCCACGGGCGCACCATGGGTTCGCTGTCGTTCACTTCCAGCAAGTACACGCAACAGGCCGGATTCTTTCCGACCATGCCGGGCGTGACGCACGTGCCGTACCCGAACCCGTATCGCCCCCTGTTCGCCGGCGAGGACCAGGGGCGCGCGGTGCTCGACTACATCGAGAACGTGCTGTTCCGCTGCAACGTGCCGGCGCGGGAGGTGGCGGCGATCCTGATCGAGCCGCTGCAGGGCGAGGGCGGCTATCTGGTGCCCCCGCCGGGCTTCCTGGCCGGGCTGCGCGCCTTGTGCGATCGCCACGGCATCCTGCTGATCTTCGACGAGGTGCAGAGCGGGGTGGGGCGTACCGGACGCATGTTCGCGTTCGAGCACGAGGGCGTGGTGCCGGACGTGATGACGCTCGCCAAGGGGCTCGCCTCGGGCCTGCCGATCGGCATGGTCGTCGCGAAGCGCCGCTACATGGAGAAGTGGGCGCGCGGTGCGCACGGCAACACCTTCGGTGGCAACCCGGTGTGCTGCGCGGCGGCGCTGGCCACCATCGACATCGTCGCCGGCGAGTACCTGCACAACGCCGCCGAGCAGGGCGAGTACCTGATCGGCAGGCTGCGCGCGCTGCTGCAGCGCTTTGAGTGCATCGGCGAGGTACGCGGTCGCGGACTGATGATCGGCGTCGAACTGGTGGGCTCGCGCGCCGAGCGCACGCCGGCGCCGGAGCTGGTGGCGCGGGTGCTCGAGCGCGCGTTCCGCAACGGGCTGCTGCTGTTGTCCTGCGGCCAGAGCACGCTGCGCCTGATGCCGCCGCTGATGGTCTCGCGTGAACACGTGGACGAGGCGCTGGCGATCCTCGAGGCTTCGCTGGCGGAGGCGCTCGCGGCGTGAACACCGGCGAGCGCGGCATCCCGCTGTGGCTGGCACTGCTGCCGGTCGCGGTGTTGATGCTCCTGCTGGCGACGTCCGTCTACCTGTTCGGGGATGCATCGTCCGCGGGCCCGAACCAGATTGCGTTGCTCCTGGCCGCCGGCGTGGCTCAACTGCTGGGCGCGCGCCTCGGCTGGCACGTGCTGCAGGAGGCGATGGCGCAGGGCATAGGGCTCGCGATAAACGCCTGCCTTATCCTGCTGATGGTCGGGATGCTGATCGGCGTCTGGATGCTGAGCGGCACCGCGCCGGCGCTGATCTACTACGGACTTGCGCTGCTCGACCCCGGATTCTTCTACCCGGCGGCGTGCGTGATCTGCGCGCTGGTGTCGGTGACGATCGGCAGTTCGTGGACCACCGCGGGAACGGTGGGGCTCGCGCTGATCGGCATCGCCGAGGTGCTCGGGCTGTCCAGCGCGATCACTGCGGGCGCCGTGGTTTCCGGCGCGTATTTCGGCGACAAGATGTCGCCGTTGTCCGATACCACCAACCTCGCGCCGGGAGTAGTGGGCGCCGAACTGTTCGAGCACGTGCGCCACATGACATGGACCACGCTGCCGGCGTTGCTGATCGCGTTGATCCTGTATTCCGTGCTCGCGTGGTCCACCGAGACCGCGGGGACGGTGTCCGCCGGCGCCGTGGAAGCCGCGCGCTCGCAGATCGGGGCGCACTTCCATCTGGGCGTGGTGCCGCTGCTGCCGCTTGCTCTGCTGCTTGCGATGGCCGTGCGCGGCGTGCCCGCGTATCCCGCGCTGGCCGCGGGTTCGCTGGCGGGCGTGCTGGTCGCACTGGTGTACCAACCGCACGCCGTGCTCGCTTTCGCCGATCCGCAGCGCGAGCTCGCACCGGCCGCCGCGCTGGTGCGCGGTGTCTGGAGCGCGATGGCCACGGGCTACGAGTTGCACAGCGGCAATGCCCTGCTTGACGAACTGTTTTCGCGCGGCGGCATGGGATCGATGCTCGATACCGTGTGGCTGATCATGTCGGCGATGGTGTTCGGCGCCTCGATGGAGCGCACCGGGCTGCTCGGGCGCATCGTGAAGTCACTGATGGCCGGCGTGAAGGGAACCGGCTCGCTGGTCGCGACCACCGTGGGCACCTGTATCGGCTCGAACATCATCACGGCGGATCAGTACATCTCGATCGTGCTGCCGGGACGCATGTTCCGCGAGGAGTTCGAGCGCCGCGGACTGCACCCGGTGAACCTGTCGCGCACGCTGGAAGACGCGGGCACGATGACCTCGCCGCTGGTGCCGTGGAACACCTGCGGCGCGTTCATGGCCGCGACGCTGGGGGTGGCGACCTTCGCGTACCTGCCGTACGCGTTCCTGAACCTGCTGAATCCGCTGATCGCGATCGCGTGGGGCGTGTTGGGCGTCGGCATCCGGCCGGCGTCGGACCCGTAGGTCCGGGCTGTGCCCGGACGAATGTTCGGCGTAGGTCCGGGCTGTGCCCGGACATGCATCGTTCGGCCACAGGCCGAACCTACGAAGGCACATGTTCGGCGTAGGTCCGGGCTGTGCCCGGACATGCATCGTTCGGCCACAGGCCGAACCTGCGCGGCCATGTTCTGACGGGGCTTCGTCAGGCGTGCGTACGATCAGAAGTTGTAGCGCGCACCCACCGTGACCGTGTCGGTCTCGGCATCGATCGCGTAGCCGTAGCCGGCGCCGATCGCGAACGAAAAATCAGTGCCACATGGCTGCCGCGCTGGCGCACAGCGTCATCAGGAACAGGAACCACTTCAGCGTGCGCTGGCTGGCACGAATCGCCAGGCGTACGCCGTGCGCGGCGCCGGCCATCGTCGCGACACCGAGCACCAGGCCGGGAAGCCAGGCCACCAGTCCGTCGACAATGAACACGATGAGCGCGACCAGCGTGAACGCGCCGGTGCACAGCATCTTCAGCGCGTTGCTGCGCACCAGGTCGTAGCGCAGCGCTCCGGCAAGTGCGGCGATCAACACGAAGCCCACCCCTGCCTGCACGAAACCGCCGTAGACGCCTGCGAAAAACAGTGCGCACCACGCACCCGGGCGCCCGCGCAGCGCCAGCGCAGGAGTTCCGGCGGGCGGTGCGACGGTGGCGGGTCGCAGCAGGATCAGCAGCGACATGCCGACCATGGTGCCGAGCAGCAGCGGCTTCAGCGGCCCCACCGGCAGCACCGCGGCGGCGAGCGCACCGACCAGGCCGCCGAGCAGGTTCGGAACCAGCACGGGCAGCGCGTCGTCGAGCGCGAGCATGCCGTGACGGTGGAAGCCGTGCACGCCGGCCACCGATTGCAGCAGCACGCCGACGCGGTTGGTGGCATTGGCGACATCGGCCGGCATGCCCATCACCATCAGCGCCGGCACCGTGAGGTTCGAACCGCCACCGGCGAGCGTGTTGATCACACCCGCGGCGTAGCCGGTCGCGAGCAGCAGCAGCAGAGAGGGCAACGTGAAATCGCTCATGCGGCAATCCAGCTGAAGGCGGCGCGTAGACTAGCCGGCCTGCTTGAGAAATGGGAAGGCTTGGCGTTCAATGGCGATCCTCCCGACAGCCACCAGGAAGAACACGACGGTGAGAAGCGAGCCAGCATCGGACTCTCCGCCGGCCGGAGTGCCGGTGGCGAAGTTCCGGCGGCTGTTCGACTATCTGGACGAGCAGGGCATCGACAGTGCCCTCGTCGCGACGGCGGTCGGGCTCGACGCGGCGCAGATCGAACGCGCGGCTGCCGACGACGAGCTTCCCGGTCTTTACTACGGCCGGCTCTACAACGAGACCGTCGGACGCCTGCAGTGCAACGATCTCACGCTGCCCTGGGGTGCCGGAATCGGGGGCAAGCCGTTCCGCCTGATGGCCTTCTGCATCGTGTCCTGCCGCACGCTCGGCGAGGCGCTGGAACGTGCGATGGATTTCGAGAGTGTGGTGTCGCCGCAGATCAAGGGTGACCGCATCACGCTGGAACGCGATGGCAAGCTCGCACGGCTGGTCTATCAATACCGGCTGCTGGACGCGCAGAACCGTTTCGTTCCGCGTGCGATGCAGGGCACCCTCTGGCCACTGGTGGTAGGGCGCGGCTCGGGGCTGACGGTTTGGCACGCCTTCTGCGGCTGGCTGATCGGCCGTTCGCTGGAACTCGGCGCGGTCGGTGTCGGTGTGCCGGTGCTGCCCGAGCGCTACCGTGAAAAACTCGCACGGCTGTTCGCATGCCCGGTCAATGTAGCCGAAGGCAATTCCTGGCTGGAGTTCCCGGTGCATTTCCTCGACTGCCGACTGGTGCACGACGCGGAATCCCTGGAGGACATGCTGCGCAATGGTCCTTATCAGCTGATGCAGATGGATTCGAAGCCCTCCAGCACCAGCGCCGCGATACGTTCGCTGCTCGGCAACAAGTTCACCGGTGGACTGCCGAGCTTCGAGGACATCGCGGCACGACTCGAGATGTCGCCGTCGAGTCTGCGTCGTCGCCTGATGAACGAGCAGACGAGCTACCAGCGGCTGAAGGACGATTGCCGTCGCGACGAGGCGATCCACCTGCTCGAGAGCAGTGACCTCAGCGTCGCGGCGATCGGAGAGCGTCTCGGCTTCACCGAAACGAGTTCGTTCATTCGCTCGTTTCGCGGCTGGACCGGCACCACCCCGCGCGGTTTTCGCGACCGCCGCATCGACGCCGGCGATCCGGAACTCCCGTAGGTCGGGCTTTCAGAGGGCGTCGCAAAACATCTCACCATGGGACGGTGCCAGCGCGCGGCGGCGTTTTCGCACCCGTGGGACGCCGTGAATACGTCCCTGCAGGCTCGAACGCTGCATCCCTGCGGCGTACGCCCACCGGTGCGAAATCGCCACCGTGCGCTTCGCGGGCTTTTGCGACAGCCTCTTTCAGCCCGACATGTTTCACAAAAAAAAGAGGGCCCCGAAGGGCCCTCTGCGAGGTCTGGCATCGTGGCCGGGAATCAGAACTCCCAGATCACGTCGAGGCCGTAGGTGCGCGGAGCACCGTACTGCTCGGTGATCACGCCCAGGCTGCCGAAGTTGATGCCGAAGGTGTTGTACTCCTTGTCGAACACGTTGTTGGCCCACAGCGAGGCGCGCAGGCTGGTGCCGTTCGACAGTTCCACGTTCTCCATGCCGATGCGCGCGTTCACCAGCGTGCGGTCCTTCAGGATGATCGGCTCGTAGATGTACGGGTAGGTGCCGCCGGTAGCACGGTAGTTGTTGGTCCACAACGCCGAGGTGCCGATCTCGTCCTGCCAGAACACTTCCACGTGCGCCATGAAGTCCGCCCAGTCGGTGCTCAGGAACACCCAGTCCGTCACCAGCGAGAGCTGGTCGTCGGCCGATTGGGCGCGCTGCGCGAGATCGGCGGTGTCGGTGCGGCAGACATTCGCGTAGGCGCCGGTGCCGCACAGGGCCGGGAATTTCTCGAAGTCGCCTTCGAGGTGCGCCCACGACGCCGCGACCAGCAGGTTGTCGGTGGGCGACCACTGCAGTTCGATCTCCGAGCCCCAGCGGTCCGCTTCGCCGGCGTTGCCGATGAACGAGGTCGGCTGCCCTTGGGCGTTGACCTGGATCTGGCTGACCTGCATGTCCTCGTAGGTGTACTGGAAGACCGACGCGTTGACGCGCAGTGTGCCGGGAACCACGTCGGACTTCACGCCGAGTTCCCACTGCTCCATCGTCTCTTCCTCGAACGGGTTGTTGTAGATCTCCCCGTTGAAGCCGCCGCTGCGGTAGCCGGTCGACCACCGCACGAACACGTTGGTGCTGTCGGTCGCCTGGTAGGCCAGCGTGATGCCGCCGCTGTGGTTGCTGAAGTCGTCCTCGAACGAATCACCGTAGGTCGGGGTCGGCGACAACTTGCCATCGTAGGCCTGGTTCACGCACAGGTATGCCTGGTTCAGGCCCGTGCAGGCGGCCGTCGGGATGAACAACCCGTTGCCGGTCGAGGAACCGTCGTCGGTGTACAGGTATTCGACGCCCTTGGTTTCCTCGGTGTAGCGGTAGCCGACCGTCACCGCCAGGCGGTCGTCGAGGATCGCCGGCGTGTAGGTGAACTGCGAGTAGAACGCCTTGGCCTCGGTGTCGTTCTCGTAGGTCGAGGTCAGGATGCCACCGACTGGCACCGCCGCGAGGCGGTAGTTGTCGAACATGCCCTCGTCTTCGAACCAGTACAGGCCGACGGCGTACTGCAGGCGTTCGGTCGAGCCGACCATCTGCAGTTCCTGCGAGAACTGCTCGTACTCGAACGCCGCGTCCTGGGTGAAACCGCCACCACCGAATTCGTCGACCAGCCCCCACAGTTTCGCCATCGTGGCGCGCGGGAACGAAAGGAACGACGACGGAAACTGTCCTTGCGCGGCATAGAGCGAGTACATCGCGCCGAGCGCGTTGTCGTTCAGCGCGCCGACGCCGCCCGGAGCCATCGTGTTGTCGATGCCGTCGAGGTCGCCGACGTTGCGCGCATCGACCTCGCGCCACGCGGTGATCGACTTGAACTCCACGCTGCCCAGCGCGCCGAGGTCGTCGAACTGCCACGCGGCGGTCAGGCTGTGGCCTTCGGCCTCGTTCTTGGTGCCGCTGTAGGCGTCGTGTCCTGCTTCGTCCGGACGGTTGCCCGGGCTGTTGATGTTCGCGAGCGTGTTCTTCAGTGCCTTGGCTGAGTTCAACCAGCGCGCGAAGGTCGGGTCGGTCGCGGCCGCCGCCAGCGGACCGGCGCCGAAATTCACCGCGGCATCACCAGCGGCGATGTAGCCGTTGAGCGCGGTCATGCGATCGGTGAGCGCGCCGGTCGCCGGGTCGACCGCGATCGCGGTCAATCCAACCAGCGACTGCAGCGGGTTGCGCTCGTCGAGCTCGCTGTGATCGAAGGCGTAATCGACCGTGATCGCGTCGTTGGGCTCCCAGCGCAGCGCGGCGCGCAGGGCCTGGCGATCCATGTTGTCGAAGTCCTTCTGCACCGCCGTGGTGTTGTCCTGGAAGCCGTCGCGCTTGCGCGTCTGTGCGCCCAGCGAGGCCTTCAGGGTGCCGAGGCCTTCGCCTTCGGTGCCGAGGGTCGGCGTGTCGATCGAGGCGCGTACCCCCCACAGTCCTTCGTTGCCGACCGAGCCGGTGATCTTGCCGCCGAACTCGCCGCTCGGCTTGCTGGTGATGAAGTTGATCGCGCCACCGGTCGAGTTGCGGCCGTACAACGTGCCCTGCGGGCCACGCAGCACTTCCACGCGCTCGAGCTCGGCCACGTCCAGCGCGGTGCCGACCATCTTGCCGATCAGCACGCCGTCGATGTACATCGCGGTCGTGGTGTCGTTCGACAGGTTGGCGGGCGAGCCGGCGCTGACGCCGCGCATCGAGGTCGACATCGATCCCTTGCCGCCGGGGGGTTCGAAACCACCGACGCCGGGCATCGTGAACAGCAGGTCGCGCGGGTTCTGCACACCGCGGCGCTCGATGTCCGTCGCACTGAGTGTCGAGATCGAGATCGGAACCGCTTGCAGGTTTTCTTCCCGCTTCTGCGCGGTGACCACCATCTCCTCGATGCCGAGGCTGGTGATGTCCTGGTCCTGCGCGCTCGCCGTGGAGCCGAGCAGCAGGGCGCTGGCGCCCACGATGCCTGCGAACAGGGCTTTGCGTTGGTAGGTCGAGTGGTTCATCCCCGGTGTTCTCCTTTGTAGATGAGGCTACTGCCTGAGACAGTGTAGCCGCGCCGGGTGGCGCTGGCGCGGATTGTGGCGGGGGCCGCGGCCCGGATCGAGAGAAAGTTCCATTATCAGTCTGTGAAATATCACCAAAATGCCGCCAACCCGAACTCGCCGGTCAATCTTCGGCGAACGCACTCGACTATGGGACAACGCCATGGGGATCGTCAGCGTGCACATGTAGACACTCCGGGCTGTGCCCGGACATGGTTCGGCCACAGGCCGAACCTTGTCTACGTGAAAGACGGGTTGCTGCGGGTGCGGCCGCCGGGGCCGCTGTAGGACATGGTGTAACCGGGTTCCTGCACGAAGCCGACTGCCGGCATGGCCGCCAGCGCCGCCTTCCAGTGCGCGCACAACTGGTCCTCGGCCGCGTAGTCGAAGGGATCCTCGAGCACGATCTCCTCGATGCCCCCGGGTGCCGGCGGGCGGGCGGCGAGTTCGCGCGCCGTGATCGCCAGTGCCTCGCGTGCCGGCACTACGTCGTGGTAGCCGAGGTCGGCGCGGATGTGCGCGGTGTCGAGCACGCGATGCGTGGTCAGCGGCTGCATCACCAGCGGCCGCGCCGGCAGCGCGAGCTCCCACGGCATCGTGACGATCTCGATCGTACGCCCCAGCGCCGCGGCGATCACCTCGACGCGCTGGCGCAGCGTCAGCACCTCGTCGTCGGCACAGTTGTAGATCCTTCCCGCGGCACGTTCGGGCTGATCGACTGCCAGCAGCACGCCATGCGCGACGTTGGCCGCGTAGCCCATGTGGTGCAGCGTCAGCCCGCCGTCGGGCAGGATGATGAACGGCCGCTGGTCGAGCAGCCGGCGCACGATCGGCCAGTCGCAGGGGATCGGCTGGTGGCGGCCGTAGACATAGGGGTAGCGGATATGGGTCGCGCCCGGATGGTGCTCGAACACGGACGCTTCGGTGAGCAGGATCCGCCAACCCTTGTCGTCGTCGTGCGCGCCGCCCACCTTGGGCGCGTCCTCGCCGGTAGGCACCGGCAATCCGGGTGGCCTGAACGCCTCGGGCCGCATGTAGCCCAGGTACGCGGGAACCCCGCCGGCGGAGACGAAGCGCCCGACCTTGCCGGCCGTGGCGGCCGCGATCGCGCGCAGCCGCCCGTAGGTCGCGATGCACAGTTCGTAGCGGCGGGCGGCGAAGAAGGCCGCGAGTACCGACGGGTCGTAGGGGTCGGCGTGGTGGTGCTCCACCTCGGGCGGGATCTCGTCGATCTCGTGCGTGCCGCGGTGCAGGATCTCGACCACCCAGCCCCGGCGCAGCAGTCCGTTGACGATGTGATGTCCGGTAGGGCCGGTACCGCCGATGACGAGTGCTCGCACGCCGATGAATCCTTGGTAATGCACGGTCGCAGTGGAATCCACTATAAACGCAAAGCGCCGGCCTGCCACCGTGCCACGGGTGATCCGTTTTGTCAGCGGCGATTGCGCGCACGCGTCATGGTGCGAATGGGGCAGGACGTGAAACGATCGGGCGCATTCGCCGTGCCACGACCGCTGCGCGATCGCGGACCCCGGCCTCCAGTCATGCGGAGACAGTGACTATGGCGACACAGCCGGAGATTCTCACCAAGTCCTTCGAACTCGGGTACACCTACACGCGTTCGACGGGACCGCTGATCGGGCGCTTCCTGACCGGACTGCGCGAGCGGCGGATCCACGGCGTGCGCGCCAGCGACGGCCGCGTCATCGTGCCGCCGGCCGAGTACGACCCGCAGACTGCGGCAGCGCTCGATGAACTGGTGCCGGTGGCCGACACCGGCACCGTGACCACCTGGTGCTGGGTGTGCGAACCGCTGGCGCACCACCTGCTGCCGCACCCGTTCGCCTTCGCGCTGGTGCGCCTGGACGGCGCCGATGTGCCGCTGCTGCACCTGGTCGACGCCGGCGACGAGACCGCGATGCGCACCGGCATGCGGGTGCGCGCGCGCTGGTCCGATGATCCGCGCGGATCGATCACCGATATCGCCTGCTTCGAGCCGGTTTGAGGAGTCCACCCATGAGCGATGCACGCGAACCCGTCACCGGCATCGAGGTGCCGATCAACCTGAAGTACGAATTCACCGCCGGCGCGGCGCTGGCGCGCTTCCTGTCGAGCATCCGCGAAGGACGCATCGTGGGGCAGCGCTGCCCGGGCTGCTCCAGCGTCTACGTGCCGCCGCGCGGCTCGTGCTCGCGCTGCGGCATCGCGACCGAGGAGGAGGTCGAGGTATCCGACCGGGGCGTGATCGAATCCTTCACGATCGTACACATCCCGCTGCCGGGCAATCCGGTCAAGCCGCCGTTCATCGCCGCCAACATCCTGCTCGACGGCACCGACATGGCGTGCCTGCACCTGGTCAGCGAGGTGCCCACTGAGCGGGTCGTGGTCGGGATGCGCGTGCAGGCGGTGTGGAAGCCGCGCGAGGAATGGGGTTACACCTTCGAGAACATCGCCTGGTTCAAGCCGGTCGAGGGAGCATGAGCATGCGCGAGGCAGCGATCGTCGGATACGTGCAGGGACCGCAGCGCCGCTACGCCGGCGCCGCGAACGAGAGCGAGCTGATCATGCCGGTGGTCGGCGAGGTGATGCGCCAGACGGGCGTCACCATGCAGGACATCGATTTCACCTGCTCGGGAAGTTGCGATTACCTGCAGGGCGCGGCGTTCGCCTTCGTCGAGGGCCTCTCCGCGCTGGCGACCGTGCCGCCGATCAAGGAGTCGCACGTCGAGATGGATGCGGCGTGGGCGCTGTACGAGGCGCTGCTGAAGATCTGGACCGGCGATGCGGACGTCTGCCTCGTGTACGGCTTCGGCAAATCCTCGCCGGGAGAGCTGCGCAGCGTGCTGACGCTGCAGCTCGATCCGTACTACCACGTGCCGCTGTGGCCGGATTCGGTGTCGATGGCCGCGCTGCAGGCGCGCGCGCTGCTCGACTCCGGCGCGGCCAGCGAACGTGACCTGGCCGAGGTGGTGGCGCGCAGCCGCGTCAACGCGCTGGCCAATCCGAACGCACAGCTCAAGGGCCGGCCCACGGTGGAGCAGCTGCTGGCCGAGCCGGCCTTCGTGTCGCCATTGCGCCGCCACGATTGCGCGCCGATCACCGACGGCGCCTCGGCGATGATCGTCGCTTCCGGCGACGCGGCGCGGCGGCTGTGCGCGCGCCCGGCCTGGATCCGCGGCATCGACCACCGCATGGAGACCGGCATCCTCGGCGCGCGCGATCTCACGCGCTCGCCGTCCGCGCGGCTCGCGGCGGAGCGGGCCGGGGTCGCGCGCGGCAGGGTGGACCTGGTGGAGCTGCACGCGCCGTTCAGCCACCAGGAGATCATCCTGCGTCGCGAGCTGGGGCTGGCCAACGAGGTACCGGTCAACCTCTCCGGCGGCGCGCTGGCCGCGAACGCGATGATGGTCGCCGGTTTCGACCGCATCGGTTACGTCGCCGGATGCATCCTCGAGGGCAAGGCCGATCGCGGGGTCGCGCACGCGACCTCGGGGCATTGCCTGCAGCAGAACCTGGTCGCGGTACTGGAGGCCTGAATCATGGCGAATCGCGCGGCAGTGGTCGGTGTAGGCCAGACCAAGCACAAGTCCAGGCACAAGGAGGTCTCGATCGCGGGACTGGTGCGTCAGGCGGCCGAACGCGCGCTGGCGGATGCCGGTTGCGGGTGGCAGGACATCGACGCGGTGGTGCTCGGCAAGGCGCCGGACATGTTCGAAGGCGTGGTGATGCCCGAGCTGTACCTGACCGATGCGCTCGGCGGCAACGGCAAGCCGGTGCTGCGCGTGCACACCGCCGGCAGCGTCGGCGGCTCCACCGCTGTCGTGGCGGCGAACTACGTGCAGAGCGGGGCGTTTCGCCGCGTGCTGACCGTCACCTTCGAAAAGCAGTCGGAGTCGAACGCGACCTGGGCGCTGTCGCCCCGCATGCCGTTCGTGCCGCACGTGAACGCGGGCGCCGGCGGTTTCTTTGCTCCGTACATGCGTCTGTACATGCAGAAGTACCACGCGCCGGAGCACATCGGCTGCCTGGTCGCGGTGAAGGACCGGCTGAACGCCTGCCGCAACCCGTACGCGCACCTGCAGATCCCGAACATCGATCTGGCGATGGTGCAGCAGTCGCCGATGCTGTGGGAGCCGCTGCATTTCCTCGAGAGCTGCCCGTCGTCGGACGGCGCCTGCGCGCTGGTGATCGCCGACGAACAGATCGCGGAGCGCTCGCCGAATCCGCCGGCCTGGATCGTCGCCACCTCCACGCGCGCCGACGGCGTGATGTACGCGGGCAAGGACAACATCCATCCGAAGTCGCTGATCGCCTGCGCGAAGGACGTCTACTCGAAGGCCGGCATCACCGATCCGCGTCGCCAGATCGACGTCGCGGAGCTGTACGTTCCGTTCAGCTGGTACGAACCGATGTACCTCGAGACGCTGGGCATCTGCGGCGAAGGCGAGGGCTGGAAACTCACCGAGGCCGGCGCCACCGCGATGACCGGCGATATTCCGATCAATCCCTCCGGCGGCGTGCTGTCGTCGAACCCGATCGGCGCCTCCGGCATGCTGCGCTTCGGCGAGGCCGCGCTGCAGGTGCGCGGCATGGCCGGCGAGCACCAGGTCGACGGTGCGCGGCTCGCGCTCGGCCACGCCTTCGGCGGCGCGCATTCCTATTACGCGATGTGGGTCGTCAGCGCCGACAAGCCGTAGGTTCGGCCTGCGGCCGAACGGCGTCCCGCACAATGTCCGGGCACAGCCCGGGCCTGCGCGAACGAATGTCCGGGCACAGCCCGGACCTACGGTTCCAGGATTTTCAGGGTGGTGGTGGAACCGCCGACCCCGAGCAGATCGCCGCGGGTCAGGATCAGACGCTCGCCGTGCGTGACGAAACCGCGGCGCTGGAGTTCGCGCACCGCGTCCTGCGCGACTTCGCCGCTGGCGCTTGCCGTGTAGTCGAACAGCAGCGGCTGCACGCCGCGATACAGGCACATGCGCCGCACCACTTCCGGGTGGCGGCTCAGCGCGTAGATCGGCAACCCCGAACTGAGGCGCGACATGCGCAGCGCGGTGGTGCCGGATTCGGTCAGACACACCATGCCGGCGACGCGTTCGAGGTGATTCGCCGCATAGACGGCCGCCATCGCGATCGTCTCGTCGATGCGCGTGAACGCGCGGTCCATGCGGTGCTGCGAGCGCCGCAGATCGGGATAGGTCTCGGCGCCGAGGCAGGTGTTCGCCATCGCCTTCACCGTCTCGACCGGGAAACGGCCGCTCGCGGTCTCCGCAGACAGCATCACCGCATCGCTGCCGTCGAGCACCGCGTTGGCGACGTCGAACACCTCGGCGCGGGTCGGGATCGGGCTGCTTACCATCGACTCCATCATCTGGGTCGCCGTGATCACCAGCCGGTCGGCACGGCGCGCCTTGCGTATCAGTCGTTTCTGGATCCCGATCAGCTCCGCGTCGCCGACCTCGACGCCCAGATCGCCGCGCGCGACCATGATGCCGTCGGCGGCGAGCACCATGGCGTCGAGCACCGCTTCGTCGTGCACCACCTCGGCGCGTTCGATCTTCGCGATGATGCGCGCCTGGCACCCGGTGGCCTCCACCAGCCGGCGCGCGTGCTCGATGTCGGCCGCACTGAGCGGAAACGACACCGCGAGATAGTCCAGCCCGAGTTCGGCGGCGTGCGCGATGTCCTCGCGGTCGCGTTCGGTGAGTGCCGGCGCCGACAAGCCGCCGCCGAGGCGGTTCAGTCCCTTGCGGTTCGACAGCCGCCCGCCCATGCGCACCGTGCATTCCACGCGGCGTCCGCGCACCGCCGTGACGACCAGGCTGATGCGACCGTCGTCGAGGATCAGCACGTCGCCGGCCGTGACGCAGGCGGGCAGCGTCGCCAGATCGACACCCACCGCGTGCCGGTCGCCGGCGTGGTCGGCGAGCTCGCAGTCGAGCGTGAAGGCCGCACCTTCGGCGAGTTCGACGGCGCCGTCGCGAAAGCAGCGGATGCGGATCTTCGGCCCCTGCAGGTCACCGAGCAGCGCGACCTCGCGACCGGCGCGGCGGCTGAGTTCGCGCACCAGCGCGGCGCGTGCGCGGTGCTCATCGACGTGGCCGTGCGAGAAGTTCAACCGGAACACGTCGACGCCGGCGGCGATCAACGCGGCGATCGTGGGTTCCGAACTGCTGGCCGGCCCCAGCGTGGCGACGATCTTGGTGCGGCGATGTACGCTCATGAACCGTGTTCCTCCGCGGCGCGCAAGGCGGGCAGTACCTGCTCGGCGAGCAGGCGCAGCGTCTCGCGGCCGACGTCGGCGTCGATCCCCGCCAGCAGCGGGTGCACGTACAGCTGGCCGCGCGGGCCGAGCGCGTGCGCCAGCTCGATGCACTGCGCGGGCGTAAGCACCTGGTAGAGCCCGGTCGCGCGCAACGCCTCGGTGCTGTCGACGTGGCCGTAAGGACCCGGAATGCCGCCTTCGCGGTACCAGCGCGCGTAGCAGTTCGTCTCGTGCAACGCGTGGGGGGCGATCCGGTTCCAGGTGGTTTCGGGATCGTCGCTTACGAAAATCGCCAGCGGGCCGAAAACCGGCTCCGGGCCTGCGTCCTTGCCGAACTCGCGGCAACTCGCGGCGTAGGTATCCCACAGGCCCATGATTCCGGGGACGAAGCCGTCGCCGACGCGCGCCGCGCGGCGCGCCGCGAGCGCGGTTGCACCACCGAGCAACAGCGGCGGGCCGGCGGGCTGCCACGGCCGTGGGGTGATCTCGACGGTGCGGCCGGCGTAGCCGAACGGTTGCCCGCGCCACGCCTGGCGCAACACCGCGATGCCTTCCTCGAGCGCGCGACCGCGGGTGCGCAGGTCGCGTCCGAACAGTGCGAACTCCTGCGGCAGGAAGCCGGCGACCAGCACCAGGTCCAGACGGCCCTCGGCGATGCGGTCGAGCACCGCCGCGTCCTCGGCGATGCGCAGCGGCTCGTGCAGCGGCAGGATCAGCGCCGAAATGCGCAGCCGCATGCGCCGCGTGCAGGCCGCGACCGCGGCGCCGTAGACCAGCGGCGACGGCAGGTAGCCGTCGGCGGCGCCGTGGTGCTCGGACAGCATGCAGTGGTCGAAGCCCAGTTCGTCGGCCATCGCAGCGAACTCGAGCCCGGTGCGGTACAGGTGCGGGTTGTCGCCGGCGAACGCGGGCGAGCGCAGGTCGAGGCGCAGGATCCACTGGCCCATGGTTCAGCCCGCGACCGTGCCGCCGTCGACCGACAGCAGCGCGCCGTTGACGAACTCGGCCTCCTCGGAGGCGGCGAAGCAGATCATGTTCGCGATGTGTTCGGGTGCCGCGTAGTCGGGGCGCAAGGACAACCGGGAGATGAGTTCCGGATCGGCACCCTCCGGTACGGCGAACGTCGCCAGGAACGGCGTGGCCGTGCCGCCGGGGCAGACCGCGTTGACGCGCAGGCCCTGGCGCCCGAACTCCACCGCCATCGATTTGGTCAGCCCGACCAGCGCATGTTTGGACGCGGTGTACGCGGCCATGTACGCCTGGCCCATCAGTCCGGCGGTCGAGGCCACGTTGACGATGTTGCCGCGCCGCGCCAGCAGCTGGGGCAGCGCCGCCTGGCTCAGGTAGAACGGACCGTGCACGTTGACCGCGAACATGCGCTGCCAGCCCTCGGGCGTCTCGTCGGCCAGTGCCTTCAGGCCGCCGAAGCCGGCGATGTTGCAGAGGATGTCGAGTGCGCCGAAGGCGCCGACGGTTTCCGCGACCAGCGCACGGCAGCGTGCCGGATCGCCGATGTCGGCCGCGGCGGATCCTGCCTCGCCGCCGGCGGCCCGGATCGCCTCGGCGGTGGCGCGGGCGCCGTCGCCATCGATGTCGGCGCAGAACACCCGCGCCCCCTCGCTTCCCATGCGCAACGCCGTGGCGCGCCCCATGCCGGACGCGGCGCCGGTGATCAGTGCGGTTTTCCGGTCGAAGCGCTTCTTCATCGGGTGTTCCTCGTGGGGTGGATGTGGTGGATGCGTGCGGCATCATAACGCGTCGCTCGCCGGTAGCGGCACCTTGCATCGCGTGTGCTGAGCGGGATTGTCCGCGTGCTTGACGATCTGTGTCCTTGGGGTACGGGCCATCTGGCACTACAGTGACAGCGCTGAGTGATCTGACGGCAGGGGCAGACCGCCGCCGCACGCTGGCACCGTCAGGGGGCGTGCTGCTGCGACAGCCTCTGCAGCTCAGGTTTGTGGCAGGGACGGAAGGTCGCGCGGACCGGGAGGAATGAACAGGATGGACGAGTCGAGGGATGCACGGGACGTTGGTTCCGCGAGCGGGTTGTGGCGCCCCGCACCGCGACCGCAGTGGGTGCAGGAAGTGAACGCGCTCGGGCGCGACCTGAACGCGAGCGGCGTGGAGCCGGTCTTGCTCGCGCTCGACAGCCTGCTCGCGCAGGCGCGCCGGCGCACCGCGCTCGACGATTTCGGCGCCGGCGATTTCCTGGAGGCGTTGACGGTGCTGCTGGACGCACTCGAGCGTGAGGCCGAGCTGACGCTGACCGGGCGGATCATCGCACGCGACGAGATCCTGAACGCCCTCGAGTGCCGTCTGCGCATCGAGCAGGCGCACCGGGAGCACCCGGAGATCGGCGAGGAGGTGATCGAGGCACCGATCGTGATCGGCGGGCCGGGACGCAGTGGCACCACGCTGCTCCACGAGTTGCTGGCACAGGACCCCGCGTGCCGGGCGCCGCTCGGCTGGGAGGTGCGCGATCCGTGGCCGCCAGCGACGGCCGAGGATCCGCGCATCGCGGCCGCCGAGCGCGCGGTGACGCTGTGGCACCGCGTGGCGCCGGAGACGCAGGCCATGCATCCGTTCGGCGCGCTGTTGCCGCAGGAGTGCACCTTCTTCATGAACCACTCGTTCAGCTACGGCTACTACCCGGCCGCGTACCACATTCCGAGCTACGTGCAGTGGTTGGTGCGGCGGGATTTCCTCGCCCCGACCTACGCGTGGCACCGGCGTTTCCTGCAGGTACTGCAGTGGCGCTCGCCGCGCCGGCGCTGGGTGCTGAAGATGCCTGGCTACATCGATCACGCCGAACACGTGCTGCGTGTCTATCCGGATGCCCGCTTCCTGCACACGCATCGGGATCCGCTGAAGGTGATCCCGTCGATGACCAGCTTCATCGGGGCGATCGTGTGGATGCGCTCGGACCGCGTCATGGACGTGCCGGTGTTCGTCGGCATGATGTCGGCCGAATTCGACCGGCGTTTCGAACTGGTGCGCTCGCTGCAGGCGCGTGGGCTGCTGCGGCGCGACAATTACGTCGACGTGCTGTACTCCCGACTGGTCGAGTCACCGCTCGCCAGCGTGGAGGCGATCTACAAGCAACTCGGCATGCAGTTCAGCGAGGCCGCGCGCGAGCGCATGCAGGCCTGGCTCGCGGCGCGCGCGCAGGCGAGCCGTCGCTATGCGGACCACCGCTACGATCTGGCGCAGACCGGGCTCGACCCCGAGACCGCGCGCCGGCGCCACCGGGCGTACCAGGATTACTTCGACATTCCTTCGGAGGCATGAATCGATGAACGATGCGACGGCAACGAGCGCAGAGGCGTGGGAAGCGTTCTGCGAATCACTTAAAAAGGCCTCCGCGGTGCTCAGACGCACCGACATGCCCACCGATGCGCAGCATGCGGCGGCGGGCCCCCGCTATCTGGCGGGGATCCTCGACAGCGCGCTCGACATGTATCTGCACGCCGCGGATCGTGACCGGCCGGTGCTGTTCACGTACTTCAACAACTGGAAGGGCTGGGGACTGGCGAACCCCGACGGCCATTACCTGCGTGCGCGGCTGCGCGGTGACGCCACCTACCGCGTGTGGGGCAAGCGTGGCACCGTCCCGTACCTCGGCTTCGAGCTGAGCCGCGGCATCTGGAGCTACACACGGCCGACCCGCATCGACCGCAGCCTGTCCGGCCGCGACCTGCAACTCGGACCCGACGGCAGCTTCGAGATCGTCCTCGGCGCGCAACCGCAGCCCGGCAACTGGCTGCAGCTGGAACCGGACGTCGAGTGGCTGCACGTGCGTCAGTTCTATCACGACTGGGTCCAGGACGAGCCGCCGCGGGTATTCATCGAACGTGTGGACCAGGATCCGGGCGCGGCCGAGCCGAGCGTCGCCGGGATCGCCGAACGGCTGCGCGACGTGGCGTGGTTCGTCGAGGAAGAGTCGCGCTTGTGGGCGGATTACTGCCTGCACATGCGCAGCGTGCTCGGCGTCAACGTGATGCCGCAGCCCACCACGCCGGGCGGCAACGAGGACGACATGACCGCGGCCTCCGGTGCCCCGGAAAACCAGTACTCGCAGGGTTACTACCGCATCGACGCCGACTCGGCGCTGCTGGTCGAGTTCGAGCCCCCGCGCGCCGCCTACTGGAACCTGCAGATCAGCCCGATGTGGTACGAGTCGCTCGACTCGTCCCGGCGCATCCAGAGCTGGAACGACCGCCAGGCGCACGTCGGCAGCGACGGCGTGTTCCGCGCCGTGCTCGCGCATCGCGACCCCGGCGTGCCGAACTGGCTGGACACGGGCGGTTTCGACGAGGGCGTGATGCTGTGCCGCTTCCAGTTCCCGGAACGCGCCGCGCCGCAGCCGCGAACCCGCGTGGTCCCGCTCGCGCGCCTTGCGCAGGAACTGCCAGCGGACACGCCACGCGTCAGCCCCGACGAGCGCCGGCGTGACATCGCGCGGCGAAGGCATGGGCTGGCGATGCGTTTTCGGTGAGCCGGGATCGACTGCGATCCCTCGCGCCGGCGCACGCCTTGCCGTTGACCGCGGGACGGGGGCTCCGGTATACGGTCCCGCTTCAACGGCGGTGGGTCGATTCATGATCGAACTGTTTCAGCGTGTGGCGCGGCACGCCGATCGCGCGGCATTCCAGGATGGCACGGCGAGCGTGTCGTATGCCGAACTGCTGCGGCGTTCGGCACGCGCGGCGTCGGCGCTGCTCGGCGGTGGCGGCGACCTGACGGGTGAACGGATCGCGTTGCTGGCGCCCGCCGGTGCCGCGCACGTCGTGGCGCAATGGGCCATCTGGCGTGCGGGCGGTTGCGCGGTACCGCTGAACCCGGCCGCCACGGCGCCCGAGATCGAACACGTGCTGCGCACGGCGGGCGTGCTGCGCGTGCTGGTGGCGGGCATGCCGGAGGACGCGTTGCGCGCGGCCTGCGCCGCGACGCGGGCGCAGTCGACCGGACTCGATGCGCTGGAGGCGGCCGAGGCGAGCGGAGCCCTGCCTGAGCCCGCACCGGAACGCCCCGCGATGATCGTGTTCACCAGCGGCACCACCGGCAAGCCCAAGGGAGCGCTGTACACCCATGCGACGATCGCGGCGCAGGTGCGCATGCTGGTCGAGGCGTGGGAGTGGCGGGAGACGGACCGCATTCCGCTGTTCCTGCCGCTGCATCACGTGCACGGCATCGTCAACGTGATGTGCTGCGCGCTGTGGTCCGGCGCCTGCATCGAGGCCTTCGAACGCTTCGACGCCGCGCGCGTGCTGGAGCGCGTCGCGGCTGGTGCCTTCAGCGTGTTCATGGCGGTGCCCACCGTGTACGTGAAGCTGATCGAGGCGCTCGAGGCGCTGACCGCGCCGCAACGCGAGCGCTGCACGCGCGGCTTCGCGGCGCTGCGGCTGATGGTCTCGGGATCGGCGGCGTTACCGGCTGCCGTGCATGCGCACTGGCAGCGACTCGGCGGACACGCACTGCTCGAGCGCTACGGCATGACCGAGATCGGGATGGCGCTGGCGAACCCGCTGCACGGCGAACGCCGACCGGGAAGCGTCGGGCTGCCGCTGCCCGGCGTGGAGGTACGGCTGGTGGACGAGCAGGGCGCGGTGATCGCGGGCGAGGACCAGCCGGGCGAAATCCACGTGCGCGGCCCGGCCGTGTTTGCCGGTTACTGGAACGACCCCGAGGCAACGCGGCGTGCGTTCAGCGACGACGGCTGGTTCCTGACCGGTGACGTCGCGGTGCGCGAGCGCGGCTACTACCGGATCCTCGGCCGGCGCTCGGTCGACATCATCAAGTCCGGCGGCTACAAACTCTCGGCGCTCGAGATCGAGAACGTGCTGCTCGAGCATCCCGCGGTGCGCGAGTGCGCGGTGGTCGGGGTGCCGGACGATCTGTGGGGCGAGGCGGTGGCGGCGGCCGTGGTGCTGCGGCCCGGAGCCGCGCTCGCCCTGGACGAACTGCTCGCGTGGTGCCGCGACCGGCTGTCGGCGTACAAGCACCCGCGGCGGCTGCGCGTGGTGGACGCGCTGCCCCGCAACGCGCTCGGCAAGCCACTGAAGCCGGCCGTGCGGGCGCTGTTCGATGAGGGCGCCTGAACGGCGCGATCAGCCAGCGGCGGTGCCGATCTCGATCACGCAGCGTCCCGCGATGCGCCGTGCCGCCAGATCGGCGATCGCCTGTCCGGTCTCCTCGAGCCGGTAGCGCGCCAGCGGCGGGTCCTGCAGGCGCCCCTCGGCGTACAGCGTGAGCACGGTATCGACCAGCCTGCGCGCTTCCTGCGGGTGGCGGGCCGAGTGACCGCCCCAGTCGACGCCGACGATCTGGCAACTCTTCAGGAGCGGCAGGTTCAGCGGCACGCGCGGGATCTCGCCGCTCGCGAAGCCGATCACCAGGTAGCGGGCGTTCTCCGCGCACGAGCGCAGCGCCGGTTCTGCCAGCGCGCCGCCCACCGGGTCGAACACCAGGTCGACGCCGCGCCCGCCGGTCGCGAGTTTCAGCGCCGCGCGCAATTCCTCGCGGCCGTAGTCGATCAGCACGTCGGCGCCCAGCGCGGAGGCGGCGGCAAGCTTTTCGGGGCTGGACGCGGCGGCGATCACGCGCGCGCCGAAGCCCTTGCCGACCTGGATCGCCGCGGCGCCGGTGCCGCCGGCCGCACCGAGTACCAGCAGCGTCTCGCCGGCGCGCAGCGCGCCGCGCTCGTGGAGCGCGTAATACGCGGTGGCGCTCGGCTGCAGGAACACCGCGCCGGCGGCAAAGCTCATGTTCGCCGGCATCCGGCGCACCTGGGTTGCCGGCAGCACCACCCGCTCGGCGAAGGCGCCGATGCCGGGGCTCGCGAGCACGCGCTCGCCGACCGCGAAGCCGGTGACGCCTTCGCCCAGCGCCAGCACCGTGCCGGCGCAGTCGCCGCCCGGAACGAAGGGCGGCGGGATGCGGATCTGGTACCGGCCGGCGATGAGCAGCGAATCGACGAAGTTCACCCCGGCCGCGTGCACCGCGACCAGCACCTGGCCGGGGCCGCAGACTGGGTCGGGGAGGCCGGCGAGCTGCAGTCCGCCGGGCGGTCCGTATTCGGCACAGACGATGGCGCGCATCCGTGAGGGTCCTCGCTGGTAGTGGAAGTGCGTGTATACCGCGTGACCGAGGCCGCTGCAAACAGGCTGCGTGGTGGCGCGAGGAAGGCTGGCGGAGCTCCCGCGGCGGTGGTCCGATTGTCGGAACCTTTTACACTTCACTTCCGCATAAAACCTGAAAAAAATTGTAACATATTGAAAATAATAGATAAAAAATGACTGGCACGTCAATTGCTATCTTACTGGCGAACCGGCTGAACCCGGTGTTTCCAACCCACAAGGAGTCCGTCATGAAGAATCTCACACGAGCAGCAATGGTGGCGGCGGGGTTGCTCGCGTTCAGCGCAGCGCAGGCGGCGACCGTCACGTTCGACTTCACCGGGGCACGCAGCTTCGGCTCTTCGGTCACGGTCACCGGCAGCGACAGCGTCACCACGGTGGACGCTAGCGCCGCCAATACCGGCAGCGACCCGTCGTGGATCTCGCGCAGCAGCTACGGCCTGCTGGTCTGCACCGGCGCCGCCGCACCGGCGACCGATTGCGGCACCGCCTACGGTGACCAGCACTGGACCGATTCCAGCGGCCCGGACGAGACGATCACGCTGGATTTCGGCAGCAAGACCGTGACCCTGCTGTCGGCGACCTTCTACCCGAATTTCGCCGGCCGCTTCGACCTCGGCGTGGACGGTTCACCGGTGCTGGACGAGGCGTTCCTGGCGAATGTCGTGAACTTCGGCAGCGGCTATGCGGGTAGCCAGTTCAGCTTCGGTGCGGACACCACCTTCGCCCGCAACGACCGCTTCAAGCTGAGCAGCATCACGGTCGAGATCCCGAACGAAGTGCCGGTTCCGGGAACACTGGGTCTGCTCGGCCTGGGTCTGATGGGGCTCGGGATCGCACGTCGCGGCAAGTGAGCCGGGTGTGATGTGCGCCGGTCCTCGCGGCCGGCACACTCACCGCATCACTTGCATCGCTCCTTCGATGCACAGGGCGCCTCCGGGCGCCCTGTCTCGTCCTGCAGCCGGATCAGCATCGGCTGGGCTTCCTCGATCTGCCAGGCAGGGAAGTTCGAAATCGTCGTGTACACGCTGCCGTCGGCATCGATCTCGATGTCGCGCGTGAAGCTGCGGTAACGCACCAGGGGGTAGACGGTCCAGGTCCGTGTTGCAATATCGAAACGCAGCAGCGAATCCGACTGGTTGCCGGTCACCCACACCACGTGGCGCTGCCGGTCCACGTTCAGCGCATACGGCGTCTCGCTCTGCACCGGCAACGGGAAGGTGTCGAAGCGCCCGGTACGCGCGTCGTAGCGGGCGATCAGGCCGGACGAAAAACCGGTGATCCACGGGTTGCCGTCGGCGTCGCAACGCAGTCGTCGCGGGCCGCTGAACGGCGTGGGGATCATGGTCACGACGCCACTGGCCGGGTCGATCCGTGCGATGTCGCCGGCATTCAGGCGCGCCACCCAGACGGTGCCGTCGGGCGCGATGTCGATGCCGTACGGCAGCGGAAAGCCGCTGGTGTCGTGGTCGTACTTCGGCGGCGTCTGCACCGCACCGCGCCCCAACCGCCATTTCACGATCGCGAGCAGCGCGCGCTCGCGCCAGCCGCGCGCGGGCAGTTCGTACCAGGTGAACTGCTGCGTGCGGCGGTCGAACATCGCCACCTGCGAGCTCAGCGCCAGCGTGAACCAGACGCGGTCGCGGGCGTCGATGCGGATCGTGTGCGGGTAGAAGCCGCGATCCATCTTCCATTCGGTGAAGCGTTTGGATACCGGGTCGAATTCGAGCAGCGACTGCTGCATCGACGGCGTGATGAAGATGTGGCCGTCGGTGGGTGACAACGCGAAGGAATGCACACCGACGTAGTTCTCGACCTTCGGGTAGCCGGCGGCGAAGCGGTTGCCGAGGATGCCGCCGATCGTGGCGTCGGGCGCGTGCGGGATGCGGTAGACACGGTAGTCGCCACTCAGCGGATCGATCTCGTAGATGCGGTCCATCAGGTTGTCGCCGGTGTAGACCATGCCGTTCGGATGCAGCAGCAGGTCGTGCAGTTGCGACAGCGAATCACCCAGCGGCCACTCCCTGAGGGTGACTCCGGCCAGCCGCCCGGACCACGGCTCGAAGTCCGGCAGCAGGCCGGGGTTGCGCAGCAGTTCCGCGTGGCGCGCATGCAGGTACCGCGCGAACGGTTCGCGGGCATCGTGCGCGGCCTGCGCACCGTAGCGGTTCATACGGTCGAATACGGATGCCCAGTCCTCCGCGGTGCGGTCCGCACGCATGAACGGTGAACCCTGCTGGTGGCAGAACGCGCAATGCAGCAGGAAATGCTCGCGCAGGTGGTGGTCGCCGCCGAAATCGATGCGCGCCAGCCACAGGTTCGACGGCCTGGAATTCGCGAGCGCCAGGGCATCCGGCTGCGGCCGCAGCACCAGTTCGGGCGTCTCGTCGGCACGCAGCGCCACCAGGCGGGTGTCGGCGAAGCCGGGCTTGCGCGCCCTGAGATCGACCAGTCCCGGCGCCGGTGGAAAGCGCACCGTACCCGCGGCGTCGCTGAAGCGCGTGATGCGCTCGGGGGCGTGGTGGGTCGCGCCGGGCGCGGGATAGCCGTTGTCGGAGGTGTCGGGTGCAGGGGTGCCCGCGGGCACCCGGGTGACCATCGCGTTCGCGAGCGGTGCGCCGTCGGCGGCGCGCACCGTGTATTCGATCGCTGATGCCCCGGTCGCGCCGAGCGACGCCAGCAGCCCGATTGCCGTTGCCAGTGCGCGCATTCCCGCTTCTCCCGTCGGTTCGTGCCCGACGATGGTGCCCGGTCCGCGGCGCGCGCGCAAACCGTGCGCTGATCCGCGCCAGTCGCGCCCGCGTAAACCAGCCCGGCATGCACACTGAATCGTGGACGCGTCGGCTATAGTGGGACGGGCGGCAATCATGCAGCAGCAGGGGAGCGCGGGCTTGGAGCAACTCACGACCATCGACCTGGCGAAGGAGTACCTGAAGTTCTCCGCGGCGCATTTCACCATCTTCTCCGCAACGGAACGCGAACGGCTGCACGGGCACAATTTCCGCGTCGCGGCCTCGTTGACGGCGCCGGTGGGCGACAACGGCATGTGCTTCAGCTACCGCATCCTGAAGGACAAGCTCGAAAGCCTGTGCGCCGCGCTCGACGAATACATGCTGCTGCCCGCGGATTCGCCGCACCTGCGGATCAGCGAGAGCGGCGCGCACTACAGTGTGCGATTCGCCGCCGAGGAACTGCTGTTTCCGCGCGGCGACACGTTGCTGTTGCCGGTGCGCAACGCGACCGTCGAGGAATATGCGCGTTACCTGCTCGAGCGCCTGCTCGAGGATCGCGAGCTCATCGACCGCCACGATATCCGCGAGGTCACGATCAAGGTCTCGTCGGGGCCGGGGCAGTGGGGCTCCTGCCACTGGCGCAAATCCTGAGGCGCGCATGAAGACACTGGTGATCACGGGGGGAAGTCGTGGCATCGGGCTGGCAACGGCACGCGAATTCGCCGCGGCTGGCTGGAGCGTCGTCAGCGTCGCGCGCCGCGCCTGCGCGGTAGCGGGCGCGCATCACGTCGCGGCCGATCTGTCCGATCCGGGCTGGGCGGAGCGCCACGGCGAGGAGCTGCGCGCCGCGGTCGCGGGCAGTGACACGATCGCGCTGGTCCACAACGCCGGGCTGCTCACGCGCGACAGCGTGGCGAGCGTCACGCAAGCCACGTTGCGCGAGGTGCTGCAGGTGAACCTGCTCGCCTGCGTGCAGCTCGACCAGCTGCTGCTGCCGCGGATGGGGCCGGGGTCGGCGATCGTCTACGTGGGCTCCACGCTCGGCGAGAAGGCGGTTGCGGGTTCCTGCGCGTACGTGGTGTCCAAGCACGCGCTGGTGGGCCTGGCGCGTGCGACCGCGCAGGACCTCGCGGGGCGCCGGATCCACTCGGTGTGCGTGTGTCCGGGATTCACCGACACCGGGATGCTACGAGACCACGTCGGAGGCGAGCCGGCGGTGCTCGCGGCGATCGCCGCGGGCAGCACCTTCGGCCGGCTCGTAGAGCCGGAGGAGATCGCGCGCGTCATCCTGTTCTGCGCGACGAATCCGTCAGTCAACGGGGCGGTGATCCACGCCAACCTGGGGCAGATCGAACGCTGAGCGCGGACGGCGGTTGTAGGCGGGCGCGTGCTCGGCTAGAGTCGTGACGCCTCGCCGAGGCGCATAACCACAACCCCAGCGGAGACTCGATCATGCGTCGCTTGCCCCTGTCGTTCCTGTCGCTTTGCCTGTGCCTTGGCGCCGCTACCGCGGCGGCGGAATGCGCACGCGAGGGCGCCCCGGCGATTCCCGACGGCAACACCGCCACGCTCGAGGACATGCAGGCCGCGCAGCAATCCATGAAGGCCTATATCGCGAGCGGAAACGCCTACATGAGCTGTCTGGAGCAGGAGGGTGTAGCGGCCGGTGAGGCCGACACCGAGGAGGCGAAGGCGATGCGCGTCGCGAACCACAACGCGACCGTCGACGAGCAGACCGCGGTGGCCGAGGCGTTCAACCAGGCGGTGAAGGCGTTCAAGGCGCGCAACTGATTGCCGGCGGGCTCCGACGCTGGCGGCGAAGCCCGCAGGTTCGGCCTGCGGCAGAACACGCCGTGGCGAGGACCCGCAGGTTCGGCCTGTGGCCGAACACGCCGTGGCGAGGGCCCGCAGGTTCGGCCTGTGGCCGAACACGCCGTGGCGAGGACCCGCAGGTTCGGCCTGTGGCCGAACACGCCGTGGCGAGGGCCCGCAGGTTCGGCCTGTGGCCGAACGATCCGCGGGTAGCGCGGCCGTGATTTAGGTCACCGGTGTCGCCACCGGCTCGTGGTGCGAGCAAGCACGGCAATCGCAAGCAATCGACTCGAGGGAGGCCGACGACGCGCCCATGGCGAGATCCCGACGGCTGGCGGTGGCCGGCTATGCGCATCACCTGATCCAGCGTGGCAACAACCGCTGCCCGATCTTCGTCGACGCCAATGATCGCGAGGAGTACCTCGCCATGCTGCGCGAGGCGGCCGTGAGCACCGGCGTCGCGCTGCACGCCTACGTGCTGATGGACAACCACGTCCACCTGCTCGGCACGCCGGCGGCCGCCGACGCGCTGAGCCGCATGATGCAGGTGCTGGGGCGCAATTACGTCGGCTGGTTCAATCACCGCCACGGTCGCAGCGGCACGCTGTGGGAAGGCCGGTTTCGCTCCAGCCTGATCGAAAGCGACCCGTACCTGCTCGCCTGCATGCGCTACATCGAGCTGAATCCGGTGCGTGCGGGCATGGTGGCAAGCGCGGAGGCATTCGCGTGGTCCAGCGCACGCCATCACCTGGGGCTGCGCGCCGACGCGCTGCTGACCGACCATGCGCTGTTCTGGTCGCTGGGCAACACGCCCTTCGAGCGGGAGGCCGCCTGGCGACGCTTTCTCGAGGAAGGGGTGTCGCAGACCGAGGCGCAGGCCTTCGCAGTCGCCGTGGTCCGCGGGCGGGCGCTCGGGTCGGATGCGTTCCTGAGGCGCGTCGCGAGCGAGTCCGGGCTGCAAGTCACGTCCGGCAGGCGCGGTCGTCCGCGGCGAAATGACTCTGTCCCTATTTAATTGCAAAGAGTAACTTTTGGTCAATTAATTCGACTCTGACCCCATTTATTTGGTTGAGAGGGCGCACTAAGCTGGTGGCACTTGTGTCAGCCCGAGCGAGTGAGACTCAGCCATGTCGACTCCGGAAATCCAGCAAGCCATCCGCCACGGCCTCTACGATCCCGCGCGCGAACACGACTCCTGCGGGGTCGGCTTCGTCGCCCACATCAAGGGGCAGCGTTCGCACGCGATCATCGAGCAGGGGCTGAAGATCCTCGAGAACCTCGATCACCGCGGCGCGGTCGGCGCCGACAGCCTGATGGGGGATGGTGCCGGGGTACTGATCCAGATCCCCGACCAGTTCTACCGCGAGGAGCTGGCGAAGCAGGGCGTTGAACTGCCGCCGCCCGGCGAGTACGGCGTGGGCATGATCTTCCTGCCGAAAGAGCACGCCTCGCGGCTCGCCTGCGAACAGGAGCTCGAACGCGCGGTGCGCGCCGAGGGGCAGGTGCTGCTCGGCTGGCGCGACGTGCCGGTCGATCGTGCGATGCCGATGTCGCCGGCGGTGCGCGCAAAGGAACCGGTGATCCGCCAGATCTTCATCGGTCGCGGGCGCGACATCATCGTCCCCGACGCGCTGGAACGTAAGCTGTACGTGATCCGCAAGACGGCCTCGAGCGCGATCAAGGCGCTCAACCTCACGCACAGCCGCGAGTACTACGTGCCGAGCATGAGTTGCCGCACGGTCATCTACAAGGGCCTGCTGCTCGCCGGCCAGGTAGGGTGTTATTACTTCGACCTGCAGGACGCACGCACGGTATCGGCGCTGGCGCTGGTGCACCAGCGCTTCTCGACCAACACCTTCCCCGAGTGGCCGCTGGCGCACCCGTACCGGCTGGTGGCGCACAACGGCGAGATCAACACGGTCAAGGGCAACTTCAGCTGGATGCGCGCACGCGAGGGCGTGATGAAGTCGCCGGTGCTCGGTGAGGACCTGCCCAAGCTGTACCCGATCAGCTTCGAGGGGCAGTCCGATACCGCGACCTTCGACAACGCGCTGGAACTGCTCACGATGGCGGGCTACCCGCTCGCGCACGCCGTGATGATGATGATCCCCGAGCCGTGGGAGCAGCACGCGCTGATGGACGAGCGGCGTCGCGCGTTCTACGAGTACCACGCGGCGATGCTCGAACCGTGGGATGGGCCGGCGGCAATCGCGTTCACCGACGGTCGCCAGATCGGCGCCACGCTCGATCGCAACGGGCTGCGGCCGTCGCGCTACATCGTGACCAGCGATGATCTCGTGGTGATGGCCTCAGAGTCCGGCGTGCTGCCGATCGACGAGAGCCGCATCGTGAAGAAGTGGCGCCTGCAGCCGGGCCGGATGTTCCTGATCGACCTCGACCAGGGCCGACTGATCCACGACGAGGAACTCAAGCAGCAGTTCGCCTCGGCGAAACCTTACCGTCAGTGGATCGACAACGTGCGTGTCCCGCTCCAGTCGCTGCCCTTCGAAGCGCAGCCGCGGCCATTCCGCGAGTCGCTGCTGGATCGCCAGCAGGCCTTCGGTTTCACGCAGGAGGACATGAAGTTCCTGCTCGAACCAATGGCGCGCGGCGGCGAGGAAGGCATCGGTTCGATGGGCAACGATGCGCCGCTCGCGGTGCTGTCGAACAGGAACAAGCCCTTCTTCAACTACTTCAAGCAGCTGTTCGCGCAGGTCACCAACCCGCCGATCGACCCGATCCGCGAGGCGATCGTGATGTCGCTGAACAGCTTCATCGGGCCGAAACCCAACCTGCTGGACATCAACGCGGTGAACCCGCCGATGCGCCTGGAGGTAGCGCAACCGGTGCTCGATTTCGCCGACATGGCACGCCTGCGCGACATCGCGCGCCACACCAACGGCAAGTTCGCGACCTGGGAACTCGACATCACGTATCCGCTGGCATGGGGCAACGAGGGGGCCGAGGCGAAGCTCGCCTCGTTGTGCGCCGAGGCGGTGGACGCGCTCGCCAGCGGCCACAACATCCTGGTCATCACCGACCGCCGCATGGACCGCGACAACGTCGCGATCCCGTCGCTGCTCGCGCTGTCGGCGATCCATCATCACCTGGTGCGCGCGGGGCTGCGCACCACCGCGGGCCTGGTGGTCGAGACCGGCTACGCGCGCGAGGTGCACCACTTCGCGGTGCTGGCCGGCTACGGCGCGGAGGCGATCCATCCCTACCTCGCGATGGAAACGCTGGCCGAGCGCTTCCGTGACGCGCAGGACGGCATCACGCCCGAAAAGGCCGTCTACAACTACGTGAAGGCGATCGGCAAGGGCCTGTCGAAGATCATGTCGAAGATGGGCATCAGCACGTACATGTCGTACTGCGGTGCGCAGATCTTCGAGGCGATCGGCTTGGCGCAGGACTTCGTGCAGAAGTACTTCCCCGGCACCGCGTCGCAGGTCGGTGGCATCGGCGTGTTCGAGGTGGCCGAGGAATCGATACGCACGCACCGCGCGGCTTTCGGCGCCGATCCGCTGCTCGCGCAAATGCTGGACGCGGGCGGCGAGTACGCGTGGCGCGTGCGCGGCGAGGAGCACATGTGGACCCCGGATGCGATCGCGAAGCTGCAGCACAGCACGCGCTCGGGGCGATTCGAGACGTACAAGGAGTACGCGCAGATCATCAACGACCAGTCGAAGCGGCACATGACGCTGCGCGGGCTGTTCGAGTTCCGCTTCGACCCTGCCGCCGCGATCCCGATCGACCAGGTCGAACCGGCGAGCGAGATCGTGAAACGCTTCGCGACCGGAGCGATGTCGCTCGGCTCGATCAGCACCGAGGCGCACACGAACCTCGCAATCGCGATGAACCGCATCGGCGGCAAGTCAAACACCGGCGAGGGCGGCGAGGATCCGGCGCGCTACCGCGCCGAGATGCGCGGCGAGACGCTGCGGGCCGGCACGCGCGTCAGCGAGGTGCTGGGCGAGGGCGTGATCGCCTCCGACTACGAACTGAAAGAAGGCGATTCGCTGCGCTCGCGGATCAAGCAGGTCGCCTCGGGGCGCTTCGGCGTCACCACCGAGTACCTGGTTTCGGCCGACCAGATCCAGATCAAGATGGCGCAGGGCGCCAAGCCCGGCGAAGGCGGCCAGCTGCCCGGCGAGAAGGTCAGCGACTACATCGGCTTCCTGCGCTACTCGGTGCCCGGCGTGGGGTTGATCTCGCCGCCGCCGCATCACGACATCTACTCGATCGAGGATCTGGCGCAGCTGATCCACGACCTCAAGAACGCCAATCCGCGCGCCGACATCAGCGTGAAGCTGGTCAGCGAGGTGGGGGTGGGCACCGTCGCCGCCGGTGTGGCGAAGGCCAAGGCCGATCACGTGGTGATCGCAGGACACGACGGCGGCACCGGCGCGAGCCCGTGGTCCTCGATCAAGCACGCCGGCACACCGTGGGAGCTGGGGCTTGCGGAAACCCAGCAGACGCTGGTGCTGAACCGCCTGCGCGGGCGCATCCGCGTGCAGACCGACGGGCAGCTGAAGACCGGTCGCGACGTAGTGATCGCCGCGCTGCTCGGCGCCGACGAGTTCGGCTTCGCGACCGCGCCGCTGGTCGCCAGCGGCTGTCTGATGATGCGCAAGTGCCACCTGAACACCTGCCCGGTCGGTGTGGCCACGCAGGACCCGGTGCTGCGCCGCAAGTTCGCCGGCAAGCCCGAGCACGTGGTGAACTTCTTCTTCTTCATCGCCGAGGAAGTGCGCCAGATCATGGCGCAGCTTGGCCTGCGCAGCATCGAGGAGATGATCGGCCGTTCCGACTTGCTCGACATGCGCCGTGGCATCGAGCACTGGAAGGCACGCGGGCTGGATTTCAGTCGCGTGTTCCATCGTCCGGAGGTTCCCGCCGACGTGGCGCGCTACCAGGTCGAGCGGCAGGACCACGGTCTGGAGCGCGCACTCGACGCCAGGCTGATCGCGCGCTGCCAGCCGGCACTCGAGCGCGGCGAGCGGGTGCAGATCCTCGACGACGCGCGCAACGTGAACCGCAGCGTGGGCGCGATGCTCTCCGGTGAACTGATTCGCCGCCATCCGCAGGGATTGCCGGACCAGACGATCTGGGTCCAGCTGAACGGCACCGGCGGGCAGAGCTTCGGTGCCTTCCTCGCGCGCGGCATCACGCTGTATCTGGCCGGCGACGCCAACGACTACACCGGCAAGGGCCTCTCGGGCGGACGCATCGTGGTGCGCCCGAGCATCGACTTCCGCGGTGACCCGACGCGCAACATCATCGTCGGCAACACGGTGCTGTACGGAGCGACCAGCGGCGAGGCCTTCTTCCGCGGCGTGGCCGGCGAACGCTTCGCGGTGCGGCTCTCCGGCGCGACGGCGGTGGTCGAGGGTACCGGCGACCACGGCTGCGAATACATGACCGGCGGCACCGCCGTCGTGCTCGGCCTGACCGGGCGCAATTTCGCGGCCGGCATGTCCGGCGGCATCGCCTACGTCTACGACGAGGACGGCGCCTTCGCGCAACGTTGCAACACCGCGATGGTGGCGCTCGAGGAGGTGCTGCCGGCGCGCGAGCAGGAGGCACGCATCGAGCGTGCGGTCTGGCACCAGGGCCAGACCGACGAGGCGCTGTTGCGCGGCCTGGTCGAGCAGCACCACCGCTGGACCGGATCGCTGCGCGCGCGCGAACTGCTCGACGACTGGGAGAACGCGCGCGAACGCTTCGTGAAGGTGTTCCCGCACGAATACCGGCGCGCGCTCGCCGACATCAACTCCACCCGCCAGGCCGCCAGCGCCTGAGCATGACCGACTGCGGAGGATAGGCAACATGGGCAAGGTCACCGGTTTCCTCGAGTACGAACGGCTGGAAGAGGGGTACGCGCCGGCTGCCGAGCGGCTGGGGCACCATCGCGAGTTCGTGATCGCGCTCGAACCCGCGCAGGCGCGCCAGCAGGGAGCTCGCTGCATGGATTGCGGCACGCCGTTCTGCAACAACGGCTGCCCGGTCAACAACGTGATCCCGGACTTCAACGACCTGGTCTACCGTGATCAGTGGCGCGAGGCGCTCGTGGTGCTGCACTCGACCAACAACTTCCCCGAGGTCACCGGGCGCATCTGTCCGGCGCCCTGCGAGGCCGCGTGCACGCTGAACTTCAACAACGTGCCGGTCGGCATCAAGTCGATCGAACACGCGATCATCGATCGCGGCTGGGAGGAGGGCTGGGTCGTGCCGCAGGTGGCGGCAATCAAGACCGGCAAGCGCGTGGCGATCGTCGGCTCCGGTCCCGCCGGACTCGCCGCCGCGCAGCAACTCGCGCGCGCCGGCCACGAGGTCACCGTGTTCGAGAAGAACGACCGCATCGGCGGCCTGATGCGTTACGGGATCCCCGATTTCAAGCTCGACAAGGCGCTGATCGAGCGTCGCGTCGCGCAGATGAACGCCGAGGGCGTGAGTTTCCGCACCGGTGTGCTGGTCGGTGGGCTGCCGGCGGGCAGCAAGGTCACGAACCTCGCGCAGCAGACGCTGTCCGCGGAGGAGTTGCTGCGCGACTTCGACGCGGTGCTGCTCGCCGGCGGCGCCGAGCAGCCGCGCGACCTGCCGGCGCCCGGGCGCGAGCTCGACGGCATCCACTTCGCGATGGAGTTCCTGCCGCAGCAGAACCGCGTCAACGCCGGCGACAAGGTGAAGAAGCAGATCTCCGCGGCGGGCAAGCACGTGATCGTGATCGGCGGCGGTGATACCGGCAGCGACTGCGTGGGCACCTCGAACCGCCAGGGCGCGGCCAGCGTCACGCAGTTCGAACTGCTGCCGATGCCGCCCGAGCAGGAAGACAAGCTGCTCACCTGGCCGTACTGGCCGTACAAGCTGCGTACCTCCTCCAGCCACCAGGAAGGCTGCGAGCGGGTGTTCGCGATCTCGACCAAGGAATTCATCGGCGAGAAGGGAAAGCTGAAGGCGATCCGCACCGTCGACGTCGAGATGAAGGACGGCCGCTTCATCGAGATCGAAGGCTCGGAGCGCACCGTCAAGGCCGATCTGGTGCTGCTCGCGATGGGCTTCGTGTCTCCGGTCGGCAGCGTGCTCGAGGCCTTCGGGATAGACAAGGACGCGCGCGAGAACGCCCGTGCCACGACCGAGGGCGCGCAGGCGTACCGCACCAGCGTCGGCAAGGTGTTCGCAGCGGGCGATATGCGTCGCGGCCAGTCGCTGGTGGTGTGGGCGATCCGCGAAGGCCGCCAGGCCGCGCGCGCGATCGACGAGTACCTGATGGGCGAGAGCGCGCTGCCGCGCTAGTTCGCGTCTGCCGGCACCGGAGCAAGGGCCGTCAGCGCGTCGGCCAGCAGCGGCGCAAGCGACAGCGTGCCGGCGGCGTGGGGCACCGAGTCGGTGGTAAGTACCGTGTGCGCACCGGCCGCGCGCAGCTCGGCGTACGCCGGGCCCGCGAACAACCCGTGCACCGCCAGCACCACCGGCGGCGGCAGGCCGGCGGCACGCAGCAGCCGGCAGGCCTCGATCAGCGTGTGGCCGGTGGAGATCATGTCGTCGAGCAGCACCGGTGTGCGATGGCGCCACGTCGGCGCGATCGCGCCGTGCACCAGCACCTCGGCGTCGCCGTGCCGCTCCTTGCGCAGCACCGTCGCCGGGCAGCCGAGCCTGCGGGCGGTGGCGCCCACCCATTGCGCGCTCTCCGCGTCGGGCCCGACCAGCAGTGGCTCCGCGACGTGCCCACGCACCCATCCGGCGAGCAGCGGGGCGGCGGACACGTTGTACGCCGGCACCGTGAACAGCTCCGCCAGACTCGCGAAGCGATGCAGATGCGCCTCCACCGTGAGCAGCCAGTCGAACTCGCGCTCGAGCAGGCGCGCGAACACGCGCGCGCTGATCGCCTCGCCGGGGCGAAACGCGGTGTCCTGGCGCAGGTACGGCAGGTAGGGCGCGACCAGTCCGATGCGCGCTGCACCCTGGTCACGCAGCGCCCCGGCGGCGAGCAGCACCCGCAACACGCGTTGCTCGGGATGCGCGAGGTCGGCCAGCACCGCGACGTCCGCGCCGCGCACCTCCTCGTCGAGGCGCAGCAGCGTCTCGCCGTCCGGGAACGCGTGCAGCGCGTGCGGCAAGCGGTGCCAGCCGGTCGCGGCGCACAGCGCGGCGCCGAGCCCGTCGTCGCGCAGGTCGAGCAGCCGCATCACCGCACCGGCTCCTCGATGCTCAGCGTCTCGCGGTGCGTGGCGAGGAAATCGAGCGCGTAGTGCAGCTCACCGCGCGTGTCGGCATGCATGGTGAACAGCGGCTGTCCGCGCTCGAGCTGCTCGCCGAGGCGCACGTGCATCTCGATGCCCGCGGCCTTGTCGGCGGGCGCGCCGGCGAGCTTGGCGGCCTTGGCGAGCGAACGCATGTTGATGTGCGCGACCACGCCGCTGCGCTCGGCGACGACCGGGTGCCGGTAGCGCGCGAGCGGTGGCTCGCGCATCCCGCCCTGCGCGGCGCAGATCGCGCGGAACTTCTGCCACGCGGCGCCGGAGTCCAGCGTGGCAGTGGCGCGCGCGAGTCCTTCGCCCGGTGGCGCGACGCCGCCGAGTTCGAGCACGGCTGCGGCCAGCGTCAGCGCACGCGCGCGCAGGTCGCAGGGGGCATCGGCGTCGCGGCGCAGCACGCGCAGCACGTCGCGCGCCTCGAGCGCGGGGCCGATGCCGCGGCCCACCGGTTGCGTGCCATCGGTGCACAGCACGCTGACGCGCAGGCCGAGCGCCGCACCCGTCTCCACCAGTTGCACGCCGAGGCGGCGCGCCATCTCCTCCTGGCGCACCTTGGCGGTGGGACCCACCGGCACGTCGATGAGCACGTGCGTGGCGCCGGCGGCGACTTTCTTCGAGATCACCGAGGCGACCAGCTGGCCCTCGCTGTCGAGGTCGAGTGCGCGCTCGACGCGGATCACGATGTCGTCGGTGGGGCTCAGGCTCACCGAGCCGCCCCATGCGATGCAGCCGCCTTCCTGCTCGACGACGCGGCGCATCTGCTCGAAGGACAGCGTCACCGGCGCCAGCGTTTCCATGGTGTCGGCGGTTCCGGCCGGCGAGGTGATCGCGCGCGAGGAGGTTTTCGGCATCGTGAGGCCGCAGGCGGTGGCGATCGCGACTACGACCGGCGTGGTGCGGTTGCCGGGCAGCCCGCCCACGCAGTGCTTGTCCAGCACCGGCACCCGTCCCCAGTCGAAGCGTTTGCCGGAGGCGACCATCGCGCGTGTGATCGCGATCGTCTCGGCGGTGTCGAGCAACTGGTCGGCGCAGGCCGCGACGTAGGCGGCGAGCTGGATGTCGGAGTAGTTGCCGTCGCGGATGTCGGCGATGATCGCTTCCGCGGCGGGCTGGCTGAAACGGTTGCCGTAGAGCTTGCCGCGCACGAAGCTCATCGACTCGACCGGTGCCGGGTGGCTGAAGTGCGCCGGTTCGCGTTCGCCGGCACCGAGCAGGTGCCAGGCCGCCTCGGAGAGCCCTGCCTCGTCGTGGTGCAGCAGTTCGGAGTGCACCATGTGCACGGTGGCGATGATGTGGCGTTCGCCGAAGCTCACCCGCACGCGGTTCTGGCTGCTGAAGCCCTCGGCGCGGCAGATGTCGCAGTCCGCGCGCATGTACACCACCGGTTCCTGGTAGGTGTCGATGCCCAGTCGCCGCAGATAAAGGAAATTGTTGTTCACGCGCTCCCCGCCGGCTGCTCGTCGTTGGCATCTTAGCCTAAGCGTCGGCGGCGAATGGCACAGCGCACAGTCATCAGGTGACCCCCCGGGCGGGTGCATGCCTTGCCCGCGTGCGCCGCACGCCTCGAGATCGTGCCCGGGCACCACTGGCGCGGCATCTGCGTTATCCTCCACGCGAGGCCGGGAGGGAGCGAGGAACGTGAAACTGCAATTCCTGGGAGCGACGCAGACGGTCACCGGATCGAAGTACCTGGTGAGTGCCAATGGCTCGCGCGTGCTGGTCGACTGCGGTCTGTACCAGGGGGTGAAGAACCTGCGCGAGCGCAACTGGCAGCCGCTGCCGGTCGCGGTCGGGGACATCGACGCGGTGGTGCTCACGCACGCGCACATCGACCACAGCGGCTTCCTGCCGGCGCTCTACCGCCAGGGCTACCGCGGGCCGGTGTTCTGCACCCCGGCCACGCACGCGCTGTGCCGCGTGCTGCTGCCCGACGCCGGCTACCTGCAGGAAGAGGACGCCCAGTACGCCAACCGCAAGAAGTTCAGCAAGCACGAACCCGCCGAGCCGCTGTTCACCGAGAAGGATGCGCAGAACGTGTTGCGCCAGTTCCGCGAGATCCGCTACGGCGAACCGCATCCGGTCGCGAAGGGGCTGGACGCGACGCTGAGGCCGTCGGGCCACATCCTCGGCGCGAGCAGCGTGCGGCTCGACAACGGCGATTGCACGCTGGTGTTCAGCGGTGACCTCGGGCGCTACCACGACCCGATCATGTTCGCGCCCGAGCCGCTGGAGCCCGCCGATTACCTCGTCGTCGAGTCCACCTACGGTGACCGGCGCCACGCCGCGATCGACGCCGAGCGTGTGCTCGGCGACATCATCGAGCGCACCATTCGCCGTGGCGGCATCGTGCTGGTGCCGGCGTTCGCGGTCGGCCGCGCGCAACTGGTGCTGTACCTGCTGCAGCGCCTGCGCGCGCGCAAGGCGATCCCCGACGTGCCGATCTACCTGAACAGTCCGATGGCGATCCGCGCCACCGAGATCTTCTGCCGCTTCCACCGCGAGCACCGCCTCAGCGACGACGAGTGCGAGCTGATCGACGCGACCACGACCTACGTCCGCACGGTCGAGGAATCGCAGGAACTCACGCGACAGAAGTACCCCGGCGTGATCATCTCGGCCAGCGGGATGGCGGCGGGCGGGCGCGTGCTGCACCACATGAAGTCGCTGATCGGTGACCACCGCAACAGCGTGGTCTTCGCCGGCTTCCAGGCGCCGGGAACGCGCGGCGCGGCGCTGGTGGGTGGCGCGGACCGCATCAAGATCCACGGTGCGTGGTTGCCGGTGCGCGCCGAGATCCACAACCTCGACGCGCTGTCGGCGCACGCCGACGCCGACGAGATCCTGCGCTGGCTCGCGAACTGTCGCGAAGCACCGCGGCGCACCTTCGTCACCCACGGCGAACCGGCCGCCGCCGACGCCCTGCGGTTGCGCATCCAGGACGAGCTGGGTTGGGACGCGGTGGTACCGGAACACGCGCAGGAAGTGCTGCTCGACTGATTCTGCGTTGCCGCGTTGCCGCGTTGCCGCGTTGCCGCGACCGCCGCGGGCAGCGCTGGCACGGCGCTTGCTGACCGGAGTTCGTCCATTCCCCACGACGGAATTCTGGCGCACACGCATGGCTGGCCCGGTCGCATCCTCCTCACCGCTGGGCAACGGCGCGGGGCTCGCATCGCTGACGGAAGTGGTGCTGGCGCTGGCGCTGGTCGTGCTGGCGATCGTCGCACTCGGCTGGCTGCTGCGCCGCGTGCAGGGCGGCATCGGCGGCGGCGCGGCCGACTTGCGCGTGGTTGCCACGCTCGCACTCGGTCCGCGCGAACGCGTGGTGCTGGTGGAGGTCGCCGGCACGCAGCTGCTGTTGGGCGTGACCGCGGGCGGCATCACGCGCCTGCACGAACTGCCCGAACCGGTGGCCGGCGCGGGGGGGCCGGCGGGCGACTTCGCGCTGCGGCTGCGCCAGGCGATCGGGCGCGGCGGGGCACCGTCCTGATGTGCCGGTTGATGCGGCTCGCCGCGTTCGCCCTGGTGATCCTGCTGCTGCCGACGCTCGCGCTGGCGCAGACGCCGGCAACCGCGCCCGATCTGTCGCTGCTCGATGCCGGCGGCGCACTCGGCGTACCGGCGGTGAAGCTGACGACGAATCCGGACGGCAGCCAGGAATACACGGTCACGATCCAGATCCTGGCGCTGATGACGGCGCTGACGCTGTTGCCGGCGCTGCTGATGATGGTGACCGCCTTTACGCGCATCATCGTGGTGTTCGCGATCCTGCGCCAGGCGCTCGGACTGCAGCAGACGCCGTCGAACCAGATCCTGCTCGGGCTGGCGCTGTTCCTGACGCTGTTCGTGATGCGGCCGGTGTTCGAGGTCGCGAACACCGAGGCCGTGCAGCCCTACCTGCGCGAGGAGATCGGCGCGCGCGAGGCGCTCGAGCGGGTGCGCGGGCCGTTCACCGACTTCATGCTCGCGCAGACGCGCGAGAGTGACCTCGAGATGTTTCTGCGGGTCGCGGGCGTGGGGCCGGTGGCAGACGCGCAAGAGCTGCCGTTCACGGTGCTGGCGCCGGCCTTCGTGACCAGCGAGCTGAAGACCGCGTTCCAGATCGGGTTCCTGCTCTTCGTGCCGTTCCTGGTCATCGACCTGGTGGTCGCCAGTGTGCTGATGGCGATGGGCATGATGATGCTGTCGCCGATGATCATTTCGCTGCCGTTCAAGATCATGCTGTTCGTGCTCGTCGACGGCTGGGCGCTGATCATCGGCTCGCTGGCGGCGAGCTTCGCGGTGTAGGAGTGCATTGATGACACCCGAGGCAATGGTGCAACTGCTCGGCGAAGGCCTGCTGCTCACGGTGCTGATGGTGGCGGTGCTGATCGTGCCGAGTCTGGTGGTCGGGCTGGTGGTCAGCGTGTTCCAGGCAGCGACCCAGATCAACGAGCAGACGCTGAGCTTCCTGCCGCGGCTGCTGACCACGCTGCTCACGGTGCTGGTGGCCGGCCCCTGGCTGCTCGCGCGGCTGCTCGACTTCACGCACCGCGTCACCGAGAGTTTCACACTGGTGACGGGCTGAGCACCGGTGCCCGAACTCACGTTGCCGGTACTGTCCCAGTGGCTGGGCGCCTGGCTCTACCCGCTGGCGCGCATCGGCGGTTTTCTGATCGTCGCACCGGTGTTCGGCATGCAACTCGTCCCGGCGCGCATCCGCGCGGGGCTGGCGATCCTCGCCTGCGCGCTGCTCGCACCGTTGCTGCCGCCGCCGCCGGCGCTGGATCCGCTGTCGCTCGAGGCGGGCCTGCTGATCTCCTCGCAGGTGCTGATCGGCCTTGGGATGGGCTTCGCGATGCAGCTGTTCTTCCAGGTCTTCGTGTTCGGGGCGCAGCTGATGGCGATGCAGATGTCGCTCGGCTTCGCGTCGATGGTCGACCCGGCCAACGGCGTCAGCGTGACCGTGCTCGCGCAGTATTTCGTGGTGCTGCTGACGCTGGTGTTCCTCGCGACCAACGGGCACCTCGCGATGCTCGAGGTGCTGCTGGAGAGCTTCCGCTTCGTGCCGGTGGGCGCCGCGTTGCCGTCGGCGCAGTGGAGCTGGACGCTGGCGGCCGCCGCCTCATGGCTGTTCCTGAGCGGCCTGCTGCTCGCGCTGCCGGTGGTCACCGCGCTGCTGATCGTGAACCTCGCCTTCGGTGTGATGACACGCGCGGCGCCGCAGCTGAACGTTTTCTCGCTCGGCTTCCCGATGTCGATGCTGTTCGGTCTGTTCATCGTGTGGGCGAGCTCGGCGAGCTTTCTGCCGAGCTTCGACACGCTGGCGCGCGAGGCCTTCGCGCTGCTGCGTCTGCTCGCCGGCGCGCCCTGATGCGCTCAAGCAGCGCGGCGGCCGGCGTGCCTGGCCTGCGCACAGGCGGCAGCGCACGCCGAGGGTTCCGCACGGCACGTACCGACCCTGCAGGACCCGTTCAGAGGTGCTACGATCGCGTGCGAAGGCCGTTGGCGCAGCGTGTCGGTGCGGGCGTCGCAGCGGTCCTTTTTTCGGGCAATCAGGAGAAGTCCACGATGTCGGCAAAATCGCTTTATGAACGTCTTGGTGGGTATGACGGCATCACGGCGTTCGCCAATGACCTGCTGCCCCGGTTGATGGCGGATTCGCAGTTGGGTCGTTTCTGGCAGAACCGTGGCGATGACGGCCTTGCCAGGGAGAAGCAGCTGCTGATCGATTACCTGTGCTCCAGCGCCGGCGGACCGGTGTACTACACGGGCAGGGACATGAAGACCTCGCATAAGGGCATGAAGATCAGTGAGGACGACTGGTCGATATTTCTGCACCATGCCGGCGCGACCATGGATGCCCTGCAGGTGCCCGCGCCAGAGCGTAACGACGTGGTCGCTTTCGTATCGAGCCTGAAGGGGGACATGGTCGAAGCGTAGCCCGACCCGGGTGCGGCAGCTTCGATTCCATCCGCGTCCTTCGCGCCGCTGCGCACGCTCGCCGGAGCGCCCTGATCAGGAGCGCCCCGATCGGGAGCGCGCTTCGCGATTGCCCTCCGTTTCCTTTTTCCTCGACGGGAACGGGTAGGCACCACGCGGGGCCGCATCCGTCGGCGCAATCAGCAGCGACAGCACCATCGTGGCGGCGAGGATGCTCGCCGTGACGCCCAGCGACCATGCCACCGGAATCTTGTAGACGTCGATCAGCAGCATCTTGGTGCCGATGAGCACCAGCACCAGCGCCAGCCCGTAGGACAGCAGGTGGAAGCGCGCGTGCATGCCGGCGAGCAGAAAATACATCGCGCGCAGGCCGAGGATGGCGAAGACATTGGACGTCAGCACGATGAAGGTGTCGGTGGTGATGGCGAAGATCGCGGGAATCGAATCCACGGCGAAGATCGCGTCGACGATGCCCACCAGGATGACGACGATGGCCAGCGGCGTGGCCATGCGCACACCGTCGACGGTCGTGGTGAAGCGCTCGCCGTCGAAGTGCGGTGCGATCCGGATGCGCCTGCGGATCCATTGCAGCGCGGGGTTGGCATCGAGATCCGGCTCCTGGCCGGCGGCCCACCACATCTTGATGCCGGTGAACACCAGGAACACGCCGAACACGTAGAGGATCCAGTGGAAGCGACTGATCGCCCAGGCGCCGACCAGGATCATGACGGCGCGCAGCACCAGCGCGCCCAGGATGCCGATCATCAGCACGCGCTTCTGGAATTCCTGCGGCACCGCGAAGTAGGTGAACAGCATCAGGAACACGAACACGTTGTCCACCGCCAGGGCCTTCTCGACGAGGTAGCCCGTGACGAACTCGAGCGCCTTGCCGTCGGCCACCGCTTGCCGTGCAGGATCGGCGCTGGCGCCACCGAGGTGCCACCACATCCAGGCGACGAACAGGAAACTCACGCCCACCCAGACCAGCGACCAGATCGCGGCCTCCCGCAAGGTGACCTGGTGGGCACCCTGTTTCTTCAGGGCGAAGAAGTCCACGTACAGCGCGATCACCACGAAGACCGCGAACAGCGACCACATGAAAGGGGTGCCCGTCATAAGGACCTCGACTGGTGATGCGGCTGCGGTGGCACAGCCCGCGTTCCGGACAGGGAGTACATGCCCTGAACCGCCTCAATAACGCGTCAACCGGTTCAGTCCGTTCAGCGCCGCGATGCGGTAGGCCTCGGCCATGGTCGGGTAGTTGAACGTGGTCTCGATGAAGTAGCGCACGCTGTTGTGCGGCGCCGGCTGCTTCATGATCGCCTGGCCGATGTGGATGATCTCGGTGGCCTCGGCCCCGAAGCAGTGCACGCCGAGGATCTGCAGCGTGTCGATGTGGAACAGCAGCTTCAGCATGCCCACGTCCTCGCCGCTGATCTGCGCGCGCGCGGTCTCCTTGAAGAACGCGCGGCCGACCTCGTAGGGAATGCGCGCCTCGGTGAGCTGGCGCTCGGTGGCGCCCACCGAGCTGATCTCGGGCAGGGTGTAGATCCCGGTCGGGGTGTCGTCGACGTGGCGCGTGTGCTCCTTGCCGCGCGCGGCGGCCGCGGCCGAGCGGCCCTGGTCGTAGGCGGCGCTCGCCAGACTGGGGAAGCCGATCACGTCGCCGACCGCGAACACGCCGGGCACCGACGTCTGGTAGCGCTCGTCGACGACGATCTGGCCGCGCTCGTCGGGAAGCAGCCCAATCGCTTCCAGCCCGAGGCGATCGGTATTGCCGGCCCGTCCGTTGCACCACAGCAACGCCTCGCCCTGCAGCCGCTTGCCCGAGCGCAGGTGCAGCGTGACGCCCTGCGGTGAGTACCCGAGGTGCTCGTATTCCTCGCCGTGGCGGATCACGGCGCCCTGCGTGCGCAGGTGGTACGACAGTGCGTCGGAGATCTCGTCGTCGAGGTAGGAGAGCAACTGGTCACGCGTGTTGATCAGGTCGACCTTGACGCCCAGCGCGGAGAAGATCGAAGCGTACTCGCAGCCGATCACGCCGGCGCCGTAGATCAGCAGGCGGCGCGGCGTATGCGGCATGTCGAGGATGGTGTCGCTGTCGAACACGGCCGGGTGCGTGAAATCGATGTCGGCCGGGCGGTAGGGGCGCGAACCGGTGGCGATCACCACGCTGCGTGCGCTGACGACTTCGGTCGCCCCGTCGGGCAGCGTGACCCGCACGTTGTGCGCATCGACGAAGGAGGCGGTGCCGAAATACAGCGTGATGCGGTTCTTCGCGTAGTACTGCGAGCGCATCGCGACCTGGCGGCGAATCACGCCGCCGGCGTTCTGCAGCAGGGTCTGGAACGAGATGCGCTGCGGCTCGCCGATCGCGCGGAAGATCGGGTTCGAGTTGTAGCGCATCAGGTCCTTGACCGCGTGGCGCAGTGCCTTGGACGGGATCGTGCCGCTGTGCGTGCAGCTGCCGCCGACCATGCGGCGGTCCTCGATCACCGCCGCGCGCAGTCCGTGCTTGGCGGCGTTCAGCGCCGCCGACTCGCCAGCCGGCCCGCTGCCGATGACCAGGAGATCGAATCTGTAGTCGTCCATGGAGCAGCCGCCGGGAAAAAAGCGCTCTTATAGTCGCCCGTCCCGGCGGCTGTCCAACCCGATCTGCGGGATTACTGCTGGGGCTCGCGCCAGCCGCGCGGTCCCGGTCCGTCGCCGCGGTGGTGCATGCCGCCGCCGTGCTCGCGGCGTTCGCGCCAGCGCTCGCGCATCGTCGCCTGCTGCTCGGCGTGCTGGCGGTACTGTTCCTCGTTCAGCACCTTTTTCAGTTCGGCGTCGCGCGCGCCGGCCAGCTTCTCCACCGCCTGGCGGTGCTCCTCGCGGGCCTTGTCCATCCGCTCGCGCTGCTTCTGCATGTCGGCCACGAAGCGTTCGTTGATCTTCTGCACCGAGGCCGACTGCTCGGGGCTGAGTCCGAGCCGTTCGCCCATGCGTTCGGTCATGCGCGCCGGGTCCATGGCGGGCGGGCGCTGGCCGGGTCCGGCTTCGGTTGCGTGGGCGCCGTGGGTGAGCGCCAGCGCGAACAGCATCGCCAGCGGCAGGGTGCGGCGGTTCATCATGAGATCCTCCTCGGTTGCGTACGGTGGTTGCGGTCGCGGGTCGTGCCGTCGCGAGCCGTCATCGCATCGGACGTGAGCGGGGCCCGGATTCCTTCGCGGTGATATTCCGGTTGCGGTCGAAGGACCTGTGCACGGATCTTGCTTCACCGGCTGGCAAGCCATGATGGTCAGGAATCAGTCGTCGCGATGGCCGAGGAAGAAACCGGACACGAACGCACCGAACAGGCCACCCCGCGGCGTCTCGAGCAGGCGCGCGAGGAGGGCCAGGTGCCGCGCTCGCGCGAACTGGCGACCGCGGCGATCCTGCTCGCCGGTTCCGGCTCGCTGCTGTTCTCGGCGCCGCTGTTGGGCGAGCGTTTCGCGGCGCTGGCGCGCGCGGCGTTCGGTTTCAGTCGCGACGGGCTCGCGGATCCGGGTCTGATGGCCGGCCTGCTCGGGGCGGCCACGCTGACCGCGCTCGGGGCGCTGGTGCCGGTGTTCCTGCTGCTGATGGTGGCCGCCGTGGTGGGTCCGGCGGCGCTGGGCGGCTGGCTGTTCAGTTCGCGCGCGCTGGCGCCGAAGATCGAGCGTCTCGACCCGGTGCGCGGACTGCAGCGCATGTTCTCCATGCGTTCGCTGGTCGAGCTGCTGAAGGCGGTGGCGAAGGTGCTGCTGGTGGCCGGCGTGGCGGTGCTGCTGCTGTGGACGCTGCGCGGCCAGCTGCTCGCGATCGGCGCCGAGCCGGCGGGGCCGGCGATCGCGCACGCGCTGCGGCTGGTCGGGCTGTCGGCGCTCGCGCTGAGCGCCTCGACACTGCTGATCGCCGCGGTCGATGTGCCGTTCCAGCTGTTCGACCACGCGCGCAAGCTGCGCATGACGACGCAGCAGGTGCGCGACGAGATCAAGGAGACCGAGGGCCGCCCCGAGGTCAAGAGCCGGATCCGCCAGTTGCAGCGCCAGCTCGCGCGCAGCCGCATGATGGCCGCGGTGCCCAGCGCCGACGTGGTGATCACCAACCCGACCCACTTCGCGGTCGCGCTCCGCTACCAGGCCGGGCATTCGCTGGCGCCGGTGCTGGTCGCCAAGGGCAGCGACCTGATCGCGCTCAAGATCCGCGAGATCGCCGAGGCGCACGGGGTGGCGGTGGTGAGCGCTCCGCGGCTGGCGCGGGCGGTCTATTACTCGACCGAGATCGACGAGCCGATTCCCGCCGGGCTCTATCTCGCGGTGGCGCAGGTGCTCGCCTACGTGTTCCACCTGCGCAATCACCGCCGCGGCCGCGGCCCGGCGCCCGAACTGCCGCCGGAACTGCCGGTGCCGGACGGGATGGACCGCCCGCGGGGCTGAGCGAGGGGCTCCGGCCGGGTTGGATCGCTTCTTGCACTGCGCGTTCCTGTCCGGTTCAACGTCAGGAATTTGACCACGATGCGGTATGCGCGCACGGCAGGGGGCCGCGGCTGAGATGGCGATCATGCCCGGCGGCTTCGACCGCGCCGGTGCGCGCCGGCAGCTGAACGCGCTCGCCCGCGGCAATCTCGGCATTCCGCTGCTGCTGCTGATCGTGCTGGCGATGATGACCCTGCCGGTGCCGCCGCTGCTGCTCGATGCCTTGTTCTCCTTCAACATCGCGCTGTCGCTGGTGGTGCTGCTGGTGGCGGTCTACGCGCTGCGCCCGCTCGATTTCTCCGTGTTCCCGACCATCCTGCTGGTCACCACGTTGCTCAGGCTGGCGCTGAACGTGGCCTCGACGCGGGTCGTGCTGCTCGAGGGCCACACCGGCACCGATGCCGCCGGCCAGGTGATCGAGGCCTTCGGCAAGGTGGTGATCGGCGGCAACTACGTGGTCGGCATGGTGGTGTTCCTGATCCTGATCATCATCAATTTCGTGGTGGTCACCAAGGGTGCCGGGCGGATTTCCGAGGTCAGCGCGCGCTTCACCCTCGACGCGATGCCCGGCAAGCAGATGGGCATCGACGCCGACCTCAACGCCGGACTGATCAACCAGGACGAGGCGCGCCGGCGCCGCGAGGACGTTGCGCAGGAGGCGGACTTCTACGGCGCGATGGACGGTGCCAGCAAGTTCGTGCGCGGCGACGCGGTCGCCGGCGTGCTGATCCTGGCGATCAATCTCATCGGCGGTCTCGCGATCGGGACCCTGCAGCACGACCTGGGTTTTGCCGACGCGATGCAGGTCTACTCGCTGCTGACCATCGGTGACGGACTGGTGGCGCAGATCCCCTCTCTGCTGCTCTCCACCACGGCGGCGATCATGGTCACGCGCGTCAACGCGGCACGCGACATGGGCGAGCAGGTGCTCGGGCAGATGTTCGACTCGCCGCGCGCGCTGGCGGTCTCCGCGGTGTTGCTCGCGGTGATGGGGGCGGTGCCGGGCATGCCGCATGTGGCCTTCGGCGGTCTGGCCGTGGCAGCCGGTGCGGCGGCGTGGCTGATCCGCCGTCGCCAGGGTGCGGCCGCGGCGGCGGCGCCCGCGGCCGAGGTGGCGCGCCCCCCGGCCGAGGCGCCGGCCGAACTGGGCTGGGACGACGTCGCGCCGGTCGACGTGATCGGGCTCGAGGTCGGCTACCGGCTGATCCCGATGGTCGACAAGGCGCAGGGTGGCTCGCTGCTCGGGCGCATCAAGGGCGTGCGCAAGAAGCTGTCGCAGGAGATGGGTTTCCTGGTGCCGCCGGTGCACATCCGCGACAACCTCGAACTGCTGCCCAACGCCTACCGCATCCTGCTGATGGGGGTGCCGATGGGGCAGGCTGAAGTCTTCCCGGATCGCGAACTCGCGATCGACCCCGGCCAGGTGTTCGGGCGCGTCGACGGCACGCCGTGTCGCGACCCGGCGTTCGGGCTCGAGGCGGTGTGGATCGACCGCAGCCAGCACGAACGGGCGCAGACGCTGGGCTACACGGTGGTCGACCCCGGCACCGTGATCGCGACCCACCTGAACCAGGTGCTGCTCGAGCACGTCGACGAGCTGATCGGTCACGAGGAGGTCGAGCAACTGCTGCAGAAGCTCGCGAAGCTGTCGCCGAAGCTGGCGGAGGAACTGGTGCCCGGCAGCCTGACGCTGAACGGCTTCCTCGGCGTGCTGAAGACGTTGCTCGGCGAGGGCGTGCCGATCCGCGACATCCGCAGCATTGCCGAGGCGATCGTCGCGCAGGCCGCGCGCAGCAAGGAACCTGCCGCGCTGGCGGCGGCCGCGCGCGTGGCGCTGTCGCGCACCATCGTGCAGCAGCTGGCCGGCGGCGCGGAGAGCCTGCCGGTGATCACGCTGGAGCCGCAGATGGAGCAGGTGCTGATGAAATCGCTGCAACGCGGCGGCCCCGCGGGTGCGGACACCGACGACATCGTGCTCGAACCCGGGCTCGCGGAGCGGTTGCAGCGCGCGATGGCCGAGGCCGTGCAGCGCCAGGAGGCCCAGGGCCGCACGCCCGTGCTGCTGGTGCCCGCGCCGCTGCGCCAGGTGCTGGCGCGCTTCGTGCGACACACCAGCCGGGCGGCGCGTGTGATCTCGTACCAGGAGATCCCGGGTAACCGGCAGGTCACCATCGAAGCGACGGTGGGTTGAGCCCCAGGGGGTCCGGTCGGTGACCGGACGATTCGCAGGTCCGGTCTGTGACCGGACGTACATTGGAGGAACCGAACATGGAACTCAGGCGTATCGTGGGCCCCGACGTGAAGACCGCGCTGCGGCTGGTGCGCGAGCAACTCGGCCCGGACGCGATGATCCTGTCGAACCGTCGCGTGGCCGGCGGTATCGAGATCGTCGCGGCGCCCGAGACGCAGCCTGGCGCGGCAGCAGCACCGGCAACGCGCACGGCCACTGCCGGCGTGGCGCCCGAACGCGGGGCGGTTCCACTGTTGGTGGAAGCGCTCGCATCCGTGGCGGCGCCTCCGGCCGGCGCTGCGGTGCCGGCCGAGGGCTCGCCACTGCGGGAGCTGCAGTCGGAGATGCGCAGCATGCGTGCCCTGCTCGACCAGAGCCTGGCCGAGATCCGCTGCGTGCGCACTGCCTTCGGACCCGGTGTGGAGGGGCGCATCTGGCGCCGTCTCACGCGTCTCGGCGTGCCCAACGAGCTGGTGAGCGAACTGGTCGCACAGGTGCCGGCGATGGCCGCGTGCGAGGACGCCTGGAGCCTGACGCTGGCACGGCTCGCGGCCGGGATCGGCACGGCCGGGGACCCGATCGCGCAGGGCGGCGTGTGGGCCTGCGCGGGTCCCACCGGCGCCGGCAAGACCACCACCGTCTGCAAGCTCGCGGTGCGTCACGCGCTGGCGCACGGCGCGCAGGGCCTGGCGCTGATCAGCATGGACGGCACGCGCATCGGCGGCGCGGACATGCTGCGCACCGTCGCACGCCTGCTCGGGGTGCCGTTCCACGCGGCGCGCGCCGGGGATTCGTTGCAGGACCTGCTGCGCGAGGTGCGCGACGCGGAGCTGGTGCTGGTCGATACCGCGGGGGTGAGCCGGCGCTCGGCCGAGGCCGTGCAGCGCATCGCCGAGCTCGGCGAACTGGCCGGGCGGGTCGGCACGCTGCTGGTGGTGCCGGCGACCGCGCAGTACGCGTGCCTCGATGCGGCGGTGCGCGATTACGCCGCGTGCCGTCCGGTCGCCGCCGTGGTCACGCGGCTCGACGAGGCCCTGAGCCTGGGCGAGATCGTCGGCGTGCTGACGCGCGAGCGCCTGCCGCTCGCCTACACCAGCGACGGGCCGGACATACCGGAGGACTTGCGGGTGGCTGGCGGCGGCGAACTGGTCGCGCACGCCACCATGCTCGACCCGGACGGCGAGTCCACGCTCGAGGAGACGCGCGCGGCGCTGGCGACCAGCCGCATCGCGGCGGTCGCGGAGGCGGCCGATGCGGCTAGAATAGCCGGATGAGGCCTGACGCAAGGAGCCACGCATGATACCCGCTGGGGAGGTCGGCAGACCGGCGCAGGTCGTGGCCGTGACCGGCGGCAAGGGCGGCGTCGGCAAGACCAGCGTCTCGATCAACCTCGCGATCGCGCTGGCCGAAATGGGACGCCGCGTGGTGCTGCTCGACGCCGACCTCGGGCTCGCCAACGTCGATGTGCTGCTGGGCTTGCACCCGCGCCGCACGCTGGCCGACGTGCTGGCCGGGGAGTGCACGCTGGCAGACATCCTGCTCGACGGCCCGGGCGGGATCCGCATCATCCCCGCCTCGTCGGGCACGCAGTCGATGGTCGCGCTGCATCCGCGCGAGCACGGCGGCCTCATCCACGCCTTCAGCGAGATCGCGCACACGCTCGACGTGCTCATCGTCGACACGGCGGCCGGGATCGCCGATTCGGTGGTGAGCTTCGTGCGCGCGGCGCAGGAGTGCATCGTCGTGGTCTGCGACGAGCCGTCCTCGCTGGCCGATGCCTACGCGCTGATCAAGCTGTTGCACCGCGACCACGGCATGCAGCGGTTCCGGTTGCTCGGCAACATGGTGCGCAGTCCGCAGGAGGCCGCCGCGCTGTACGCGAAGCTCGCGCACGTCTGCGAGCGCTTCCTGGACATCACGCCGCTCGACGCCGGTTTCATCCCGTTCGACGACCTGGTCCGCAAGTGCATCCAGCGCCAGCGTCCGGTGCTGACGGGAGCGCCGCGCTCGCGTGCCGCGCAGGCGTTTCGCGAGCTCGCAGGGCGCGTGGACCGCTGGCCGGTGCCGTCCTCGCCGAGCGGACACCTGCAGTTCTTCGTCGAGCAACTGCTCGCGCCGGCGCCGTGCTGAGCGCGCCGGGGCAGGTGGGAGAGCGATGTACGCCACAGGCGCGACGGGTCCGGACGAACTGGTCACGCGCTACGCACCGCTGGTGCGCCGCATCGCGTACCACCTGCTGGCGCGGCTGCCGGCGTCGGTGAACGTGGAGGACCTGATGCAGGCGGGGATGATCGGATTGCTCGAGGCCGCCGGCAGCTACGAGTCGACGCGCGGCGCGAGCTTCGAGACCTTCGCCGGGATCCGCATCCGCGGCGCCATGATCGACGAGGTCAGGCGCGGGGACTGGTCTCCGCGCTCGGTGCACCGCAACGCGCGGCGCGTCGCGCAGGCGATCCGCGCCGTCGAGGCGCGCGGCGTCGAGGCCGGTGATGCGGCGGTCGCGCGCGAGCTGGGGGTCGGCCTTGCGGATTACCACGCGCTGCTGCAGGACACGCTGGGCAGCCGGCTGTTCAGCCTCGAGGAACTGCTCGACGATGCGCAGGGCGAACGTGCGCAACCGGCCGGCGCCGACGACGATCCCGCCGAGCACGCCGCGCGCGAACGCGCCGCCGAGGCGCTGGCCGCGGCGATCGGGCGGCTGCCGGAACGCGAGCGGCTGGTGCTCTCGCTGTACTACGACGACGAGTTGAACCTGAAGGAGATCGGCCTGGTGCTGGACGTCGGCGAATCGCGGGTCAGCCAGATCCTCGGCCAGGCCACCAGGCGGCTGCGCGCACGGCTGGGAGGCGCCAACGCATGAAGGCACCGGTGCGCAACACGGGCGGCTGGGACGTGCTGAGCCTGGCGGGAATCGCGCTCGGCTTCTTCGCGGTGGTCGGCGGCAATCTGCTCGAGGGCGGCGAGTTCTCCTCGCTGGTCAACCTGCCGGCGGCGGTGCTGGTCTTCGGCGGCACCGTCGGCGCCGGTCTGCTGCAGATGCCGTTGCACGGTCTGCGGCGCGCGCTGGCGATGCTGCGCTGGGTGTTCGTGCCGCCGCACCAGCGTTTCGCCGAAGGCGTGACGCGCGTGGTGCGCTGGGCGACCACGGCGCGCCGCGAGGGCCTGCTGGGGCTGGAGACGGTGGCGGAGCTCGAGAAGGACCCGTTCGCGCGCAAGGGCTTGCAGTTGCTCGTCGACGGCAACGAGCCCGAGATGATCCGCAACGTGCTCGAGGGGGAATCGGGGCTGCGCGAGCAGCGCGATGTCGACGCCGCGAAGTTCTACGAGAGCATGGGGGGCTACGCGCCCACCATCGGCATCATCGGCGCGGTGGTCGGGCTGATCCACGTGATGGGCAACCTCGAGGACCCGGGGCGGGTGGGCCCCGGCATCGCGGTGGCCTTCGTGGCGACTATCTACGGTGTCGCGCTTGCGAACCTGTTCTTCCTGCCGATCGCCAGCAAGCTCAGGAGCTGCGTGCGCGAGGCGGCGCAGTACCGCGAGATGATCATCGAGGGCATCATCGCGATCGCCGACGGCGAGAACCCGCGCGCGATCGAGATGCGCCTGAACGGCTACCTGGACCAGTAGGGCGCGCGCCATGGCACGCCGCGTGATCCGTGAGGACACCGTCAGCCACGAACGCTGGATGGTGTCGTACGCGGATTTCCTGACGCTCCTGCTGGCGTTCTTCGTGGTGATGTACGCGGTCTCCCAGCGCGACGAGAGCAAGTTCCGCGTGCTGTCGCAGACGCTGACCAAGGCGTTCAATATTCCCCCCAGCACCATCGATCCGATCCAGCGCGGCGACCCCGTCACGGCCGTGCTGCCGGGCGTGGTCCCGGACGCGACGCAGTCGCCCGAGCAGCAGCCCGAGTCGGGTCGTACCGGGGAACAGGGTCCGCGCGCCACCACCTCGGAGCCGCAGTTGCCCGAGGAGTTCCGGCGCATCTCGGAGCGCGTCGGGAAGGAGTTCGCAGGGCTGGTCGCGGAGGGCCTGCTCGCAGTCCGTGGCAACGAGGAGTGGCTCGAGATCGAGCTGCGTTCGAGCCTGCTGTTCGCCAGCGGCGAGGCCTCGATCGATGCCGAGGCGCGCCCGATCCTGCGCCAGCTCGCCGCGGCGGTGCGCGACAGTGCGCTGCCGATCCGCGTCGAGGGCTTCACCGACGACCGGCCGATCGCCACCGGCGCGTTCCCGTCGAACTGGGAACTGTCGTCGGCACGCGCGGCGACCATCGTGAAGCTGCTGGCGCAGTTCGGCATCGCGCCGACGCGGCTGGCCGCGATCGGCTACGGCGAGTTCCAGCCGGTGGCGAGCAACGCGAGCGAGGCTGGACGCGCACGCAACCGGCGCGTGGTGCTGATGCTCTCGCGCAGCGCGCTGCTGCGCCCTCAGTTGCCGCGCACCAGTCCACAAGAGGCCGCGGCGCTGGCGGCTCCTGCCGCGGCAGCGGCGCCGGAGGTTCGCCAGCCGGATGCCGATGGCGCTATCCTCCGCGGGCGCGAGGAAGCGAGCGACGCGGCGGCACCCGCGCCGCCGGCCGCCGGGACGCGCTGAGCGCGCGCGGGCGGGGCACATCACGGGGGGAACCGGTTGGACATCTGGGCGGTGGCGAACCAGAAGGGCGGGGTCGGCAAGACGACGACGGTGGTCTGCTGCGCGGGGCTGCTCGGCGAGGCGGGCCGGCGCGTGCTGATGGTCGATCTCGATCCGCAGGGTTCGCTGACCGCGTATTTCCGCCACGACGGCGCGCGCCTGCCGCGCGGCACCTTCGACCTGTTCCGCGAGCATCGCCTGCCCGGCGCCTCGGCGCTTGGGGCGGCGCTGCTGCCCACCGCGCTGCCCGGCGTGATGCTGTGGCCCGCCACGCCGGGGCTGTCGACCGTGGAGCGCCAGTTCCGTTCCGAGGAAGGGGTGGGGCTCCGGCTGGCGCGCGCGCTCGCGCTGCTCGGGCCGCGTTTCGACCACGTGCTGATCGACACGCCGCCGGTGCTCGGCGTGCTGATGGTCAATGCGCTGGCGGCCAGCCAGCGGTTGCTGCTGCCGGTGCAGACCGACTACCTCGCGATCAAGGGGCTGGAGCGCATGGCGCACACGCTCGGCATGATCGCGCGCGCCAGGCGGCGCGAGCTGCGCTGGACCGTGGTGCCGACGATGTACGACGCCGGCAGCGAGGCGGCGGCACGCGGGCTGCGCGCGCTGCTTAGAACCTTCACCGACCGCGTCGGCGACACCGTGGTGCCGCTGGACAACGTGTTTCGCGAAGCCAGCCTGCGCGGTGCGTTCCCCTCGTTGCTGGCGCCGGCGAGCCGTGGCGTGGCCGCGTATCGTGCGCTGCTGCCCGGACTGGATGTGGCGCCCGACGTCGGGCAGGCGCGCGAGCTCGGCGCCTGAGCCGCTGGCAAGGTGCTTGCATCGGTACTCGCCGGACGACGGATTTCCGACGACCGGACGGTGGCGGGGAGGCGAGCATGACGGGCACGGGTGCAACAGGGCTGGCGCTGGCCGGGGCGGGCATGGTGCTCGCGGCCGTGCTGGGGTGGGGGGCGCTGCAGTATCTGCGTGGCCAGCTGCGGGCGCGCTGCGCACGCCTCGAGGAAGCGTTGCGGGTCTACAACAACGCCAGTGCGGCGATCGGCCGCCACGTCACGGTGCTGGAGGCGGAATTGCACGAGCTGCGCCAGCGGCTCGCGGCGATGGAAGGCGCCGGCGCGCGCACGCGGCTGCGCGAGACGCCGTGCGCCGCGGCACCCGGACTGGAGCCGGGCGATGACGCCGAGCAGCGGCTGTCGCGCCTGATCCGCTCACGGCTCGGCGAGCCACGCGTCGTCGTCTGAGCCGGGCGTCGTTTCAGCGGGCTGCCAGCCGGGCGGGCAACGCCCGCGCAAGCGGTACGCGAAGGCGATGATCTGCGCCACGCAGCGGTAGAGCGCTTCCGGAATCTCGTCGCCGAGGTCGAGCTGCGCGAGCAGCCCCGCCAGTTCCGGGTTCTCGAGCAGCGGTACCTCGTGCTCGCGCGCGATCGCGATGATCTGCTCGGCCAGCGCGTCGTGGCCAAGCGCGCTGACGCGCGGCGCGTTCGCACCGTCGTATTCGAGCGCGATCGCGCGCCGCACCCCCCCTCCCTGGTGTTCCATCAAGTGCTTACCTCCAGCAGTCGCGCGAGCGCGGGGCGTGCCGGTGGCTCGCCTGCGTGGCAGTCGAGCCGGGTCACTTCCACGCCTTGCGCGCGCAGGCAATCCCCGAGCTCGGCCAGCGCCGCGCGGGCCCGGCCCAGCGTGTGCGGATCCGGGATCCACAGCGTGGTGGCGAGACGTTCGCCGCTCAGCTCGAGGCGCGCGTGCAACGTCCCCAGCGTCTCGAGTTGCAGGCAGAGCTGGACCTGCCAGTGGCGTTGCGGCGGCGCGCCATGCGGGTCCGCGCGCGTCTCGCGTTGCTCGATCCGCAGTTCCAGTGCGTCGAAGCCGGCATTGCGTGCGATCGGCAGTTCGACGCTCCAGGCCTGCAGCGGCGGGTTCTCGCCCTGGCGCGACTGGTCGGGATGCGCCGCGATCTGATGCACGCGGGTGCGCGCCAGCGCGCCACGCACCGCGCCCAGGAGTTCGGCGGCGAGTTCGGTGTCGCGCGTCGGTCGCGCGTCGGCAGCGGCGGCCGCGTTGCGTCCTGCGCGCCCAGGTTCCGGGGCTGACGCCGTCGTGTCCGGTGGCACCGGAGGCGAGGGTGTGGCGAGTCGGCCCGGCGGTCCGTACAGCAGCGCGGCCGGGCCGGCAGTACGCGGCGGGTTCGTGGCGCCCGGACGGGAGGCGGCTGCGCGCCAGGCGCCGAGTTCGGCGAGCAGCGCCAGCAGGCCTGCCTTCAGATCGCCGGCGAGCGCCGGGGGAGCCGCGCTGGCGCCGGCGGGAAGAACGCGTGCTGCCGCGCGGGCTTCATCGGGGAGCGGCGCCGTGGCGTTTGCCGCGGTCCGCTGGCGCGCGGTTGGCACTGCGCCGGGCGTAGCAGGTGACCTCGCGGGTTGCAGCGGCAGCGCGACTGTGGACGGCCGGGACCACAGCGCGCCGCGCTGCAGAGGACGCTGCGGTGAGGCGATCCCGGGCGGGGTAGTCGTGGCGTTCGTGGGGTCCGTGGCGGACCCCCGCGACGATACGGCAGGAGCCGCGCCTGCACGCGCAGGTCCGGCGGCAGCTGTGCCCGGTGCCGCCGGCGGTCCGCCCGGTGCGGACGCGGACGCGAAGGACGCGGTGCGGGGCGTGGCCGCGGCGAAGCCCGGGGCGCCGGCGGCGGTGTTCCGCGGGCCGGGTGGCGCGTTCGGCGCAGCCGGCAAACCGGTCGGGTCGCCGGGTGGTGCCGTCGGACTGCCTGGTGCTGTCGCCGCTGCGCCTGGTGCCGTGCCCGGGGCGGCGGTTGCCGTGGCACCAGCGCCGGGTATGGCGGCAGGCGCGCCCGGTGCGGGGAGCGGTACGCTGGTGGCAGAGGGTGGTACGGAGAGTGCGGGCAGCGGGTTCGTTGGCGTCGGCACGGGGTTGCGTACTGGCAAAGGCACGGGGATGCGTCCCGGCGTCGGTGTCGGCTGTGGCGCCGGATCGGGGGTTGTCGCCGGACCCGTGTCGGGGGCTGGGTGGTCCGCAGGTGCCGGACCTGCGCCTGGCGTGGGTGCGGTTGCGGTCGGCGCGACCGTCGCGTGCGGCTGTGGCGTGCCGGGCGGCGCTGCGGTGGCCGGCACGCCCTGCGCGGCCGGTGGCGCGGGGCGGGCAGTACCGAACAGGCGGCGCAGCGAGCCCAGCAGTTCGCGCGCTCCGCGTGCGGCTGCCGGCGCGGGTGCCGCCTCACCGGCATCTTGTCGCGGTGTGGTCGCAGCCGGTCCGCCCGTGCGTGGCGGTGGGCGCGGAGTGGGCACCGCTGGCGGGTGCGCCAGCCGGAGCAGGCGTGCCTCGAGGAAGGCGCCGCTGTCGGCCACCGCGGCGCGCAGTCCGCGGGCCGACCCGAGTTGCCCCGGTGTCGGCACGCGCGCGAGCAGTTCGCGCAGGCGTTCGGCCAGCGCCGGCGGCAGCGCCGGATCCCGTGCCGCGGTGGCCAGCGTGGCGAGCGCTTCGTGCAGGGGGCGTTGTGCAGGCAGCGTGGTACGCAGGGCGCGCATCAGCATCGACGCGCCGTCCCCGGCGGGAAGCACGCGCTCGACGCGCGCGCGCTCCGGGGACAGGCTGCGCAGCAGCAGCCGGGTGCCGCTGGCGAGCGCGAGCGCGCTGCGCGCCTCGACCGATTCGCCGCCGGCGAGTTCGAGCACGAGGATCCAGCCACCGCCCGTGGCCGGGCGCACGGCGGTCACCAGCGCCTCCAGCGCGGACGGCAGGCTCGCGGGAGGCACACCCGCAGCGCCCGGCGGTGACCCGAGAGGCGGCACGAGGGGCGGCAGCACGCCGCCGGGTGGTATCTCCATGCGCGTTGCCAGCCGGGTGGGCCCATCACCTATAATCGCCGCGTCCATGGCGAGTATAACGGCCGGGGCCGCGGGAAGTTGAGATCGCCCGCGGGTGCGGCCGCGTTCACCCGATCCTGTTCCCGGAAACCCTGCATGACCGACAAGGCCTCGGTTCCGCTGCTCGAGGTTCGCGGCCTGCGCTGCGAGCGCGACGGGCGGCTGCTGTTCGAGGATCTGCACTTCGCGCTGGGTGCCGGCGAGGTGCTGCAGGTCGCGGGGCCGAACGGCTGCGGCAAGACGACCATGCTGCGCACCATCGCGGGGCTGTCGCAGCGCGCCACCGGCGAGGTGCGCTGGCGCGGTGCGGCGCTCGAGCGCTGCCGCTACGAGTACCTGGGCGATTCGCTGTACCTGGGGCACGAGGCGGCGGTCAACCCGGCGCTGACGCCGCTCGAGAACCTGCGCTGGCACGTCGCGCTGTGGGGGCGGTCGCGGCCGCTGGCGATCGAGCAGGCGCTCGCGCGCACCGGACTCGCGGGCTACCTGCACACCCCGGCGCAGAAGCTCTCGGCCGGCCAGAAGCGGCGCATCGCGCTGGCGCGACTGCAGCTGAGCACGGCCACGCTGTGGATCCTCGACGAGCCGTTCACCGCCATCGACCTCGGCGGCGTGGCCGAAATCGAGGCGTTGATCGCGGGGCACGCGGCGGGCGGCGGCGCGGTGCTGCTGACCACGCACCATCGTCTCGCGGCGGTGCCGGCGCTGCGCCGCCTGGATCTCGGCCAGCAGATGGTGGACTGAGCGGTGCCGCGCCACGACTCCGCATTCACCGCCACGCTGCGCCGCGACCTGCTGGTCGCGCTGCGCCGCCCCGGCGAGATCGCGAACCCGCTGGTGTTCTTCGTGATCGTGGTCGCGCTGTTCCCGCTCGGCATCGGGCCGACGCCGGACGACCTCGCGCGGATCGCGCCGGGCGTGCTGTGGGTGGTGGCGCTGCTCGCCTCGCTGCTGTCTACCGACATGGTGTTCCGCTCCGACCACGACGACGGTTCGCTCGAGCAACTGGTGCGCAGCCCCGAGCCGCTGTACCTGCTCGCGATCGCGAAGATCGCCGTGCACTGGCTGGTCACCGGGCTGCCGCTCACACTGCTGTCGCCGGTGATGGCCGCGATGCTGTACCTGCCGATGGCGGCGGTGCCGGCGCTGGTGCTCTCGCTGCTCGCCGGCACGGCGACGCTGTCGCTGGTCGGTGGCATCGGCGCGGCACTGACCGTGGGCCTGCGCAAGGGCGGCATCCTGCTCGCGCTGCTGATCCTGCCGTTCTACGTGCCGGTGCTGGTGTTCGGCACCGCGGCGGTCGATGCCGCGGCGGCCGGGGCCGCCTACCTGCCGCAACTGGCGATCCTGGCCGCCTTCGCGCTGCTCGCACTGACGCTGGCGCCGCTGGCGGTCGCCGCGGCGCTCAGGATCAGCCTCGACCACTGACGCGCAGCGCCGGGGTGGATCGGATATACTGCCGCCGCCCCGCGCGCCGCGCGGCGCCCCCTCCGACAGATGATGGTTGCTGACGACGCGTGTGGTCCTTCATCCATAAACTCGGCTCTCCCCGCTGGTGCTACCAGATCACGACCCCGTGGCTGCCGTGGCTGGGGGCGGCCTGCGCCGCGCTGCTGCTCACCGGCGCGGTGTGGGGGCTGGCGTTCGCGCCGACGGATTTCCGCCAGGGCAACAGCTACCGGATCATGTACATCCATGTGCCGAGCGCCGTCGTATCCCTGGCCGGGTACTACCTGATGGCCACCGCCGGGGCGGTCAGCCTGATCTGGAAGATCAAGGTCTCCGACATGGTGCTTAAATCCTGCGCCGGGATCGGCGCCGCGATGACCTTCCTCGCGCTGGTCACCGGGGCGATCTGGGGCAAGCCGACCTGGGGCGCCTGGTGGGTGTGGGACGCGCGCATCACCTCGATGCTGGTGCTGCTGTTCCTCTACATCGGGGTGCTGGCCTTGCACGAGGCCTTCGAGGACCGTGACGTGGCGGCGCGCGCCTGCGCGGTGCTCAGCCTGGTCGGCACGGTCAACATCCCGATCATCTACAAGTCGGTCGACTGGTGGTACAGCCTGCACCAGCCGGCGAGCATCAAGTTCACGGGCGACTCGACGATGCACCCGCAGATGCTGCAGCCGCTGCTGGTGATGATCGCCGGGTTCTACCTGTTCTACGCGCTGGCGGTGCTGCTCGCCCTGCGCAGCGAGATCCTCGAACGCGAGGAACGCGCGCGCTGGGTCGAGGAGCTGGTGGTCGCCGGACACGGCAAGACGGTCTGACCGATGTATTTCCAGGATTTCACGCAACTCTGGCAGATGGACGGACACGGCCCCTACGTGTGGTCGGCGTACCTGATCGTCGTGCTGGTGATGACCGGGCTGGTGCGCCGGCCGCTGGCGCGCCGGCGGCGCGCGCTCGAGCGGGTGCGCTCGCGGCTGCGCGCGGCTGCGTCCTCGTCCACCCCCGACGGAGTCTGAGCATGGCCATGCATCGGCTACGCCGCCAGCGCCTGTTCATCGTGCTGTTCATCGTGATCGGCGCCAGCGCCGCTGCCGCGCTGGTGTTCTGGGCGCTCCGCGACAACATGAACTTCTTCTACTCGCCGGTGCAGGTCGAGCGTGGTGAAGCACCCACCGGCAGGACGATCCGCGTCGGCGGCCTGGTCCTGCCGGGCAGCGTGCAACGCTCGGCGTCCGGGCTCGAGGTGCGGTTCAGGGTGAGCGACAACCAGGCGGTGCTCGACATCGCCTACGAAGGCATCCTGCCGGACCTCTTCGCCGAGGGCCAAGGCGTGGTCGCGGTGGGTGAGTTGCTGCCGGAGGGGCGTTTCCGCGCCCAGCAGGTATTGGCCAAGCACGACGAGAACTACATGCCGCCCGAGGTACACGATGCGCTGAAGGCCGGGGAGACCATGGACGAGGCACTCTCGCGGGGGCGTCCCGGTGCTGGTTGAACTCGGGCACTTCGCGCTGGCGCTGGCGGCGAGCCTCGCGCTGGCGCTGGCGCTGCTGCCGTTGCTCGGCGTGCTGCGTGGCGTCGAGGCGTGGATGCGCAGCGCCACGGTGCTGGCGCTGGGCCAGCTGCTGTTCGTCGCCATGGCCTTCGCCTGCCTGGCGCGTGCCTTCCTGCTCGACGATTTCTCGGTGCGTCTGGTGGCGCAGCATTCCAACTCCGCGCTGCCGCCGTGGTACAAGTTCAGCGCGCTGTGGGGCAACCACGAGGGCTCGATGCTGTTGTGGGTGGCGATCCTCGCGGCGTGGACTGCGGCCGTTGCCCTGTTCAGCCGCGCGTTGCCGCTCGCGATGCGTGCGCGCGTGCTCGCGGTGATGGGCATGGTCGCGGTGGGCTTCCACCTGTTCGTGCTGCTGACCTCGAATCCCTTCACGCGCTCGTTCCCGGACGTGCCGGCCGAGGGGCGGGACCTCAACCCCTTGCTGCAGGACATCGGACTGGTGCTGCACCCGCCGATGCTGTACCTGGGCTACGTGGGTTTCTCGGTGGCCTTCGCCTTCGCGATAGCCGCGCTGTGGAGCGGCCGGCTCGACGCCGCGTGGGCGCGCTGGAGCCGCCCGTGGACCAATGCCGCGTGGATCTTCCTGACGCTCGGCATCACGCTCGGCAGCTGGTGGGCGTACTACGAGCTCGGCTGGGGCGGCTGGTGGTTCTGGGATCCGGTCGAGAACGCCTCGTTCATGCCGTGGCTGGTCGGCACGGCGCTGGTGCACTCGCTGGCCGTGACGGAGAAGCGCGGACTGTTCCGCAGCTGGACCGTGCTGCTGGCGATCACCGCGTTCTCGCTCAGCCTGCTCGGCACCTTCCTGGTGCGTTCCGGCGTGTTGACCTCGGTGCATGCCTTCGCCACCGATCCCGAGCGCGGACTGTACGTGCTGTTGTTCCTCGGCGTGGTCGTCGGTGGCTCGCTGACGCTCTACGCGTTGCGTGCGCCGGCCGTGGCCCAGCGCGGGGAGTTCGGACTGTGGTCGCGCGAGACGGCGTTGCTCGGCAACAACGTGCTGCTGGTGGTCGCGATGGCCACCGTGCTGCTCGGCACGCTGTACCCGCTGCTGATCTCGGCGCTCGAGCTCGGCCGGATGTCGGTCGGCCCCCCGTACTTCAACCTCACCTTCGTGCCGCTGGTCGCGCTGCTGGTGGTCGTCATGGGGCTGGGGCCGCTCTCCGGCTGGCGCCGCGGCGATGGCGCCTCGCTGGTGCGCCGCGCGCGCTGGCCACTGGTGATCAGCGTGGTGCTGGCGCTGGCGGCGCCGTTCGCGCTCGGCGGCCGCTGGCACGCGGGGGTCGCGCTCTGCGTGCTGCTGGCGGCGTGGATCGTGACCACGCTGGGCGCGTCGCTGCGCGAGCGGCTGGCGCTGCGCGGCGGTTGGCGGGGCGCCGGCGGGCTGGGCGCCAGTTACTGGGGGATGTGCCTGGCGCACCTCGGCATGGCGTTCTGCGTGGCCGGCGCCGGATTGACCTCGGTCTACAGCGTCGAGCGGGACGTGAGGCTCGCCCCGGGTGAGCGCGTCGAACTCGCCGGTCACACCTTCGCCTTCGCGGGCACGCGGCACGCGGAGGGAGCGAATTACAGCGCCGAGATCGGCGATTTCAGCGTGCAGCGCGGCGACCGGACGGTGACGCTGCAGGCGCAGAAGCGCGATTACCACAGCCAGATGGGCAACGTGATGACCGAGGCCGCGATCGACCCCGGGTTCCTGCGCGACCTGTACATCTCGCTCGGCGAGCCGCTCGGCGAGGGTGCGTGGGCGGTGCGCGTGCACGTGAAACCCTTCGTGCGCTGGCTGTGGCTGGGCGGGCTGCTGATGGGCGCCGGCGGCGCGCTGACGCTGGCCGATCGGCGCTACCGGGCACGCCGCGCCGCGCCGGCGCCGGGAGGCTGAGCGATGCAGCGTCTGCGCCTGTTCCTGCCCCTGATCGGCTTCGCGGTGCTCGCCGTGTTGCTGTGGCGCGGCCTGGCGCTGGACCCCAACCACATGCCGTCGGCGCTCGCGAACCGGCCGTTCCCGGAGTTCACGGCCCTGACCCTCGACGGGCGTCCGGTGGGCCGAGCGGACCTGCTGGGGCGGCCGGCGCTGGTCAACGTGTGGGCCACCTGGTGCCCGTCGTGCGCCACCGAACACGCGTTCCTGAACCGCCTGGCGGCCGATGGCGTCACGATCTACGGCATCGATTACAAGGACGACGCCGACGCGGCGCGGCGCTGGATCGCCGAGCGTGGCAATCCGTACCGGCTGATCGTCGCCGATCCCGACGGCCGGCTCGGCATCGATCTGGGCGTCACCGGGGCACCGGAAACCTACCTGATCGACGCCGACGGCGTCGTGCGTCAGCGCTACCAGGGCGCGCTGGACCAGCGCGTCTGGCAGCGCGAGTTCGCGCCGCTGTTCGAGCGCCTGGCGGCGGAGCGGCCGCGATGATCGGCTGGCGCACCGTGCTGCTGCTCGGGCTGCTGGTCGCGCTGCCGGCGCTGGCCGTGGTCGAGCCCTACGACTTCGATACCGAGGAGCAGCGGCTGCGCTACCTCGAATTCACGCGCGAGCTGCGTTGCCCGAAGTGCCAGAACCAGAACCTCGCCGACTCGAACGCGCCGATCGCCCAGGACCTGCGTCACGAGCTGCAGCGGCTGCTGCGCGAGGGGCGCAGCGACACCGAGATCGTCGATTTCATGGTGGCGCGCTATGGCGAGTACGTGCTGTACCAGCCGCGCATGGGACCCAGGACGCTGCTGTTGTGGGCGTCGCCCGCGTTGATGCTGCTCGGCGGGGTGCTGGTGGTGTTCGGCATCGTACGCCGGGCACGGCGCGCCGCGGCGCGCCGCGAGTCAGCGCTGAGCGCCGCCGAGCGGGAGCGGCTGGCGCAGCTGCTCGCGGACGGGGAGGAACGACGATGAGCGCGCCCATGTTCTGGATGGCGCTGGGTGCGCTCGCGCTGCTGGCCGCGCTGCTGGTCGCGTGGCCGGCGCGCCGCGGTGCGCCGGCGCCGGACGGCGAGGCGGGGCGCGATGCACGGCGGGCCGAGAACGTGGCCGCGTACCGGCAGCAGAGGCGCGAACTCGAGGCGGCGCGGGACGCCGGAACACTGACCGCCGAGGCATTCGCGGCCGCGCTGCTGGAACTCGACCGCCGCCTGCTCGCCGATACCGCTGAGCTCGAGGCAGCGGCGAACGATGCGCGTGGCGGCCGCGCGCTGCTGCTGGGCGCGGCGCTCGCGGTGCCGCTGCTGGCGCTGCTGCTGTACCGCCAGCTCGGCGCCCATACCGAGATCGAACTCGCGGCGCTGATCGAGGAACTGTCCGGTGAAATGCCGCCGACGGTGCGCAGCGAGCGGCTGGAGCGGCTGCTGCCGCTGCTGGAAGCTCAGGTCGCAAGGCGCGACCCGGAGGGCAGTTACCGTTTCCTGCTCGCCCGCGTACACGCGGGCGAGGGACGACACGCTGCCGCCGCGCCGCTGTTCGCCGAACTCGCCGGGCTCTACCCGGAGGATGCCGAGATCGCTGCGCAGGCGGCGCAGGCGCGTTTCCTGGCCGAGGGCCGGCGCCTGACACCGGAGGTGCGCACGCTGGCCGAGCGCGCGCTGGCGATCGAGCCGCGCCACGCCGGGGTGCGCGGCATGCTCGGCATGGCGAGTTTCCAGGCCGGGGACTATGCGCGCGCGATCGAGCACTGGGAGATCCTGCTCGCGCAGTTGCCCGCGGATGTGCCGGACGCCACGCTGGTGCGCGACGGCATCGCGGCGGCACGTGCGCGCCTCGCCGCGCCGGCGCCCGACGCAGCGCAGCCGGCGCCGGCGCCGTCGACGGCGCCGGACCCGCGGTAGTGATCGGACGGCAAAACCGGTAGACTTCGCCGCTTTCCGCGTCGGCCGGGGGCATCCGGCCGCAACCTGTGCTGTGGATCCGCAATGCGACTCGAGACGATAAAACTCGCGGGCTTCAAGTCCTTCGTCGATCCCACCACGGTGCGCCTGCCGAGCAACCTGGTGTCGATCGTCGGACCGAACGGCTGCGGCAAGTCCAACATCATCGACGCGGTGCGCTGGGTGCTCGGCGAGGCCTCGGCGAAGCACCTGCGCGGCGAGTCGATGGCCGACGTGATCTTCAACGGCTCGACGGGGCGCAAGCCGCTGGGGCAGGCCTCGATCGAGCTGGTGTTCGACAACTCCGACGGCTCGCTGGGTGGCGAGTACGCGAACTTCGGCGAGATCGCGATCCGCCGCACCGTCACGCGCGACGGCCTCTCGCACTACTACCTGAACGGCACGCGCTGCCGCCGCCGCGATATCACCGACATCTTCCTCGGCACCGGCCTGGGGCCGCGCAGCTACGCGATCATCGAGCAGGGCATGATCTCGCGCCTCATCGAGGCCAAGCCGGAGGACCTGCGCGTCTACCTCGAGGAAGCCGCCGGCATCTCGAAGTACAAGGAGCGCCGTCGCGACACCGAGAACCGGATCCGGCGCACGCGCGAGAACCTCGAGCGGCTGACCGATTTCCGCGAGGAACTCGAGCGCCAGCTCAAGCACCTGGAGCGCCAGGCGGCGGCGGCGGAGCGTTTCTCGCAGCTGAAAGCCGAGGAGCGGCGTTTCGCGACCGAGCTGCTGGCGCTGCAGTGGCGGCGCCTCGACGGCGAGGGTGCGACGCTGCACGAGAGCGTGCGCGGCTGCGAGGTGCGCCTGGCGGCGGTGCAGGCGCGCCATACGCGCGTCGATGCCGACATCGAGCACGCCCGTGATCGTCACGCCGAGGCCAACGGGGCGCTGGGGCGCGTGCAGGAGCGCTACTACGCGATCGGCGCCGAGATCGCGCGCACCGAGCAGGGCGTGCAGCTGCAGCAGGAGCGCGCACGCCAGTTGCGCTCGGACCTGGAGCAGACGCGCCGCGCGCGCGGCGAGGCCGAGCGGCACCTGCAGGAGGACCTGGAGCGCCAGGCCGCGTTCACGACCGAGCGCGAACAGCTGCTGCCCGCGCTGGCCGCGGCCGGTGACGCCGATGCCGGCGCCAGTGAGGCGCTGGGCTTCGCCGAGGAAGCGATGCAGCAGTGGCAGCACGAGTGGGACGAGTTCAGCGTCGCTGCAGAACAGCCGCGCCAGCAGGCCGAGGTGCAGCAGTCGCGCATCCGTCACCTCGAGGAATCGCTGGAGCAGGCTGCCGGAAGGCTGCAGCGGCTCGAGGCCGAGCGCGCGGAGCTCGCCACCGCGCCGCTCGAGGAAGAACGCCTGCTGCACGAGGAGCGCGTGCACGAGCTCGAGGAAGTGAGCCAGCAGTGGCAGGAGCGCGCCGAGACGGTGCGTGAGCGCATCGAGACGGCGCGCGCGACGATCACCCGCCTCGGCGCCGGGCTCGACGCCGCGCGGCGCACGCTGCAGGAGCAGCGCGGCCGGCTCGCCTCGCTGCAGGCGCTGCAGCAGGCGGCGCTGGGGCAAACCGACGCCGTGGTGACCGGCTGGCTGCAGGCGCAGGGAATCGGTGGCAACGCGCGCCTCGCCGAGCGGCTGCGGGTGGACAGCGGCTGGGAGACGGCGGTCGAGACGGTGCTGGGCAGCCACCTGCAGGCGGTGTGCGTGGAAGCGATGGCGCCGCTGGCGGGGGCGCTGGCGAGTTTCGGTGCCGGCACGCTGGGGCTGTTCGCCCCGCATGGCGCGCCGGTGGACGCGGCGTCGCCGCTGCTGGCGGCACGCGTGCGCGCGGACTTCGACCTCGGCAGCCTGTTCGCCGGCGTGCACGCCGCCGAGTCGCTGGCGGAGGCACTGGCGATGCAGCCACGGCTCGCGCACGGTGAATCCGTGGTCACCCGCGAGGGTGTCTGGCTGGGTCGCGACTGGCTGCGGCTCGCACGCGACAGCGACGCGCGTGCCGGCGTGATCCAGCGCACCCGCGAGATCGCCGGGCTCGAGCAGGCGCACGAACTCGAGCGCGCGCGCGAGGCCGAGCTGGACGGGTCGCTGGACGAGGCGCGCGAGGAACTGCGCGCGCTGGAGGCCGAATCGCTGGGCCTGCAGCAGGAGCTGCGCGGTGCGACCGCGCGCTATACCGAGGCGCGGGCGGCGCTGAGCGGCTGCAGCGCGCGCCTGGAGCAGCTGCAACTGCGTGCCGAGCGCAACCGTTCGGAACACGAGCAGTACCGCGAGCGCCACGAGGCGCAACGCTCCGAGCTGCAGGAAGCACGCGCGCTGCTCGGCTCGGCGCTGGATGCGATGCATCGCGACGGGCAGCGACGCGAGGCCCTGCAGCTGCGCCGTGACCTCGTGCGCCAGGCGCTCGATGCGGCACGCCAGCAGGCGCGCGGTGCGCGTGACGAGGCGCACCGGCTGGCCATGCGCCGCGAGTCGCTGGAGACGCAGCTCGCCAGCCTGCACTCGGCGATCGCGCGTATCGAGGGGCAGTTCGCGCAGTTCGAGGAGCGCATCGGTGCGCTCGAATCGCAGATCGCGGGCACCGAGGAACCGATCGCGATCGGCCGCGAGCGGCTGGAGGAGCAGTTGCAGCAGCGGCTCGCGGTCGAGTCCGAGCTGACCGCGGCGCGCACCCTGGTGCAGGAGATCGAGCACGAACTGCGCGAGCTCGAGCGCAGCCGCCACGCCATCGAACAGGAGATGGACACGGTGCGCGGGGAGCTCGAGCGCGAGCGCATCGCGGCGCAGACCGTGCAGGTGCGCCTCGCCGGGATCGTGGAGCAGCTGAACAAGGGGCACGCGGACCTGCCGTCCGTGCTCGAGGGACTGGTGCCCGAGGCGAACGAGGAGGCCTGGCAGGCGCAGATCGAGCGCCTCGGCAACCAGATCGCGCGCCTGGGTCCGATCAACCTCGCCGCGATCGAGGAGCATCGTTCCCAGTCCGAGCGCAAGACGTACCTCGACGCGCAGAACGCCGACCTCGTCGAAGCGCTGGAGACGCTCGAGAACGCCATCCGCAAGATCGACCGTGAGACGCGCACGCGTTTCAAGGACACCTTCGATCGCGTGAACAGCGGGTTGCAGGAACTGTTCCCGCGCGTGTTCGGCGGCGGTCACGCCTACCTCGAGATGACCGGCGAGGACCTGCTCGACACCGGAGTGGCGATCATGGCACGCCCGCCCGGCAAGCGTAATGCCACGATCCACCTGCTCTCGGGCGGCGAGAAGGCGCTGACCGCGATCTCGCTGGTGTTCTCGATCTTCCGCCTGAACCCGTCGCCGTTCTGCATGCTCGACGAGGTCGACGCGCCGCTCGACGACGCGAACGTGGGGCGATTCGCGCGTCTGGTGCGCGAGATGTCCGAGACGGTGCAGTTCATCGTGATCACGCACAACAAGATCACCATGGAGATCGCGCAGCAATTGATGGGGGTCACGATGCAGGAGCCGGGCGTGTCCCGGCTGGTCAGCGTGGACGTCGACGAGGCGGTCGCGATGGCGAACACGGGTTGAATCGCACGCGACGCCGTGATGGCCTATAGTTGGCAGTGTTTCGCACGCCGCGGCGACGCGGATCGCACGGGCCGGTACAACCTTTCGGAGGATCTGCTGGCGGCATGGATCTGAGTGTTCAGGACTGGTTGATCGTCATCGGCGCGTTGCTGATCGCGGGCGTGTTGCTGGACGCCTACCGGCGCTATCGCAACGAAAGCCGCAACCCGATCCGGATGGGGCGCAGGCCCGGGTTCTGGAAAATGGGAGATGGCTTCCGCGACGAGGCCGAACCGTCGGGCAGCGCCGAGTTGCCGAACGGCGGCGCGCGCGTGCGTGACCGCAGTGGCGACGGCGAGCGTGCCGGCGGAGTGGCACCGCGCGCGGGCGAGCGGGTGGAGCCGAGCCTGGACGGGGTGCACGCCGAGCGCCTCGCGCCCCGGGATCCGGTGCCGCCGGCCGCACCGCGCGTCGAGCCGCCGCGTCCCGGATCGCCACGGGTCGAGGTGCCGCGTACGGATACGCCGCGCGCTGAGCCGAAACCTCCCGTCGGCGCTCCGGTGACCACCGCGACGCCTGCAAGCGACGCCGACGAGGTGCTGGTGATCCACGTGCTGGCGCGTGCCGCCGAAGGGTTCACCGGTGAGGCGCTGGCGCGCATCTTCCAGGCCTGCGACGTACGCTTCGGCGCGTTGTCGATCTTCCATCGCCACGAGGAGGAGAAGGGGCAGGGCGCGGTGCAGTTCAGCGTCGCCAACGTCACGCGGCCGGGCAGTTTCCCCGACGCCGTGCTGGCCGGCTTCGCGTCGCCGGGACTCAGCTTCATCCTGCGCCTGCCCGGGCCGCAACGGCCGCTCGAAGCCTTCGACTGCATGCTGGAGACGGCGCGCGCGATCGCGCGCAACCTCGACGGTGAGCTGCAGGACGAGAGCCACAGCGTGTTCACCTCGCAGACCGCCGAGCATTGTCGCGAGCGCATCCGCGAGTTCGTGCACCGCAGCGCCCGCCCACGCCGGCCCTCATGAGCGCCGGTGACGCCGCGCGCGAGATCGCGCGGCTGCGCGAGGCCATCCGCGAGCACAACCGGCGCTATTACGTCCTCGACGACCCGCTGATCACCGACGCCGAGTACGACCGGCTGCTGCGCCGGCTGCAGGAACTCGAGCGCGCGCACCCGCAGCTGGTGGTCCCGGACTCCCCCACGCAGCGCGTCGGCGCCGTGGTGCAGGGCGCCTTCGCCAGCGTGCGCCACGAACTGCCGATGCTCTCGCTGGACAATGCGTTCAGCGAGGAGGAGCTGCGCGCCTTCGACCGCCGCGTGCGCGACCGGCTGGGAGACGTCGACGCGGTGGACTACTGCTGCGAACCGAAGCTCGACGGGGTGGCGGTCAGCCTGCTGTACGAAGACGGCTCGCTGCGCCGGGCGGCGACGCGCGGGGACGGCAGCAGCGGCGAGGACGTCAGTGCGAACGTGCGCACCATCGCGGCCGTGCCGCTGCGCCTGAGCGGCGCGGGCGTCGGCACCGTGATCGAGGTGCGTGGCGAGATCTACCTGCCCGAGGCCGGTTTCGAGGCGCTGAATCAGCGCGCGCGCGAGCGCGGCGAGAAAACCTTCGTGAATCCGCGCAACGCCGCCGCCGGCAGCCTGCGCCAGCTCGACCCGCGCGTGACCGCGGAGCGGCCGCTGGCGTTCTGCGCCTACGGACTCGGGCGCCTGGACGGCGTCGAACCGCCCGCCTCGCAAGCACAGGCGCTCGCGTGGCTGGCCGGGCTCGGGATCCCGGTCAGCGCCATGCGCCGGCGGGTGCACGGTGTCGATGGCTGTCTGGCGTACTACCACGAGCTGCACGGGCGGCGCGCCGGGCTCGGCTACGCGATCGACGGTGTGGTGTTCAAGGTCGACCGCGTGGACCTGCAGCAGCGCCTCGGCTTCGTGGCGCGGGCGCCGCGCTGGGCGATCGCGCACAAGTTCCCGGCGCAGGAGGAAACGACCACGCTGCTCGATGTCGAGTTCCAGGTCGGGCGCACCGGGGCGATCACGCCGGTGGCGCGCCTCGAGCCGGTGTTCGTCGGCGGCGTGACGGTCGCCAACGCAACGCTGCACAACCTGGACGAGGTGCGGCGCCTGGGCGCGATGATCGGCGATGCCGTGGTGGTGCGGCGCGCCGGCGACGTGATTCCGCAGGTGGTGCGCGTGGTGAGCGAGCGGCGTCCGGCCGGCGCGCGCGCGATCGTGGCGCCCGAGCGCTGCCCGGTGTGCGGCTCGGCGGTCGAGCGCCAGGAGGGCGAGGCGGTCGCGCGCTGTTCGGGCGCGCTGGTGTGCCCGGCGCAGCAGAAGGAGACGATCCGCCATTACGCCTCGCGGCGAGCGATGGACATCGAGGGCCTCGGCGAGAAGCTGATCGACCAGCTGGTCGACCGCGGCGCGGTGCGCAACGTCGCCGACCTCTACGCACTGGATGCCGACACGCTCGCGGGCTTCGAACGCATGGGCCGCACGTCGGCCATGAAGCTGGTGGCCGCGATCGCACGCAGCCGTGCGACCACGCTCGAGCGTTTCCTGTTCGCGCTCGGGATGCGCGAGGTAGGCGAGGCCACCGCGCTCGCGCTGGCGCGACACTTCCGCACGCTGGAGGCGTTGCTCGCGGCCGATACCGAAGCGCTGCAGGAGGTTCCTGACGTCGGACCGGTGGTCGCGGGGCACGTGGTGGCGTTCTTCGCGGAGCCGGCGAACCGCGAGCTGCTCGAGCGCCTGCGCGCCGCCGGCGTGCACTGGCCCGCGGTGCTGGCGCCGGCGGCGGGCGCGCCGCTGGCCGGGCGCAGTTTCGTGCTGACCGGCACACTGGAGTCGATGAGTCGCGACGAGGCCTCGCGGCGGCTCGCGGCGCTCGGCGCGCGCGTGTCGGGCAGCGTCAGCGCGCGCACCAGCGTGGTGGTCGCGGGCCCCGGCGCGGGCTCCAAGCTCGCGCGCGCCGAGGCGCTCGGCCTCGAGGTCTGGGACGAGCCGCGGCTGCTCGCGGAACTCGCCCGACTCGGTGAAAATGAGGCGTGAAAAATACAGCATCTTGATTCGATCGCAGTCCCAAGCCGGCGCGATCCCGTTATCATTTGCCGACTTTCACGAATGGCCGAAGGCTGCGGTGCAGGGAGGGGTCCCGGCGCCGGTTCCCGGCTACCACAACGACGGTGAAAACACCTTGAAACCCACCGACATCAGCGATCCCGAATACTTCCACAAGGTCGTCGACTGCCAGTATGCGTGTCCCTCGCACACGCCGGTGCCCGAATACATCCGCCTGATCGCCGCCGAACGCTACACCGATGCGTACATGGTGAACTGGGAGTCGAACGTGTTCCCCGGCATCCTCGGGCGCACCTGCGACCGGCCCTGCGAGCCGGCGTGCCGGCGCGGTCGGGTCGAGAAGGAGCCGGTGGCGATCTGCCGTCTAAAACGGGTCGCGGCCGACAACAAGGGGGCGGTCGAGGCGCGGATGCCGAAGGCGCCAAAGCGCAGGAACGGCAAGCGTGTCGCGCTGATCGGGGCCGGACCGGCCTCGCTGACCGTCGCGCGGGACCTGGCGCCGCTCGGCTACGAGATCGACCTCTACGACGACCAGGCGAAGGCGGGCGGCATGATGCGCAGCCAGATCCCGGTGTTCCGCCTGCCGCCGGCCGTGCTCGACGAGGAGACCGGCTACATCCTGGACCTCGGCATCAACCGCCACTTCGATACCCGCGTCACCAGCATGAAGTCGGTGCTGGAGCGCAACTACGACGCCGTGTTCGTGGGCACCGGCGCGCCGCGCGGCAGCGACCTCGACCTGCCCGGGCGCACGGAAGCGGCCGCCAACATCTTCGTCGGCATCGACTGGCTCTCCAGCGTGTCCTTCGAGCACATCCACACCATCGGCAGGCGCGTGCTGGTGCTCGGCGGCGGCAACACCGCGATGGACTGCTGCCGCACCGCACGGCGCCTCGGTGGCGAGGACGTGAAGGTCGTGGTGCGTTCCGAGTTCGACAAGATGAAGGCCTCGCCGTGGGAGAAGGAAGACGCGATGGCCGAGGACATCCCGATCTTCAACAACCATGTGCCCCTGGAATTCGTGCACCGCGACGGTCGCCTGGTCGGCATGAGCTTCGACAAGGTCGACGTGGTCTACGACGACAAGGGCCGCCGCAGCCTGGTCTCCACCGGCGAGCCGCCGGTGTTCTTCGAGGCCGACGACGTGTTGATCGCGATCGGACAGGACAACGCGTTCCCGTGGATCGAGCGCGAGCTCGGCATCGAGTTCGGCAAATGGGACATGCCGGTGATCGACGCGGTCACGTTCCAGTCCACGCTGCCGAAGGTATTCTTCGGTGGTGACGCGGCGTTCGGACCGAAGAACATCATCACGGCGGTCGCGCAGGGCCACCAGGCGGCGATCTCGATCGACCTGTTCCTGCGCGGGGAGAGCGTGCAGGCACGCCCGGCGCCCGGCGTCACGCTGGTCAGCCAGAAGATGGGCGTGCACGAGTGGAGCTACGACAACGCGGTGGTCGACGACCTGCGCTACAAGGTGCCGCACGTGGCCAAGGAAGTGGCGCTCAAGGACCTGAAGGTCGAGGTGGAACTCGGCTTCGATGCCCGGGCCGGCCTCGCCGAGGCGCAGCGCTGCCTGAACTGCGACGTGCAGACCGTGTTCAAGGCCGCGAAGTGCATCGAGTGTGACGCCTGCGTGGACATTTGTCCCACCGAATGCATCAACTTCCTGATGAACGACGAGGAGCCGGCGTTGCGCGGCAGCCTGCGCGCGGCGGCCACCAACCTCGCGCAGGACCTGTACGTCGCCGACGGCCTCACGCAGACGCGGCGCGTCATGGTCAAGGACGAGAACGTGTGCCTGCATTGCGGCCTGTGCGCGGAGCGCTGCCCGACGGGCGCGTGGGATATGCAGAAGTTCTTCTACAACGTCACGAAGGCGGGACAGGCATGCACGCCAAGCAAGCAGTAAACGATTTCGTCGTCAAGTTCGCGAACGTCAATGGCACCGGCTCGGCTTCCGCGAACCACATGTTCGCGAAGGCGATCTTCCGGATGGGGATACCGGTCAGCCCGCGCAACATCTTTCCGTCGAACATCCAGGGCCTGCCGACCTGGTACGAGGTGCGCGTGAGCCACAAGGGCTACCTCGGTCGCCGCGGCGGCGGGGTGGACCTGATGCTGTGCGTGAACCCGCAGAGCATGGAGCGCGACGTCAAGGAGGTCGAGCCGGGCGGTTATTTCGTCTACGACTCGACCAAGCCGCTGGACCCGCGCCTGATCCGCAGCGACATCAACTACATCGGCATCCCGATCACCTCGATGTGCCTGCGCGAGTACACCGACGCCCGCCAGCGCCTGCTGTTCAAGAACGTGATCTACGTCGGTGCGCTGGCCGCGTTGCTCGACATCGAGTTCGGCGTGCTGAAGGACCTGGTGGCCGAACAGTTCAAGGGCAAGGAAAAGCTGATCACGCAGAACGTGCACGCGCTCGAGATGGGGCATCAGTACGCGGTGCAGAATTACGCGTGTCCGATCGGCCTGCGCGTGGAGCGCGGCGGCAACATCGCCCGCCACATCCTCGAGACCGACCACATCCTGATGGACGGCAACACCGCGGTCGCGCTCGGCGCGGTCTACGGCGGCGCCAGCGTCGCGGCCTGGTATCCGATCACGCCGTCGACCTCGGTGGTCGACGGTTTCGAAACCTACTGCAAGCGCCTGCGCATCGATCCGGGCACCGGCGAGAAGAACTATGCGATCGTGCAGGCCGAGGACGAGCTGTCGGCGATCGGCATGGTGATCGGCGCCGGATGGAACGGGGCGCGGGCCTTCACCGCGACCAGCGGCCCCGGCCTGTCGCTGATGGGCGAGTTCCTCGGGCTGGCGTATTTCGCCGAGGTTCCGGCGGTGCTGGTCGACGTGCAGCGCTCGGGTCCTTCGACCGGCATGCCGACGCGCACCCAGCAGTCCGATGTGCTGGCGGCCGCGTATGCCTCGCACGGCGACACCAAGCACGTGCTGCTGTTTCCGGCCACGCCCGCCGAGTGCTTCAGCCTGACCGTCAAGGCCTTCGACCTGGCCGACCGGCTGCAGACGCCGGTGCTGATGCTGACCGATCTCGACCTCGGCATGAACGACTGGATGTCGCCACCGCTGCATTTCGACGACCAGCACACCTACGATCGCGGCAAGGTACTCGACGCCGAGGCGCTCGAGGCGCTGGCGCGCGAGGGCAAGCGCTTCGGCCGCTACCTCGACGTCGACGGTGACGGCATCCCGTACCGCACCTATCCGGGCGCGCATCCGACCATCGGTGCCTATACCGCCCGCGGCACCTCGCGTGACGAGTACGCGCTCTACACCGAGGACGGCGCGGCCTACGTACGCAACGTCGACCGGCTGCTGAAAAAGTTCGAGACCGCCAAGCAGTACGTGCCCGAGCCGAAGATCAAGCCGGCCGCGAAGAAGACGCCGTACGGCGCCATCTTCTTCGGCACCACCGCCTCGCCGGCCTACGAGGCGGTCGAGATGCTGGCCGAGGAAGGCATCGCGATCGACACCATGCGCCTGCGTGCGTTCCCGTTCTCGCAGGCCGTGGAGGACTTCATCACCGCCCACGAGACGGTGTTCGTGATCGAGCAGAACCGCGATGGCCAGATGCGCCGGCTGCTGATCAACGAAACCGATGTGCCGGCCAAGGAAAAACTGGTTCCGGTGCTGAACTACGACGGGTTGCCGATCACCGCGCGCCAGATCGCGGCAGGAGTCCGCGCCGGCATCGGCGGTACCGACAACGTCACTCCGATCGACCGCAGCAAGCGCAAGACGTCGAGGAAAAGCAAGCCATGACCTACCAGAAACCGTCTTTCCGCCATCCCGCCGCGCAGGTAAACGAGCTTGGTTACACGCGCCGCGACTACGAAGGTTCGCTGAGCACGCTCTGCGCGGGTTGCGGCCACGACTCGATCAGCGCGGCCATCATCGAGGCGGTGTTCACACTGCCGCTGGAGCCCCACCGCATCGCGAAGATGTCGGGCATCGGCTGCTCGTCGAAGACGCCGGCGTACTTCCTCGGTCGCTCGCACGGCTTCAACTCGGTGCACGGGCGCATGCCGTCGGTGACCACCGGCGCCTCGCTGGCGAACCGCGACCTGGTGTACATCGGCGTCTCCGGCGACGGCGATACCGCCTCGATCGGTTTCGGGCAGTTCGGCCATGCGGTGCGCCGCAACCTGAACATGACCTACATCGTAGAGAACAACGGCTGCTACGGGTTGACCAAGGGCCAGGACTCGGCGACCGCCGACGTCGGCTCGAAGAACAAGAAGGGTGCGGCGAACCCCTACGAGCCGATCGACCTGGTCAGCATGGCGATCCAGCTCGGCGCGACCTTCGTAGGGCGCAGCTTCAGCGGCGACCGCCAGCAGCTGGTGCCGCTGATCAAGGCCGCGCTGACCCACCGCGGTTTTGCTTTCCTCGACGTGGTATCTCCGTGCGTGACTTTCAACAACCACGAGGGCTCCACCAAGAGCTACGCGTTCACGCGCGAGCGCATCGAGGCCACGCCGCTCGACTTCGTGCCGATGCGCGAGGAGATCCGCACCAGCTACGCCGCCGGTGCGACGCAGGAAGTCTGCATGCACGACGGCTCGGTGATCCGCCTGCACAAGCAGAACGACGAGTACGACATCGAGGATGCGCAGTCGGCGCTGCAGGCCATCGCACACCACAACAAGCAGGGGCGCGTGCTGACCGGGCTGCTGTACATCGACCGCGATGCGCACGAGATGCACGAAGTGCTCGGCACGGTGCGCCGGCCGCTCAACTCGCTGACCGAAAAGGAACTGTGCCCCGGCACCAAGGTGCTCGACAGCATCAACGCCGGGCTGCGCTGATCCGTTGCACGAGCCGGTACGGGGACGCTCTCCCCGTACCGGCGTTTCCGGTCTTGCCTGCCTTTACGGCTCAGCGCTGGATCCAGGGCTTCAGCGCCAGATCGATGCCTTCCTCCAGCCAGCTCGCGTTGTCGAGCACCGTCTTCTCGCGCGTCCAGCGCGGTGTCGACGGCTTGAGGTTGAGGTATTCCGTCACTTCGATGCCGCCGGCGCCGTTGAACAGCCGCTGCAGCTTCAGATCGAACACGTTGACGTAGAGTCCCACCGCGTCGACCCCCTGCACCCAGTCGAAGTCCCCCGGCACGCCTTCGCCGCCGCGTGCCGCCGGACGGCGCGTCACGCCGAGGAAATGCGCCGAGTGGTTGCCGCCCGGCGAGAAGTAGACTTGCGTCTCCTCGAGGTTCGTGAACACGATCGCCTGCACCTGACCCTCGGCGGCCAGTGCGTTGACCGTCTCGGCGAGCACGTACTGCAGCACCGTCTCGTTGAGCTTGCCGGTGCCGGGGTTGTACGGTTCGCCCCACTTGCGCACGCCTTCCTTCCAGGCCTGCGCAAACAGCTCCGACGGCAGCAGCTGGTAGCCGGCCGCCGTGAGCCGCTCGGCGACCAGTCGATCGACGCGCGCCTCGTGCTGCGCGAGGTAGGCGCGGCTCGGCTTGCCGAAGTTCACGCTGGCGATCACGAGACGGCCGAACTGCGCCTTGTCGGCGAGCCGTGCATCGTAGGTCGCGGGGTACGCGGTCGCGGCCGAACCGTCGCTCCCGGTGCTGCCGGCACAGGCAGTGAGGAACGCGGTGAGTATCAGCAGGTAGAGAGTGCGCATCGTTTGGTTCCGCTGTTCCGGGGCTGTCGACACGGAGGTGGTCGCCGCGGCGATGGGTGGGTATCGGCTGCGCGGAATTCTAGCAACGGCTCTTGCCAATGAGAACCGCGCCGTGCTCCCATCGCGCGATCGCGCGCGCTGTACGCGGTACGGAGGACACGGTGTCGGAACGGTTGCTGCATTGCCAGACGCTCGGCGACGGCGCGCGTACGGTCGTGTTGCTGCACGGACTGTTCGGAATGTCGGCCAACCTCGGCCCACTGGCACGCGAGCTCGCGCGCCAGTGGCGCGTGCTGCTGCCCGACCTGCGCAACCACGGCCGTTCCTTCCACGCGCCCGGCATGCGCTACCGCGAACTGGCCGCCGACGTGGTGCGCCTGCTCGATGCGCACGGCATCGAGCAGGCGGCGCTGCTGGGCCATTCGATGGGCGGCAAGGTGGCAATGCAGGCCGCTCTCGATCACCCGCGGCGTGTGACGCGCATCGTGGTCGCGGATATCGCGCCGGTCCGCTACGAGCCGCATCACGGACCGGTGTTCGCCGCGCTGCGCGAGGCCGCGGCCGATACGCTCGCCGACCGGCGGGCCACGCAGCGCATTCTCGAGCGGCACATCACGGAAGCGGGTGTGGTTGCGTTGATGCTGATGAACCGCGCGCACGACACTGCCGGCGGCTGGCACTGGCGCTTCGACCTCGATGCGATCGAAAGCGGCTACGCCGACATTCTCGCCGCACCCGTATCGGAGGCAGCCTGGGAAGGGCCGGCGCTGTTCCTCAAGGGCGAGTTGTCCGACTACATCACGGCGGCGGCGCGCGAGCCCACGGCGCGGCTGTTTCCGCACGCGCGGCTGAAGGTGATCGCCGGCGCCGGTCACTGGCTGCACGCCGAGAAGCCGGCCGTGTTCCTGCGCCTGGCGCGGGAGTTCCTGGCGGCCGGACCCCCGTAGGTCCGGGCTGTGCCCGGACAGGTGTGGCGCCCGCAATGTTCGGCCACAGGCCGAATCTGCGCGCGACCCCGGGTCGTTCGATTACGACTTGGTCAGTTGGTGGCGCTGGCCGGGGGAGTTGTGATCATATTCGTCCACGAGGGCACACGGAGCGACACGCATGGGTGACGGGGATCTGCTGCTGGCGGGCTTGCGGGTGATCGACTGCGGGACCTGGGTTGCGGCGCCGGCCGCGGCGACCATGCTCGGTGATTTCGGCGCCGACGTGGTCAAGATCGAGGCGCCTCCCGGTGGTGACACCTTCCGCTGGTGCGCGCAGTTCGTGCCGGGATTTCCGCAGGCCAGCGAGAACTACGCGTGGCAACTCACCGCGCGCAACAAGCGCTCGCTGCTGCTGGACCTGAAGAAGCCGGAAGGCTACGAGGTGCTGCGCCGGCTGGTGGCGCAGGCGGACGTGTTCGTCACCAATTTCCAGCCGGCCGTGCTCGCGAAGCTGCGGTTGCGCTGGGAGGACCTCGAGGCCGTGAACCCGCGGCTGGTCTATGGCCATCTCACTGGCTACGGCGAGCACGGGCCGGACGCGAACCTCGCCGCCTTCGATCGCAGCGGCTGGTGGGCGCGTTCGGGGATGATGGACCGCATGCGGTTCCATGGACATCCGCCGGCCGGCGGCGTGCTCGGCTGGGGCGATCACGCGAGCGCGACGGCGCTGTTCGGCGCGCTGATGAGCGGACTGTACCGGCGTGAGCGCAGCGGCCGCGGCGGCAAGGTGTCGACCTCGCTGCTCGCCAACGGCGTGTGGGCCAACGCGATTCCGGTGCAGGCGCGCCTGAGCGGCGCCGAGGTCTCGCTGGAGACCCCGCGCGACCAGATGGACAACGCGCTCGCGATCCCCTACGAGAGCGCCGATGGGCACTGGTTCTATCCGTGGTTGTTCGACGAGGAGAACGACTGGCGTCGATTCGTGCGCGCGCTCGGGCTGCACGAAACCGCCGACGACGCGCGCTTCGCGACCCGCGAGGGCCGGCGCGCGGAGGCGCAGGCGCTGATCGTCGCCATCGAGCAACGCGTGCGCGAGCACGACTGGGCCCACTGGGGGGCGGTGATGGCCGGGGCGGGCGTCGCGCTGATCTCGGTCGCCACGATCGACGACGTGCTGGCCGACCCGCAGGTGGAGCACAACGCGATGCTGGTGCCGCTGGCAGGCACCGACGGCGTGGCCCGGCGCACCGTGAGCAGCCCGCTCGGGGTCGACGGCTGCGTGAAGCGTGCGGCGGGCAAGGCGCCGGCGCTCGGCGAGCACACCGACGAGGTGCTGGCCGGGGCCGGCTACAGCGAGGCGGAGATCGCGGCGCTGCGCGCGGCCGCGGTGGTGGGCTGAGCAGCGCGGATGGCCGGTGCCAGCCTGCTCGCATTGCTCGACGATATCGCGACGGTGCTCGACGACGTCGCGGTGATGACCAAGCTCGCCGCCAAGAAGACCGCGGGCGTGCTCGGCGACGACCTGGCGCTGAACGCGCAGCAGGTCGCCGGCGTGCGTGCCGAGCGCGAACTGCCGGTGGTGTGGGCGGTGGCGCGTGGCTCCCTGGGCAACAAGCTGGTGCTGGTGCCCGCGGCACTGGCGATCAGCGCCTTCGCGCCCTGGCTGGTCACGCCGCTGCTGATGATCGGCGGTGCGTGGCTGTGCTACGAGGGGTTCGAGAAACTGGCGCACCGCTTCCTGCAGGGCCAGGGTGAAGCGGACGCCGGACATGCGGCGATCGAGCGTGCGCTGCGCGATCCGGCAACCGATATGGTCGCCTTCGAGCGCGAGAAGATCCGCGGCGCGATCCGTACCGACTTCGTGCTGTCGGCCGAGATCATCGTGATCGCGCTCGGTACGGTGCAGCAGCAGCCGTTCACCCGACAGGCCGCGGTGGTGGCGGCGATCGCGCTCCTGATGACGGCGGGCGTCTACGGTTTCGTCGCCGCGCTGGTCAAGCTCGACGACGCCGGGCAGTACCTGCTGGTGCTCGGCGGGCGGGTGCGCGCGGCGCTCGGCAACGCACTGCTGTGGCTCGCGCCGCGCGTGATGCGCCTGCTCGCGGTGCTCGGCACCGCGGCGATGTTCCTGGTCGGCGGCGGCATCCTGGTGCACGGAGTGCCGCCGCTGGCGCACGCGCTGCATGGCGCCGGGCACGCGGCCGGCGGGATCCCGGCCGTGGGCGTCGTGCTCGTCGGCGTGGTGCCGATGCTCGCGAACGCGCTCACCGGCATCGTGGCCGGTGCGTTCGCGCTCGCGCTGACGACGCTAAGCGCTCGCGTGCGCCGGCACTTCGGCGCGCACTGACACGCGACTGTCGCCCGCACGGCGGGCATCGCAGCGGAGGCTCGCATGATCGACATCGGATCGCTGTTCTCGCTGGCCGGACGCACCGCGCTCGTTACCGGCGGGTCACGCGGGATAGGGCGCATGATCGTCGAGGGGTTCATCGCGCAGGGCGCGCGCGTCTACGTGAGTTCGCGCAAGCCCGAGGCCTGCGAGGCGGTCGCGGCCGAGTTCGGTCCGGCCTGCCGGGCGCTGCCCGCCGATGTGTCGACGGTGGCGGGCTGCCGGGCGCTGGCCACCGCCTACGCGGAGTGCGAGGACGTGCTCGACATCCTGGTCAACAACGCCGGGGTGGCGTGGGGGGCGCCGTTCGATGCGTTTCCCGAGTCGGGCTGGGACCGTGTCATGGACCTGAACCTGAAGTCGCCGTTCTTCCTGACGCAGGCACTGCACGCGGCGTTGAAGGCCGCGGCCAGCGAGCAGCGGCCCGCCAAGGTGATCAATATCGCCTCGATCGACGGGCTGCGCCTGAACACCTGGGACACCTACAGCTACCAGGCCTCGAAAGCCGGGCTGATCCAGCTGACGCGACGGCTCGCGGCGCGGCTGATCGCCGACCGCATCGTGGTCAGCGCGATCGCGCCGGGTGCCTTTGCATCCGACATGAACCGCGCCGCGCGCGACCACGCGGACACCGTCGCGCTCGCGGTACCCGCGCGGCGTATCGGACGTGCGGAAGACATGGCGGCCGCAGCGGTGTATCTGGCGAGCCGCGCCGGTGACTACGTGGTGGGTGAGACGCTGACCGTCGACGGCGGGCTGGTATATGCGGCGCTGGGGGCGTCGATCGACGCCTGAGAGGCGGGAAGCTGCAGCGTGCCGGCCGGTGCAGCCGGCACGCTGCGCGTATCGGCGATCACATCAGCAACTGCTTCTCGAGCATGATCACGGCGCAGCCGGCCACGTAACCGAGCAGCGCGAGTCCGCTGATGTTGCGCATGTACCAGAAGAAGTTGATGCGCTCCATGCCCATGGCTGCCACGCCGGCGGCCGATCCGATGATCAGGCAGCTGCCGCCGGTGCCGGCCGCGAAGGCCAGGAATTCCCACAGGGGCGAGTCGGTGGGGTGCACGCTGAGGTCGTACATGCCCATCGTCGCGGCGACCAGCGGCACGTTGTCGATCACCGCCGACAGCAGGCCGATCAGGAACACGATCAGGTCCAGATTGCCGACCGTGTTGTCGAGGAACGCTGCTGCCTGCGCCAGCAGGCCACTGGCCTGCAGCGCCGACACCGCGGTCAGGATGCCGAGGAAGAACAGCACGCTCGGGGTGTCCACCCGGCGCACGACCTTCAGGATGTGCATCCCGGATTCCATGGCCTTCTCGCGGTCTTCATGCAGGATCTCGGACACCACCCACAGCACGCCGAGGCTGAACAGCATGCCCATGAACGGCGGCAGGTGGGTCAGCGTCTTGAACACCGGCACGAACAGCAGCCCGCCCATGCCGACCAGAAAGATCAGGTTGCGGTGCGATTCCGGAACCACGTAGTCGGTTTCGGAGCCGGCGGCATTCTGCTTCGGGCTGCTGATCGTGCGCCCGCGCAGCCGGAAGGTCAGGAACAGCAGCGGGATCGCCAGGCAGACCACGCTCGGCAGGAGGATCGCTTCCATGATCTTCAGCGTGGTGATCTGGCCGCCGATCCACAGCATCGTGGTCGTGACGTCGCCGATCGGCGACCAGGCGCCACCGGCGTTGGCCGCGATCACGATGATGCCGGCGAAGAACAGGCGGTCGGACTGCTCGTCGATCAGCTTGCGGATCAGCGAGATCATCACGATCGTGGTCGTCAGGTTGTCGAGCGCTGCCGACAGGAAGAAGGTCACGGTGCCGATGACCCACAGCAGCGTGACCATGCTGGTCGAGCGGATGCGGTCGGTGATGATCGAGAAGCCGCCGTAGACGTCGACCATCTCGACGATGGTCATCGCGCCGAGCAGGAAGAACAGGATGCTCGCGGTCTCGGCGAAGCCTTCCAGCATCTGGTGGTGGCCCACCCAGGCCGTGACGACCTCCTTGGCGGTCTTGCCCGCGTGTGCGTCGAGGAAGGACTGCGGCAGGCTTGCGAGATCGATCAGTCCGGGGGCGGCGAGAATATAAATGGCCCAGCACAGCACGCCGGTCAGCACCGCCGGGGCGGCCTTGTCGACGTTGACGTTGTGCTCGAGGATGATCAGGGCGTAACCGACACAGAAAACGGCGATGATCGCGATCAGCGGTAGTGGCATGGGTCCGTTCCGTCGAGTGGAGCCGGAAAATCGGCGGCGGTATTCTGGGCCAAGGGATTGGTACGCGACAGCCGCGACCGTGGACCGTGTGCATATTCCCGAAATGACGCGCGGTGGTTCCGGCGAGCGGGACGGAGACTATGCTGCCGCCGTGGTGGCCGTGTCCCGCGGCACCTCCCGAGCAACGGAATGGCGCCGATGGAAGCCGAGCAGCACGAGCAATACCACCGCAGTCTGGAGGCCACGCTCGGCGAGCTGCTCGATCTGCTGGCGCGCCACCGGCTCGAGCGCGAGCTGAGCCTGCGCCAGGCGCCCGACCAGCGCGAGCTGGTCGATTCACTGCTCGGGCGCCAGCACCACGCCGAGTACCAGCGCCGCCTGGCGCGGATGCACCCGGCCGACATCGCGTTCGTGCTCGAGCGGCTGCCGGTCGAGGAGCGCGTGCAGGTGTGGACGGCCGTGGAGCCGGCGCGCCGCGGCGGTGTGCTGCTCGAACTCGCCGACGGCGTGCGCGAGGGCCTGATCGCGACGATGCCGCAGCGCGAGATCGTCGATGCCGCCGAGCACCTCGAGTCCGACGAGATCGCCTACCTGGTGCCCAGCCTGCCGCAGGATGCCGTGGCGGCCCTGCTGTCCTCGCTGGACCAGCGCGACCGCCAGAAGGTCCGCGAGATGCTCGCCTTCCCCGAGGGAACGGTCGGCGCGCTGATGGACATCGAGTTCGTGACGGTGCGCGACGACGTGGTGATCGAGGTCGTGCTGCGTTACCTGCGCCGGCACGAGGAACTGCCCGATCCCTTCGACCAGGTGTTCGTGGTGGACCGCGAGGGCGTGCTGGCAGGCGTGCTGCGCCTGAAGGATCTGCTGACGCACGATCCCGACTGCCCGGTGGCCGAAGTCATGCAGCGCGATCCGCTCGCGTTCACCACCCACGACCCGGTGACCGAGGCGGTCGATGTGTTCGAGCGCTACGACCTGGTGTCGGCGCCGGTGGTGAACCTGCACGGCAAGCTGGCCGGCGTGCTGCATTTCGCCGCGGTGATGGATTTCATCAGCGAGCAGGCCGAGAGCCAGCAGCTGAAGCAGGTCGGTCTGGACGAGGACACGGACCTGTTCGCACCGGCGGTGCAGAGCGCGCGCAACCGCTGGCCGTGGCTGGGCATCAACCTGCTGACCGCACTGGTCGCCTCGCGCGTGATCGGTGCCTTCGAGGCGACCATCGAGCAGCAGGTGGCGCTTGCGGCGCTGATGCCGGTGGTCGCGAGCATCGGCGGCAACACCGGCAACCAGACCGTCGCGCTGGTGATCCGCGGGCTCGCGCTCGGGCAGATCATCGCCTCCAGCCTGTGGATCGTGGTGCGCCGCGAGCTGGCGATCGCCGCCGTGAACGGCCTGCTGTGGGGCTGCGTGGTCGCGGGGGCGGCGGCGCTGTTCTACCGCCAGCCGCTGCTGTCGCTGGTGATGGGGCTCGCGGTGTGCGCGAACCTGCTGATCGGCGCGCTGGCCGGGGTGTTCATCCCGCTCGCGCTGGAGCGCCTGGGACGCGACCCGGTGCTCGGCTCCTCGGTGCTGCTCACCTTCGTGACCGACGCCATGGGATTCCTGCTGCTGCTCGGGCTGGCGGCGTGGTGGATCGTGGGCTGAAGTTCGGCACGCGGGCGCATTCCATGCATAATCGGCCGGTGAGTCGATTGAAAACCCGCCCCGGAGGGCAGCGATGACGGTGGAATTCGTGCTGAACGGGCGTGCCGTGCGCATCGAGGGCGAGGGCGAGCGTCCGCTGCTGTGGGCGCTGCGCGAGGACCTGGGGTTGACCGGCACCCGCTTCGGTTGCGGGCGCGGGCTGTGCGGCGCCTGCACCGTGCATGTCGACGGCGTCGCGGTGCGCTCCTGCTCGCTGCCGCTCGCGGGGGTGGCGGGGCGCGCGGTGACGACGATCGAGGGGCTGGGCGCCTCCGTGCCGCACGCGGTGCAGCGCGCCTGGCTCGAGGAGAACACGCCGCAGTGCGGCTACTGCCAGAGCGGACAGATCATGAGCGCCGCGGCGCTGCTGGCCGCCGATCCGGCGCCCGACGACGCGGCGATCGACCGGGCGATGGCCGGCAACCTGTGCCGTTGCGGAACCTATCCGCGGATCCGGCGTGCGATCCATCGGGCCGCCGCGCTGCTGGCAGCGGAGGCCGCGTCGTGAGCGGGCTGGACCGGCGCAGTTTCCTGCGCAACGTGTCGGTGGCCGGCGCCGGCGTGATGCTCGCGATCACGCTCGGTGGCTGCGGGCGAACCGCGCCGCCGCCGTGGCCGAACCGGCGCGAGGGCGTACTGCAGCCCAATGCCTTCCTGCAGTTGCTGCCCGACGGCAGCGTGGTGTTCACGATCGCCAAGACCGAGATGGGGCAGGGTGTGATGACCGGGCTCGCGACGCTGGTCGCGGAGGAGCTCGGCATCGATCCGCGCGCGCTGAAGTGCGAGTTCGCCGAGCCGCACCCGGACTACGTCGACCCGGAGTACCACTCCATGGTCACCGGCGGCAGCAATTCGCTGCGCATCAATTTCGACACGCTGCGCACCGCCGGCGCGGCGCTGCGCGAGATGCTGCGCGCGGCGGCGGCGCGCGAATGGCAGGCGCCGCTCGCCGATTGCATCGCGGGCGACGGCGAGGTGCGCCTGCGTGACGGTTCGCGGCGCGCCGGCTGGGGCGAACTCGCGGCGACGGCGGCGACGCTGGAGGTGCCGCACGGGCTCCCCCTCAAGCCGCGCGAGGACTGGCGGCTGATCGGGCACCACGACGCGCGCGTCGACGCGCCGTCGAAGGTCGACGGCAGCGCGCGTTTCGGCATCGACGTCGCGGTCCCCGGCATGCTGACCGCGGTGATGGTGCGCTGCCCGCAGTTCGGCGGCCGGCTGCGCCGCTGCGATCCCGAACGCACGCTGGCGGTGGCCGGGGTGCGCCGCGTGCTCGAGTTCGAGACCGCGGTCGCGGTGGTCGCCGACGGCTACTGGCAGGCGAGTCGGGGCGCCGGGGTGCTCGGCGTCGAATGGGACGCAGGGCCGCTGGACGGCGTGGATTCGGCGGCGATCACCGCGGCGCAGCGAGAGCGCCTGCACGACGAGGGGCGCGTGGTGCGCGAGGAAGGCGAGGCGCCGGATCCGCAACGCATCGCGCGCACGCTGAACGTCGAATACCGCGTGCCGTACCTCGCGCACGCGGCGATGGAGCCGCTGGCGGCGGTCGCGGTGGTCGGTGACGGCCGCGCCGAGGTCTGGGCCGGCAATCAGGGCCCGGATATCCTGCAGGCGCTGATCGCGCGCCGGCTCGATATTCCGCGCGCGGCGGTGCGCGTGCATTCGCTGCCGGCCGGGGGCGCGTTCGGGCGCCGCACGTACATGGAGTTCGTGCTCGAGGCGGTGGACATCGCGGCGGCGATGGCGGCGCCGGTGAAGCTGATCTGGTCGCGCGAGGACGATATGCGGCACGACCGCTACCGCCCGGCGGCGCTGGCCGCGATGCGCGCGGACTTCGGCGCCGACGGTGCGCTGCTCGCGTGGGAGGCGCGCATCGTCTGCCCCAGCGTGGTCTCCGGCATGGTGCCGCTGATCGCGCCGCTGTTGCTGCCCGATGCGATTCCGGCCGCGATCGCCGATCCCTTCGAGGTGCTGGCTGCGCGCTGGGATCCGATGAACACCGAGGGGGCATCGGGCATTCCGTACCGGTTGCCACGCGTGCGCATCGAGTCGCTGCTGTACGACCCCGACGTACCGGTCGGCGTCTGGCGCTCGGTGGGCAATTCGCAGAATGCCTTCTTCTCGGAGAGCTTCGTCGACGAGGTCGCGCACGCGCTCGGCGAGGATCCGCTGCAGTTCCGCCTCGGGCGCCTCGGCAGTGAGGCGCCCGAGCGGCGCGTGCTCGAGCTGGTGGCAGAGAAGTCGCGCTGGGGACAGGCGCCGGCGGGGGTGTTCCAGGGCGTGGCCGTGCTCGCCTGCTTCCAGACCACGGTTGCCGAGGTCGTCGAGGTCGAACTGGTCGCTGGCGTGCCGCGGGTGCGCCGCGTGGTGTGCGCGGTCGACTGCGGCACCGTCGTCAATCCCGACGTGGTGCGCATGCAACTCGAGAGTGCGGTGGTGTTCGCGCTCAGCGCCGCGCTGTACGGCGAGATCACGATCCGCGACGGTGCGGTCGAGCAGGGCAACTTCGACGACTACCCGCTGCTCGGCATCGACGAGTGTCCGGCGATCGAGAGCCATTTCGTGGCGAGCGAGGCGTCGCCGACCGGCATCGGCGAGCCCGGCGTGCCGCCGCTCGCGCCGGCGCTGGCGAACGCGGTGTTCGCCGCCACCGGACGGCGCGTGCGCGAACTGCCGATCATGCGTGCCTTCAGTACAGGAAACCCCACGTGAGCGAAGCGAACCCGGGCAGGCAGGCACTGGACTATCCCTGGGGCGCGCGGCAGGAGCCGGGCACCGTGGTCACCATCCAGCCCGGCGTGCTGTGGGTGCGCATGGCGCTGCCGATGACGCTGGATCACATCAACCTGTACGCGCTCGAAGACGCCGCCGGGTGGTGGATCTTCGACACCGGCCTGCGCCTCGACGCGACCCGCGAGATCTGGGAACGGGTCGCGGCCGAACACTTCGGCGGCAAACCGGTGGTCGGGATGATCTGCTCGCATTGCCACCCCGATCACGTCGGCATGGCGGGCTGGATCAGCGAGCGCTGGCAGGCGCCGCTGTGGATGACGCACGGCGAGTACTACATGGGGCTCGCGTTCTCGCACGGCGGCGGCGACGGTCCGCTGTGGGAGGCCATCGAGTTCTACCGGCGCGCAGGTGCGGCAACGGGTTTCCTCGAACGCTTCCGGCAGCGCACACGGGGGTTCGCCGGCCTGGTCGAGCCGCTGCCGCGGGCGTTCCACCGCGTGCGCGACGGCGAGGTGTTCACCATCGGCGGTTCGCGCTGGGAAGTGGTGGTCGGGCGCGGACACTCGCCGGAACACCTCTGCCTGCTGAGCCGCGAGCGCGCGCTGCTGCTGTCGGGCGACCAGGTGATCCCGCTGATCACGCCGAACGTCAGCGTGCTGGCGATCGAGCCCGAGGGCAACCCGCTGGCGGATTTCCTGGACTCGATGCGCCGTTTCCTCGATCTGCCCGACGAGGTGCTGGTGCTGCCGGCGCACAACACGCCGTTCCGCGGCCTGCACCGGCGGCTGCGCCAGCTGATCGCGCACCATGAGGATCATCTCGCGGCGCTCGAGGAAGCGTGCCTGCAGCCGAGCACAGCGCTCGAGCTGTTGCCGGCGCTGTTCAAGCGCACGCTGGACACCGAACAGATCGGTCTCGCGCTCGGGGAGTGCATCGCGCACCTGCACCTGCTGCTGGCGCGCGGGCGGATCGAGCGCCTTGTCGACGCCGACGGGCTCTACCGCTACCGCACGCTGGATCCCGCGGTCGCGGAGCGCGCCGGATCCGTGCCCCACGTGCGCGACGACGATCCGGTGATGGCGATCGACGGCGAGCCGATCTAGCACGCTTGTCGAAACGATGAGCACCACTGCCGGGCGCAGCGTGCGCGTGGTCGCGGCGGCGCGGCTGGAGACCTCGGGCACGCTCGACGATGCCGCGCGCGCGGGAATCGAAGGCGTGCTCGCCGCGCTGGGCGCCGACGGCGGGCAAGGACCGTTCGCGCGCTGGCTAGGCGAGGCCCGACGTGATGGCTGCCTGCGCCTGCCGTCGCCCGCGGGCGACGGGGTGCTCGAATGCCGCCATGGCGTGTTCTGCGGCAGCAGCAATTTTCTGGCGTTCCCCCACGATCGTTCGCCACTGTGGGTGGTGCAGCACCTGCATACCGCCGACGCGCTGTACCTGCCGGAGCACGCGCTGGCGGTGCGCCTGCCGTACGGTCGCATCGATCCCGCGGACATCGAACGTTTCGCCGCGCAACATGCCCGGTCTGGCCGGGCGTCGCGCGATGCACCGTTCGGCGTCCGCGCGTTCCGTGGCGTGCTGACGCAGGCGGTGTCACCGTACCACTTCTTCTACGATTGCCTGCCCGCGTTCGAGGCCGCCCACGAGGCCGGCACCCTGGCCGGGCTGCGTGGCCTCACCGCGATCGACGGCGCGCACTATCTTGCGCTGGCTCGCGTGTTCGGCGACCCGTTGCGCGTGCGGGCGCGTTCGGCGGCGCATATCGAGGCGCAGTCGGGTGAGGGTTTCCATCTGCTCGCGGGCGAACCGTTCCGCGGGCTCCCGCGCGAGCTGATCGCGCGGCTCGATGCGCGCGTGCTCTCCAGCGTGCGGCCGCCGCGCTGGTGGCAGAAGTCGCCGGTGCCGCGACGTGCATCGTCGGGTCCGCGCGTGTGGATAGGTCTGTGCTCGCGCAAGCGCGGCTGGCTGAACGAGGCGCCGCTGCTGCGTGAATTGCTGCAGCGCCTCGCAGCAGACTATCCGCGTGTGGAGGCGGTCTTCGACGGCAGTACCGCGGCGCTGATCGGCGCCGGCAGCGCACATGCGCACCTGGCGGCCGAGCGCGCGCAATTGCGCACCATCGTCAGCGGTCTGCCGCGCAACGTCGTGGTGCTGAGCCTGATCGGCGCCGGCAGCGAAGCCAAGCTGCGCGCCGCCGCCGGGGTCGACTGTTTCCTGGCGGACCGCTACACGGCCTCGATGTATCCGGCGCGTTTCGCGGGCAAACCGGGGCTCGCGTGGTCGAGTCACGCGATGCACGCGGTGCACGCGGAACTGCACCTGCACCGGCGGACCCGTCTGCTCGAAGCCGGCGCGGTGCACGACGAACCCGCCGTGGCGCTGCGCGTGCGGCCCGACCAGGCCGCGTTCCGCATCGAACCCGCTGCCTTCCTCGCCGCCGCGCTCGATGTGGTGCGCGCAAGCTACGGCGAGGGCAGCGCCACGCGCACGATGCGGTCGCCGGCGAAGGACCCCAGATAGAGGTCCTCGCCGACCTGCTGCGCCACCGTGGCCGCCCCCATCGGCGCTCCGCTGTGCTCCAGCACGGTGCGTCGTTCGAGGGTGCGCGGGTCGACGGCGACGATCGCGAACGGCAGCCCGCAGGCGCCCTCGGTGATCCCGAAGCACTCGAGCGCCTCGAATGCCCCCCCACCGTGGGAGGCGACCAGCAGGTGGCCCTCGGCGTCCCACTGGCTGTTGTCGGGGCGCTTCACCGCGACGCGCCCGAGCAGCCTGCCGCCCGGATACGCGATCTTGCGCACCTCGTCGCCGAGGTAGGCGTTCACGAACAGTGCGCTGCCGTCACGCGCGACCTGGATGCCGTTCGGGAACGGCATGCCGGTGCCCTTCAGCGCCGCGAAGCGGCGCCCGTCCCAGTGCAGCACGTAACCGGTATCGAAGCCGAGCAGTCCCTTCAGCATGGCGAGGTCGAGCCGCCCGATCCGCGCGCTGTTGTGCGGGTACATATGGGTGGTCACGAAACCGCCGTCGGGCAACGCGGCGACGTCGTTCAGATGGCTGCCGGGATCGGGGACCGCGCAGCCGCGCCACGCGAGCCGGTAGCCCTCGGCAGCATCGACCACGTGGAAGAACTCGACGCTCTCGCGCCCGCCGTGGTTCACCGCGAGCAGCTGCCAGGCGCCGTCGGCACGGCGCACGAGGTCGATGCCGTGCGGCGAGAACGCCGCGCCCGGCGGTTCGGTGCACGCCGGATCGCCCCACGGCTCGCCGTCGGCGACGGTCGGGGCGGGCAGTCGCGTGATCGTCTCGTTCACGGTGTCGAACAGTGCGAAGGAGCCGGGCACCTCGCCGCTCATGGTGCCCATCTGGCTGATCAGCAGTGTGCGCCCGTCGGGCATCAGCGCCATGTCTTCCGGGTGCGAGAAGCCGCAGGTCGGCTCCATGCCGTCGACCGGCACGCAGCCGCTCACGGGTGGGGTGGGTTGGCCGCAGCCGGCCAGCACGGCGGCCAGCAGCAGGTACAGTGCGCGCATCGAACGTCTCGGCTCCACGGGGTGCCGCCGCTATGGTAGTGTGCTGCTGCGCCGCCGGCCAGTAGCGGCGCGGACACGAGGCGAGGACACGGCAACGGTGAGTGAACAGGCATCCGGATTGACCCATCTGAACGTGGCCGGCGAGGCCCATATGGTCGACGTAGGCGCGAAGACGGTCAGCGCGCGCGCAGCGACCGCCGAGGCGTGGGTGCGCATGCAAGCCGCGACGCTGGCGCTGATCGCCGGCGGCGGGCACGCCAAGGGCGATGTGTTCGCGGTCGCGCGGATCGCCGGCATCCAGGCCGCCAAGCGTTGCGCGGACCTGATTCCGTTGTGCCACCCGCTCGGGCTCGACGCGGTCGAGGTGCAGCTCGCCTGCGTGCCGGAGCGCCACGCCGTGCGGATCCGCGCCGAATGCCGCGTGCACGGGCGCACCGGCGTCGAGATGGAGGCACTCAGCGCCGCATCGGTGGCGGCGCTGACGGTCTACGACATGTGCAAGGCCGTCGATCGCGGCATGGTGATCGAGGGCGTGCGCGTGCTCGAGAAGAGCGGTGGACGTTCCGGGCACTGGCGCGCGGAGGAGGCGGCGGCATGCTGACGGTGCGTTTCTTCGCGGCGATCCGCGAACGGCTCGGTCGCTCGCTGCTCGAGTTGGCCTGGGACGATTCCTGCGCCGGCGTCGCGGGGCTGGTGCAGCGGCTGGAGCGCGAGATCCCCGGCGCCGCCGAGGTACTGCTCGCGCCGCGCACGCTGGTCGCAGTGAACCGCGAGGTGGTGGGGCGCGGGCACGCGCTGCGCGACGGCGACGAGGTGGCGTTCTATCCGCCGGTCACCGGAGGCTGAAATGGCGAGCGATGCACTGCCCGAAGTGGAAGTCCGCGAGGCGGACTTCAGCATCGACGAGGAGTACCGGCGCCTGTGCGCCACCGGAGCCGCCACCGGCGCCTGTGTGCTGTTCACCGGCCTGGTGCGCGACCACGGCGCCTGCGGCGAACTGCAGGCCATGGAACTCGAGCATTACCCCGGCATGACCGAGTCGAGCATCGCCGCGATCGTCGCCGATGCGCGTACGCGTTGGCGGATCGCGGCGGTGCGAGTGATCCATCGCGTGGGACGGCTCGTACCCGCGGACCAGATCGTGCTGGTCGGTGTCGCGAGCGCGCACCGCGGCGATGCCTTCGCCGCCTGCGAGTTCATCATGGACTACCTGAAGACGCGCGCCCCGATCTGGAAGAAGGAAACCGGCGCGGGCACGGAACGCTGGGTCGAGAGCCGCGACAGCGACACCGGGGCAGCGCAGCGCTGGAACGATTGAAGGTCTTGCCGGAAGCGACGATGGGATTCGACAGCCTGCAGTTCCGCCAGGCGCTGGGGCGATTCGCGACTGGCGTGTGCGTGATCACCGCGAACCCGCCGGGACATGCGCCGTTCGGGCTGACCGTGAACTCCTTCGCCTCGCTGTCGCTCGCGCCGCCACTGGTGCTCTGGAGCCTGCAGAAGGACTCCGATACCGCCGAGGCGTTCCGTGCCGCCCGGAGCTACTGCGTGAACATCCTCGCACAGGGGCAGCGCGCGCGGGCCGAACGCTTCGCGCGCAAGGGCGCCCACGCGCTGCAGCCGGGCGAATACACTCCGGGCAGCGGCGGCCTGCCGTTGCTCGCGGACGTGCTGGCCACGCTCGCGTGCGATATCGAGGCGCGTCACGACGGCGGCGACCACACGATCCTGGTCGGGCGGGTGCGCGAGATCGCGGCCCACGGTTCCGGACGGCCGCTGCTGTTCTACGGCGGCACCTACCATGCGCTCGGCTGAAAGACGATGAAGTACTGCAGCAGTTGCGGTGGCGAGGTCTCGCTGCGCGTGCCGGCGGACGACGATCGCGAGCGCCACGTCTGCGACCGCTGCAACACCGTACATTACCGCAATCCGCGCATCGTGGTCGGCTGCCTGCCGGTGCACGGTGATCTCGTGCTGCTGTGCCGGCGCGCGATCCAGCCGCGGCGCGACTACTGGACGCTGCCGGCGGGCTTCATGGAAATCGGCGAGACCACGCTGGAAGGCGCGCGGCGCGAGACCTGGGAGGAGGCCCGCGCACGCGTCGAGGACGAATCGCTGTACACGATCTTCGACCTGCCGCACATCTCGCAGGTCTACATGTTCTACCGCGCGCGGCTCGCCGCGCCCGAGTTCGCCGCCGGACCCGAAAGCCTCGACGTGGCGTTGTTCACCGAAGACGCGATCCCGTGGCGTGAGCTCGCGTTTCCGGTCGTCGACCTGACGCTGCGGCGCTTCTTCGAAGACCGCCGCAGCGGCGTGTTCCCCACCCATTGCCAGACCCTGCGCCCGGCCGACTGGTCCCGCACCCCGTAGGTCCGGGCCGTGCCCGGACATTTGTTCGGCCGTAGGTCCGGGCTGTGCCCGGACAAATGTTCGGGCACCGGCGTTCGACGTTACGGCGCGGCTTCGAGCTGGCGGATCCGGTGCTGCAGCCAGCCGACCAGCCAGAAATTGCCGGTGGTGCAGAAGGTCTGCGCCTCGGCCAGCAGGTCGCGATGCACGTGCAGCATCAGCGCGCGTGCGCCGGCGTGCGCGGGATCGGCGTTCAGCACGATGTCGAGCAGGTGGATCGACTCCTCGCACTGTCCGGCGCTGGCCTTGCGTTCGGCGAGCGACACCAGGGCATCGGCGCCGGCGAGCGCGACCAGGTCGGCGTGCACGGATGTCTGCGGCACGCTGTAGAGCTCCGTCGTCGACTCGTGCTTGAACCAGCCCGCGTAGTTCTCCCAGATCGCGCGGATGCTCCAGTTCAGCTTGCCGTAGCCCTGGCCGACCTCGCACTCCGCGGGCAGGCGGATCTCGTTCTGCAGCGTGCCGATGTCCTTGCCCTCGTTCATGCCCTTCACGACCTCGTCGTGCACGTACAGGATCGCGTCGCGGTAGGCGACGAGTTCGCTGCGGATCAGTTCCGCGCCGGCGACCGGCTCGTGGTGGCCGTAGAGCAGCAGTTCCGCGCCCAGATCGAGCACGGTCTGCGCGGCGGCCGCGCAGGTCAATGCGTCGCGGTAGCGGTCGCCGCGGATCGTCACCAGGTTGGGAAAGTGCCCGAACGGGCAGCCGAACAGGTTGCCGGTCAGCACGATGCGATGCTGCGGCAGCCACACGACCAGCGAGTCGTTGGTCTCCGCGCCGGGTACGGCGATCAGCACGATATCGAGCCCGCCCAGCGTGAACTCGTGGCGTTGCCCGAACAGCACGTCGGGGGTGGGGCGATCCTGCGGATTGATCGCCACGTAGCCTGCGGCGGCGTAGCGCTGGAACACCTGCGCGAACTCGTGCTGGAAGCGGAACGCCGAGCGCGCGCCGCGGAATGCCTGCAGGCGTGCGTCGTAGGCCTGGTGCTCGGGGTTGCCGGCCTGCGCGATGTAGACCAGCCCGGGATGCAGGTCGCGGAAGTACTGCACGCCGCCGACGTGGTCCACATGACCCTGGGTGGTGACCAGGTAGCGGATCGGCACGTCGGAGAAGCGCGCGAGGTTGTGGCGGTGCACCGGCGCCTCGAAGCCCATGCCGGAGTTGATCAGCACGCCGCCGGCGGGCGTCTCGATCAGGTAGACGTTCGAGTTGCCCTCGGACATCACGATGAAATCGGTGACGCGCGCGCATCCCTGGTCGAATTCGGCTGCCGCCGGACCCACGCGGCGGTGCTTGTAGACCGGATCTCTCATCGCTGTGCTCCCGGGCGAAAGTGGCCGGATGATATGAAACCGGAATATGAAGTACAAGCGCCACGGTCCGGTGTCGATGGTCGACTGCCGGACCGCGCCAGCCCGCTCCGTACGGTGTGCTAGCATGCGGCCCGCATGAACACGCACGCACCCGCGCGGCCGCCCCGTCGCGACACTCTCAACACACGCCGGCGGCTGGTCGATGCCGCCGAGACCCTGTTCGCCGAGCGCGGCGTGGACAACGTGACGCTGCTCGAGGTGGCGCGGGCCGCCGGCCAGAAGAACCGCAACGCCGCGCAGTACCACTTCGGGGACAAGGCCGGGCTGATCAACGCCGTGCTCGACAAGCACAGCGACCTCATCTCGCTGCGGCGCCGGCCGATGGTCGAGGCGCTGCTCGCCACGCCGGCACCGACCCTGGGCGAGCTCGTCGAGGCCTATGTGCGGCCGGTCGCAGAGCACGTCGCGAACGACGGCAACGGCCTCGCGTTCCTGCTCGTGAACTGCCAGATCAGAACCTCGGGCGCCTTCGCGCACCTCGGCGCGGGACGTGTCGACCGCTACCCCGAGGTCCGGCAGCTGACGCGGCTCATCGAGCGCAAGATGACCGTCCACTCGCGCGCGCAGCGGCAGGCCAAGATGCTGCTGATCCAGACCATGCTGTTCCACGGCCTCGCGGGGTTTCACGTGGCCGGCAACGCGGGGTCGGGCAAGACCTTCGTGCGCACGCTCTGCGCCGGGGTGGAGGCGGTACTCGCCGCGCCCTGAACGCCGGGCGCGTTGCCACTCGCGCCCGCCGCGGCCGCACGGTTATGATCCGGCGTCGGTCAGCCGGGAGAAGACGCGCATGTCCTATGTGAAGATCACACGCCCGCGCCATGCGGTGGCACTGGTCACACTGGATCGGCCCGAGCGCATGAACGCGATGGCCTTCGACGTGATGGTGCCGCTGCGTGATGCGCTCGAGGAGCTGAGTTTCGACAACTCGGTGCGGGTGGTCGTGCTGACCGGTGCGGGTGATGGCTTCTGCTCAGGCGCCGATCTGGTCGATCCGGGCTACCTGTCGATCTTCGACGGACTGACGATGTCGGGAATCGCGCGTCGGGCGCTGCGCGTGATGGACGACGTGGTGAAGACGATGCGCGAGATGCACCAGCCGGTGATCGCGGCGATCAACGGCGCGGCGATCGGCGGCGGCTTCTGCCTCGCGATGGCCGCCGATCTGCGCATCGCCGCCGAGCAGGCGTATTTCCGCGCGGCCGGGATCAACAACGGGCTGACGGCAGCCGAGCTGGGCCTCAGCTTCACGCTGCCGCGCGCGGTCGGCTCGACGCGCGCATTCGAGATCATGCTGAGCGGCAGGGACGTGCAGTCGGAGGAGGCCGAGCGTATCGGCATCGTGTCCCAGCGCTGCGCGCGCGAGGAACTGCTGGAGCGTTGCTACGTGCTCGCGGAGCGCATGACCGGTTACAGCCAGCTCGGGGTGGAACTGACCAAGCAACTGCTGTGGGCGGGGCTGGAAGCAGGCAGCATGCACTCGCACATCAATCACGAGGGTCACGCGCAACTGTTCGTGCGCATGACCACCCGCAACTTCGAGGAAGCGATCAAGGCACGCAAGGAGAAGCGCAAGCCCGTGTTCAAGGACTGAACCCGCCCCGCCCGGGGGTGGGCGTTGGCGGGCGTCGCGCCTATACTGCGCGGCCCAGGCGCCCGTAGCTCAGCTGGACAGAGCAGCGGCCTTCTAAGCCGTTGGTCGGGGGTTCGAATCCCTCCGGGCGCGCCAGCCATCCGTCGGTGCAGACCGGGAGCGTTTGCATGACCCCCGAGCACATCCTGCGCTTCTGGTTCGAGGAACTCGAGCCGCGTGACTGGTGGGCCAGGGACGAGGCGATCGACAGGACCATCGCGCGGCGTTTCGGTGCCACGCTGGATGCGGCTGCAGCGGGAGAGTTGTTCGGCTGGCGAAGTGACGCACGCGGGCGGCTGGCGGAAATCATCGTTCTCGACCAGTTCTCGCGCCAGATCCACCGCGATACACCGCTGGCGTTCGCGTGCGACGGCATGGCGCTGGTGTTGGCGCAGGAGGCGCTCGGCGCCGGCGCCGACCAGGTCCTGGCGGCTGAGCAGCGCGCGTTCCTCTACATGCCGTTCATGCACAGCGAATCGCGGGCGATCCAGGCGGTCTCGGTGAGACTTTTCGCGCACCCCGGGCTCGAGCAGAACCTGCGCTTCGCGATCGCGCACCGCGACATCGTCGAGCGCTTCGGCCGCTACCCGCATCGCAACCGCATCCTCGGTCGCGAGAGCACTGCGGAGGAACTGGAGTTCCTGCGTCAGCCTGGTTCGAGTTTCTGAAGCGGCGGCAAGTCGATCATGATCACCGCCATGCGAACCACGCGGTCGCTGCGGTTGCGCCACGCGTGCATCGTCGCGCGCTGCACCACGCAGTCGCCGCCGCGCAGGCGCACTGATCCCGTCTCGAGTTCCAGTTCGATCTCGCCGTCGAGGATCAGCACGTAATCGAGGGTGTCGGTGCGGTGCATATCGACCGAATCGAGGCCTTCCATTGGATTGCTCGCCACCTGCGCGCGGTAGATCGCATCCGGCGGCCACTCCACGATGCGCCAGTTCGACCCGCCCGACGGCGGTTCGAGCGGCAGCGATTTCACGCTCGCGGGATCGTAGCCGAGCGGGTGCTCCGCGCTCGCGACCCAGACGTTCGAGGCCATCGGAATCTCGGGTGCATGGTCGTCCACGACGATCGCCGATTTTCCGTTCACGATTCCGGTGACGATCCTGCGTACGGTCATTGCTCACCTCCGTTATCTCACCGCTGTTGACAATCGGGTGCCGATGGCATTAAGGTCGGTTCGTAATACGGAACACAATGCCACAATGTAGAACATCAGAGCAAGAGGAGCCGTGTCGCGCAGTGGTTGCCGGCGGATCGACACTTCGAAAGCTGAATGCAACGGGAGGGTGGAGAGCATGAAAATCAACGGCAGTTTCGCGCTGAGCGACACCGAGATCGAGGAGTTCCTTCGCGAGGCGAAGATCATCCGTGTAGCCACGCACGGACCCGGGGAGCGCATCAACCTGGCGCCACTGTGGTATTGCTGGGCGGAGGGGAAGGTCTACGCGTACACGCGCGGGCAGAAGGTGGAGAACCTGCGGCGCAACCCGCGCTGCACGATGACGCTCGACCGCAACGAGCGCTATCCGGAGTTGCAGGGCGTGATGCTCGAAGGCACGGCACGGGTGCTGGAGGACGCCGCCGCGGAGGCTGCCGACGCGCACCTCGATGCGCGGGTGCGCGATGCGATGGGCGCCAAGTACGCGAAGGACGGCTTCGGCAGCGGCGGCAGCACGCGCAACGAGAGCACCGCGATGGGGAAGAACTGGCGCTGGATCGTATTCACGCCCGAGCGTGGTTTCAGCTGGGACAACACGCGGATTCCGCAGCGTGCGCCCAAGGGTTGAGCGGGACGGGGAGGCAGTCATGAGCGGGAACAGGTGTTTCGGTGCCGGATCGACCACCGGCGAGGTGTTGCAGGGTATCGATCTGAGGGGGCGGGTGGCGGTGGTCACCGGCGCTTCCGGTGGCATCGGCGAGGAAACCGCGCGCGCGCTGGCTGCGGCCGGGGCGCGCGTGGTGGTCGCGGCGCGCAACGAACAGAAGGCGAGCGCGGCGCTGGCGCGGATTCGCGCGGCCACCGGCAGCGAGGCGCTGGAGTTCGAGCGCCTCGACCTGGCGTCGCTGGCGAGCGTGCGTGCCTGTGCGGCGCGGCTGCTGCAGAGGCACCCGGCGATCCATCTGCTGATCAACAACGCCGGCATCATGGCGTGCCCGCTGGAGCGCACGGCCGAGGGCTTCGAGATGCAGCTCGCGAGCAACCATCTTGGGCATTTCCTGCTGTCCGGGCTGGTGCTGCCGGCGCTGCGGCGCGCGGCGCCGAGCCGGGTGGTGGCGCTCAGCTCGATCGGACACCGCGTCTGTGGCGTGCAGCTCGACGACCTCAACTTCGAGCGCCGGGCGTACAACGCGTGGGTCGCCTACGGGCAGTCGAAGACGGCGAACGTGCTGTTCGCGGTGGAGTTCGACCGCCGCTTCGGCCCCGAAGGGGTGCGTGCCTACGCGGTGCATCCGGGCGCGATCCCGACCGAGCTCGATCGTCATCTGGACGCGACCGAGCTCGCGGCGGTCGATGCCCACAGCCCCGGCGGCAAGCTGCAGCGCAAGACCGTGGCCGCGGGGGCGGCGACGACGGTGTACGCGGCAACGGCGCCGGAGCTGGCAGAGCGTGGCGGCTGTTATCTCGAGGATTGCCATGTCGCGGCGATCAACGACGCCAGGAGCTCGGCCGAGGGCGTGAAGTCCTACGCACTCGACGGCGCACTGGCGCTCGGGTTGTGGGCGGCATCGGAGGCGATGGTGGGCGAGCGCTTCGGCGCCGCCTGAACGAGGAATCGACGGAGGATCGGGCGATGACGTATCACACCATACTGACCGAACAACGCGGGCGCGTGGCGATCGTGACGCTGAACCGCCCGGAGCGGCTGAACGCCTTGAGCATGCAACTGGTGCACGAGCTCTACGACGCGTTCGAGCGCTACAACCGCGACAGCAGCGTCGGTGTGATCGTGCTGACCGGGCAGGGGCGTGCGTTCTGTGCCGGACTCGACGTGCAGGACTGGGAGAATCCCGAGCCGCCGCCGAACGGGGAGCCGATGAACTACCGCTCGCAGCTGCGCTGGCTGGAGATGATGCGCGAGTCGAAGCCGGTGGTGGTGGCGGTGAACGGGCTGGCGGTCGGTGGCGGCATCACGCTGATCCTGTCGTGCGACGTGCGCATCGCCTCCGAGCGGGCGCAGTTCGAGGAGCGTCACGTGCGCATGGGGCTGATGCCCGACATGGGCAGCAGCCGGCTGCTGGTGCAGACGGTGGGACTGGCGCACGCGTTGCGGCTGCAGCTCACGGCGCGGCGTATCGATGCGCGCGAGGCCGAGCGCATCGGTCTGGTCACCGACGTGGTGCCACACGAGGAGCTGCTGGAGGCGGCGGTGGCGATCGCCACCGAGATCGCGGCGCATCCGGTGTCGTCGCTGATCGCGACCAAGCAACTGGTGTGGGACAACATGTGCGAGGCCGACGGCCACAAGGTGCTGTGGCGCGAGACCGAGGTCGAGGAACGGCTGATGAAAGGCCCCGATTTCGCCGAGGCCACGCGCGCGTTCATCGAGAAGCGCCCGCCGCGTTTCAACGGCTGATGCCACAGCGCAGGAGATCGGGATCATGAAGCAGTCCCCGTTGCACACGGTGCTGTGCGAGCGGCTCGGAATCGAATACCCGGTGGTGGCGTTCACGCACTGCAAGGACGTGGCCGCGGCGGTCATCAACGCGGGCGGCTTCGCGGTGCTCGGCGAGGCGATGCACACGCCCGAGCAGATCGCGGCCGACATCCGCTGGCTGCGCCAGCGCATAGGCGGCAAGACCTTCGGGATCGATCTGGTGCTGCCCGCGGCGGTGCCCGAACAGCGCTCGCTCGAGGAGCTGCTGGCGCAGATCCCGGCCGAACACCGCGCCTTCGAGCGGTCGATCAAGGCGAAGTACGATGTGCCGGACCCGAAGAGGCCGCCGGATCTGTACCAGTGGGGCGGGCTCGACCAGTCGCGCGGACTGAAGCAGCTCGAGGTGGTGTTCGACGAACGGGTGCCGGTGTTCGCTTCGGGGCTGGGTTCGCCGGCGTTTCTGCTCGAGCGCGCGCACCAGCTGCAGATGCAGGTCTGGGGCCTGATCGGCAAGCCGCGGCAGGCGAAGCGCCAGATCGAGGCCGGTACCGACGTGCTGATCGCCCAGGGGTACGACGCCGCCGGGCACACCGGCACCATCGGTACGTTCTCGATCGTGCCGCAGGTGGTCGACCTGTGCGCGCCGCGTGGCATACCGGTGCTGGCGGCGGGGGGCGTGACCACCGGCCGCCACCTGGCAGCGGCGCTCGCGCTGGGCGCCGCGGGGGTGTGGACCGGCACGTTGTGGCTCGCCTCGCGCGAGTCCGACGTGAACCAGCCGCTGAAGGAGCGACTGATCGAGGCCTCGTGCACGGATACCTGGCACTCGGACTGCCTGTCGGGCTTCACGATGCGCACGCTGGTGAGCCCCTGGCATCGGGAGTGGACGAGTGAGGGCGCTCCCGCCGTGTTGCAGCCTCCGCTGCAGTCGCTGCTGTCCGCGGAGTACATCCAGGCGTCGCTCGACCACCAGCGCAAGGACCTGATGACCGAGGCTGCGGGGCAGGGGGTCGATTACGTGACCGCGATGAAGCCGGCGCGCCAGGTGCTCTCGGATCTGGTCGACGAGGCGCTCGATACGCTCGAACGCCTGGGCGGCGGGACGCAGTGATGCTTGCCGGCGGGTGTTTGTGCGGTTCGTTGCGCTACGAAACGAGAGCGCCCCCGTTGTTCGTCCACGTCTGCCATTGCACGCGCTGTCAGAAGTCTTCCGGCAGCGCGTTCACGATCAGCATGCTCATCGAAACGTTCAACGTCGCCCTCACGCAGGGCACCCAGGATGACTGTCGGATCACGGGTGCGAGTGGCACCCGCTACGACATCACACGTTGCGCCGACTGCGGCACCGCGCTGTGGGGGCGTGCGCATGGGCGGTCCGAAACACTGGCTTTCGTGCGGGTCGGAACGCTGGACGAGCCGGATCGCGCCCCACCGATGGCACATATTCATATCGGGACCCGGCAGCGGTGGGTCGCGCTACCGCGCGACATTCCGTGCTTCGAGGAGATGTATGCCCTCGACCAGGTCTGGTCACCGGAAAGTCTCGCCAGGTTCAGGATTCTCGGTAGCTGACATGGGAAGAACCAATCAGAGCGCGGTATTCACGCTGCGCGTGCTCGAGGAGCTCGCGCAGCGGCAGCCGATCGGTGTCAGCGCGCTGGCGCGCGAGATGGGCGTGCCGAAGAGCAACCTGCAGCGTGCGCTGGCCACCCTGGAGGAGGCGGGCTGGATCCGCCCGGACGGCGATGCGGGCTCGCAATGGATACTGGGCTACAAGCTGCTGGTGGTGGGGCGACAGGTCGGCAACGAGCATCGCCTGCGCGACCTCGCGGCGCCGCAACTCGAACTGCTCAGCGTCGAGACCGGCGAGACGGTCGGCTTGTCGCTGCGCGACGGCGATCACTGGGTGATCGCGGACATACATGAGGGGTGGCAACCGGTGCGTGCGGTGGTGCAGGTGGGAGTGCGCACACCGCTGGACGTCTCCGGGACCGGACACGCGATTCTCGCGTACCTGCCGGACGCGGAACGCGACCGTATCCTCGATCATCGTGGCGTCGATGCGCGCCAGCGCCGGCTGATCGACGAGCGCATCGTCACGATCCGGCATGACGGTTTCGCGTATTCGAAGGGTGAAATGCTGGAAGGTGTGGCGGCCGTTGCCGCGCCGATCCTCGATGCCACCGGTCGTCCGGTGGGGGCATTGGGAATCACGGTGCCCAGCCATCGGGTGACCGATGAGGCGATCCGCAACCTCGGCGCACGCGCGGTGCAGGCGGCCGGCGAGATTTCGCGGGCGTTGCGGCTGCGCTGAGACGCACCGCCGCGCCCCCCGCGCCCCCCGCGCCCCCGCGGTGTCACTGCCTACTTGCCGCCCACCGAGAACACCAGCAACGCGTTGCCCGGCCTGCCCCAGAACGGCGCGTAGCCGGAGTTGACGAACAGCCGGCCGCCGGCAAGCACCGCGCCGCCCTGTGCCAGGGAACCACCGCGCCCGCGCGGTCCGCATCGAGCGCCCACAGCACACCGGACGTCTGCGGTGCGAGCAACACGCGGCGTCGGCATTGGTGTAGGAATTGCCGGTGGCGACGAACACCTCGCCGCGCGCGGCATCGATGATCGGTGGCGGCCAGATCGCGCCGAGGCTGCCGCGGAAGGTGCAGCAGGGGTAATCCTTCTGCATCGCCAGCCCTTCCTCACCCGAGGATGCCGTCACGTACAGCCGCCCGTCGTGATACACGGGACTGCCGGTCAGGCGCGTGGCGACGTGGGTGTCGATGTCGACGTCCCAGCGCCGCTCGCCGGTGTGTGCATCGAGCGCGTGCATCACGCCGCCGTCGTCACCGAAGAAGGCGGTGAACTCCCCGGGGGCCGTCTCGGCGACGACCACGCCGGCGCGCGCCGAACGGCCGAGATGCCGGTGCCAGCGTGCCGCATAGAGTGCGGCGCCGTGCGCAGGAACTCATGCCAGGCCTTCCTCGCGCAGCGCCTGCTGTACCGCGGGCAGCGCGCCGATGCGTGCCTGGTACGCCTGCAGCGTCGGCCAGCGGCCGAGATCCACCCCACCGTAAGCGCACCAGCCGAGCACCGTGAACAGGTAGCAGTCGGCCAGCGTGAAGGTGTCACCGCCCAGGAACGGGGACTGCGCCAGCGTTGCCGCGATGCGCGCGAAGTGCTTGCCGATCTGGGCGCGCACGGTGTCCTTGAACGCATCCGGCGCCGCCGGGTTCATCAGCACGCCGAAGGACTTGTGCACGTCGGATGCGAGGTGGTTCAGCCACTCGAGGACGCGGTAGCGCGCCAGCGTGTGCCCGGCGGGAAGCAGCGTCGATGCCGGGCAGCGGTCCACGATGTACTGCATGATCACCGCGGCCTCGGTGATCACGGAGCCGTCGTCGAGTTGCAGCGCCGGCAGCGCACCCTTCGGGTTGAGCGCCAGATAGTCCTCGCCGTGCTCGGTCTTCTTGGTGAACAGGTCGGTGCGCACCAGTTCGCAGACCGTGCCGGTCTCGCACAGCGCGATGTGGGGGGCGAGCGAGCAGGAGCCGGGGTACCAGTAGAGTTTCATTCGCGTCTCCGTGATTTGTTGCGAAGCGGAATCAGCAAGCCCAGGCCCGTTGCGAACAGCAGCGCCGCGCTGCCGTCCGGTACCGCGGCCAGCGTCTCGCCTTCGAGCGAGAAGCCCACATGGCGTGCCGATGACAGCAGGGTCCCGGTGCTGTTGTAGACGCGGTCGTCACCGGTGCTGCCGTCGCTGCCCCACGAGGCGCTGCCGCCGTTGACGCCGAACAGGCTGAGCCAGTAGGTGCCGGGCGCCAGCTCCCAGCCGTCGGGAAGATCGATCGAGATCTGCACCCGTGAACCTGCGCCCACCTTCCGGTAACCGGCGGCAGTCACGGTGGTGTCCAACAGCGCGACGCCCTGCGGGTCGTTCCAGACGGATACGTTGAGGTCGGCAACGTTCCAGGGAAGTGCATCGACGACCGCGAAGTGCGCCGTGTCGAGGCGCGTCGACTCGACGAGGCTGAACGAGGCGAACACGCGGTTGTTGATCTGCGGGGCGCAGGGCGAGCACCAGCCGCTGTTCCAGTCCGGCGCCAAGGGCTGTTCGGCCACTGTCGCCGCGTTCACCGTCGTGGCTGTCAGTGCTGCCAGTGCCACTGCCTGCACCATCCGTCCGATCATCGTCGCCGCCTCCCTGGTCGTTCGTTGTTGCCGCCGAGTATGACAAGCACGTCATGCCGTGGCCAGCCGTCTGGTGGTGGACGCAGTCTGTCGCCATAATCGCCCGGCGGCCGATGCATACCAACACGAGAGGAGAGCGGACGCGTGAGCGACTGGACGATTGCCGGCAAGACGGTGCTGGTCACCGGGGCTACCAACGGGGTCGGGCTCGCGGCGGCGCAGGAGTTCGCGCGCCGCGGCGCCGACGTGGTGCTGGTCGGGCGCAGCGCCGGACGTGGCGAGGCCGCGCTGGCGGCGGTGCGCGCTGCCGGTGCCGCCGGCAACCACGCGTTCCTGCGCGCGGATTTCTCGCTGATGGGCGAGGTGCGCGCGGCGGCCGATGCCTTTCTCGCCAGCGGGCGGCCGCTGCACGTATTGGTGAACAACGCCGGCGTCATGAATGCGGAGCGCCGCCTCAGCGACGATGGTTTCGAGGAGATGTTCGCGGTCAATCACCTCGCTCACTTCCTGCTGACGTGCCGGCTGCTGCCGCTGTTGCAGCAGGCGGCGCCGGCGCGCATCGTGCACGTGGCCTCGAACGCGCACCATTTCTGCAAGGAGATGCGCTGGGACGATCTCGCGCTCGCCAACGGCTACGCGGCGTTTCCGGCCTACGGGCACTCGAAGCTCGCCAACATCCTGTTTTCGAACGAGCTCGCAAGACGCTTCGCGGGCAGCGGGATCGTCTCCAACGCGATGCATCCGGGCGGCGTCGCCACCGGCATCGGCAAGAACAACGGGGTCGTGGCGCGCGTGGCGACCGCGATCGCCAAACCGTTCATGCGCACGCCCCGCAAGGGTGCGGAGACGGCCGTGTGGCTGGCCGCGGAAGCCGACGCGGGATCGAACGGCGGCTATTTCATCGATCGCAAGCCGGTGACACCGCGTCCGTGGGCCCGCGATCCGGACGCCGCGCGCCGACTGTGGGAGACCAGCGAGCAACTTCTGACGAGGTGGTCGAATCCATGACTATGCCTGCCGGAATCGGCGTGATCGATCTGATGCTCAACATTCCCGGTGAGCACACCGGCCAGTGGTACGATTTCATGCGCCCGCTGCTGCTCGATACCGAGAGTCGCGAGCAGTTCCGCATGCCGGCGCAGTACATGTTCAAGGACGTGCCGCGCATCGAGGGCAAGGAGGACTACGTCGCGTGGACGGTGGCGGAGATGGACCGCCACGGGATCGAGCGTGCGATGCTCGGCATCGACGACGACAACCTGGTCACCCAGGACGCGTTGCGACGCTTCCCGGAGCGCTTCTTCTGCTCGTACGAGGCGAATCCGAACAACGGCATGGACGAGGTGCGCAAGATACGGCGGCTGCAGCGCGAGTACGGCATCAAGGCGGTGACGGCCTTTCCGTCGGGGCTGTGTCCGCAGGTGCCGGTCAACGACAAGAAGTGGTATCCGGTCTACGCCGCGCTGGTCGATCTGGACCTGCCGTTCTGTCCCTGCCTCGGCGTGCCGGGGCCGCGGTTGCCTATGGAACCGCAGCGCGTGGAACTGATCGACGAGGTCTGCTGGTTCTTCCCCGAACTCAAGATCGTGGCCCGTCACGGCTGCGAGCCGTGGACCGCGCTCGCGGTCAAGCTGATGCTGAAGTACCCGAACCTGCACTACATGACCAGCGCGTTCGCGCCGCGCTTCTATCCGCGCGACATCATCGAGTTCGCGAACACGCGCGGGGCACGCAAGATCCTCTACGCGGGTTATTTTCCGATGGGGCTGTCGCTCGAGCGGATCTTCGCCGAGATGCCGTCGGTGCCGTTGCGTGACGAGGTCTGGCCGCTGTTCCTGCGCGAGAACGCGATCCGCGTGTTCAAGCTCTGACCCGAGGTGCCGGCATGCGTTACGTGACTGTGGCTGAAGGCAGGCGCGCGCCGGGATTGCGCCTGGTGCTGAGCGCGGGGGTGCCGGGGCCGTGGGGCGAGGCGGCGAAGGCGATCCTGCGCGTCAAGGGACTCGACTACGTGGCCGTGGCGCAGGAGGTGGGCGGGGAGAATGCCGAACTGCGTGAGTGGACCGGGCAGGTGTCGGCGCCGGTGGCGGCGTGGAACGACGAGCCCCCGTGCACCGACTCGCTCGATATCCTGTTCCTGGCCGAGCGCCTGGCGCCGTCGCCGCGGCTGATTCCCGCGGACGTGGCCGAGCGGGCACGGATGTTCGGCATCGCGCGCGAGATCATCGGCCGGCGCGGACTCGGGTGGATGCGCCGCGCGATGCTGATCGCGCCGCTGCTGGGCGATCCCGGGGCCGCGCCGGGTGTGCGCGCGATGGGTGCGCGCTACGGCTGTCACGAGGAGTCGCGCGCGGGGGCCGAGGCCGAGGTGGTGCGCATCGTGGCGTTCCTGGCGCAGACGCTCGCGGCGCAACGCGCGGCCGGCAGCCGGTACCTGGTCGGTGAGACCCTGAGCGCCGCGGACCTGTACTGGGCGACATTCTCGAACATGCTGCAGCCGCTGCCCGAAGCCGATTGTCCGATGCCCGCGCATGTGCGCCAGGCGTACGGGCACATCGGCCCCGCGATCGCGGCGGCGCTGACGCCGGAGCTGATCGCGCACCGCGATGCCGTGTTCCGCGAGCACATCGGGCTGCCGCTGGACTTCCTCCCGTCGTAGGTTCGGCCTGCGGCCGAACAGTGCATTCGAAATGTCCGGGCACAGCCCGGACCTGCGGCGGAACCATGTCCCGGCACAGCCCGGACCTGCACGACGCTCAGGTGATGAGGAAACGGATCAGCCAGCAGACCACGGTCAGTATCTGCACCACGAAGAGCACGAAGCGCAGCGACACCGCCGCCAGGCTGGTGGAGACCATGTGCACCACGCTTTGCGCGATGCGCGCGCCGAGCAGGATGAGTGCGCCATCGTCGGTGATCGCGGTCTGTTCGGTCGCGATCGCGAACAGCAGCAGCACCAGGAACAGCGGGATGTTCTCGCAGCAGTTCGCGTGCACGCGCACCAGGCGTTGCGCGAGTCCGCGGACATCGCTGCCGTCGGGCGCGAAGGTGTTGGCCTCCTTGCCGGTCGAGGTGCTGATGTAGACTCGGGAACCCGCGAGCAGCAGCAGTACCACGATGTGCCAGCTCGCAAGCCCGAGCAGTGCGTAGACGGAGTGTGACATGGGCGTCTCCTGATCGTGCTTGTCGAGGCGCGGGGGCAGGTTAGCACACGGAGTGGAACGATGAACAAGGCCGTGCTGGTACCGTTGACGGTACTCGGGGTGGCGCTGGTGGCCGTGCTGGCATGGGGGCCGGCGGAGGTCGAGCGGCGCCTGAACCGTGTCGACGCGGTGCCCATCGCACCGGCGCCGCCGCTGCACGCGGAACTGTTCGTCGCCGACCTGCACGCCGACACGCTGATGTGGCAGCGCGACTTCCTCGCGCGCGGTACGCGCGGTCACGTCGACCTGCCGCGCCTCGAGAATGGCAACGTGGCGCTGCAGGTGCTGACCACGGTCACGCGCTCGCCGCACGGACTCAATTACGAACGCAACGCGGCCGATGCCTTCGACGACATCACGCTGCTGGCGCTGGTGCAGCGCTGGCCGCCGCGCACCTGGCATTCGCTCGCAGAGCGGGCGCTGTACCAGGCCGGACGGCTCGACGGCTTCGTGGCGCGCGAGCCGCAGCGGCTGCTGCGGATCCGCTCGCGCGAGGATCTGGAACGGCTGCTCGCGCGCCGCGCCGCCGGTGAGCGCGTCACCGGCGTGCTGCTCGGCACCGAGGGCTCGCACGCGCTCGACGGTGACCTCGGCAACGTGGCGCGGCTGCACGCGGCGGGGTTCCGGATGATGTCGCTGCAGCATTTCTTCGACAACGAACTCGGCGGCTCGCTGCACGGGACCTCGGGCGCCGGGCTGAGCGCGTTCGGGCGCGCGGCGCTCGCCGAGATGCGCCGCCTCGGCATCGTGGTCGACCTCGCGCATGCCTCGCCGGCGGTGGTCGAGGACGTGCTGGCGGCCTCGCCGCAGCCGGTGATCCTCAGCCACACCGGCACCTGGGGTCATTGCCCGGGGCCGCGCAACATCCCCGACGAACTGGTGGCACGCATCGCGGCGCGCGGCGGGCTGATCGGCATCGGTTTCTGGGCCGAGGCCGTCTGCGACGCGACCCCGGCCGGGATCGCCGGGGCGATCGTCGCGGCCGTGGCGCTCGCCGGCGAGGACGCGGTCGCGCTGGGGTCGGATTTCGACGGCTCGGTGACCACCACTTTCGATGCGGCCGCGCTCGGTGCGCTGACCGGCGCGCTGCTCGAACGCGGCGTCGCCCCGGGTGTGATCGCGAAGGTGATGGGCGGTAACGTGCGTGACTTCCTGCTGCGCAACCTGCCGTCCGCTGCGGAGCCCGCACGTTGATGCAGTGGCACTGGGAGCATTTCTCCGCGCTGGACGCCGGCACCGCGTACCGCATCCTCGCCGCGCGCGCGGCGGTGTTCGTGGTCGAGCAACACTGCGCGTACCTCGATCCGGACGGCCTCGATGGCGATGCCTGGCATCTGTGGGCGAGCGCTCCCGATGGCGCGATCGCCGCCTGCCTGCGCGTGCTGCTGCCCGGTGCGCGCTACGCCGAGCACTCGCTGGGGCGGGTGCTGACCACAGCCCCGTGGCGCGGCACAGGGCTGGGACGCGAACTGGTGGTGCGCGGCATCGAGGCGGTCGCCGGGGACTGGGGCGCCGTGCCGATCCGCATCGCGGCGCAGGCGCACCTCGAGGCGTTCTACGGCGGCTTCGGTTTCGTGGCGTGTGGCCAGCCCTTCGACGAGGACGGCATCGCACACCTGGAGATGCTGCGTGCGCCCTGAGCCGGCGGCCGGCCCAGGGCGGGCAGCTCAGGGCCAGATGCCGCCGTGCATGGCGGGCGCCGGTGCCGCGGTGCGCCGGCCGCGCGCGGTGCGCAGCCCGGCGAGCAGCGTGTTGCGCAGTTCGCGCGGATCGATGATCTCGTCGTAGGCCAGCGTGTCGCCGGCGCTCCACGCGCCGCTCGATTGCGCCTCGCGCATGCGCCGGCTCGCCTCGGCGTCCATACCTGCGGCCTGGGCGCCGCCGGCGGCCGGCAGTCCGCCGAGCGAGATGCCCGGGAACGCCACGCTCAGCGTCTGGTGGTCGAAGGGGTTCATCGCCATCACCGAACTGCCGAAGCCGTAGGCCTTGCGCAGCGTGACGTGGAGTTTGGGAACGCGCAGGCGCGACTGCGCCATGAACATGCGCGCGGCGGCGCGCAGCGTGCCGGCCGCTTCGGCCTTGCTGCCGGACAGGATGCCCGGATTGTCGGCGAGGAAGACCACCGGCAGGTGGAACGCCTCGGCGATCTGCAGGAAGCGCGCGGCCTTGTCCGCCGCGTCGCGGTCGATCGAGCCGGCCAGGAAGGTGGGCTGGTTCGCGACCACCGCGACCGGCTCGCCGCCGAGGCGCCCCAGCACGGTCAGCAGCGAGCGCCCGAACAGCGGCTGCACCTCGAGCGCCTCGCCGCCGTCGAGCAGCAGGCGCAGCACCGCGCGCATGTCGTAGGGCTTCTGCGCATCGCGTGGCACCAGCTGCAGGATCGCATCGAGGCGGCGCTCGCCGCTGTCCCCGTCGGGGCGCGACGGCGGCCACTGCCACGCGTTCGACGGCAGCAGCGCGAGCCAGGCACGGACCAGCGCGAAGGCCTCGTGCTCGTCGGCGACCACGTTGTGGGCAACGCCGCTGCGTGCGGCGTGCAGGCGCGCACCGCCCAGGTCCTCCTTGGCCACCATCTCGCCGGTCGCCGCGGCGACCAGTGCGGGTCCGGCGGCGAACAGGGTGGCTTTCTCGAGCATGATCACGAGGTCGCTGAGCAGCGCGGTGATCGCGCCGTGCCCGGCCGAGGAGCCGGTCACCACCGCGATGGTCGGCACCTGTCCCGACAGGTGCGCGAGTTCCTGCATGTCGTTGGGCGCGTATGGATGGCGCGCCAGCGCGTTGCTCGCGCGCTCGCCGGCGCCGTCGAGCAGCATCACCAGCGGCACGCGCTCCTGCAGCGCGATGCGCGCGAAGCGCAGCCGTTTCGCGTGGGTGGCGAAGCCGATCGAGCCGCCCTGCACCGTGAAGTCCTCGGCGCCGACCACCACCGGCCGACCGTCGATGCGCGCCAGCCCGCCGACCAGCGCGTCGGCCGGCGCGGTCGGGATGTCCCCGTGCTCCATGCCGCCGGCCAGCGTGCCGAGCTCGACGAAACTGCCTTCGTCGCACAGCGCGGCGATCTGTTCGCGGGCGTTCAGTCGGCCGGCGGCCGCGAGCTTCGCCAGCCGCGTCTCGCCGCCCATCGCGTGCGCCCCCGCCACACGCTCGCGGAACTCCGCGAGCAGCGTGCGCCAGTCCTCGGGAATGCCGTGTTCGTCCATCAGAGCATCCCGTGCGCGGCGAGGAATGCCTGGCGCACCTCCTTCTTCAGCACCTTGTGGGTGGCGTTGCGCGGCAGCGGCTCCGCGGTGAAATCCACGTAGCGCGGCACCTTGAACGCGGCGAGACGCTGGCCGAGGAAGGTGCGCACCGCGGCGGCGTCGAGCGTGCCGGGCTGCTTCAGCCGCACCACCAGCGCGAGTTCCTCGCCCCACTGCTCGTCGGGCACGCCGAAGCCGACGGCCTCGAGCACGTCGGGCGCGTCCATCAGTGTCTTCTCGATCTCGAGCGGGAAGATGTTCTCGCCGCCGCGGATCACCATGTCCTTGGCGCGGTCGGTCAGGTACAGGTAGCCGTCGGCGCCGAGGTAGCCGATGTCGCCGCTGTTGAACCAGCCGTCGCGGAACTCCTTCGCGTTGGCATCGGGGCGGTTCCAGTACTCCTTGATCAGACACACGCTGTGTACCCAGATGTGGCCGGGTTCGCCGGGGGGCATCTCGTTGCCGTCCTCGTCGCGGAACGACAGCTCGATCACCGGCTGCACGAAACCGGCGCTCGCGATGTGCTCGTGGAAGGCGTTGCCGCTGAACGAGCTTCCCAGTGCGTTGGTCTCCGTCATGCCCCAGCCGGTGCCGGGCAGTGCGCCCTCGACGCGCCGCGACATCAGCAGGCCGATCTTCGGCGGCGTGGCGGCGCCGCCGGCGCCCATCGCGCTGAGGCTGCGCGTGTCGTGGCGATCGAAATCCGGTGACTCCAGCAGGTCCATCAGCATCGACGGCGCACCGGTGAAATTCGTCACGCGCTCCTGCTCGACCAGCTCGAGCGCGCGCTCCACGTCCCACTTGAACATGATCACGATGCGCCGGCCCGCGCGCAGCGAGGTCATGAACACCGCGTAGCAGCCGCTCACGTGGAACAGCGGCACCGCGAGCAGGCTGGTCGGTTCGAAGCCCTTGGCCATCATCGCGGCGATCAGCTCGTGGTTGGCCATCGCCTGCGCCATCGCCGAGCACTCGAAGCAGGTGATCGCCTGGCACACCGCGCGGTGCGTGGATACCGCGCCCTTGGGGTTGCCGGTGGTGCCCGAGGTGTAGGCGATCACCGCGATGTCGTCCGGATCGATCGCGACTTCCGGCAGCGGTGCGTTCTCCGCGCCGGCGATGTAGTCGGCCAGCGCGAGCGATGCGGGCGGCAGCGCTTCGTTGCCGGGACGCACGACGACCAGCGTGAGCCCCAGCGCCGCGGCGCGCGGGGCGACGTAGTCGTGACGCTGGCGGTCGCAGAACACGATCTTCGCTCCGGCGTCGCTCAGCGCGTACTCGAGTTCCTGCGCGCGCCCCCAGCTGTTCAGCGGCACCACGGTGGCGCCGGCGCTGGTGATGCCGATGTAGGCGGCCATCCACTCCGGGTAGTTGCGCATCGCGATCGCAACCCGGTCGCCCTTGCCTGCGCGGCTTCGGTGCACCAGCTGGTGCGCGATCGCGTCGGCCAGCGCGAGCATGCGTGCGAAGCTCCAGCGCTCGCCCTCGTAGACCACGAATTCCTTGTCGCCGTGCGCGTAGGCCGGTGCGTAGAGCTCGCGCAGCGTGCGCGGGGCGTTGCGGAACAGTCTGTACGGGCGACCGTCGATCGTTTCTGTCACGAGTTCGAACGGCGCACCGGGTCCGGTGATCCGGGCGTAGCTGGCGTCGATCTTCTGCTTGTCGGGATCCACCGTGGCCTCCATTGCGATTCGGGTGCGCGCGCATTATAGGCAAGCCGGCGTGCTCGCCGACAGGCCGGGATGACAGCGCGGCAATGTTCGGAGCACGGACCGCCGCGCGTATGGCGGGCGCCCCGCGCGGCATGCGATGATCCGGCTCCGCGGCCAGAAGAAGGAGAGCGATCGATGACGATGGACATCCAGGAAATATCCGACCGGCTCGAGATCAACAACCTGCTGATCGACTACTGCAGCGCGGTCGATGCGAAGGACTTCGACGAGTTCGACCGCATCTTCACGCCCGACGCGCTGATCGACTACACGGCGCTCGGCGGCGCGCGTGGCTCGGTCACCGAAATCAAGGACTACCTGCGACGCGTGATGCCGTATTTCCCGTCCACGCAGCACCTGATCGCCAACAGCCGGGTGTGGATCGACGGTGATACCGCGCACGCGCGCACCATGTGCCACAACCCGATGGAGATCCCGCTGCCGGCCGGCGGCACCCAGATCGCCTTCTACGGCCTCTGGTACGTAGATCGCCTGGTGCGCAGCGCGCAGGGCTGGCGGATCGCGGAGCGGGTGGAGGAGCGCGGCTACGCCTTCAACGTGCCGGCGCATTTCCAGCCGGCGGCGGACTAGGACGGCGCGGATGCGTTTCACGCTGGCGGTGGGGGCCTGCGAGGCGGCCTGGTACGTGCCGCTCGCGCGTGCCGCCGAGGCGGCCGGCTGGGACGCGGTGACGGTGCCCGACGGGCTGTTCCACCATCGCGACACCTCGGCACCGTACCCGTACACCGCCGACGGCCGCCGGCCGTGGGAACCGCAGACGCCGTTCCTCGATCCGTGGGTGCTGATCGCGACCATGGCGGGGGCAACCGAGCGGATCGGCTTCTACCCCTCGGTGCTGAAGCTCGCGGTGCGCGATCCGTTGCTGGTCGCCAAGCAGCTTGCCTCGTGTGCCGTGCTGTCCGGTGAGCGCGTGGCGCTCGGCGTGGGCCTGAGCCCCATACCGGAGGACTTCGACGTGCTGGGGCGCGAATGGACGCGGCGCGGGCCGCGCTCGGCCGAGATGATCGAGATCGTGCGCGGCCTGCTGGCCGGCGGCATGTACGAGTTCCACGGGCGCTTCTACGATTTCGGACCGTTGCAGATCGCGCCGGTGCCCAGGCACCCGGTGCCGGTGTATATCGGCGGTTTCGCCGAACCCGTGCTGCGCCGCGCCGCGCGCATCGGCGACGGCTACATCGGCTGGGAGAACCCGCGCTGCGACCTCGCGCAGCTCGCCGCCTCGATACGGCGCATCGAGGGCTACCGGGCCGACTACGGGCGTGCCGATGGCCCGTTCGAGTACAAGTTCATGCCGCGCGACGCCGATCCGTCGACCTGCGCGCGGCTGGCCGATGCCGGCGTCACGGACATGATCTGTGCGCCGTGGACGGCCACCCACGGGCCCGACGCGGACCTCGCGGCGCGGCTCGGTGCGATCGCGCGCTTCGCCGACACGGTGATCGCGCGTACCCGTTGAAACCGATCGATCACGAACGACAGGAGCAGAGCAGGATGGGCAGGTTCGAAGGCAAGGTGGCGATGGTGACCGGAGCGGGCTCGGGGATAGGGCGCGCGACGGCGTGCCGGCTCGCCGCGGAGGGGGCAAGGATCTCGGCGAGCGACATCAACGCCGCCGGACTCGCGGAGACGATGGCGCTGCTCGCGGGCGAGGGCCACCATTCGCAGCTGCTCGACGTCTCGCAACCGGCGGCGTGCAGCGCGGCGGTCGAGGCGGCGGTGGCCGCCTGCGGGCGGCTCGACGTGCTGTGCAACGTCGCCGGCATCGCGGGTGCGTACCGCCTGGAGGAAATCACCGACGAGCTGTGGGCGCGCATGATCGGGATCAACCTCTCGGGTCCGTTCTACATGTCGCGCGCCGCGATGCCGCACCTGCTGAAGACGCGCGGCAACATCGTGAACATCGCCTCCACCGCCGCGCTGGTGGGACAGGTCTACAACGCACCGTACTGCGCCAGCAAGGGCGGGCTGAACCTGTTGAGCAAGGCGCTGGCGGTGGAGTTCTCGAAGCAGGGCGTGCGCGTCAACGCGGTCTGCCCGGGCGGCGTGCGCACCGCGCTCACGCAGGCCTTCCGCGTGCCGGAGAATCCCGACGGCGAACTGTTCGCGCGCTTGTCCTCGCTGGTGCAGCCGATGGCCGAGCCGGAGGAGATCGCCGGCGCGGTGGCCTATCTCGCCAGCGACGAAGCGCGCTTCGTGACCGGCGAATCGCTGACCATCGACGGCGGCCAGACGGTGAGCTGAGATGGGGCGCCGGCCACCGGAGGCGGAGTTTCTGGGGCGCGAGGTGCCCGGCTATTCCGGGCCGCGCCTGCAGCACAAGCTCGCGCGCCATGCGCTGGCGGCCGGCCGCGAGGTGGTCGAGAAGGTGCTGTGGCTGTACTACGCCTCGCGCCGTCCCGACGTGCCGCGCTGGGCGAAACTCACCATTTATGCGGCGCTCGCGTACTTCATCCTGCCGCTCGACGCGATCCCGGATCCCACGCCGCTGGCCGGCTATGCCGATGACCTGGGCGCACTCAGCGCCGCGCTGCTGACGGTGGCGACCTATGTCGACGAGGGCGTGAAGCAGAAAGCCCGTCGCCGCCTGCAGAAGTGGTTCGGCGCCCCGCCCGGCGGCACTGCGGAGGACTGAGTCATGCATCCCTGCGTTCATGCGGTCGCGCGCCCCGACAAGCCCGCCTTCGTGATGGCGGCGAGCGGCATCGTGGTGACCTATGCGCAGCTCGAGGAGCGCAGCCGGCGCTGCGCGCAGCTGTTGCGCGGGCTGGGGATCATGACCGGCGATACGGTCGCGATCTGCATGGACAACAACCCGCGCTATTTCGAGCTGTGCTGGGCCGCGCAGCGCGCCGGGCTCCACTACACCTGCATCTCGAGCCGGCTCACGGCGGCCGAGGTCGCGTGGATCGTGCGCGATTCGGGTGCCCGTGCGCTGTTCCTGTCGGTGTCGCAGCGCGCGCTGGCCGAGGAACTCGCGACCCTGATCGGCACCGACGTCGAGCGTTTCTCGGTCGACGGCAGCATCGACGGCTGGCGCGACTACGAATCCACCTGCGCACGCTTTCCGGCCGAGCGGCTGTTCGACGAGACGTCCGGCATGGACATGCTGTATTCCTCGGGGACCACCGGCCGGCCGAAGGGCGTGCGCATGGCGCTGAGCGGGCTGCCCATCGAGGAGCCGCCGCCGCTCACGCACCTGGTGGGCGCGCTCTACGGTTTCGCGGCCGACTGCGTCTACCTGTCGCCGGCGCCGCTGTACCACGCCGCGCCGCTGCGTTTCAGCATGACGATGCAGCGCTACGGCGGCACCGTGATCGTGATGGAGCGCTTCGACCCGCAGTGGGCGCTGGCGCTGATCGAGCAGTACCGCGTCACCCACTCGCAGTGGGTGCCGACGATGTTCGTGCGCATGCTGAAGCTGCCCGAGGCCACGCGGCGCCTGTACGACCTCGCCAGCCACCGGGTGGCGATCCACGCCGCGGCACCGTGCCCGGTCGAGGTCAAGCGCGCGATGATCGCGTGGTGGGGGCCGATCGTGAACGAGTACTACGCGGGCAGCGAGGGCAACGGGCTGTGCGCCATCGACAGCCGGGACTGGCTCGCGCACGAAGGCTCGGTGGGGCGCGCGGTGTTCGGCGTGCCGCACATCCTGGACGAGCAGGGCCGCGAGCTGCCGCCGGGGCAGGAGGGCACGATCTACTTCGCCGACGGCATCGACTTCGTCTACCACAACGACCCGCAGAAAACCGCCGACAGCCGCACCGCGCTCGGCTGGACCACGCTCGGCGACGTCGGCTACCTGGACGCCGACGGCTACCTGTACCTCACCGACCGCAAGGCGTTCATGATCATCTCCGGCGGCGTGAACATCTATCCGCAGGAAGCCGAGAACGTGCTGATCACGCATCCGCGCGTGCTCGACGCGGCCGTGATCGGCGTGCCGGACGCGGAGTTCGGCGAGGCGGTCAAGGCCGTGGTGCAGCCGCTCGACCCGCGCGAGGCCGGTCCGGCGCTGGAGCAGGAACTGATCGCGTGGTGCCGCGAACGCATCGCGCACCTCAAGTGCCCGAAGTCGGTGGACTTCGTGGCCGAACTGCCGCGTGAACCCACCGGCAAGCTCTTCAAGCGCGAGCTGCGCGAACGCTATTGGCAAGGACACGGGAACCGCATCATATGAGCAACGAACGCAACGCCGGGCTGAAGGTCGACGCCAGCCTGCTGGTTTCGAACCCGGCCGACGCCGGTCCGCTGGCACGCCAGCTCGAGGACATGGGCTACGACGGCGTCTACACCTTCGAGGGGAGGCACGATCCGTTCCTGCCGCTGGCCGTGGCCGCCGGCGCCACCAGCCGCCTCGAACTGACCACCGGCATCGCGGTCGCGTTCGCGCGCAACCCGATGCTGCTCGCGAACCTCGGCTACGACCTGCAACTGATGTCGGGCGGGCGTTTCATCCTCGGGCTCGGCTCGCAGATCCGCGCCCACATCGAGAAGCGCTTCAGCGCGCAGTGGTCGCAGCCGGCGCGACGCATGCGCGAGTTCGTGCTCGCGCTGCGCGCGATCTGGGACTGCTGGCAGAACGGCACGCCGCTCGATTTCCGCGGCGAGTTCTACACCCACACACTGATGACGCCGGTGTTCACGCCGGGGCCGAACCCGCACGGGCTGCCGCCGGTGTACCTGGCCGGCGTCGGGCCGCACATGCTCGAGGTGGCGGGCGAGGTCGGTGACGGGCTGCTGGTGCATCCCTTCGCCACGCCGCGCTTCATCGCCGGCGAGGTGCTGCCGGCGTTCGAGCGCGGCATCGCGCGTGCCGGCGCCACGCGCGCCGAGCGGGCGGTGTCGTGCCAGGTCATCGTCGCGACCGGACTCGATCGCGAGGAACGCGAGCGCAATCTGGCGCTGGCGCGCGGGCAGGTCGCCTTCTACGCCTCGACGCCCGCGTACCGGCCGGTGCTCGAGGCGCACGGCTGGGGCGAGCTGCAGTCGCGCCTCAACGTGCTGTCGAAGCAGGGCAAGTGGGGCGAGATGGGCGAGTTGCTCAGCGAGGAACTGCTGAACGAAGTGGTGGTGCACGGCTCGCCGGAGGAAGTGGGCGAGCGATTGCGCGCACGCTGTGCGGGCTGGGCCGAGCGGGTCAGTCCGGTGATCTACGCCGGCGACATGGAGCTGCGCGAACGCCTGGTGCGCGCGATCAAGCGCGCATGAAGGCGCAGGCCACCAGCAGGCACCGTTTCGCCGGCAACCCGATCCGCCACAAGCTCGCGATCGAGGGCCTGCCGATCGTCGCGTGGGAGTGGCCGGGCGAGGGCGATCCGATCCTGCTCGTGCACGCCACCGGCTTCCACTCCCGCTGCTGGGATGCGGTCGTCGAGGTGCTGCCCGGGCGGCGCGTGTTCGCGCTCGACCTGCCCAGCCACGGCGGCAGCGGGCGGCGCACTCCGCCGTACGACTGGCGGCGCTTCGGCGAGGATGTACGCCAGAGCGTGGCTGCCCTGGGCCTGCGCCGCGTGCTCGGCGTCGGGCACTCGATGGGCGGGCACGCGCTGGTGCTCGCGGCCGCGGCGGCGCCACAGGCGTTTCGCGCTCTGCTGCTGGTCGACCCGGTGATCGTCGATCCGGAATTCGGGCGCCACCTGCGCGGCCTGAGCGCCGGGGATCATCCGGTCGGCCGGCGGCGTGATCGCTGGGAATCGCCGGAGTCGATGTTCACGGCCTTCCGCGCGCGCAGTCCTTACTCGGCGTGGGAACCCGCCGTGCTGCGCGATTACTGCGACTACGGGCTCGAACGCGATCCGCGCGGTGGCTACCGGCTGGCGTGCCCGCCGGCGCACGAGGCCGCGATCTACACCAGCATGGAGATGGAGCACATCCTGCCCGCGCTCGCCGCGCTGCACCTGCCGGTCGACGTGATCCGCGCGCGCGCGCGCCGTCCCGAGGACAGTCACTTCGACTTCGGCCCGTCGCCGACCTGGGAACGGCTCGCCGAGCTGCTGCCCGACGGCCGCGACGAGCAGCTCGCGGACTGCTCGCATTTCATCCCGATGGAGCGTCCGCGCTGGATGGCGCAGCGTATCGCCCGCGCTGCCGACGGCATGCGCTGATGGGAGAGGAGCCAGCCGATGACTGAACTGGCGATGCTGCTCGCGGGCACCATGCTGATCTACCTGCTGGTGCTCTCGGCGCACGGACTTCGGCACCGCTACGGCCTGGCGCTGTTCTACGCCACGCTCGGCGGGCTGACCGCGATCATGGCCTGGACCACCGACACCGGTCTGGCGCTGGACGTGAACGGCATCCGGTTCGTGATCGGCTCCACCGTGTTCTACACCGCGCTGATGCTCGGGGTTTTCGTGATCTACGTGTTCGAAGGGCCGGCGGCGACACGCATCGCGATCCTCGCCGTGCTGGGGATGTCGATCCTGACGCCGCTCACCCTGGCGGCGATGCGATTCGCACTCGAGATGACGGGCAATTCGCCGGCGTCGATCCCGGCGCCGGGCGTGCGGCTGAACGCGGCCTCGGCCCTGACCACACTGATCGATTTCGTGTTCCTGGCGATCGTCTGGGAGTACCTCGGCAAGCTGTCGATCGATCTGCGGCTGGGCGTGCGTGCGTTCCTGACGCTGCTCGGTGTGATGTGCCTGGACGTGCTGCTGTTCGCCACCGCGGCGTTCGCCGGTACTCCCGGCTACCTCGCCATCCTGGCCGGCACGCTGTCGAGCCGTTTGCTGGTCGCGGTGTTCGCGTTCCCGTTCCTCTATGGCTACCTGCGCCGGGAGAGCACGCGCAAGGGCGTGGCGATCGAGCAGCGGCCCGTGTTCGCGATCCTGCGGCAACTGGAAGACACGCGGCACCACCTGGGTCTCGCGGAGCAGGAAATCGAACGCCGCCGCCAGGCCGAGGCCGAACGCGACGCGTCGATCGCGCGGCTGCAGTCCGCGCTGGCCGAGGTCAAGGCGCTGCGCGGTCTGCTGCCGATCTGCATGCACTGCAAGAAGGTGCGCGACGATCAGGGGTACTGGAGCCGCATCGAGGCGTATATCGAGCAGCGTACCGATGCGCGTTTCACGCACGGCATCTGCGGCGACTGCGTGGCGACCCATTACCCGGAGATGCTGGACGAGATCAACGCGCCGGAGCAGAAGAAGGTCTGACACGCGGTGCGATCGGGCACCGCATCGGAGTGGTAACGATGGCAAACGCGTTTCTGGAACATCTGGCCTCGCGGCTCGAGGGCATCGAACGCGAAGGGCTGTTGCGGCGCGAACGCGAGCTGGCGAGCGTGCAGGACGCGCTGGTGCGCGTGGCCGGCGGCGAGCCGGTCATCAACCTGTGCGCGAACAACTACCTCGGGCTGGCGAACCATCCGGAGCTGGTCGCGGCCGCGCACGCGGGGCTGGAGCGCTTCGGTTTCGGCATGGCTTCGGTGCGCTTCATCTGCGGCACGCAGACCCAGCACCGCGAGCTGGAACGGCGGCTGAGCGCCTTCCTCGGCACCGGGGACACGATCCTCTATTCCTCGTGTTTCGACGCCAACGGCGGTCTGTTCGAGACGTTGCTCGACGAGCAGGACGCAGTGATCTCGGATGCGCTGAACCATGCCTCGATCATCGACGGCATCCGCCTGTGCCGCGCCCGGCGCTACCGCTATGCCAACGACGACATGGCCGACCTCGAGCGCCAGCTGCGCGCGGCCCGGGCCGACGGCGCGCGCTTCCTGTTGATTGCCACCGACGGCGTGTTCTCGATGGACGGCTCGATCGCGCGGCTCGATGCGATCTGCGAACTCGCCGACCGTCATGACGCGCTGGTGATGGTCGACGACTCGCACGGCGTGGGCGTGCTCGGCGAGCACGGTCGCGGCACGCACGCGTACCGCGGCGTGACCGATCGCGTGGACATCCTGACCGGCACGCTCGGCAAGGCGCTGGGCGGCGCTTCCGGCGGCTACACCTCGGGGCGACGCGAGATCGTCGAACTGCTGCGCCAGCGCAGCCGGCCGTACCTGTTCTCGAACTCGCTGGCGCCGCCGATCGTCGCCGCCTCGCTGCACGTGCTCCGGATGCTCGAGGAAGGCGATCGGCTGCGCGTGCGGCTGCACGCCAACGCCGCGCGCTTTCGCGCCGGATTGCAGGAAGCGGGCTTCACGCTGGCCGGGGGCGGCCATCCGATCGTACCGGTGATGGTGTTCGATGCGCGTGTGGCCACGCGCATGGCCGAGCGACTGCTCGCCGAGGGCATCTACGTGACCGGCTTCGCGTACCCGGTGGTGCCGCAGGGGCAGGCGCGGATCCGCACCCAGCTCTCCGCGGCGCATACGAGCGAGCACCTCGAGCGGGCGATCGGGGCGTTCGCCCGCGTCGGTGCCGAGCTCGGCATCGTGGCGCCGCGCTGGCCATCGCGCGATGACCCGTGATTCGCGCCCGGCGCGCGCCGCGCAGCTGGCTCGGACGCACCGGCGGCTGCTCGACGCGGCCGTCGGACTGTTCCTGGATGCCGGTTACGCGCACACCACGGTCGGTGCGGTGGTACGCGCCGCCGGCGTCTCGCGCGCGACCTTCTACGCGCACTTCGCCAGCAAGGACGCGGTGCTGCGCGAACTGATGACGCAGGTCTGGGACGCCGCGACCGCCGAGTACGCACGCTTCGCCGAGCTGCCCGATTGTTCCGACGCCCGCGTGCGCGGCTGGCTGGGCGGCCTGCTCGATGCGTGGCAGCGCTACGGGCCGCTCACGCTGCTGGTCAACGAACTGCTGGCCGCGGACCTGGTCGCGCAGAGCCGCGAGCGCGAGCGTCGCAACGTCGCCGTGCTGCTCGGTGATTACCGGCACTGGGGACACCTCCCGCGCGAGGAAGCCGGACGTCGCGCGCAGCTGCTGATCTTCCAGCTCGAACGTTGTGCGCTCGAATGGGTATCCGGGCGCTGGGACGAGCCGCGCGAGGCGCTGCTGGGCACGCTGACGCGCGTGTGGCTCGCGACGCTGCGCGCGCGCTGAGCGCGCCGCGTCCCTCGCAGTTCGCCGGACATTTGCGCGTTCATTGTCTGGCCATCGGCCGCGCGTCCGCTGTGCCCGCAGTGCAGCCTTCCTAGAATCCCGCCATCACGAACGCCGGACGTGTTTCGTACGGGGACGTGTTCGGTTACCACCGCGGTGGCAGGAGGAGAGATGAGCGGTACGGGACACGGCAAGGTTCGGGCGTGCGGCCCGCTGGCGGCGGCGCTGGCCGGCCACGCTGCGCGCCGCGTGTTCGCGCCGTACCTGTGGCGGCTCGCCGGGGAGCGCAGCGGCAGCACGGAAGCCGGGTACGCGGCATCGGCGAGCGTGATGGTCAATGCACTGCAGGGCGCGCGCCAGCTGGTCGGGAGCGACGCGATCCATGTGCCGGTGCCGGAGCCCACCGGCGCGGCGTTCGATGCGCTGCAGCGCCTCGCCGTGATGAGCCGCGCCTACGATCTGGTGGCCGTGGTGCCGGGGCCGGTAGCGCTCGCCGCCGCGAGCGGGCGTGCCCTCGACGATGCGCAGGAGGACTTCGAGGACCTCGCGCGCGCGGTGCTCGAGGCCGGCTGCGATGTGCTGGCGGTGCACGAACCCGAGCCGGACGCGGACTCCGCCGCCAGCCTGCGCGCGATGGCGCGACTGGGGGCGTTCTACGGGGCGCGCACGCTGCTGCTGGCGCCTGCTGCCGGGGCGTTCGCGCTGGCGGCGGGATTCGACGCGATCGACACCGGCGAGCCGGCAGCGCCTCCCGGCGGCGTGGCGGTCGCACCGGCCGTGGCCGACGCGCCGCTCCCGGCCAGCACCATCGTGAGCAGTTCCTGGGCGCAGCCGGTGGGCGGCGCCGACGCCGACTGGCTGCGCGCGGCAGCACGGCAGCTTCGCAACGACAGCAAGGAGTGAACCGCGATGGCGGTAACGATCAACATCGACACCGGCGGCACCTTCACCGACGGCGTGTTCACGCGTGCGGGCCGCGCGGTAGGCGTGAAGGCCTTCAGCACGCCGCACGACCTGACCATCGGCATGCTCGAGTGCGTGGACGCCGGCGCCGAGGCGCTGGGGCTCGATGTGGAGCAGATGCTCGCCGAGACCACCGCCTTCCGGTTTTCCTCGACCATCGTCACCAACGCGCTCATCGAACGGCGCGGCCCGCGCGTGGGGCTGCTGGTGTCGGCCGGCGAGGAGCGCACGCTCTACGGCGACGGCGCGCTGATCCGCGGCGGCTACGTGGACCCGGAGCTGGTGGCCGGTGTGGCCGAGCCGCTGGACGATGCCGCGGTGACGGCGGCCATCGAGGGCCTGCTCGATCGCGGCGCACGCGTGCTTGCGGTCAGCCTGCGCGATTCGTGGCGCGATCCGGTCGGCGAGCGCGCGCTGCGGCGCATCGTGCGCGATCTCTATCCCACGTTCTACGTCGGCGCGGTGCGCGTGTTCCTCGCCAGCGACATCAGCGCGCTGCCCGGCGCCGAGGCGCGCACCAACACCATCGTGCTGAACGCGCTGGTGCACGCGTATCTGGCGCGCAGCATCTATCCGGCCGAGGAGAAGCTGCGCCGGCGCGGACTGCGTTGCCCGCTGCTGCTGGTCGACGGGCATGCGGGGCTGGCACGCGCGGCCAAGACGCTCGCACTGCAGACCCACAACTCGGGACCGGCGGCCGGCGTCTCGGGCGCCGCGGCGCTGGCCGACACGCTGCGCGCGGGTGCCGGGGCCGTGATCACGCTCGATATCGGCGGCACCAGCTCGGACGTGGCGGTGGCCGATGCACGTTCGCTCGCGATCGCCTGGACGCGCGCTATCGAGGGCCTGCGCGTGCACGTGCCGTCGGTGCGCGTGGAGGCGCTGGCCTACGGGGGCGGCACCCTCGCGCGGGCGCGCGACGGCGCGCTGTGCCTGGGGCCGCAGAGTGCCGGTGCGCATCCGGGCCCGGCGTGCTTCGATCGCGGCGGCGAGCACGCGACGGTCAGCGACGCGAACCTGCTGCTCGGCTTCCTCGCGGCCGACGGCTTCCACGGCGGGCAGCTGCGGCTGGTGCGCGAACGCGCCGAGGCGGCGTTGGGGGCGCTCGCGGCGGAACTCGGCAGCGAGCCGGTCGCGCTCGCGCGGCGCATCCGCGCCGGGACCGCGCGCGGGATCGCCGACGGCATCGGGGAACTGCTGCGCGCACGTGGCGCCACGGCCGCCGGTGCGACGCTGGTGGCCTACGGCGGCGGCGGGCCGCTGCACGCGGCCGAGGTGGCGGCGCTGGCCGGCATCCGTCACGTGGTGGTGCCGGCGATGTCCTCGGTGTTCAGCGCGCTCGGCGTGAGCCGTCTCGACGTGCACCACGTGCATCCCTTCGCGCACGACGGCGTCGAGGCGCCGGCGGCGGCGCTCGCGCGCCTGCTGGAGACCGCGGCACGCGACGTGCGGGCCGAAGGCTTCGAGCCGTCGGCGGCGCTGCTCGACCTCGACGTGGTACAGCGCGACACCGGCGAGCTGTTGTGGCGGCACCACGGTGCGGCCTTCGGCGAGGGCGAGCGCGCCCTGCACGAGGTGCTGCCGCAGGCGCTGGCCGCCGCGCGTGGAAGCGCGGACACGCTGCTGGTGCTGAGCGCGCGACTGCCCGCGGTGCACGCCCACGAGGATGCGGATCCGCTGGTGACGGGCGGCGGCGACGCGGCACGCGGGGAGCGCGCGGTGGACTGGGGCGACGGTGCGCGGCCGACCGCGATACTCGACTGCGGGGCACTCGCGCCGGCCACGGCGGTGCCGGGTCCGGCGCTGCTGATCGGCGCCGACCAGACCATCGCGGTGCCGGCGGGCTGGACGCTGCGGCGCCGCCACGACGGGGATTTCCATCTGGAGGCGGAGGAATGAGTGTGCAGCGGGTAGCCGAATACCTGAACATCGATCTGGCGACGCGGCACTGGCACTGTGCCGTGTGCAACCACGACCTCGGGAGCGCCGGGCGCAATTACAAGGAATCGTGCCTGGTCGCCGCGCGCGATCCGTGCGAGGTCCACCACCCCGGAGTCGAGGCGAAGAACGGCTTCATCGGCTTCGCGCCGGATCCGGCGTGGTGCCGCATCGTCGAGTTCTACTGCCCGGGCTGCGCCACGCTGATGGAAGTGGAATACCTGCCGCCGGGACATCCGGTCACGCACGACATCGCGATCGACCTCGACAGCCTCGAGCGGCGCTTCGGGACCGGCAGGGAGGAGCAGGCATGAGCGCGCACGCAGCGGCGCCGGCGGCCACCGGCGGCAACAGCATCGACATCGACGTCGGCGGCACCTTCACGGACTGCTTCGTGCAGTTCGAGGGCCGCCACCTCAGCGCCAAGGCGCCGACCACGCACTACGACCTCTCGGTGTGCTTCCGCGAGGCGATCGGACTGGCGGCCGCCGGGCTGGGGCTCGACTTCGGCGCGCTGGTCACGCGCTGCGACGTGGTGCGCTACTCGACCACCAAGGCGCTGAACGCGCTGCTCGAGCGGCGCGGGCCGCGGCTCGGCCTGATCACCACCGCCGGCAACGAGCACGTGAACCTGATCGGTCGCTCGATCCAGTGGCAACACGGGCTGAACCCGGCGGCGTTCGACGGGCTGGCGAAGGTGCGCCGTCCCGAGCCGCTGATCCCGTTCACGATGACCGTCGGCGTGCGCGAGCGGGTGGATTACGCCGGCAAGGTGCTGATGCCGATCGACGCCGACGACGTGCGCCGCAAGGTACACGCGCTGGTGGACCGCGGGGTGGAGGGCTTCGTGGTCTGCCTGCTGTGGGCGCACGTGAACCCGGTGCACGAGCGCTCGGTGCGCGAACTGATCGAGGAGATGTACCCGGACGTGAACCTGGGCGCGATGCCGGTCTACCTGTCGTCCGAGGTGGCGCCGGTGTGGCACGAGTACCCGCGCCTCAACGCCACCACGCTGAACGCCTTCCTGCAGTGGGAACTGCAGGACCAGTTCGCACAGATCGGACTCGACCTGCGCCAGAGCGGGCACCGCCGTCCGCTGCAGATCGTGAGCAACGTCGGCGGCATGGCGAAGGCCTCGCGCACGCGCGCGCTCGATACCTTCGGCGCCGGTCCGGTCGCGGGGCTGTTCGGCGCCGCGTACATCGGTGCGCAGGCCGGCGTCGGGGACATCATCGTGACCGATATGGGCGGCACCAGTTTCGACTTCGCACCGGTCAGCGGCGGCGAGGTGCGTTACTTCGCCGATAACGCGGTGATCGACCGCTGGCTCACCGAGCAGCCGATCATCGAGGTCAAGTCGATCGGCGCCGGTGGCGGCTCGATCGCGTGGCTCAATCCCGCCATGGGCAACCGCCTCGAGGTCGGCCCGCGCAGCGCCGGATCGAATCCGGGGCCGGCCGCCTACGGCATGGGCGGGCGCGAGCCGACGGTGACCGACGCCGACGTGGTGCTCGGTTACCTCGACCCGCAGGCCTTCCTCGGAGGGCGCATGAAGCTCGACCGCGCGCTCGCCGAGCGCGCGATCCGCCGGCGCATCGCCGAGCCGCTCGGCATCGACGTGATCGACGCGGCGGCGGCGATCCGGCGCACCATCGACGCGACCATGGGGGGCGTGATCGCAAAGGAGGTGCTGCTGAAAGGCCTCGACATACGCCGCTTCAGCGTGTTCGCCAACGGCGGTGCCGGACCGCTGCACTGCGTGGATTTCGCGCGCACCATCCGGCCCGACATGGTCTGCTACACGTTCCCGTATTCGAGCGTCTTCTGCGCGATGTCGGGCACCACCATGGACCTCTCGCACATCTACCAGCGCTCGGCGCACTGCACGCTGAAGGACCTGAGCTCCGGCACGCTGATCGACGCCACCGGCCGCGAGGCGTTCAACCGTGTGGTCGAGGCGATGGTTCGCGAGGCCGGGCGCGACGTGCTCTCCGAGGGTTTCGGCACCGAGCGCATCGTGTTCACGCTGGAACTCGACATGCGCTTCGGCGGCCAGTTCCACCAGACGCGCACGCGCTCGCCGCATCTGCGGCTGGTGGCGGACACCGACATCGAGGACGTGCTGCGCGCCTTCGAGGAGGAACACGCGCGGCGCTACTCGAAGATGAGCCTGGTCCCGGAGGGCACGGTGGAGGTCGAGACGATCCACCTGCTCGCGCGCGTGCCGCTGCCGAAACCGCGGTTGCCCGAGATCGCCGCCGGCACGCGCGATGCCTCCGCGGCGCGCATCGGCAGCCGCGAGGTGTACTGGACCGAGGTGGGGCGTCACGCGCCGACCGCGATCTACGACGCCGTCGGGCTGCGCGCCGGCAACGTGATCGACGGGCCCGCGATCGTGCAGGCACCGGATACCACCATCCTCGTGCCGGGGGATCGCGAACTGGCCGTCGATCGTTTCGGCAACGGCGTGATCCGCCCGCACTGAGCGACGGAATCCATTCATAACCACACGACTCACCACAGGAGAACGAGCACATGAGCAACGGCAACCCGGACCGCCCGCTATTCGGCGTCGAGCTGCTTCCCGACGGGCCGAACGATCTCACCGACGTGCGTTACGACAAGAACGTGAAGCCCGGCGTGGCACGCATCACGGTGGAACGACCCGAGGCGCTGAACGCGTGGCGCCACGAGACGGTGCGCTCGGTGGTGCGCGCGCTGCTGGATGCGCACCTCGACCGCAGCATCGGCGTGGTGGTGCTGACCGGCGCCGGCCAGCGCTCGTTCTGCGCCGGGGGCGACATCAAACAGGGCCGCAACGAGAGCCCCGAGAAACTCGCGATCTACCAGGAAGCGCACCAGGCGATCCGCACCTGCCTGAAGCCGATCATCGCGCGCGTGAACGGCAACTGCATCGGCATGGGGCACCACATCGCGTACCACTGCGACCTCACGGTGGCGGCCGAACACGCGCTGTTCGGGCAGAACGGCGCCAACGTCGGCAGCCCGATCGGTGGCTTCCCGGTCAATTACCTCGCGCGCATCATCGGCCACAAGCGCGCGCGCGAGATGTGGTACGCGTGCAAACGCTACAGCGCCGCGCAGATGCTCGACTGGGGACTGGTGAATGCGGTGGTGCCGTACGACGAACTCGACGCCGAGGTCGATCGCTGGTGCGACACGCTGCTCGACAAGAGCCCGAACAGCCTGCGGCTGGCCAAGGCGACCTTCGAGCGCGAGATCGACCTGATCCGCGACACCAACACCTTCGGCGAGGTGTGCCCGGACTTCTTCCTCTCCGGCGGATCGTCGGCCGAGCTGCAGGAAGGACTCGACGCGTTCATCGAGAAGCGCAAGCCCGACTGGGCGAAGTTCCGTCGCCGCGACACCGACCGTTGAGCCACCTGCCGGAGGAACCCCGATGAGCGCCTCGCACGACCGTGACCGTCCGTACTGGAACATGCAGATCGAGCCCTTCCTCGATACGCCGCAACTGCGCGACCTGCAGCTGCACCGGCTGCGCACGCACCTCGCGCGGCTCTACGAGGGCGCCCCGTTCTGGCGCGAGCGCATGCAGCGCCATGGCATGCAGCCCCGGGACGTGCACCGTCTCGAGGACCTCGGGCGCATGCTGCCGCCGTGCCGCAAGCACGACCTGCGCGAGGACGTCGAGAAGCACGGCACCATCGGTTCGATGGAGCGCATGATCGCCGCGCCGATGGACGAGCTGAAACTGCTGGCCGCGACCAGCGGCACCACCGGCGAACCGACGCCGTACCCGTTCACGCCGGCCGGCATGGCGGTGATGAACGAGACCTGGGCGCGCGTGTTCTGGCGCTGCGGCATCCGTCCCGGCGACCGCATCCTGCACGGCTTCGGGCTCAGCATGTTCATCGGCGGCGTGCCCTTGCTGATGAGCGCCTCGGCGATGGGCGCGTGTCCCATCCCGGTGGGAGCCGAGGTGGGCGCCGAGCGGCTGCTGAAGATCGGCCAGATCTTCAAGCCGCGCGTGCTGTTCTGCACGCCGTCGTTCGCCGAGTACCTGATCGAGGCGGCACCGAAGGCGATCGGGGCGCCGGTGTCCAGCCTCGGCATCCGGATCATCCTCTCCGGCGGCGAGCCGGGCGCGGGACTGCCCGAGGTGCGCCGGCGCATCGAGAGCGCCTGGGGCGCGCGGCTGTTCGACATGGGCGGCGCCGGCGGCGGCTCCTGCGACTGGCACGACTACCAGGGCATGCACAACGTGGCCGTCGACGGCTCGATCTTCGAGCTGGTCGACCCCGAGACCGACGCGCCGATCGCACTCGAGGACGGTGCGCGCGGTGAGTCCTGCCTGTCGACCATCATCGGCGACGGCTCGGTGGGCGGGCTGCGCACCAGCCTGGGTGACGTCATGGAAGTCGCGATGAGCCCGTGTCCGTGCGGGCGGACGGGCTTCCGGTACCGCATCGTGGGCCGCGTGGACGACATGTTGAAGGTCAAGGGCGCCATCGTGTATCCGGCCGCGCTCGACAACCTGATCGCCGCCTTCCATCCGCGCGTCACCGGCGAGTTCCGCATCGTGCTCGACGAGCCACCGCCGCGCGTCACACCGCCGCTGAAGCTGAAGATCGAGCACGCGCCAGGCATTGCCGGCGAGGCGCTGGCGCAGCTCGAGGGCGAGTTGATCGAGCGCATGCGCAGCGAGCTGCGCGTGACGCCGGCGATCACCTGGCTGGCGCCCGAGACGCTGCCGCGCACCGGCAGGAAGACCGACTTCTTCGAACGCAACTACCGCTGAATGGGCGCGGCCCCACCGGGCCGCGCGAGGAGGGCACGCAGATGAAACTCGATCCGCAACTGCTGCAACGCTACGCGGTGGAAGCGCCCGATGCGCGCGAACGGCGTGGACTGGAGACGCTCGCTGCGGCGGATTTCGCGGTCTATTCCGCGCGCCTCGAGCTGATCGCGCAGGAAGCGAAGGCGGTGATGACGACCACCGCGATCTCAGAACCGATCCAGTCCGGCGACTGCGCCTTCGGTATCTACACCGCGCAGGGCGATCTGGCAGTGGCGGCACCGGGCACCTATGTGCACTCGATCACCGGCCAGATCCCGATCAAGTACATCCTGAAGTACTACGTCGACGATCCCACCGTCGGCGTGCGTCCCGGCGACATGTTCTTCGCCAACGAGGCGCAGCTGGGCGGCATCCACTCACCGGACCTGCTGGTGCTGCTGCCCGTGTTCCACGGGCAGGAGCTGGTGTGCTGGGTGGTGGCCGCGGGGCACAACCAGGAGATCGGCGAGACCGACCCCGGCGGGCAGGAGCACATCCGCAGCCGCTACGACGAAGGACTCAAGGTGCCGCCGCTGAAGATCGCGGAGAACCATCGCCTCAAGAGCGACGTGGTCGCGATGTTCTGCAACATGGTGCGCAACCACCGCATGCTCGAGAGCGATCTGCAGGCGCGCTGCGCGGCCTGCGTGCGTGCCGAGGAGCGGCTGCTGCCCCTGCTGGCCGAGGCCGGCGCCGATCGCATCGCCGGCGTGATGCGTCACGCGATCGACGCCGCCGAACAGGCCACGCGCGCCGCGCTCGCGCAACTGCTCGACGGCACCTACCGCCAGGTGCTGTTCCTGGACACGCCCGGCGGGAACCAGCGCGGACTGGTGCGCGTGATGGTGACGCTGCAGGTGCACGGCGACAGCATCACCATCGATCTCAACGGCTGCTCGCCGCAGGTGGCGGCGGCCGGCAACTGTCCCACCCACGCGGCGCGCGCGGCGATCAACGGGCAGATGCCTGCCTACGTGGCGCCCGGGGTGCCGTGCAGCTCGGGCCTGTTCGAGCCGGTGCGGCTGGTCGCGCCGCCGGTGGGGACCGTGCTGAACCCGACGCCTGAGTCCGCGGTGATGGCGGGTGCGCACCTGCTGGCGATCGCCTCGCTGGCCTTCGTGCAGTGCGTGGTGCGCGCCGGCTACCTCACGCGTCGCGAGTACATGGCGCTGCCGCTGGGGTGGATCGGGGTGCTCTACAGCTACGCCGGACTCGACCAGTACCAGCGCATGTGCACCGGTTTCTCGATCGCGATGTACAACTCCGCCGGTGGCGGCGCGCGCCCCGACAGCGACGGCATCGACTCGATGGGCGTGGTGGTCAGTTCGACCGCCGACAGCCTCGATGTGGAACACGACGAGGTGCAGCACCCGTTCATCCATGCGTTCCGCCGGCTGGCGCACGACCAGGCCGGTGCCGGCAAGTATCGTGGCGGCGCCGGCGGGTCGTGCGGTGCCTACGTGCACGACTCGGCGCTGCTGTACGGACAGATCATCTCGCTGCCGCACAGTTTTCCGGTCAACACCGGCATCTACGGAGGCTATGCGGCGGGCTGCGGTCCGGGAATCAAGGTCAGCAACGGCGGCGTGCAGCCGCTGGCCGATCCGGACGTCGAGTTGCCGATCAACCTGCAGCAGATGGCCAGCGCCGGCCACGGCGGCAAGGACTACGAACTCGCGCGCACCGCCCCGTTCCAGCCGATGAGCGAGGGCGACGGCTTCGGCGCGCGTGGCCCGGGCGGAGGCGGCTGGGGCGATGCGCTGGAGCGCGACCCGGAGGCGGTGATGCAGGACCTGCGTGCGGGGATCTACTCGCCGTGGACCGCGCAGAACGTGTTCCGCGTGGCCTGGGACGAGCGCACGCTGATGGTCGATCGCGCGCAGACCGAACGGCTACGCGCCGCCGAGCGCGAAGCGCGCCGCGCGCGCGGCAAACCGTACGCGGAGTTCCTGGCCGAGTGGGAACGGCTGTCGCCGCCGCCCGAGATCCTGCACACCTACGGCACCTGGCCCGACGCCAAACCGCTGGGCGTCGGCGCGTTCTTCGCCTGAGCGTGCCGGTAGCGCGTAGGTTCGGCCTGCGGCCGAACATGGCTGGCACAACTGTCCGGGCACAGCCCGGACCTACGCGAACATGTCCGGGTACAGCCCGGACCTACAGTCGAACGATGGTGCGCCCCTCAACCCGGCGGATCGGCAAGGCCGAACTGCACGCCGGCGTGGGTGCGCAACTGCTCGCGCAACACCGCGCCCAGTGCCACGCTCGGGGTGGTGAACCCGCCGGTGCGGCCGGTGCGCTCGCGCTCCATCGCCAGGCACCACGCGGTGTCGCACAGCATCGCCGCTGTGCCGCCATGCCCGGGATCGCGGGGGCAGAAGACATGCCCGCGCAGCAGCTGTCCCGAGCGGGTGGTGCCGATCATGCGGAAGCTGAACGGCCCGTAGCCCGCCATCTGCTCCTCGGTGGGGCCGTCGCCGGGTTTGGGTCCAAGGCGGTGCAGCAGGCGGCTCAGCGGCGAGCGCGGGTCGCCGGCCATGAACATGCGCCCGAACAAGCCTTCGGCCTGCGCGCGCAGTTTCGCCAGCGCTCCCTTGCCGGCGAGCTTCCATTCCTCGTAGACGAAGTCCTGCCCGTACGGGAAATCCTGCAACGCGTGCGCGCGGCGCACCATGCGCGTGTTGATGCCGCCGAGCGGGAAGGGTGCCACCCAGGCGTCGAAATCGGCGTCGAACACCACGCGATCCAGATCGGGGGCGGCGGCGCCGTGCATGCGATCACGCGGGTTCAGGCTGTTCGGGTTGCTGATCAGATCCGCGTAGCGCGGTTCGCGCGCGATCGCCTCCATCACGCCGAGTCCGCTCGCGAAGCTGCCGCCTGAAACCGCGATGTGGCCGCGGTCGAAGCAGTTGCGGATGCGCTGGCAGTATTCGCCGTAGCGCGCCAGCGCCTGCTCCTGCAGGAACTGCACGCCGAGGTCCGAGGGAATCGAATCGAAGCCGCAGGCGTTGAGCACGCGCGCACCGCTGGCACGCGCCGCGTCGTCGTGGCGGTCGATCATGTCGCGCAGCCAGTGCAACTCGCCGCTGAGATCGCAGTAATCGGTGCCGTGGCGCACGCAGGCGGCGACCATCTCGTTCGCGTGCCGCGCCGATGGCGCAACGGTGGCGCAGACCACGCGGGTGGCGCGTGCGAGCGCATCGGCTGCCGCCGCATCGCCACCCGGAACGATCAGGATTTCCAGGCCCGGCGCGCCGATGCGCTCGCGTACCGCCTCGAGCGCCGCGCGGTCACGCCCGGCGATCGCCCAGCGCACCGCGCCGTGCGCACCGTAGTGCTCGTGCAGGTAACGCGCGGCCGGGCGCCCCGTGTGACCGGTGGCACCCCAGAGAACGATGTCCCAGCGGCGGCGGTCGTCGTCGCGCATGCGCTCAGCCGGCGGCAGTGCCGAAGTCCGAGACGTGCTCCTCGACCACGAACATGCGGATCCGCGAGCGGTCGAGGAAGTTCTCCTCGTCGGCACTGATGCGCCCGCCGATCTCGGGGCGCGCGTGGCGTGCCATCGCGGAATCGTAGGCGGCGCGGTCCGCGTACCAGATCTCGGTGATTACGTCGTAATCGCGCTCCGCGCAGGCCGGCCCGACGAAGGCGCCGTCGGGGTCGATGAAGTTGCGCCGGTAGCCGCAGATCTCGGGCAACAGGCTGCGCACCAGCGGCACGTGGCGGTTTTCGTAATAGTCGACGAATTGCTCGCGCGTGAGGCCCGGCTTGCATTTCAGCAGCGCGATCGATTTGTACATGGTCAGGCTCCTTTGCTGTCGTGGCGGTATTCTGCCAGAGTCCGCACCCGGATCGTAGGTTCGGCCTGCGGCCGAGCATTCCCCCGGTCCGGCCTGCGGCCGAACGTTTGTCCGGGCACGATCCGGACCTACAAAATGGGCACGGTATGCGGGCCATTGGTCGAATCTTGCACAGTGTCGGTAGGGTTCACGTGGACAATCGATGCTGCATTATCGCAAAATGAGATAAACCGAATGCAAGCTGGGGGAACTGCTGCATGCGGGTCATCAGCAACCGGAAACTGATTGCATTCGGCGACGAACATCCGGATGCAGTCGCGCCGTTGCAGACATGGCGCAGATTGGTCGAGGCGGGGCGGTTCGAGAACTTCGCGGATCTCCGGCAAACCTTCGGCAGCGTAGATCGCGTGGGGGATTTCCATGTGTTCGATATCGGCGGGAACAAGTACCGGGTGATCGCGGCGATTCATTTCAACCGCCAGATGCTCTTTGTGCGGCATGTACTCACCCACGCACAGTACGATCGATGGAGGGCATGACGATGCTTGCGGTAAAGACACTGGTGCGCCACTACGAGGCGCTATGCGCGCTGGTTCCCTTGCGCCCCATCCGCACGGAGGCGGACTACGATGCGGCGGTTGCGGCTCTGGATGGACTCCTCGATGCGGGTGCCGGGGGTGAGCAGCATCCGCTTGCCGGTCTGACGGCAACACTCGGTGAACTGATCGGTGACTACGAGGCGACGCGCGAGGTCGCGGTGTCCGGTAGTTCCGTGGATATCCTGCGTTTCCTTATGGGACAGCATGCGCTGATGCAATCCGATCTGCCTGAAATCGGCAGTCAGGGTGTGGTTTCTGAAGTGCTGTCAGGCAAGCGCAGGCTCAATGCGCGTCATGCCCGCGCTCTCGCCGAACGGTTCGGGATTCCGGCCGGCGTGTTTCTCGGCGTCCGATAGGCGTGTTCTGCATTCGTTCGGCCTGCGGCCGAACATTCCCCCGCAGGTTCAGCCTGCGGCCGAACAAATGTCCGGGCTCAGCCCGGACCTACGGCCGAACAAATGTCCGGGCACAGCCCGGACCTACAGGTAGCGGCGGGCGTATTGCTCCATGTTGCGTTTCTTGGCGTCGAGCGTGGAGCGCTCGCCGAGCGTGAACGCGAACGGGGCGTTGATGGTTGCGGTCATGCCGAGTGACTCGAGTTCGTCGAGGTGTCCGTCCTCGAACGGGGTGGTGATCGCGATAACGGTTTCGAAACCGGCCATGGTGCGGCCGAGCGCCACGCGGTAGCCGGCGAGTTCGGCGAGCACCCGCGGCACTTCCTCGAGCGTGTTACCGGCGCCGATCCAGCCGTCGTGGCGCGCGGCGCGGCGCAGCGCCACCGGTGCGCCGCCGCCGATGTACACCGGTACCTCACGCCCCGGTGCCGGCGAGATCTGCACCGGCGGGAAGTCGAAGTGCTCGCCGTGGAACTCCACTATGCCGTCGCGCCAGAAGGCGCCAAGGATCGCGAGCATCTCGTCCATGCGCGCGCCGCGCGTGGCGAAGTCAACGCCGTACAGATCGAACTCGTCCTTCATCCAGCCGGTGCCGATGCCGAGCGCCAGGCGCCCGTTGCTGAGGATGTCGAGCGTGCCGCTGGCGCGCGCGACCTCGAACGGGTTGCGCAGCGGCAGCACGTACACCGACAGCGAGAAGCGCAGCCGCGTGGTCACCGCGGCGATCGCACCCAGCGTGGTCCACGCGTCCGGATACCACCACGACGGGTTCATCGGCGGTTTGCCGTCGGGCGAGTAGGGGTACGGTGCCTGCAGTTCCAGCGGGTAGATGCCGTGGTCGCTGAGGAAAACGCCCTCGAAGCCGAGTTCCTCCGCGAAGCGCGCGACGTCGAGGATCTGTTCGGGTTCCATCCAGGAGAGGGATTGCCAGTGCTTCATCGGGGCGTGCTCGGTAGTGATCGGGGCGCGGGTAGTTTATACGGAGCGGCGATCAGGGCGATCAGGAATCCGCAGACGGCGTTTCGAACGCTGCACGGATCGGCGTCATGTCCAGTGGGCGCAGCAGGAACACCGTGCCGTGCCAGCGCGTGCGTTCGCCGGCGCTGTTCTGGTCCACCTCGGCAATGCGGTGCAGGTCGCGGCGGAACTGCTCGCACAGCAGCCGCACATTGCCTACGCCGCGCGCGGACAGCGGGAAGAAGTCCGGCATGTAGAGTGCGTCTTCGTCGGGAACCCGCTGATCGAGAAAGCTGCGACGCAGCTTGAACTGGCGCGCAAGCGGCCCCGTCGGACGCCATGCGATCCAGCGCTCGGCGAGCACGCGCATCTGGCCTCCAGGCAGCAGACGGATCAGCCCGAGGTGGGCCAGCGTCTCGAGCAGGCGGTCCAGCTCGCTGCCGGCCACGCGCAGTTCCAGCGTGCACTGGGCACGTGTACGACCGTTCAGCAGCGCGAAGAACAGGATGAACAGCCGCTGGTCCCTGGCCAGCATTTCCTCCTGGTGCGGCGTGAAGTGGACGAGCTTGCCGGGCTGCTCGGTGGTGGCAAGTTCGACCAGTTCGGCGAGCGACAGCCCTGCCAGTTCGCACAGGTCCTCGAGCCGGGAGGCGTCCAGACCGCCGCCACCCAGCCAGCGCTTGACCGTGGACACCCCGACCCCCAGACGGTCGGCAACGTCTTGCTGGCGCAGGCCGGCGGCGCGCAGCTGCGCCTTCAGGATGCGCAGCAGCGCGGGCAACTGGCGTCGGCGGTTGGGCATGGGGCAGGCTCCATGGCAGGTGGCGCAGAAGAGCCCGAAATATCGACCTTGAAAGACCGGCTGGCAAGCCTTTCCCGATACCTTGTATCGTGGAAACCAATTCGGGAGCAGTAGCATCCGCGCACGAGACGCCGACGTATAAACGTCGTGCGGGGTGAAACGCCGGGAACCCATGGATGAGTGTGACCTACAACCCTCTGGCTACCGCAGAGCAGGGCGAGCTCGAACTCGAAGCAGTCGAGCTGGCGCGTGATCCGCTGCTGCAGGGTGTGCGTGATCGCGTGCGTCAGGAGTGGCTGGACGCAGTGTGCCCCGGGCAGGAAATGCTGGGCTGTTTCGACCGCGCCTTCGAGGAAGTCATGCACTGCGCGCTCACCTGGGCGCTGAACCAGGACGGGCAACATCCCAGGGTACTGACGGTCACCCGACTTGGGCACTCGCTCGGCGAGACGCGGATTCCCGGCTCGCGCTACGGACTGGACAATCCCGACGCGGTGTGCCGCATGATCCCGATCGACGGAGCCGCGCGCTACCTGCTCCACGGGCGCGTGGGGGCGTGCCGGCCGAGCGCCAACACCTTTGCGCTGTGGGACCATCGCTTCGACACGATCGCGGTGTTCGACGGCAGCGAGCTGGTGACCGCGCCCGACGGCAGTTTCACGATCAGCATCGACGCGGACCCCGCCGACGGGCGCGTCAACCATATTCGCAGCAGCCTCGAGGCGCGCGAGCTCTACGTTCGCGACGTACTGATGGACTGGGGGCAGGAGACGCCGAACACGCTCACGGTCGAGCGGCTCGGCGAGGCAACGCGCGCGCCGCGCTCGCGTGCCGAGAAGATCGCGCTGGCCAGGCACTTCATGCGCGAGTATCCGCTGAACACGCAGCGCTGGAACGCGCAGGCCTACCTGGGGCCGGCGAACGTGTTCGAGTATTCGGTCGATCGGGTCACCGACGGCGCGGTGCCGAACCAGGTCTACCGGCTTGGCAACTTCCGTCTCGACGACGACGAGGCGCTGGTGCTGACGCTGCACATCGCCGAGGCGCGGTGCTTCGGTGTCGCGATCACCAACGTCTGGGGCACCACCAGCGAGATCGTGCACCGCACCGGCAGCCTGAACCGCGCGCAGACGCTGCCGAACCCGGATGGAAGCTACACGCTGGTGCTGTCGGTGACGGATCCAGGGGTGCACAACTGGCTCGACCCCGGCGGCCTGCACGAGGGCGTAGTGACCGTGCGCTGGTCCGGGTTCCCGGGCGGGAGGCCGTCGGGGCGGCTGGAGCTGCAGTCGCGGCGGGTGAAGGTGGCCGAGCTCGGCTCCGTGCTCGCCGCGGGGACGCGCACGGTCGACGCCGGTGAGCGACGTGAACAACTGCAACGCCGCGCGCGCGGCTATCTGCGTCGTCTCAGCCCGTAGCGGCAGCCCTGGCTCGCGGTTCGGCGTCCTCGGCGCTGTGCAGGCGGATCGCGTCGCGGCCCGATTCCTTTGCACGGTACATCGCGAGGTCGGCGTTGCGGAACAGCTCCGGCGCGCCGGCACCGTGCTCGGGATAGACCGCCACGCCGATGCTGCACGAGATGCGCAGTTCCAGGTCCCCGATCTGCATCGGCGCATCGATCGCATCGCGGATCTTCGCGGCGACCTCGAGCGCCGTACACGCGCTCTCTGTCTCGGTGAGCAGCACCACGAACTCGTCGCCGCCGATGCGCCCTACCGCATCCGATCCGCGCAGCACATCGCTCATGCGCCGCGCCGCTTCCTGCAAGACGCGGTCGCCCACGGCGTGGCCGTGCGTGTCGTTGACCGGCTTGAAGTGGTCGAGATCGATGAACATCAGCGCCAGGCTGCGCTGGTAGCGGGCAGCGAGTTGCAGTGCCTGCTGCAGGCGGTCCAGGAACAGGCTGCGGTTGGGCAGGTCGGTCAGCGCGTCGTAGTGCGCCATGTGGAGGATGCGTGACTCGCTCTCCTTTCGCTCGCTGATGTCGCGCGCGATGCCGAGCATGCCCACCGGCCGGCCGTCGGCTCCCGCGATCGGGGCCCCGTTGGCCGTATGCCAGATCCACGCGCCGTCGAGGCGTCGCACGCGGTATTCCACGCTGCCCTGTTTGCGTCCGCTCGAGAGGATGCGCTGCAGGAACTCGCGTGCCGGGGCGAGGTCGTCCGGATGCAGCAGTTCGTGGTAATTGCGCCCGACGATCTCCTCGACGGGATGGCCGAGTATCTCGCTCCAGTTCGGCGAGACGTACTCGACACGCCCGGTGGGATCGAGGGTGTAGATGATGTCGTTGGCGCTCTCGACCAGCGTGCGGAACTTCTCCTCGCTGGCGCGCATTTGCTGCTCGGCTTCGTGGCGCGCGGTGACGTCCATCGTGTACCCGGTCCACAGGATCGAACCGTCTGGCAACGGTGAGGGAACGTCGCGGCATTCGACCCAGATCTGCTGGCCGTCGGTGCGGCGCACGCGGAACTCCGAACTGCACGGCTCCATGCGCTGTCCGGCCTCGAGGGTGTTGGCGATCACGCGCTCGAGGTCTTCCGGATGCGTGTGCTCGAGCATGATCGCCGGGTTCTGCAATACCTGTTCGGCGGTCAGGCCGTAGAGGTCCACGCGGCCATTGATGTAATGGAAGCGCAGCTTCTGCGTGGCAGCGTTCATCTGCACCTGATAGACCACGCAGGGCAGGTTCTCGAGGATCGTGGCGAACTTGCGTTCGCTCTGGACCAGGCGATCTTCGGCGGCCTTGCGTGCGCTGAGGTCCAGTTTCAATCCGACATAGGCCTGCACGGTGCCTGCCGCGTCCCGCACCGGCACGATGTGCGCTTCTTCCCAGTACAGCTCGCCGCTCTTGCGACGGTTCTGCAGTTCCCCGTCCCACGCACGCCCCTCCCGCAGCGCCGACCACAGGCTGGCGTAGGTACTCTCAGGGGTCTTGCCCGAGCGGAAGATGGAAGGGGTGCTGCCGACGAGTTCCTGCGAGTCGAAACCGGTGATTCGCGCGAGGCAGGGGTTCACGTAGCGGATGGCGGTGTCGGGGCCGGTGATCAGTGTCGAAACCGGGCTGTGCTCGACCGCCGTGCGGAAGATCTCGAGCTCGGTGCGCAGCCGGTGCTGTTCGGCGGCACTGGCACGCAAGTGACCGCGTTCACGCTCGAGGCGTAACCACAGCCAGCCGGCGAGCGCTGCGAACAGTGCCGCCAGCGCCGCAAACCCCCACGGCAGGGGCGCGGCTTCGCCTGCGATTTCAGCTGCCGCGGCCGGCACCGGAAACTGCAGGCCGGGCAGCAGCCAGCCGAGCGTGGTGGCCGCGGCGCCATGCGCGATGCGCGAGGGTCTCGTGGGCCTTCCCGCGGGTTGCGCGCATGGGCTGGTCACTTCCGTTTCCAAACAGGTGGATTCCGTGCCATTCGTGTTGTGGCCCGAATTGTAGAGCAGATTCCCCTCCCTGCGCAGTGCGCACGACGAGCGAGGCGGGTACGATGGCCAGGTTCGATCAGCCCCGGGGAGTCCACGCGTATGCAGTTCGGAGTATCCATCGCATTCACCGATCCCGACGATTATGCCGCGCTGGCGCGCGCAGCAGAGGACAACGGCTTTGCCGCGATCACCTTGCCCGATCACCTGATCTATCCGCGCGAACTGTCGGTGCCGTATCCGTACACGCCGGATGGCGTGCCGCGCTTCACGCCGGAGGATCCGTTTCCTGACCCGTGGCTGGGTGCGGTGGCGATGGCGGCCGTGACCGGGCGGCTGTGGTTCTACACCAGCGTCTACGTGCTGCCGGCGCGCAACCCCTTCCACGTGGCCAAGCAACTCGCGAGCGCGGCGCGCCTCAGCGGGGGACGCATGGCGCTCGGCGTGGGGGTGGGCTGGATGCCGGAGGAGTTCGCTGCGGCCGGGCAGGCGTTCACCGGACGCGGACGGCGCACCGACGAGATGCTCGAGGTGATGCGCAAACTGTGGACGGGACAGTGGGTGGAGCACCACGGTGAGTTTTACGATTTCGCGCCGCTGCAGATGCGCCCCGCACCACGTGAACCGATTCCGGTCTACATCGGCGGGTTCTCGGAGCCGGCGATGCGCCGCGCGGCGCGCCATGACGGCTGGATCGCGGACCTGCATACCCTCGCCGAACTGGAGGCTCTCATCGGGCGCATGCGCGCGTACCGCGAGGAGGTCGGGCGAGCGCAGGAACCGTTCCGGATCCTCAGCTTCGGCTGCATGGACGCCTGGGACGCGAACGGATTCCGTGCGATGCGTGACATCGGCGTCGACGTGGTGTCGACGATGCCGTGGGTATTCTACGGCGTCGATCTGCAGGCGCCGGTCGCCGCGAAGATCGACGGGATGCGCCGCTTCGCCGACGAGGTCATTGCGAAACTGTGAGCGGCAGGCCGATGAAGTGACCGCGAGGCGGTGACAGACGGGCTGGCGCGGTGCTGCGGCCGGGCGCCGGCGGATGCAATACGATCGACTGAAAAAGGAGGAACGACGATGACCTTACCCACACGTGAGCAGATCGACACCTGGGGCCAGAATTACGTGCGCTACTGGAACGACGGTGACAAGGCGGCCTGGGTGCGCAACTGGCGCGCCATGGCGCCGGGCGAGTTCCGGATGCTCGACCCGGTGGGCACGCCGGAGAAGCTCGGCTTCGCGAATTGCTGCGAGAATTCCTTCGACCTGTTCCAGCCGAACATCCGCTTCCACGTGCCGGCGGAGACGCGCTTCATCTGTGGCAACGAGATCTGCTGGGTGATGGAGAACCACTTCTCGACCGACGGCGAGGTCAAGGTGTTGCGCAGCATCGAGTCATTCAGATTCGAAGCCGATGGCTCGGTAGTCATCCGCACCTGGTACGACGTGCCGGAACCCGAGGACACCGAGATCGGGCGCATCTTCGATACCTACCTGCCGGGTCGCGCGTAAACCCCGGCCGTAGGTCCGGGCCGTGCCCGGACATCAATTGTTCGGGCGCAGCCCGAACCTACGCGGGCGGGATCGGTTCGGCTTCGGCGAGCAGGGGACCGAAAATGACGCGGAAGAACTCAGTGTCGGCGTAGATGCGCTCGCCGCGCAGCGCGTGCGTGCCGTACGGAAACACGGTCAGCGTGCGGAAGTCGCGCCGGCTGCCGTCCGGGTAGGCGATGGTGACGGTCATCTCGGTGGTCAGCGCGTGCGCGCCGCGCGTGGTGCCGTGATCGACGTAGCCGGCGACGCAATGGCGCGCGACGCTGAAGAAGTGATCGTAGTACCGGCGCACGCGCTCGCGGCCGGTGATCCGCAGCGCGCACGGAAACAGCTCGAAGAACGCGTCGTCCTCGAAGGTGGCGAGCGTGCCTTCGAGGTCGCCGCGGCCTTCGGCCTCGATGTGGCGCAGCGCCAGCGCCGCCAGGTCGGGCGTGGTGCTCTCACTGCGTGAAGTCGGGTCGCTCATCGGAGTTCCTCCGTACGCTGGCTCGGGCCGGTCGGCGCATGATCGCAGATCGTGGCCGGTCGTGTCGCCGGCGCAGGCCGGGCTGCCGGCACGCGCGCCGGCCGGAGTCGGGTAATTGACGTGGTCGGCCACGGCGACTAGCGTACGCATCATAACGAACGACGCCCGAAACCGGAGGTGCTGCGGAGTGGGCCAGATGGCGGCGGCAAGCCGACTGCGCGAATTCGGTGACCTCGTCTCCCTCGCCTACGAGGGAATCGAGGACCAGCGTCGCTGGAAATCGCTGATGGCGAGCCTCAGCCGGGAAACGGGATCGCGTGACGCGGCGCTGCTGATCGCTTCGCCGTCGATGCCGGGGATGTACTATCTCGTGACCGACAACGAGGACCCGGTCGCCACCGGACGGGTGCACGTCGACGGGGTGATGTCGGTCAATCCGCTGCTCGAACTGCCGCAGCCGCAACCGATCAGCGTGGACGAGCTGATGCCCGATGGCGGGTTCCTGCGCAGCACGCTCTATCGCCGTTTCCTGCAACCTCTGAACATCCGCTACCTGCTGTCCTGCGACGTGCTGCGCAGCGAGCTGGTGTGCGCGGTGCTCGCGCTCGAGCGCAATGCCGACCAGCCGCCGTTCACGACGCGGGAGAAGGACCTGCTGGCGCTGATCGCGCCGCACATGGCCCGCGCGATCCGCCTGCGCGAGCAGCACGCGCGCGGCGGCTACATGCTGCGCTTTTTCGAGGAGGCGATGGCGAAGCTCTCGATCGCCTGCGTGGTGCTCGATGCACGTGGGCAGGTGGCCTCGATGAACGAGCGCGCACGCGAACTGCTGACCGATCCGCACCTGCTGAGTGTGCGCACAGGCCGCTTGCGCACGGGCGATGCGATCGACGGCCGCGCGCTGACACGCGCGATCGATCTGGCGCTCGCCGCGCATCGCAACCGCTGCAGCTCGCAGCGCGGTGTCGGATTGCAACTCGGCACCGGCAAGGGCGCCGGCGTGTTCGACATCGTGGTCCGGCCGCTGGTCGCGGACCAGATGCTCGAGTCGGGCGAACAGCCGGCGGTGATCGTCTACATCAACGACTCGCGCCAGTCGGCGATCTGTCTCGATCCGGCCGTCCTGTCCGGGATGTACGGGCTGACGCGCTGCGAGGGACAGGTCGCCTCGTTGCTGGCGCGCGGCCTCAGCCTCGACGAAGTGGCCGACGCACTGGACGTCAGCATCAACACCGTGAAGACCCATCTGCGCGGCATCTACGACAAGATGGGAACGAACCGCCAGTCGCAGATCGTCGCCCGCCTGAACCACTCCACCGCGCGCCTGCTGTGACGCAGGCGCGACCGCGCCGTACTCAGCCGATGTGCAGCTGCAGGCCCGGAACGCTGTTGCGGTCCAGCGTCTGCTCCATCAGCCGCGCGTAGCCGGTGCGCGCGATGCGCCAGCGACCGTCGTTGCGACGGTAGGTGTCACGGTAGTACGCGAACATCTCGAGCTGCTGCATGTCGCGCTTGTCCAGGTAGAAGTGGTACATCGCCCAGATTCCCTGTGCCTCGTCGGCGCCGAACAGTTCGATCTCCGGCATCGTCACGTGCCAGAAGCCGAGCACCTGTGTTGTCGCCGCGTCGTGCGCGCCGCGCAGGAAGGCCATCAGCGAATCGCGTCCGCTGAAGGTGTATTTGCCGTCCGAATAGCTGGCCTCGATGTCCGGGGTCAGCAGGTCCTCGAGTTCGTCCCACAACGAGTGCGTCATGCAGCGGATGTAGCGGTGTTTCAGCGTCTTGATCGCCTCGATGTCCAGCAGGCGCTGCAGCGCGTCGTCGGTGGTCATCCGGGTGTCCTCGTGGTTGTGGAGTCATCGATCCGCGCCCCGGTTCAGAACTGTACGCTGAAGTCCACGCCGTAGGTGCGCGGGCGCATGTAGGTCGCGGTCACGGTCGGTCCGCCCAGCGAGAAGATGAACTCCATTTCGTCCTCGTCGAGCAGGTTCTGTCCCCAGATCCCGAAGCGGCCGGTCGCGTTGTCGCCGAGCCGGATGTTCGCGAAATCGAGCCGTGCGCCGACGCGTGCCACCGCCTCCATCACCGACAGGTCGTCGAGTGCCTTGTCGGGCGTGCCGACACAGGTATCGGTTCCCGGTACCGTGCTGGTTCCGGCCGGGCAGATCAGCCGGTAGGCGTCGTCGCGCCACGACACGTCGACCCGCAGCGTGGGGGCGACGCCGCCGGCGAGCGGGACGAAATCGTACTGGGCGCCGAGGTACAGCGTGTTTTCGGGCTGCCAGGTGCGCAGATCGCCGGAGGCGTCGACATCGGTGTAACCCCACGCGCCGTCGAGCGTCAGGCCGGTGAGCGGGATCCAGGTCACCTCGACCTCGAGGCCGTCGGAGACGATCTCGTCGCCGCGGCCCATGATGTAGCCGCCGGCGGAGGCGTCGAAGTCCTCCTGCTGCACGTCGGTGCGCTCCTGGCGAAACACCGCGACGTTGAGGCGCAGCGTGTCATCGAGCAGGTCGGACTTGAGGCCAGCCTCGTAGAGTTCCATCTCGTCCTCGCGGAACGGGTTGCCGAGCAACGTGCCGCCGGAGACGTAACCGGTGGCGTACTTGGCGTAGACGTTGGCCGAATCGTTCAGCTGGTAGGTCAGCGCGATGTCGTAGTCGGTGTGGTCGCCTTCGTAGCGCGAACGGTGGTTGCCCGGCACGAACAGACCGTAGAAACCGGCGGCGCGAATGAACTCCTCGCGATCGTCCTCGGTGTAGCGCACGCCGCCGCTCAGGTCGAAACGGCCGAGATGCCAGGTCGCGTGCGCGTAGACCGCGCGCGATTCGTTGTCGACGTCGACGTCCTGGCCGATGAAGTAGTCGAACGCGGCGACATTCACCGGGACCTGGTCACCATCGGCGATCGAACGGCTGAGCAGGATCGGGTTGTTCACGCTGCCCTGTTCGTCGTACAGGAACGCGCCGACGATCCAGTCGAGCGACGGGTGGCTGCCGATCAGCTGCAGTTCGTGCGAATCCTGTTCCTGCTCCTCGACACGGAACGCGATCAGCGGTGCGTAGGCACCGCCGGGGTTGCCGAGCGCGCCGGTGTCGATGTACTCGGCGCCGCCGTAGACCTCGTTGGCCCCGGCGTCGAGGTCGTACTTGCGGTGACCGAACAGGTATTTCGCGCGGATCGTGTCGGAGAAGGCATACTCGGCCGTGAACGAGTGTCCCTCGACGTCGTTGCTCGCCGTGGACTCGACCGAGGCGGCAAGTTCGTCACGGTAGCCGAACTTGCCGGGATACGGATGTACCGGCGTGACCAGTCCGTAGCCGATGATGCATTGCGCCGGCGTGTTGTCGAAGTCCACGCACGCACCGAGGCTGCCGTTCATCTGGCGCGTCGGCATCGTTCCCTTCCAGTCCGTGGAATCGAACTTGTAGTCGAGCGTCAACCGTTCGTTGCCGGCGTAGTGAACCGCGAGGAACACGTTGTCGGTGTCGCTGTCGCCGCCGCGCGCCTTGGTGGTGTGGGTGCCGAACGGTGCCGGCAGGTGATAGGTCCGCCGGCTCGCGATGTTGTCCACGTCGCCCTCGTACTCGGAGTGTCCGGCCACGAGACGGGCGCTGAGGCCGTTCCATTCGGGTGTATCGACGACGACCTTGTAGCGGCGCTCGTCGAAATTGCCGAGCCCGCCATCGACGCGCACACCGGCCTCGCCGCTGGGGCGGGCAGTGATGAGGTTGATCGCGCCGCCGGTCGAGTTGCGTCCGAACAGCGTTCCCTGCGGACCGCGCATCACTTCGATGCGCTCGAGGTCCGCCATCTCGAAGGCCGCGGCACCGGAGCGGCTGAGATAGACGCCGTCGACGTAGAGCCCGATGCCGGAGTCGACCTGCAGGTTCAGCGAACCGTTCGATACGCCGCGCAGGTTCATCTGCGGAGCCGCCGGGCTGCCGCCCTGCTTGTTGACGTAGAGGTTCGGGATCGTCTGGCCGACGGTCTGGAAGCCCTCGATGCGCAGCCCGGCCACGTCCTCGGTGCCGATCGCCGAGATCGCGGTCGGCACCGACTGGATGTCCTCGGAGACGCGCCGTGCGGTGACCAGCATCTCCTCGATGCGGGTGGCGCGCTGCGCCCCGTCGGCAGTGTCCTGGGCGGAAGCGCCGAACGCGCACTGGAGCAGCGCGACGCCGAGCAGCGAAGCGCGGAACGGTAGCGTGTTGCAGTATGACATGTGGTGTATCCCCTCCGGTCTGATCGTTATGGGTCGGAACGCCGCGTGGACATTAGCGGGAGTCGTGGCGTAGCGTGTTCATTCGATCGGGTGAGGGAATGCGGCGTAGTGGCCGGTGCACCGTGCGCAGCGGATACTCATCCGAACAGGTGATGTACGCGCTGGCGTCCGCAACTAAGGTGCATGCCGTAACCGACGGAGAAGCCGATGCCCATGAACGACAACGAACGCATCTTCCGCACCATGCTCGCGCACCTGGGACGCAAGGAGTTCGCCGACTGCGAGCGTTTCCTCGCGCCGGATCTGTACTCGGACTGGCCGTACCGCCCGGCGCCGGACACGCCGACGGAGCTGCACGGCGCGCGGGCGCTGATGGACTACATCGCCGCCGGCACCGCGGATTTCGAACCGTTCAACTATCACATCGACCGGGTGTACGAGCTGGCCGATCCCGACATCCTGATCGCCGAATACGGCTCATCGACGCGTTACCTGCCCACCGGCCGGGACTATGCGAACCGTTATCTCGGCATCTTTCGCTTCAGGGACGGATTGATCACGTACTGGCGCGAGTACGTGAATCCGGAGACCATCCGCCTCGCGATGGAACAGAACGCCGAAGGAGCACAGGCATGATCCTGCAGGGCCGTACGATCGTGGTGACCGGTATCGGTCCCGGAATGAACGGCAAACTGGCCACGCTCGCGGCCCGCGAGGGTGCGCGCGTCGTGATGGCCGCGCGCTCCCCCGCGCTGATGGAAGAACTGGCCGCGGGGATCCGCGCCGATGGTGGAAGGGCGCTGTGCGTGCGCGCCGACGTCTCGGTGGCGGCGGACTGTGAGCGCGTGGTGGCCGCCGCTGTGGCCGAATTCGGTGCGGTGGACGGGCTGGTCAACAGCGCCTACAGCGGCCAGTACCAGTGGGCACCGGTCGAGACGGCCGACCTCGACGACTGGCGCCGCTGCTTCGACGTGACCCTGTTTGGTGCGCTGAACATGGTCAAGGCGGTGGTTCCCGCGATGAAGGCCGGGGGCGGCGCCATCGTCAACGTCAACTCGGCCGAGACGCGCCGGCCGCTGGTGGGCAACGGTGCCTACAGTGTGCCGAAGGCCGCGCTGCTCGGCGCGACGCGCTTGCTGGCGCTGGAGCTGGCGCCGTACCGGATCCGCGTCAACAGCGCCGTGATCGGGTGGATGTGGGGCAGCACGCTCGAGCAGTATTTCAACGGGCTGGCCGGGCAGACCGGGCGAGCGCGCGAGGAACTGATCGCCGAGCGCGCCGCGACCATTCCGGTGGGACGGATTCCTCCCGACGAGGAATGCGCCAGGACCGTGCTGATGCTGCTGTCGGACTACACCAGCCAGGTGACCGGCGCGGCCTACGACGTCAACGGCGGCGAGCATTTCTCGCTGTGAGCGCGCGGGCGCTCGGTGATCAGGGAACAGAACGGGCATGACGAGCATGACGAACAGTTACGAGGCGCTGCTGTCGCCGGGCCGCATCGGGAGCCTCGAGCTCCGCAACCGCATTTTCATGACACCCATGGGGTCGAACCTGTGCGAGCCCGACGGCATGCTGAACGAGCGGATCATGTCCTACTACGAGGCGCGCGCCCGCGGCGGGGCGGCGATGGTCGTGATGGGCTCGGTGTCGATCTCGTGGCCGGTGGGTTCGGCCAATGCCTGCCAGGTGGCGATCTCCGACGACCGCTACCTCCCGGGATTCACCGCGCTCGCCGAACGCATCCACCGTCACGGTGCGAAGATCGCGCTGCAGATCCAGCACGCCGGCGTCACGGCGATGAACGACATCGCCGACGGACGCCCCCTGCTGGTGCCCTCGCTGCCCAAGGAGGGCGGCGAGAGCGACATCGGCCCCACGCTGACCGGGGAGGAGGCCGGCGCGATGGCGCGCCCGTTCGTGCAGCCGACCTCGAAACTGCACCATCGCGAGGCGACCGCGGAGGATCTGGCCTGGGTCTGCTCGCAGTTCGCCGACGCGGCCGAGCGTGCGCGCAAGGCCGGCATCGACGGCGTGGAGATCCACGCCGCGCACGGCTATCTGATCTCGAACTTCCTGTCGCCATCGACCAACCGGCGCAGCGACTCTTACGGTGGCTCGCTGGAGAACCGCGCCCGCCTGATGGTCGAGGTGCTGCAGGCGGTGCGCGAGCGGGTGGGCCGGGACTACCCGGTGTGGCTGCGGCTCGACGGGGTCGAGTTCCTGAAGGCCGAAGGCATCACCACCGTCGATGCGGTCGCCACCGCACGACTGGCCGCGCGCGCCGGCGCCGATGCGATCAACGTCAGCGCCTACGCCGATCCGGATCGCGGCATCGGCTACACCGAGGCGCATGCCACGCATTTCCCGGGGCAGTTCGTGCCGTTCGCACAGGCGATCCGGCGCGCCGTGGACATACCGGTCATCACGGCCGGGCGCATCGAGCCGGAAGTCGCCGACCGCCTGATCCGCAACCGCGCGATCGACTTCGTGTGCATGGGGCGGAAGCTCCTGGCCGACCCCGACCTGCCGCGCAAGCTGCAGGCCGGCAACGCGCGCGAGATCCGCCCCTGCATCTACTGCTACACCTGCATCAGCCAGATCTTCGTGAACGGACACGTGCGCTGCGCGGTCAATGCGGCGACCGGCTTCGAACACGAGGTGGTGATCACGCCGGCGCCGCGTGCGCGGCGCGTGCTGGTCGTCGGTGGCGGGCCGGGCGGCATGGAGGTGGCGCGCGTGGCGGCGCTGCGCGGGCATCGGGTGACGCTGTGCGAGAAGAACGCCGTGCTCGGCGGCAGTGTGCGGCTGTCGGCGGTCAGCTACCCGTCGAACGGGCGGCTGGTGCGTTATTTCGAGCAGACGCTGGCGGCGCTGCCGGTCGAGATCCGCCTCGGCACAGCGGTCGACGAACGCTTCGTGCGCGAGTTCGCGCCGGACGTGGTGGTGGTGGCCAGCGGCGCGCGCTGGGACGCATTGCCGATCCCGGGCATCGATCTGCCGCATGTGCTGAACGGCGAGTCGCTGCGCGCGATGCTCGGCGTCGGTGACGGCGCGCTGCCGCAGGGGATGTCGGCGGGCGTGCGCGCGCTGCTCGGCGTGGCCGCGCGCCTCGGCATCACGCGCAACCCCGAGCTGCTCGCGCGCGCCAGCCGTTACTGGCTGCCGCTGGGGCACCACGTGGTGATCTACGGTGGCGGACTGGTCGGTGTGGAGCTCGCCGAGTTCCTCGCCGAGCGCGGCCGCAAGGTCACGGTGCTCGAGGAAGGCCCGCTGCTCGCCCCGCAGATGCGGCTGCTGCGCCGCTGGCGCGCGCTGCACGAATGCCGCCGGCTCGGGGTGGACCTGATCGCCAACGTCGCCGGGCCGCGCATCGAGAAGGACTGCGTGCGCTACCGCACGCCGGGCGGACAGGAACGCGCGATCGCCGCCGACCAGGTGATCATCGCCGCCGGCGTGCGTGAGGACGGCACGCTGGCCGCCGCGCTGCGTGGCACCGGGGTGGAACTCCACGCGGTGGGCGATTGCGCCTCGGTGGAGTACATAGAGGGTGCGATTCGCGGCGGCAACGCCGTGGCACGCGCCATCTAGGACGTCGAGCAACCGCCAACAGGACGAGGGGCCAGGCATGCCGCAGTCGCTGGGTGAACGTGTCGCCGATCTGCTGATCGCCGAGGGGGTGCAGCGCTTTTTCTCGCTGCCCGAGGTGACCTTCGCCAAGGTGCACGATGCGCTGGACCGTGCCGGCGTGAAGCTGATCGCACCGCATCACGAGGCGGTCGCCGGCTACATGGCCGAGGCGTACGCACAGCTCACCGGCACCATCGGCGTGGTCGGCGGCTCGGTGGGGCCGGTCTACAGACGACGTGCCGGTGCACCCCGGACGCATGATGCTCGAGATCCAGAAGGCGCTGCCGCAGGACGTGGTCTGGGTGCGCGACGGCGGCGCGATCGGCATCCGGCAGATGCACCTGCTGCACCGCCCGATCAGCGAGCACCTGATGGCGATGAAACAGGGCATGCTCGGCACCGGACTGCCGTACGCGAACGGCGCTGCGCTGGCGGTGGCCGCTGGTGCAGGTAGTGATCGATCGCGCGGCGAACGCCTTCGAAATGCCGCACACCGGGATCTGGACCCGCTGGCATGCGGACAAGGTCGCGTACGTCGACGGTTGAACGAGTCGCAAACCAGGAGAGAGGACGAGTGGAACGGAACGTGCAGGACAACAAGCGTCTGGCGCAGGCGTATCTGGAGGCGGTGCAGAGCGGCGACGTGGACGCCATCGCCGGCTTTTACGCGCCGGACGGCGTGATGTGCACCACCGGCAACACGCTGGGATCCGGCGTGTTCGACGTGGCGCAGATCCGCCAGGCGGCGGCCGGCGCGTTCGCGGTGTTTCCGTCCGGCATGCGTTTCACGGTGCTCGGCATGACCGGCGAGGGGGAGCGCGTCGCGGTCGAGGCGGAATCGCAGGCCACCCACGTCTCCGGGACGCCGTACCGCAATCAGTACCACTTCCTGTTCCGCTTTCGCGACGGGAAGATCGTCGAGTTCAAGGAATATTCGGATACCGAGCTCGTCACCCGCGTCGTGTTCGGGGGCAAATCGCGGCTGAATACCGCCTGATCGGGGAGACCAACACATGAAGATCGGCCTGCTGAGCCTGATGTCGATTCCGCACGAGTACGTCGATGCATCCTTCGCGATGTTCCGGCCTAGCTTCGAGCGCGTGCTGCGCGAGGGCACCGAGGTGGTGTTCCTGAACCCGGCACGGGCGCTCAGCGGCAACGTCGCGGATCCCGACAACCTGTATTTCTCGTTGCTGAACCGCCAGGCGATGGTCGAGGGTTTCCTCGACGCCGAGCGCGCCGGCTGTGATGCCGCGATCGTCGGCTGCTTCGGCGATCCGGGCGTGCGCGAGGCGAGGGCGGTGGTGGATATCCCGGTCTTCGGTCCGGGCGAGTCCGCGATGCACTTCGCCTGCCAGATCGGGCGGCGCTTCGCCGTGATAGGCGCGAACATGCCGGGCCAGCAGGCGCAGATCCTGGAGCAGGTGCGCGCGGCGGGGCTGGAGAGCCGGCTGATCCCGAACGGCGTGCGCGTGGGCAGCGATTTCGTCGCCAACTGGGAGCGCTGGGCCGCCGACCCGCAGACGGCTGCCGACGATGTGGCGCAGGTGGCTGCGGCGTGCGTGCGCGATGGGGCCGACTGCATCGTCGTGGGCTGCGCGGGGCTTGGTCCGCTGTGCACGCTGGCCGGCTTCACGGCCCTGGCCACGAACGGTCAGCGCGTGCCGATCGTCGACCCGGTCACGGTCGCGATCAAGACCGCGGAAATGGCGGTCGAGATCCGTCGTGGCACCGGATTGCCGATCCCGGCGCGCGCCGGCAATCTGGTGCTGCCCGCGCGCGAGGACTGGTGCCGGGTGCGGCAGAACTTCGGGCTGAGCGCCTGAGCGCCGGATACTGGCCGCGCGACTTCGGCCCTGAACACGGGAGCAACGCCCATGCGGGACGATCTCTACGAAATACACAGACTCCTGTACCTGTACTGCGAGGCGCTCGACCAGGGGGACTTCGCTGCGATGGCCGAGCTGTTCCGCCACGCGCGCTTCGTGACGCCGGGCGACGCGCCGCCGGTGGTGGCGAATCCGGCGGCGATCGTCGCGATGTATCGCAGCTACACGCGCATCTACCCGCAGACCGGGACGCCCGGCACCCGCCACGTGGTGGCGAATCCGATCATCGACATCGCCGACGACGGGCTGAGCGCCACCTGCCGTTCGTACATCGTGGTGTTCCAGGGCATCGAGGATTTTCCGCTGCAGCCGGTGGTCGCCGGTCGCAACCTCGATCGCTTCGAGAAGGTCGACGGCCGCTGGCGCTATGTCGAGCGCGAGATCCTCTCCGAGCACTTCGGCGATCTCTCCCGGCACATGCTCAGGGAGTTCGGGCCGGACACCGTGCAGCGGGTGCCCGCTGGCGACCTGAATGCAACGGACGGGGGGAAAGCACCATGACCCAGCCGGCTGGTCGCTTTGCGCGCGTGGGCTTCGATTTCCGTGATACCCGGGTACTGGTCACCGGGGGCACCCGAGGCATCGGCAGGGCGATCGCGCAGGCGTTCACCGCCGCGGGCGCCGAGGTGCTGATCACCGGCAGTGCGGCCGCGGCGTCGGCGTACGAGGACCTGTCCGCGGGAGTCACGTATCACCAGCTGCGACTCACCGAGCGCGACGATATCGCGCGGCTCGCGGCGTCTTTCGACCGGCTCGACGTGCTGGTCAACAACGCCGGTGGCACAGGGGGCGCGGCAACCCCGTACGATTTCGACACGGCGCTCGCGGTGAACCTGGGATCCGTCTACCACCTGAGCAGCGCGCTCGCCGATGCGCTGGCGGGGTCGCGGCTCGAGGGCGGCGCGGCGGTGGTGAACACCGCCTCCGAGATGTCGCTGTTCGCGAGCCCGTATTTTCCGGGCTACGGGGCTGCGAAGGCGGGAATCGTGCAGCTGACACGCACTTTCTGCGCGCTGCTGGCGCCGCGCGGCGTGCGGGTCAACGCGGTGCTGCCGGGCTCGGTCCCGACGCCGATGACCAGCGCCTTCGCCGACGATCCCGCGGTGCACGCGATGGTCAGCGCCGCAACGCCGTTGCAGCGCTGGGGTGCACCCGAGGAGATCGCCGCTGCGGTATTGTTCCTGGCCAGCCCTGCGGCCTCGTTCATCAGCGGCCACACGCTGGTCGTCGACGGGGGCTATTCCGTAAGCAAGTAGACGATGGAGTCGATACGCATGAAACGTTTCGTGGACAAGGTATGCCTGGTGACGGGCGCGGCGTCGGGAATCGGGCGCGCGACCGCCCGCCGGCTGGCGAGCGAGGGCGCGAACGTCGCCATCGCCGACATCAACGAGGAGGGGCTGCGCAGCCTCGAGGCGGAGTTCGCCGCCTCCGGCACCGCCTGTGTGGTGCTCGGCTTCGATGCGCTCGACGAGGCCTCGTGCCGCGCGCTCGCCGAGCGCACCGTCGCGCGCTTCGGCCGGCTCGACGTGCTGTGCAACATCGCCGGTGCGTGCCGCGCCGACCACTTCCTCGAGCTGCGGCTCGCCGACTGGGACCGCATGTTCGCGATCAACGTGCGCAGCCTGGTCGCGATCAGCCAGTCGGCGTTGCCGCACCTGATCGCGAGCCGCGGCAATATCGTGAACATGGCGTCGGCATCCGGTCTGTGCGGCGCCCCGTACTGGAGCGCGTACGCGGCGTCGAAGGCCGCGGTAGTTTCGTTGAGCGCGAGTCTCGCGGTCGAGTTCAACGCGCGTGGCGTGCGGGTGAACTCGGTGTGTCCCGGCAGCGTGAACACCACGCTTCCCGGCACCTACAGCGTCCCCACGGACGTCGACACGAATGCGATGCAGCGCTTGTTCCCGATGACGCAACCGGCGGCGGAACCGGAGGAGATCGCGGGGGCGGTGGCGTACCTCGCTTCCGATGAGTCGCGCTTCGTGACCGGAATGGCGTTCAATATCGACGGTGGCCAGCTCTGCTGACGAACTGGCCCTGACCGGGAGGCGACCCATGACGACGATGAAGGCGGCGGTTTTCAACGGTGTCGGGGACGTCGCGATGCGCGCGGACGTGGCGCGTCCGCTCGCCGGCCCCGGCGAGGTGCTGATCCGGGTCCAGGCCTGCGGCATCTGCGGCAGCGATCTGCACATCTATCGCGTCGATTCACCGTCGGCGCGTGAGATGTACGCGGGCACGTTGCGCGTGGACGCCGACGGCGTGCGCATCATCGGCCACGAGTTCGCCGGCGTGATCGCCGACACCGGGCCGGGGGTCGAGGGCTATGCGATCGGTGATCGCGTGGTCGGCGTGACCGGCGGCGGCGCGATGGCCGAGTATGTGCCGGTACCCGTGAATCCCTTCCAGCTGGTGCGCATGCCCGAGGAGGTCTCGTTCGAGGAGGCCGCGACCACCGAACCGCTGGCCGACAGCCTGCAGCTGGTGCGCAAGGCGGCCGTGGCGCCGGGGGAGAACGTGGTGGTGTTCGGCGTCGGTGCGATCGGGCTCGGCGTGGTGCAGGCGTTGCGCGCGCTGGTGCCGCAGATCGGGCGCATCGTGGCCGTGGACGTATCGGCGGCGCGCCTCGCGATGGCGCTCGACGTCGGCGCGAGCGACGTGATCGACGCCACCACGCAGGACGTGGTCGGGGCGGCGGGGCGGATCTGCGGCACGGTGGCGCAGCCGTTTCCTCCCATGCAGCCGCCGGACGTCGGGGTCGTGATCGACTGTGCGGGCTACATCAGGCACATGAAGGGGCCGCCGCCACTGCAGACCGCGCTCGATCTGCTGCGCCCGCATGGCGGGCGCATCGTGTGTTTCGGCGCCTTCGAGGACGAGGTCACGCTGAACCTGACCGACCTGATCCACAAGCAGCCGCTGATCATGGGCTCGCTGGGCTATCTGCCGGAGGATCTCGAGCAGGCGCTCGAGTTGATGAGAAGTCGAAAAATCGACCGCAAGCGTTTGATATCAGACCGATTCCAGATCGAAAACGTGCACGACGCATTCCAGACCCAGGGCAATGGCCGCGCGATCAAGGTGATGGTCTATCCCTGAGCCCTCCTGGCGAGTTTCCCGCGACGAGATTGCAGGAGGTGAGCGCGAACGTTATCCCTGCTGGGGATGGCGCGGGTTCGCGTGCTAAGGTGCGCCAACGCGTGGTCAGCGAAGCTACCCGTGCGTATCCGTGATCTCTGGAGGCAATCGTCCCGCATGAAGGCGCTCGCCAAGCTCAAGGCCGAACCGGGGATCTGGATGACCGAGGTGCCCGAACCCGAGGTCGGTCACAACGACCTCAAGATCCGCATCCGCAAGACCTCGATCTGCGGTACCGACACGCACATCTACCGCTGGGACCGCTGGTCGCAGGAGACGATCCGCGTGCCGATGGTGATCGGGCACGAGTATGTGGGCGAGGTGGTCGCGATCGGGCAGGAAGTCAGCGGTTTCGCGCTCGGCGACCGCGTGACCGGCGAGGGGCACATCACCTGCGGGCACTGCCGCAACTGCCGCGCCGGACGGCGCCACCTGTGCCGCAACACGATCGGCGTGGGCGTGAACCGTGCCGGTGCTTTCGCCGAGTACCTGGTGATCCCGGCGTTCAACGCGTTCCGGCTGAGCGAGGAGATCGGCGACGACCTGGCGGCGATCTTCGACCCCTTCGGCAACGCCGTGCACACCGCGCTGTCGTTCGACCTGGTGGCGGAGGACGTGCTGATCACCGGCGCCGGGCCGATCGGCATCATGGCGGTGGCGGTGGCACGTCATTGCGGCGCGCGCCACGTCGTGATCACCGACGTGAACGAGTACCGGCTGGAACTCGCGCGCCGCATGGGGGCGACGGTCGCGCTGAACGTCGCCGAACGCGGCCTGCCGGACGTGATGCGCGAACTCGGCATGAGCGAGGGTTTCGACGTCGGTCTGGAGATGTCGGGCGTGCCGAGTGCGTTCGCCTCGATGCTGGAGACGATGAACCACGGCGGTCGGGTGGCGGTGCTCGGCATTCCGCCGCCCGAGATGAGCCTCGACTGGCGGCGTATCGTGTTCAAGGGCCTCACCGTCAAGGGCATCTACGGGCGCGAGATGTTCGAGACCTGGTACCGCATGGCCGGGCTGATCCACTCCGGACTGGACCTGGAGCCGGTGATCACGCACCGCTTGCCGGTTGCGGAGTTTCGCGAGGGCTTCGAGATCATGAGCTCGGGCCGCTCGGGCAAGGTGATCCTGGACTGGGGCGCGGCATGAGGGTCCTGACCTTCAACGCGAACGGCATCCGCTCGGCCGCCGACAAGGGCTTCTTCCGCTGGCTGCAGGGGCAGCAGGCCGACATCGTCTGCGTGCAGGAGACGCGCGCGCGCATCGACCAGCTGAACGACGGACATTTCTTTCCGCCCGGCTACGAGTGCCATTATTTCGACGCGCAGCGTCCGGGCTACGCCGGCACCGCACTGTACCTGCGCAAGCCGCCGCTCGCGGTGCAACGCGGGCTGGGCTGGGACCCGATCGACAGCGAGGGGCGCTGGCTGCAGGCCGACTACCAGGGTCTCAGCGTGGTGTCGCTCTACCTGCCCTCGGGCAGTTCCGGCGAGGAGCGCCAGGCAGTCAAGTTCGCGGTCATGGAGCGGTTGATGCCGCACCTGCGGCAACTGCGTGCCGACGGACGCGAGTACATCGTCTGCGGCGACTGGAACATCTGCCACAAGGAGATCGACCTCGAGAACTGGCGCGGAAACCGCAAGAACTCGGGCTTCCTGCCCGAGGAGCGCGCCTGGCTCGACGAGCTGTTCGGCGAGGCCGGCTACGTGGATGCGTTCCGCGTGGTGAACCCGCACCCGCGCCAGTACACCTGGTGGTCGAACCGCGGGCGCGCGCGCCAGAACAACGTGGGGTGGCGGCTGGACTATATGGCGGTGACGCCGGGGCTGCGCGAGCGCATCCGCGGCGAGTCGGTCTACCGCGATGAGCGCTTTTCGGACCACGCGCCGCTCGCCATGGACTTCGACTGGACGCTGTAGCGGCGGCATGGACTGCGGTTGTGGGCGGAGCTCAAAGCCTTTACAGTCGCAAGCGGTCCGATGTCTCTCAAGGCAGTACTTTAAACAACCTTCGTAACGTATTGGTTTCAGGAGTTATTATGTTCTTCATTCCTGCCGCGCATGCCCAGGCCGCTCCGACGTCTGCCGGCGATCCGATGATGTCCTTCGCGTTCATGATCGGCATCTTCGCGTTGTTCTACTTCATCGCGATCCGCCCGCAGCGCAAGCGCCAGAAGGAGCACCAGGACATGCTCGGCAAGCTGGCGGTGCGTGACGAGGTGGCGACGGCCAGCGGGATCCTGGGGCGCATCACCGCGATCGAGCAGGACTTCGTGGTGCTGAAGGTGGCCGACACCGTCGAGATCAAGATCCAGAAGTGGGCCGTGCAGAACGTGCTGCCGAAGGGCACGCTGAAGGGCGTGGGCGCGGCGGGCGAGAAGAAGTGAGGCTGCGCGCGCTGCCGGTCGACCGACGCGAACGGCCGTGACCGGACGGGCGGGAGGGGCCATGGATCTGCAGTCGCTGGACCACGTGCATTTCTCGGTGCCGGACCTCGAGCGGGCAGAACGCCTGTTCGGGCCGTTCCTGCACGGGCACTTCACGCCGCGTTACGGCGCACCCGAATACAACGCCTGGGGCGCCTGGCACAGCTGCGGGGGCGATTTCATCCAGCCGATCGAACTCGGCAAGCCGTGTTTCGGCGGTGCGGTGATCGAGCGTCACGGCATCCTGTCGCCCTCGTTCCGGGTGGCCGACGTCGATATCGGCATCGCGCAGGGGCTGGCGGCCGGTCTGCGGCTGCGCAGCCGGGTCGGCAGCGAGGACGTGGGGCTGGGCAAGAACGTGGTGCAGGGGCAGTTCTGGCCGGACGCCGAGTTCGGCATCGCGATCGAGGTCGTCGAGCACCAGCTGCCCGACGACCCGCACCGTCCGATGACCGAGACCGGGGTCGATCACCTCGAGTACCTGGTTCCCGTGCTCGACGGTCCGGTGGCGTTCTTCGAGCGGCTGTTCGGGTCGGCGTTCGGGCCGGCCATCGACTGCGACGTGCGCGGGGGACGCTCGCGCCGGCATGCGCGCTTCGGTATCCAGATCACGGCGCCGGCGCCGGCGGCGGCCGACGGCCATGTCGCGCGCGTGTTGCGCGAGCGCGGAGCCGGCATCCACGCGATCGCTTTCCGCAGCCTGGATCTGGCGGTCGACGCGGCCACGGCCGCGGCACGCGGCTGGCGGCTGGAGCGCGGCATGCGTATCGGTCCTGCCGTGACCGAGCTCGAGTTCGCGGCCGAGGACGGCGTGATCCTGAAGCTCGTCGAGCGTGGCGACGCGCGTGCGGGTTGAGCCGATGAACGCGACGATCTGCGGATTGCCGTCGCCGCCGCGGCTGCGGCTCGCGCGGCTGCCGACGCCGCTGGAACCGCTCGATGGGTTGAGCCGGCGTCTGGGTGGCCCGCGGATCTGGGTCAAGCGCGACGACCTCAGCGAGTGCGCCGCCAGCGGCAACAAGATCCGCAAACTCGAGTTCACCATCGCGCAGGCGCTCGCCGAAGGCGCCGACACGCTGCTCACCTGCGGCGGGCTGCAATCCAATCACTGCCGCGCGACCGCGCTGCTCGGCGCGCGGCTCGGGCTGGGCGTGGAACTCGTGCTGCGTGGCGAACCCCACGGCGTGCCGGACGGCAACCTGTTCCTCGACCGCCTCACCGGCGCCGTGGTGCACGCCTATCCGGCGCGCCGTTACCAGCAGGCACTCGATGAACTGCTGGCAGCGCACGCGGCGCGGCTGCGCGCCGCCGGACGGCGTCCGTTCGTGATCCCGACCGGCGCCAGCGACGCGATCGGCGTCTGGGGTTACGTGGCCGGTGCCGCCGAGCTCGCCGAGGACTGCGCGCGGGCGGGGATCGGGCCCGCGCAGGTGGTGTGCGCCACCGGTTCCGGTGGTACGCAGGCCGGGCTCACGGCGGGGCTGGCGCTGGCGGGGCTGGCCACCGAGGTGTGGGGAATCGCGGTCTGCGACGATGCGGCGTGGTTCGAGCGCAAGGTGCACGCGGACCTCGGCGCCTGGCGCGCGCGCTACGGCATCGCGCTCGACGTCGACAGGCTCGCGGTGCGCGTGCTCGATGCGTACATCGGCGCCGGCTACGCGCAGGCCGATGCCGCCGTGTTCGACACCATCGGACTGCTCGCGCGCGAGGAGGGCCTGCTGCTCGATCCCGTCTACACCGGCAAGGCGTTCCACGGCATGCTCGAGGAGATCCGTGCCGGGCGCTTCGCGCGCACCGGCGACGTGGTGTTCGTGCACACCGGCGGACTGTTCGGACTGTTCGCGCAACGCGCCGAAGCGCTGGCGGCCGGTGTGCTCGGGGCAGCAGGGGCAGGCGATGTTCACTAGGCCGCCGATTCCGCACCCGCGTTACGGGCAGCGCATCTTCCGCCGGCGCATCCGCCTGCTCGCCGACGGCGACACCGTGCGCGGCGGGCTCGAGGACAACCTGCACGCGTGCCGGCTCGCGCTGCGCCACGACGGGCACGAGATCACGGCGATCGATGCCGAGTGGTTGCGCTACCCGACCTTGGTGTGTCCGGATTCGGTCGCCCGTCTGATGCGGCTGGCCGGGCGGCCGCTCACCGCGGACCGCGCCGGGTTCCGTGGCTGGGAGAATCCGCGCAGCCACTGCACGCACCTGCACGACCTGCTCGGGCTGGCGATCGCGCAGGCCCTGCGCGGCACGGCGGAGCGCCAGTACGACGTGACCATCCCCGATCCGCACGACGGCTCGACGGTGGCGGAGGTCGCGCTCGACGGGCACGTGCTGCACCGCTGGCGTATCGATCACCCGCGCATCCTCGAACCGGCGGAACTCGCGGGGCGCGAGGTGCTGCGCGGCTTCGCGGCGTGGTCCGGCGAACGCTGGAGCGGTGACGAACTGGAAGCGGCGGCCGTGCTGCAGATGGGACTCATCATCGGCACCTCGCAACGCTGGGACCTCGCGGCGATGCGCCGGCGCGCCCCGCACGAACCGCTGAGCTCGCGCGAGCGCGCCAGCGTGTGCTTCGCTTACGAGGACGAACGCTTCGACCTCGCGCTGCCGCGCGTCGATTCGGTGCGCGATTTCACCGATTCCCCCGACGCCCTGGTCACGTTCCTGTAGGTTCGGCCTGCGGCCGAACAGGTTTGGCACCCATGTCCGGGCGCAGCCCGGACCTACGCGAACCCGCAGGTTCGGCCTGCGGCCGAACAGGTTTGGCACCCATGTCCGGGCGCAGCCCGGACCTACGCGAACCCGCTGCACGTTGGCACCGCCCCACGGCACCCGACGGATGCGGCCTGGCATCGCGGCGGGTACAATCGGGCCCGACTGCCCACCCGCGGATGGCCCCATGCCAGCAGTGCTCGGAAACCGGCTCGTGATCGCGATCTCCTCGCGTGCGTTGTTCGATCTCGACGCGAGCCACGAGGTCTTCGAGCGCGAGGGACTCGAGGCGTACCACCGCTACCAGATCGAACACGAGGACGAGGTGCTCGCCCCGGGGGACGCGTTCCCGCTGGTGCACAAACTGCTCGCGCTGAACGAGCGCCTTCCGGAGGACACGCGCGTCGAGGTGATCCTGCTGTCGCGCAACAGCGCCGATACCGGGCTGCGCGTGTTCAACAGCATCCAGCACTATGGACTCGCGATCTCGCGCGCGGCGTTCTGTGGCGGCGAGAGCCCGTGGCGTTACGTCGGCGCCTTCGGCTGCCACCTGTTCCTGTCGACCGAGGCAGAGGACGTGCGTCAGGCGCTCGAGCAGGGTGTGGCGGCGGCGACCTTCCTGCCGTCGCAGCGTGCTGGCGCTGGCGGGGAAGAGATCCGCTTCGCGTTCGACGGCGACGCCGTGCTGTTCTCCGACGAGGCCGAGCGAGTCTACAAGAGCGAGGGACTGGACGCCTTCGCGCGCAGCGAGTCGGCGGCCGCGCGCGAACCGCTGAGCGGCGGCCCGTTCAAGGCCTTCCTCGCCGCACTGCAGCGCCTGCAGCACGAGTTTCCGCACGACGACTGCCCGATCCGCACCGCGCTGGTCACCGCGCGTTCGGCGCCGGCGCACGAGCGCGTGGTGCGCACGCTGCGCGCGTGGGGGATCCGCATCGACGAATCCCTGTTCCTCGGCGGGCTCGACAAGGGCGAGTTCCTGCGCGCCTACGGCGCCGATGTGTTCTTCGACGATCAGCTGGGGCATTGCGATTCGGCGAGCCGTCATGTGGCGACCGGGCACGTGCCGCACGGCGTGGCGAACAGCTGAGCGGGCAGGGCTGTGGACCGCCCGGTCATCAGGCAGGTCAGGACGACGGTGCTGCCCGGTGTGCCGGCGACTGCGTGGATGCTGGTGGCGACGCCGGTCGCGGTGCGGGATATCGAGACGCCCGGGCGGCCCGGCGCCATCGGCTACGACGCTCTGGGGGCGGCACGGAGTTCGGCGGCGGCGCCGCGGATCACGCGCCAGGACGATCGCAGCAGCAGTGCGGCCAGCAGCGTGGCGACGAGCAGGTCCGGCCAGCCCGCCTGGAAGAAGCGCACACCGGCAGCGGCGACCAGCACCGACAGGTTCGAGGCGATGTCGTTGCGCGAGCATTCGAAGACCGAGCTCATGTTGATGTCCTCGGAGCGATGTCGCCACAGCAGCCACAGGCACGCGCCGTTCGCCACGAGACCGATCAGCGCGAACAGGCTCATCACCTCGTGCGAAGGGGTGACCGCGTGGACCAGTTTCCACGCGATCTGCCCGCTAACGACGGCCGCTCCCAGGAAGATCAGCGCGCCCTTGACCAGCGCAACCCGTGCCTTGATCCGCTGATTTCCCGTGACTGCGTAGAGGCTCAGGCCGTAGGTGAGAGCATCTCCGAGATTGTCCAGGCTGTCGGACAGCAAGGCCGTGGAGCGACCGTACAGCGCGGCGCCTGCGATGACCAGGAACATCGCCGCATTGATCCACAGCACTTTGGTCAGCGTGCCGCGCTGGCGCAACACCGCCAGTGTACGGTCATCATCGCAACAGGCATCCACCATCCGCGCCTCCGGTCGCCGTGCAATCGCGCCCGCCGTTGGATTAGAGCCTGCCGATACGGAACAAGGCAAGGCCGATTCGTCGACCTCTCGATCCCGTGATTCCGCCGGTAGCCGCCACCGCCGAATGTCGCTATCCTGCGCGCGTCCCGCACGCGCCCCCGCGCCGAACCCCGACCCATGAAGCTTCAGCAGTTGCGCTATATCTGGGAGGTCGTCCGCCACGACCTCAACGTCTCGGCGACCGCGCAGGGCCTGTTCACCTCGCAGCCAGGCATCAGCAAGCAGATCCGCCTGCTCGAGGACGAACTCGGGGTGGAGATCTTCGAGCGCAGCGGCAAGCACCTCACGCGCGTGACACCGGCCGGCGAGGCGATCCTCGAGCGCGCCGGCGAGATCCTGCGCCGCGTCGAATCGATCCGCCAGGTCGCGCAGGAGTTCCGCAGTGACCGCAAGGGCACGCTCGCGATCGCCACCACGCACACCCAGGCCCGCTACGCGCTGCCGCCCACGATCAAGCAGTTCATGCAGCGCTACCCCGAGGTCTCGCTGCACATGCATCAGGGCACCCCGGTGCAGATCTCCGAGATGGCGGCCGACGGCACCGTCGACTTCGCGATCGCCACCGAGGCGATGGAACTGTTCAACGACCTCGTGATGATGCCGTGCTATCGCTGGAACCGCTGCGTGATCGTCCCCGAGGGGCACCCGCTGGCGAGCGTGCGGCGGCTCAGGATCGAGGACGTGGCCGCGTACCCGATCGTGACCTACGTGTTCGGCTTCACCGGGCGCTCGCGCCTCGACGAGGCTTTCCACGCCAAGCGGCTGACGCCGCGCGTGGTGTTCACCGCCACCGACGCCGACGTGATCAAGACCTACGTCCGGCTGGGGCTCGGCATCGGCATCATCGCGCGCATGGCGGTCGATGCCGAGCAGGACCGCGGGCTGGTCGTGCTCGATGCGAGCCACCTCTTCAAGTCGAGCGTCACCCGGATCGGATTTCGCCGTGGCACCTTCCTGCGCGGCTACATGTACGATTTCATCGAGCTGTTCGCGCCGCACCTCACGCGCAAGGTCGTGGACGAGGCGTGGCACAGCGAGGGACGCGCCGAGGTCGAGGCGATGTTCGAGCACATCGAACTGCCGACCTACTGATGCCGCACCCGGAACGCTTCACCGCCACCCTGCGCGCACGACGCGCCGGGCATTACTTCCATTGCTGCTGGAGACTTTCGTGGAAATAGCCTGTCTCGACCTCGAAGGCGTGCTGATACCGGAAATCTGGATCGAGTTCGCCGATCGCACCGGGATCGCGGAGCTGCGCGCGACCACGCGCGACATCCCGGACTACGACGTGCTGATGAAGCAGCGGCTGCGACTGCTCGACCAGCACGGGCTGCGCCTGCCCGACATCCAGGCCGTGATCGACACGATGGAGCCGCTGCCCGGCGCGCGCGAGTTCCTGGACTGGTTGCGCGAGCGTTTCCAGGTGCTGATCCTCTCCGACACCTACTACCAGTTCTCGGCGCCGCTGATGCGCCAGCTCGGGTGGCCGGCGCTTTTCTGCCACCGCCTCGAGGTCGACGGCGAGGGGCGCGTCACCGACTACGTGCTCCGCCAGAAGGATCCTAAGCGTCAATCGGTGCGTGCGATCCGCTCCTTGAACTTCCGCGTGATCGCGGCCGGTGATTCGTACAACGACACCACCATGCTCGCCGAAGCCGACGCCGGCATCCTGTTCAATGCGCCGGCGAACGTGATCGCCGAGTTCCCGCAGTTCCCCGCCGTGGAAGGCTACGGGGCGCTGAAGGATGCGTTCCGCGCCGCGAGCCTCAGGGATATCTGAGCCGCGGCGCGCCGGCGCCGGCGCGTAGCCCGTCGAGCAGCGGCTCGATCTTCAGCAGCGTCTCGCGGTATTCGGCGTCGCGGTCGGAATCGGCCACGATGCCGCCGCCGCCCCAGACGTGTACCTCGGCGCCGTCGTGCACCAGCGTGCGGATCGCGATGTTCGTATCGAGCGTGCCGTGGCGTGATACGTAGCCGATCGCGCCGCAGTAGGCGCTGCGCGAATCGGGCTCGAGTTCGTCGATGATCTGCATCGCGCGGATCTTCGGCGCGCCGGTGATCGAGCCGCCGGGGAAGCAGCGCGCGAGCACCTCGAGCGCGGAGGTGTGCGGCGCCAGCGTGCCGCTGATCACGCTGACCAGGTGGTGGACGTTCGCGTAGCTCTCGAGCGCACACAGCTTGTCCACGCGCACGCTGCCGGTGCGGCACGAGCGGGCGAGGTCGTTGCGCATCAGGTCCACGATCATCACGTTTTCGGCGCGGTCCTTGGCCGAGGCGAGCAGCGCGCTGGCCTGGTCACGGTCGGCCTCGGGGGTCGCGCCGCGGCGCGCGGTGCCCTTGATCGGGCGGGTCTCGACCCGCGTGCCGTGCACGCGCACGAAGCGTTCCGGCGAAAAGCTGAGCACCGCGCTGCCGTCGTCGCCGGGCAGGAACGCCGAGAACGGCGAGGCGGTGCGCGCGCGCAGGCGCAGGTAAGCGTCCCACGGATCCCCGTGGGCGGGCGCGCTGAGGCGTTGCGCGAGGTTGACCTGGTAGCAGTCGCCGTCGCGCAGGTAGCGCTGCACGCGGTCGAACGCACGCGCATACGCACACGCGTCGAGGTTCGAGTGGAATTCGCCGTCGAGAACGAACGGCGCGGGGGGGGCGGGCGCGGGGGATTCCAGCGCTGCGAGCACGCGCCGTCGGGTCGCGTCGTCGATGGCAGTGGTGAACACCGCCGCGGCCTCGCGGCGCTCGTGATCCTGCAGCAGCGCCCAGCCGTAAACGCCGACGTGCAGGTCGGGAACCCGGTTGGGGTGTGCACGTGGCGTGAGTCCGGCACAGCGGCGCCCGAGTTCATAACCGAACCAGCCGATCGCGCCGCCCTGGAACGGCCACGGGCAACCGGCATCGCGCGCGGTCGGCAGATGCGCGTCGAGTGCCTGCGCGAGCAGCCGGAACGGGTCGGCATCGCTGTGCGTGAGGCCTGTGGCGTGGCGGATCGTCGTCAGCGCCCCGTGGCTGCGCAGCTCGCACAGCGGCAGCGCGCTCATCACGTCGAAGCGTCCGCTCGCGCCGTGCGCGCGCACGCTGTCGAGCAGCACCGCGCCGGGCAGCGCCCGCAGGCGCGCGAAGTGGTCGCAACCGTCGGGTCGGTACGGCAGCGGCAGGATCGAGAGTTCGCCCATCGCGCGGATTCTGCTCAGGCCGGTTGCAAACATATTGATATCATAAGCGTAAGTCATTAATATGTCGCGGTTTTTTGTCATGCGCCAGCGACGTGCAAGGCACGGCCGGCGCGGCGCCCAGACACCCGCAGAGGCAAGTCCAGATGAGTGAGAACGACGGCGTGGGTTTTTCGCTGAAGAACCCGTTCGGCAAGGAACAGGACGTGGAGTTCACTGTCCCCGGGCAGATCGGCTATCAGCCGGGCCTGTACGAGCAAACGCTGGCGGCCGGGCACGCGCTGCAGCAGCGTCCGCGGCGCGCCGCCGGTGTGGTGAACATCGAACGCCAGCACCAGAAGAACCGGATGACGATCTGGGAACGCATCGCCGTGCTGGCCGACGGCGAGCCGACCGTGCTGTTCCAGAACTGGGGAGAGAACCTCGATGGTGCCTCGCTGGTCACCGCGGTGATCAAGGTGAAGGGGCGCGAGGTGGCGTTGTACGGGCACGACTTCACGGTGCGCGCCGGCTCGATGGACGCGACCAACGGGCGCAAGCTGGCGCGGTTGTTCGAACTCGCGGGCAAGCGGCGCATCCCGCTGGTGGGGTTGAACGACAGCGCCGGTGCCTACGTGCCGGCCGGCGTGGGCGGACTCGATGGGTACGCCGAGGCGTTCACGGCGCTGCGCAAGGTGAGCGGCGTGGTGCCGAGCATCATGTGCATGTTCGGCTTCAACGCCGGCGGCGGCTCGTACCTGCCGCGTCAGGGCAGCTTCGTGATCCAGCCGCGCGACACCTTCTTCGGTCTCACCGGCCCCGGAGTGGTGAAGTCGGTGCTCGGCGAGGACGTGACTCCCGACGAGCTCGGCGGTCCGGCCGTGCACTCGCAGTCCGGCGTGACGGATTTCGTGGTCGAGGACGAGGTTGCGGCGCTGCGCAAGGTGCGCGAGATTCTCAACTACATCCCCGACAACAACGGCGAGCTCGCGCGCTACCAGCCGACCTCGGACCCGGTCGATCGCAAGACCTGGGACATCGACATCCTGCTGAAGAAGGCGTTCAACTCGCCGACCGGATTCAACACGCCGTTCGACGTCAGCATCATCATCCAGCAGATCTGCGACCACGGTGACTTCATGGAGGTGCAGGCCGACCGGGCGCGCAACACGATTACCGCTTTCGGGCGCATGGGCGGGCATGTGGTCGGATTCGTGGCGAACAACTCAGCGGTCGCCTCGGGCCAGATCGACATCGCGGCAGCGTACAAGAACGCGCGCTTCATCCGCTTCTGCAACCTGTACAACATCCCGATCGTGTTCATGGAGGACACCACGGGCTTCCTGCCCGGGCGCGAGCAGGAGGCAGGCGGCATCGTGCAGGCAGGGCGCGCGATGCTCGACTCTATCATCGACCTGCGCACGCCGCGCTTCCTGGTGATCCTGCGCAACGCCTTCGGTGGCGCCTACGCCTCGTACAACAACTACCCGACCGGCGCCGACTTCGTGATCGCGCTGCCGACAACGCGTGCGGCGGTCATGGGCCCGGCCGGCGTGGAATTCGTCTACAAGGACGAACTGCGCGCGATCCGCGGCCGGCGCCAGCAGCGCCTTGCCGCCGAGCTGAAGCGCCTGCGCGAGGAGGGCATGGCCGAGGAGGAGGCGATCGTCGCCGCGCAGCACCACGTCGACGTGTGGGTCAAGGAAGGCGAGGCCGCGCTCGCCCAGCGCTACGAGCGCGAGCTGATGAATCCGAACGAGGCGCTCAGCCTGGGCTCGATCTCGCAGATCGTGATGCCATCGGATCTGCGGCGCGTGATCGCGGAGAACCTCCTGTTCCACCTCGAGCACTACCGTCCGGAGCCGTTCTCCGGCGTGCAGCGCGAGTTCCACTGATACCCGTACCACCACCGGCACCCACCGCGGAAACCAACCAGTGCGCAGCAGCAACCAATACTATCTGAACAATCCCCTGGTGCATCGCGACCGCCGGCTCGCACAGAGCCCGTCGCCGTGGGTGCGCGGTTTCGCCTGCGAGGACATGCGCCCGCTGATCATCTGCCGCGGGCCGATCCGGCGCGAGGCGATGGACGTCTTCGAGGAGATGGGCATCCGCGGCTACGGCATCCTGCTCTCCGAGAAGGACTCGATCGTCTACAGCAACGCGCTGGCGCCCGAACTGCGCACGCTGACCGATCCCGGCCGCGTGCACCGCGTCCCTGATTACACCGGCGCCTCGAAGGAGGAGCGCACGCAGCGTATCCGCCAGATCATCGCGATCGCGAAGGACAACGGCTACGACTCGATCTTCGCCGGCTACGGCTTCATGTCCGAGGACGAGGAACTGGTCAAGGCGATCGAGCAGGCCGGGCTCACGTTCATCGGCCCGTGCAGCCGCACCGTGCGCGGCGCGGGATTCAAGGACGAGGCCAAGCGCACCGCGCTGGCGGTGGGCGTCAGCGTGACGCCGGGAATCGACAACGCGACCGCGCTGACGCTGCTGTCGAAGTTTCCCGACAGCCACTCGCTGCGTGCGCTCGCCGAGGCCGAGAAGCTCGCGGTGGACGCGGCGGTGTTCGCCGACGGCGTGGCGCTCGAGACCCAGGCCGACGCGGTGCTCGACGCCGCGTACCGCCACGGGGTCGACCTGTTCAGCATCGAGGAACTGTGCGCGGAACTCGAGAAGCGTGTCGCCGAGATGTACCGCAAGTACCCGCAGAACCGCATCCGCCTGAAAGCGATCGGCGGCGGTGGGGGCAAGGGGCAGCGCATCCTGTCCTCACCGGAGTCGTTCGAGGGCAGGACGCTCGAGGAGCGCATCGCGAAGGCGGCGGCGCGCGCCCCGGAGCGCGCGCGTGAAATCCTCGCCGAGGTCAAGGCGCTCGGCGTCGGCGACAACAAGAACATCCTGATCGAACTCAACATCGAGACCACGCGGCACCAGGAGATCCAGGTGATCGGCAACGGCGTGTGGGCGACCACGCTCGGTGGCCGTGACTGCTCGCTGCAGATGCACGAGCAGAAGCTGCTCGAGGTGTCGGTGACGGAGGAGGAACTCGCGCTGGCGATCGCCTCGGCCGAGGCCGGCGGGCGCGCCGAGGAGGCGAAGGTACTGAAGAGCGACCTCGCGATCCTGCGCCGCATGGAGGACGAGGCCGCGCGCTTCGGCGCGGCCGTGGGGCTCGATTCGGTCTCGACCTTCGAGTGCATCGTCGAGCGTGATCATCACTTCTTCATGGAGATGAACACGCGGATCCAGGTCGAGCACCGCGTGACCGAGCTCTGCTACGGGTTGCGCTTCGCCAATCCCGACGATCCGCAGGACGACTTCGTGGTCGAGTCGCTGGTCGAGGCGATGGTGCTGCTCGCGCGCCACAAGCAGCGCTTGCCCAAACCGGGCCGCGTGCACCGCCACAATGCCTCGGTCGAGGCGCGCATGAACGCGACCAACCAGGCGCTGCAGCCGCACGCCGGCGGTGTGATCCGCAACTGGTCGAACGCGATCGAGGGCGAGATCCGCGACGACCAGGGAATCAGCCTGCACAACCCCGACACCGACGTGTTCATGTCCTACACGCTGGCCGGCGCCTACGATTCGAACATCGCACTGCTGCTGACGGTCGGCACCGACCGTCTGGACGTCTACCTGCGACTGGCCGGGATCCTGCGCGTCACGCAGATTTCGGGCAAGGACCTGGCGACCAACCTCGAGTTCCACTACGGACTGGTCAACTGGTTCATCGGCGCGGGGATCAACGCGCGCCCGACCACGCGCTTCATCCTGCCGTACCTGACCGCGGTGGGGCGGCTGCGCGAGTGCGCGCACAGCATCGATCCGGAGTACGCGTTCGCGCAGTTGCGGCGCGAGGCGTTGGCTGTGGTCACCGACGGGGCTGCACACAAGGCGCTTGCGGACTGCTTCGACCGCAAGCAGACGCTGCTTCTGCGTCCGATCCAGCAGCTGTTCGCCGAGCCGCACATGCTGTCGGGCTGGCTGAGCAGGTTCCGCGACAGTTTCGCTATCGCCGACGGTGCGCTGCAGTTCCGCCGCAATCCGGTCGAACTGCTGGCCGACACCTACCACTACCTCAACATGAACTGGCGCGAGTCGTGCCCGCCGGCCTACATGATCTGGGACCACGACAACGCGTTGCTGCAGGACGCGTTGGCTTTCTATCGCTCGCTCGCCGAGCGCCTCGGCGGCAGCGACTGGGACGCGACGCGCGCCGTGCTCGCCTCCGGGTCTGTGCCGGCGGCGGGCTTCGACGCGCCGACCTGGGGAACGGTACGTGCCGCGCACGCGGGTTATCAGGCAGGGCTCGAGCTGTTGCTGGTGCTGCCGTACATCGCGCGCGCCACCGATTTCTTCGATCTGCGCGTGAACCCGGACCTCTCGATCCACATCCCCGAAGAGCTGCTGGTGCCGGAGCACCAGGCCGAGATGGCGAAGGTGCTGGTGCCGCCGCCGGTGGCGAAGTCCGACGAGATCCTCGCCGCCAGCGGTGGCATGTTCTATCCGCGCGAGGCGCCCGGTGCGCCCGAGTTCGCGCGCGAGGGGCAGCACTTCGAGCAGGGCGATCCGCTCTACATCGTCGAGGTCATGAAGATGTTCAACAAGGTCTACGCCCCGTTCGCCGGCACCATCGAGAAGGTGCTGGTCGCCGGCGAGGGCGTGATCATCAAGAAGGGCCAGCCGCTGTTCAAGGTGGTTCCCGACGAGCGCATCGTCGAGGAGTCGCCGGAGGAGCGCCAGCGGCGTCGGCTCGCGGCGACCGCGAAGTTCCTTGCTGCACTGGAGGCCAGGGCATGATCACCGGACTCGACCATATCGCGATTGCGGTCCCCGACCTCGAGCGCGCGATCCGCCGCTTCATGGACGACTTCGGACTGCCCTACGACGGCACTGAAGACGTCGAGTCGGCGCGCACGAGCACGGCGTTCTTCCCGCTGCCGCCCACCAGCATCGAGCTGGTGCATCCGCTGCGCGGCGAGGGGCCGATCGCGAAGTACCTCGAGAAGAAGCCCGGTGGGATCCACCACCTGTGCTTTCGCAGCGACGACATCGACGCCGACGTCGCTCGTCTGAAGGAGAAGGGCTACCAGTTCCTGAGCGACGCGCCCGGACCGGGTGCGCACGGTTGCCGCGTGATCTTCATCCACCCGAAGAGCTGCGACGGGGTGCTGATCGAGTTGAGCCAGCCCCCCGACCGATCACTGAGCCACCCGCCGGGCCCCTGCGCCGGCGCTCTGTGACCGAGTGCACAGCGACGCCTTGCCGCCGTCTGCTATACAGGGCATATGCGGCAGACGGCAGGGAGTCGGGGAACCATGATCGCTCAGGCAGACGCTTCGGCAGCGGGTGCGGCTGCCTCGCCGGCGACGTTGCTGCAGGCGCTCGCCGCGCTGGCCCGCGAGGCGGTGCTTCCGCTGCTCGAGGGCATGTTCGCCGCCTGCGACGGCGTGCTGTTCGATCTTGCCCGCACGGCGGCCGGCACGCTCGATGAACAGCGTCTGCTCGATTTCCGGTGCGAGCTGCAGCGCAAGCGCGAGGCAATCGCGGCGCGTTTCGTCGGTCAGTTGACGGCGGAATTCGGGCATTTCCAGCGTCCGCCGGCGGCCACCGGTGCGATCGGCAGCGAGCAGCTCACGCTGGTGCCGCCCGAGCAGATCGAGCGCCAGCTGTTCGTGGCCGGCGGCGTGGCGCGTGCGCGCAGCGAGGCGCAACTGCTGCTCGCCGAACTGCACGAGCGCATGCGCAGCCTGAGTCCCGCGGCGAGCGGCCTCGACGAGACCGGCAATCCGCTCGATCCGGGCCGGATCGCGCAGGCCTTCCTCGACGCCTGCGATGATCTCGAGAGCGACATGAAGTGCGTGCGGCTGCTGTGCCAGCAGTTCGACGCCCACGTGCTGGGCCGGCTGGACGGTTTCTACCGGCGCTCCAACCAGGTGCTGATCGATGCGCGCGTGCTGCCGTTGGCCACCGCCACCGCGGGGCGTGGCGCCACGGCCGCACGCTGCGTGCCCGAGGCGGTCGCTGCGGCGACGCAGCGGACGCAGGACGGGATCCGCGCGACGGACCGCAGCGACGCCGGGTTCGTTGGCGGCGCCACTGATGGTGACGGCTTCGGGGAATTGTCCGCGCTGCTCGCGCGGGTGCGTGGTGCCGGCGCGCCGCTGGCGGTCGCGCGGATTCCGGCCGCCGGCGCGGCGTCGTTCGCCGCTGCGCTGTCCGTGCGCGGCGGCGAACTCGCCGCACTGCTCGGCGAGGTGCAGGCCGAGGCTGGCTGGCCGGGCACGGCTGCCGGCGCACCGGTCGACATCCGGGCGGCGCTGGGCGAGATCGCGGCGCGCCGTGGCACGCTGCCGCTCGGCGCCGGCGACGGCGATGTGGTCGACATCGTCACGCTGATATTCGACACCGTGGCCGACGACCCGAACCTGCCGCTCGCGATCCAGGTGCTGGTTTCACGCCTGCAGCTGCCGGTGCTGCGGCTCGCGCTGCTCGATCGCGGCTTCTTCGGTGACCGCGCGCATCCGGCGCGCCAGCTGATCAACGCGATCGCGCGTGCCGGGCGCGGCTGGGACGGCCACGACCAGGAGTCGCAGGATGCGCTGCTCGGGCAGATCCGGGCGCTGGTCGAGGCGCTGAGCGCCGATCCGCGCGCCGATCGCGAGGTCTTCGCGCGCGCGCTGCAACAACTGCAGGAGTGCGTGGAACGCGCCGAGCAGCGCGCCATCAAGCTCGAACGCCGCACCAGCGAGAAGGCGGTGGCCGAGGCGCGGCTCACGGCGGCGCGCGAGGCCGTGCACGCGGTGATGCGCCAGAAGCTCGATGGGCGCGAGCTTCCGGCCGCGCTGCTCGGTTTCTTCGAGAACGACTGGCAGCGGGTACTGCAGCTGTTCTTCCTGCGCAACGGCGCCGACAGCCCCGAGTGGCTGGACGCGGTGGCGATGCTCGACGACCTGCCGCGTTCGCTGGCGCCGCCGGCGGACGCGCCGGGGCGAGGCGCGCTGGCGCGTGCGCTGCCGGCGCTGTACCGGCGGCTCGACGAGGCGCTCGGGCACACCCAGGGTGACACCCTCGAGGCGCGCGAGCGTGTGGAGGCGATCCGCGAACTGCACGGCACGCTGCTCGAACCGCCGGCGCCCGCCGTGGCGCAGGTGGTGCCGATCGAGCGCGCGCGTATCCAGCCGCCGCCGCCGATTCCGTCGCGCGCGAGCGATGCGGCCGAGGTGCGGGCGCCGCTGGTGCAGGAGCCGCCGCGCGCGGTGCTCAGCCTGGAGTCACTGCAGCGCGCCGACGCGATCCCGCTCGGCGCCTGGTTCGAATTCACCGACCGCAACGGCAGCGCGCGCCGCTGCAAGCTCTCGGCGAGGATCGACGAGACGCGCATGCTGCTGTTCTGCGACCGCGGCGGCCGGCTGGTGCGCGAATCCTCGCGCAAGGGCTTTGCCTATGCGTTGCAGACCGGCGAGTGGCGCCTCATCGAGGACGAGCCGCTGCTCGATCGCACGCTGGAACGCATCGCCGGCGATCTGCGCCGCCAGGCGGGCGCCGCCTGATGCCCGCACCGCCTGATGCCCGCACCGCGTGCATGCTGCCGCATATCGACCGTTGAGGCGCTGTTGGCGCCCCTTTAAACTCCGCACCATCGCGGCGCCGCTCCCGGCGCCGGCTGGCAGGAGCACGAAGCAATGGCGGATTGGCCGTATCGTCCGGCGGGCGGGTCGCGCGCGGAATGGGAAAGGATCGTCGGCAAGCAGCTCGGTGGCGCCGCAGCCGGCACGCTGGACACACCGACACCCGAAGGCATCACGCTGAAGGCGCTCTACACCGCCGAGGACACGGCCGAGCTGCCGTTCACCAACACCTGGCCCGGCATCGAACCGTTCGTGCGCGGCCCGCAGGCGACGATGTACGTGGGGCGTCCGTGGACGATCCGCCAGTACGCGGGCTTCTCGACCGCCGAGGAATCGAACGCGTTCTACCGCAAGGCGCTCGCCGCCGGTGGCCAGGGCGTCTCGGTCGCCTTCGATCTCGCGACCCATCGCGGCTACGATTCGGACCATCCACGCGTGGTCGGCGACGTCGGCAAGGCCGGCGTGGCCGTCGACAGCGTGGAGGACATGAAGATCCTGTTCGATGGCATCCCGCTCGACCGCGTCTCGGTGTCGATGACGATGAACGGCGCGGTGCTGCCGGTGCTCGCGGGCTACATCGTCGCGGCCGAGGAGCAGGGCGTGGCGCAGGAGCAGCTCTCGGGGACCATCCAGAACGACATCCTCAAGGAGTTCATGGTCCGCAATACGTACATCTACCCGCCGTCGCCCTCGATGCGGATCATCGGCGACATCATCGCCTACACCTCGCGCAGCATGCCGCGCTTCAACTCGATCTCGATTTCCGGCTACCACATCCAGGAAGCGGGCGCCGACGCCGCGCTCGAACTCGCCTACACGCTGGCCGACGGCAAGGAATACGTGCGCACGGCGATCGCCGCCGGGCTTGCCATCGACGATTTCGCGCCGCGGCTGTCGTTCTTCTTCGGCATCGGCATGAACTTCTACATGGAGGTCGCGAAGCTGCGCGCCGCGCGCCTGCTGTGGGCGCGCATCATCGACGGTTTCGGCCCGAAGAGCGCCAAGTCGAAGATGCTGCGCACGCACTGCCAGACCTCGGGCTGGTCGCTCACCGAGCAGGATCCGTACAACAACGTGGTGCGCACCACGATCGAGGCGATGGCGGCGGTGTTCGGCGGCACGCAGTCGCTGCACACCAACGCGCTCGACGAGGCGATCGCGCTGCCGACAGAGTTCTCGGCCCGCATCGCGCGCAACACGCAGCTGATCATCCAGGAAGAGACCGGCATCACGAACACCATCGATCCGTGGGGCGGCTCGTACCTGATGGAGTCGCTGACACAGCAGGTCGCCGACCGCGCCTGGGAGCTGATCGAGGAGATCGAGGAGCAGGGCGGGATGGCCCGCGCGATCGAGACCGGGATGCCGAAGATGCGCATCGAGGAGTCCGCCGCACGCAAGCAGGCGCGCATCGACCGCGGCGAGGACGTGATCGTCGGCGTCAACAAGTACCGCGTTGCCAGCGAGGAGGCGGTCGAGATCCTCGAGATCGACAACCGTGCGGTGCGCGAGGCGCAGTTGAAACGTCTGGCCGACATCCGCGCGAAACGCGACGCGCAGGCCGTGCAGCAGGCGCTCGATGCGCTGACGCGGGCGGCGAGGACCGGCGAGGGCAACCTGCTCGACCTGGCGATCCGCGCCACCCGCGCGCGCGCCACGGTCGGCGAGATCTCCAGCGCGCTGGAGCGCGAGTGGGGCCGCTACAGCGCCAGCGCGCACACGATCTCGGGGGTCTACGGCAGCGCCTTCGGCAAGGACGAGGACTGGACGGCGCTGCGCGCCGACATCGAGGCCTTCGTCGCGCGCCACGGGCGGCGCCCGCGCATGCTGGTCTGCAAGATGGGCCAGGATGGGCACGATCGCGGAGCGAAGGTCGTGGCGACCGCCTTCGCCGACGTCGGCTTCGACATCGATCTGTCGCCGATGTTCTCGACCCCGGCCGAGGTCGCCCGCCAGGCGATCGAGAACGACGTGCACGTGGTCGGCGCCTCGTCGCTGGCCGCGGGCCACAAGACGCTGGTGCCGGACCTGATCGAGGAACTGCGCCGCCAGGGCGCCGGCGACATCGTGGTGATCGCCGGCGGTGTGATCCCGCGCCAGGACTACGAGTATCTCTACGAGGCCGGGGTCAAGTGCATCTTCGGTCCCGGCACGCGGATCCCGCACGCCGCGCGACAGGTGCTGGGCGCCATCGAGGCCGCGGGCTGATCGCCGGCGTGGGCGACATCGACGTCGACGCACTGCTGGCCGGGCAGCGGCGCGCGCTCGCCAAGGCCATCACGCTGATCGAGAGCTCGCGCAGCGAGGACCGCGCGGCCGCCCAGACGTTGCTCGAACGCGTGCTGGCGCACACCGGACAGAGCATCCGGGTCGGCATCAGCGGCATTCCCGGCGTCGGCAAGTCCACCTTCATCGAATCCTTCGGGATGGAGCTGATACGGCGCGGGCATCGCGTCGCGGTGCTTGCGGTCGATCCCAGTTCGCCGGTCGCCGGCGGCAGCATACTCGGCGACAAGACGCGCATGGAGACGCTGTCGCGCGAGGAGGCCGCGTTCATCCGCCCCTCGCCGTCGCAGGGCGCGCTCGGCGGCGTGGCGCTCAAGACCCGCGAGACGATGCTGCTGTGCGAGGCGGCCGGCTACGACGTGATCCTGGTCGAGACGGTGGGCGTGGGGCAGTCGGAGTACGAAGTCGCGGCGATGGTCGATTTCTTCCTCGTGCTGATGCTGCCGAACGCCGGTGACGAGTTGCAGGGCATCAAGCGCGGCATCATGGAACTGGCCGATGCACTGGTCGTGAACAAGGCCGACGGCGAGAGCGTCGGGCTCGCGCAGCGCACCCGGCGCCACTACCAGAACGCGATGAACCTGCTGTCGCACAGCGGCTTCTGGGTGCCGCGCGTGCTGGTCTGCTCGGCGGCCGAGCAGCGCGGCATCGCCGAGGTGTGGGAGATGATCGGGGAGTATCGCGGCGGTGCGAGCGCGAGCGGTGAGCTCGAACGCAAGCGCGCGCTGCAGAACGCGCAGTGGTTGCGCCGGCTGATCAGCGAGTTGCTCGAGCAGCGCTTCCGCGCCGATCCGCGTGTGCGTGAGGAACTCCCCAGGCTCGAGGAGCGGGTGGTGCGTGGCGAGATGACCCCGTACGCGGCGGCCGTGCGGCTGCTCGGCGAAACCTGACCGGTCCGCGCCGTGCCGTGTTCGCGTAGGTCCGGGCTGTGCCCGGACAGCCGTGCCGATCGTGTTCGGCCGCAGGCCGAACCTACGGGCGGGTGAACAGGGCGCGGATGCGCGCACCCAGGCGGGCGCCACGGGTGGCAGCCTCGTCGGCCGCGGCGAGCGCGCGACGCAGGCCGTGCATCGCGGCCGCGATGTCCTGCGGCGTGGCGCCCGCGCCCAGACGTGCGCCGCCGGTACCCGGCTGCGCCGCCAGCCAGGCCAGCGATTCCTCGTCGAAGCGCAGCAGGTCCTCTTCACGGCGCAGCGCATCTGGGGCCTCGCAGGGCGGCTCGGCAAGCGAGGCCTCCAGACGCTCCTCCATCCAGCAAATGTCCTCGCGCTGTGCGTGCAACACCGGCACGGTCAGTTCGGCGTGGAAGCGCAGCCGCGGCCCGATCAGCAAATTCAGCTGGCGGCGCAGCAGCGCATTGTCGCGGATCGCGCCGGCGCCGCTCCCGAATCCCGGACCGAAGCGGCGGTAGGCCCACAGCAACCGGATCGCGGGCAGCGACAGGCTTTCGTTGGCGCGCGGCGGTGGCTCGACGCCGAGGCGGATGCCGAGCCGCGCGCAGAAGTCGCGTACCACGCAGCCGGCCGGAAATGCCCGCGGGTCGTAGAGCCACCAGCCGGCGGCCGACGCACCGGGGAGGGACTCGAACTTGGCGAGGCGATCGCGATAGCGCGGGTAGTTGCGCGCCGGATCGAATTCGACGGCGCCGCTTTTCACCCGTTGCTGGAACACGCTCTGCATGTAGCTCACCGGCGGGCGCACATAGCCGACCGCACGCAGTGGCGCGCCGCGGCAGCCCAGCGCGGCGGTCACGCGGGCGAACTCGCCGTCGGCGAGGTTGCTCAGCAGCTCGGCCGAGAAGATCGCCGTCGCATCGGCGGGACAGGCTGCCAGCGACCGTTCGAAGGCGGCGCGCAACCGGCGGTGTTCGTCGCGCAACTGATCGTTGCCCACCGCGCGCTTGCGGTTGCGATGATGCTGCGTGGCGTCGTCCATGAACGTTTGTGCGATGAGGTTGCCGGAACCGCGCTCGCCGGTGCCTATGCAGTGGAATGCCGGATCGTCCAGCGCGCGCAGCAGCCAGCCCTGGATCGCGCTGCTGCCGGTCTTCGGCATCCCGAAATGGATCACGCATTCCCGCATCGCACCGCAACCCTCAGCCCTTGCGCCCGCGCAGGCGCTTTTCCATCAGGATCCGCGTCGCGATCTCCTCGACCGACATGCGCGTGGAGTTCAGGTGCGGAACGTGGTGGCGGCGCAGCATTGCCTCGACCTGGCGCACCTCGTCCTCGCATTGGCGAAGCGATGCGTAGCGGCTGCCCGGGCGGCGCTGCTCGCGGATCTCGGCCAGCCGGGACGGGTCGATGGTGAGCCCGAACAGCCGGTCCTGGTACCGCGCGAGCGCCGGTGGCAGGCGGGTGGACTGCAGGTCGTCGTCGGTGATCGGGTAGTTCGCGGCGTGCACGCCGAACTGCATCGCGAGGTAGATGCACGACGGGGTCTTGCCGCTGCGCGAGACGCCGACCAGGATCACGTCGGCTTTGGAGTAGTCGCTGCCGCTGGCACCGTCGTCGTTGGACATCGCGTAGTGCACGGCCTCGATGCGCGCGTGGTAGAGACCACTGTGGGGGTCGTGCACACGCCCGACGGAGAAGGTCGACGGCGCCCCGATCGCCTGCTCCAGAGGCGCGAGGAAGGTCGAGAAGATGTCGAACATCGCGCCGTGCGAGGAGGCGAGGATCTGGCGCAGGCGCTGGTCGATCACGGTGTCGAAGACGATCGGGCGCTCGCCGTCGCGCGCGGCGATCGCGTCGATGCGGGCCACGGCGTCGCGGGCGCGCTCCTCGGTGTCGACGTAGGGCAGGCGCACGAAGTCGAACTCGACGCCCTCGAACTGGGCGAGCAGCGCCTCGCCGAGCGTCTCGGCGGTGATCCCGGTGCCGTCGGAAACGAAGAAAGCCGTTCTTTTCATGATCCAGTCCGGATGACGGGCGAGGCGGATTCTGCCATGTTAACGGGCTACAGTGGTCGCGACGTCGTTTGGGGGAGATTGCAGGACATGGCACGGAATCTGGTCTGGTTCGAAGAACTGGGAATGGGCGACGTGGCGCGGGTGGGAGGCAAGAACGCCTCGCTCGGCGAGATGATCGGCGCCCTGGCGCATGCCGACGTGCGGGTTCCCGACGGTTTCGCGACCACCGCGGACGCGTACCGGGAGTTCCTGGCGCAGGACGGACTCGACCGGCGCATCGCTGCGCGCCTGGATGCGCTCGACGTCGACGACGTGGCCGAACTGGCGCGCGCGGGCGCCGAGATCCGTGGCTGGATCCGCGCCGCGCCGTTGCCGGCCGGGTTGCGGGAGGAGATCGCCACCGCCTACGCGCGACTCGGTGAGGGACGTGACGTGGCGGTTGCCGTGCGCTCCTCGGCCACCGCCGAGGACCTGCCCGACGCCTCGTTCGCGGGCCAGCAGGAGACCTTCCTCAACATCAGCGGACTCGAGCACGTGATCGAGGCGGTGCACGAGGTGTTCGCCTCCCTGTTCAACGACCGCGCGATCGCCTACCGCGTGCACAAGGGATTCGATCACGCGCACGTGGCGCTGTCGGCCGGCGTGCAGCGCATGGTGCGCAGCGAGACGGGCGCGAGCGGCGTGATGTTCACGCTCGACACCGAATCCGGCTTCGACGGCGTGGTCTTCATCACCGCCGCCTACGGGCTCGGGGAGACGGTGGTGCAGGGGGCGGTCAACCCCGACGAGTTCTACGTGTTCAAGCCGACGCTGCGCCAGGGGCGCGACGCGATCGTGCGGCGCAATCTCGGCGAGAAGAAGCTGCGAATGGTCTATACGCAGGACGCAGCGGTGGGCTCGACCACGGTCACCGAGCCGGTGCCCGAGGACCTGCAGCGGCGCTTCTGCATCAGCGACGAGGAAGTGCTCGAGCTCGGGCGCATCGCGGTTCGGATAGAGGAGCACTACGGCCGTGCGATGGACATCGAGTGGGCGCGTGACGGCGACGACGGACGCCTGTACGTGCTGCAGGCGCGCCCCGAGACGGTGCGCAGCCAGCAGCGGCCGGGGCGCGTGGAGCGCTACCTGCTGCGCGAGAAGGGCGACGTGCTGTGCGAGGGGCGTGCGATCGGGCACCGGATAGGCGCGGGGACCGTGCGGGTGATCCGCAGCGTCTCGGCGATGGAGCAGGTGCGCGAGGGCGACGTGCTGGTGACCGACATGACCGACCCCGACTGGGAACCGATCATGAAACGCGCCGCGGCGGTGGTCACCAACCGTGGCGGGCGCACCTGCCACGCGGCGATCATCGCACGCGAACTCGGCATCCCGGCGGTGGTCGGTTGCGGCAACGCGACGGCGACGATTCCCGACGGACAACTGGTGACGGTTTCCTGCGCCGAGGGCGAGCAGGGGCACGTCTACGCGGGCCGCCTGGACTACGAGGTCGCCAGCGACGACCTCAGCGCGATGCCGCCGCTGCCGTTCAAGCTGATGATGAACGTCGGCAACCCGGACCGGGCCTTCGATTTCTGCCAGCTGCCGAACGACGGCGTCGGGCTCGCGCGCCTGGAGTTCATCATCAACCGGATGATCGGCGTGCATCCGAAGGCGCTGCTCGAGTTCGACCGGCTCGACGGAGAGCTGCGCGATGCGGTCGCACGGCGCGTGTACGGTTATCCGTCCCCGACCGACTATTTCGTCGCCAAGCTCGCCGAGGGCGTGGCGACGATCGCGGCCGCCTTCTATCCGAAACCGGTGATCGTGCGGCTGTCGGATTTCAAGTCCAACGAGTATGCGCACCTGGTCGGAGGGCAGCGCTACGAGCCGGTGGAAGAGAACCCGATGCTCGGTTTCCGCGGCGCCTCGCGCTACATCGACCAGGGTTTCCGCGACTGCTTCGAACTCGAATGCCGCGCGCTGCGCTACGTGCGCGAGCGCATGGGGCTGGACAATGTCGAGGTCATGGTGCCCTTCGTGCGCACGGTCGCCGAGGGCCGCGGGGTGGTCGAACTGCTCGCGGCCAACGGTCTGCGCCGCGGCGAGGACGGGCTGCGCGTGATCATGATGTGCGAGATCCCGAGCAACGCGCTGCTCGCGGACCGCTTCCTGGAACACTTCGACGGCTTCTCGATCGGCTCGAACGACCTGACGCAGCTGACACTGGGACTGGATCGCGATTCGGGGCTGGTGGCCGGCATCTTCGACGAGCGCGACGACGCGGTGAAGACGCTGCTGAAGCTCGCGATCGAGGCTTGCAACCGCAACGGGCGCTACATCGGGATCTGCGGCCAGGGCCCGTCGGACCACCCGGATCTGGCCGCGTGGCTGGTCGAGCAGGGCATCCAGAGCATGTCGCTCAACCCCGACGTCATCGTCGACAGCTGGCAGCGCCTGGCGACGCTGCACTAGCGCCCCCGCGCGCTCGTCTCAGCGACGGGTGCGCGCGCTGGCACCGGCGCGCCGCCGGGGGGCGGGCTTGCGGGCCGGGCGGCGACGCGGCTCGCCGTCCGCCTCGCTCTCGTCCGCATCGTCGGCCTCGGGCTCTTCGGCCTCGGCGACGAAGTGCATCGCCAGGTCGAAGGCCTGCTGCGTGAAGTGAAGCACGCGTTCGAAATCGGCGTCGGAGAGCGTGCGCGCGATGTCGTGGCGGCGATAGATGTTGATGAAGTTGCGTTCGCGCTCGAACTGCAGCGGCAACTGGTCGATTTTCAACTCGTGCAGGATGTCCCACAGCCGGGGGTGATAGGTGCGCGTGAATTTCAGCACGAAGGGCAGCGGATCGTTGCGCGCGACCAGCGAGGCCAGGCGCAGGATCAGTTCGAAGGACATCACTTCGCGTCCTTCCTCGATCGCTTCCCAGACGCTCTTGTCGCGCAGGTTCAGCGCATCGGTGACCTCGAGCACCGTCATGCCCGCGACCTCGCGCATGTCGCGCAGCGACTCGCCGGCGCTCGCCATCATGCGCAACTGTTCGGGCGTGCGCGCGATGGCGCGTGCGGCACTGTCGCGGGTCAGCGACGCGAGGCGCAGCGCCGAGCTGGTCAGGTCGGTGGTCAGCCCGCTGAGGCTGTCGAACAGCGTTCCGAGGGGCGATTCGCTGCGTGCGGGTTCGGGTGGCGGGGGAGGTTGGGTGCGCGGGGTGGTCTTGCGCGCGCCACGCGCCGGGGTCTTGCTGCGTCCGCGATTGCCGGTGCTTCCGTTCATGCTGCTGTCTCCACCGTCCTGACCGATGCGAGCGCGACCATTCTGCACCGCGGTTGGCGCGGGTGTCGATGCGTGCCACGGAAACCGGGTGGAACGGCCCCCGGTCGGTCAGTCGGCGCGTGCGAGTTCGCGCGCCGAGCGTAACAGCAGCACCTGCCCGGGGCGGATCGTCGGGCGTGCCGGGTCGATGCGGTTCCACGCCATCAGGTCGCGGGCCCGCACGCCGAAGCGCGCGGCGATGCGTGCGATCGAATCACCCTGGCGGACCGTGTAGCGCTGCTCGGGTACGACAGCAGTGCCGACGGCGGAGCCGGAGCCGCGCACGCGCAATTTCTGTCCGATGCGCAGCGTGCCGCGGGTGCCGATGCCGTTGATCGATGCGAGCTCCGCGGTGCGCAGCCCGAAGCGGACCGCGATCGTCGACAGCGTGTCGCCGGCACGGACCGTGTAGATTCCCTGCTCCTTCAGCGCGAGCGTCTCGCGGGTCGGGTACTGCCGCCGCGGCAGCACGGCTTCTTCGGGCAACAGCAGTGTCTGGCCCTCGGCGATGCCGTCACCCTGCAGTGCGTTGAGCTCCTGCAGCGCCTCGACGCTGGTCTCGTGCAGGCGGGCGATCGCGAGCAGCGTGTCGCCCTTGCGCACCCGGTAGCGCTCGCCGGGGCGGGGCGCAGACGCCGCGGCTGGTGCTCCCGCGCGCGACAGCGCGGCGACGAAGCTGTCGCGTTCGTCGGCCGGGACCAGCACGGTGTTGCCGCGTTGCGCGGGCGTCACGCCGCCCGCGAAGGCCGGGTTCACGCCGAGCAGTTCGCGCGCGTCGATGCCCGCGCGCGAGGCGGCGCGCTGCAGGTCCACGCGCGATCCGACCTCGACCGGCACCCACGACGCCTGGTTCGGCAGCGGGGACAGCTCGACGCCGTGCTGCTCGGGTGCTTCCAGCACGCGTGACAATGCGAGCAATCTGGGGACGTAGTTGCATGCCTGCTCCGACAGCGGCAGCGACCAGTAGTCGGTCGGCTTGCCGAGGCGGCGATTGCGTTCGATGGCGCGCTGCACGTTGCCTTCGCCGGTGTTGTAGGCCGCCAGCGCGAGGTACCAGTCGCCGTCGAAGCGCCGGTGCAGTTCCTCGAGGTAGTCGAGTGCGGCTTCGGTGGACGCCACGACGTCCTTGCGGCCGTCGTAGCCGCGGCTCTGCTGCAGGCCGAGCCGCGCCCCGGTTCCCGGCACGATCTGCCACAGCCCGGCCGCGCGCCCGGGGCTGACGGCGCTCGGGTTGTAGCTGCTCTCGATGATCGGCAGCAGCGCGATCTCGAGCGGCATGTTGCGCTTCTCGAGCTCGCTCACGACGTAGTGCAGGTACGGTGAGGCGCGTGACTCGAGGCTGTCGAACAGGCGCTGCTTGTATGCGAAGGAATCGACGTAGCGCTCGACACGGTGCTCGTCGACGTCGCCTTCCAGCGCATAGCCCGCGCGCAGGCGTGACCACAGGTCGTCGTGGCCGTCGCCGGCGATGCCGGCGGCGCCCAGCAGCGACTCCGGCACGCACAGCGTGCCATCGTCGGCGGCGGCTTCCTGCACCGGCCAGTAGGCCAGTTGGTCGTAGACGCTCGCGCGCTCACGCATGCCTTCCGGGGTTCCCGGCAGGTGCAGCGCGGTGCGTGGCGCGCAGCCGGCGAGCAGCAGCGAGGTGACCGCGAGCGGCAGCAGCCGCCGCAGTGCCACGGAGCGGGTAATGGGCATCAGCGAAAAACGTCCTTCCACGACCGGATGGTCGCAAAGACCTCGTGATCGTGCGCGAGTTCCCGGCCCGCGCGCGCCATGGCTGCGGCGCGCACCGCGGCGGCGCCGTCGCGCAGGAACGGGTTGGTCGCCAGTTCGAGCGCGAGCGTGGACGGAAGAGTGGGCTCGGCGCGTGCGCGGCGCGCGCGGTCGGTTTCGCTGCGGCGTCGAAGATCGTCGTTCGCGGGCTCCACCGTCAGTGCGAATTCGATGTTGCCGAGCGTGTATTCGTGCGCGCAGCAGACCTGCGTATGCCCGGGCAGCGCAGCCAGGCGCTGCAGCGAGGTGTGCATCATGCGCGCGTCGCCTTCGAAGATGCGCCCGCAGCCGCAGCCGAACAGCGTGTCACCGCAGAACAGCAGCGGTGCGCCGTCCGCGTCGCCGGCGATGAAATAGGCGATGTGATCCAGCGTGTGCCCGGGGACGGTGATCACGCGCGCCGGTGTGCCGAGCACGTCGACGATGGCGCCGTCGCCGAGCGCAATCGTCACGCACGCCGCCGGGGAATCGTGTGGCCCGTAGACCGGCACCTGCGGGTGGCAGGCGCACAGATCGGCCACTCCGCCCACGTGATCGGGGTGATGGTGCGTGACGAGGATCGCGCCGAGTTCGAGGCCGCGCTCCTCGAGGGCGGCGATCACTGGAGCGGCATCGCCTGGATCGACGACCGCGGCGCGGCCGCGCCCGTCTTCGATCAGCCAGATGTAGTTGTCGGCAAAGGCCGGCAACGGACGTGCTGTGAGCATCGTGGGCCTAATCCGTGATCCGGGCCGCGCATGATATAGTGCCGGCGCCAGATTACCAACCCGGGCCCCGCGAACGCGCGCGGCCGCGCCGGACTGCAGAACCGATGCCCGAACGACGCCCCGACGACCATTTCGCCGCACTTGCCGACTGGTTCGACGGTGCGCTCGGCACCCACGTGCTCGCCGCCGAGCGTGATCTGCTGGACCGGCGGCTGCCGGACCTCTACGGATTCCACCTGATGCAGCTCGGTGTCGCCGACCGGCTGCGCCTCTGCGACAGCAGCATGATCCGCCATCGCTTCGTGCTCGCGCGTTCGCCCGCGGCGCGCGAGGTCAGCGGATGCGCCGAGCCGGAGCATCTGCCGATCGATGCCGACAGCGTGGACGTGGTGTTGCTGCACCATGTGCTCGAGTACAGCGCGCAGCCGCATCAGTTGTTGCGCGAGGCCGCGCGCGTGGTGGTGCCGCACGGGCACCTGCTGGTGCTCGGGTTCAATCCGTGGAGCCTGTTCGGGCTGCGGGCCGTGCTCGGACGACGCGTAGGGCAGCGCCCGGTGTGGAGCGGTGCCACGCTGGGTGCGCGACGTGTCAAGGACTGGCTCGCCTTGCTGGATTTCGCAGTCGAGGACGTACAGTACCGCGTGCACCTGCCGCCTCTGGACCACGCGCGTTCGCTGGCACGCCTCGCAGGGATGGATCGCGCGGCCGCGCGCCTGCAACTGCCGGCCGGCGCCGTCTACCTGATCCACGCGCGCAAGCAGATCAGTCCGCTCACGCCGGTACGCAATGCACGCTGGACGATGCGGCCGCGGATCGCGGCGTTGCCGCTCGCCTCGCCGAGCGCGCGTGACACCACGCTGCACTGAGCCGCACGGCGATGAAACGGATCGAGATATTCACGGACGGCGCCTGCCGCGGAAACCCGGGGCGTGGTGGCTGGGGCGCGCTGCTGCGCTACGGCGATCGCGAGCGCGAACTCTGCGGTGGCGAGGCGCTCACGACGAACAACCGCATGGAGCTGACCGCGGCGATCGAGGCGCTGGCGGCGCTGCGCGAGCGCTGCGAGGTCGATCTGTACACCGATTCGCAGTACGTGCGCGACGGGGTCGCCAAGTGGATGGCCAACTGGAAGCGGCGCGGCTGGCGCACTGCCGATCGCAAACCGGTCAAGAACATCGATCTATGGCAGGCGCTCGACCGCGAGGCAACCCGCCACCAGGTACGCTGGCACTGGGTGCGTGGTCACAGCGGGCACGACGGCAACGAGCGCGCCGACCGGCTCGCCAATCGAGGCATCGATGAACTGGCAACCGACGTGGAGGCCCGCTGATGCGCCAGATCGTGCTCGACACCGAGACCACCGGACTCGATCCCGCGCAGGGCCACCGCGTGGTCGAGATCGGCTGTGTCGAGATGATCGACCGGCGGCTCACCGGCAGGCGCTTTCATCGCTACCTGAACCCGGGACGACCGGTCGACGAGGGGGCGGTCGAGGTGCACGGACTCACCGATGCGTTCCTCGCCGACAAGCCCGCGTTCGCGCAGGTGGCCGACGAGTTCCTGGGTTTCGTGCGCGACTCCGAACTGGTCATCCACAACGCACCGTTCGATCTGGCGTTCCTCGATGCCGAGCTCGCGTTGCTCGGCCCGGAGCGCGGGCGCATGGCCGATTACTGCACGCACACCGACACGCTGGCGCTGGCGCGCGCGCGTCATCCCGGGCAACGCAACAGCCTGGACGCGCTGTGCAAGCGCTATTTCGTCGACAATTCGCAGCGTGAGTTGCACGGCGCACTGCTCGATGCCGAGATCCTCGCCGACGTCTACCTGAACATGACCGGCGGTCAGACGGCACTCGAGCTCGGCGGTGAGACACAGGCACACTCGCAGGGGGGCGAGCAGGAGGCGCGGATCGCACGGCTGGCGCCGGGCCGGCCCCGGCTGCGCGTGATCGCTGCCAGCGACGAAGAGCTCGCGTTGCACCGCCAGCGTCTGGAGGAGATCGCGAAGACCAGCGGCGGCAAGTGCCTCTGGGTTGACTGAAACGGCCGCGGGGCGCAATCCGCGCGGGCGTCTATACTGCACTCGGCAACAGCGGCGTCGCCGGAGTGCGACGCCAGGCGTCGCGTCCAGTTCAGGGAGGTCGTCCGGTGGCCCTCGTTCCCAGGCCCAGCATCACATCGATCGAAACAGCGCGTCCGGAACTCGAGCGTTTGCTCGAGATGGCGCACGAGAGCTTCACGCGGGGCGTGAACGGCGACGCCGATGCACGCGCCCTGTGCGCGAAGCAACTGCGCCAGGCCGATGGTGTGCTGCGCATGCTCGAGTTGCACGACGCGGCGCAGTTGGCGCGCGACCTCGCAGTGGCCTCCGCCGACGAGCGCGGCGGCGTTGCCGAGGCGATGCGTGCCGCATTGACGGTGCTGGCGCGCTACCCCGCGTACGTCTGCGAACGGCGAGCAATGCGACCGGAATTGTTGCGCTCTGAACACGATGTGCTGCGCGCGCGGCGCGGACTCGAGGCGCTGCCGGAGCACTGTTTTCTTTCCGATCCCGCCGAGCTGGAGTGCTGCTGTCCGCCCGGTGTACCGGCGGCCGATGCCGCGCCGGAACTGCCGCGGCGGCTCCGTCATCTTTACCAGCTCGGGCTGCTCGCGGTGGTGCGTGGTCGTTTCGATCCGGTACACGTTCGGATGATGCGCCGGGCTTGCGACCGCATGCTGGCGCTGACCGGTGGTGGTGCAGCCGGCGAACGCTGGTGGCTACTCGGTGGCGTGCTCGAAGGCTTCGCGAACGGCGCGCTGCACGCCACGCCCGCCCGCATTCGTGCGCTGAGTGCCGGTGACGGGTGGCTGCGCACGCGGGTTCGCGACGCGGCGAGCGGCGACGAGGCGCTCGACACCGCGCAGCGTCACGCGCTGCTGACACTGGTGATGCGTGGCGGCACGGGCGAACGCATTACCGAGATCCGCCGGCACACCGGCGTGGAACTGGTGCTGCCCGACGACGATGCCCTGGCGCGGGAGCGCCGGCGCTTGCTCGGGGGGACGGACAACGATGCCGCGATGACGGTCGCGGCGGCGCAGGCCGAGTTCGGCGCGGTGCGCCGGACGCTCGATGCCTTGACTCCCGGGGCCGCTGCCGGACCGGATCAGCTAGGCGAGGTCGCCGCCGCGCTCCGTCGCGTGGCGCAGACCTTCGTGGCCGAAGGCCTCGCGGAGGGTGCGGCACGGCTCGAGGCGGCCGCCGCCGAACTCGACGACAGCCTGCGCTCGCGCGGTGAGGCGGATGTCCCGACGCTGCAACACCTGGCCGATGTGGTGGTCGAGGCCGAGGTCGTGCTCGGCGGCTTCGCGCGCTCGCACGGTCTCGAGAATGCGCTGCATGCAGGGGCCATGACGGGAGATACGCTCGCGCAGGCGCGCGGCGCGACCCTGGTACTGGCGCGCGAATGCATCGAGAGCGCCAAGCGGGAACTCGCCGCCGCGGTCGATGCCGGCGTCGCCGGGCCGGCGAGCGCCGGTGCGCGCACGCAGATCGATGCGGTGCGTGGCGCGTTGCACGTGCTCGGTCACGGGCGCGCCGGCGCGGTCGCCGCGCGCGCGCTGGCGCTGCTCGACGCCGTCGGCAATGAGGCGGTCGGTGCCGATCTCGGCGAAGGACTGGCCGACGTGCTGATCGCGCTGGAGTACTGCATCGCCTCGCTGCAGGTCGGCGAGGAACCCGATCGTCGGGTGCTCGAGGTGGCGCGCATCGTCGCGTAGTCCGCCGCAAGGTCGAATGTGCTAGGCTCCCGCGCGCCATGGCGATGAGGCACTGCGTGTGTGGGAATTCCTGACTGACTACGGACTGTTCCTGGCGAAGGCGGCGACGGTGCTGCTCGGGGTGCTGGTGGCCGCGATCGGGGTGGCCGCCCTCGTCGCGCGGGCACGCGGCGCTGGCGAGGACGGGCACATCGAGGTGCGCAAGCTGAACAGCCGCCTGGATGCGATGCGCGATGCATTGCACGCCGCGACACTCGACGAACGCGAGTACAAGCGCTGGCGCAAGGCCGAGCGCAAGGCGGCGAAAGCGAGGCGCGGTAAGGAGGTGGCTGCCGCGGTCGACGGTGCCGCGTCCCCGGAGCAGGCCAAACCGCCGCGACGGGTGTTCGTGCTCGGCTTCCACGGTGACCTGCGCGCGCACGCGGTGCGCAATCTGCGCGAGGAGATCACCGCGCTGCTGACGCTAGCCGATGCCGGGGACCGCGTGGTGCTGCGGCTGGAGAGCAGCGGCGGCATGGTGCATTCCTACGGCCTCGCGGCGGCCCAGCTCGCGCGGGTGCGCGAGTGTGGCATCCCGCTCACCGTCTGCGTGGACAAGGTGGCGGCGAGTGGCGGTTACCTGATGGCCTGCGTCGCCGAGCGGATCGTGGCGGCCCCGTTCGCGATACTCGGCAGCATCGGCGTGGTCGCGCAGATCCCGAATTTCCACCGCCTGCTGCGCAAGCACGACATCGATTACGAACTGCTTACCGCGGGGCAGTACAAGCGCACGCTGACGGTGTTCGGGCGCAACACCGAGGCCGCACGCCAGAAGTTCGCCGAGGAACTCGAGGATACGCACGCGCTGTTCCGCGAGTTCGTGCAACGCTTCCGTCCGTCGCTCGACGTCGCGGCGGTGGCGACCGGCGAGGTCTGGTTCGGCGAGCGCGCGCTCGCGCGCGGGCTCGTGGACGCGCTCGGCACCAGCGATGCGCTGCTGCAGGACGCGGCGCGCGATTCCGAGGTGCTCGAGGTGCGCTACGTCGAACGTCGCGGCCTGCAGGAGCGCTTCGGTCTCGCGGTCGAGAGCGCCGTCAGACGCGGCGTCGAGCAGGCGCTGGACGGCCTGGCGGAGCCGGGGAGCAGGACCCGCTGAGGGCGGAAAAGGGCTCGGAGACTGTCGCACCGGCGCTGCACGCAGGGACGACCGCACCGCAAAAGGTTTCGCCCGCCCGCCGTCAGCGCGGCCTGATCGTCTCGAACTCGGGTAGCACCGGTTCCGGCTCGGGCGTCAGGCGCGAGCGCGGCGCACTCGCCTGGCGCTCGCGCATGAAATCGTAACGCTGGCGCGTGATGCCTTCGACCTGCGCATCGTCCTTCAGGATGGTCGGGTGTATGAATACCATCAGGTTGGTCTTGCCGCGCGAGCGGTTGGTGCTGCTGAACAGCTTGCCGAGCAGCGGGATGTCGCCGAGCAGAGGTACCTTGGACCGGCTGACGCTGGCGTCGTCCTGCAGCAGACCCCCGATCACCAGCGTCTGACCGTCCTTGATCAGTGCCTTGGTGCGCACGAGACGCTTGTTGGTGACGATGTCGGAGGCGATGTCCACCGACGGCGCGATGCTCTCGGTGCTCTGCTTCAGGTCGAGCGTGATCGAGTCGCCGCGGTTGATCTGCGGTTTGATGAGCAGGTTCAGGCCGATGTCCTGGCGCTGGATCGTGGTGAACGGATTCTCGGTCGAGGAGGCCGGCCCGGTGGACTCGCCGGTCTTGAACGGCACGTTCTGCCCGACCAGCAGTTCGGCTTCCTCGTTGTCGAGCGCGACGATGGTCGGGGTGGACAGGATGTTGGCGCGGGTGGTCGACGACAGGGCGCGGATCACGGCCTTCAGGTCGCCGTTCTCGAAGTAGCCGAGCGACAGTCCGGCGCCTGGCTGGAAACTCACGTTGCCGTCGTCGTCGGTGACCAGTCCGGTGCCCAGCGTGCCCGGGAGGTCCACCGCAGCATTGCCGCCCGAGGATGGGAAGTCCTCGCCCGCACTCCATACCCACGACACGCCGAGGTCGCGTGCGTCGTCGTCGGTGATCTCGACGATCAGCGCCTCGACCAGTACCTGCGCGCGGCGGATGTCGACCTGCTCGACGATCGAGCGCAGCCTCGCGAGCACATCGGGCGGTGCGTTGATCACCAGCGCGTTGGTGCTCTTGCTGGCCTCGATGGATACCCTGCTGCGCGCATCCTCGCCGGTGCCTTCCTGCAGCGCGCCGGCAATGCCCTTGAGGATGGCGAGCATCTCCTCGGCCTGCACGTACTGCAGGTAGACGACGTCGGTGCTGCCGCCGGCCACCTCGCGGTCCAGGCTGTCGATGATGGCACGCACGCGACGGCGATTCTCCGGCTCCCCGCTGAGCAGGATCGAATTGGTGCGCGTGTCGACCGACAGGCTGACGAAACGGAAACCCTCCTCGCCGGCGAGGCCGGGGACCAGCTTCCCGAGCGTGGCGGCCACCTCCTCGGCGTTGGCGTGGCGCAGCGCGACGGCCTCGAACTGCAGGTCGCTCGCGCGGTCCAGCGTGCGCACGATCTCGTCGATGCGGCGCACGTTGTTGGCCGTCGCGGTCACGATCAGGCTGTTGCTCCCGGGATAGGCGGCGAGCATGCCGGTCTCGGGGACCAGCGGGCGCAGGTTCGCGGCGAGTTGCTCGACGGGAACGTTGCGCGGTTTGATCACCCGTACCACGACTTCGCCCCCGCCGGCGCCGCCGAGCGGCGGGCCGCTGGCGTTGGCCATCGCCTGCGGGACGATCTTCACGGTGCCGTCTGCGTCGATTGCGGCGAAGCCGTGCACCTCGAGCGTGGCGAGGAATACCTGGTAGGCCTCGGCGCTGGTCAGCGGCTCGGAGGAGAGCACGGTGACCTTGCCCTGCACGTCCTTGTGGACCACGAGGTTCTTGCCGGTCACGTCGGCCACCCACTGGATCAGCGCGCGGATATCCGCGTCGCGCATGTTCATGACCAGCTTGCCGTCGGCGGCGAGCGCCCCCAGCGCGAGCAGGGCTCCAAGCAGCACGGCGGACAGTCGCCGGACGGCCGCGGGAAAACGTGCGTTCGCGTGCGTTTGCTTCATTGGCGGGACCGGTTGCGGAGTTCCTCGAGGCGCTGGCGCACGAGACGCGCCTTTTCCTCGGCGGGCAGGTGGGCGGGAATCGGCACGGCGCCATCGGTGGCCGCAGGCGCCGAGGGCAGTGACGGCAGGGTGGCGGCTTCGGCGGCAGGCAGCGCCGCTGGCGTACCAGAGTCCTCGATGGCAGGGAAACCGAGCCGCTCCTGGCGGCCCTGGACCAGCAGTACTACGTGGTCGCGCCGCACTTCCTGCAACTGCGCACCCGGGCCGACCGTGCTGCCCACCGGATACCAGCGGGCCTCGCCGTCGGCGGCCTCGAGCACCGCGCCGGTGGGGGCGAGCGCCGCGCGCAGTGTGAGTCCGGCGCTGCTTTGCACCAGTGCGTCGCCGGATCGGGCCGCGTTCCCGGGTGCCGCGGCGGCGCCGAAGAGTTCGGCGGCGAGGATCCCGGCCAGTTCGTCACGCTCCAGCGGGGCGGCCGGCTCCAGCGGATCGGTTGGCGGCGCCGGCACGGTCAGCGTCGACAGCGCACGCAACTGCCACGCGATGCCGAGCACGGTCAGGGCGACCGCGAACGCAGTCAGCGTCTGCGGCGGGGTGAGCGGCCAGCGGTCGGCGAGTTGCCGCATCATCGGGCGGTTCCGTGCCAGGGTGCGCAAAGTATAGCCGTTGGCCCCGCGGCCACCGGCGTTCGGGCGCAGGTGGGTGCAGTTCCAGACCCGAAGGACAAGGCAAAATGCGGGCCAAAGCACAAGGTCTATCGACGTGCAGTGCCGGAACGCGGCAGCGGCACGCCGGCGATGCTACATTTGCACAGGCAAACCGCCGCAGCTCCGGACCCGCGCATCGATCCATGGACCAGTTGCCCTATGCCTTCGCAAAGCGCCACGGCGCGCTGCTGATCGCGCCGTCCGGCGGCAGCGCCGCGCGGCCGCGCCTGCTGCACCGGCAGGATGTTGCCGTGCACGTGATCGCCGAGGTGGCGCGCTGCATCGGGTCCGGCTTCGATTGCGAGGCCGTCGACGAGGCGCGTTTCGGCGAGGCGCTGTCGGAGAACTACGAGAAGGGCGGCGCGGTCGCCCGCGAGCTCGCGGCGGGGCTGGAAGACGATCTCGACATCGGCAGCCTGGCCGAGGCGATCCCGCAGACCGAGGACCTGCTCGACCAGCGGCAGGACGCGCCGATCATCCGTCTGATCAACGCCATCATCGCGCAGGCGATCCGCGAGCGCGCCTCGGACATCCACGTCGAACCGTACGAGAAGCGACTGCTGGTGCGTTTTCGCGTCGACGGGGTGCTGCGCGGGATCGTGGAGCCCAAACGCGAGCTGGCCGCGGCGCTGGTGTCGCGGATCAAGGTCATGGCGCGGCTCGACATCGCCGAGAAGCGTGTGCCGCAGGATGGCCGCATCTCGCTGCGCGTGGGCGGACGCGAGGTCGATATGCGGGTCTCGACCTTGCCGGCGGCCAACGGCGAACGGGTCGTGATCCGCATCCTCGACAAGGGCGCGCAGCGGCTCGAGCTCGATGCGCTCGGCATGGACGCCGCGGCGCGCTCGCGGCTGCGCACGCTGCTCGATCGACCGCATGGCATCCTGCTCATTACCGGACCGACCGGATCGGGCAAGAGCACCACGCTGTACGGCTGCCTGAACTACCTGAACGACGGTACGCGCAACATACTCACGGTCGAGGACCCGATCGAATACCACATCGAAGGCATCGGTCAGACACCGGTCAACGTGAAGGCCGGCATGACGTTCGCCTCGGGACTGCGGGCAATGCTGCGCCAGGATCCGGACGTGGTGATGGTTGGCGAGATCCGCGACGCCGAGACCGCCGCCATAGCGGTGCAGGCCAGCCTCACCGGGCACCTGGTGCTGTCGACGGTGCACACGAATACCGCCGCCGGCGCCGTGACGCGGCTGCAGGACATGGGCATCGAGCCGTTCCTGCTGGCCTCGAGCCTGAACGGCGTCATCGCGCAGCGCCTGGTGCGAGTGCTGTGCCCGGATTGCAAGCAACCGCATGATCCCGACCCGGCCGAACGCGAGATGTTGCAACTGCCGCGCGGCGGCGCGCACCTGCTGTTCCGCCCCGAGGGCTGCCCGGCCTGTGCTCAGCGCGGGTACCGCGGCCGCGTCGGGCTGTACGAACTGCTGGCGGTGGACGAGGCGATGCGTCGCCTGATCCACGATCGCGCCAGCGAGGAGGCGATCGCTGCGCACGCGCGCCGCACCGATGCCGCGCTGCGCGCCGACGGGCGCGCGAAGGTCCTTGCCGGGTTGACCACCGTCGAGGAAGTGCTGCGCGTGAGTGCGGAGGACTGAGGGGCCGTGGGCGCCTTCGGCTACGTGGTGCTCGATGCGAGCGGGCGGCAGCACAGGGGCACGCTCGAGGCCGACTCGGCGCGCCAGGCGCGCCAGCAGCTGCGTGATCGCGGGCTGGTGCCGCTGCAGGTGACCGAGAGCGGGACCGACAGCTCTGTGCGCGGGGATTCCGGCCGCGGTTCACGCACCGCGCTTGCGACCGCGGAGCTCGCGTCGTTCACGCGCCAGCTCGCGACGCTGCTGCAGGCGGCGCTGCCGCTGGCCGATGCGCTGGCCGCCATCGCGCAGCAGGGAACACGCCCGGGTGTGGGCGCGCTGGTCACGGGGCTGCGCGGCCTGGTCGTGGAAGGACGTGGGCTCGCCGCCGCCATGGGGTTCTATCCGCGTGCCTTCGCGCCGATGTACCGCGCGACGGTCGCTGCCGGCGAGCACAGCGGACGGCTCGATCTGGTGCTGGCTCGCCTCGCCGACCATGCCGAGGCCACCCACCGTTCGCAGCAGAAGGTGCGCCTCGCGCTGATCTATCCGGCGCTGCTGCTCACCGTTGCGCTGCTGGTGGTCGCCGGCCTGCTCACCTGGGTGGTGCCCGACGTGGTGGCCGTGTTCGCCGACGAGGGCCAACAGTTGCCGGCGGCCACGCGCGCGCTGCTCGCGCTCAGCAACTTCGTGGTCGGCTACGGACTTTGGCTGCTCGCGGGATTCGTGCTCGCGGTGCTCGCCGCACGGCTCGCGCTGCGTGAACCGGCGCGGCGCGAGCGGATGCACCGCACGCTGCTCGGCGCTCCGCTGGCCGGACGGCTGATCACCACCGCCGAGAGCGCGCGTTTCGCCGGTACCCTGAGTACGCTGGTCAGCAGCGGGGTGCCGCTGGTCGAAGCGCTCGGTATCGCGGCGGCGGTGCTTTCGAACCTGCACCTGGGACGGGTGGTCGCCGAGGCGGCCGCGCAGGTGCGCGAGGGCGCCAGCCTGCGCACCGCGCTGGCGCGCAGCGGGTGCTTTCCGCCGATGATGATCTACATGATCGCCAGCGGCGAAACCAGCGGCGAGCTCGAGCGCATGCTCGCGCGCGTGGCCGACAGCCAGCGCGCCGAGCTCGACGAACGGGTCGCGACGCTGCTGGGGCTGCTCGAGCCCGCGGTGCTGCTGTTCATGGGCGTCGTGGTGTTCGCCATCGTGGTGGCGATACTGCAGCCGGTGTTTTCCCTCAACCAGTTGATCTAGGAGCCTGCCGTGCACATCCCGTTTTGCCGCGATCGTGGATTCACGCTGATCGAGATCATGGTGGTGGTGGTCATCATCAGTGTGCTGATCGGGCTGCTCGCACCGAACATCATGGGGCGGGTCGACGAGGCGCGGGTCACCGCCGCGCGCGCCGACCTCGCGACGCTCGGTCAAGCGCTGGATCTGTACCGCATCGACAACGGCAGCTACCCCTCCACCGCGCAGGGACTGCAGGCGCTGGTCGAGAAGCCTTCAGGCGCCCCAGAGCCGCGGCACTGGAATCCGGCGGGCTACCTGAAGAAGAAGCAGTTGCCGCGCGATCCGTGGGGCAACGAGTACCAGTTCCTGCGCTATCCCGATGGCGGCTTCGACCTGATGAGCTACGGCGCCGACGGGCGAGAGGGCGGTGAGGGCAACGATGCCGACATCTTCCACAAGGATCTCTGAGCTACGGGGCTTCACGCTGCTCGAGTTGTTGGTGGCGTTGGCGCTGCTCGGGCTGCTGTCCGGCATGGCGGTACTCGCCGTCGGTGGCATCGAAGAGCGGCGCGCGCGCGAGGAAGCCGCGGCGCTGCGTGACCGGATCGCCTTCGCGAGCGAGGAAGCGATGTTGCAGGGGGAGGAATACCTGCTGGCCGTCGGCTCCGGATCGTATCGCTTCCTGCGCTTCGACGCCGGCGAACGGCAATGGCGTGAGGCCAGCCATCCGTTGCTCGGTGAGCGCAGGCTCCCGCACGGGTTGCGCATCGAGATCGAGACCGAGGCGCTCGCGGGCAGCGCCGAGGCGCTGACGGACGCGACGGCGGCAACGACGGACGGCGAGTCGGTCGAGGTGCTGTTGCTCTCCAGCGGCGAGATCACCCCGTTCAGCGCCTTGTTCCACGCCGGAGAGTCCGGGCCGGCGGCCGCCACGCTGCGCGGCGAGGGAGGCGGTGGGCTTGAACTCGAGTAGGCACGGCGGATTCACGCTGATCGAGGTGCTGGTGGCGCTGGCGATCTTCGCCGTGCTCGCAGCGGCGCTCGTGCTCGCGAGCGGGAACTTCGCCGAGCGCCAGCGACGCATCGAGGAACGCACGCTCGCCCTGTGGGCAGCGCAGAACGCGCTCGACGAACTGCGCGTGGGTTTCCCCGGCGCTGCGTCCGGGCCGGACATCGACGGGCAAGCCACGGTGTCCCTCGGCGGCCGCGACTGGGTGGTCACGCGGCGGGTGTTGCCGACTGCGCAGACCGGACTGCACCGCGTCGAGGTCGCGGTGACCGTGGCAGGCGAGGAACGCATCGTGGTCGAATTGGCCGGATTCGTGGCGCAACGATGAGCAGGATCGGCGACGCGCGCGGATTCACGCTGCTCGAGGCGCTGCTCGCGCTGGCGATCGTCGCCCTGCTCGGCGTCGGCGCCTACGGACTGCTCGCTGCCACCGCGCGCTTCGAGGACGGCGCGCTCGCACGCCAGCGCAGCGTGGCGGCGTTGCAGCGCACGGTGCGGTTGCTCGAGGAAGACCTCGCGGCGCTGCCGGCACGCTGGCAACTGCGGGCCGATCCGTTCGCGGAACCCGTGCTCGACGGTGCGCCGCCGCGTGGCGCGGTCGCGCTGACCCGCGTCGGGGTGAGCAACTCCCTGGGGCGAGCGCGCAGCCGGCTGCAGCGCGTGCTGTGGGAACTCGAGGACGGTGGCGTGTTGACGCGCCACGCCGCGTTCGGCGCCGCCGGTGCGCAGGGCGCGGTGCGCCGTGTGCTGGCCGAGGGAGTCGGGGAGTTCGCGCTGCGTTACCTCGATGAACACGGGGTGTGGCACGCGACATGGCCGCCACCGGCCACGGGCGGCGAGCGCCCGGGTATGCCCGGTTACGAGCGCGTTCCGGTCGCGGTGGAGTTCCGGTTGCTGCATGCGGGGATCGGGGAGGTGGTGCGTGTCGTCGCGCTGCGTTGAGCGCCGCCCGCGCACACACCAGCGCGGGGTCGCGCTGGTGCTGGTGTTGCTGGTGTTCGCGCTCGCGACTCTGATGGCGGGGCGGATGCTGCGTGCCGGTCAGCTGGCGCTGCAGCGCAGCGCGGACCTCGCCGACACCGTGCAGGCGCGCTATTACGCGCTGGGTGGCGAGGAGCTGGCGCGGGTGCTCTTGCGTGAGGACGTGCGTACCGGAGGCGATCGTGCGGCCGTCGATCATTTGCGCGAGAGCTGGGCCGGGGGCACGCGACGCTTCGAGATCGACGACGGTCTGCTGGAGATCGAAATCACCGACGAAAGCGCGCTGTTCAACCTGAACGGGTTGCTCGATGCGCGTGGCGTGGTGGATCCGGCCGGGGTGAGGCGTTTCGCGCGGCTGCTGCGTGCGGGCGGGGCCGATCCGGCGTTCGCGTCGGTGGTTGCCGACTGGATCGATGCCGACCGCCTCACGGCCAGCGGGTCGCCCGAGCCGGCCGATCCGCCGGCGCTCGACCGGCCGTTCACGGACGCCAGCGAACTGCGGGCGGTGCCCGGTTTCGACCCGGCCTGGTGGGAGGCGCTTGGCGGGTTGCTGGGTACGCTGCCACCCGCGACGCCGCTGAACCTCAACACCGCACCACCGGCGGTGCTCGTCGCGTGGGCCGAGCCGGGGCGCGAGACCGCACTCGCGAGCCTGATCGCGCGTCGCGAGCGGACGCCGCTGCGCTCGGTGGCGGAGGCCGGGGCGGTGTTCGGCGCCGCGCCCGGGCGCCTTGCCGTGGGCAGTGAGTTCTTCCGCGTGCACTCGCATGCGGCGTTCCGCGAGCGCCACGTCCGGGTCGAGGCACTGCTGCGCCGCGACGCGGCCAAAGGCACAATAGTCCTGCTCGCGCGCAACGATGCGGCTAGACTCTAGGGTGTCATGAAACCTCGTATCGGACTGCATCTCGAATCCCCGCGCCCGGATGCCGCGACGACCGTGGCCTGGGTGCTGCTCGACGCCGAGGCGCGCGTGCTCGGGTGCGGGCGCTGTGCGCTGGCGGACGTGCGCCAGGCTGCGGGGCCAGCGGCGGCCGATGCACCCGTCGACGTCTTCGCTGCCGGCGACGCGGTGATGCTGACCGAGGTCACGATTCCCTCGCGCGAGGCCGCGCACCTGCGCAAGGCCTTGCCGTATATGGTCGAGGAGCATGTGCTGGGCGACCTGCGTGAAACACACCTCGCGATCCCGCGCGCGCTGCACGGTAACCGCGTGCCGGTCGCGGTGATCGCGCACGCACAGATGATCGCCTGGCTGGATGCCCTGCACGGAGCAGGCCTGTCGCCGGCCACCTTGATCCCCGAGCAGTTGCTGCTGCCGCGCGAGACCGGAGCGGTGCACGTGCACATGCACGCTGGCCGTGCGCTGTTGCGCCTCGGCGATTATCGCGGCGTGGTCGTCGATGCTGTAAACCTGGTCGCCGTGCTCGCACTGGCGCTCGCCGGCGAGCGTCTCCCGTGCTCGCGCGTCGAACTCGGCGCCTGCGTGGAGTCGCCCGAGGACGTGGCTCGATTGCCGGCGCTGGCGTCGGCGATCGAGGAGCACACCGGGCGTCCGGTCGTGCGCAGGGCCTGCGTCGAACCGCTGGTCGAAATCCTTGCGGCAGGCATGCATAGGGCGGGACCGTGGATCGACCTCTGCCAGGGTGGCTACGCGGGCGCGCGGCGCGACAGGCTGCTGCGGGACCAGTGGCGGCGCGCCGGACTGGCGGTGGCGGCATGCCTCGCGGTGCTGCTGCTCGGCGGCACCGCCGCCAGCGCCTGGATCGAACACCGTGCCGAGAGTACGCACGAGGCGGCGGTGGCGCGTTTTCGCGAGCTGTTTCCCGATGAACCGCGGATCGTGAACCTGCGCAGGCAGGCGCAGGCACGGCTCGCGCTGGCCGCTGAAGCGGGTGGCGGGGAGTTGCAGGCGCTGGCCGCACTCGCGCGCGTGCTGGATTCGCGGGACGCCGAAGGCGTCAGCGTGCGCGGACTCGAGTTCCGTGCCCAGGACGGCGTGCTGGAGGCCGATCTGGCGGCAGCATCGCTGGAGCGGCTGTACCGGCTCGAGACGCTGGCCGACGGGGCGGGCATCGGTGCCTCGCTGGGGGAGCCGCTCGAGGAAGGCGGTCTTGCCAGCGCGAGCCTGCAACTGCGGGTGCTGCCATGATCGATTCGGGAGCGTTCGGACCCGTGCGACGCGTGTTCGAGGATGCCGCGAGCCGGCTGCTGGCGTCCGATGCCGGGCAGCGCCTGATCCTGTGGCACGAGGGGCTCGGCGCGCGGGAACGGCGGGCGCTGGCGGTGCTTGCGGTGCTGTGCGGCGCGCTTGCCGTTTACGCACTGGTCTTCGCGCCGCTCGAGCGGCGTATCGATGCGGCGCGTGCGCACCTGGTGCGCGAGCAACAGTTGCTGCACTGGCTGCAGGCGCAGCGGAGCGTGGCGCAGACGGTTTATGCGGCGGTGCCGGATGCCGCTGCGCGGCCGCTGGCGGTCACGGCGAACGCGGTGGCAAGCGAGTTCGGTCTGGCCTTTGCCTCGATGCGTCCCGCCGGCAACGATGGCGTGCGGGTGGAACTGCGCGACGTCGTTTTCGCCGACACCGTGCGCTGGTTCGCTGCGCTGCGCCGCGAGGGCGTTCGCATCGATGCGTTCACGATCGACACGCGCCCGGGGGCGCTCGGCCGCGTGGACGTCAACGTGACCTTGCGCGGCTAGCCGATGTACCAGCACTACTTCGGCCTGCGCGCGCTGCCGTTCTCGATCGCGCCGGACCCGCACTACCTGTATCTGAGCAACCAGCATCGCGAGGCGCTCGCGCACCTGCTCTACGGCGTCGGGGCGAGCGGCGGCTTCGTGCTGCTGACCGGCGAGGTCGGCACCGGCAAGACCACCGTCTGCCGCTGCCTGCTCCAGCAACTGCCCGAGAAGACCGAGCTCGCGCTGATCGTGAATCCCCGCCAGTCGCCGGCGGAACTGCTGGCCTCGATCTGCGATGAGCTCGGCGTCGCGCGCGCCGGGGGGCAGGACACGGTCAAGCACCACACCGAGCGCCTGATGCGGCATCTGCTCGAGGCGCATGCGCGTGGATATCGCGTCGTGGTGGTGATCGACGAGGCGCAGAACCTCGCGCCCGAGGTGCTGGAACAATTGCGGCTGCTGACGAACCTCGAGACCAACGAGCGCAAGCTGCTGCAGCTGATCCTGCTCGCCCAGCCGGAAATGAACGCGTTGCTCGCGCGTCCCGACATGCGGCAGTTCGAGCAGCGGATCACGGCGCGTTACCACCTGCGTGCGCTCGATCTGCGCGATACGCGGGCCTACATCAACCACCGGCTCGCGGTTGCCGGGATGTACCAGGAACTGTTTCCGCCGTGGGCCGTGCGCCGCCTGTACGCGGCGAGCACCGGGGTTCCGCGGGTGCTGAACGTGCTGTGCGATCGCGTGCTGCTCGGCGTCTACGGCGAGGGCGCGCGGTCGATCGCGCGCCGGCACGTGCGCGCCGCGATCCGCGAGGTGCGCGGCGAGGCGGCCGCTCCAGTGCGGCGCCGGTGGCCGTGGTTCGCCGCGCTCGGCGCGGCGGTGCTGTCGGGCAGCATCGCCGGCACGCTGGCGCTGCGCGGTGTGCCGGACGGGGCGCGCGTGCTGGTGGGAGGCATGCTGCCCGCGGATACCCTGACGGCGCTGCCGCTGGGGGCGGGGTTGAAACGGCTGCTCGAAGTGGGAGACGGCTATGTGGTGCTGGCGCGTGTCGAGTATTTCCGCGCCCATGCCGGGCTGCCACCGGGCGGCGGCGTGGACCGGGACCTGCTGGCAGCACTCGCTGCACCCGGGGGCGGTTGAGATGTCCTACATCCTCGACGCACTGCGCCGCTCCGAGCAGGAGCGACGGCGCGAGGCGGGTACGCCGCTGCAGTCGATCCACGCGTTCCAGGCGCCCCCGCGGCCGCACGGAATGCGGCGTGCCCTGACGGCATTGCCCGGCATCGCACTGGCGTGCGGCGGACTCGCGGTCGGGACCTGGTTCGGCCCCCGACTGCTCGAGCGGAGCAGCGAGCCGCCAGCGCTGGTTGCCGAGGTGGGCGGCACGCGTGCCACCGGCCAGCCGGAGGTGGCCGCCGAGGCAGCACCAGGCGTCGCTGCCGACGTGGATACGCAGCCGGCCGCAGTCGAGGCCACCGACGTGTCCGCTTCGAGTGCGCTGCCTGCATCACCTGCGGTTGTGCCGGGCACGCCCGCGAACAGTGCCGGTGAGTTGCTGGAGCCATGGCAACTGAGCGAAGGCGAACAGCGCTTCCTGCACGGGCTGACCGTCTCGATGCACGTCTACTCCGCGGCGCCGGAGCAACGCACCGCAATCATCAACGGTTTCCGCGTGCGCGAGGGGCAGTCGCTGGGGCAGGATCTGGAACTGCTCGAGATCGTTCCCGACGGCATCATCGTCGGCTTCCAGCGCAAGCGCGTGCACCTCGCAACGGTGGCCCCCCCGTAGGTTCGGCCTGTGGCCGAACACTGTCCGGGCACAGCCCGGACCTACACGAGCATGTCCGGGCACAGCCCGGACCTACATGAGCGCGGGGCGCAGCCCGGAGCGGTTACAGGGGCATGTCAGGTCACGGAGCGGATGGCAGCGGTGGCAGGACAGGAGCGTCGGCATCGTGGCGGATCTGCAGGTCGCGGATGCGCTCGTAGCGTTCGCGGGTCGGCGCTTCGGCCGCGGCGGCATCGGCCAGGATGCGCGTGCTCACGAATACCATCAGGTTGCGCCGCTCCACTTCGGTGCCGCGCGAGCGGAACAGCGCACCCACCAGCGGCACATCGCCGAGCAGCGGCACCTTGTGCACGGTGTCGATCCTGCGGTCCTCCGCCAGGCCGCCGAGCACGAGGATGTCCTGGTCCTGCAGCATCACGCTGGTGCGGATGCTGCGCTTGTCGGTGACCACGTCAGTCGCGATTTCCGCATCGCTCAGGGATTCGACCTTCTGCAGTATATCGAGCGTGATCGCGTCCCCCTGGTTGATCCTCGGTGTCACCTGCAGGGTGACGCCGATGTCCTGGCGCTCGATGGTCACGAACGGATTGTCGGCCGGGGTGGCCTGCGCGGTCGCCTCGCCGGTCTTCAGCGGGACGTTCGAACCGACCAGGATCTCCGCTTCCTGGTTGTCGAGCGCGACCACGGACGGTGTGGACAAAATGCTGTTGTCGCGGTCGACCTCCAGTGCGCGCAGCACCGCACGCAGCGAGCCGTTGCGGAAATAGCCGACGCTGAGCCCCGCGGGCGCGAGTTCCAGTTCGCCGCTGCCGCTGGTGGTGCGCGAAACGGCCTCGACGCCGGAGCCGTCGAGTGCGGTGCGCCACTCCACGCCCAGGCTGCGCGCGGTGGCGTCGTCGACCTCGGCGATGATCGCCTCGATCAACACCTGCGCGCGGCGGATATCGAGCTTGCGGACGACCGCGAGCATCTCGTCGAGGCGATCGGGCGGTGCACTGATGACCAGCGCGTTGGTCGATTCGCTGGGCTCGACGGCGATCTTCGCCGCGGGTGCGGCATCGTCGGCGGCCGCCGGGTGCATCGCGCGCAGGATGCCCGCCATCTCGGCCGCCGGCAGATAGTGCAGATAGACCACCTCGAGTCTGCCCTCGGCGACTTCCGGTTGGTCCAGACGCGCGATCAGCTCGCGCGTGCGTGCACGCTGCGCGGTGCCGCCGGCCAGCAGCAGCGAGTTGCTCGCTTCGTCGGCGGCGATCTGCAGCGCGTGCTCGGCGTCCTCGCCGAGCAGTTTCTGCAGGGTGGTGGCGAGTGCGATGGCGGACGTATGCCGGAGCCTGATTGCTTCGAGTTCCAGCGACGCGCTGCGGTCGAGCTCGCGCGCCAGTCGGGCGACGCGCCGCACGTTGCTCGCGACGTCGGTGATCAGCAGGCTGTTGCCGCCGGCCAGCGCACCCAGATGTCCGTGCGGGGGCACCAGTTCGCGCAGAGCGGTCGCCACGTCGTCGGCAGGCAGGTTGTCCAGCCGCACGACCTCGCTGACCGGAACGTCCAGCTGCGGGTCCCGCAGCGCGTCGAGGAGCTGGCCGGCGCCGGTGCGGATGTTCGCGGCCGGCACGATGCGCAGCACACCGTCGCGGTCGATGGCGGTGTAGCCGTACACGTTGATGGCGTCGATCACCGCCGCCAGCGCCTCGTCGGGCGTCATCGGATCGCGGGCGAGGATCGTCAGCGTGCCGCGCACGCGTGGATCGACGACCAGCCGACGGCCGGTGGCCTCGGCCACCCATTGCAGTACCGCGACGATATCGGCGCCACGCATGTTCAAGGTGAGCTGCGCGTCCGGCACGTCCTGCGCGTGGGCGCAGGCGATCGCGCAGGCGAGCACCAGCGCGCCGAGCGCACGGCGCGGCGTTGGGCGGTTGCGGGTTCTGGTGCGGCGCGGCATGCGGCTAAGCATAGCCGCTTTTGCCCCGTCGCCGGCACGCGCGGGCGCTCGCCGCGACCAGGGTTCCCGGCGTGGCGCTCAACGACAACCGTGCGCGATGCGCGAGCCCAGCTCGCGCAGGCGCTGGTGCAGACGGTTCGCCTGCGCAGCCGAGTGCGGGCGGCGCAGCTGCTGGCGCAGCTGTTGGCGCTGCTGCTCCCAGCGCGAGCAGTCGCTGCCCGTACCAGCGGCGGCAGGCGTGGGTGCGAACGTGAGAGATACGACGATGACGATCGGCAGGAGCACGTGGCGCATGGGACTTCCCTCCCTGGAAATCGGCGCCAGTTGAGCGCGCGCGGGTGGTGCTTGTCAAGCTGCGCCAGCCCTTGCGCGCGGCGGCTCCGGCTCGCGATGATGGCGCCCGGTTCGGGGCGGGGGCGGTGATGGACGAGGACGGACGGGTCGCGGGTATCGTGCTCGCAGGGGGGCGCGGCAGCCGGATGGGCGAGGGTGGCAAGAGCCTGCGGCGGCTGGGCGACCGCACGCTGCTCGAGCGGGTCTGGCAGCGTGCCGCAGCGCAGGTCGGCCTGCTGCTACTCAGCTACAACGACGATCCGCACGGATTGCCGGTCCCCGCGGCGGCGGTGCTCGCCGATCCGCTGCCCGACTATCCGGGCCCGCTGGCCGGAATTCTCGCGGGGCTCGAGTTCCTGCGCGAGCACCATCCCGGGCGATGCTGGCTCGCGAGTTTTGCCTGCGACTCGCCGTGGTTTCCCGCCGATCTGGTGCCACGGCTGCTCGCAGCGGCCGAGCGCAGCGGCGCCGAGGTCGCCGTCGCAGCGTCGGATGGACACCTGCAGCCGGTATTCGCGCTGTGGTCGGTCACGCTCGCGCCGCGGCTGCGCGCGGTGCTGCTCGAGCGCCGGCAGCGCGGCGTGGGTGCGTTCCTGCGCGAGTCGGCGCACGTCTGCGTCGACTGGTCGTCCGACGCCGATCCGTTCTTCAACATCAACACACCGGATGAACTCGCACTGGCCGAGCGGCGGCTGCGCGCCGAGACCGACTGAGCGGGGCGCCGCAGTTATGTGGCATGACGCCGGCGCTGGCGAGCGGCGACCGGCCTGAAGTAGACTCGCGCGCTGCCCTTCAACGCGTTGCCAGAGGTGTTCTGTGGGTCCATTGCACGGCAGGAAAATCATCGAGATCGCGGGCATCGGCCCGGGTCCTTACGCGGCCATGGTGCTGGCCGACATGGGCGCCGACGTCATCCGCGTCTCGCGTCCGTCGAACGGCATGCTCAGCATGGCCGAGAACGAGAAGCTCGACTTCGGCAATCGCGGCAAGCGCTGCATCGCGGTGAACCTGAAGGAACCGCAGGCGGTGGAGGTCGTATTGAAGCTGATCGAGGATGCCGACGCGCTTCTCGAAGGAAACCGCCCCGGCGTGATGGAGAAACTCGGGCTGGGGCCGGAGGTCTGCCTGCAGCGCAATCCGCGCCTCGTGTACGGGCGCATGACCGGCTGGGGGCAGCAGGGGCCGCTGGCGCACGCCGCCGGTCACGACCTGAACTACATCGCGCTTACCGGCGCGCTGCATGCCATCGGTGAAAAAGGCGGCAAGCCGGTGGTACCGCTGAACCTGATCGGGGATTTCGGCGGCGGCGGGCTGCTGCTCGCCTTCGGGATCGTATGCGCGATCCTCGAGGCGCAGTCCTCCGGCAGGGGGCAGGTCGTCGATGCGGCGATGGTCGACGGCGCATCGAGCCTGATGACGATGATGTACGGCGCCTTCCAGTCCGGTTTCTGGCGCAACGAGCGCGGCAGCAACATGCTGGACGGCGGCGCGCATTTCTACGGCGTCTACGAGACCGCGGACGGCCGCTACGTGTCGATCGGTTCCATCGAGCCGCAGTTCTATGCGTTGCTGCTGGAGAAGATGGGGCTGGCCGGCGAGCAGTTGCCGCACCAGCACGATGCGCGGCACTGGGATGCGCTCAGGGAGCGCTTCGCGGCGATCTTCCGCACGCGCACGCGCGACGACTGGTGCGCGATCATGGAAGGCACCGACATCTGTTTCGCGCCGGTGCTGGGCTTCGACGAGATCACCTCGCACCCGCATATCGCCGCGCGCGGCACCTTCCTCGAGAACGACGGGGTGTGGCAACCGGCGCCGGCGCCGCGTTTCAGTCGCACGGTTCCCGCACGGCCGGCGACCGCGGTGCGCATCGGCGCCGACACCGAAGCGATCCTCGCCGATGCCGGCTACGATGCCGCGCGCATCGCGGCGCTGCGCGCTGCCGGCACGGTGGCGTAGGTTCGGCCTGTGGCCGAACATTTGTCCGGGCGCAGCCCGGACCTACGGCCGAACGTGTCCGGGAACATGCCGCCGGCCCGCTCAGGCGCCGGGCTTGCCGCCCAGCAGGCCACGGATGGCGGCCGGCAGGTCGGCCGGCAGCATCACCAGCTTGCCGTTCTGCGAGGAGGCCATCTCGCGCACCGACTCGATGTAGCGTTCCCCGAGCAGGAACATCGCGGGCAGTTCGTTTTCCTTCACCGCCTCGGTGATCATCTCGATCGCACGCTGGCTGGCCTGCGCCAGCAGCACCTGCGCATCGGCGTCGCGTCGCGAGGCCTCGAGGCGTCCCTCGGCCTCGAGGATCGCGGCGGTCTTGCTGCCCTCGGCGCGCGAGACGGTGGCGCGCCGCTGGCGTTCCGCGGCGGCCTGTTCCTCCATCGCCGTTTGCATGCGTTCCGAGGGGTTGATGTCCTGGATCTCGACCGTCTTGAGCGTGATGCCCCAGTCGGCGATGTCGTCGGAGATCGCCTCCTTGAGCCGCGCCTTGATCTGGTCGCGCGAGGACAGCGCATCGTCGAGATCCATCTCGCCGATGATCGAACGCAGCGAGGTCTGCACCAGGTTCTGGATCGCGATGCGGAAATCCTCGACGCCGTAGACGGCCTTCTCCGGTTGCACGATGTTGATGTAGGCCACCGCGTTCACGACGATCACCACGTTGTCGCGCGTGATCACTTCCTGCGATGGCACGTCGAGCACGATGTCCTTGGTGGTCACGCGGTAGGCGACCACGTCGATGAACGGCACGATGATGCTGAGTCCGGGGTTGAGCGTGCAGTGGTACTTGCCGAGGCGTTGCACCACCCATTTGCTGCCCTGCGGAACGATTCTCGCCCCCTTGGAGATGACGACCAGCACCAGCACGAAGAACGCGATTACCGGGAACAGACTTTCCATGGGGCCTCCGATCGGGTGGTGAAATACGAGCTCAGCGCCGGCTTACGACAAGCGTGTTGCCGGAGACGTCCTCTACGACGACGCGGTCGCCGGCGCTCACCGCCTGGCTGCACAGGAACTGCCATTCCTCGGCGCCGAGCTTCGGTGTCGCGAAGCGCAGCGTACCGCGCTTGTCGCCGACCGGTGCATGCACCACCATCGCGGTCTCGCCGAGTAGTGCCTCGCGTCCCAGGCCGGCCTTGGTGCGGTCGGGTGACTTGTCGCGAAAGAAGCGGAACCACGCCCATGTCGCCGCAGCCGAGGCAACCGCCCAGATGCCGACCTGCCACGCCAGACTCAATGACGGGATCAGCAGCAGCAGGATGCCGACCAAGATCGCGCCGGCGCCGAACCACAGCGCCGTGAAGCTCGGCAGGAAGATCTCGATTGCCATCAGGGCCATGCCGAAAGCGAGCCAGTGCCAGTAAAGCATCGTTGCGGGTCTCCGAAGAGCGCGAGCCATTGTGGTCAGTGTAACCCGCGGTGTAACCTCCGCGCATTTTTCGGGGCCTCCGGAGCCGCAGATGATCTCGAACCCCCTCGGCCGGCTGTTCGGTCGTTCCCCGTTGTCCGCGTTGCAGCGCCACATGGAAAAGGCCCAGGAGTGCGCCAGCGAACTGCTGCCGTTCTTCGATGCGACGCTGGCCGGGGACTGGGAGCGCGCGCAGGCGGTCCAGGCGCGCATCCAGGCACTCGAGGAAGAGGCGGACCAGGTCAAGAAGGAGATCCGCGGCAGCATGCGCGGCGGACTGCTGATACCGGTCAATCGCTCCGACGTGCTGGAACTGCTGCGGATGCAGGACAAGATCGCCAACCGTGTGCGCGACATCGCCGGACTGATGCTCGGACGGCGCATGGCCGTCCCGCCGCCGATGGCGGGGCGCATGCGCGAGTTCGTGATCGCGGCCGTGTCCACCTCGGCGCAGGCGTTGAACGCGATCGAGGAGCTCGACGAGTTGCTCGAGACCGGTTTCGCCGGCCACGAGGCCGATATCGTCCACGAGATGGTCGGCGAGGTCGACGCTCTGGAAGAGGAGGCCGATCGCCTGGAGGTGCTGGTGCGCGCGGAGCTGTTCGCGCTCGAGAGCGAGCTTCCGCCGGTGAATGTGATCTTCCTGTACGACATCATCGCCTGGATCGGCGACCTGGCCGACGTCGCGCAGCGCGTGGGCGGCCGCCTCGAACAACTGATCGCCAGCTGACAGGGAGCGCGGAGCACATGGACATGCTGGCACAGCACGGGCAGCTGCTGGTCGTACTCGGCTGCGTATTCGGTTTCTTCATGGCCTGGGGGGTGGGGGCCAACGACGTCTCGAACGCGATGGGTACCTCGGTGGGCAGCCGCGCGATCACGATCCGGCAGGCGATCCTGATCGCCGCGGTGTTCGAGTTCGGCGGCGCCTGGCTCGCCGGTGGCGAGGTCACGGCGACGATCCGCAGCGGCATCATCGACGTCGAGCTGTTCTCCCGCCATCCCGATCTGCTGGTGCTCGGGATGATTTCCTCGCTGCTGGCGGCCGGCATCTGGCTGCTTATGGCGACGGCCCGGGGCTGGCCGGTATCGACCACGCATTCGATCGTCGGGGCGATCGTCGGCTTCGCGGCCGTCGGCGTCTCGGTGGAGGCCGTGGCGTGGGGCAAGGTGTTCTCGATCATGACCAGCTGGGTCATCTCGCCACTGTTCGCGGGCATTTTCTCGTACCTGCTTTTCGTCAGCGTGCAGAAGCTGATCCTCGGGCGCGACGATCCCTTCCGGCAGGCCAAGCGCTTCGTACCCTATTACATGTTCTACGTCGGTGCGATGGTCTCGATGGTCACGCTTACCAAGGGGCTCAGCCACGTCGGCATCGACATGACTCTGGGTGAGTCGATGTTGCTGTCGTGCGTGATCGGACTGGTCGTGATGGGCATCGGCATCGTGCTGCTCGCGCGTGTGCAGCCGGACGCCGAGCTGGAGAAGCGCAGCCGTTTCCGCTTCGCGAACGTGGAGCGCGTGTTCGCGGTGCTGATGGTGTTCACGGCCTGTTCGATGGCGTTCGCGCACGGATCCAACGACGTCGCGAATGCGGTCGGTCCGCTGGCAGCGATAGTCTCCGTGGTGCGCAGCGGCGGTTCCATCGAGGCCAACTCGCCGCTGTCCTCGTGGATCCTGCTGCTCGGGGCGGTCGGCATCGTCGCCGGACTGGCGACTTTCGGTTATCGCGTGATCGCGACCATCGGCGAGAAGATCACGGAACTGACACCGAGCAGGGGGTTCGCCGCCGAACTGGGGGCGGCTTCGACGGTCGTGATCGCATCCGGCATGGGGTTGCCGGTCTCGACCACGCACACCCTGGTCGGCGCGGTGCTCGGCGTCGGCCTCGCGCGCGGGATCGGTGCGCTCAACCTGCGCGTGATCGGCGGCATCCTGATGAGCTGGCTGGTCACGCTGCCGGCCGGGGCGATCCTCTCGATCGTGTTCTTCCTGCTGCTGCGCGCACTGTTCTGAACGGCCTCGATGCGCTTCACCAGGCGCCGGTGTTCGGCATCGAGGTCCACGGTTCACGTGGCTCCAGCGCGGGCCCGCGCTGCAGGAACTCCACCGGGATGCCGTCCGGCGAGCGCACGAATGCCATGCGGCCGTCGCGGGGCGGGCGGTTGATCGTCACGCCGGCGGCCATCAGGCGCTCGCAGGTGGTGTAGATGTCATCGACCTCGTAGGCGAGGTGGCCGAAATTCCTGCCCCCGGTGTAGCTCTCGGGGTCCCAGTTCCAGGTAAGCTCGAGCTCAGGCGCACGCAACTGCATTGCGCTCGGGCGGTCGGCCGGTGCGGCGAGATAGACCAGCGTGAACCTTCCGGCGGCATTCTCGTGGCGACGCGTCTCGACCAGCCCGAGCGCGTCGCGCCAGAACGCAAGCCCGGCGTCCAGATCGGCGACCCTGACCATGGTGTGCAGATAGCGCATCCGACGCTCCTCTGTGTGTGGGGCAGATCCGGGCTGTGCCCGGACACGGTTCGCGTAGGTCCGGGCTGTGCCCGGACATTTGTTCGGCCACAGGCCGAACCTACGCGGGCATTGTTCGGCCACAGGCCGAACCTACGCGGGCATTGTTCGGCCACAGGCCGAACCTGCGCGGGCATTGTTCGGCCACAGGCCGAACCTGCGCACACATGTTAGGCCACAACCCGCAGTTATCCCCACAGAATCGTAATGTCCGCGGTAGACGGGGAGTGTTGACAAGCCGTTCCGGCGAGGTCGAGACTGCCCGGGCCTTCATCGCGAACACGCCAGCAGGAGTACCCATGGCCTCGTGTCCTTTCGCCGATCTGAGCAGTCCCGATCTTCACCGCGGTGGCGTTCCAGCCGATCTGTACCGCGAGCTGCGTGCGGCGCGCGCGGTGCGTGTCGATCAGCCGATGAGTGGAGGCGAGGGCTTCTGGGCGTTCTTCCGGCAGGAGGACGTGGATCGCATCTCGAAGCACCCGCTGCAGTTCTCGTCGGCGCTGAAGACCTGCTTCCTGAACGACGTGCCGCCGGACCAGATCGATCTGTTGCGCACCATGATCATCAACATGGACCCGCCGGAGCACATCAAGTACCGGCGCATCATCCGCAACGCGTTCACGCCTGCCAAGGTCGAGTCCTACGCGCCGCGTTTTCGCGAGATCGTTCGCGAGGCGGTGGCCGCGGTGTTGCCGCGCGGGGAATGCGAGTTCGTGACCGACATCGCCTGCGTGCTGCCGCTGATCGCGATCTGCGAGATCCTCGGCGTGCCGATCGAGGACCGCCGCAGGTTTTTCGAGTGGACCAACATCATGCTGGGCGGCGACGATCCCGACCTGTCGACCAGCCCCGAGGCGGCGGCGATGGCCGCCGCCGAGCTGTACATGTACTCCGACAAGGTCATGGAGCAGCACCGCGCGAATCCGCGCGACGACATCGTCGGTGCGCTGTTGCGCGGCACCGTGGCGGGCGAACACCTCAGCGAAGAAGAGTTCCGCAACTTCATGATGCTCCTGATCGTGGCGGGCAACGAAACCACCCGCACCGTGACCAGTCACGGCATGCGACTGCTGATGGAGCACCCGGAACAGTACCGGATGCTGGTCGAGGATCCGACGCTGATCCCGGACGCGGTGGAGGAGATCCTGCGTTTCAATCCGGCCGTGATCAATTTCCGGCGCACCGTGACCGAGCCGACCGAGGTGGGCGGACAGCCGTTGCAGCCCGGCGACAAGGTCGTGATGTTCTACCAGGCCGCCAGCCGCGACGAGACGCTGTTCGAGGACCCGGACCGCTTCGACATCACGAGGCCGCGGCGCGAAGACGTTCGCAACGAGCACCGTGCGTTCGGCATCGGCGAGCACTTCTGCCTGGGCAGCCACCTCGCGCGGCTGGAACTGATCATCGTGTTCGAGGAGATCGTGAGGCACATCCGCAACCCGCGCACGAACGGAGAAATCAAGTGGCTTCGGTCTAACTTCATTCATGGAATCAAGGAGATGAAGATCATATTTGATGTCGCTTAACAGGTTGCATTCTCCCTCCAGTCCCTCACGGAAGCACAGCGAGAACATCACGGCCCGCCCCCGGACCCAATCGATCCGCGGCTCGTGACGGGTGCTGCGTCGCGCGCAATGATCCCCGGCTAATACGTTCGTGCGATGCACGAGGTGTCGCGCGCGGCGTATGTTGCCTGCGAGTCACCACAACGTGCCGGGAGAATCAGGACGTGAGCAGGATCTGTGTGCCCGACGTCCCCGAATTGATCGAAAAGGCGGGTCAGATCCGCAAGTACCTGTGCCGCTGTGCGCGCTACGCCGGCAACGTCCACCTCGCGGGGCCGCTGTCGGCAACGGACGTCGCGGTCGCCCTGTACTACAAGCACCTCGGCTTCGATCCGGACGACACCGGGAACCCGCAACGCAACATGTTCGTGCTCAGCAAGGGGCACAACGGGGTGCTGCTCTACTGTATTTTCTGCGATCTGGGCATGTACCCGTGGGAGGAACTGTACGAGAACTACAACCGCATCGGCCACGTCTTCGGCGCGCATCCCAATCGCAAGGCGGTACGCGGGATCGAAGTCTCCACCGGGTCGCTGGGTCACGGACTGAGCTGGAGCATCGGTTTCGCGCACGCCAATCGCAACGAAGGCATCGCCTCGCGCATCTTCTGTCTGCTCGGTGACGGCGAGATGGAAGAGGGCTCGAACTGGGAAGCGATCATGTACGCAGCCTCCCACGGGCTCGACAGCATCGTGGCGATCGTCGACAACAACCAGTGCTCGGCCTCGTTCGTCGCCGGCGAGAACATCCGGTGGAATTCGATGGCGGACTGCTGGCGGGCGTTCGGCTGGCAGGTGCACGAGATCGACGGCACCGACATGTACGAGATCGACCGTACCCTCGCCGGACTGCCGCCGGTGGATCCGGGGCGTCGTGGCAAACCCGTGTGCATCATCGCCAACACCGTCAAGGGTCAGGGGGTGTCGTACATGATGGAGCGGCCCTACGCCTGGCACATCGGCGGACTCGATGACGAAAAGCTTGCGCAAACCGAGGCGCTGATCGACAGCTACACCGCGCAACGCAAGGCGAGGATCTGAGATGGGCGGCTTCACCTTCAACATCTCCGACATCGCGGCGATGATGAACGCCAGGGACCTGGTGACCAAGAAGATGGTCCAGCTGGTCGAGGATCATCCCGGGGTCTGTTACATCAACTCCGACGGCACCGGCAAATCGGGACCGGTTCGTGATCTGTACGAACGGTACCCGAACCGCGTACTCGATGTCGGCATCGCCGAAATGAACCTGGTCACGGTGGCCGCCGGACTCGCACGCAAGGGCTATATTCCCTACGGGCAGACCTTCGGCCCGTTCCTGTGCGTGCGTGCGCTGGACCAGATCCACAACGATCTTGCCTACAACGACTTGCCGGTGCGCCTGATCGGTACCCACGGCGGGCTGTCCTCCGGCTATGGCCCCACGCACAACACGATCGTCGAGTTCGGCGTCATGAACGCGATTCCCAACATGACGATGATCGCTCCCAGCGATGCCGACCAGTGCGTGCGGATGCTCGAAGCCTCGCTGCAGTGGCCGGGACCGATCTACGTCCGGATCCCGCGCGGCGAGGAGCCGGCCGTCTACAACGCCGACTACGAGTACGTGATCGGCAGGGCGGTGGAGGTCCGCGACGGCAGCGACGTGACGCTGATCGCCACCGGCACCGGCGTCTACAACAGCCTGCGCGCGGCGCTGATGCTGCAGGACGAAGGACTGAGCGTCGGGGTGATCGATATGCACACCATCAAGCCGATCGACCGGGAAGCCATCGTGGGGGCGGCGCGCCGGACCGGCACCCTGGTCACCGTCGAGGACCACAACATCCTCGGCGGGCTGGGGAGCATCGTCGCCGACGTGCTGATGGAGGCCGGTGTGTCCGCCAAATTGAAGAAGATCGGCATTCCCGACGAGTTCGTGAGTTTCGGGTACCCGGAAGAGATCTACCCGCATTACGGATTCGACGGCGCCGGCATCGCGAAGACGGTGCGGGCTTTCTGTCGCTGAGCGACGAGGGCGCCAACGGGGCGGATTCCACAGGAGGCGACGCATGCAGCAGTTGTTCATCACCGCGGTTCGCGATTTCGTCAAGGGCACGATGGGTACCGTGGAGGCGCGGGAGGTCCCGCTGCCGGAACCGGCCGACGAGGAGGTGCGCATCCGCATCATCCACGCGTCGATCTGCGGTTCTGACGCACACACGCTGAGTGGTCAGCTCGGTGCGTTCGAGGAGACGACCCGATCGATGCTGCCGATGGCGTTCGGCCACGAATTCTCCGGCATCATCGACCGGGCGGGGCGGCGGGCGGAGGCCATCGGTTACCGCACCGGCGACCGTGTCGTGGCGAACTACGCCAGATACTGTTACGCCTGCGATGCCTGCCGCAGCGGACGTGAGAACCTGTGCCCGAACCTGCAGTTCTGCATGAACGGCTTCGCACAATACGCGTGCTTCCACGTGACGCAGGTGTTCAAGCTTCCCGAGCGACAGGAGCTGTCGACGGCATGCCTGATCGAGCCGCTCACGATCGCCCTGGCGGTGGCCGGGCAGGCGCGGATTTCCTTCGGCAAGTCGGTCGCGATCATGGGCGCCGGTGGCATCGGACTGATGCTGGTGCAACTGGCTCGCCTCGCGGGCGCGTCCGCGGTCACGGTGTTCGATCTCGTGGAGGAGAAACGCGAACTCGCCCGGCGCCTGGGGGCGGACCACGTCTTCGACCCGCGCGAGCAGGGTGTGGTCGAACGGGCGATCGCCGCCGCCGACGGTCGCTACGACTGCGTGCTGGAGGGCACAGGTGCGATGTCGGCGGCCACGATGACCCTCGATCTGCTGGCGCGTGACGGTGACGGCGTGTACTTCGCGATGTACGGCAAGGATCCCGTGCTGCCGCTCGACCTGCACAGTCAGCTCTACTGGGACCAGAAACACCTGCACGGCATGATCATGGGCGCCGGATTGTTTCCCAAGGCGATCCGCATGGCTCCGCGTCTCGATCTCGCATCACTCATCCAGCGCGTGCACCCGCTGAGCAACTACCAGCAAGCGTTCACCGATCTGTTCTCGCGCAAGTTCGCGAAGATCGTGATCAGGATGGACGAATGAGGTGTGTCGCACGCGGACCGATCGGTGCCAGGTGTCCGCGCGTGGGTGTGACGTGCAGCATTTGATCAGAGCACTTGATGAAATAATGGATTCTGTCTAGCATGTGCGAGCGCGGTGGCCGCCTGGTACGTACGCGGTTCAGGCCCCGCCGGCCCGGGAGATAACGAGACGGGAGTTTCCGTCGACCACAACAGACGCCCAGGAGGCACGACCCATGATCGCTCGACAATCACACCCCGGCCGTGCACGGCGGCCATTGGCGCTGGCGGTAGCCGGAGCCACCGCGTTCGCTTTCGGCGCTCCCCTGGTCGCTGCGCAGGCGGCCCTCGAGGAAGTCATAGTCACCGCCCAGAAGCGCGAGGAGAACATCATGGACATTCCGTCCACGGTGAATGCGGTGACCTCGGAGCAGATCGGCAAGTTCCGCGTGCTGGCGCTCGACGACGTGCAGGCGATGACGCCGGGCCTGCTGACGATGCGCAACGACGCGCGCCGCCAGAGCGTGACCGTGCGCGGCATCACGGCGGATCCGGACAACAACGCGGCACCGCCGATCTCGTTCTACTGGAACGAGATTCCGATCCGCACGCAGGTGGCCTTCATGACCTTCTTCGACCTCGAGCGCATCGAACTGCTGCGTGGCCCGCAGGGCACGCTGCAGGGACGTACCGATCCTGCCGGCGCCATCCTGATCCATACGGTGCGTCCGGACATGGAGGTGTTCGAGGGGACGCTGCGCCAGAGCGTGTCGGACAACGACGGGCTGCAGACCGAAGTCGGAGTCAGCCTGCCGATCATCGAGAACGAGCTGGCGCTGCGCGTCTCCGGTTTGTGGGACCGCAACGACGGTGCCG